>Ga0066256_1000098_pt1 | contig 381572 bp, 358 predicted proteins | sample ThiBio_1000_biof_FD_87107 | JGI IMG/M metagenome (GOLD analysis project Ga0066256, IMG submission 87107) | Wastewater bioreactor microbial communities from Cape Town, South Africa - Thiocy_expt_1000_biof (version 2) | ecosystem: Engineered > Bioreactor > Thiocyanate-remediating >... | reverse complement strand
ACAACACCAACCGACCGCATACGAGCCTCAACGGGCTCACACCAAGCGAGTTTGCCAACCGTTCAAACAGGGACGAAAACCAGAACAGAGTCTACTTATAAACGAGGGCAATCAGGGGTGCAGGTCAACTTCGTTCTTATTGCCATTTGGTCCAAACCGGAGGCCACCAACTTTAACGGCGAATAAGGGAATTGTTTTCAGTGGGATTAACCCGAATGGAGAGGGATTCGTTCTTTCCAGCGGGGAAGCGGACGAAATACACCTTATGTCACCGAACGACAGCGCGTTCATATTTCCTTATTTGAGCAGCGTTGATTTAAACGGTGATCCAAGATCTGCTCCGACGCGGAGCATTATCGATGTCGGTGGCCTTGACGAGACAGAGCTGCAACAACATCCACAGCTATATAACCGCTTGTTTGCATCTGTCCGCGTGGAGCGAAGAAAAAGCTCTGAGAAGCGGCTTAGAGAAGAGTGGTGGAGATTTTCGCGTCCGGCTTCGAAGCTCTATTCTCGCATAGGGCGCTTTCGCGAGGTTCTGGCAATGGGTCGGCTTGCGACCCATCATACGTTTGCTTTTCAGTCTTCAGGGGTAAAATTTTCTGATGCTCTGTCCGTTTTTCTCAGTGAAACTTGTTCATTTTTTTCTGTCGTCCAATCATCATCGCACGAATTGTGGGCCAAATTCATTGGGTCAGCATTCAAAGACGACCCGAGATACATTCCAGAAGATTGCTTCGAGACCTTCCCTTTCCCTGACGGCTTCGAGGCTTCGCCAACTCTCGAAGCTGCCGGAAAAGCTTATTACGACCACCGCGCCGCGCTAATGGTCGCCCGCAACGAGGGCATGACCAAGACCTACAATCGCTTCCACGACGCGCAAGAGCGCTGCCAGAACATCATCCGTCTGCGCGAGCTTCACGCCGAGATGGATCGCGCCGTGCTCCGTGCCTATGGCTGGAATGATCTCGCCGAACGTGCCGCGCCGGTCTTCCTCGACGAGACCAATGAGGACGACCATCCCTATCAGGGCCGCCTGTTCTGGCCCTCCGACTTCCGCGACGAAGTCCTCGCCCGCCTCCTCGCCCTCAACGCCGAGCGCCACGCCGAGGAAGTCCGCCTCGGCGTAGCGCCGGGCATGAAGGGCAAGGTGGAGGAGGATGACGGGGGTGTCGAAGAAGAAGATGGCGATTAGCGGCACATCCTTCAACTCGGCTAAGATGACCTATTCCAAGTGAGGCCGAACCCAACGGACCTGTCATGGCGCCCAACTATACCAAGACCATCATTTGCCTTGCGAATTCTCGCAAGATCACGGGGCGTTGCGTGGCCGGCAAGGAGATTGGCGGTGGCAAGGTCGGCCAATGGATAAGGCCGATCAGCGGAAGGCCGACAGGCGAGTTGTCGGAGGAGGATCGCCGATTCGAGAATGGGCAGGACCCCAAGCTGTTTGACGTTGTCAGGATTCCGATGATCGAGGCTCGGCCTCATGGCTTTCAAACCGAAAACCATCTCATTGATGATGGATATTATTGGGCCAAGGAACGCCAGGCGAACTGGGACGAATTGCAAGCCGCTCTCGACAAGGTATCGGGCGCGCTGTGGGACAATTCGTCATCCAGCTACAATGGGACACACGATCGCGTTGAGGAGGGAGCAGCCAACCAGTTGGGCAGTTCCCTTCGGCTGATCGAAGTGAACGACTTGAAGGTGGTCGTTGCCATCGAGGGTGCAGAGTTCGGCAATGGAAAGCGCAGGGTTCGGGGTCGTTTCAGTCTTAATGGCGCTCAGTACTATTTGTCTGTGACCGACCCGGTTGTGGAGCGGCAGTACCTCGCAGGCAAGGACGGTAAGTTCGCGGTTGGACATGCGATATTGTGCGTCAGTCTGGGGGAACCATATCAAGGCTTTGCCTATAAGCTGATTGCCGGGGTATTTGTTAAGCCGTGAGGGAACCGTCGGCGGAGTGTGGAGTGTGGAAACGGCTGAAGTTCTGACCATCGGGCATTCGACGCTGCCATATGAGCGCTTCCTGGAACTCGTCCGGAAGGCCGGCGTGACGGCGATCGCCGATGTGCGGACATCGCCGTTCTCGCGTCATTTCCCGCAGTTCAACAAGGACACATTGAAAGACGAACTGCGAATGGACGGCATTGCCTATTCGTTCCTTGGAAAGGAACTCGGTGGCCGGCCGACAGGCCGCCAGTTCTATTGCGACGGTGTCGCCGACTATGAGCGTATGGCGCAGTCCGCTGATTTCGAGCGCGGCCTGGGGAGGGTGCTAGAAGGCGCTCGCAAGTATCGAATCGCGCTCATGTGCTCCGAACACGATCCGCTCGATTGCCACCGCTGCCTGCTCGTCGGGCGTGCGCTGGCCGAGCGGGGTGTGGCGGTCAAACATATCCTTTCGGACGGCACCATCGCGGATCAGCACGATATCGAGGAACGGCTACTAGTATTTGCGAAGCAGGAGAACACGGACATGTTCCTCTCGCGCGACGAGCAACTGGCCGAGGCCTACAGGAAGCGTGGGCGCAAGGTCGCTTATGCCGAGCAGTCCGAGAGTTCTGCGCCCCAGACGGCGGCGGAGTAGAGATGGCGCAGGTTAACGTCGCCACCATCGGCTTCACCAAATCCAATGCCGAGCATTTCTTCGAGCGGCTGAAGAAAGCTGGCGTCAAGAAGCTCATTGACGTGCGCCTGCACAACACGTCGCAGTTGGCCGGCTTCGCCAAGGCCGACGATCTTGCCTACTTCCTCAGGACAATTGGCGGCATCGACTATGTCCACCAGCCGCTGCTGGCGCCGACCGACCCGATGCTCAAGGCCTACAAGAAAGAGAAGGGCGATTGGCGCGCCTACGAGCAACGCTTCCTCGGGCTGATGGCGGAACGCCATATCGAGGAGCGCTTCAAACCGGCGATGTTCGAAGGCGCGTGCCTCCTCTGCTCAGAGGACAAGCCGCACCACTGTCACCGGCGTCTCGTTTGCGAATACCTCAACGAGAAATGGGACGGCGCGCTCGACGTGCATCACCTGTGATGCACGAGGTTGCTTCTCTCGGTTCCAGACGTGGAACGTCACGTCGGGAAAATCCGCGGGCCTGAACCGTCAAGGCCGACGCCACTTGTCGGGATGGCCCCGGTCCGTGTTGCGGACGCGCTCGACGAAAACGTCGCCGCCCCGCTCCTTCGCCCAGTCGATCGCCTCGCCCTGCGTCGGCAGCACGGCGCTCGCCCGCTCCGAATCCGGCTTGCGAACGGCGTAGTCGCCCGTCTCGGGGCGGCGCTCGATGAACATCCTCTTGTCAGTCATAGGGGAAACTCCGATTGGATTCGCCGCTCGACTCGGCAGTCTATGCGCAATATAATCTTGCAATATGTCTTTCGCAAGATTATCTAGGTGGCCGGGAGACAGCAGCATGACCAATCTCATTGGAGCGCGGATTAAGGCCCTGCGGGAGGAACGCAAACTCTCTCAGGACGACCTCGCGCGCATCTTCGGCTTCAAGGACAGGCAGACGGTCTCCGCCATCGAGACCGGGGAGCGCCGCGTCACGGCGGACGAGTTGCTGCTTGCCGTCGAGAAGCTCGGGGCGCCGCTCGACTACTTTACCGATCCCTTCTTGCTAGTCGGCGAGGGGCGCTTTTCCTGGCGGCAGACGAATGTCGGCTCGGGCGTTCTCGGCGCCTATGAGCGCAATGCGGGCCGTTGGATTGCGGCTTTCCGGGCAATCGCCCCCCAGGTCGGGCGCGCGAGCCCATTGCTGCGCCGCGCCCTCGGGCTGACTCGTCATTCGCGTTTCGAGGATGCGATGGACGCAGGCGAGCGCTTCGCCGCCGAGTTTGGTCTCGGTGACGTGCCGGCACGGCGCCTGGCCGAGGTGATGGAGCGCGAGCTGGGAATTCTCGTGCTCATGGTCGACGCGTTCGAGGGAATCTCGGGCGCCGCCTGCCGCCTGCCGGAGCTGGACGTGGTGCTGATCAACCGTCACGAGGTGGCGGGCCGACGCCACTTCGACTTGGCGCACGAGCTGTTCCACATCCTCACCTGGGATGCAATGCCGCCGGAGCACTCGGAAGAAGCCCAGGAAACCGGCGGCAACCGCGTCGAGCAGCTCGCCAACAATTTCGCGTCGACGGTGCTGATGCCGAAGGCCGTGCTCGCCCGCTACGGCGAATGGGCGGAGTTTGGAGATGACGACCTCATCGCGAGGCTCAACGCTGCCGCCGATGAATTGCTGGTCACGGCTTCCGCGCTGAAATGGCGATTGGTCGCGCTCGACTGGCTGAAGCTGGCGCGCGCACGTGCGATTCCCGACGCGGCGCTGCGAAACAACGGACACAATGGACGCGAAGCGCCCAAGGTCGTCCCGCCGCTTCTTTTCTCGAAGCCATTCATGGAGGTCATCGGTCTCGCGATTGACGAGGGACGGGTTTCAACGCGCCGCGCCGCGGGTCTGCTCGATCTCACCGTCGAGGACCTGACGGGCCTTTTCGTTGCACACGGGGTCGAGCCCCCGGCCGAGCTATGAGGCGGCCATGGCGCGGCACCGCGGCCCGGTTCTGGTCGACACGAACGTCATTCTCGAATCCTGGCGGATCGGGGCGTGGGCGGCGCTCGCGGGTGGTTATGCGGTCGAGACGGTGGAGGACTGCGTGACCGAGACCCAGACAGGCTTCCAGCGGCGGCGGCCGGAGCAGCAGATTGATGCGAAGGTCTTGCGTGCGTCGCTGGCGGCGGTTCACGCGCAAGGAGACCGCGAGATCGCGGCGACGGTCGTGAGAGCGCCCGACATCGCGCTGGACATCGGCGAGCGCTCGCTCTGGGCGCACGCTCTGACCCGGACCGACGGCTGGATACTGTGCGGGCCGGACAAGGCCAGCCTGCGCTTTGGCGTTCGGCTCGGTCATCGCGACCGACTCGTCGCGCTCGAGCGGCTTCTCCAAGAAGCGGGCTACCGGCCCAAGGAACCGCTGAAGCTGGCGTACACGAGCAAGTGGCTCGAGAAGACTCTCGGCGAGTTCGTTCTCTCGGAAGGAGCGGGCCGGACATGACAAGCTCCGTCGATATTCGCGCCCATCTCGTCGAGCTGTTCCGTCGCGATCTCATTGGTCCCGGCCCGCAGGATGCCGATCTTGCGACCGAGCGGCTGAACGAGAGCCCTTCCCGCTGGTATCTGACCGGCTTTCTCGCGCCGGCTGAAGACTCGCTCGGCCTCGAAGGCGAAGAGGAGGACCACGATCCATCGGCCCAGGAGGAGATGGAGATTGATGTCGAGGAGTCCGATGCCGACGGCGCCGGAGGCGCTGCGGGCGATAACGAGGCGCCGGAGACGCCCAATACGAGGCGCCGGTTTCTTCCGTCGTCCGTCGGACTGACGGTGTTGCTCTCGCCCGACGTCAAGGAAATCGAGGCTCGCGTCTCCTGGGGAGACTACCGGACGGAACCTCCGCTACCAGAGACTGTCCTGCTGCCGGAGCCGCTTCCCGAGGAAATCGGTGAGGACGGGAAGCCGAAGCGGGGAACACGGCCGATGGTGGATTGGGTTCGCACCGCCAAGGAACGGACCGTCCGTCTGCAAATTCGGGATGGTCGAGGCGAGTCCGTGCTCGTCCCCGAAAGCGCTGCCGAGCAACGTCGCGGCGGCGGGCTGACGTTGGAAACGCATTCTCGACTGTTCAGCTACGAGACGCCGGAAGGCCATACCGAGCAGGTTCGGGCGCTGACCGTGTTCTTGGTGAACCGCCGCGCGACGGTGCATCGGTTCTACTCCGACGTCAGCTACGCCTTTCAGGCACGGCTCGAACTCCATTGCGAGCAAGGCTTCCGGCCGCGTCGCGACTTGTCGGGATACCGCGCGCAAGATTGGGATCTGCGGATCGCGGACCTTCACTACCGTGACGTCTTCGAGTGGGCGGTGGGGCGCAACGCGGCCGCGGGCTGGGAGACCCACGAGGACGCGAATGGTCCAGTCACGCGAGTTTGGACCGATCCGCTGCCGACGGCCGAAGTTGAGCGCGTTGCGCCCAACGAGGACGCAGAGCTGAAAGCGCGCGTGACGTTTGGCATGGAAGCGTTGGCGCAAGCTGCCGATGCCGGCGGCGCGGCATTGGTACAGGCGCTCGCCGAGCTTCCGACGCTTTATGGGCTCTGGATCGATGCTGAACGCCATAAGCTGGCGTCTTTACCTCAGCGTCGGCGGGAAACGGGCGAACGCCTGATTTCCGAGATGGAGACAGCGAAGAACCGCATCGCCGATGGCATTCAGGTCCTGGCGCAGAATGCGAAGGCGAGGACGGCGTTCCGCTTCATGAATCTGGCCGTCGCCTTGGCTGCGCGTCGGCGAACGGCGGGCGCTTCCGGAGACCCTCTGTCTGTGTCTGCGCCAGAGTGGCGGCCTTTCCAGCTTGCCTTTATCCTGCTCAACATCTCGGGGCTGGCTGATCGGGCTCACCCCGACCGGGAAATCGCCGATCTCCTCTTCTTCCCGACGGGCGGCGGCAAGACGGAAGCCTATCTCGGCCTCGCTGCCTTTGTCATCGCTTACCGGCGATTGACGAGTGGGGGCGTGCTTGGAGCTGGTGTGGCCGTCATCATGCGCTATACGCTGCGGCTGCTCACGCTCGATCAGTTGACCCGTGCCGCCGGCGTGGTGTGCGCCCTCGAATTGATGCGGACCGATCCTGCCAACATCGACGAGCAAGGCCGCCGCTTGCTTGGCGATTGGCCGATCGAAATCGGCTTGTGGGTAGGTTCCGATGCGTCGCCCAACAAGCTCGGGGGACGTGGCAAGTCGGACGAAACCACGGCCGTTGGTCGCGTGCGGCGCTTCCGGAACGGTCGCCACAAGCGCGCGCCGGCGCCGTTGAAGGCATGCCCATGGTGTGGCACGGAGTTCACGCCTTCGTCCTTCGCCTGCATGCCCAACGAGCACGCGCCGATCAACCTCGAGATCCGGTGCGCCAACGCGAATTGCGACTTCAGTCGGAGCCGGCCGCTGCCAGTCCTCACGGTCGACGAGCCGATCTATCGGCGCCTTCCGGCGTTCCTGATCGCGACGGTGGACAAGTTCGCAGCCTTGCCCTGGGTCGGCGAGACTGGTGCCTTCTTCGGTTATGTCGATCGCTTCGAGGACGGCGTTGGCTTCTACGGTGCGGCTGAACCAGGCGAGGGGCGGCCCTTGGGCAATGGCTGGTCGCTCGACCCGCCAGACCTGATCATCCAGGACGAGCTTCACCTCATCTCCGGTCCACTCGGAACGGTTGCAGGACTCTACGAAGCGGCAATCGACCAGTTGGCGTCCCGTCGAATCGGCGAGCGGGTGATCCGGCCGAAGATTGTCGCTTCGACCGCAACGGTTCGCCGGGCCACGGACCAGATCGAGGCCCTGTTCGATCGCCAGACCACAAGTATCTTCCCGCCGCCCGGCGTAGATCGCACCGACAGCTTTTTCGCTCGCACTGTGCCGGCAACCAAGGACCCGGCCCGAATGTACATGGGCATCGCGGCCCAGGGTCGGGGACCGAAGCTCGTCTTCCTGCGGTCCCTCACGACCCTGCTCGCAGCAGCGCAGTCTGCGTTCGACGCCAACGGCCCTGCCGTCAGCGGGAGCGCCAATCCCGCTGATCCGTACATGACGGCGGTCTGCTACTTCAATGCGCTGCGGGAGCTGGGCGGAGCGCGGAGGATCGTCGAAGACGAGGTTCGGGATCGAACGGCCCGCTACGGGGCGCAACGGCATCGGGTCGATCCGCCCGGAAACCCGTTTGCGGATCGAGCCATCAAGGAGCCGCTCGAGCTGACCTCTCGCGTGTCGACGGACGAGGTCGCCAAGGCCAAGCAGCGGCTCGAAACACGGTTCGCGAACGGCGCAGAACCCGTGGATGTTGCTTTGGCCACGAACATGATCTCCGTCGGCCTCGACATCGCGCGCCTTGGCCTCATGATCGTCCAGGGACAACCGAAGACGGCGGCGGAATACATCCAGGCCACCAGCCGCGTGGGTCGTGATCCGTCGCGTCCGGGATTGGTCGTCCCGGTCCTAAATCTGCATAAGCCCCGCGACCGAATGCACTTCGAGCAATTCGGTCAGTTTCACCGAACCTTCTACCGATCTGTCGAGGCTACAAGTGTGACGCCTTGGGCCGCCCGGGCGCTGGACCGCGCCCTTGCGGCTGTCGTCGTTGCGGTTGCACGGCATGTCGATCCAGCGCTAACGCCGGAGATGGCTGTGACCGCCTTCAAGGATAATCCGGCGGTGCGCACCGCCGTTCGCAATGCGATTGTCACCCGAGCCCCGACGCACATGATCGCCGGCGGTCATGCTGCTCTGGTGGCGGCGATAGACGCTATCGCCGATGCGTGGATTTCGACCGCCGACGATCAGGCCGCCGGGGGCAACACCTTCGCTTACGCGCGAAAGAAGAGCCCACATCGCCTGCTGCACATGCCGCTCGAGCCCGATCTGGCCAACCTCGCGGAAGACCATCGGCGCTTTGTCGCCGGCCGGTCCATGCGGGATGTGGAGCCCAGCGTCGCGCTCAAGGTCCGGGATCCCTGGGGCAACCAGATTGCAAATGCGGACGATCTCGCATGACCAAGAACGCGCAACGGCTGAGCCAACTGGTATCCACATTTGGTCCCGGTGCCATGATTGACCTGCCGACAAGGTCCGTGGTGGTGGCAGGTCTCGAATTCTGGGAGATGCGAGCCAACTCCTTCACGACAATCCCCGAGCCACGCCTGACAGCGCGGCTGGAACAGCTCTTGAAGGATCAGGGTCGGCTGGACCCGAATATCAGCCTGTCGCTCCGCACCCCGCCAGTCTCCACCGACAACATGACGGGAATGCCGGCCGGAGTTACAGCGCCGATCTTCCCAACGTGGTTTGTCTGCGAGCAGGTCGAGGCAACGGCCGCGGCGGCCGGAACGCTTCGGAGACGGCGCCTCGTGCGCTGGCAGGACCTCGACACCAGGGGACGGCGCAGGTTCGTTTTTGATGACGGGCGAAAATCGGAAGTGACGCCGATCCGCTTCGTCTGCGCCTGCGAAAAAGGACATTTGCAGGACATCGACTGGCGATGGGTCGTCCATGGGACGGTTCAGTGCCAGGAGCCGCTTTGGGTCGAGGAGAAGGGCACTAGCGCCGATCCTGCCGACACCAGCATCGTGTGCGGTTGCGGTCGAAGCCTCTCGCTCCAAGACGCCTTCCAACCCGGGCGTCTGGGCAAGTGCCGTGGCGAACGGCCATGGTTACTTGATCGCGATCCCGACGGATGCGGAGACAATCTGAAGCTTCTCACCCGAACGGCCACGAACACCTACTTCCCACAGGTCTACACAGTCATCTCGCTGCCGAGCGAGGAGGACGACCTGACCCGCCTGGTCGACGAATTGTCGGGAGACCTGGCGAACGTCCAGACGGTCGAGGATGTCGCTCAGGCCAAACGCTTCAACCCGAAGGTCTCCGTCTCGCTGGGTGCTTATCCAGATGCCGAGATATTCGAGCGTCTGAAACGGGTCAGAGAGGGAGCAAGGGCCGATGTGGCCCGGTCTCCAAAGATGTCCGAATTCGACGTGTTCGCGAGTGGCCGCCAACAGATCGGGCACAATCACCCGACGGCCAAGCTCTATGCGGAAACGCTTTCCCGGACTGCATGGGTCGACCCAAGCGTCGATGTCGACACTTCGGCCATAAAGAACCTCGTCGCCGTCCATCGCCTGCGGGAGGTGTCGAGCCTGTACGGCTTCACGCGTTTTGAAGCCGCGCCCACGAGTTCAGACGGCGACATCGAGGACATCCAACTGGCTGTTCGCGGAGCGCCCATCTCACGCGGAGCCGACTGGCTGCCGGCCATCGAACAGTTCGGCGAAGGACTCTTCATCCACATTGACGAGCAGGCGGTAAACCGCTGGCTTCAAGACCCCGATGTTGTCAACCGCCAGGCAAGCCTGCTTCGCGGGTACGGCCACTGGAGGGCCAGGTTTTCAGGAGGGGCTCCCAACTATCCCGGGACGGCCTATACGCTGTTGCACTCGCTCTCGCATGCCTTGATGGCCGAGATTGCCCTCGACAGCGGATATCCTGCGAGTTCTTTGAAGGAACGCATCTACGCGCTCAGCGACGCCCGCAACGGCGGAGTTCCCGTGAGATGCGGAATCCTGATCTACACGGCGACCCCAGGTGCCCAAGGGACCTTGGGCGGGCTTGTCGCTGCCGCATCGCGTTTCTCCAGGATTCTGCGGAATGCGCTCGACCGGCAGCTGATCTGCTCGAACGACCCCGTGTGTGCGGACCATGAGCCCGACGGTCGAAGCGGCGACCGGGCGACCCACGGGGCAGCTTGCCACGGGTGCCTGCTCATCGCGGAAACGAGCTGCGAGATGCGGAACCTGTTCCTCGACAGAAGCCTCTTGGTTCAAACCATGGCGGGTCATCGATCGAGTTTCTTTGATTGATAAACCGAACAATTTCCGAGGCCGGTAAATTGGCCGAGCGTCCAGACCTCATTGATCGCACTCCGATGGCCACCGAGAGCAAGATCGGTGTGCGCCAGCGTAGCTTGCTCCCTCTTGGATCAATCTCGTCTTGACTGCATAGCCGAATGTTCCTATTTTGTTCTCTCTAGTGACACTTCAGTATCTAGGTGCTGCGCGTGGGCTCACCGGCTAGGTCGGCGATTGCGGATATTCAAGCGTCCATTAGACAGCTGTTTCAATTTCTGCTCTGGCCTCTTTGGAGCAACGTAACTTAGAGAGCGCCCGAGCCAATGTGACTTATCGGCGAGTGGAGCAAAAGGGAGGATGAACGACCTCTGCAGGCCAACACTCACTGAAATCGGCGCCTTCCAACTCGGCATTAATAGTTAAGCTGCTATTGACTGCGCTCGAGGAGCGGCATCATCGACAGCGCGATGTGGGAATGGTCATGGCCGAGACACAGATTGAGTGGACCGACGCCACTTGGAATCCGGTTGCGGGCTGTTCCATCGTCAGCGCCGGTTGCACGAATTGCTACGCCATGGAAATGGCGAGACGTCTTCAAGCGATGAACGTACCAAAATACAAGGGCCTCACGCGCCGCAGCGGAAGACGAACAATTTGGAATGGTGTTGTTCGCGAAGACGAAGCTGCGTTGAATATTCCGCTGAGCTGGAAGAAGCCGAGAAAGATATTCGTCAACTCAATGTCCGATCTGTTTCACGATCGGGTGACGGACGCCTTTATCCTGAAGGTGTGGGCCGTCATGCGCGCTACGCCGCGCCATCACTATCAAATCCTCACCAAACGTCCGGAACGAATGGGCGCGCTCGTTCGCTCCAAGATCGGTGAGGTTCTGCCGAACGTGTGGTTGGGCACGAGCGTCGAGAACGCCGCCGTTATCGGCCGCATCGATCATCTGCGCAGCGTGCCGGCAGCGATCCGTTTCATCTCATTTGAGCCGCTGATCGGTTCGGTAGGAGCTGTCGATCTTCGCGACATCCATTGGGCAATTGTCGGTGGAGAGAGTGGGAGGTCGGCCCGCCCGATCCGCGAGGAATGGATCGATGAAATTTTCGATCACTGTGCAGCGCACAATACGGCATTTTTCTTCAAACAGTGGGGGACGTGGGGGAAAGACAACAAGCGTCGTTCCAAAAAAGCCAACGGGCGCGTATATCGCGATAAGGTTTGGGACGAAATGCCGAAGGCTTCGCTGTCGCCTTGACAGTGAATTCGGAGAGCGGTGCGTATACCGACGCGACAATATTGTGCTGCATGAGCAATGCCTGTCCCTGCCCTGTTTTGGGCAAGAACGCGAGGCAGTCGCCAGCCGCATCAGAGCGTCTTTGGTGATTGGGTTCTGCGTGATTAGCTACGATCAACGGAGCACGTTACGCGATGAGCGGACAGTATGAGTGGAAGCTCGGTCAGCCGCTTCCTGTTCTCGGGGCACACAGCGTCGCGAAACACGACATTTTCGAACAATACCTCGCGATCTATATTGAGCGCCTGACACACACACCTAGCCAAACGATGCTCAACTTGACCATCGTAGATGGCTTCAGTGGAGGTGGACTCTATCGGCAGGGCTCTGCCGAGGTTGCTGGCTCGCCGCTCCGTTTGTTGGCCACTGTCGAGACCGCAGAAAAGGCGCTGAATGGAGCACGCGCGAAAGGGTTCGATGTCAGGGCCGATTTCTTTTTTATCGATGCCAATCCTCACCATGTGGCCTTCCTGAGAGATGTGCTTCAAAAGCGTGGCTACGGCTCGCGTCTTGGTCAAGACATCTTCGTTCGTGAAGCCCCTTTCGAGGAGGCGTGCCCGGACGTACTCGCCCACATTCAGAAGAAGGGATCCGCGCATCGTTCGTTGTTCTTCCTAGACCAATACGGCTGGAGTGATGTTCGTCTCCAGACAATCCGTACGATCCTCGGCACCTTGAAGAATCCTGAAATCTTGCTGACGTTCGCCGTTGATGCCCTGATAGACTTCTTGTCGATGAAGACTGCGGAAACGCAAGCGCTCCTGAATATCGATCTTGATCGGGAAGACGTTCGGTCGTTGATCGATCTCCGCTCAGGAGAGGGGTGGCGCTACCTGATTCAGAATGGGCTATATCGCCATATCCAAAATCGAACCGGATCTCGGTTCTACACGCCGTTCTTCATTTATTCCGTTGAGGCGCATCGGTCATACTGGTTGCTGCATCTATCAAACCATCGTCAGGCACGTGATGAGATGGGAAAATTGCACTGGCGATTAAATAATCATTTTCAACATCACGGTGGCGCTGGGTTCCATGCGCTTGGTTTCGACCCGTCGAAAGATTTACGCCAGGAGCTTCTGAATTTTATGTTCGACGACGACGCGATGAAACGCTCGGAAGCGGCCATCCTCGATCAGCTTCCCCGTATGATCCATGTAGCGAACCGTAACGGTACAGGTCTCGTTGTCGAGGAGCTCTTTGCAGATAACTGCAATGACACACCCGTTACGTCTGACATTTTGGGCCGCCAGATCGCATTCCTTCGCGATGAAGGCGAACTTGCGATTGTTACGCCAGATGGCTCAAAGAAGCCGAGAGCTAAGACAATCAACTGGGACGATCGCTTAGTTTTGCCGTCAGAGCGGTCGCTGTTTAGCCGCTTGGGCTGGTGATGAACGGGGGTCGCTTCGGCAACGGGTGATCCAGTAGGGGCGCGGACTAAGCACCTAGTGCGCGGCCACTCTTGGTGTAATTCCCCAGGCATCACTTCCTAAGCGGGATCATCTTTTTGGTTATTGAACCCAAATGGACGTTGATAATGATCTTGAGCCAAAGTTCGCCGCATGAATTTCTGAGCTGAGGCGCGTATCTCTCCCCGGGCGTCCGGTGCAAGTCTTACTAACACATGTCGGAGTACGCCATGGGGCAACGACAACCAGTCGCCGAACATTTTGGCTCGCCAATCCATGTTGTCGCCATGAACCATGCCGACCGTCCATGTATTTTGTTCCATGAAGAGCGGTAACGTGTTGTCGAGACGTGCGCACGCTCCAGCAGCGATGTCGGGAACGGCGGCCAAATCCTCGATCCAATCGGGTAAGTTCTTGGTCTCCGTGGTTATGAAGCTCTGCTCGGCGGATTTGTGGCGTCCGGTAAGCCCAAGGGTCAGATAGGTCGCAAGACGGCTAAAGCGCTCTCGCTTATCAAAAGTATCCAGAGTTTTGTCGTGATCGCTGACCCACAGCGAGCGCTGCTTCTCACGGCGTAGGCCCGCCTGAAGCATCGCGACGAGCAAAGCGAGCCGATAGATCTTCTCAATGCCGTTTGGCGAGGCGCCTGGGACAAAGCAGTCGTCAAGCGCCGCCGCAAGCGCCTGAGGTCCGCCGTCGATGAAGCTGCCGACCCGATTGTCGATCATGACTGTAAGGAGGTTAGCTGGAAGCGCGCCGGCAAGTTCTAAGAAATGCGGGTAGGCGCGCCGACGTACAGGCTCGCGCAATTGCTTGAAAGAGATTCGACGTTTGTCTGGAAGCCATTGGGTGCGAAACGCCTCGCGCAAAGGCAGCCAGTCTTGCAGCGCTCCCCAGGTCGTGATCAGGAACGAGTAAACCTCGTAGGTCGCCTGCCGGTGCTGGCCAGAATAGTCGCTTACGATAACTTGCAGGCCCTCATCGACAGGCCACAATAGATCATTAAATTTGCGTTGGGTGATTTCTATGGCACTGCTTAGCAGATTGGCATAACCCGCCGACGGAGCATCAAAGGCTTGCCAGACGCTCATTTTGACTATCTCTGCTCCAGACGGATTAAGTGCTTGCTGGATGAGCAGACGGCAACTTATCCGGCGCAATCAGAACTTCGACTTGTTTTCGAGCAACGCAGATTTTCGTGCTGCGAACCCTGTAGTCGATGATGCCGATAATAGCTCGGAAAATATCGACTATCACGATAGCTTGCGAATATCGATAGTTCGATCCGTTGCGGAAACGGTTATCTCAAAATGATCCTCTTGTACGATGTCAGTGATATTGCGCGTGCGGAACGCGACAACATTGCTTCCGGATTGATGACGAAGACTTATATAGAGAATACCAGCATCGCTGGATGCACGGACGTCCTCCCCGAATTGTTGTGACGCATCATAACGGTCGCTGGCATAGATATCAGGGTATTTCGTCTGCTGGCCACGGATGTCGAGATAGTCGCCTAGCAGTGTCGCCGTGTAGGTGCGGTAGGTGCGGCTCATTGTGGGGACGCTGCGTGCGCTGGCTTCACGTCGAAGATGATGTCCGACCTCTGCGGCAGCGGTGCGGATGTCATCAGATGCGTACCAGGCGCCAAGTTCGGGACGATTGAACCGCATCCCGCCAGATGCGACGTGGAGGAAGGCGGCCATCACGATGCTGGCGTTCGGCGTCCCATAGACCCATTCGCTTTGCGGCAACCGCGCCACGCGCTCCGCCACAAGCCGGTCATTGGTCCACCCGACCAGGTCCATCACGGCCGCCAGATCAGCGGCAGTTGCAACAGTATCGAACAGCCCGATCGGTGGAAATTGCGAGGGAATGAGACGGTAGGCCGGGCGTGGTGAGGGGGCCACAGAGCGTTACCGGAAGACCAGTTCTGAATCGCTGTAAGGCACGAATGCCCGATCGATCTCGTTGGGCTGCATGTAGATGCCACCGCGCGCGCCATCCAGGAAGCGCCGGACGGTCAGCAAACCGTCTTGAGAACCGCTGGCTACAAGATCGAGCGGGGGCCGGCCACCAAAGACGATTGCATTGTGCGGAGTCCGCAGCCATTCCACACCAAGATGCTCGGTCGGAAACAGAATTCCGAGCGCTTGATGAATGCCGAACACCACTGAGATGCGCGTCAGCACATCGACGTCGAGCGTGAAGCTGCTGTGTTCGCGCGCTTGTTTGCACCAATTGTGATAGGTTGATCTGGATGGATAGCCGAGCACCAGGAGGCGTTGCTCTTCTGTCAAACCCCACAGGTCCGCAATCGCCAGAAATGTTCGCAGCGCAGGTGGGCTGAGGCGCCGCCGATTGGCAGGCACAAAGCGAGCCTTGTCGAGCTGCTGGTGTCCGAACTCTGCGTCCGACGTCTTCCGTCTGGGGCGGGATGCCATGTATTGCTCCTTATCCAGATTTAGATATAGTCTACATCTGGACGAATTGTAATTCGTCTCAACCCGTTCCCGTCTGATCCAATGTCCGGACACATGATCGAAGCCTGTCGGGCGAAAGCCAATTTATACCCTCAGACTTTCAACGGATCGTCGTTTCTATCACCTTTGTAAATTATTGATATTAAACATTTTTTTAGGCGGTCAGACTACGAATCTGGGGGTCAGAGGTTCGAATCCTTTCGGGCGCGCCAAATTCCGCCGATTGCCCTCTATTGCCACCGATAACCGCCGAAACTACGCCCGCGCAGAGAGCGTGAGACGGTCCTTGCGCGAAAAAGCGTACAAACGGCGGTGTTTGGCGGTGAAAAAGTTCGAATCGCTTCCGGTCGATCGACGCGCTTTGGCAAAGGCCAGAGCCATCTCTAGACGGTTACTTCGCCCCCATTTCGGTCTACACCGTTGCTTACGCCATAACCAAAACCCGCCATTCATTTGTGTGGCAATGCCAGTCATGGGGCAGCGGATCGGACACATCGTCCCGGAAGGCAGCGACAGCCTGGCGATGGCATCGCTTTCGACGTTGGCGCCATCGGCGCGCTGCCGGCTGCCGGAGGCCGGAGCGGTCGAAGTCATACCGGAGAATGGCGGCGCTGCTAGTGTCCGGCATCGGAAGACATAGCGAAATTACTCGGCAATAAGGGCCATGAAATCCGTTTCAGCAAGGAATCGTATCGGCTGCCCTTTAGCTGCCAAGCCCTCTGCCTTCAGGTGCTTCGAGCTCTTTGGCATGCCGCCCGTGCTAAGAAGATCCTGATCTCCGACCACTAGGACGGTAGTTGCTTTGGTGACGCTTGGATCGACGGCACCGCCCGCCATGTGAGCGAGGTCAGCAGCGTCGCGGCGGGGTATCGATAAGCTTCCAGTGAACACGACCGTCTCGCCGAGCAACGGACCGTCGCCGCCGCCTTCACGCCTCTCTCGACCGTTCGGATGCCCGGAAAGGCCAAGCTTCACGCGAGACAGCCATTGGTCGAGGTCTTGGCCTGACTGTTCTATGGCGCGAAGCAGAATCAGTCCCGCCGTTCGTGCATCCTCCACAGCGCTATGATGCCGAAACGGGATGCCGAAGCGGTCAGCAAGATTTCGGATGCCGTACCCGCTCTGAGCGACCTGGGGCCACGCTCGCCTAGCAACCTTGGCTGTGTCGAGCCACCGGCAAGGCGCTGCCGTCAAGCGATGATGGTCATGCGCCTGAGCAATAGCTACGCGGTCAAAATGGGTGTGGCAGACGACGACTTGGTCTCGCGCATATTCCGCAAGCCAAGGGAAAATCTGCGGAAATGTCTTTGCTCCGGCAACGTGCGTCTCGTCGATGCCGTGAATTGAAATGTTCATGCCGTCGAACTCTTCCCTAGGATCGACGAGAACTACGTCCGACGCGAGCTCTTTCCCGTGTTCAAAGATAACAACACCAATCTGACAGATACTGCGCATGCGAGCATTTGCCGTTTCTACATCGATGGCAACAAACCGCATTTGAACGCCTCCCCTATTTTCAATACTCTCACAGGCTCGGCGGAGGTCAAGCAAGTGCTGCCTTTTGATTGAGGCCGCAAAGCGGGGGCAATTATGTAAGGTCGGCTAAGACTCATTGAGAGCACATTGGGGGGCGATGATTCTAACGGATAATGAGACAAAGGTGGATCTCCTCAACAATGAGGCGATCGCCAAGACTATAATCGAACTACTGCGCGAGAAGCCCGAGCGCGCGGTAACCGTCGGTGTTCATGGTGACTGGGGCGCTGGCAAATCCAGCATCTTGGAGATGATCGAGAATGGCCTCAGTTCGGATGGGGACGTGCTCTGCATCAAATTCAACGGATGGCGCTTTCAAGGATTCGAGGACGCCAAGATCGCGCTGATCGAGGGCATCGTCACCGGGCTGATCGAAAAACGTCCGTTGCTTACTCAGGCCGGCATGGCCGTCAAAGACATTTTCCGGCGGATCGACTGGCTCAAGATCGCTCGGCGTGGCGGCGGTCTTGCTTTCACCGCATTCACTGGCATCCCCACAGCCGATCAGATCGGCGCTGTGGTCGGCACCTTGAAAAGCATCTTCTCCGATCCCTCTCAACTCGCCACGCAGGAGAATTACGACAAAGCCATCGACGGTGTGCAAGGTCTGCTGAAACCCGGTGAGTCGAAGAATGTGCCAGAAGAGATTCAGGCGTTCCGAAAGGCTTTTGACGATCTGCTCAAGCAGGCGGGCGTCGAGCAACTGATCGTTCTCATCGACGATCTTGACCGCTGCCTGCCGGATACGGCGATTGAAACTCTAGAAGCCGTTCGCCTGTTCGTATTCACTGATCGCACCGCATTCATCGTCGCGGCCGACGAAGCGATGATCGAATATTCGGTGCGAAAGCATTTCCCGAAGCTGCCTGACACGACTGGCCCCCGCGACTATGCGCGCAACTATCTCGAAAAGCTGATCCAAATACCGTTCCGGATTCCAGCTTTGGGCGAGACCGAAACCCGCATCTATGTCACCTTGTTGCTCATCGGTGCCGAGCTAGGCGAGGACGACCCCGCTTACTCAGCGCTGATCAACGTCGCGCGCGAGCTGTTCAAACGGCCCTGGAAGACGGCTGGGCTCGACGCGCAGACGGTCAAAACCGCCTTGGGCGATAAAGCCGGCAAGGTCCAGAACGCGCTCACCCTAAGCGATCAAATCGGTCCGATCCTGGCCAGCGGCACTCAGGGCAATCCGCGGCAGATCAAGCGCTTTCTCAACACCCTGCTGCTGCGCCATCAAACCGCGCTCGCTCGCGGCTTTGGAGAGGAGGTGAAGCTCCCCGTATTGGCGAAACTCATGCTGGCTGAACGGTTCCTCTCCAGATTGTTCGACCAAATCGCCAGCGCCGCCGCTCGCGATCCAGACGGCCACTGCACAGATTTGGCGGCGCTTGAAGCCGCCGCATCGGAGGAGAAGCCAGCCCCCAAAACCAAGCGGGCCGGGCCGAAGGTCAGTTCCTTCGATGACGCAAAGCCGACCGCCGTGCCGGACTCCAAGGACAGCGCCACCCTGACCGAATGGAAGGCGGCCGACGCGATACGGGCTTGGGCGCGGCTGTCACCGGCCTTAGCCGAAGTCGATCTGCGCCCCTATCTGTTCGTGACCAAGGATCGGAAGGACTATTTCGGCGCAGCCTCAGTGCTCGGGCGTCTTGCTGCGGTGGTCGAAAAGTTGCTCGGCCCTAAACTCGCCGTCCAGGCGTTCGAAGGTGAACTCAAGCAACTCGTTCCGGCCGAAGCCGCGCAGGTCTTCGAGGAACTGCGCGGGCGCGTTATGGGCGGCGATGCCTTCAATACGGCGCCGCCCGGCATTGACGGGCTCGCCGTGTTGGTTCGCGCGCACCCGACGCTCCAAGCCAACCTTCTCGATCTGCTCGAAGCCTTGCCGGCTGATCGGTGCGGGCCGTGGCCAGCGTCCGGCTGGGAAAGCATCATCAAAGATGCTGACGCCGTAGCCCGGTTCGAAAAGCTCCTCCAAAAATGGTCGACGTCACAATCGGCCTTTTTGAAGACGACGGCCAGCGCCGCGCTTCGTACACGGAAAGGCGGCCGCTGATGGGCACGTCGAGCGCCTATGGTGGCGCGGGCGGTAGCACGCCGCTCATACCGAGTTGGCTGCAGGGCGGCGGCGGCACCGGCACGGGCGCGGCTGATGGCGACGGAACACAACCGACGTCGCCTGATGGATCACCGCCAGCAGTTCCTCCCGCGCCGGCGTCTAGACCAACCGCGCCGGCAGGGGCATCGGATCGCTTCACATCAGCCCGAAACAATTTCACGCGCTTCGCAAGCTCGGGCGGCAGTGATCGCAAAAGCCTCGGCCGCGCTGTCTCGCAGTATGTGTCCAAATCGGCGGGCGGCTCGAGCCAGGCCGCGCAGCGCATGGGCTCTTCCCGAGGAGCGGGTGCCGGGCTCGTCCGATTCCTCAACGACGCCAGCGCCAATGGCGTTCGCGAAGCGCTGCGAACACTCAACCTAGAAAGCCTCGCCGGACGGCCGATCGAGGAAGTGTTCGCGGGGCTCGCGGATTACATCTGCCCCGAAGGCGGGTCGATCGACGAAGGCATCGCGCGAGACGCCTTCGTCGAGACCATCGCCGATCTCGCTGGGGCCGGCATTACCGACATCGATGCGCTGACACCCGGCCAGATCCAAACCGTATTCGAACTATATGCCACGCACGCGATCGAGGCTCGTATCTGCAACGACATAGGCACCAAGGTCGTGACCTTGCCGACCGACCCGCAAGCGGCCGAGAGAGTGGAGGCGCAACTACGTGATTTCATCCAGCGCGGTGTCAGCGACGCCATCAACGCCGCGGGCGTCAATATTCAGTCGCTGACCCCTGATGCGGTGATGGGCTTTGTGACCAGCGTCTATCAATCCACCTTCGACGTGTTGCAGACGATGGGTGATGGGGAGGCAGAAAAATGAGGCGCCATGTCATCATCGGCCGTTTCGGTCCAGACGATAAGACCCGCGTCCCGAAGGCGCGCGACGAGGTCGCATCGACCTTGCAGTTGGTGGCAGGCAAGCGTCTCGATCACGGGATCGGCCGCGCTTTAGCCGACCTCAAGGCGCTGCATCTGACCCCGAGCGAAATCGGCGCGGACATGCTCGTCGTTGCCGCCCATGTCCACGCAGCGGACACCCGCCTCTCCCGCTCCACGGAATCGCAGGACGCCTGGACGCGTGAAATTCGGCTAGTCATCCCCGTGAGCGATCCGGTGCGATGGACGGCTGCGGCACCCATCTTGGTCCGCGCCCTCAACTTCCTGACCGGCGATAGATGGGACGTGGGCTTCCGCAAACGTGCCAAGGACTATGCGAAGCTGGTTCCTGTCGCGGTACCCACCCTTATTCCTGCCCCGTTCGATGGCGTGAGTCTGTTCTCCGGTGGTTTGGACAGCCTGATCGGCGCGATCGATAGTTTGAATGCTGGCGAGACACCGCTTCTGGTCAGCCATGCGGGCGAAGGGTTGGTGAGCAAGTCGCAGGAGCAGTGTTTCGACGGTTTGAAAGCCGCTTACAAATCATCCGCCTTCGATCGGCTGCGAGTGTGGATGAGCTTCGATAGCGGGCTCGTCGAGGATGTCGCATCGGAGGACACGACGCGCGGCCGCTCGTTCCTGTTCTTCTCCCTAGGTGTCGCCGCCGGCACCGCGCTAGGCCGTGACTTCGTGCTGAAGGTTCCGGAGAATGGTCTGATCGCGCTCAATGTGCCACTCGATCGGCTTCGGCTCGGCGCGCTCAGCACTCGGACGACGCATCCGTTCTATATGACCCGGTGGAACGATTTGCTCCACGCGCTCGGCGTCGGAGGAAAGGTTGAGAATCCCTATTGGGACAAGACCAAGGGGGAGATGGTCGCCCAATGCGCCAGTCCGGCCGTGTTGAAGCAGCTCGCCCCGCTGTCACTATCTTGTTCGTCACCGACGAAGGGGCGTTGGACCAAGAAGCCGCAGGGGCATTGTGGATACTGCCTGCCATGCCTCATTCGGCGGGCCTCTCTGCGAGGCAAAGATTCGACCGTTTACGGCGTACCCGACCTGAAAGCTGCCACATTGGACACCCGACAGGCCAAAGGTCAGCAAGTCCGATCCTTCCAGATCGCGATCGAACGACTATCGAAGCGCCCGGAACTCGCCAAGGCTCTCATCCACAAGCCGGGGCCACTCTATGATGACCCCTCCCGCCACGATGACTTGGCCGATGTATACCGCCGTGGACTGGAGGAAGTCGGACGCCTACTGACTGGCGTTCGCGCCGCACCGTCGTAAGAGGCCTCATGCGATCAGGTCTCGTCGATTTTCATTGCCACCTCGATCTCTACCCCGACCATGCGGCCGCGGTGGAGCGTTGCGAGCGCGATGGCGTGTTCACTCTCGCTGTGACCACCACGCCCAAGGCTTGGCCGCGGAACCACGAACTTGCATCCGCCACCCGTCACGTTCGCGCGGCTCTCGGCCTGCACCCTCAGTTGGTCGCCGACCGCGCTCGTGAGATCGGGCTATGGGAGGAGCTACTGCCGCGAACTCGCTATGTTGGGGAGGTCGGATTGGATGCCGGCCCGCGGTTCTACAAGTCTTTCAACGCCCAAAAGGAGGTCTTCGCTCGCGTGCTATCGCTCTGTGCGGCGGCGGGGAACAAGATCGTGTCGACACATAGTGTCCGTGCGACCAAGGCCGTGCTCGATATGATCGAGCAATACATGCCGCCCTCGCGCGGGCGGGTGGTGCTTCATTGGTTCACCGGCACCACAGCAGAGGCCAGGAGAGCCGTCGATCTCGGCTGCTATTTTTCAGTGAACGCCGAAATGCTCGTCAACGAGAAACGCGCGGCAGCAACCAAGGCTTTGCCTATAGATCGCATTTTGACGGAGACGGACGGACCGTTCACCCAAACCGATGGCCGCCCCACAACGCCGAGCGATGTGTGGATCGCCGTGGAGGGCATAGCGCGATTGCACGGAATGTCGCAGCCCGATATTTCGGCCAAGATCACATGCAACCTGAGAAGCTTGCTCGAAGAACAGACCTAGAGATCGGCATGCCGACTCGAACTGTTCTGCGGGTTGCGGTGTCTCATATTTGGGGCAGTTGCATGCGTCGAAGGCCTGATATCGCACGTCTAAACCTTTTACGCAGCTAGGAAGTATTTTATTAAGTGTGTGTGGGGGGGGTAATCGTGCAAATCGCAAAACTAGAGATCGAGAATTTCCGCGGCATCCGTGAAGGGGTCGTTCGCTTTTCACCTCATACCGTACTGGTTGGTTCAAATAATTGTGGGAAGACGACAGTCATCGAAGCATTGGCGCTCTTGTTCGGCCGGGATCGAATGGTGCGTCAACTGACCGAGCATGATTTCTACGGCAGTAACCCTCAGCCCGCGGACCGAATTCGCCTTGTCGCCACGGTCATCGATTTTGATGGTGATGACGCGGCTCAGCACATGGAATGGTTTCGGGACGATCGCGGAATCGTAAAGTGGTGGAATCCCGTCGATGGCACCGTGATGCCCACCCGCAACGACCCATCATGGAAGCTAGCTTGCCAGGTCGCCTTCGCCGCGCGATTCCATAGGCCGTCGCTCGAAGTGGAGACGCTTCGGTACTTCCATGACGACGATGCGGTAGGCGATGTCTTTGCCGACGAGAGCGCCACTGCTTTCTCCGCGCGTTTGATCCGAGACATCGGGTTCTTTTTCGTGCCGGCCACCCGGACATGGGATCGGACTGTATCGTTCGGATCGGAGTTGTTTCGCAGGGTTGTCGCTGCCGGCGAAGGCCAGCCGTCCGAGTCTGTCCTTAGCGAGCGGGACAGATTGCGCGCGCCGAATGCGCGGCTTGAGCAGGATGAGCGCCTGGCTCCGATCGTCAATCGCCTGAATCAGGAGCTACGCGGCTTTTTCCGCACTTCCCCCACGCTCCATTTGCGCGTGACGGCTACTGACAGCGATGGCCTACTTGAATCCGTCGTTTCGCACTATGCCCATGAGGGAGCTGATCTCCCCTTGCCGGCAAGGCGGCATGGTAGCGGCCTTCTCTCGCTCCAGCATTTGCTTCTGCTTTTGCAGTTTGGCCGTATGCGTGCCGAAGCCAGCGAAGGTTTTTGGATGGCGCTTGAGGAACCGGAACTGCATGTACCACCGGCCCTACAGCGCCGACTGGTTCATAGAATCCAGGCTCTTTCCCGACAGACGTTCGTCTCGACTCATTCGCCGGTGGTGGCTGCACTCGCGGACCCGAAAGGCGTGGCGGTTCTCCGGAATGACGGAGGGAGGCTGACCGCGGTTCCTTTGCTGACGTCCACGCTGCCTGCCGACATGCCGAACAGCGTGCGGAAGCTATTCCAGGTCAACCGTGTCGAAACGATCGCGGCCGTAATGCACGAGTTCGTCTTGGTTCCCGAAGGCCGTACCGACTACGAATGGCTCGGGCTGCTGGTTCGCGCGGTCGATCTGCATCAAAGCTGGGCGGCGGCGGACGAGTGTCGGTTCGACGCATATGTCGGCGTGATTCCGACGCATGATGGCGCGGTCGTCAGAACGGCCGAGGCTATGGCGCCCTTGCACCCCCGCGTTGCGGCGATGGTCGACGGGGACGTGGAGGGCGTCGGATACGCCGCAACTCTTGTGGCGGCCGGATCTCCAAACTCGGGCGTGATCCTTCGGTGGGCGGATGGCCAGATGCTTGAGGATACCATTGGCTGGATCATCAATGCCGATGCAAACGCCTGTCTTCCGGCGATCCAGATCGACCAACCGGCAGCAACTGTGGCCGAGCTGGTCTTGCGCCTGAAGAGCGACAATCGCGCTGCTGGGGGACTGAAGAAGGACACGTCAAGCTACGAGATCATCGCGGGCGCGATCGGCGCCACGGAAGCCTGTTGCGCGCGAGCGCGGTCGCTGCTCAACGCGATCACCGACGTAGTGAAGGGAGAGAACAACCCGCTGTTTTCCGCAGATGCTGCTAATCCGGCGGTCAGGGTATTCCAACCGTGACGGTTCGGGCGGTCGAGGGAGCTGCTGGATGCGGAAAAACGCATCGTCTCATGGAGATGCTCTCGGAGACGCTTGCGGCCCATCCTTTGATCGACGGGCAGCGCGTGCTTGCGCTGACCTTCATGCACGGTGCGAGGCGCCGCTTGTCGGACCGGCTTCGGACCGTTGCCGGCCTCATGGGTCGGGTGGAATGCTGTACGGTTGACGCCTTCGCATGGCGCATCTACCGGCGCTGGCGCGGCCTTGCAGCGGCTCTCGGCGTCGCGCCTATCGCGGAAGGCGAGTTCGATGCGGTCTGCGATACTGCCGGACTGCTTCTTGAGCAGCAACAGGTCCGGGCCTGGACGGCCGCTAGCTTTCCAATCGTGCTGGTGGATGAGGGACAGGATCTGAGACCGCAGCGACTACGGATGCTGGCCGCGCTGTCGGGCGCCACCCACACATTGATCGCGGCAGACGAGTTTCAATGCCTCGACCAGGCGCTGCGGCCAAATCCCCTGGTGACTTGGTTGCAGGGCGCGGCAGAGCTCGAAACCCTAGTCCAAGTGCGCCGGACGAGTATTGGAGGCCTTCTGGCGGCCGCGACGGCGATCCGGAACGGCCAAGCGCCAGTGAATGGACCGGGCTTCCGCATTTTGCAGCCCGGCGTTAGCGTTCCTCTGGCCGCGACCTTGCTCGCAAACGCCATTGCGTGGCGCCAAGGAGGCAACGTCGCGGTGATAACACCGGCGCTGCAAGGTGGATTCGTCCAGTCCGTAATAACGCGCGTGGGGCAAGGCCCCTGTGGACAGCAGCAAAATGGACCGTACTCGATCCAGTGGGAGGGCACTGATCGGGACGAGACGCAGGTCATCCTCGGAGGGCTTGTGCTCGCTGCCAACGCGACCGCTGCGGGGACATGCGCTGCGCTACGCTCGCTGCCGCCGTCGGGGCCCGTGCGAGCTGCAATGCTGTGGGTGGAAAATCAAATCCATGCTGTCGGGCGGACGGAATTTACGCGTGTGGAGATCGAGGCGGTGATCGCGCGAAACGTGGCGTTGCGCAGGCAGTATGGCGGTGGCGCACCGCATCTCTTCACTGCGATGACAGTGCAACAGGCCAAGAACCGTGAGTTCGACGGCGTCGTGGTCATATGGCCGTATCAGGTTGGTGGCGATATCGAGCACAAGCGCCGGCTGCTTTACAACGCAGCGACGCGGGCCAGGCGTTGGTGCAACATCATCGTCCAGGGCCAGAACATCCTCGCCGCCGCGCCGTTTGCATAGACTTGCTAAAGCGAGTGTTGCCGCTAGCTAGGCTCGGTGATCACCATGCCGTTAGTGGCGGATGTTCGATCCTGTACGCTCAGAATCGGACGGTTCGCTCTTGGCTCCTTAAGCCGTCAGTTAGGCCGAAGAGTGCGATGGTATCCCCCTGCACTCCGGCCTGTTTGCCCTACATCGCTACACAGAAAACATAGGCATCTTCCATGCCCTCCCGGGCAGCCAGATGCCAGCTCAACCCACCAGCGCCTGCCGTCATGATCGCCCTGTTACCGGTTGTAGAGGCGATCGCCTTCAGTAGTCCGTCTCGCGATCCTTCCACGCGAGCTTCATCCTTGCCAACAACCTCCACCCGCTGGAGCAGTGTCCGGATGATTTGACGAGGCGGTTTACCGGCCGTCTGAAATCTCATCCGCGCATCCTTCGCCATACGGATCACGTCCTGCATAGACAGCATAGGGCCTGTCCGGATCACCATTGCCTCGACGCGATCAGCTTCGGTCTCTGCCTGCTCCCGGCGGGTGGAGAGTTGGGCGATGCGCTCCTTGAACATCCGATCTGTACTGGCAAGCATGTCGTTTTCGACGGCTTCATACAGATTTCGGAGCTTGCGCTCTGCCTCATCCACCTGCGCTCTTAACTCAACAACATGCTGGCGCCGACGATCCGCCCAGTCTTCACGATGTGTCATAAGCGGGGTCATCAACGTCTCGATCCGTTTGGGAGCGAGCAGCGTCGAGCGGAGGAAGTCGATCACGGCGTCGTCCAGCCGGTCCATCGGGACCGCCGGTCCCTGGCATCCTGTTCGACCCGCCGCGCTCGGGTCGAGCAGGTGTAGTAGCGATACGATCGTCCTGTGCTGCCCCTGCCGGTGCGAAGGGTCATCGCGCCGCCGCACGAGGCACAGAAGCAAATTCCGGTGAGCAATATCGGTCCGCCGACAGCCTGTGGGTGCATCATTTTGAAATTGCGTGATTGGAGCAGGCGTTGGACTTCGTTGAAGTCATGCTCGGCGATCAGCGGCGGCACGGACATGATGGCGTGTTCCATCTTTGCTTTGCGTTGTTTGGTACGGGCCTCAAGACGGTTGAAGCGATGTTCGCCGATGTAGGTGGGGCGGGTCAGGATGGTGTGGATCTGCGACAGGCCCCAGCGCCCGCCATTCGGCGTACGAATGCCGCGTTCATTGAGAAGGCGCGTGATCGCCTTCACGCCCATCGGGCCGCTGCCATCGGCGCCTTCAAGCGCAAGTCGGAAGATCAGCCGTACCGTCCCGACGTGGAGCGGATCGATCTCCAGCGTCTTCTTGATTTTCGAACCCCGCTTTTCGACCGCCACCGTGCGATAGCCGACAGGCGGCCGGGCGCCGTTCCAGTAGCCCTGCCGGGCATTCTCGCACATGGCGCGTAGCGTGTGCTTGGCGTTTTCCTTCGACTGATATTCGTCGAAAAGGGTCACGATCTGGCGCATCATCATGCCCATCGGATTGTCGCCTAGGTCCTGGGTGATCGAGATGACCTGCATGCCGTTCTTCGCGAGTTTGCGGACATAGCGCTCAAACTGGAACTGATCGCGGAAAAAACGCGAGAAGCTGTGAACGAGGATCGTGCTGAATGCCGGCGGCCTGACCAAGGCCGCATCGATCATTTGCTGAAAGGCCGGGCGCCGATCGTCCGTCGCGCTGCTGCCAGGCTCGACATAGTCTTCCACGATCGTCCAGCCGCGAGCGGCGCAATAGCGCTCGATCTGACGACGCTGGTCGGGAATCGACAGGTCGCTCTCAGCCTGCCGGCCGGTCGAGACGCGAAGGTAGGAGACAACACGGGTCACCGCCGGAGAGGAGGAAGGAAGATCGGAACGCACGGAGGTATCGGTCGTCAACTGGACGTCCTTTTCGTTTGATGAAAGAAATTGGATGCGGGCGGGCATCAACACTGCGCCGCCTGCCGCGAGGCGCGCCTACCACTATTCTGCAAAAGGCGGCCGTCGGGATCGCGTAATCCCCGGACAAATCGCCACCCGCACGCAAAGGTCGGTATTCCTGCCAACAAGCCGGGCGATTATCGTGCCAGACGCGTAGCCCGGTGCCGGGGCACGACCTCCATCGCCCGGCGCTCGGGACCGCAATCGCGGACTGATCAGATCGATCTTGGTATGGCCATCACCCACCGCATGCATATGAGCAGGCTTGTGATCGACTTGAAGACGATGAACAGCAAGCTGCCCACCAAGCCCCGCGGAGCGGCAGGCCTCGTTTCTCGCAAAAGGAGGGCCTTAGAGGGCTATGGAGTAGACATAGTTCGCATCATCACCTGAGGCGGCGCGCCATCTAAGCTCATGAAATAGCATGTATTTCGGCTATCAAGGTTTTGATGGCAGCTTTGCGCCATGCGCGGAAAACGCCCTTCATACCACGGCAGTTCTTCAGAAAACGAGGCCATGGTGGCGGCGCCTGCCGGAGCCCTGCGCGAGCATTCGAGCCGGTAGTTGCGACTCTTGCCGCCATCAACAACGAAGCCAGTCGTCTCGTGGAAGCTAGCAACACGATAAATGTTATAGGGGCCTCGACCAGTGTCATCACCGCCGACGACATCAGGCGGTCGCCGGGACAGACCGTGAAGAGACTTTGGGCACGATACCAAGCGTACAACTCAATCGTTCAAGAACGCCTGCGGAACCTCGATTCCAGCTTCGGTAAACCGTTGGATCAATGTTTTGTTGATTTCCGCTTGTTTGTCCGAGCTCATAAATTGCCAATCAGTAATCTCGGTTAAGGTGCGCGCGCACCCAAGACACAAACCGGTTCGCGGCTCAATCGTGCAGAACGAGATGTAGGGAGACATTGAAAGATTCATTGCCTTGCGCAGACCAAATCCGGATAACGCTTCCGTGCACTACCTAGTCGCTCAAAGTTCTTCAAATGCCGAGTTTAAAGGCAGATCAGCTTGAGACCGTGCATTGCCCATGGCTAGCGGGGAAGGGTGGTCCACGGGACGTCTGCAGAAAAATTCGATATTAGGTAGCAAACGCCACAAAATCGCGCATAAATAACTGATTCAATTACATATTTTCTCTTTCGAAGTTTGAATCCCTCGTTAGATCGACGACGCATCTCCCCAACACCAAATCATCTGTACACTGGCATCCCGAAGACCTGCCGGGATGACCAGAGCAATGACTATCCGCGAAGCCCTCAAGGCTGATTTTGGGATCGATGTTCTCATACGAGGGGGCAGCGGCCGGATTGCAGATCCATTCGTTATCGAGCCGTGTTCTTCGAGGTATGCAACCCGAACGCAGTTAAATCTCCTTCGTGGCCTTGGGCGGGGAAGACAGGAACTGTGGCGGCTATTGGAATCTGAAGCTGTTCCGGAAGTTGTGTCAACGATACAGAAGCTTCGAATTGAAACGGTCGCGTTCACACAAGATCAGATCGTTTCAGAGGTTCGCTCTCTATATTTCGATGTAAGTCACGTTGACGGGACGCCAGACGCCTCCGCGCCTCTGATTGAATGGTCCGACCCACGAATCGCATTCTGCGCCCCCTCGCAAATCGGGTGGCTTCATTTTGATGGTACAATCGACAACAGCCAGGGCGATGCCATTCTTGACACCTCACTGTTGTACTCCGCGCTGGGTGCAAAGGCCGCAATCTATATCTATGGCGCAGCGGACGGACGAATGGAGGGAGCCTCTTCCAGCGAGATCAGAGAACGAGAACTGCAATTGGTTTGCAATCAAGTCCTAGCCGCACATCCCGATGCAAAGACACCATGGCCTGTTCACGTCGCCGAGCCGTTTGTATTGCAGCACTTCCTTATCGGAGAAGACATGTCTATCGCCGGGATTGCGATGCTTGGGTCGCACTGTCTGAAACTGCGACTGACATATTCCGATGATCTGAAGATGCGGGAATTAATGCTCAATACGATTGCTGAATTGGCGAAATTGATCAGTCAGAAATTGCAATCGAGTGTTTCAGGTCAGCTTCGACCGTGACAGACGCCACAATCTTATTGCTGAGAACACCAGATGGATGACTGGTCGGATACTTTCCGCGATAGATATTACGGTTCCGGTTATGTCTACATAGCAGGGTCGCTGTCTCATCGTGTCCTCAAAATCGGCACGACCGTGAACATCCGACAGCAAGAAAGACGGCTCCGCAGAACTGCCTACGGCAGCATCGACGACTGGGTTCTGCTCTATTATGTCTGGGTCGATGAGGGCGGACGGGTCGAACACGATGCCCGCCGTCGCCTAAAGCGATATCGTCAATTGCGCATGTACAATAAAGAAGGCCATCGGCAAAAAGGTCGTGAGATCGTCAATTGTCGATTTGGTATTGCTGTGGAGGCGCTGACTGAGTTTCTAGATGATGCGCAACGCGCGAGCGCCACAACATCCTGGCGGTCGAGTGATTACGAATTCGGCTGGACGCCACCTCCGCCTGATCCGTTGCCCTACGTTCCTCCCGTCGGAATCCCGCCATCAATCCATCTTCTTCGAGATATCGACCAACTCGAACTTTCGGTACGCACCTACAATTGCCTGAATAATGAAGGCATCCGCTACGTCGGCGAGTTCGCGCAAAAGGGAGAAGCCGAACTGCTCCGAACCTCGAACTTCGGACGCAAGTCACTGAATGAATTGAAAGAGATTTTGGCACAGGTCGGGCTACATCTCGGCTTATCCGTCACGGGCTGGCCCCCACCGAACATCGAGCTTCTGTCGCTTCAGGCAGGCAAACTTCTCGAACGCACCGACGAATTGGAGTTGTCTGTCAGATCGGCAAACTGCCTAAAGAACGATGGGATCAACTATGTCGGCGAACTGGTGCAGAAATCCGAAGCCGAGATGCTCAGAACGCCAAATTTCGGGCGGAAGGCGCTCAATGAAATCAAGGAATTGCTCGCCCTGTCAGGCCTGCATCTCGGCATGGACCTTGCTCAGTGGCTCGCAGAGGCATCCTTTTCGATTTCAGAATAGATAATTTTGATTATCTATCGCCGCTTCTTCAGCAAGCCCTTGGCAAGTTCGACGCATTCCTTGAAAGTCGCTTCCGATACGCAGTAGTCCCAAGGCCTGAATTTCTTTCCAAGCGGCCCCAACGGATAAGGCGACTTCAGGAATGGTCGTGCCATGTCGCTCAATATTGTGATCGCTTGATGCTCCAGCGCCATAAGCCATCGGTGTACTTCTTCAGCTTCTGACCGTTCACGAGCGCGTTTATCGAGTGCGCCTTGCAGGAATATCAGGGCTTGGTTCAGGCCATCTACTCCTTCAATCGCGGTCGCCAGCGGCGTCTTCCCATTGAAAGCCGGGTGCGGCGTTTCGATTAAAGATGTCCATTCGGGACCATGCTCTGAAGCGATGGATGCAAGAGTTTTTCCGCGCTCCTCTGCGGCTTTCCTCAATGCTTCGGCCTTCTCCAGTTCCTTGGCCTCGGCTTCCAGCCTTCGTGCCTCCATCTGGCGTTCTTGTTCATGCTCTATCGGCAAACCAAGTGTCTGAAAGACCGATGGGCCGTTCCGGAACATCATCGCCTCAATCTTTCGCAAGGGAACGATCATGTCGTCGAAAACCTCATCGTCGTCTTCGATGACGGCGTCGAATGATTTTCCTCCATTCTGCGGCAACGTCATCCACGATTTGGCGGTCAGATCACCACGCTCACGATCCGGAATACATCCCAGTATCTTTTCGATGCGTTCAGATAGGCTTTTTCTGCGGGACGTCTTGCGTTGATCGATGGCGCGGAGATCAAGAAGCTCATCGAGCAGATTGGTGGAAAGTGAATACGATCGATGCTTCTGGAGAATTCCTCTCTCAACAAGATGGTCGAGATAGGCTTCGACGGCACGGTACGGACTTCGGAACTGGTCATTCTGACCACGCACGGCGTCTTCGAGTTCGGGACGGATGTATTGGAATCCCGCTCGAATCCACTGCTGCTTCTTGAGCCAGTCGAAAAAGGCCTTCAGCCGATAGGGTAAGGGTTGCGCGTCTTCCGGCAGGAAGGTCCGAAGGATCGCAAATTGCCATTCCCGCTCGGTTACAAGAAATCCGCCCGCGCCACCTACGGAGCATCCGATATGAGTCCCCAACCCAATGCGGAAGAATTCTCCATCCTCATCGGGTGGCTCCACCTTGCGGTTTGCCAATTCCTTCAAGCCGACATCGTACCGACGTAGACAGTCTGCAACTTCCTTCTCGAATTTAAGGCGTTGCGCGTCCAGCTTGGATTGATGCCGCGTGTGCATTGCCGTGATTGCGGCATCAATCTTGGGGTGGAAAACCCAATAGCGCCTAGCTTTCTCGAAGACGGCTTCTTCAACCTCGGAGCGCGATGCATTCCTGGGAAGGCGTGACAAGTCGATCTCGACCGTGGCAATGCCTCGATTCTTTAGTTCCGCGCGTTTCAATTCGTCGCACGCGTGGGTGACGTAAATCTCGACAAGCAGGCGGTGTCCGTCACGTTCGACATAAAGATCCGGCACCACGTTCTGGAGATGTCGCGCTTCTTGGATTGCTTTGTCGAATGAGACTGGCCCAGCCTTGTGAAGGATGTCGGCCTCGCCATTGAATTCTGCTCTGACCTCCGGAAGAACGAGGAGCAACTTCGTCGCTACGATCTCCTTTCCAAGCCTATGCAACGCTGTTTCCGGAGCGTTCGAACAAGAAGTGGAGGCCTGATGTCCAAAGTGATGGACGTTATCTTGGCCTTTTCTTGCGGTCAGAGGCGCGTTGCAGGCAGGACAAGTGCATCCACACGCGTCTCCCCGTTCGACCTCGGAGATATGTCGCATCACGCCAAGGGTATCGACGCCGTAGACGAGATTGGCATCCTTGGACGAGTATCTGGGAGGTACGTGCTGGGTCACGGTCGCTCTGCTGTTCTGGATTCCATTGGAGAATCGTCCGATTCCCTTTCGACACAAAGGGGTGACAAGCGCGAGAATGTTCACGTTCTCACCATGAAATTCCACCGATACATACCCTGATCCCCAGGGACCTCCCCAAAGCCGGGTGGGACGATTCAGCGCGCGGAGAAACGTATCCACGACGTCACATTGCCAATTCGAACCGTTTTGCGGGCGCGTTGACGTCCGCAGGAAGCCATCTTTTCGGGCTGGTCAGCGGAACGCGACGCGTTAAAATAGAGCTTTCATCAAAGAGATTCTGCGGGGGCCAATGTATAAACCGGGCGGCACCATCGCCGAGGCGCTGGGGCGTATACAAACAAAGAGCTACGTACTCCCAGCGATTCAACGGGAGTTTGTCTGGAAGCCAGAACAGATCGAACGACTGTTTGACAGCCTTATGCAGGGCTATCCGTTCGGGACCTTCTTATTCTGGAAGGTCGAGGCCCCGACCGGTGGAAAATTCAAATTCTATGATTTTGTCCTGAACTACCATCAACGTGATGCCGCCCACTGTCCGGAAATCGGGATACTTCAACACCAGAGCGTAACTGCCGTCTTGGACGGGCAGCAGCGCCTGACTGCCTTGAACATCGGTCTCAGAGGCGCGATGGCGATCAAGCAGCCAAATAAATGGTGGACGAACCCCGACGCTTTTCCCATCCGGACGCTACATCTGGATTTGCTGGCTTCGCCCACGCCCGACGAAGACGGGGTGAGGTATCGTTTCAAGTTTTTGGACGATGGACAGGTCGAGCGAGACGAAAAAGCCCACTGGTTCAAGGTGCCTAATATCCTTGGCATGAAAGATGGTCCTGCGATGCTGGCGACACTGATGGAGCGAGGGCTTCAGGGTGACGCTCTGCAGGGAGCTTACGCAATACTCGACCGTCTTCACCGCGTGGTACACTCCCACAACCTCATCAATTACTATGAGGAAGAAGCACAGGATCTCGAGCGAGTACTCAATATTTTCATTCGGTTGAATTCGGGTGGAACGATCCTGTCCTATTCGGACCTGCTTCTGAGTATCGCCGTCGCACAATGGACGCATGTCGATGCGCGTGCCGAAATCCATAAGCTGGTCGATGATCTGAACCGTATCGGAACAGGGTTCGTACTCAGTCAGGATTTCGTTTTGAAGGCTGGCCTCATGCTGGCTGATATTGCGTCCGTCGGATTCAAGGTCGAGAATTTCACAACCGCCAACATGCTGGCTTTGGAATCGAACTGGCCTTCCATTCGGTCGGCTCTGGTCCGAACCGTCGAACTCGCCTCCAGCTTCGGTTTAAACGGGCAGACCTTGAAGGCGGACAGCGCGCTATTGCCGATTGCTTATTATCTCTACAAGCGCAACGCGCCCGCCAACTACGTGACTCACAGCCAATTCGCGAATGATCGCGAGGCGATCAAGGATTGGTTGGTCAAGTCCATCGTCAAGGCTTCTGGCATTTGGGGAAGTGGTCTCGATACGCTCTTAACGGCGCTTCGCGAGGTATTGCAGGCGGCCCCGGGAGAAGCATTTCCTGTCGAACAGTTGCGGCAAGCCATGAGCCAGCGTGGCAAGTCTCTGACGTTCGAACCTGCCGAGATCGAAGATCTTTTGCATCTCGAGTACGGCGACAAGAGAACATTTCCGCTGCTGTCTCTCCTTTTCCCGTTTGTTGACCTCCGTAACCAGTTTCACGTCGATCATGTCTACCCGATTTCAAGGTTCACTCCAGCGCGCCTACAGAAGCAGGGATTCAGCGCTGCGGAGGCCGAAGTCATGGCCCAGCACGCAAACACGTTGCCGAACCTTCAATTGCTTGAAGGTGCCATTAACAACGAGAAAAAGGCAGCGCTACCGACAGCTTGGCTATCGACGCATTTGCCTGATGCAACATCTCAGGTCCATTATCGCACCAAGCATGAACTGGGCGACCTGCCTGCTGATCTTGAGGGGTTCGAAGCCTTCTATGCCGCTCGGCGAGATCGACTCCGGAAGAAGCTGGTGGATCTGCTTGGAGGTTCAGTACCCATGTTGGTCGCGGCCAAATAGCGGTTTCATCTCGTCATTGCCGAGGTGAAACCGCGTTGCACGATTGCGCCGGCGAAGTTGCGCCGGCGGCCCGATCGTCGCACCCTTATAGGAAAAGGGTGCGCATATGAACTCGAAGGCGATCTTGCTGGCGACGGCCGTTTTCTCCATCGCCCTGTCGGCATCGGCCCTGGCTGACAGCTATTATTTCCGCAGCAAGGGCAGCCCTGTTTCGGATGTTTCCGGGAATCCCGACAACGGCGGCGAAGACACATCGCCCGAGACTCCGGCGTCCGCATCCTTCGGTTTCGTGGCCGACAAATACCGTGCAGGAACGACGATCTCTGGAACGCTGGATTCGACGCTGACAACTCCCTCGTGGTCGTTCACGCAGACGCCCGCAGAGCCATCTATCGGGTTCGCGACCGTCGAAGGCGGCGTCACCGCGACCGCGCCAACCGTGGAAGACCCGATCACCTTTCAGGTGACCGCCACGGCGAGCGAGGGGGTCAAAACGGTGACGGCCGGATCTGCGTCCGTTACGGTTCACCCCATCCTTGCGATCACTGGCGGTCCTGCCGGAGAGATCAAGGGAACGGTCAACACGGCGCTGGATGCGCAGCCAGCTTACGTTTTAAAGGGGCTTGTCGACACGGCTACTTATACGCTGATGCAATCGTCGGCACCGATGACGGACTTCGGCACGCAATGCCCGGGCCTGTCGTTCTCGGCAACGGACGGCAAGATCTCCGGAACGCCGACCGATGTGTGTTCGCTCGAGAACCTCACCGTCAAGGTCAAGGATGACTTCGACGAAACCGAAGCGACAAGCGGCGTGTTTTCTCTGAAAAACACGTTGCCGCCTTCGAACGTGATGGCGTGGGGATACAACAGCAGCGGCCAACTTGGCGATGGAACCAAGATCGACAGAAGTACATCTGCCCCTGTTCTCGGCGGAAAGACCTACAAGCAGGTTGCCGCAGGGATTTATCATGCCTGCGGTCTTGCAATTGACGGGACCGTCGATTGCTGGGGATTTAACGGCTACGGCCAACTCGGCATTGGGACCACTGAAAATAAATTGCTTCCGGTTAAAGTGCAGGGGCTGAGTGGAGTTACCTCGATCGCGGCAGGTTCCTATCACACCTGCGCTATTGTCTCCGGTGGGGCGAAGTGTTGGGGATACAATGGCAACGGCCAACTCGGGGACGGTAGCACGACGAACAGGACGTCTCCGGTCCAGGTCTCTGGGCTAACCAGTGGTGTCACCAAGATCGCGACAGGCGACAGCCACACCTGCGCCATCGTCTCCGGCGGAGCCGTGAAGTGCTGGGGAAGCAACAGCGGTGGTCAACTCGGTGATGGTAGCACGACGAATAGGACAGCACCGGTTCAGGTCTCCGGGCTAACCAGCGGTGTCACCTCAATTACCGCCGGTACCTATCACACCTGCGCTATTGTCTCCGGTGGAGCGAAGTGCTGGGGAAGCAACAACAGCGGCCAACTCGGCAACACGGCCGTGACGTGGACGACATCTCCGGTTTCTGCTGGGCTGACCAGTGGAGTTACCGCTATCGCAGCAGGCGACAACCATACCTGCGCTATTGTCTCCGGTGGAGCGAAGTGCTGGGGAAGCAACAACAGCGGCCAACTCGGCGACACTACGACGACGAACAGATCAACGCCTGTTCAGGTCGTTGGTCTGACCAGCGGTGTCTCTGGAATCGCGTCAGGTGCCAACAGTACTTACGCTTGGTAGACGCGATGACGCACGAATACCTTACCATCTGGGAAGTTTATCGGAGGAGCGTCTGCTTCCTGATAGACACGAAGGGATTGACGGACGCTCAATCGTTCCCTATACGTTCTCGCCATGAAATTCCACCGCTGCATACACTGATCCCCAAGAACCGCCTAATCCGGGCGGGATGATTCAGCATGCGGTGAAGATATTCCAACCATCCATTGCCAATTCGAGCCGTGTTGAGAGCGTTTTGACGCTCTACGGCTGCGCACGCCGTCGTCCTGCCCGATGTCTGCACCCGTTGCGGTGCGCTTTCCAAGCATCGGTATTTTCAATGCCAAGTTTGTCTTTCCATTCCCCGGACGCCCGTTCCAGTCTGCTGAAAATCTTCAAGGCGAACGCCACGAAGTTCCTCGCGCATTGCTGTTTGGCACGCGCGCTTCGCCATGAGCCTTATGTGCGTCTGGGCCTGCCTGCGATCGTCGTGGTCGTCATTGCGGACGGCATGGCGCCATCTGACATCGGTGATGCCGCGGAACGGGTCTCGCGCGGGAACACCTATGAAGTTTTGAACCTCGCGGGCAAGCGCCGTCCGGGTTCGCAACCGATCCTCGGAGAAGCTGACGTAATTTCGGTTCTTCGAAAGTCGCGCTTGCTGATCATCGTTTCCAGCATTGACGCCACGCCGGACGCATTGATCGCCGCCGCCGACGCCGTCGTCACGATGGAAGGACCGACACGACGTCATGTCGAAGCATCTTGCCGCCTGACGCTGGGCCAGGTGCCGGATTCCGCATCGCTCGATTTGCTGATGCAGGCTCCGGCCTCGATGATCGGTGCGGCCATTCGTCGGGGACGATCCCTTCGTCAGGTGCTGGAGCGGTTGGAACGCCTGAAGGCCGCGCAACCCAAATCCGACACATCCAGAGGCGACGACACCGTGCCGTTGCTGGATGACATGCACGGTCTTGGCGAAGCTGGCAGTTGGGGACAGGACCTGGCCGTGGACCTGAAAGCGTGGGCCAATGGCACGTTGCCATGGAGCGACGTCGATCGCGGAGTACTGCTTCATGGCGTTCCCGGAACGGGCAAGACCACCTACGCGAAGGCTTTGGCGAAGACCTGCGGCGTACCGTTGGTCCTCGGCAGCATCGCGCGGTGGCAAGCTCGAGGACATCTCGGGGACATGCTCAAAGCCATGCGCTCCGCCTTCGATGAAGCGAAAAGCAAAGCGCCGAGTATCCTGTTTCTGGACGAAATCGACGCGGTCGGTGATCGCGAACGTTTCGATGGCGATTATGCTCAATACTCGACCGAGGTCGTCGCCGCGCTGCTGGAATGCATCGATGGCGCCGAGTCTCGGGAAGGCGTCGTGGTCATCGGTGCCTGCAACCACCCCGGTCGCCTCGACAAGGCGCTGACCCGATCCGGACGGCTCGACCGCACCATCGAGATTCCATTGCCGGATGCGTCGGCCCGTGAGGGCATCTTGCGATGGCATCTGCGCGGGGCACTGGCCGATGTCGGAGTGTCCGAGGTCATCGAGCGGACCAACGGCACCAGCGGCGCCGATCTGGAACGTCTTGCCCGCGAGGCCCGCCGACGCGCCCGGCAGGAACGCCGGGAGATGGTCATTGAGGATGTCTTGGCATCGCTTCCAGAAATGATCGACATTCCCGAGGACTCGCGCTGGCGGGCGGCCATCCACGAGGCTGGCCATGCCGCCGTTATCACGGAAATCGGCTTCGACATGGTTCTGGTTGCGGCCATCGCGACCCAAATTGAGCGGGGTAAAACCAGCATCGCAGGCGGTGTCCGCGCAATGCCGATCACGACCTACGACTGCACCCACGAAACCTACCTGGCCGACATTGCCGTCCTCCTTGGAGGCATTGCCGCCGAAGAAATCTTTCTGGGGTGTCGTTCCGACGGCGCCGGGGGTGGTCCCGGGACCGATCTCTATCTGGCGACGATCAAGGCCGTCCTCATGGAGGCCAGCGTCGGTCTTGGCGGGAGATTAACCTACCTGTCGTCGCGTAGTGATGCGGACTTGCTGGCCAGCCTTCGGACCAACGGTGATTTGCGGATGCGCGTCGAGGCCATTCTCGCCAAACAACTCGACGTCGCGCGGCGGATCATCGGATCGCAGCACGAGGCGGTTGAATACCTTGCCGAGCAATTGATGGAGCGGCCGCTCTCCGGAGACGAGGTTCGGGAAATCCTTCTTCGTCAGCCCAGACTCCGCCTGATTGCTGAAACTGCGACTAAAATTGACGAAGCTTCGTAAGCATCACGCTTACGTTGAATCCTTCGCAGTCTGGATCTGACCGGGCATCCCGGATAAGAGGCCGCCATGACCTATCGTTCTCACATAGCCATAGATTTGCGTGGCGAGCGGACAGACCGCCGTTTTCATGCACGCGTCCCGGCTATGCTTGGGGCCGTCTGATCCGGAAACGCTCGTTCGCCACGCAAATTACTGCGGTGTGTGCAAGAACGAGGTATTCAATGGTTTCCCATCATCATTATCAAGGTGCTGCTCTGACGACTTCGGTCGGGGGCTGGTCCATACGCTGACCATCTGGCTTCCCCTCGGGGGAGGTGCTGATGGGACAGCATTTCCTCCTTTCCAAGGACGCGCGCGATCTGCCGCTCCAGAAGGTCATGCGAATGACCGAACCCGGCGCGTATCGCTTGTTCAAGCGTGCGCGTTGGCCCCTGACCAACGGCGAACCGGTTTGTCCCGAGTGCGGCAACGTACGGTGCTATGAGTTGGCACGCGGCCGTCGCTTCAAGTGTTCCTTCAAGGAATGCAAGAAGGAGTTCACGGTCACGAGCGGAACGCTCTTCGCCAGCCGGAAGCTCATGTTCAGGCAGATTCTTGCGATCATCGCCATGTCGGCAAACGGCGCGAAGGGCAAGGCTGCACTGCAGGTCGCACGCGAGCTGGGAGTCCAAAATAAAACGGCTTGGTTGAACCTGATGAAGTTGCGAGAGGCTCTGGCAGCCCGTCGCGGAAACATGCTGCTCGACGGTGAAGTCGAGATCGACGGCATGTATTTGTTAGGATTTGTTCGTCAGGAAAACCGCAAGGAAGATCGTGTGGATCGACGTACGATCGAGACACCGCAACGCGTCGTCGTTATGGCCGTGCGTGAGCGCGGATGGCGCGGGCAAACGGTGACGCGCGTAACACAGTCCGAGAACGCCAACTGCGCCTGGGATCTGGTTAAGTCTCATGTGAGCCGCGAAGCTCACGTCTATGCCGACGAACATCTGGCCTATGACGAACTTTGCGGCCTGAATCCGCTCACGCGTGTGAACCACTCCAAGGCGTTCTCGCATGGTGAAGGCGTATCGACCAACATCATCGAGAGCTTCTTCTCGCGTGTCCGGCGATCGTACCGCGGAATCCATCACCGATTTTCGGTCAAGTATCTCGACTGGTACGCAGCAGAGCTTGCGTGGCGCGAAGACCTTCGTCGCAAAGGCAATCGGCGACTTACGATGGAGATGCTCGTGCGCTCTCTAATGCACCCGACGTCCCGGAATCTCTGCGGCTACTTCCAAGGCAACAAGCCGAAAGATTTCGATTTCGTCTGGCGGGGTTAGGCGGCAATCCGCCAAAGAGAGGCTCGTCCATCTCCCTTGATCTGCTCGACCCGGTTGTTTCTCGCGAGATTGGACAATTGGATCGAAACCCGGCCAGAGATATCGGAGATGCGCGGGTCGTCCTCCGCGACACCTTTTTGCAAAGCGACGCGGGTTGCACATTCATGCGATGAAATCGGCGTTTGCGCCAGTCGCAGCGTGTTGAGAATGCGCGCGTTGAGATTGTCGCCTACGAACAATCCGTCGAGAAAGTTGCCGCGTTTCCCGTTCTGACGAGGTTTTTTCTTCGCCGGCAGATGATCCGGCTCGTAAGTCTGAATAACAGTGTCGAACGCCGCGATCTGATCGTCGATTTCGGCCATTTGATCGGCCAGTGCCTGGCGGTCAGCTCTCAAATCATCCTGCTTGCGGCGTAGTTCGCGAACAACGTCCATCAAAAACCCCAAATATAGATGGGGTTATTATGTCAGGCGATGAGATCGCAGTCTGGTGGCGTTTGCTACCTAATTGCGGAAAAATTGCCAGCGTCAGTCCCGGTCAAGCCGCGTCCGATTTGACCTCGTGGGAATGAATCACATTTGCGGATGGCGAATCCGTGACAAAGCGCAAGATCGATATTGCAGACGCGATTTGCTGGAGGCAAGTTTCGCCGAAAGAACAAGACCTCCAGCGCAAGCCTTATCCGGCCGGACCGATCGTCTCGGTGATATGCTGATCGCTCGCTTCAAGGGCTTTTAGGTAGAGCAGCGGGAGCCTGCGCGGTAGTCATCGCTGTGATTTAGACGTCGATACGATGTGACTTTCTCGGCATCTATGGCTCTTCGGTCCTCTCAACTCGCTCAACCGCATCAATTATGTGTCGACGCATTAGTTCCGACGCAGCGTCGGCGTCACCGCGGATCATGCTCTCAAGAATTCTTCCGTGTTCCTGCCAGACGCTTATTGACATTCCCGGATGACGAAGGACTTCGCCCATAGCGCGCCGCAAATGGCGCCAATGCAATCGCATTGTTTCAGAAATAAGCGGATTGCCGGATAGCTCGTAAATAAAAGAATGGAAATCGATGTCAGCTTGAAGGGTCGCTCTGCTATCTCCAGCGACAACTCAATTGCGCCCGTGCTCCACTAAAGACCGACCGCGGACGATTGCTTGTTTCGTTATGTGGGGCGTTGCAAGTCGTACTGCGAGAGGTTCGACCGCAGATCTAAATTGATAGATTGCTCTAAAAAAATCGGGCTCAACCGACGTTACGACCACGCCACGACGTCCCTGAGCTACGAAGCCCTGCGCCTTTAAGACGGCAAGGGCATGCGTCACCGGCTGACGCGAAACGTTCAATCGTGCGGCAATGTCCTCCTGGGTCAATCGTTCGCCAGCCTTGAAGGTGCCATCGCACAAGGCATCCAGAATGACTTCATAGGCTTGGTCGACCAAGCTCCGCGGTGTTTCTAAAGACTCCACGCCATCCTCTTCTGATTCCGCACTGCAATATGTATCGCGCTTGACACCAGCGCAAGCCTGAGTCATTCAGAGTTCTGAATTCAGAGTTCTGAACACGATATGCGGAGTACAAAACCCAGAACTCAAACCCAAAACGGATTGATAATGAGGGGGAAACTGTGTCGCAACCTATTCGTGTGCTTTTGGCGAAGGTCGGCCTTGATGGTCACGACCGCGGTGTGAAGGTCGTAGCTCGTACGCTTCGCGACGCTGGAATGGATGTCATTTACTCGGGGTTGCATCGTACGCCCGAGGAGGTCGTCAACGCCGCCATTCAGGAAGACGTTGATGTCTTGGGCGTTAGCTTGCTTTCCGGCGTGCAGCTCACCGTCTTCCCGAAAATTTTTGCGCTTCTGAGCAGCAAGGGCGCGACAGACATGATTGTCGTCGCGGGTGGTGTGATGCCCGACGAAGACGTTGTCGAGCTCAAAAAGATGGGTGTCGCTGAGGTTCTTCTCCAGGATACCCCCCCGGAAGCCATTGTCGCTACGCTCAATCGCCTCGTTTCCGAACGCGGCGAGCGCTGACTGGAGCTACGGACATGGAGTATTGGTCATTCCCCGCGGCGTACGATGCATCGTATCTACCGCCTTCAGATAGCCGCTACTGGTTTCCAAAACGGGAAACGATGCCGGCAGCGGAGCGCGAGAAGGCGATCCTTGAGCGGATTCAATTGGTTTGCCGTTACGCCTACGCGAATTCAGCATTCTATCGTCGCAAATGGGATGAGGCAGGATTCCATCCTGAGCATCTGCGCTCCCTTGAGGACTTTGAAGATAAAGTCCCAGTCGTCTCCAAAAAAGACCTTCGTGATTCGCAGGCACTCGCACCGCCTTTCGGTGACTACCTCTGCGTACCTGATAGCGAGATCTTCCATATCCATGGGACCAGTGGAACGACGGGGCGGCCGACAGCATTCGCAATCGGTCGCAACGACTGGTCGACAATCGCAAATGCTCACGCTCGGATTATGTGGGCGATGGGAATGCGTCCGGGAGATATGATCTGCATCGCCGCAATCCTTAGCCTCTATATGGGAAGCTGGGGTGCATTGGCGGGAGCTGAACGTCTCGGCGCGAAGGCATTTCCGTTTGGTGCCGGAGCGCCCGGTATGACGGCGCGTTGCGCTCAATGGCTCGATTCCATGAAGCCTGCCGGGTTCTATGGCACGCCAACTTACGCGCTTCATCTCGCGCAGACCGCGACTGACGAGGGTCTCAATCCCAGAGACTTTGGCCTGAAATACATGTTCTTTTCAGGTGAGCCGGGCGCGTCGATCCCGGGCGTGCGCGATCGTATCGCTGATCTTTACGGTGCAAAGGTGTTTGACTCGGGCTCCATGGCTGAAATGTCGCCGTGGATGAACGTGGCGGGATCTGCCGAAACGGAAGGAATGTTGTGCTGGCAGGACGTCGTTTATACGGAAGTTTGTGATCCAAACACGATGCGTCGCGTCCCTTACGGGAAACGCGGTACGCCCGTATATACGCACCTCGAGCGTACATCGCAGCCCATGATCCGACTCGCGTCCGGAGATCTGACTCTCTGGACCGACGATCCTAATCCGTGTGGTCGAACATATCCACGACTGCCGCAAGGAATTTTCGGTCGGATTGATGACATGTTCACGATCCGCGGAGAGAACGTCTATCCTAGTGAGATAGACGCTGCGCTCAACGAGATGCCCAGCTATGGCGGCGAGCATCAAATCATCATTACGAGAGACGCTGCGATGGACGAGTTGCTCCTGCGCGTCGAATGCAATGAGAGCTCAGCGCTTAACGGTGGTGCTGATCAGTTCAGAGATGAGGTGAGCCGTCGCATACAAAAACTTTTGGGGCTGCGCACAAAAGCGGAGATCGTTCCAAAGGGCACCTTGCCACGCACCGATTTTAAAGCTCGTCGAGTTATCGACGATCGTGCTGTGTTCCGGGATATGAACAATCAGCTCAAGATCGGAGGCGCGTCATGACGCGTTATGTGCCTTCGATAGAGTTGGTCGACCGAATTGCGGCCGGCGAAATCGCCGCAATTGGGCGACTTATGTCGCGCGCGGAGTCTGGCTCGACCGAAGCACGTGAGGCTCTGTCTCAGATCTATAAAAGGGCAGGCCGCTCGCATGTGATCGGTATCACTGGAGTTCCGGGTAGCGGAAAGTCCACGCTTGTCGCAGCGTTAACGGCGCGGCTCCGAGAGAGTGGTTTAACTGTTGGCATCGTCGCGATCGATCCGTCCAGCCCATACTCCGGGGGCTCCATCCTCGGTGATCGGGTGAGGATGTCCGACCTGGCGAATGACGACGGTATATATATCCGGAGTATGGCGACGCGCGGCGCTGTCGGCGGCATGGCTCGCGCGACACTCGATACGGTCGATATCCTCGATGTAGCGGGCTTCGATACAATCATTATCGAGACTGTCGGCGTCGGGCAGGATGAGGTCGAGATCGTTAAGGCGTCAAATACGACCGTTGTCGTATCGGCGCCGGGACTTGGTGATGAGATCCAGGCGATCAAGGCCGGCATGCTGGAAATCGCCGATATTCATGTCGTGTCAAAGTGCGATCGAAGTGACGCAAACAAGACGTTAGTTGACATCAAGCAGATGTTGACCTTGGGCGTCGGATTGGCGGCCGCATCGGATTGGAAGACCCGCGTCGTCGGCGTCAGTTCGTACACCGGCGAAGGCTTTGGTGACCTCATTAAGGCACTGCAAGACCATCGCCGCGTCGCTTTTGACGGCGAAGGCGGTGTTCGTCGTCGCGCGTCGATCGCCAACTTCCGCCTTCAAAAGACGGCTGAGACGATCCTGATGGAGCGCTTTGCGCGCGAGTCAGCGCAGTTCAGGCCGTCCATCGCCGATCGCCTGCAGCGTCGTGAATCCGACCCATACACTTCTGCGACCGAACTCGTCGCCGTTTCGATTAGATAGGAATCAAATATGACCAAGTCGTCTGGCTATCAACCACTGTCTCAGAAGGCGATTGATCAACTTCGCGCAGAAGAGAAATCATGGGAAGAAAACGAGGTTGCGACCTTCCTTGGCAAGCAGAAAGAACGCAAAAGCGAATTTTTTACGCTTGGTGATTTCCCGGTCAAGCGCACTTATACGGCTGCGGACCTTGAGAGGACGCCGATCGAGGATATCGGATTGCCTGGGCGTTATCCGTTCACCCGTGGTCCTTATCCAACGATGTATCGATCGCGGAACTGGACGATGCGTCAGATCGCCGGTTTTGGCACGGGCGAGGATACCAACGTCCGCTTCAAGTACCTGATCGCACAGGGCCAGACCGGCATTTCAACTGACTTCGATATGCCGACGTTGATGGGGTACGATTCTGACCATCCCATGAGCGAGGGTGAGGTTGGCCGCGAGGGCGTTGCCATCGATACGCTTGCCGATATGGAGGCGCTGTTTGCCGACATCGACCTCGAAAAGATTTCGGTTTCGATGACAATTAATCCGTCCGCCTGGATTCTCCTGGCGATGTACATCGTACTGGCGGAGAAACGAGGTTACGACCTCAACAAACTTTCGGGTACGGTTCAAGCCGATATTCTCAAAGAATATATGGCACAGAAAGAATACATTTTTCCAGTTGAGCCGTCGGTTCGCATCGTTCGCGACATTATCACTTACAGTGCCAAGAACATGAAGCGGTATAACCCGATTAATATATCGGGGTACCATATCTCAGAAGCAGGCTCGTCGCCCCTTCATGAAGCGGCCTTTACCCTTGCGAACCTTATCGTTTATGTCGAAGAGGTTCTCAAAACGGGAATGAAGATTGATGACTTTGCGCCTCGCTTGGCGTTCTTCTTCGTTTGCCAGGCTGATTTCTTCGAAGAGGTTGCCAAGTTTCGTGCCCTTCGGCGCTGTTACGCGAAGATCATGAAGGAGCGATTTGGCGCGAAAAATCCTGAGTCAATGCGCCTTCGATTCCACTGCCAGACTGCGGCTGCGTCGCTGACCAAGCCGCAGTACATGGTCAACGTCATTCGAACCTCGATGCAGGCGTTGGCTGCCGTGCTCGGTGGGTGTCAATCGCTTCATACGAATGGATACGACGAAGCGTTCGCGATTCCGACCGAAGACGCTATGCGTATGGCGCTCCGTACGCAGCAGGTAATCGCCGAGGAAACAAATGTTACTCAGGTCACTGACCCACTCGGCGGCTCCTACTACGTTGAATCGCTGACGACAGAATACGAGCGGCGAATTTTCGAGATCCTCGAGGATGTCGAGAGCCGCGGAGGTACGCTTAAGCTGATTGCGGATGGTTGGTTCCAGCGGCATATCGCCGACTTTGCGTACGAAACTGCTTTGCGGAAACAGTCGGGTGAAAAGCCGGTTATTGGCGTTAACTGCTTTGTCGACGGTACGCCTGATCCTGCAATTCACACTCACCCCTATGATCAGACGACCGCCGACCGCCAAGTCAAGCGCACGCAGAGCGTGCGACGAAACCGTGATCCGGTCCGGTTCGAATTGCTCATGAAACAACTTGTCGACGTCGCGCGCGATCCCTCCCAGAACATTATGCCGATCACGATCGAACTGGTGCGATCGGGGGCGACGATGGGGGACATTGTTGAGGAACTGAAGAAGGTTTGGGGGACGTATCGAGAGACACCTGTTTTCTGATTGATCATGCAGCGATCGCGCAAAGACGTGAAGGGACTCAGGCGCGCAGTGCGGGACGGCGATACCGAGGCGTTGAAATCTTTGCTGGCTCATAGCCTGTCAGTCGGCCATAGGCGCCTCGGCTTATGTCGCTATTTTACGGCACGAGCGTTGGGCGTTGAAGGTCTTGAGCCGCTTAGTCGCGCCGCGTTGCAGGTTGCGCGACATCTGCATCCGTCAGAAGTCTTTCGCATTGCTAGTGAGGCGACTTGCCGCGCTCTCTTAGACAGAAAGCCCACCGATATGCTCCAAGAAAAAGGGTCGTTGCCTCCTTACATTCTCCCTTATGAGGGTATTTCCCCGGCTCTTAGGACGAACCCACGTTACGCTGGACCCGGTTCAAGTGTGCTCGGGAAGGTGACGCTGGGATCGCATGCGACGCTTGCGCCGCTATCAGTCATCCGAGCTGACGGTCATTTTGTCGATATTGGAGATGATTTCTTTCTCGGGGAGCGGGCGACTGTTCATATCGCGCACGAGGTTTATCCGACGCGGATCGGTAATCGCGTTCGCGTGGGAAGGAACGCTGTCGTTCACGCCTGCACGGTCGGGGATGACTGTATAATTGAAGATAACGTCACTATTTTGGATGGCTCTGAGGTTGAGAATAACGTCCTGATCGAGGCAGGCTCAACAGTTTATCCGCGTTCGAAACTGCTTTCCGGTTATGTCTATGGTGGAAATCCGGCCGTTATTATTCGACAGCAGTCCCAAGCGGAAGCCAATGAGCGCGCGGCAAAAATTGAACGCGATATCGTTGCGGCACTATTTAGCGCTATCCCAAACCGAGCTGGCCGCAGTGCGTCCAACTTTGTTGCATCTACCGCTTCTATAACAGGGCATGTCGATCTACGCGATCAAGCAAGCGTTTTCTTTTCTTGTGAGCTTAATGCCGGCCATGGATCGATCGTCGTCCGCAACAATACAAATATTCAGGACAACACGACGATTGTCGCACGTCGTGATGGCGTCATCATCGGGCAGGACACAACTATTGGGCACAATGTGACCATTGAGGACTCCCGTATCGGAAGTCGATGTCTCATTGGAATTGGCAGTCTAATTAGCGCGAACGTCCATATTGATGATGATGTGTTACTCGCTGCGGGTTCGACGACATTCGCCGGGCAGCGCCTGGATGCCGGGTGGCTGTATGCCGGCCGCCCCGCGAAGCCAATCTCGAAGCTTGATGACCAGCGACGAGCAATGATGCAATCGATCGTCACAACATACTGTGCTTATGCGCGCGAGTATCGGTCCTTGCAACAGGAGAGGGTTTAGACATGGGTCACCGGCTCTCACGTATCGTCACTCGTACGGGCGACAAGGGACAAACAAGTCTCGGCAATGGGGTCAGGGTCGAAAAGAATAACCCTACCATCGAGAATCTCGGTTCGATTGATGAATTGAATAGCTGGATCGGTGCGGTTCTGTCCTTCGCGCAATCGCCGGAAGTCAAAGGCGCATTCATTCATGTGCAGCACGACCTGTTTGACTTGGGCGCACAGCTCAGCGTACCCGGCACGCCGCTTCTTTCTGAGTCTCACGTCTCGCGACTTGATGAGACGATCCAGAAACTGAACGCTGACTTGAGTATGCTCAAAGAGTTCATCTTGCCTGGCGGTTCACCTTCCGCGGCTTTCGCTCATGTCGCGCGGACTGTTTGTCGTCGAGCGGAGCGCGGCTTGTTCACACTGAGTGAATTGGACCGCGGGGGCGAGGGACTTCAACAGGTGCATGGCAACTCGTTCGAATGCGGCCTTAGCTATCTCAACCGCCTTTCAGATCTGCTCTTTGTCGTTTCACGCATCGAGAACCGCACGAACGGAGTGCCCGACGTGATGTGGGAGCGAGGAAAGAGCCTCGGCAGCTCTAATCAGCAGAAATGACCATGGGCGCAGAGATAGCTAGCGGATTTCAGTCTATCGGAATCATTGGCGCGGGCCAAATGGGATCGGGCATTGCGCAAGTCTGTGCTGCCGCTGGGTTGAGGGTCTACCTCAACGATGTTTCGGATGAAAAGATCAACAGCGGAATCGGTCGCATCACGAAGTCCTTACAGAAGCGTCGCGATGCGGGAAAAATAACCGACGAACAAGTTGACAAGCTGTTGTCGGCAATAGTTTCCACGCCGAAACTTCGTGCATTCGAACAATGTGATCTGGTGATTGAGGCTGCTACCGAGGACGAAGCGACAAAGAGAAAGATATTCGGTGGGGTTTATCCGTTTCTGAATCCGACAACAGTGTTGGCTACCAATACATCGTCAATTTCAATCACCCGTCTTGCGACGGCGACGGACCGCCCGCAACGTTTCATCGGCATTCATTTCATGAACCCCGTGCCAACCATGAAGTTGGTTGAGGTTATTCGGGGCCTTGCAACAGACCAAACAACGTATGACGCGACCGCGAAATTTGTTGCTGCGCTCGGCAAACTTATCACCACGTCGGAGGATTACCCAGGATTCATTGTGAATCGGGTGCTGATCCCGATGATCAATGAGGCTGTATACGCCCTTTACGAGGGCGTTGGCTCCATTCAATCCATCGACGATTCGTTGCGCCTGGGCGCCAACCATCCAATGGGCCCGCTTCAATTGGCTGATTTTATCGGACTCGATACCTGCCTTTCGATCATGCAGGTGCTTCATGAAGGACTTGCCGATTCAAAATATAGACCGTGCCCACTGCTCGTGAAGCATGTGGAAGCCGGCTGGCTCGGCGTGAAAACAGGGAGGGGATTCTACGATTACGCCAGCGGTGCACCCGTGCCGCTGCGCTAAAATAAGGGGAGGCTGAATTGACTAATGTGGCTATCGATCAAGCGACAAAAGAGGAAAGTCGGACAATTGTCTACGCGAAGCTCATCCGGCGTTTAATTCCGTTTCTGCTCCTTTGCTACGTCGTCGCGTATCTGGATCGCGTGAACGTCGGCTTTGCAAAGTTGCAGATGCTTAACGATCTGAAGTTCTCAGAGACGATCTACGGCTTGGGAGCGGGTATCTTCTTCGTAGGATACGTCATCTTTGAGATCCCGAGTAATTTGATTCTCGTTCGGGTTGGTCCCCGGCTCTGGATCGCTCGCATCATGATTACATGGGGCATCATTTCCGCCCTCACGATGTATGTCACATCTCCCGCAACATTCTATATATTGCGGTTCTTGTTGGGAGCGGCAGAAGCCGGTTTCATTCCCGCCATTCTCTACTATTTGACGATCTGGTTTCCCTCCTCGCATCGCGGCAAGGCGTCCGCTTTGTTTCTGGCCGGCATTCCGTTGTCGGGCATGATCGGTGGCCCGCTCTCCGGCTATATCATGAGTGCCATGGATGGCTTGTGGGGACATGCTGGTTGGCAATGGATGTTTCTTCTTGAGGCAATCCCCGCGGTTATTCTTGGCATCGTGTGCTTACTCTTTCTGAATAATACCATCGATGAGGCGAGGTGGCTGAGCGCAGCGGAGAAAGAGCAGATCAAATCGGATGTAGCGCGCGAAGCAAAGGACAAGCCGTTGCACTCCATGCGTGACGGATGGACAAATGGCCGGGTTTGGTTGCTCAGCTTTACATACTTCTTCTTTACAATGGGTCTGTACGGCCTGAGCTTCTGGCTGCCGAGCATTATCAAGGCGACGGGTGTAAAGGATCCGCTCGATGTCGGTCTGCTAACTGCCATTCCCTACGCCGGCGCACTGATCGCCATGTATCTGATTGGGCGCAGCTCAGACCATTTCCAAGAGCGGCGCTGGCATCTTGCGCTTCCGGCAGTTGTTGGTGCCGCCGGGCTTGTGCTCAGTGTTCTATATGCGCAGAACACAACACTCGCGCTTGCCGCTCTTACGGTCGCAGCCGCCGGCGTTCTAACGTGCATTCCGCAATTCTATACGCTGCCGCCAGCCATTCTAAGTGGTCCTGCGGCCGCAATGGGATTGGCGCTGGCAAACTCCGTTGGCAGTGTCGCCGGCTTCATCAGTCCTTATCTCTTGGGTTGGATTAAGGATTTCACCGGGAGTACGAATATCGGCGTCATAGTGCTCGCTGGCGCATTGATTGTCGGTGCGGCGCTGGTCTTCGCGAACCCGTCTCGCGTCGTAAATCGCTGAGGAGAGTAGCAAGATTCCCGCGCTTACGATCCCTCAGCGCTTGGGAATCTTGGTCGCCATCACTGTCCTGATCGCCGGTGCTGCGTTCGTTGTTCATCTCGTCGCTCTCCGCGGCACGCTAAACAACGAACGTAGTGTCGCCCTTCGTAACCAGGTCGCGACGGCGATCTCAATTGTCACTTATCACGAGAAGCAAGCGGCTGGCGGGCCTCGTGCGCGCCTCCGCAGAGGATGTTGGAGCACTTGCTGCGGCGATACGTTTAAACCTCGAAAATTTCTTACCAAGCTTCGTACAGCATAGAACTAGATCGGTTTGTCCGCATGCAAGAATCCATTCCAAGCACCCGTTTTCTCCCGCGTTATCTCGCTACGCTCCGGTGCAGCGAGGGTCTTTTTCGAACTGATTAGCAGTCGGCGATTGGCGATGATGTGGCATCGTGACATTTCGATCTTGACGTTTCTGCTATTGATCGCTTCGGGACACGCGCAGTCAGACACGTTATCGCGTATCGATCAGAGACCGCAGCGAATTGTCTCGCTCAACATTTGTACCGATCAGCTAGTTCTACAGATCGCGGATCCGAAGCGCGTTCTATCTGTAACCTGGCTGGCGAAAGAGCCGTCGGAATCCGATGTCGTCGCGCTTGCCAGAAGTATTCCATCCAATCATGGTCTTGCGGCTGAAGTTATACCGCTTGCGCCCGATCTGGTCGTGGCGGGGACAGTCACGACGCCGATCGCCACCTCAATGATCAAAAGGGCTGGCATTCCCATCTTGGAACTGCCGCCGATCAGCAGCATTGAGGACGCGCGTCGTCAGATAAGAGAGATTGCCGGGGCCGTTGGGGAAGTTGAGCGCGGAAATGAACTCATAGGGCGACTTGACCGGCGCCTCGCAGATATATCGGTTTTGCCGGAGCGCAGCCGTCCAACAGCGATCGTCTTTAGCCCAAATGGCTTCACGGCTGGGCCGGGAACGCTCGTGGACGATGTTATACAAAGATCAGGTTTTGCCAATTTGGCAGCAGGGAGATCGTTTGGAGCCTATCATCATGTGCCGCTGGAGGTTCTGCTCAGTGAGCCACCAGATGTGCTCATCATTGAATCGGCTGAAGAGTCCAAGCCGTCTCTCGCCTCGCAGATTCTAGGCCACCGAGCGCTCTTGCGATTGTCGGAGAGAATACGTGTCGTAATTATCCCATCTCGGCTTTGGAGTTGTCCTGGTTTCGGTCTGGCGGAGGCTGCCACGATATTGGACGCTACGGCCAACGAACTTAGGAGAAGCCGTCAGCATGAATAAGGAGTTGCTGCTTGACAGGCAAATTTACGGCACGCAGCAACGCAATTTTGCAGCAGCGCTGGCCGCTGGCGTAATCATCCTCTGTGCCGTTTCAATGGGAATAGGGTATGCCCCACTCGATTTTGGAGTCGCGCTAAACGACGTCATTACCGGGAAGGGGAGTCTCGCGGCTATCGTTCTTCTAGAGCTAAGAATCCCTCGCGCCCTCTTGGGGGCGTTGGTTGGATTTAGCTTGGGAATTGCGGGAGCTGCTATGCAGGGCATGCTGCAAAATCCATTGGCTGAACCAGGTATAACCGGTGTTACCGGTGCAGCGGCGTTTGGCGTAGTCGTCGTATTCTATTTCGGCCTCTCCGAACTCATCCCGCTTGCCCTCCCGTTAGGTGGGGTGATCGGTGCGATTATTGCGACTGTCTTGCTGAAAGTTGCGAGTGGTCGCGGAGCAGACAACACGACCATCGTACTTGCTGGAGTGGCGGTGAGCAGCTTTCCTGGCGCGCTCACAGCCTTAGCGCTCAACTTATCGCCTAATCCATATGCGGCGACTGAGATCGTGTTTTGGCTATTGGGCTCGCTTGCAGATCGGAGCTTGCAATATGTTTGGCTCGTTGCACCGCTGATGGCTCTGGGCTGGGCGTTACTGCTGGCTTCCGGAAAGGGACTCGATGGCCTCTCCCTCGGTGAGGATACCGCGAGAAGCCTCGGCTTCGATGTTGGTCAATTGCGCATGCTGGTCATTCTCGGGACCGCCCTTGCGGTAGGCAGTTCTGTAGCGGCGAGTGGGTCGGTCGGATTTATCGGTTTGGTGGTGCCTCATCTATTGCGACCGTTGGTGGGACATCAGCCGAGTCGCCTTCTCCTGATAAGTGGTTTGGGTGGAGCGTGCTTCACGCTTTTGGCGGATATTCTCGTTCGGCTTCTGCCGATCGTTCCTGAACTGAAACTTGGCGTCGTTACGGCGCTTATAGGGGCACCCTTCTTTCTCAGCCTCATCAGCAAGGCCAGACCGAGGTCTTAACGATGTTGCACGTGAAAGATGTTGCTGTTGACTTGGGTGGGAAGACGCTCCTCAGCGGAATTACATTTAGGGTCGATCGCGGAGAACTCGTTGGTCTGGTCGGACCCAATGGTTCGGGTAAATCGACCCTGTTCCGTATGCTTGCAAATCTACGGGCGCCGAGCGCGGGTGAAATCACGTATGATGGGAAAGCCGCGGCTGATCTCGGTGCCCGCACGCTTTCAAAGTTGGTGTCGTACCTTGAACAAGATGGAACGTCACATTGGCCGCTCAATACGAGAACGCTTGTGGAGCTCGGCCGCTTGCCGCATCGCAGGATGTTCCATTGGCTGAGCGAAGACGACGAAACGGCGGTCGCTCGTGCAATGAAACTCACAGACACAACTGTCTTCGCATCTAAAACAGTTGCGCAGCTTTCAGGGGGTGAGCGCATGCGGATCATGCTGGCTCGGGCGATCTGTGCCGAAGCTCCGCTGTTATTGGCGGACGAACCAATAGCGGCACTTGATCCACGGCACCAGTTGATGGTGATGAGCTTGCTTCGAAGATACGCCAGTCAACAGAATGCTGTTGCTGTTGTTCTCCATGATTTGTCCATGGCTGCCCGATTCTGTCAGAAGCTCATTCTGATTTCCGGCGGAACTATAATTGCGCAGGGACGGAGCGACAAAGTCTTGTCGCCTCGAAATATTCGGGAAGCTTATCGCGTCGAAGTCGTCAGCGGAAAGAAGAACGATATTCCTTTCTATTTACCAGCGTAATGTTTGCCGAGACGATTTTGTCAATCTTCTCCAAATCAGAAGAGAGGTGAGAATGTCGGAAAGATCTTCGATGCAGTTGACCGACAATTGTGGTGCCGAAATTATTGCACGGTTTCTGAAGGAGCGCGGGATCAAGCGAATTTTCTCGCTTTGCGGCGGTCACATCATGCCCATTTGGATGAGCGTGGACCGAGAAAAAATCGAAATCATCGACGTGCGAGATGAGCGCGCGGCCGTACATATGGCGCAGGCGCACGCCGAAGTTACTGGAGAAATTGGTGTCGCGCTGGTTACGGCGGGACCAGGTTTGACGAACGCGATTACGGGAATCGCTAATGCGGACGTTTCTCGAGCTTCAGTTCTTATTCTTTCCGGAACGCCGCCCATCCCCCAGATGGGACGTGGGGCGCTACAGGATCTGGATCACGTCCAACTCGTCCGTCCGATAACGCGGTACGCAAGAACGGTATTCGATCCGGCAATGATCCCCAAATTTTTGGACGATGCGATATCATCAGCACTCGGCGATGGAAGTGAGCCTGGACCGGCGTACCTCGACTTTCCCACGGACGTGCTCCGCGCTCGAGTTCCGTCGGCCATGCAGATGCAAGAGTATTTCAAGCCCCGATCAAGGCGGGTGTTCCAGCCAAGCCGATGCGATGTCGCATCCGCTGTGGATATGCTCTGGGAGGCGAAACGTCCTGTATTTATCAGCGGTCGTGGCGCTCGCGCGGCTGCAAAGGAGCTTCTGGCGCTGCTTGAGCGTCTTGACGCGGTTCATCTTGACACCGGGGAGAGCCGCGGCGTCGTTCCTGATGATCACCCTTCAACGGTAGCGTCAATGCGTGGCGCCGTTATGAGCTCGGCCGACGTTATTGTAACCGTTGGGCGGCGGCTCGATTTCCAATTGGCCTTCGGATCTCCCGCGATATTTAAAGATGCTCGTTTCCTGCGGATCAGTGATTGCGCGCTGGAGATTCGCGATAACCGACGCGGAGACGTAGAATTGTTTGGAACAATCAGCGAAAGCTTGGGTGCTCTCGTTCGGCACGCGGGAGACCGGAAGTCCTCGGTCGATCAAGAATGGATTGGCTTTATCAAAAGCAAACATCGCGAAAAAGCCGACGCCTTTGTGCAAAGAATTGCATCAGCTCCGAACGGTGCCGATGGGGCTATACACCCGAATAGGCTCTTGAGCGAACTTCAGAACCATATTGACCAGCGTTCAATTGTCGCCATTGACGGTGGTGATTTTCTGTCCTTTGCGAGGGTGGCAATTTCAGCGTCGATGGTACTCGATCCGGGTCCTTTCGGCTGCATAGGGGTCGGGGTTCCGTATGGAGTTGCGGCTAGCCTTGCGCGGCCTGATGCCACGGTATTCGTCGTGACTGGAGACGGATCGTTTGGATTTAACGCAATTGAAGTCGATACCGCGGTTCGTCACGGCGCCAAGGTGGTTATCGTGGTTGCCAACAACAGTGCTTGGCAGATCGAAGTCGATGATCAGAGAAAGACGTATGGCAAGATAGTCGGCACCAAATTGCAGAATGTAGATTATGCAGCGATGGCGCGCGCATTTGGAATGTACGCACAACGCGTAACTCGGGTGGAGGAACTGGCGGCCTCATTTGCTCGAGCCCTCGCTAACCGGCCTGCATTGATTGACGTGGTAATTACGACCGATGCAGAATCTTCGGATAGCAAAAGTGGCTTGGCGTGGGTGCCAAATCTTCAGCCCTTGGCAGCATGGGATGACGCGGAATTTGAATGGCGATACCCAACTCGTAGTTGAAATACGACTTCAATTATATTGAGGCTCGGATGATGACCGTGCCACATCTCGATGTCAGTACGCCAAGTGAGGGAGGAGAATGGACCTGCGCCACCTTCGCTATATTGTTGCCCGCGCCCGCAATGGCAGTTTTAGCGCGGCTGCGCATGAGTTTCGCGTCAGGCAGCCGATCGTCAGCAAGCGATGTCTTCTACTCTCTTGCGCTCTGGTCAGAGCGCATCATGGTGGCGCTGCCGAACAGCCACTCCCTCGCGGACAAGCCCGTCATCCATTGGCCCGAGCTGAAGAGCGAACGTTTCCTCATCAGTCATAACGATCCTGGCCCAGAATCGTAACATCCTGCTCCGGCATCTCGCGGCACCGTCGGACCATCCCGAGATCATCACACTCCGTCTCAACCGCGATAATATCTTGAGCGAAGTGGGGAGCGGCGAGGGCATAAGTCTGCAATGCGGGATCTGCGTCTGGCCTGACCGGGCTCGGCGTCGTGTTCCGGTCGCCGCACGACGGCAACGGCGCTACGCGCGTCGGCTATATCGTTTGCTGGAAGCCGGACAACATCAATCCGGTGCTCAATACGCTTCGCAATCCTTTCAAGGACGCCATGTTGATTCGGCCGTGACCTGATCCAGCGCTGTGTCCGGAGCCTTTTAGGGGCGCCGAATATTTCAAGTATTTTTCCGACGGCCAACGACGAGCTGCGGCGCTCTACTGTCGATCGCCTTCACGGCCAGCTCTGCAAGCATCCAGGCGCGCGGGGAACAGCGGCGAACGGAATCGGGCATGTCCTGGGCATGCCTTGGAAGGCTGGAAGGCGCCCGTCCGGGGGACTAGACTTCGCGACCATGCTGGAGCCGCTGGGTTTGAATCTGTGGTTTGCGGATGGCGGAGTCGTCTCGTTCAAGGGCTTCGACTATCCAACACGTATGGTCATCGTCCGTCTTGCCGATGGAGGATTGTGGCTCTGGTCGCCGGTCGAAAGGACGGCGGCGATTGAGCACGAGATTCGCGCGCTGGGGCCAGTCCGGCATATCGTCAGCCCCAACAGCCTGCACTATCTGTTTCTCGGCGAGTGGCAGGCCGCATTCCCGGACGCCGGTGTGTGGGCGACGGCGGCGACGATCGCCAAATGCAGAGACCTCCGTTTTGCCGGGATACTGGACGACGACCCGCCGGCCGAATGGAGAGGTCAGATCGACCAGTTCTATTTCACCAATTCGCCTTTCGTGGACGAACTGATCTTCTTTCACCGCGCCTCCCGCACCGTCATCATCGCCGACCTGTCGCAGACTTTCAGCGAGACATTCCTGAAAACTCATTGGCCCTTGTGGATGCGGCCGATCGCACGGCTTTCGAAAATGGTCGAGGGGTGGGGTTATCCGCCGATCGACTACCGGATCAGTTTCCGCAACCGCGCAAGCGCGCGCCCCAAGATTCGTGCGTTGATCGGAAAGCATCCCGAGCATGTCGTCGTGGCGCATGGCGAGATTGCCAGGACAGGTGGCGCCTCCTTTTTGCGACGGGCCTTTTCATGGCTGCTCCGCGAGCGTGCCGGCGATTTTCCCTGACGCCTCGGCGATATTGCATTGCGGCGAGACTTCCAATAAGATTAGAATGATTCTAAACTATCAGATGTCGTTGGATATCTGACGGTGGCGGCGAAGGTCCGCCCGTGATCGATCACGCATTATTGGAGGGTGTGTTGCCGCGTTTTCTATCGGGCATCTCCGTGGTTCTGACCGCGGCGACCGTGATTGGTCTGGCGCTGGCTTTGGCCGGAACCTGGCTGCTTGATGGCCCGCTCGCATCTCAGCTCGTCCTGAGCGGCACGGTGCTTGTCTATCTCGCCGGGGGTGTGCCGGCCGGATGGCGCGCGCTGCAAGCGCTGTGGCGCGAGCATACCCTTGATATCGACCTCTTGATGGTCGTTGCCGCGATCGCGGCGGCGATCGTCGGCGCCACCGTCGAGGGCGCGGTTCTGCTCACGCTCTTCAGCCTGTCCACCACGCTCGAGGAGCGGGCCATGGGCCGGGCCCGGCGCGCCATCGAGGCGTTGATGTCGCTGCGGCCGGAGACGGCCTTCCGCAAAACACAGGACGGCGCGGTCGAGGAGATACCGGCTGCCGACCTTGGGGTGGGTGATCTGGTGATTCTTCGCCCCGGCTCCCGGGTTCCGGCCGACGGCGTGATCGTCGCGGGCCGCGGATCGCTGGACGAATCCACCATCACCGGTGAATCGATGCCGGTGCGCAGGGAGCCCGGTTCGCAGGTCTTTGAAGCAACGGTCAACCTCGACGGCGTGCTCGAGGTGCGGGTCGCAAAGACTCTGGAGCAGAGCACGGTCGCCCGGATGATTGCGCTCGTCACGGAGGCGCAAGCGGCGAAGGCGCCGTCCGAGCGGTTCAGCGCCTGGTTCGGGCAGCGTTATACGATTGCGGTCCTGTTGGGGTCCGCTGTTGCGCTCGGTGTCTTCCTCTGGCTTGGAAACAACTGGGAGACGGCGCTCTACCGGGCGGCGACCATGCTGGTGGCGGCAAGCCCGTGCGCCATCGTGATTTCCGTGCCGGCCGCGATCCTGTCGGCTCTTTCGGCGGCGGCGCGAGGAGGCGTTCTGTTCAAGGGCGGGGCTGCGCTTGAAACCCTGGCATCGGTGAAGGTTTTTGCGTTCGATAAAACGGGTACGCTGACGGCGGGACGCGCCACCGTGACGGGCATTGTCGCGTTGGACGGAAACCAGAGCGGCTTCCTGTCGACGCTGACCAGTCTTGAGGCCCATTCCGAACACCCTATCGCGGATGCCTTGCGGCGCGAGGCGGCCCAGTGCGACGTGGCTCTTCATGACGTCCGAAATGTGAAGTCGCTGCCCAGCGCCGGCATCATGGGCGAAGACGATCTCGGACCGATCTGGGCGGGAAACCGCCGGATGGTCGAGGCCATGGGCGCGTCAGCCGATCACGATGCGTTGCGTGATCTGCAGAACAGCGCCGAGACCGTGATTTACATGGGGCGCGGGGACAATCTGCTCGGTGCCGTCAGCGTGGCAGACAGACCGCGCGAGACCTCGGCCGCCGCGCTCGCGGCGCTGAGAGCCAGCGGCGTTGCGACGATCCTGATGATGACGGGCGACAGGCGTCCGGTCGCTCTGCGGATCGGGCAGGAACTGGGTTTGCGGACTGACGAGATTCACGCGGAGATGCTGCCGCAGGACAAGGTTGTCATGGTCGCAAAGGCGGCGCAGGGAAGGAAGATTGCGTTTGTCGGCGATGGCGTGAACGACGCCGCGGCGCTGGCGCGCGCCGATGTCGGCATCGCCATGGGCGTGGCGGGCTCCGAAGTGGCGCTTCAGGCCGCCGATGTGGCGTTGCTTTCGGAGGACATGGAGCGGCTGGCGGCCGCGCATCGCCTGTCGAAACGGACCGCCCGGATCATTCGTCAGAACCTGACCTTTGCGATCGGCGCGATGCTCGTTCTTGTGATCGGCGCCGCCATGTTCGAACTGCCTCTTCCACTTGCGGTCGTGGGACACGAGGGAGGAACGGTCCTTGTCGTTCTCAACGGGTTGCGGCTGCTGAGCGATCCGATCCGGGATGTCTCGCGGTCGATGTCGCAGACATTCATGCCATCCCGGCCGGAGGAGGTGGGCGGCGAGCGCGCCGCATACTCTCGGCCCGGCGGATTGGTTTGAGTCCTGCAAGCCTCATTCCTCCGCTGGCAGGGCCCGATGACTTTGATCTAAATCCAGACTTCGACCTTGCGCGGGCCGCAGCACCAGGAACGACCGGCCCGGCTGGCAAAGGAAGAGGAGAGGAGATAGGATCGCCCACGGCACAGAGGGGAAATGCCCAGTGGAGACGCCGCGGCTGCCAGCATTGCGATCTTATCATTCCTGGATCGCGAACGAGACGCTCGAAGACTATTCCCTCCGCTACGCCGCGCAGTCATTTCGACGATGGTCGCCATTCGTCATCAGCAATACCGCGCTGGGGGGCATTTCGTTTCTCGCGCTGGAGGCGATCGGCGGCGCGATCACGTTCAGCTACGGCTTCAGCAATGCCGCTCTGGCGATCCTGGTCGGATCGATTTTCATTTTCATCACCAATCTTCCGATCTCCTATTATTCCAGCAGATACAACATCGATCTCGATCTTCTGACCCGCGGCGCGGGGTTCGGCTATATCGGATCAACCATCACGTCGCTGATCTACGCGAGCTTCACCTTCATTTTCTTTGCGCTCGAAGGCGCCATCATGGCGCAGGCCCTGAAGCTTTATGCCGATGTGCCGCTGGTGGTCGGTTATATCGTGTCGTCCGTCATCATCATTCCGGTGACGATGATGGGCATCACCATGATCAGCCGTCTGCAACTGGTGACGCAGCCGCTGTGGCTGCTGATGATGATCGCGCCCTTTGTGATGATCGTCTGGAAGAAGCCGGAGGATATTCAGGTCTGGATCGATTTCGCCGGCATCGACGGCAGCAAGGGAGGATTCAGCCCCCTTGCGTTCGGCGCGGCCCTGAGCGTGATGTGCTCGCTCGTGGTGCAGGTCGGCGAGCAGGCGGACTATTTGCGGTTTCTGCCGAAAAAGACCCCGGAGAACCGTCTGCGATGGTGGGCGGCCGTGGTGTTCGCAGGCCCCGGCTGGATCCTGATCGGCGGCCTCAAGGTGCTCGGGGGAAGCCTCCTTGCGGTCCTTGCCTTGAACGGTGGAGTGCTGCCGGCCGTCGCCCTTGAGCCGATCCGCATGTATATCGGCGCCTATCACTACGTCTTCAACGATACCTCGACTGTGTTGTTCGCGGCGACGTTCTTCGTTCTGCTTTCGCAGGTCAAGATCAACGTCACCAACGCCTATGCAGGCTCGCTCGCCTGGTCGAATTTCTTCTCGCGGGTGACGCACTATCATCCCGGTCGGGTGGTCTGGCTCGTTTTCAACATCCTCATTTCCCTGCTTTTGATGCTGCTCGGCATCTTCCAGACGCTCGAGCTCGTGCTCGCGGTCTATTCGAATATCGCGACCGCATGGATCGGCGCGATCGTCGCCGATCTGTGGGTGCTGAAACCGCTTAAGGTCAGTCCGGCTTTTGTCGAATTCAAACGGGCCCATCTGCCCAATTTCAATCCGGTGGGATGCGGCGGCATGGCGGTCGGATCGCTGGTTGCGATCGCGGCCTTTAACGGCTTCTTCGGGGCGACGGCGCAGGCCTACTCGGCGCCGTTGTCGTTTGTCGTCTCCTTCGCCGTTGCCATCCTGATCGGGATCGTGACGCGCGGTCGATATTATATCGCGCGCCAGCCGCCGCTTGCGTTGGCCGCTCTGGAAGGCACGGTCCTGCGTTGCGAGATTTGCGATCATTCCTATGAGCGCGAGGATATGGCCTATTGCAGCTTCTACGAGCGGCCGATCTGTTCGTTATGCTGCAGCCTTGAGGCGCATTGCCACGATTCCTGCAAGAAATCGAGTGTCGCGCTCGAATCCTCGCGATCGCGATATTTCGGTCCGGGTTTCTCGCGCCGGCTTGCGCCCCACATGCCGCAACGCTTGCTCAAGGTCGGGGGCCTTCTGCTCGCTCTGTCGGTGGTCGCCGCCGCGCTGTTTCTTCTCACCTATCGCCTGGTGGAGCCGGGCGCGGATGTGCCGCATCTTTCGAACGACGCATTGCTGTTGCGGGTTTTTCTCGCGTTGCTGCCGCTGCTGGCGATCAGCGCATGGTGGATCGTTCTTTCCAACGAAAGCCGCGAGCTTGCCCAGCGCAATCTCGTCGCCTCGCTGGAAAAACTGAACGATGCTCAGGGCGAGCTCGCCAAGGCCGAGCGCCTTGCAACCATCGGACAGATCACGGCGACCGTCAGCCATGAATTGCGCAATCCGCTGGGAGCGCTGACGACCTCGGTCGCGATCTTGAAGCGGTCGCAGGGGATGGGCGGCGGGTCTGGCTGGCGACGGGAGGTCGATCGCATTCAGCGCAATGTGGAGCGCTGCGCCCGCATCATCGAAGATCTGCTGCAATTCTCGCGGCGGCCTCATCCCAACATGGCGCCGCTTGCTATCGATAGCTGGGTCGAGCTGAACTCCGCGGAGCTTAAAGAGCTGTCGTCTGTTCCGATCGAATTCGATCTGCGGTCCGGTCGCTTCATTCAGGCGGACGGAGAGCGATTGCGGCAGGCTCTCGTCAATCTCGTGCAGAATTCCATGCAGGCCATCGACGAGCGTCCTTCGCGCGAGGGAAAGATCGTGCTGTCGACCGAGAATGTCGGAGACGTGGTATGTCTGTCGGTCACGGACAACGGGATTGGTATGACGCAGGACATCTGCGCGCGGGTATTTGAGCCGTTGTTCAGCACCAAGACCTTCGGCGTGGGTCTGGGCATGGCGCATGTCGCGCGGATCATCGAGCGTCACAGCGGGACGATCACCATTACTTCCCAGCCCGGGGAAGGTAGTCGCGTCGACATCAGACTTCCCGTTTCCGACATGGAAGATTCGGTCAATGAATGACGTGATTTTTCCTGACAGGGAGAATAGCCGGCGCCCGCGTCGCATCCTGATCGTGGATGACGACATCGATGTGGCTGGAAGTCTGGCATCCCTGCTTCAGCTCGAAGGCTATCATGTCGAGGTTGCTTATGGGCCTGACAAGGCGCGTCCGCTCGGCTCCGCCGTCGATGTCGCGCTGGTCGATATCAGGCTTGGACATGCCGACGGCGTTCAACTGGCGGCGGAGCTTCACCAGCGCAATCCTGATCTCCTTGTCGTGATGATGACTGCCTATGCTTCGGTCCAGACCGCGATCAAGGCGCTTCGCGTCGGAACCTACGATTATCTCTGCAAGCCGTTCGATCCCGACGATCTGCTGGCGACGCTCGATCGCTGCTTCGAACGTCTCGAACTTCTTCGCTCCCGGCGCGAGGCGGAAGAACAGCTTCGCCACAGTCGGCGCATGGAGGCGCTGGGCCGGCTGACCGCGGGAATCGCGCATGACTTCAATAATCTGCTCTCGGTGATTATCGGCAATCTTCGCCTCGCGCAGGAGGACGCAAGGGCTCCGTCGATTGCCGACACAAGGGTGGTGCGCGAGCTGATTGAAGACGCGCTCGATGCGGCGCTTGGCGGTGTCGAGACGACGCGGCGTTTTCTGGCGGTTGGGCGCAACCAGCCCTTGTCGCCCGAGATCATGGATTTGCGTGTGCTGGTCGGCGACCTGTCGCGCCTCGCCGGGCGGACATTGGGGCAGGACATTGCGCTCGCCGTCACCGTTCCCGAGGCGGAATGTCCCGTGTTCGTCGACCGTTATCAGTTCGATGCCAGCCTGCTCAACCTCGCCATCAATGCCAGGGACGCCATGACAGGCGGCGGTCGCATCGCGTTCGATGTCGCCGACGTCGAATTGTCCGGGCAATCGTCGCTCCTGTTGCCGGACATGAAGCCGGGCCGCTACGCCCGGATTGCCGTCACCGACAATGGCTGCGGTATGACCGCGGATGTGCGGGAGAAGGCGCTCCAGCCGTTTTTCACGACCAAGACGGCGGAGCAGGGCAGCGGTCTCGGACTGAGCACCGTTTACAGCTTCGTCCGGCAATCCGGCGGCAATCTCGCCATCGAAAGCTCCCCCGGCGTCGGCACGAAAGTGTCGCTCTATTTGCCGTTATGCGTCCACGACATCAAGGCTCAAGCGCCGGTTTCGGACCCCGTCACGGACGGCAGGCGGATTCTTCTGGTCGAGGATCAGGCGCCGGTGCGAACCTTGTTCGTTCGCCAGCTCCGACGCCTCGGATATGAGATCGCGACGGCGGAAAATGCCGACGAGGCCTTGCGGATCCTGGAGTCGGGAGCGTCGTTCGATCTGATGCTCAGCGATGTGATGCTGCCGGGATCCATCAACGGAGCCATGCTGTGCCGGATGGTGCGGCAACGCTGGCCCGGCACCGCCGTGCTTCTGGCGACGGCGCTGCCGGCAACGGCGCTCAAGGCGCTATGCGAGGAGGAGGCCGAGGTCAGCGTGCCGATCCTGCAGAAGCCCGTGGAGATGGAGGTCCTGTCGGTCGCGTTGCGGCAGGCGCGGACTCAATGCGACGATTCCGGAGAGAGCGTGAAGACGTAACCGGCCCCGCGAACCGTCTTGATCATCTGGCTGCCGCGACTGCTGTCATTAAGCTTGCGGCGGAGCTTGCCGATCAGCACGTCGATGCTGCGGTCGAAGGGCGTCCATTGCCGGTTGGCGATCAGGTCCAGAATCTGATCGCGCGTCAGCACCCGCCCGGCGCGCTGCACCAGCGCGGCGAGGAGATGAAATTCCTGGCTGGTCAGGACCACGCTGCGCGCGTCCGGCGACCACAACTCGCGGCGGGACAGATCGAAGCGCCAGCCTGCGAACAGAATGACCTCGCTGTCGGAACGAGCGGCGGACGGTTTGCCCGGCGGCGCGGATTTGGTACGGCGCAGTACGGTACGGATGCGCGCCAGCAATTCGCGCGGCTCGAACGGCTTGGTGAGATAATCGTCGGCGCCGATCTCGAGGCAGATCACCTTGTCCAGGGTGTCGTGCCGCCCCGACAGCATGACCAGCGGCGTGTCATAGCGGTTGCGGATGGTGCGCGCGAGGGTGATGCCGTCCTCGCCGTTCGGAAATGTCAGGTCGAGGATGATGAGATCGAACGGAACATTCGCCAATGCCTGCTGCATGGCATGGCCGTCGAATACGAATTCGGCGGCGTAACCCTCCCGGGCGAGGAATTTGGTGACGAACCCGCATAGCCGCGGATCGTCATCCACCATCAGAATACGCTGATTTTGCACGGCACTCCCCTCGCTCGCGGGGTTTCACGCCACCGATCCATCCATCGCAGGGATCATAGCCGGATTTTCCTGTCCTTGGGGCTGTGGCACAGGTTCCCATTACAAAAAATTACATAGCCGCATTGTTCCGATCACAAGCCGCTTACATCCGCGTCCTAGCCTCCCATCAAGCGCACATGCGTCCTCGCAGGATTTGCGGGCGCGCTGTCAGCGAAACAATAACGCCGAGCTCGGCACAGGAGGACGCACATGGCCAAGACTGTATTCAAGATCGACATCAACGGCGCTCCGGAAAATCAGTCCGTCAAGACCCACAACCGCTGGCATCCCGATATTCCGATGGTGGAGACCTTCAAGCCGGGTTCGGAATTTCGGGTGGAATGCTACGACTGGACCGGCGGCCAGATCAAAAACAATGACAGCGCCAACGATGTTCGCGATGTTGACCTGACCAAGGTGCACTATCTCAGCGGCCCCTTCGGCGTGGAAGGAGCCGAGCCGGGCGATCTGATGGTCGTGGACATCCTCGACATCGGCCCGATCGAGGGCTCGGAATGGGGTTTCAACGGCCTGTTCGACAAGAAAAACGGCGGCGGATTCCTGACGGAGCACTATCCTCATGCGGTCAAGACGTGCTGGGATTTCCACGGTGTCTACACCACCTCGCGGCACATCCCGAAGGTGCGTTTCCCCGGCCTCGTCCATCCCGGCCTGATCGGCTGTCTGCCGGACCATAAGTTGCTCGCCGAAGCCAACCGCCGCGAGGCCGCGCTGGTCGCGACCGATCCCAACCGCGTGCCGCCGCTTGCGGCATTGCCTTATGCCGATACCGCGCTGATGGGTCAGATGTCCGGTGGCGCGCGCGACAAGGCGGCCAAGGAAGGCTGGCGCACGGTGCCGCCGCGCGAGCATGGCGGCAACTGCGACATTAAGAACCTGTCGCGCGGCTCGCGCTGCTACTTCCCGGTCTATGTGAAGGGTGGCGGCCTTTCGATGGGCGACATCCACTTCTCGCAGGGCGACGGCGAGATCACCTTCTGCGGCGCCATCGAGATGGCGGGCTGGATCGACATCGGCGTCGGCCTGATCAAGGGCGGTATGGCGAAGTACGGCGTCATCAACCCGATCTTCAAGCCGAGCCCGATCGATCCGCATTTTGACGACTATCTGATCTTCGAGGGCATCTCGGTCGACGAGCATACCGGCGAGCAGTACTACCTCGACGCTCATGTCGCCTATCGCCGCGCCTGTCTCAATGCCATCGAGTATCTGAAGAAGTTCGGCTACTCGGGCGAGCAGGCCTACTCGATCCTCGGCACCGCGCCGGTGGAAGGGCGCATCGCCGGCATCGTCGATATCCCGAACGTCTGCGCCACCGTGGCGATCCCGACCAAGATCTTCGAGTTCGACATCAACCCGTCCTCCACCGGCCCGACCAAGCAGGTGAGCGGGGTGGATGTCGCAAGAGCGAGCTGATCGCCCGGAGTCCTTCTCCGGATCACGGTGAAGGACTCCTGACTTTCACTTTGGCGCGTTTTCCTGATGCGAACCGGCTTCTGTCCTCGGTCAAGCCCGAGGACATGCTTCGCGGGAAACGCTCTGTCGATCAACGGATGCATGCGGAAGGCCCGGTCACGCGGCCGGGCCGGCCGGTGCTGGCGGAGGACGGGCGATGCTTCTCGGATTGGCGTTACTTTATGTCGGCGCGGTTCTGACCCTGAACGGCCTGTGGCTGCTCGGGAAGATCGAGGACCGCGAGATTACTTTCATCAACGTGGTGTCGGGCTTCATCACGCTGTGTGTTGCGCTCTACTCCGCGTTCGGGCCAGGAGCGGATGCAGGCTCGGTGCGCGGCGCGGCGCTGACGCTGCTGTTTACGACGACCTATCTCTGGGTCGCCTACAACCGGGTGGTCACCGTGGATGGGCGCGGCCTTGGCTGGTTCAGCCTGTTCGTGGCGATCACGGTCGTGCCGGTGGCGATCGGCGCGTTCAAGGTGTCGGCGGATGTCGCGGGCCTCTGGATGGCGTTCAACTGGACCGCGTGGGCGGTGCTCTGGTTCATGTATTTCCTGCTGCTGGCGCTGAAGCGTCCGATCCTGCCTGCAACGGGTGTGGCGACGCTGCTGGTCGGCATTTTCACCGGATGGTTGCCCGGCCTGCTGATGCTCGAAGGAAAGATCTAGGAGGATCGAATGCCCCTTTACAGCTACGCCTGCGAGGAATGCGGCCCCTTCGATGAGTGGGCCGAGATGTCGGACGCGGAGAAGGCGATGTGCTGCCCGAGCTGTGCGGCCGAGGCGGCACGGATGATGGCGACGCCGCACCTCAGCACGATGACGTCGGGACTGCGCCGGGCGCTTTCCCGCTCGGAGAAGACGGCGTCGGAGCCGCGGGTGGTTTCCCGCAAGCATCTTGCCGGCTGCGGTTGTGCGCTCTGCGCGGTGCGCAAGACGCCGACGCCGATCGAGCGGCGGTGGTCATTGGGTCACTAAGACCTTACGACCCGATACCGGGCTTGAGACGGTCCCGGCTAAAGCTGCTCGCTCGCGACTCGGCGCGCCGCCAGCGTGATATTGCGATCGCGCGGCGTCCGGGGACGCTTGTCTTCATGCGAAGGCCGCGCGTCGGCGCCGGGATGGCGATACGGCAATTCCAGGCTATCCGACAGGAACGATCAGTGCGTCGGCGGCCAGCACACCCTTGCCCTTGGGCCGAACGAGCAGGGGATTGATGTCCATCTCCTTGATCTGGTCTCGCAAGTCCCAGGCAAGATTCGAAACCGCGACGATCGCAGACACCAGTGCGTCCACGTCAGCCATCGGTCTTCCCCGCGCGCCGTTGAGCACGGCGTATCCTTGCAGGTCTTCCAGCATCTGCCGGGCAGTGGCCGCATCGCATGGCGCGACCCTGTAAGCCACGTCCTTGAGAATCTCCGCGAATATTCCGCCGAATCCGACAACGATCACCGGTCCGAAGGCGTCGTCATTGACGGTCCCGACAATCATTTCGATGGCGTCGGCGATCATTTCAGAAATCAGTACGCCGCCGATCCTCGCCAGCGGCTTGTAATTTTCGGCATTGGCTACGACACGTGCGGCCGCAAGTTCGACCGCTCGCAGATCGGGAAGATTGAGAATAACGCCTCCCGCTTCGGTCTTGTGCGGAATGTCTTCCGAGACGATTTTCACCACCATCGGATAGTCCAGACCGGCGATGCGGTCCGCCAATTTCTGATCGGGTCGGACCAGCACCTCGCGCGGCGCCTGCACGCCATACGATGCGAGCAGCTGTTTGCTCGATTCCTCGTCGAGTGCGACCCCTGCTTTCAATTGCTGAACCGGCGTCCGGCTTTGAATTGCTGTCGGCGTTGGCCGGTGCGAGGCCTTCATACCGGCATATCGTGCAAGACCTGCGGCGGCGCGCGCGGTGCGGCCGGGCGTGTGAAAGATCGGGATGCCTGCTGCCTCGAACAGGGCATAGGCGTTTTCCGCGCGCTGACGTTTGAGCGACCAGCCGATCAGGATAGGCTTGGAGCTGCGGGTCGCCGCCGCGATCACGACCTCGGCGTTCTGGGTGGCGATAGGATCTGGCACGGAAGCCAGCAGCAGGCAAAGCTGGTGAATGCCCGGATCGTCCAGAATAGCCTGAATGGCCTGCGTCAGAATGGCGGTGTCGTTGAAGACGGAAGCGGTGACGTCCGCCGGATTGGCCGAGGAGCCGAAGCTCGGGATGATGCGCGTCAACGTTTCGACGGTCGTGTCGCTGAAGGCGGGAAGTTCGAGCCCGTGCGCGATGGCGGCGTCGGCGAAGACAATTCCCATGCCCCCCGAAATGCCGATCACGCCCACGCTGCGGCCGTCCGGCAGGCGTCCGGCGGAGAAGGCGCGAATGAGATCGGCCATTTCCTCGGAATCCTCGACCTCGATAATGCCTGCCTGCCGGCATGCAGCCCGGAAGATGTCGTAGCTTCCGGTCAATTGAGCCGTGTGCGACGCGGCGGCTTTTGCGCCGGTTTCGCTTTTGCCGCCTTTCCAGAGCAAAAGAGGCTTGCCGAGTCGCATGGCCTTGTCGCCGGCGGCCATCAGCGCGCGGCCGTCCGCCACGCCTTCGAGATAGGTCCCGACCATCGCTGTCTTGGGATCTTCGAGAAGCGCCTCAATCAGCTCAGGTGCTTTGACATCGGCCTCGTTGCCGGTGGAAACGCAATGGCGAATGCCGATGCCGAGAGAATCGCACAGCGTTGCGATGGCAAAACCCACGCCGCCGCTTTGAAAACACAGCGACACATTGCCGGCGCGCAGGCCGATCTCGCCCGCGATGGAGCCGAAGACGGCGAAGACCCTGTCGTGGACGGCGAGCATCCCCTGGCAGTTCGGGCCGATGATCCGGACACCGGCCTTGCGGCCCGCGGCTATGAGCGTTTCCTCCAGAGCCTTGCCGTTGCCGCCGATTTCCCTGAAGCCGCCGCTGAGGACGATCGCGAATTTGATTCCCTTGGCTCCGCATTTGATAATGGCGTCTGCCGCCAGGTCGGCGCGAACCGCTACGATGGCGAGATCGCAGGGCCCGTCGATGTTCGCGATATCGGCGACGCAGGGAATGCCGGCGATCGCCTCGTATTTCGGATTGACCGGATAGACGCGCCCTGCATATCCCGCGGCCAGCAGGGCCTGGATCGGCTGACCTCCGATGCGGGTCAAATCCGCCGATGCGCCGATCACCGCGATGCCGCGCGGCTGGAAGAGCGCGTCAAATCTCTCGGAATGTTCGCTCATAGAGGCGCGACCCCGACGCTGGTGCCGCCGCAGACGTACAGCACCTGGCCGGTGACGTAGGAAGCGGCATCGCTCAGGAAAAACGATATCGCCGCGGCGACCTCGTCGGGTCGTCCGAGGCGTTGCATGGGAATGCGCGACGCAACGGCCTTCATGGATTTTTCATCGCTCGGGTTGTTGCGCAGATAAAGCTCGGTCGCGATGGGGCCGGGCGCGACGGCATTCACCGTGATGCCCGCGGATGCCAGCTCGAGAGCGCAGGTGCGGGTGAAACCGATGAGGCCGGCTTTTGCCGCGCCGTAAGAGGCGCGTCTTTCTTTTCCCAGCGCCGCGCGGCTGGAAATGTTGACGATGCGGCCGAAGCCGGACTCGCGCATCGTCGGAAGGAATGCCTGCGTGCACAACAGCGCGGCCCGAAGATTGATGTCCATCGCGGCCTGATAATTCTCAAGCGTGACGTCGTCCAGAAGCTCGGGATACGGCGCGCCGGCGTTGTTGACGAGGCGCGTCACCTTATAGTGCGAGGCGATCTCGCCTAATTTGTCGCGGGCGGATGCCGCGTCGGCGAGGTCGATCGAAACGAACTCGGCGGGCAGCGGCTGTTCGGGCGCGCTTCTCGAGATGGCGATGATCTTGTGGCGGTGAGCGGCTAGCTGTTCGACGAGAGCAAGGCCGATCCCGCGGCTGGCCCCGGTGACGACGATGGCCTCTTCGCTCATGCCATTTGCTCCGGAGCGCGAAGGGACAGACCGAGGTTGGCACGGCGCCGCAGCCACGGGCTCGCCCGATAGCGGGGCTCATGATAAAATGCATAAAGTGCATCGAGAATCGTGAGCACGCGGCCCGGGCCGAGTCTGTCGCCCAGTTCCAGCGGGCCAAGCGCATAACCCAGACCCAGCCTGGCGCCGAGATCGATATCGGCCGGCGGAGAGATGCCAAGCTGGGCGATGGTGCAGCCGACATTGACGATCATCGCCGCGATGCGCTGCGCCACAAAACCGGGGCTGTCGTTGATCACGGTGACGGGATGACCGGCATCGAACATGGCCAACGCCGCCTCGCGATAGCGAGGCGTCGTCGCGGGGCTTGTCATGATCGTGCATCGCTTGTCGAGCCCGAACAAGGGATCGATGGCGATGGTGCGGGACGGATCGAGTTGCTCCGATGCGATGGCGCTCGCCAGATCCTTGCCGATCGGCGCGATCACGCACAGCGCCGTGTCGCTGGGCTTTTCCCCGCTCTCGATCGTGGCGTTGGTCAGCAGTGTTCGCAGCGTCGAGGCGGAATTCTGATCCATGCCGCCGAGCCAGACCGCAACCTTCTCGCCGGGCGCCGGTCTTGCCGGCTCTGCAGGAACGTCGGCATTCCCGTCCTGGTAGCGATAGAATCCGGCGCCGGTCTTTCGTCCGAGCATTCCGGCCTCGACCAGCCGCCGTGCGGTCGGCGACGGGCGATACATCGGCTCCTGGTAGAACTGGTCGTAAAGCGACTCCATCACCGGATGCGCCACGTCGGCGCCGACCATGTCGAACAACTGGAACGGCCCCATGCGGAATCCCGCGGCGTCTCTCATGATGTCGTCGATCTGCGACGGCGACGCGATGCCTTCGTCAAGGATGCGCAGCGATTCCGGTACGAACGCCCGGCCGATGTGATTGACGAGGAATCCGGGACTGTCGGCGACGACGACCGGCTGCCGCGTCATGCGCTTTCCGAGATTTGTCAGGTTTTCGATAACCCACGGCGCGGTGCGTGCGCCGCCGATCACTTCGACCAGTTTCATCAGCGGCACGGGATTGAAGAAGTGCAGCCCGCCGATTCGTTCCGGATGCTGGCAACGCGACGCGATCGATGTGATCGACAGCGAGGACGTGTTGCTTGCCAGAATGGCGTCCGGTCGCACGATCTTTTCCAGCTCGCCAAACAGGGCCTGCTTGGCGTCGAGTTTTTCGACGATGACTTCGACGATGATGTCGCACGCGGCAAGGTCTTTCAATTCCTTCGCAATGGTGATGCGGTCCGTGGCCGCCTTCGCGTCGTCCGGCGTCATTTTCTGCTTTTCGGCAAGGCGTTGCAGCATCGTGGAGACAAATGTCCGGGCGTCTTCCGCGGCGCCGGTCTTGGAATCGTAAATCATCACGGGAATGCCGCCGGCGGCGGTCACCTGGATGATGCCGCGTCCCATCGTGCCGGTGCCGACCACGCCGACGACGAGATCCGGTTTTTCAACGAGCGATGTCATGGTCATTACCTTCCTGTGAAGTGAGGCGCGCGTTTTTCGAGGAAGGCGCGCATGCCTTCGCTCTTGTCCTGCGAAGCGAAAAGGACATGCAGGGCTCGGCGTTCGAGTTGAAGCCCGGCATCGAGCGCGACGTCCGCGCCCGCCAGCGTGACCTCCTTGATCATCCGAACAGCCAGTTGCGGCATCGAGGCGATGCGGCTCGCCATCTCGATCGCGCGCGGCTCGGTTTCCTTGTCGGGAACGACAAGGCTCACCATGCCCATGACGTCGGCTTCGCCGGCGCTGATGAATTCGCCCGTCAGCATCAGGCGCATCGCCTTGTACTTGCCGATGGCCCGGATCAGGCGTTGCGTTCCGCCGCCGCCGGGAATGATGCCGATTTTGACCTCGGGTTGTCCGAAGCGGGCGCTTTCGCCTGCGATAATGATATCGGCGTGCATCGCGAGCTCGCATCCGCCGCCGAGCGCAAATCCGTTGACGGCGGCAATGATGGGTTTCGGACACGCGGCGAGCGCCTGCCAGAGAAGATGCGGCGCGCGCTCCATCATGTCGATCGGCCCGGCATCGGCCATTTCGGCAATGTCCGCGCCGGCGGCGAAAACCTGCTCGCTGCCCGTGAGGACCAGACATCGCATGTCGGCATCGGCATTGAATGTCGCGATCTGTGACGCCATCAAACGCCGGACTTCGAGATTGAGCGCGTTGCGGGCCTGCGGGCGATTGATGCGCAGAAGCGTAATTCCCGGCGCGGGTTTCTCGACCAAGACGGGTTGCATGACCGGCGTCCTCCCTCGTAGTTTCACTAGATGAAACTTAGTTTTATTGTTGTTGACCGCAAATCTAGGGGCTGTCATAGTTCCTGGCAAGAAGAACCAGCTTGCGTGGTCGAGGGTGAGGAAACAGCGCGAAGATTTGCAGCGAACACCCGTTGAGATGAAAGGCCGTGCGCCGGCCGCATCTCGCAAGGCAAAGGCGCGTGCCGAAGACACGCGCACGCCGCAAAAAGCGACGACAAAGAAAGCTGCCGGCGAAGATCGCTATCTGATTACGGCCCTTGCGAGAGGGCTTAGCGTTCTGAGTGCTTTCAAGCCCGGCGACGATAGTCTGACGAATCTCGAATTGGCGCGGCGAACCGGATTGGCGAAAGCCACGGTGACGCGCCTCACCCACACGCTGCGTTATCTGGGCTATTTGAGCAGTTGCAGCGAAACCGGGCGGTTTCGATTGCATCCGCACGTCTTGAGTCTCGGCTATCCGGTTCTGGCCAATCTCGGCATCAGGCAGATGGCCCGGCCGGCAATGCAGGAGCTTGCGGACTACAGCGGCGGCACCGTTTCGCTCGGCGCCCGCGACATGCTCCACATCATCTTTGTCGAACGGGTGCGAAATCGCTCTGTTGTCACGCTGCCGCTGGACGTCGGCTCCTGTATTCCGATCGCCACCACCTCGTCGGGGCGGGCCTATATCGCGGCGATTTCCGAAAGCGAGCGTGCGCAGCTTTTGTCGGACATCAAGGCTGCGTATCCGCAGAATTGGCCGCGCCTCAAGCGGGGGATCGAAGCGGCGTGCGAGGAATACACCAAATTCGGCTATTGCTCGACGATCGGCGATTGGGAGCCGAACATCAATGCGGTCGGCGTGCCGCTGCGCCTTCCCAATGGTCAGGTTCTTGCATTCACCTGCGGTGGTCCTTCCAGTCGCATTCAACCCGGCATGATCCCGGATCTTGGCGACAGGTTACGGCAACTCGCGGCGGGAGTGCAGATGGTTCATCTCTCCGGCTCGAACGCGCTGGTGGCGGATCGTTGAAATCCTGAAAGGAATGTCATGGCTCTCGATCAAGATACATTCCAGCAGCTCCTCGATACCGTCAGCCGGTTTGTCACCGAGAGACTGATTCCGAACGAAGACCGGATGGAAGCGGAAGATCGCGTTCCGCCCGACGTGCTCGCCGAAATGAAAGAGATTGGGCTGTTTGCTCTCACCATCCCCGAAGAGTATGGCGGCCTCGGTCTCGGGATGGAGGAGGAGGCCCTCGTTCTGATGGAGGTGGGGAAGGCGTCCTGCGCGTTCCGCTCGGCGTTCGCCACGACCATCGGGATCGGATCGCAAGGTCTCGTCATGGACGGGACCGAAGAACAGCGCCGCCGTTATCTGCCGCGTCTGGCCAGTGGCGAAATCATCGGATCATTCTGTCTGACGGAGCCGAATGTCGGCTCCGATTCCGCCTCCGTGCGCACGCGCGCGGTTCGCGATGGTGACAGCTACGTCATCAACGGCACCAAGCGCTTTATCACCAATGCGCCGGAGGCTGGCGTCTTCACCGTATTTGCCCGAACCGGTGGAGAAGGCGCGGCGGGAATCTCGGCCTTTCTTGTCGATGCGTCCACGCCGGGCTTGAGCCTGGGAAAAATCGACAAAAAGATGGGCCAGAAGGGAAGCCACACCTGCGATGTGATCTTCGATGATTGCCGCGTGCCCAAGGATGCATTGCTTGGGGGCGAGGAAAATAAAGGTTTCAAGACGGCGATGAAGGTGCTGGATCGCGGCCGGTTGCATATTGCGGCCGCCTGTGTCGGGACCGCCGAGCGGCTGATCGCGGACAGCCTGAATTATGCGATGAGCCGCAAGCAATTCAGCAAGGCGATTGCGGAATTCCAGTTGGTGCAGGCGATGCTGGCCGACAGCCGGATGGAGGCATATGCGGCGCGCTGCATGGTCCTCGATGCGGCGAGACGCCGCGACGCCGGTGAGAACGTCACGACGCTGGCGTCATGCTCGAAGCTGTTCTCGACCGAAATGCTGGGGCGCGTCGCCGATCGGGCCGTCCAGATTCATGGAGGGTCGGGTTATATCGCCGATTTCAAAGTCGAGCGTTTCTATCGCGATGTCCGGCTGTTCCGCCTCTACGAGGGAACGAGCCAGATTCAGCAGATCATTATCGCCAAGAACATGATGAAAGAAGCGGCCTGTTGAGTCGCGAACCGAGAGGGAACGGCACCGATGAGCGTTTATGACGTCAATCGCTTTTCTGGCGATGGTCCTGAAAAGGTCTTTCGGTCGGGACTCGAGGCGGGAAAGATCCTGATCCAGTCCTGCGCCTCCTGCTCCTCGCATATCTTCTATCCGCGCGCGCTTTGTCCTGTTTGCGGATCCAGCGATCTGCAATGCGTCGAAGCCAGCGGCAAGGCGGAGGTCTACTCGACGACGACCATCCGACAGGCGCCCGACAAAGGAGGCGACTACAATCTTGCGATGGTGACGCTGGCCGAAGGGCCGCGCCTGATGACGCAAATCACCGGCATCGATCCCGGCGAGGTCAGGATCGGCATGAAAGTCGCCGGAGTCATTCGCAAGGCAGGCGAACAGCTCGCCGTTTTTTTTGAGCCCGCGTGAGGTCGCGTCAACATGCAAAAGCATCCACTTCGAGGTAGCGCCGCAATCGTCGGGACGGGAATGGCCGGTATCGGTGAGGCGCCGGGGCGAACGCATCTGGAATTGCTCGCCGAAGCCACGGCAAAGGCGCTGGATGATGCAGGTCTGAAGCTGACCGACGTCGACGGGCTGTTCACGGCGAATCTGGTCAATTTCTTTCCCACGCTCACGGTCGGCGAATATCTCGGTCTGAAGCCGAAGATCGCGGAGAGCACCAACCTGGGCGGAGCGTCTTTCATCGACTACGCATTGAAGGCCGCGATGGCGATCCGTGCCGGCCTGTGCGAGGTCGCGCTGATCTGTTACGGCAGCAATTCCCGCACCGGCGCGGGCAAGCATACGACAAGCGCCGAAATGCCAATTCATGAGGGCGCTTACAAACCGCGCTTTCCGGTTGCCGCCTATGCGTTGGCCGCGGCGCGCCATATGCACCAATACGGCACCACGCGGGAAGATCTCGCGCGGGTCGCGGTGGCGGCACGGCAATGGGCGCAATTGACGCCGTTCGCCTATCGCCGCGAGCCGACGAGTGTCGAGGAAGTTCTGTCCGCTCGCATGATGTGCGACCCGCTTACCGTGCGTGATTGCTGTCTTGTGACGGACGGGGCCGGCGCCGTCATCATGGTCTCCGCGGAGCGGGCGCGCGATTTGAAGCGGAAGCCGGTCTATTTTCTCGGCGGTGCCGCAGCGCAGTGGCATCGTCAGATTTCCGCGATGCCCGACCTGACGGTGACGGCTGCCGCGGAATCCGGCTCTCGCGCATTCGCGATGGCCGGATTGAAGCCGTCGGATGTGGACGTCGTTCAGCTCTACGACGCGTTCACAATCAACGTGCTCCTGTTTCTCGAGGATCTGGGCTTTTGCGCCAAAGGCGAGGGCGGGCGTTTCGTTGCGGACGGTGCGATCGCGCCGGGCGGGAAGTTACCGGTCAATACCAATGGCGGCGGCCTATCCTGCGTTCATCCCGGTATGTACGGCATTTTCACGATGATCGAAGCCGCCGAACAACTGCGCGGCACCGCCGGCGAACGGCAAATCAAGAACGCGGAAATCGCATTGTGCCACGGCAATGGTGGCACGTTGTCGAGCCAGGTGACGGCTCTTTTTGGAACTGAGGCCACTCTATGAACTGAGCACATTCGCGCAAGCGAAGCAGGGAGGATAAGATAGAATGACAAAGATAAAAATCGCGTCACTCGTAATTGGCTCTCTTGTTGCTGGTCTGGTTATTCCCGCCAAGGCGGAGGTCTCCAAGATTGCCTTGGCGGATCAGCAAAGCCTGGCATTTCTGCCGACCATGGTGATGAAGCACGAAAAGCTTCTTGAGGCAGAGGTCAAGAAGGCAGGCTTGGGAGACGTTCCCGTATCCTGGCACACCTTCGCCGGCGGAAATTCCGCAACCGACGCCATGCTCGCCGGCGAATTGCAGTTTGCGTTTTCAGGCATCACGCCGTTCATCACTTTATGGTCGAAGAGCAACGGAAAGGTCAAAGGCGTCGTCGCGACGAGCTCCCAGCCGGAGTACCTGAACTGCCGCGATCCCGGATTGAAATCGGTGCGCGATTTCAAGGGGACGGAAAAAATCGTGGTTCCGGCCATCAAGGTCTCGACCCAGGCTGTCTTTCTCCAGATGGAGGCGGCAAGAATATGGGGGGATGCTCAATATGAGCGGCTCGATCCTCTCACGGTTGCGATGTCGCAAGCGGATGGTTCGGTCGCTCTGCTGTCGGGGAATAATGAAATCACCTGCAGCTTTACGTCTCAGCCGTTCACCTATGTTCAGCTCAAGCGGCCGGACATCCACACCATCCTGAATTCCTTCGATACCCTTGGCGGTCCGGCGACGCTGACGATGGCCTGGACGACCACCGATTTCAAAGAGAAAAACCCGAAAACTTATGCGGCGTTTCTAGCGGCTTATAAAAAGGCGCTCGATATCATTCACAACGAAAAGCCTAGAGCCGCCAAGATCTATCTGACCCTGTCGAAGGACAAATCGCTTACCGAAGACGACGTGGTCAAGATCATCAGCGATCCGCAGATCGCATTCGTGGAAACGCCGGAGAACACCATGAAGTCGGTGTTGTTCATGAAGAAGGTCGGACGCATCAAGGCCGCGCCGGCGAGCTGGAAGGACATGTGGTTCGAGAACGTCCACCATCTCAAGGGAAGCTGAGCGTCCGGCGCCGTGAAGAGGCTATGAAAGAATGCGTGTTCAAGACAGAGTTGCTCTCGTCACCGGCGCGGCATCTGGGATCGGCGAGGCGATTTCCAATCGCCTCGCCGCCCATGGCGCGAAGGTGGTCGTGGTCGATCGTGATGAAGCGGCAGCAGACCGGGCCGTCGGAAAGATCGTCGAGAAGGGAGGCGAAGCCATCGCGATCGTCGCGGATGCGACCAATTCCGCCGACGTCGACCGGGCGGTGGCCCAGACCGTCGAGCGGTTCCAGACGCTGGATATTCTGGTCAACAATGTCGGGATCGTCAAAGACAACTATCTGACCCGGATGCCGGAGGCCGACTGGGATTCGGTTCTGGCCGTCAATCTGAAATCCTATTTCCTGTTCAGCAAGGCGGCCGCTCGCATCATGATGGAGCAGAAGCGCGGACGTATCGTCAATGTCTCGTCGCGGGCGTGGCTCGGAAATCCGGGCCAGGCGAATTATTCGGCGGCCAAGGCCGGTGTTGTCGGCTTGACGCGGTCCATGGCCATCGAACTCGGAAAGTTCGACGTGACGTCGAATTGCGTTGCGCCCGGATTTATCGATACGCCGCTGACGCGCGGTCTGAAGCCCGAAGTCTGGGACCGGATGGTGAAAGCGCAGCCGATCGCCCGGATCGGCTCGGCGGACGAAGTCGCTTACGCGGTCCATGTGTTCGCGGCCGATGAAGCGTTCTATATGAACGGTCAGGTGCTTTATGTGTGCGGCGGAAAATCGCTGGGCTCGTTCGGAAGCGCTTGATTTGCCGCGCCGCGAATGATCGTGAGCCTGCCGCGTTGGGCGTCGGCTGCTTCTATTTGCCTTCCGACATCGTCGTCAGCACGCCCCGCGCGGCGGGTGTGACCGTCCCCTTGTCGAGCGCCGTGACATCGACCAGCGTGAGTTTGCCGTCGGCGATCCCGTTGGTCATGCGGGTGCACCATGCCTCGGCTGCTTTGTCCACCGGCACGCCCATGAACTCGGCTGCCCCGGTGGGGTTCTCGCCGATGCCTTGTCTGATACAGGTCGCGATGGCCGATCGTCTTTCCGCGTCATCGGCCTTCAGAGCGGCCGACAATTGCCGAAATTCCTGCTCGCTGCCCGCGATCTGCGCATGACCGGGAGTTGCGGCATGGATGCCGGCAAGGATGGTCATGGCGACAATCGATTTCAATTTCATCGCGGTCCGCTCGGCAAGCCTCGGTAGCCGTGCGTCATGATGACGGAACGGCTACCCGCTGTCCAGGACAGGCAAGTCAACGTCCGGCCAAAGCAGATCGGCTCCGGACCGTGATCGCGATTTATGCGGCTCTTGGCGCGCGCAGGGGCGCCGGCATGTTCACGTCCGCCAGTTCCGGCTGAGCCGAAGCCATCGACGAAACCGCGGCGTGAACAAGCTGCTGATACGCCAACTGGTCGTCGAGAATCCGCGACGCTGCACCCGCGGCCCATTCCTGATAGCACGCGAAGGTATCGGCGGGGTTCCTGGCCTCGCAGGCTTTCTGAGCAGCCTCGAGCGCGGCTCGCGTGCCGACGTGACGCCGCTCAAACCAGCCGCTTGCGAACTGCTGCATGTTGTCGAGCAGTCGGGTCTGGCCTTCCCAGAACTTGCAGGCGAAAGCCCGGGTCGAGTCGTTGTTCCAGATAGCAGGCATTTCCAAAGGAGTTTGGGCACTACACATGACGCAATCCTCCGGTTGAAATTTTAACCTAATAAAATTGAGAGCATCTCACTTTGAGGTGGCTCAACGCGTCACGGGTTCCACGGACTTTGTTCGAGTGCAGGGCATCGGTTCCCCGCTCGATGATGAGCGATCGCGTGACAAAAAATATCGCGCGTCTTATGCGGCTTTCTTGTGTTAGTGCTCGCGCACATACGTGCCGGGCGCATTCTCCAAAACCGGATAACCCAGTTCCGGTGCGCCGAGCGGCGGCGGCGAAATGTCTGCGCCGGAATGGCCTTTGAGCCAGTTGGTCCATGCCGGCCACCATGAGCCGTCCTGCTTGTCGGCTCTGGCGGTCCATTCGTCGGGTGAAAGATAGCCGCCTTCGCAATAGCGGCGCGCGGTACGGAAATAACGGCCCGGATGGCCCGGCTCGCTGACGATCCCCGCGTTGTGTCCGCCGGAGGTGAGAACGAAAGTGATGTCGCCGCTGTTCAGAAGATGAATCTTGTAGACCGAGCGCCACGGCGCGACATGATCGGTTTCGGTGCTGACGCCGAAGATCGGAACATGAATATCCCGCAGCGTGACAGGCTCGTCGCCGGCGATATAGCGTCCTTCCGCCAGATCGTTGTGAAGGAACATCTGATGCAGATATTCCGAATGCATCCGATACGGCATGCGCGTCGCGTCCGTGTTCCACGCCATCAGATCGCTCGGGCGCTCGCGCTCGCCAAGAAGGTAGGACTTGACGACGCGCGACCAGATCAGATCGTTCGATCTGAGAAGCTGGAACGCGCCCGCCATCTGCGTGCTGTCGAGATAGCCCTGACGCCACATCACATCGTCGAGCAACGCCAGCTGACTTTCGTCGGTGAAAAGCTGGAGCTCTCCGGGCTCGCTGAAATCGGTCTGGGCCGCGAGCAGCGTCACCGTCGCCAAATGATTGTCGCGATCGCGCGCCATGGCGGCGGCCGCGATGGCGAGAATCGTGCCTCCCAGACAATAGCCGCAGGCGTGCACCCTGGCGGTGCCGCAAATCGCGCGGATCGCATCCAGCGCGGCCATCACGCCGTTGCGACGGTAATCGTCGAAGGCGACGTCGCGCATCCTGGCGTCCGGATTCCGCCAGGATATGCAGAACGCGGTGAAACCCTGCGAGACGAGATAACGGATCAGTGAATTCTCGGGAGAAAGATCAAGAATATAATATTTCATGATCCAGGCCGGCACGATCAGCACCGGCTCGGGATGAACGGTCGCGGTGGCCGGCTCGTACTGAATGAGCTCGAACAACTCGTTGCGGAAGACGATCTTGCCGGGCGTGATCGCCACGTTCTCGCCGACGACGAAATGACCGTCGTCGGACTTGCCGCCGGTCGCGGCGCTGGCGATGTCTTCGGCGAAATTGCGGATCCCCTTGACGAGGTTGGAGCCGCCTTGCTCGGCCGTAGCCCTCAGAACTTCCGGATTGAGCCAGGGATAGTTGGAGGGTGAATACATGTCGAGAATCTGCCGCGCGGCGAAGGCAACGACATCGGCATGCGACTTCGCGACGCCGGCGGGTCCCTTGGTCGCCTCACGCCACCAGTCTTCCGTGAGCAGAAAACTCTGCGCGATCACGTTGAACGGGAAGCTTTTCCATGCCGCATCATCGAAGCGGCGGTCGCGCGGCGACGGGCTGATCCATTGTTGCGGATCGGCCAATCTTCCGGGCAGTTCGAGCGCGCGGCCGGCAAGCTGAATCTGGCGACCCGGCGAGTTTGCGAGATGCCAGGCGAAGTCCAGATAAGCGAGCGCAAGGGAGATCGGCGAGAGCGATCCGGTCAGTCGCGCTCCGGCGGCATGGATCACGCGGTCGATCGAAAGCGGCTTTAATGCGGATGCCGTCTGACGCGGGGCGAGGGCGGCTCCGCTCTTCAGGGGAACAATTTTCGAGGCGAAGGGATCGTTCATGACCTTATCCCTCTGACATCCGCTATTCCTAGATCGCGTTCCATCCCATCCGCTTGATTTCGATCAAGATCGGCGCGCGATGCAATAGGCATGATTGATGATTGCTCGCCCATCCGCAAGGCGAGGTTCATGTTCAAGGCGCGCCATGGATCTGCAGCAAAGCGAACGTCCGGAGAAGGACGGTCATCCGGAGCCTTTAAACGAAACGCTTGCTGCAAACGAAACGCTTGCTGCCGATGGCGCGCACTTGCCGGTTCCTGCGGCCGGAGCCCCGCGCCGTCTGCGCGTCGGGTTGATCGTGGCGTCGCTGGCGGCGGTGCTGCTGCTCGCGGGCGGAGGCGGCTATTGGTGGAAGCAGCTGCACCCATCGCTTCCCGCCGGGATCAGCTACGGCAACGGTCGCATCGAGGCCGACGAGGTCGACATCGCGACGAAATACGCCGGCCGCATTGCCGACCTGTTTGTCGATATCGGCGATATGGTCTCCCCCGCCCAGGTCGTCGCGCGGATGGACACGAGAGATATCGAACAATCGCTTTCCAAATCCGAGGCACAGGGACGCGAAGCCCAGCATGCGATCGAGCAGGCGGAGGCCGTGCTGACCCAGCAGAAAGCGCAACAGACGCTGGCGGCGCAGGAGATCGAGCGCACCCGTGAGCTGGTCAAGAACGGCTGGGCAACGCGCGAACTGCTGGACCAGAGGCAGCAGCAGCTCGACGCAGCCAATGCAGGGGTCGTCGTCGCTCAGGCCCAGGTCTCGCGCGCGCAGCGCGCGCTGGACGCCGCCCGGCACGATACGGGCTTCTACAGGGTCCAGATCGCCGACAACACTCTGGTCGCCCCGAAGCGGGGACGCATTCAATATCGGCTGGCGAATATCGGCGAGGTTCTGCCCGCCGGCGGCAAGGTGTTCACCTTGCTGGACTTCTCTTACGTCTATATGGACATCTATCTTCCCACGGAGATCGCCGGAAAAGTCAAAGTGGGACACGAGGCCCGCATCGTGCTCGATGCCTACCCCACTCATCCGATCCCGGCCAACGTCTCCTTTGTCGCCAGCAAATCGCAATTCACCCCGAAGACCGTCGAGACCAAGAGCGAGCGTGACAAGCTGATGTTTCGCGTCCGCGTGCGGATCGATCAGCAGCGGCTGCTGACTCACAGCGATTCGATCAGAAGCGGCTTGCCCGGCGTGACGTTCATCCGCTGGGATCCCTCCATCGCATGGCCGAAGAATCTGGAAGCGGCGCCGTGAGCGAAAGGGACGACGTCGTTGCGTCGGTTACAGGTCTTTCCCATCGCTATCGTCGGGATGTCGCACTGGACAATGTCTCGCTCGAAATTCCCGCTCATCGCATTGTTGGATTGATCGGGCCGGACGGGGTCGGGAAATCCTCGCTGCTCGCGATCCTGGCCGGCGCGCGTCAAATCCAGCAGGGAAGCGTCTCGGTCTTCGGTCAGGATATCTCCAGCGCTGCGGCGCGCGCCATGATATGCCCCCGCATCGCCTACATGCCGCAGGGACTGGGAAAGAATCTTTACGCCGATCTCAGCGTGGTTGAAAATATCGAATTCTTTTCACGATTGTTCGGCCATTCGCGCGCAGAGCGTGAGCGTCGGACAGAGTTCCTTTTGCAGCGCATGGGTCTTGCTCCATTCGCCGATCGGCCGGCAAAGAAGCTTTCCGGCGGCATGCGACAGAAGCTCGGCCTGTGCTGCTCGCTGATTCACAACCCGGACCTTCTGATCCTCGATGAGCCGACAACCGGTGTCGATCCTCTGGCGCGCCGTCAATTCTGGGAATTGATCGACGATCTGCACGTCCAGAATCCCGACATGAGCGTGCTGGTCGCCACCGCTTACATGGAGGAAGCGGAACGCTTTGACTGGCTGATCGCCATGAATGACGCAAAGGTGCTCGCCAGCGGCTCGCCTTCCGATCTCAAGCGCCAGACCGGCGCCGGCTCGATCGAGGATGCATTCGTCGCTCTCCTGCCGGATCATCAAGGCATCCGCCGCCCGGCGGAAAAGATCCGGCCGTTCCATGGCCGCGATCATCAGATCGTGATTGCCGCGGAGAATCTGACCTGCCGGTTCGGCGACTTCACTGCGGTGGACCGCGTCAGTTTCGCCATTCGGGAAGGCGAGATATTCGGATTTGTCGGCTCGAACGGCTCGGGCAAGACCACGACCATGAAGATGCTGACCGGACTTCTGCCGCCGACCGAAGGCGAGGTCACGGTGTTCGGCAAACGGCTCGATGCGACCGACCGCGATTCACGCCGCCGTGTCGGTTACATGTCGCAGGCATTCTCTCTCTATAGCGAACTGACGGTGCGCCAGAATCTGGAGCTGCACGCTCGTCTCTTTCATCTGCCATCGGCGTTTGCCGAAAAGCGGATTGCCGACCTCGCACAAGCCTGCGATCTCGCGGATGATCTCGACCGGCTGGCCTCCGCGCTGCCGCTCGGCATCAAGCAGCGCCTTTCGCTTGCGGTCGCCATCGTCCACAAGCCGGATCTGCTCATTCTGGACGAGCCCACGGCGGGCGTCGATCCACTGGCGCGCGATCAGTTCTGGGACTTGTTGCTCGATCTGTCGCGCAATCAGGGCATGACTATCTTCGTCTCGACCCACTTCATGGACGAAGCGTCGCGCTGCGACCGTCTCGCTTTGATGCATGAAGGCCGCGTTCTGGCGATCGATACGCCGCCGGGTCTCATCAAGACGCGCGGTGCAGGAAATCTGGAGGAGGCTTTTGTCGGCTTTCTCGAAGCGGACACGCGGGACAAGGGGTCGACGGCAGTCCCGGACCAGGCGTCGGCCATTGAGCTCGGCCTCGATCGGTCGCAGCAGCAAGGCCGGGCCGGTGCCTTGTTCAGTTTCCAGCGCCTGTTCGCCTATACGATTCGCGAGGGTCTCGAACTGGTTCGGGATCCGATCAGGATGATGTTCGCTTTGTTCGGAACGGCCCTTCTGATGGTCGTGTTCGGCCTCGGCATTTCGACCGATGTCAACAATCTGACGATTGCCGTGCTGGACCATGACCGCACGCCGGAAAGCCGCGCCTATCTGTCCGAGATCAGAGGCTCGACCTACTTCGTCGAAAAGCCGCCGCTTGCCGACCATGCCGACCTCGACCGTCGCCTGAAAGACGGGAGCATCGATGCCAGCATTGAGATTCCGCCGTCTTTCGGCGCCGACGTCAAGCATGGCCGGCCGGTCGAAATCTCGGCGTGGATCGACGGCGCCATGCCATTTCGTGCCGAAACCATCCGCGGCTATCTGCAGGGCATGCATCAGCTCTATCTCGCCAATCGGGCGACGGGCACGAGCCAACAGGGCACCCCGGCCTCCGACCTCGAAATCCGGTTCAAATACAATCAGGACTTCGACAGCGTCTATGCCATGGTGCCTTCCACCATCGCGATGCTGCTGGCGCTGTTTCCCGCGATCCTCATGGCGCTTGCGGTGGTCCGGGAAAAGGAGCTTGGCTCGATCGTCAATCTCTATGTCACGCCGGTGACGCGGCTGGAGTTTCTGATCGGCAAGCAACTGCCTTATGTCACGGTGGCGCTGATCAACTTCATGGTGATGTTCGCGATGGCGACCCTGATCTTTCAGGTGCCTCTCAAAGGCAGCTTCATCGCGCTTCTCACAGGTACGCTGATCTATGTGCTGACCAGCACGGGTTACGGGATGCTGATTTCGTCCTTTTGCAGAACGCAGATCGCGGCTCTGTTCGGCACGGCGATCCTGACCATCATTCCCGCCCAGCAGTTCTCCGGGATGATGACGCCCGTTGCTTCGCTGTCCGGCACGGCGCAGATCATCGGGCGCTGCTTTCCCATGAGCTACTATCGGCCGATCAGCGTCGGCACCTTCACCAAAGGGCTTGGCTTCCCTGACCTCTGGCCAAGCATTCTGGCCTTGCTTGCGTTCATCCCGATTTTCATCCTTGCGAGCCTGCTGCTGCTCAGGAAGCAGGAGAGGTAGCCCGCATGCGCTTCGCATCGAACATCTTCTGGCTTGGCACCAAGGAACTGCGCAGCTTCTTCAGCGACTGGGTTCTGCTGTTTCTGGTGATCTACTCCTTCTCGCTGGCGGTCATCAGCCACGCGCAGAGCAATTCCCAGGAGCTTTATCACGCCTCGATCGCCATCGTGGATGAAGATCATTCGGCGCTTTCCCGGCGGATCACGAATGCTTTTCTCATGCCGTATTTCAAGCCGCCCGTCCTGATCGCGGAATCGGACAGTCAGGCCCTGATGGATGCCGGAAAGCATACCTTCGTGCTCGATATTCCTCCGAATTTCGAGCGCGATGTGCTGGCCCGGCGCCAGCCGAAATTGCAGCTCAATGTGGATGCGACCGCGATGGTGCAGGCCGGATTGGGATCGGGCTACGCGCAACAGATCATCGGCACCACCATCGCGCAATTTCTGTCGCGCGACGAATCGGTTCCCACCCCTGCCGTCGATCTTGTGACAAGGGTGGCGTTCAATCCGAACGTAACCACATCCTGGTTCACCAGCGTCATGAGCATCATCGGCAGCGTGAACATGCTGGCGATCATTCTCGCCGGTGCGGCCCTCGTTAGGGAGCACGAGCACGGCACGATGGATCATCTCATAGTGATGCCGCTCACGCCGTTCGAGATCGCCATGGCGAAGATCTGGGCCAACAGTCTGGTGATCACGGTCGCAGTCGGCATATCGCTTTACGTTGTCGTTCGCATGCTTTTGAAAGTGCCGCTGGCCGGCTCGATCCCGCTCTTCCTGTTTGGCACGCTCATCTATTTGTTCTTCGCGACCGGGCTCGGCCTGTTCCTGGGCACTATCGCGCGAACCATGCCGCAACTGGGTCTGCTCTATGTGCTGGTCGCGACGCCGATGAACATTCTTTCCGGCGCGGCGACGCCGCTGGAGAGCATGCCCCGATGGCTCGCCATCACCATGCAGGCTTCGCCGTCGACCCATTTCGTCTCGTTCGCGCAGGCCATTCTGTTTCGCGGCGCCGGTCTCGACGTGGTCTGGCCGCAATTTCTGGCGGTGACGGGAATCGGCGCGCTGTTTTTGGCGCTCTCGCTGCTGCGATTCCGGGCGACCGCATCCGCTTAGGCGCATGAGCCGCGCATAACGCCGCTTCTTATCTCTTAAGGCGTGGCTGCGATCTTCAAGGTCGTCAGCGAATTCTTGCGGGCCCCGAGCGAGCGAAGCGGGCCGCGACATTCTTGGTCATTTCGGCGGCCAGCAGATACGCCGCCGTGATGAAAACAACCACGGCGATCAGCGCCAGGGGAAGGCCGACGAAGCCGAAAAACGCTCCGAGCGGGGTGAGGGCGATGGCCATCGCCAGAACCAGCGCTCCGAGCGACGTGACAATCAGCATCCGGCTCGCGGTGCTCGCATAGAAGCGGCCGCTGGTCCGGATGAAGAAGATCACCAGAATCTGCGTGGCCATCGATTCCACGAACCAGGCGGTGCGAAATTCGTCCGGCGCGGCGTGAAACAGTTTGATGAGAACAGCGAATGTGGCGATGTCGAACGCCGATGACAGCGCGCCCATGATCAGCGTGAACCGGAGGATTCCCGCGATGTTCCACGCCTGGGGCGTCGTGATCTCCTGCCGGTCGACGCTGTCGAACGGAATGCCGACTTCGGACAGGTCGTAGAGCAGGTTGTTGAGCAGGATCTGGATCGGCAGCAGCGGCAGAAACGGCAGCGCCAGGGATGCCAGCGCCATCGACAGCATGTTGCCGAAATTCGAGCTGGTGCCCATGCGCACGTACTTGAGAATGTTGGCGAAGGTCCGCCGGCCTTCCTCGACGCCGTCGGCCACGACTTCGAGATTTTGCGCGAGCAGAATGATATCGGCGGCGCTGCGCGCGACATCGGTCGCGCCTTCGACGGAGATGCCGATTTCGGCCGCGCGGATCGCCGGCGCGTCGTTGACCCCGTCGCCAAGGAAACCGACGGTGTGCCCGCGCGACTGCAGAGCCCGGATGATCCGGGTCTTCTGGTCGGGCGAAACGCGGGCAAACAGGTCGGTCTCCTCGACGCGTGCCGCCAGCGCAGCATCGCTGAGCCTTGTGATCTCCGCGCCGGTCAGCAGGTTCTCCGCCGACATGCCGAGTTCGGTGACGACATGCCGGACCACGGCGTCGTGATCGCCAGAGATCACCTTGACGCGGACGCCGGCCGCCGTCAGCCGCCCGATGGCGGTCGCGGAGCTTGATTTTGGCGGATCGACGAACACGCAGTGACCGGCGAAGACGAGGTCGCATTCATCCTCCGGACGAAGCTCGGCCTGCCCGGCGGGAATCGGTTTCCATGCGACGGCGAGCAGACGACAGCCGCGCTCGGCCTGGCGTTCCTGCTCGTTTTCGAGAACCGCGCGACGCCGCTCATCGAGCGCCCCGGTCGTACCGTCGCCAAGATCGATCGATGTGGAGAGCGCCAGAATGCGTTCGGGCACGCCCTTGACCACCAGAATGCGCTCGTGGCCGTTGGTGGCGAGCACGGCGATGGAGCGTCGTTCGAAATCGAACGGAATTTCGTCGAGCTTGGTCCATGCCGTCGTGAGATCGTCCGGCGCGCGGTCGAGCACCGCCTGATCCAGCGGACTGCGGATGCCGGTGCTGAAACGGCTGTTCACCGCGGCGAGAACGAGGGTGCGGTCGTCGGTGTCGCCATTTGCTCCGGTGTGGTCGATCAGCGTGATGCGCGCCTGCGTCAGCGTGCCGGTCTTGTCGGTGCACAGCACGTCCATGGCGCCGAGATCGTGGATCGCCGCAAGACGTTTGACGATCACCGATTTCTGCGACATCCGCACGGCGCCGCGCGACAGGGTGACGGTCATGATCATCGGCAGCAGTTCCGGCGTCAGTCCGACGGCGAGGGCAACGGCGAACAGAAACGATTCCAGCGCCGGATGGCCGAAGGCGAGATTCACGAGCAGGACGAACAGTACCAGGAAGACGGTCAGCCGCAGGATCAGCAGACCCAGCCGGTGGATGCCGCGCTCCAGAGCGCTCGGCGCTTCACTGGCGGCCAGCGCGGCGGAGATGCCGCCGAAGCGTGTCGCGTTTCCGGTTGCGACCACCAGCATCATGGCTTCGCCGCTGACGACCGAGGTTCCCGCGAACAGCGCGTTGAAGGCGTCGGCCGGGGTGTCGGTCTGGCAAGCCCCTGCGCGCTTCTCTGTCGGAAAAGGCTCGCCGGTCATCAGCGCTTCATTGACGTGAGCGCTGCGGCTTTCGATAACGACGCCATCGGCCGGCACCAGATCGCCGGCGCGGAGGTCGATAATGTCGCCCGGCACGATCTGTTCGACCGGGATGGAGACGAATTGCCCGTCGCGGCGGGTGTCGGAGCGGATCGCGACCGAGCGCTTGAGCGCATCGGCCGCGAGTTCGGCGCGATGCTGCTGCACGACATCGAGCACGATCGATATCGTGATGACGATAAAGATGATGGCGAAGCTCGCCATGTCGCCGGTCGCGGCGGAGATTGCCGCAGCCGCGAGCAGGATCGCCACCAGAGGTTCGGCGAACCGCCGTGCGATGGACCAGAGCAGCCTTTGGGGTGGAGCGGCCGCGATGGCATTGGTCCCGAACACGGCGAGACGACGCGCGGCCTCGGGGCCGGTGAACCCGGCCGGGCCGCTTTCGGTCTGCTGATACAACGTGGCAAGCGGCCGTCGCCAGAATGCGTCATCGCGCCGGATGTCGGGTGCCTGCGCTGGTCCGGCCTGATCGAGCACCGCAAATATCCCGCAGATTATCCGTAGTTGATTCGGACGAGCCGATGGCGAGGGTGGAATAGCCCCCGATCTTTCGCAAGAGATACATTATAACGATATGCGGCGCTGCCGACCGGTTCGGCACGCCACGAGAAATTGATAAGGCTCGCACAGCCTTTGGCCGCCGCTTCGGCACAGCCGTCCATCGGGGGCGGGCCCGGAGGCGCATATGGCGTCGTGCGTCACCACATCCGACGATAGTCGGCGAACTTCCTTAGCGTGGTATCGTAGCGCGCCGGGACGATCCAGGGCAGCACCATCCGCATGATCCCATTGGCCAGCGGCGAGACGTGCCGGACATACAGATCGACCGGATCGAGCCGATGTCGCAGATGCAGCTTGGGATCGTAATTCAGCCCGCTGCTGCGAAAGTGCTTGTAGCCATGGGCCATGGCCCAGCTGATCACTTCGCGTGAAATGTAGTGATAGAGATGCAGATCGAGCGCGAAGTCGTAATCGAGGCCGATATATTCGCCGAAGATCTCGTCGCCCTCGACCATGCACAGCGCGAACGCCATCAGGGTATTGCCGCGATACCAGATGAAGAAGCGGGTCTTGTCGCTCATCTCGCCGCCGAGACGACGGAAATAGTCCTTGGTCAGTTTCTCGAAATGAAAATTGGAGCGCTCGTAGATTTGCAGATAGAGCGGATAGAGCTCGTCGATGAAGCTCGCCGCATTGTCGGTCACCGTCATTTCAAGGCGGGCGCCGTCGGCCGCGCGGAATTTCTTGCGTAGATCGCGGCGCGTGCTCGCGGTTAATGCCTTTTGCATGTAGTCGCCGAAATTGTCGTAAGCGATGTCGAGCGTGGTCATCGGCATGCTCGGCGCGCGGCCGAACCCCTGGTGTTCGAAACACGCAAGATCGTGGCGATCGTCGCGTGGAAATTCCTTGAGCACGATCATCTGCGCGCCCAAAGCGTGTGCCTGGGCCACGATACCGTGAGCCAGTGTCCCGGCGATGGCCGCGGGCGAAAGATGCGCGCTCGCCGCCAGATGCCCTTCGCCGGCCGTGCAGCCGAGCATCAGCGTGCGCAGTTTCAGGAAACGCGGATAGCGGCGGCGGATGCGGGCAACGAGCGACGAATGCTCGAGCTTGATGCCTTCGAGCACATCCTGGTCGAGCAGAAAATAGGGTTGCACGGCCAAGACCCGGTCTGATGCGTCGCGGATCGCGAAATAGCCGTAGTCGAAGCGATCGTTGATCGTGTCCGCGATAATCTCGTAGTAGCGATGATCCTTGCGCCGGCCCGCGAAAGCTGTCTGCCACGCCTCGCAGGTCCGTAATTCGTCGCGGTTGATCGGAGCGAGTGAAAGGGGTTCGCGAACCGGAAGGGGCTGTTCCATGGATACCCTGCTTGCTTCGGCCGGTCGCTTGCGGCGACCGTCCATGCTGGTTTGTCCGTCAGGGATCAAACGCACTGGAAAAAGCGCAGGTTCCGGACCTCGCTATTCAGAAAGCCGCGAAGGGCATGGGTTTGCTGGCGATCCCGGTTTGGCCGATCATCCATCAAGGCATGATGGCCGGCGGCATCGCTTCCGACAGTATCGATGTTGTCGCTCAACTTCTGCCCGGAACAGGGCCGATGCCGCACGTCCGTTTCGTCATGCCGCTCTGATGCGTCCGCGCATCCAGTCTATGTCTTGGCGCGTCCATTCCGTCGCGTTTGCTTGCGCTTGGCTGCGGCCGGCACGCAGAAGGCATCGTGCAGAGCGCTGACGACTGTCAGAACTTCGGGCCGGACGATGGAATAGTAGACGGTGGTGCCATCGCGCCGGGCCTCGACCAGTCCATCCGATCTGAGCCGCATCAGTTGCTGGGACATCGGCACCTGATCGATTACGAGTTGCTGGCGCAGTTCGGCGACCGACTTTTCCCCGTCCACCAAGGCGCATAGCACCAAAAGGCGCTGCGGATGCGACAGGCTGCGCATCAGCACCGCGGCCGATTCCGAGGCCGGGATCATGTCTTTTACATTCATCTTCTTGAATTTATAATTCTTGAATGTTAGTGTCAAGCCGAAAGCAAGAAGAGAAAGCCCATCGCCGCGGCAAGCAGCCCACGCGATGGAGCCCCCGGTTCAAAGCAGGACGGTTGCCAGCCGATGCTGGCATGAGGTCTCAAACGGAGGGAATGCCATGTCTCATATTGTGGTTCTTGGCGCGGGTCTCGGCGGTCTCATTATGGCGTATGAAATGAAGGCCAAGCTTCGGCGCGAAGATCGTCTGACCGTGATCAATCTCGGTTCAAGTTATTCGTTCGTGCCATCCAATCCCTGGGTTGCGGTCGGCTGGCGGCAGCCGGCCGACATTACCGTCGATTTCGCGCCGGTCTTGAAGCAGCAGGGCATCGAATTGCGGCCGGAAGGGGCAAAGCGGGTCCATCCTCAGGAGAATCGCGTCGAGCTGAATGACAGTTCTTCGGTCGATTACGACTATCTGATCATCGCCACCGGACCGGACCTCGCCTTTGACGAAATTCCGGGACTTGGTCCCGACGCCCATACCCAGTCCGTCTGCGATACCAATCATGCTCTTCAAGCCAAGGTCGCCTTCGAAGCGCTGGTGAAAAAGCCGGGGCCGGTTGTGATCGGCGCGGTGCAGGGTGCGTCGTGCTACGGCCCGGCCTACGAGTTCGCTTTCATTCTCGACACCGCCTTGCGCAACGCGCGCGTTCGCGACCGGGTGCCGATGACCTTCGTCACGCCGGAGCCCTATATCGGCCATCTCGGACTCGATGGTGTCGGCGACACCAAGGGGCTGATCGAAAGCGCGATGCGCAATCGCCATATCAAGTGGATCACCAACGCCCGGACGACGAAGGTCGAGCCCGACAAGATGGTCGTCGAGGAGGTCAATGACGACGGCTCGCTCAAGGCAGTGCATGAGTTGCCGCAAGCCTTCTCCATGCTGCTGCCGGCCTTCCGCGGCGTGCCGGCGGTTCATGGCATCGAGGGACTGACCAATCCGCGCGGCTTCATCACCATCGACAAGCATCAGCGTAACCCGGCGTTCCCGCGCATCTTCGCGATCGGCGTGTGCGTGGCCATCCCGCCGGTCGGCAAGACGCCGCTCGCGGTGGGCGTGCCCAAGACCGGCTTCATGATTGAATCGATGGTGACGGCGACGGCGCAGAATATCGCCGCGCTGCTCCGGGGCGAGGAGCCGAAAGCCGTCGCAAGCTGGAACGCGGTCTGTCTCGCCGATTTCGGCGACGACGGCATCGCCTTCGTCGCCCAGCCGCAGATTCCGCCGCGCAACGTCAACTGGTCGTCGCAGGGGCTGTGGGTGCATGCCGCCAAGATCGGTTTCGAAAAATATTTCTTGCGCAAGATCAGGCAGGGCAAGCCCGAGACGTTTTATGAAAACCTCGTTCTCGACATGCTCGGCATCAAGAAGCTGAAGGAAATCCACCTGGAGACCGCCGATTAGGCGGTCTCTCGAACACAAAGGAAACGACAATGACAATCGATCGTGCCGTGCTGATGTTCGCGGGCCTCATGGTTCTGCTGTCGCTTGCGCTCAGCCATTACGTCTCGCCATGGTTTTATCTGCTCACGGTCTTTGTCGGGCTCAATCTGATCCAGGCGTCGATCACCGGCTTTTGTCCGGCGGCGATGGTGTTCAGGAAGCTCGGATGCCCGGCGGGCGTGGCGTTCAAGTGATGACGGGACGTTCGTCACCGATTATCCCGTGAAGGCGTGAGGTTGCTTTGAAAGTTTTTGGTCTCAAATTTCGATCAAGGCTGCCCTTGCCGGCGGCACTCTGCGCCATGACGGCGATTCTCGGCAGCACCGGCGCCGGTGCGGCCGAGTTCGTCGTCAAGGCGACCACCATTCCCGAGATGAAGGCGGTCTTCGGTCAGGTCGAAAGCCGCATCGTGGTGCCGGCGCGCGCCCGTATCGGCGGCGCCATCCGCGAGCTTCGCGTGACCCAAGGCGACCATGTCACCGAGGGGCAGGCGATCGCCGTCGTCGTCGACGACAAGCTGCCGCTTCAGCTCAACGCCGCCGACGCCAAGATCGAGGCGCTCAACTCGCAGCTCGAGAATACGCGCCTCGAATTCGAGCGGGCGCAGCAGCTCAGGGCGACGGGTACCGGCACCCAGGCGCGCCTCGATCAGGCCAAGTCGCAGTTCGAGGTGACGATGAATCAGGTGGCGGCCGCCAAGGCGGAGAAAACCGTCATCGAGCAGAGCGCGCGCGAGGGCACCGTGTTCGCGCCGGGGACAGGACGGGTGCTGACCGTGCCGGTCACGCTCGGCTCGGTCATCATGCCCGGCGAGCAGATCGCTCGCATCGCGCCGGGCCCGTATTATCTGCGGTTGTCGCTGCCGGAGCGTCATGCGGCGGAAATCGCGCAGGGCTCAGACGTGCTGGTCGGCGAACGCGGGCTGACCCAGACGCAGGATCTTCTGCCGACCGCGCATCGCGGACGGATCGTCAAGGTCTATCCCGAGATCGCCGACGGGCGTGTGATCGCTGATGTCGAGGTGCAGGGCATCGGGGATTATTTCGTCAACGAGCGCACGCTGGTGTCGATTCCGGTCGGCAAGCGCAAGGTGCTCGCGGTGCCGCCGGCGGCGGTCCGCACCGTACACGGCGTCGATTATGTGCGGGTCGCGGCCGCCAACGGCGAGATGGATGTCGCGGTCATCCTCGGCGAGGCCTTCGAGGAGAACGGGCAGGGGCGCGTGGAGATTCTCACGGGCCTGCATGATGGCGACCGGATCGTGCTGCCATGAAGCTTGGAATTGCAGGTCACCTCACCCGCGCCTTCATCGCGTCGCCGCTGACGCCGCTGTTCCTGTTGGCGTCGCTGGCGCTCGGCCTTGTCGCGCTGATCACGCTGCCGCGCGAGGAGGAGCCCCAGATCTCGGTGCCGATGGTCGATATCCGCGTCACTGCCAACGGGCTCAAGGCGGAAGACGCCGTCAAGCTCGTCACCGAGCCGCTCGAGACCATCGTCAAGAGCATCAACGATGTCGATCATGTCTATTCGCAGACCGAGGACGACGGCACGGTCGTCACGGCGCGCTTCAAGGTCGGCACCAATTCCGACGCCGCCATTTTGCGCGTGCATGAGAAAATCCGCGCCAACATGAACCGCATTCCGGTCGGAATTCCGGAGCCGCTCATCGTTGGCCGCGGCATCGACGATGTCGCGATCGTCGTGGTGACGCTGCGTCCGACCCCTGCCGCCGCCGCGCGCTGGACCGCGAACGGGCTGACCCGGCTTGCCCGCGAATTGCAGGTCGAAGTGGCGAAGCTGCCGGACATCGGGCTCACCTACATCGTCGGCGAGCAGCCGGAGCAGTTCCGCGTCGAACCGGATCCGGAGAAGCTCTCGCTCTACGGCATCACCCTGCAACAGCTCGCCGCCAAGATCGACGGCGCCAACCGCTCGTTCCGGATCGGAACGGTGCGGGAAGACACCCGGCAGCGCGCCATCGTCGCCGGCCAGACGCTGCAATCGCTGCCCGAGATCGGCAATCTCCTGCTCACGGCCCGCGACGGTCGTCCGGTCTATGTCCGCGACGTCGCTCATGTCGTGCTGGCGACGTCCCCGGCCGAAAGCCGGGTGACCGACATTCGCAAGGTGTCGGACAAACTCGAACGCACGCCGACCGTCTCCCTCGCCATCGCCAAGCGTCCCGGCACCAACGCGGTGGTCATCGCCGAGGAGGTCGTCAAACGTCTGGAGCAGGTGCGTGGCCAGATCTTCCCCGAGGACGTGGAGATGACGGTCACGCGCAATTACGGCGAGACCGCCAACGAGAAGGCCAACGAACTGCTGTTTCATCTTGGTCTCGCGACGGTGTCGATCGTCGTGCTGGTCGCCATCGCTATCGGCTGGCGTGAGGCGCTCGTGGTGGCCGTCGTTATTCCGACCACCATTCTGCTGACGCTGTTTGCGTCCTGGATCATGGGCTACACGCTCAACCGCGTCAGCCTGTTCGCGCTGATCTTCTCGATCGGCATTCTGGTGGATGACGCCATCGTGGTGATCGAGAACATCTCCCGCCACTGGGCGATGCATGACGGACGCCCGCGCGTGCAGGCGGCGATCGATGCCGTCGCCGAGGTCGGCAACCCCACCATCGTCGCCACCCTGACCGTGGTCGCGGCGCTGCTGCCGATGCTGTTCGTCTCGGGCATGATGGGCCCCTATATGAGCCCGATCCCGGCCAACGCCTCGGCCGCGATGCTGTTCTCGTTCTTCGTCGCCGTGATGCTGACGCCATGGCTGATGATGAAACTGGGCGCGGCCCATGGCAGCGGCGGCCACGAAAGCGCCGGCGGCGGACGGCTCGGCCGTCTTTATGTCGCGGTCGCCAGGCCGGTTCTGGCGACGCGGCGGCGGGCGTGGATATTCCTTATCGGCGTGGGTCTCGCCACCGTGGCGTCGCTCGGGCTTTTCTACACCAAACACGTCACGGTGAAGCTGCTGCCGTTCGACAACAAGGCCAATCTGCAGGTCGTGCTCGATCTGCCGAAAGGCTCCTCGGTCGAGGATACCGACCGAACCTTGCAGGCGATCGTCGATCGGCTGGCGGGCGTGCCGGAAATCGTTTCGTTCCAGACTTATGCCGGCGCGGCCGCGCCGTTCGATTTCAACGGCCTGGTGCGACATTATTATCTGCGCGCCAACCCCGAACAGGGCGACGTCGCGGTCAACCTGCTGGAGAAGGGCGATCGCGCGCGCGCCAGTCATGCCATCGCGCTCGACATCCGCCAGCGTCTCAGCGATCTCGGTCTGCCGGACGGTTCTATCGTCAAGGTGGTCGAGCCACCGCCCGGTCCGCCGGTGCTGGGCACGCTGCTGGCCGAAATTTACGGTCCGGACCCGCAGACGCGGCGCGCGGTGGCCGGCAAGGTGCGCGAGGCGTTCAAGAGCGTTCCGTTCATCGTCGATATCGAGGACAGCTATCGCAACCAGCCGGAGCGGCTGCGCGTCGCGATCAATCAGGACAGCCTCGAATATTACAAGGTCGAGCAGTCCGACGTGTATGACACGCTGCGCTATCTCTATGGCGGCATCACGGTTGGCTATTCCCATCGCGGCGGCGGACGTCAGCCCATCGCGATCCGCCTCGCGCTGCCGAAGGCGGATGCGGTAATGGACCAGCGGGCGCTGACGACGCCGGTGCCGGCCAATGCGTTGCCCGGCGGGCGCGGCGTGGTCGAACTCGGCGATGTCGTCAGCGTCACCCGCGAGCCGGCCTCCTATCCGATCTTCCGGCATAACAGCCGCCCGGCCGAGATGGTGATGGCGGAGCTTGCCGGCGCTTATGAGGCGCCGATCTACGGCATGCTCGCGGTGCAGGAGGCGATCGACAAGATCGACTGGGGCAATCTGCCCAAGCCCGTCATCGCGCTCCACGGCCAGCCCGACGACGAGACCCGGCCGACGCTGTTGTGGGACGGCGAGTGGGAGGTGACATGGGTGACGTTCCGCGACATGGGCGCAGCCTTCATGGTGGCGATCCTCGGCATCTACATTCTGGTCGTCGCGCAATTCGGTTCGTTCAAGCTGCCGCTGGTCATCCTCACGCCGATCCCGCTCACCTTCATCGGTATCCTGCTTGGCCACTGGATGTTCAACGCGCCGTTCACCGCGACCTCCATGATCGGCTTCATCGCGCTCGCCGGCATCATCGTGCGCAACTCGATCCTGCTGGTCGATTTCATCCGCCACGCGCGACGGCCCGGTCAGCCGTTGCTCGATGTGCTGCTGGAAGCCGGCGCCATCCGCTTCAAGCCGATCCTGCTGACCGCGATCGCTGCGATGATCGGCGCGGCGGTCATCCTCGCCGATCCGATCTTTCAGGGGCTTGCGATCTCGCTGCTGTTCGGCCTCGCCTCGTCGACGGCGCTCACCGTGCTGGTGATCCCGGCGATCTACATCGTGCTGAGAGGAGACAAACCCGCCGCCTCGCCGGATCAGGCCGGATGATGGATGTTGTGAGCTATCGTGTCGTCTGATCTGCGTGCTGCGGAGCGAAGCTGATACGCCCCAGGATGTCGCGGGCGAATCGCGCTGCCGTCATCGGTTTGGCGAACAGAAATCCTTGCGCCTGATCGATGCCGAGGTCGCGCGCCGCCATCAGATCGGGCCACGCCTCCAGCCCTGTCGCCACGGTGCGCGCACCGTGGCGGGCGGCGAACTCGACGATCTGCCGGCACGCGCTGCGCTTGAGCGGGTTGTCGGCGCAGCCGGCGGTGAACGCCGGCGCAATCTTGATTTCGGCAAAATAGAGAGTGTCGAGCGCCATGAACGCGGGCAGCGTGCTGCCGAGATTGTCGATGGTGGACGAGACATTATGGAAACGGAGCTGGCGCGCCACGTCGTTGACGAAATCGAGACGGTCGATGATCTCGCTGGCGTCGAATTCCACCTTGAAGCCACGAAACGCCGGATGCGCCGGCAACTGGCGTGAGAACTCCTCGACCGCGCCGGGCGCTTCGAAATAGTCCGGCGGCAGGTTGACAGAGAGATGCACCGCGCCGCCGCGGCTCAGGAATCCCTGCCAGTCGTCGATGGCGCGTTGGATGACGAAGCGGGAGAAAGCGCGGAAGTGCGGATCTTTCCGCGCGGGAATGAGGCGCGAGGGCAGCACCACGCCCCATGCGGGATGGCGCATCCGCACCAATGCTTCGGCGCCTGCGAGCGTCAGGGTCGGAATGTCGATCTTCGGCTGATACCAGAGTTCGAGCCATCCGGCCGTCAGCGCTTCGCCGACATCGACCGGCGCGTTGTCGGGAGCCGGGTCGGCCGGAATCAGCGGCGCGACGCTGGCGCGCAGACTGGGGTCGCTGAACGGCGTGGTCAGCAATGGCAGCATCGCGAGGCCGAGCTGCCTGCCGAGATCGCAGACCGCGCTCACCGCCGGGGCGTGCGCGGGGCCGACCGGCAGCACCTGGCCGGTAAAGTTGTCCGCCGCCAGCGCTTCCAGCATCCGCGCCGCCTCGATGCCGCCGGCCGAAAAGCCGAGCACCACAAGGTCCGGAATTGTCGCCTGAAGCGTGCGTGACATCTCGTCGGCGCTGCCGCAGCTTTCGACGATAAAGCCTGAGGCCTCGAGCATTTCGCCGAGAAACAGCCGGGCATGCGGCTTGGGATCGGCAACGCAGACGCGCGGCCGGACCCGCCGCCGTCCGAATGTCGGTGGAGGGAGAATGGAATCGTCGGGGGAGGGGTTCGTGCTGTTCTTCCGCATCCCGGGACGATAGAGTCCGGATCGGAGCACCGATAAGGACAACCGGTTTTATCGACACGGTAATTGTTGAATAGTCTTAACGTTGCCAATGCGATTCAAATTGTCGCCATTGCGCGTCCCTTTTTGGCGCGAGTGTCGCGTTTCGAGCCGTGAGGAATCGCGAGGAACTCAAGGCAGCCGTCCAGTCTTGCGCCGGTGAGGCGTCCCCCCGGCGCAAAGTAACAAAGCCGCCCCGTGCTGCTTCTGTCTCGAAACCGGAGCCGGGATCGGTCAGTATTTCTACTGGGATTCCACGGGGTGCTCCTGCGGAGGGCAGCATCCGCCTTTTGGTCCGGCTTGCAAGATAGCAATCAGGAGTTGTTTCGCGATCGTTGTCGGCCCATCATCGGAATCGAAGATCAGGGGGCGCGACATGAAGCAGGGCTTGATCGAGGGTGTGAGGCCGGAAATATCCGGTGCGACGGTTTCCTTGCATCCGCCTCTGGCGGCGCCGCCCCCCGGCAAGCTGCAACGCTTCAGCCCCCATAGTGGCAGACCCTGTCATCGCTTGCGGATCGGCGGCTATGCCGCCATCGGTCTTGCGCTGATGCTGATCGGGATGCCGCACGCAACAGCCCAGCAACCGGCGGCGCCGACGGTCGGCGTGGTCAAGGCCGACAAGCGTCCGGTCACCGAATCGGTTCATTTTGTCGGGCGCATCGAAGCCACCCAGCGGGTGGACGTGCGGGCGCGCGTCACCGGCTATCTCGAGAACATCCTGTTCAAGGACGGCGAGCGCGTCAAAGCCGGCACCCCGCTCTATCAGATCGAGAAGGGGCCATTCCAGGCGGCGGTGCAGCAGGCGCAGGCCGGAGTGCTGCGCATGCAGGCGCAGCTCGACAATGCGATCACCCAGACCCAGCGCGCCGAAGAATTGCTCAAAACCAGCGCCACCTCGGTGGCCGTGCGCGACGACAGGCTGACCGCGCAGAAGACCGCGCAGGGCAATCTCGACGGCGCGCAGGCCGATCTGAAGAGCGCCGAGATCAATCTCGACTACACCGAAATCCGCTCGCCGATCGACGGGCGGATCGGCCGCACCGCGGTGACGCGGGGCAACGTGGTCGGGCCGAATTCCGGGGTGCTGACCACCATCGTCAGCGTCGATCCGATGTATGTGGTGTTTCCGGTGAGCCAGCGCGAATTCCTGCGCCTTGCCGAGGAGCGCGGCAAGCATCAGGCCTCCGCGGATCATTTCAAGGTGGTGGTGCAGTTCTCCAACGGCACGATCTACAAGCAGACCGGCAAGATCGATTTCGTCGACGTCAAGGTCGATCCCGCCACCGATTCGATCACGGTCCGCGCCACGTTGCAGAATCCGGATGGCGAACTGGTGGACGGTCAGCTCGTGCAGGTCAGCGTCGAAGGCGACAAGCCGGAGGAGCGGGTGGTGATCCCGCAGGCCGCGCTGATCGCGGATCAGCAGGGCGTCTACGTGTTCGTGGTCGAGGACGGCAAGGCGGCGATCAAGCGGCTGAAACTCGGGCCGACCAAAGGCGGCTCCGTCGTGGTGCTTGAGGGTCTGTCCGGCGGCGAGATGGTGGTGGTGCAGGGCGCCCAGACCCTGCGGCCCGGCCTGCCGGTGACGGCCACTCCGATCCAGTCCTCGGTTCGCGGGTTCTAGCCATGTTGTCCTCCATTTTTGTGGAGCGGCCCCGCCTTGCCATCGTGATCGCGCTGGTTACCGCGATCGCGGGCCTGGTTTCGCTGCTCGCCATTCCGATCGCGCAATTCCCCGACATCGTGCCGCCGCAGGTGTCGGTCACCGCGAGCTATCCCGGCGCATCGTCGCAGGTGGTGGAAGCGACTGTCGCGCAGGTCATCGAGTCGCAGGTGATCGGCGTCGACAAGATGATCTACATGAAGAGCATCTCCGGAAACGATGGCAGCTATTCGCTGCTGGTGTCGTTCGAGCTCGGCACCGATCCGGACATCAACACCGTCAACGTCAACAACCGCGTGCAGATCGCGTTGTCGAAGATGCCGGAAGAGGTGCGCAAATCCGGCGTCCGCGTGCAGAAGAAATCGTCGGCGCTGCTCGGGGTGATCGCGGTCTATTCGCCGAACCAGAAATATGACGAACTGTTCCTGTCGAACTACGTCACCATCAATCTGCTCGACCGGATCAAGAGCACGCTGGGCGTCGGCGATGCGCAATTGTTCGGCCCGCAGGACTACGCGATGCGGGTCTGGATCAAGACCGACCAGCTGACGGGTCTCAATCTCACCACCGGCGACGTGATCTCGGCGATCCAGTCGCAGAACACCCAGGCCGCCGTCGGCCGCATCGGCGCGCGCCCGATCTCGGACGATCAGCAGCTTCAGCTCAACATCCAGACCAAGGGCCGGCTGACGTCTCCGGAGGAATTCGAGAAGATCGTCATCCGCACCAATCCGGATGGCTCGATCCTGCGGCTTGGCGATATCGCAAGGCTGGAGCTCGGCGCGGCGAACCTCGATCGCTCGACGCGGCTCGATGGCGCGCCGGCCACGCTGATCGGAATCTATCAGTCGCCGGGCGCCAATGCGCTCAAGGCCGTCGATGCCCTGACCAAGCTGATGACGGAGAGCGCCAAGTCGTTCCCGGAAGGGCTGGCATGGAAGGTGACCTACGATCCCACGGTGTTCGTGCGGGCGACGATCGAGAAGGTCAAGCATACGCTGCTCGAGGCGGCGGTGCTGGTGCTGCTGGTGGTGTTCCTGTTCCTCGGCAATCTGCGCGCCACGCTGATTCCGATGATCGCGGTGCCGGTCAGCCTGATCGGCACCTTCATCGTGCTCAACGCCATCGGCTATTCCGCCAATACGGTGTCGCTGCTGGCGATGATTCTCGCCATCGGCATCGTGGTCGACGATGCCATCGTGGTGGTCGAGGCGGTCGAGCAGACCATGGAGGAGCATCCCGAACTGTCGCCGGGCGAGGCCACCAAGCGGGCGATGAGCACCATCTTCGCGCCGATCATCGCGATCACGCTGGTGCTGCTCGCGGTGTTCGTGCCGATCGCCTTCATTTCCGGCATTTCCGGCGAGCTGTTCCGGCAGTTCGCCGTCACCGTCGCGGTGTCGATGTTCCTTTCGGCGGTCAATGCGCTGACATTGTCGCCGGCGCTGTGCGCGATCCTGCTGCGGCCGCATCATGGTCCCAAGCGTGGCCTGATGGGCAAGCTCAGCCGCGGCATCGACCGCGTGCGCGACAGTTACGGCAATGTGGTGGCGCGGCTGGTGCGGTTCTCGGTCAGCGGCATCATCGTGGTGGTGATGGCGTTCGTCGGCGTCGGGCTGCTCGCCAAGGCGACGCCGACCGGGTTCATCCCGTCGGACGATCAGGGTGCGTTCTTCGTGGTGGTGCAGCTTCCGGACGGCGCGTCGGTCGGGCGCACCTCGGATGTGGTGAAACAGGTCGAAAACATCGTCCGCAAGGAAGAGGCGGTGGCCGAGGTCAGCTCGATCATCGGGCTTAATTTCGTCGACAGCTATTCGCAGCCCAATGCCGGCTTCGTGATCGTGACGCTCAAGGACTTCGAGCATCGCGAAGGCAGTCGTAATACCGCTGACGCCATCATCGGTCGGCTGGGGCCGGCGCTGCGCGCCGTGCAGGGCGGTATCGCCATTCCGCTGGCGCCGCCGCCGATCATCGGCCTCGGCACCGGCGGCGGATTCAGCTACGTGCTGCAGGATCTGCGCGGCGGCTCGCCGGAAAACATGGCGCAGGTGCTGCGCGGTCTCGTCGTTGCCGCCAATCAGGATCCGCAGCTCTCGCGGGTGTTCACCACCTTCTCGGCGACCACGCCGTCGATCTATCTCGATATCGATCGCGACAAGGCGCGGATTCTCGGCATCGAGATCAATTCGATCTTCCAGGCGCTGCAGACCTCACTCGGCGGTTTCTATGTCAACGACATCAACCTGTTCGGGCGTACCTGGCAGGTTCAGGTGCAGGCCGAGGCGCAGGACCGCGCATCGGTCGACGACATCTACCGCATCAACGTGCGCAGCAGCGGCGGGCAGATGGTGCCGCTGCGCAGCCTGGTCGAGGTGCGTCTCGTGCTCGGCCCGCAAGGCTTGATCCGCTACAACAACACCCGCGCCGCCACCATTCAGGGCGGCCCCGCGCCGGGCATCTCGTCGGGGCAGGCGCTGTTGGCGATGGATCAGGTGGCGGCCAAGACGCTGCCGCAGGGCTATCAGGGATCGTGGACCGACATCTCGTTCCAGGAGAAGCGCGCCGAAGGCCAGACGCCGGTCATTCTCGCTTTCGCGCTGCTGTTCGCCTACCTGTTCCTGGTCGGCCTGTACGAGAGCTGGACCATCCCGGTGCCGGTGCTGTTGTCGGTCTCAGTCGGCGTCGCCGGCGCCTATCTCGCCATCGTGCTCGCGGGTCTCACGCTCGATCTTTATGCCCAGATCGGCATGGTGGTGCTGATCGGCCTTGCGGCGAAGAACGGCATCCTGATCGTGGAGTTCGCCAAGGAGCGGCGCGAGCACGGCGTGCCGCTGCTCGAAGCCGCGATCGAGGGCTCGCGCCTGCGCTTCAGGCCGGTGATGATGACCTCGTTCGCCTTCATTCTCGGCCTGGTGCCGCTGGTGATCGCAACCGGCGCCTCGAAGCTCGCCTTCCGCAACGTCAGCACGCCGGTGTTCGGCGGCATGCTGGCGGCCTCGTTGATCGGCATCTTCGTGATCCCGGCGCTCTATGTGATGTTCCAGGCGCTCCGCGAGAAACTGAAAGCGAAGATCGGCATGGGGCCTCCGCCGGACGCCGCGCCTGACGAGGTCGCCAAGGCTACGCACGAGTAGTCGTCTTGAAGGATGGCGTCGCCGGCGCGGCGAGGCCGCCTCACGGATTGAAGTGATTCAGCCGCGCTGCGGCTGCCATCGCATGCCCTGAATGGCGCGGCCGGAGCCCGGATTGACGGCGTCGTGGGTGTGGCAAAAGCCGTTGCGCTCATAGAAGCGGATGGCGCGTGCGTTGTCGGAATTGACCAGCAGGGTGATGCCGTGCGGCGAAAGCGTTTTCGCGGCATCGATCAGCGCATCGCCGAGCGGCGAGCCCCACATCTGCGGAGCGACCACCAGTTGATCGAGATAGCCGTTCGCATCGATGGTAACGAAGCCGACCAGCGTTTCGTCCTGCTCGGCGACGACAATGGTCGCCGCCGGGGCAAGCTCGGTGCGCCAGCGCGTTCGCCAGCCGTCGAGGCGCTCGGTGAAATCGATTTGCGGGTAGGCGATCTGCCAGGTGCGATGCCACAGCGCGATGGCGGCATCCTCGTCGTCGTCTCGATAGGGCCGGAGCTCGAAGGGTGTGCTCATGACCGTGCGTAATCTTCCGTCATTGCGAGGAGCGCAAGCTCCGAACCAATCCAGACACAAGCTTATCCTCATCCTGAGGAGCATTGCGTAGCAATGCGTCTCGAAGGATGAGGCCACCTCATGGTTCGAGACGTCGCCATAGCGCGTCGGAAGACGCGCGTGAACGCGCTGTTGACTTCTCCTCACCATGAGGAACCGGATTGCTTCCCTTCGCTCGCAATGACGAAGGAAGGGGTCGAGCCTCATTCCATCCTGCTCTAACGCTGGGTGAGCTTGAGTTCGATACGGGGGTTGCGGCGATAGGCCTCCTGGGTCTTGTGGGGATGGGGGGGCGGGAATTCGCCGAAGCCCGCCGCGACCAGGCGTTGCGGCGGCACGCCTCGCGAAATCAGATATTGCACGACGGAGATGGCGCGCGCCGTCGACAGATCCCAGTTGGATTTGAACTGCGGGCTGTTGATCGGTCGCACGTCGGTGTGGCCGTCGACCCGCAGCACCCAGGGGATCTCGCTCGGAATCTGCTTGTCGAGATCGACCAGCGCGCTGGCGAGCTTGTCGAGCTCGGTGCGGCCCTCGGGCAAGAGCGCGGCCTGTCCGGTGTCGAAGAACACTTCGGACTGGAACACGAAACGGTCGCCGACCACGCGGATATCCGGCCGGTCGCCGAGAATGGCGCGCAGCCGCCCGAAGAATTCGGAGCGGTAGCGCGACAATTCCTGCACCCGCTGCGCCAGCGCGACGTTGAGGCGCTGGCCGAGTTCGGCGATCTTGCCTTGTGATTCCTTGTCGCGTTTCTCGGAAGCGTCGAGCGCGTCTTCCAGCGCGGCGAGCTGGCGGCGCAGCGCGCTGATCTGCTGGTTCAGCACTTCGACCTGCGCCAGCGCGCGCGCCGAAATCTGCTTTTCCGAATCGAGCGCCTTGCCGAGTTCAGCGGCGCGGCCCGCGCCGCTCGCCGCCGCGCCGGCGAGGCCGTCATAGAGCCCCTTGACGCGGTCGCGCTCGGCCTCGGCGCCGGCAAGGCCCGCGCGCAATTGCGAGAGCTGGTCTTCCAGAGTGAGTTTTCCGGTCTTCTCCAGCGACAGCAGACTGGAGAGCTGGGCGATCTGGGCGTTGAGACGCTCCAGCGCCTTGTCCTTGCCGCTGACCTCCTGCGACAGGAAGAACTGCGTCACCAGAAACACCGACAGCAGGAAGACGATGGCGAGGATCAGCGTCGACAGCGCGTCGACGAAGCCCGGCCAATAGTTGAATCCGCTGTCGTGTCGCCGTCGTGTCAGCGCCATGCGTCAGCTCCGCTCCGCCTCTTCGCGCTCACGCGCGAGACGCTCCAGCAATTTGCGGATTTCCGTGTTCTGCTCGCCCTGGCCGTCCGCCCATTCGCGGATCAGCTGCTGCTCGCTGCGCATGTGCTGCACCAGACCCTGGATCGCTTCGGCGAGATTGGCCATCGCGGTGGTGGTGGCGCGGCTGGAGCCGATGCCCTCGATGCTGGTACGCAGGCGCTCTATCATCGGACCGAGATCGGCGCCGCCGGACGGCCCTGTGCCGGTGCCGGTCTCGCCGTGATATTCGCGCACCGTCTCCGCCAGCCAGTCTTCCAGATCGGTGTAGAAGCGGTTCTGCGCCTGGCTCGATTGCAGATCGAGGAAGCCGAGGATCAGCGAGCCGGCGAGGCCGAACAGCGAGGACGAGAACGAAATGCCCATGCCGCCGAGCGGTGCGGCGAGGCCTTCCTTCAGCGTGTCGAACATCGCGCCGGCTTCGCCGCCGACCTTGAGGCCGTCGATCACATGACCGACCGAGCCGACCGTTTCGATCAGGCCCCAGAAGGTGCCGAGCAGGCCGAGAAACACCAGAAGGCCGGTCATGTAGCGCGAGATGTCGCGCGCTTCGTCGAGCCGGGTCGCGATCGAATCGAGCAGATGCCGCATGGTCTGCTGCGAGATGCTCATGCGTCCCGAGCGATTGGACAGGATCGCGGCCATCGGCGCCAGCAGCGTCGGCCGCCGTTCCAGCGCGAGGCCCGGATCGGAGATGCGGAAATGATTGACCCACGCCACTTCCGGATAGAGCCGGATCACCTGCCGGAACGACAGGATGATGCCGATCAGCAGCACCGCGCCGATCAGGGCGTTGAGGCCGGGATTGGCGAGGAACGCGGTCCAGATCTGCTTGTAGAGAACGACGACGATCAGGCTGCACAGGATCAGGAAGACCAGCATCCGCACCAGAAAAATGCGGGGTGACGACAGTTTGGTGACTTCGATGTCGTCGGCGGTGGGAGCGGGATGTTTCGCCATGTCGGATCGTCAGTCCTCGCACGTGAACGGGTCGCGCGGGAGTATGGCACAGCGAGGGCGGGAGAAAAGACGCGAGTTGATGAATTCGTTCCAGCCATGGCCCGTCGGGCCACGTGCCGTCACGGGCCGCGTGCGGATGTATCCGTCCGGTGAAACGTGAAACAGGCGCGGCGTTACAGCGGCTTGAGGATCTTGACCAGTTCGGTCTGGATCGTTTCGTTGCCGCACACCACGTTGCCGCTTTCCAGCGCGTTGTCGTGGCCCTCGATGCCGCTCACGGTGCCACCGGCCTCGCGCACCATGATCAGGCCCGCGGCGATGTCCCACGGCTTGAGGTTGCGCTCCCAATAGCCGTCGAGCCGGCCGGCGGCGACGAAAGCGAGGTCGAGCGAGGCCGCGCCGAAACGGCGCAGACCGGCGACGCGCGGCTGCAGTTCCGCCATCTCGCGCCGCGCCAGTTCGTGGTCGCCGCGACCGATATGCGGCAGGCCGCAGGCGATCACGCAGTCGTTGAGCTTCTTGCGGGCGGCGACGCGCAGCCGCGTGTCGTTGAGGAACGCGCCCTTGCCGCGCTCGGCAATGTAGAGTTCGTCATTGGCCGGGTTGTAGATCACGCCGGCGATCATGGTGCCTTCGCGCTGCAGGCCGATCGATATGGCGAATTGCGGAATGCCGTGCAGGAAATTGGTGGTGCCGTCGAGCGGATCGACGATCCAGGTGTTGGTCTTGTCGCTGCCCTCGCGCGTGCCGCCTTCCTCGCCGATGAAGCCGTAGCCGGGCCGCGCCTTGTTCAACTCCTCGTAGAGGATGTCCTCGGCGCGGCGATCGGCCGCGCTGACGAAGTTGGCCGGGCCCTTCAGCGATACCTGCAGGTTCTCGATTTCGCCGAGATCGCGCTTGAGGCTGCGGCCGGCGCGGCGCGCGGCCTTGACCATGACGTTGATGAGAGCGGAATGGATCATGAACTCGGCGCAGCTTCCAGGGGTTGCGGGCGGGGCGGTGGCGCGGAGTGGCGCGCGAAGGGTATTGGCTTCAAAGCGCCGGGGCGTCAAGGCCCGCGGCCGCGCTCAGCGGACCCCGAACCAGTGGCGCGCCCCATCCTCGGCCTTTTTGCGGTCCTCGGCGGATAATTCGGCCATTCGCGCGTCGAGGTCGGGGTCGCCGGCGCCGGCGGTCTTGGCGATCAGGTGCCATTTGAAGCCGGCGATCTTGTCCACTGGCACGCCCTTGCCCTCGATCAGGATATGGGCGAGGCGGTTCTGCGCGATCGGGCTGTTCTGCCGCGCGGCGCGGTTGAGCAGGGCGATCGCGGTCGGAACGTCCTTCTTCACGCCGGTGCCGTTGAACAGCGCGATGGCGTATTCCACCTCGGCATCGACATTGTCGGCGAGCGCGGCGAGGCCGAGCAGCCGCGTTGCCTCGGTGATGTTCTTCTCGACGCCGCGGCCCTCTTTATAGAACGTGGCGAGCGCATATTGCGCCTCGGCGTTGCCGGCGTCGGCGGCCTGCTTGAACAGTTCGGCGGCGCGCTTGAGATCCTGCGGAAAAACCTGGCCCTCGAGATAGAGCAGGCCGAGATTGTAGGCGGCCTCGGGCTTGCCGAGCTTGGCCGAGGAGGCGAGCAGCTTGGCGCCTTCGTTGCGATTGGCCGGTCCGCCGCGTCCGCTGATCTTCATCATGCCGAGCGCGAACATCGCGTTGCGATCGCCGCGATCGGCGGCCTTGCCGTACCATTCGGCAGCCTTGTCGTCGTTGCGCTTGATGCCGAGACCGCTGGCGTAGATCTCGCCGATCAGCGTCATCGATTTGGGGTCGTTCTGCTCGGTGGCGCGCTTGGTGGCGAGATCGAGCGCGGTGCGGTAGTAGCCGAGCTGATAGGCGCCATAGGCGGCATCGACGTTGGGGTCGATCGGCGCCGCGGGCGCGTCCTTTTTCGCCGCAGCCGGTTTGGCGGATTTGGCTTCGGCCTTGGGCTCGGCTTTCGGGCCCGCTTTGGATTCGGCCTTCGGCGCCGGTCTGGGCGGCGGCGGTTTTGGGGCCGGCGCGTGCGGCGTCGGCTTCTGCTCGGCCGGCGGGGTCAGCGACAATTGGGCGAACGCCGGCACGGCGAGCGCGATGCCGCCGCCGAGGGCTGCAACGAGCATCCATCCGGGCCGCGTCGTCATGCGCCGCTACCTTCCTGCATCCGCCGCGGCGAATGCGTCGGCATGGGCCGCCGCGATCGCCTGCGCCGCCTCGGCGAGCGCCACGGCCGGGCCGCGCGGATCGTCCCAGACATAGCCCGGCATGATGAATTCGGCACCGCTGCCGCCGAACAAACGCGCCTCGTCCAGCGAAGCGGCATAGCCGACGCACGGCGTCTCGAACACCTGCGCCCACCATTGCAGGCGCTCGAAGATGGCGTCCGCCGAGGGCCGCTCGCCCTGGTCCGGTTCGCCGAACAGCACATAGTCGGCGCCGGCTTCGCCCGCCACCATGGCGTCGTGGCGGGTATGCAGTCCGCCTGTGCCGGCGATGCGGTCCGGCTTCAGGGTGGGCATCGCCTCTTCCATCGCCGCAAGGCCGGCCAGATGCGCACCGTCGGCGCCGGCGCGCGCCACCAGCGAAAAATGATCCGCGATCAGCAGCGCCGCGCCGACCTGCTGCACCGGGCCGGCCACCGCCTTGGCGCGGGTGATCATGCCGCGCTCGTCGGCCGGGGCGAGACGCAGCAGCACGGCGGCGACATCGGCCTGCGCCAGCAAAGCGGGAAGCTGCACCAGCAGCGGCGCGGGATCGGCGATCGGCGGCGTCGCGAGATAAAGGCGAGGGACGGGCGGGAGTGCCGGGGCTTTGGATGTCGGTTTGGTGGCCATGGTGCTGCTTGATGTCCCCGGACTGCGGCCAAAAAAGGAGTGTGGGACGCTTTGTAATTCAAATCGGGATGAAAAACGTTGCTTTTTCGCCCTCGTGCCCCGCGCATGGCCGTTCGGCGAACGGCGTCGCCTTTCGCTCGCCCGTGTCTCGCGGGCATTCACGTCTTTCACCCGTGCATTGACGCGCAGGGCCGGGCAAAAGGCGCTAACGCCCGTCTTCGACGGGCGATGCCCGGCCATGCCGTGCCGACAGGGCGTTTCTGTCTTACGCGATCTTCGGGTCGAGCTCGCCGGATGCGTAGCGCTTGGCCATCTCGGCGGTGGTGAGGATGCGCTTGATCTTGCTGGCCTGGCCCGCGGTGTTGAACTCCTGCAGACGCGCCTTGCACAGTCTGGTCATCGCCTCCATGGCCGGCTTGAGATATTTGCGCGGATCGAACTCGCCGGGGTTCTCGGTCAGCACCTTGCGGATCTGGCCGGTCATCGCCATGCGGTTGTCGGTGTCGATGTTGATCTTGCGCACGCCGTGCTTGATGCCGCGCTGGATCTCCTCGACCGGCACGCCCCAGGTCGGCTTCATCTTGCCGCCGAACTGATTGATGATGTCCTGCAGATCCTGCGGCACCGACGAGGAGCCGTGCATCACCAGATGCGTGTTCGGCAGCTTGCGGTGGATTTCCTCGATCACGTTCATGGCGAGGATCGCGCCATCCGGCTTGCGGGTGAATTTGTAGGCGCCGTGCGAGGTGCCCATCGCGATCGCCAGCGCGTCGACCTTGGTTTCGCTGACGAACTTCACCGCTTCGTCGGGATTGGTGAGCAACTGGTCGTGCGACAGCTTGCCTTCGGCGCCGTGGCCGTCTTCCTTGTCGCCCATGCCGGTCTCCAGCGAGCCGAGCACGCCGAGCTCGCCCTCGACCGAGATGCCGCCGAGATGGGCCATGTCGGTCACGGTCTTGGTGACGCCGACATTGTAGGCCCAGTCGCCCGGCGTCTTGCCGTCGGCCTTGAGCGAGCCGTCCATCATCACCGAGGTGAAGCCGGCTTGAATGGCGGTCATGCAGGTCGCGGGCTCGTTGCCGTGATCGAGATGCACGCAGACCGGAATCTGCGGATGGATCTCAGTGACCGCATCCATCATGTGCTTGAGCATGACGTCGTTGGCGTAGGAGCGCGCGCCGCGCGAGGCCTGGATGATCACCGGCGCATCGAGCGCGGAGGCCGCCTCCATGATGGCGAGGGCCTGCTCCATGTTGTTGATGTTGAAGGCCGGCACGCCGTAATCGTTCTCCGCCGCATGATCGAGCAATTGACGCAACGTGATGCGAGCCATGTCTGCCTGTTCTCCGTGTTGCGGCGCCGCCGGAATCCGGCCGGCGCGCCTTGCGACTGTCAGTTTCGGGTCGAGCGTAGAACCTCGACGCCGGGCAAAGGTTTTCCTTCCATCCATTCCAGGAAGGCGCCGCCGGCGGTCGAGACATAGGTGAAATCCGACGAGACGCCGGCGTGGTTGAGCGCCGCGACGGTGTCGCCGCCGCCCGCCACCGAAATCAGATGGCCGCTCTTGGTGCGCGCGGCGGCGTGTTTGGCCGCCTGCACGGTGCCGCGGTCGAACGGCGCGATCTCGAAGGCGCCGACCGGGCCGTTCCAGACCAGCGTCGCCGCGTCGTCGATCGCCGAGCGGATGCGGTCGATCGAGCGCGGCCCGACATCGAGGATCATGCCGTCGCCGGGAATGGCGTCGAGTCCGTAGGCCTGCGAGGGGGCGTTGGCCTCGAAATGAAACGCCACCACGGCGTCCACCGGCAGGATGATGGCGCAGTTGGCCGCTTCCGCTCTGTCGAGAATGCGCAGCGCGGTCGGCGCGAGATCCTTCTCGCACAGCGACTTGCCGACATTGACGCCCTGCGCGTGCAGGAAGGTGTTGGCCATGCCGCCGCCGATCACCAGCGCGTCGACCTTGGTGACGAGGTTTTCCAGAAGGTCGAGCTTGGTCGAGACCTTGGCGCCGCCGATGATCGCGATCACCGGATGGGTCGGCGCTTCCAGCGCCTTGGCGAGCGCATCGAGTTCGGCCTGCATGGTGCGCCCGGCATAGGCCGGCAGCACATGGCCGAGACCTTCGGTCGAGGCGTGGGCGCGGTGGGCGCAGGAGAAGGCGTCGTTGACCCAGATATCGCCGAGACTGGCGAGCTGCGCGACGAACGCCGGATCGTTCTTCTCCTCGCCGGGATGGAAGCGGGTGTTCTCCAGGCACAGGATGTCGCCGGGCTTCATCGCCGCGACCGCGTCCTGCGCAGCCTTGCCGATACAATCATCCGCAAAGCCCACATGCCGCCGCAGCACATAGCCAAGCGTGACGGCGACCGGCTTCAGCGAGGCTTTCGGATCGACGCCCTTGGGGCGACCGAAGTGCGACAACAGGATGACCTTGCCGCCTTTCTCCGAAATTTCGATGATGGTCTTGGCGACGCGCTCGAGGCGGGTCGCGTCCGAGACCCGGCCGTTGTCCATCGGCACGTTGAGATCGACGCGCACCAGTACGCGCTTGTTGTTGACGTCAACGTCGTCGAGAGTCCGGAATGTGGTCATGTCGGATATCCGTCGCCCTCATCCTTCGAGACGGCCGCTTCGCCTCCGCCGCAAGATGGGGGAGAGCTACGATCCTCGCTCCCGGGTGCCGGCCGTGGCCGGCGCCGCAAGGAACGAGCATGCGAACTAGATCAGCTTGCCCATGGCCACGGCGGTGTCCGCCATGCGGTTGGAGAAGCCCCACTCGTTGTCGTACCACGACAGCACGCGCACCAGCGTGCCGCCCTGCACCTTGGTCTGGTCCATCGCGAAGATCGACGAATGCTGGTCGCCGTTGAAGTCGATCGACACGTTCGGATGATCGGTGACGCCGAGGATGTTCTTGAGCTGCTGCTGCGAGGCGCGGCGCACGGCGTCGTTGATCTCTTCCTTGGTGGTCTGCCTCTTGGCGACGATCTTGAGATCGATCACCGAGACGTTCGGCGTCGGCACGCGGATCGACACGCCGTCGAGCTTGCCGTTCAGTTCGGGCAGCACGAGGCCGATCGCCTTGGCCGCGCCGGTCGAGGTCGGGATCATCGACAGACCCGCCGCGCGGGCGCGGTAGAGATCCTTGTGCATGGTGTCGAGGGTCGGCTGGTCGCCGGTATAGGCGTGCACCGTGGTCATGAAGCCGGTCTCGATGCCGACGGTGTCGTTCAGCACCTTGGCCACCGGCGCGAGGCAGTTGGTGGTGCAGGAGCCGTTCGAGACCACCGTGTGATCCTTGGTCAGCTTGTCGTGGTTGACGCCGTAGACGATGGTGGCGTCGGCGCCGTCGGCCGGCGCGGATACCAGCACGCGCTTGGCGCCGGCGGTCAGATGCATCGCGGCCTTGTCGCGCGAGGTGAAGATGCCGGTGCATTCCATCGCCACGTCGATGTCGAGCTCCTTCCACGGCAGCGTGGTCGGATCCTTGATCGCGGTGACCTTGATCTTGCCGTTGCCGATGTCGATGGTGTCGCCGTCGACCTTCACTTCGCCGGGGAAGCGGCCGTGCACCGAGTCGTAGCGCAGCAGATGCGCGTTGGTCTCGACCGGACCGAGATCGTTGATGGCGACAACCTGGATGTCGGTGCGCTTGGACTCATGGATTGCGCGCAGGATGTTGCGGCCGATGCGGCCAAATCCATTGATTGCGACCCGGACTGCCATTCAACTTCTCCTCAACTTCGCAAAGACGATTTTCGAGGGCGGTTTTGCCCCGAATGACGCGACGATGCAATCATCCGAAATGCCCAAGGCCGGAATGGTTTACCGGGCCTTGAGGCGTGCCTCGGCGGCCTGCGCCACCGCCTCCGCCGTAATTCCGAAATGGTTGTACAATTCCTTGTAGGGCGCGCTGGCGCCGAAACTGTGCATGCCGACGAAAATGCCGTCGGCGCCGATGATCGCGTCCCAGCCCTGGCGCACCGCGGCTTCGACTGCGACCTTGACCGGCGCGTTGCCGATGATCGCGGCGCGCGTGGCGGCGTCGCTCTCGAGCAGGATGTCCATGCACGGCACCGACACCACCCGCGTCGCGATGCCGCGCCCGGCGAGCTGCTTTTGCGCTTCGACCGCCAGCGAGACCTCGGAGCCGGAGGCGAAGATCGAGACCTTGGCCTCGCCCTCGGCCGGGGCGATCTCATAGGCGCCGGCCGCGCATTTGTTGGCGGCGTCGTTGACGAGACGAAGCTGCGGCAGGTTCTGGCGGGTCAGCGCCAGCACGCTCGGACGGTGCTTCGATTCCAGCGCGAGCTGCCAGCACTCGAGCGTTTCCACGGTATCGGCCGGGCGGAATACGTTGAGATTGGGCATGGCGCGCAGCGCGGCCAGATGCTCGACCGGCTGGTGGGTCGGGCCGTCTTCGCCCAGACCAATCGAGTCATGGGTCAGGACGTGGATCACCCGCGTGCCCATCAGCGCCGCAAGGCGCAGCGCCGGACGCAGATAGTCGGAGAACACCAGGAAGGTTCCGGAATACGGGATCAGGCCGCCATGCAGCGCGATGCCGTTCATCGCCGCCGCCATGCCGTGCTCGCGGATGCCGTAATTGATGTAGCGCCCGCCGTAATTGCCCGGCGAGATCGCGACCATGCCCTTGACGCGGGTGTTGTTGGAGCCGGTGAGGTCGGCCGAGCCGCCGATCATCTCCGGCACTGCCGGGATCAGCACATCGAGCGCGTGCTCGGAGGCGGTGCGGGTGGCGATGTCCTTCGGCGCGGCGGCAAGCTGCGCCTTCATGGCGGCGACCGCGTCGGCCAGCGCCTTGACCGGCAGGTCGCCCTTGGTGCGGCGCTCGAACTCGCTGCGCACGCCGGCGGCCTTGCCCGCCAGCCGCTTGTGCCACTCGTCGCGGGCGTTCTTGCCGCGCGCGCCGGCCGCGCGCCAGGCATTGAGGATGTCCGCCGGGATTTCGAACGGCGGGGCGTCCCAGCCGAGCTTCTTGCGCGCGCCGGCGATTTCTTCCGCGCCGAGCGGCGAGCCGTGGGACTTCTCCGAGCCCGCTTTGGTCGGCGCGCCGAACGCGATCACGGTCTTGCAGGCGAGCATGGTCGGACGGTCGGAGGCCTGCGCGCGCCGGATGGCGTCGGCGATGGCCTGCGGGTTGTGGCCGTCGACATGTTCGGAGGCCCAGCCGGCGGACTGGAACCGCTTTACCTGATCGACCGAGTCCGACAGCGAGATCGAGCCGTCGATCGAGATGCCGTTGTCGTCGTAGAGCACGATCAGGCGGTTGAGCTTGAGATGGCCGGCGAAGGCGATCGCTTCCTGGCTGATGCCTTCCATCAAATCGCCATCGGAGGCGAGCACGTAAGTGTGGTGATCGACGATGTCGCCACCGAATTCCGCCTCGAGGCGGCGCTCGGCGAGCGCCATGCCGACCGCGGTGGCGATGCCCTGGCCGAGCGGGCCGGTGGTGGTTTCGACGCCGGAGGTGAGGAAGTTCTCCGGATGTCCCGGGGTCAGCGAGTCAAGCTGACGGAAGCGCTTGATCTGCTCGATGGTCATGTCCGGATTGCCGGTCAGATAGAGCAGCGCATAGAGCAGCATCGAGCCGTGGCCGGCGGACAGCACGAAACGGTCGCGGTCGGGCCAGGTCGGGTCGACGGCGTCGAATTTCAGGAACTGGGTGAACAGCACCGTGGCGACGTCGGCGGCGCCCATCGGCAGGCCCGGATGGCCGGATTTGGCCTTTTCGACGGCGTCCATCGCCAGGGCGCGGATGGCATTGGCCATGCGGGAGGAATCGACGTGCGGAGTTGCGGCCTGGGACGTCATGAATTCTCGCTGGATTAAGGATGAAAAGCCATCACGGCGGGCTGGATAGCACCCCGAAACGGCCGAGTCCAAGGAAGTTGGGTCCCGTTCGGCGCGGCCCTTTCGCTTAACGGTGCATAGCTCGGCGAGTGGGGCGCGTTGGCTGTTTTCGACACGGCATTTTCACGGCTAAATGCCTGTCAGCGGCAGATTTTCCGTCTGATTCGGGGCCGTGTTTCTCCCTGGGACGCCGCACGGCGTTCCATCGAACAGAAAGTATGGTGCGCGCATGCCCGAACGTGCTTCCCACGGCCTTGCAGCCCGCGAGACGGCCCACGACGCCGCGGCGTCGTCCGGCCCCAGCGATATCGAGCTCGCGACACGGCGTCTGGCCGCCGCGCTCGACGCGCTGGAGAGCGCGGTGGAGCGGCGCCGCGAATCCGACCGCACCGGAGACGAGCTTGCCGCCCGCATCCAGTCGCTGGGGGCGGATCGCTCGCGCCTGGCTCATGAACTCGATGGGTCGCTGGTTCGTTCCCGCGAAATGGAGCGGGCCAACCGGGAGATCGCGCAGCGGCTCGACGTTGCCATCGACACCATCCGGTCCGTGATCGCAACGGGAGACTAGTGCGGTGGTTTGCAAGCCCGCATCGCGGGTCCGGCATGTCCGGTTGCGGACTTGCAAACCAAAACCGCACGGGAATTTATAATTAGCTAGCGTCCTTTCGAATCCGAAGTTCGCTTGAGGGCGCGGTACAAAACGAGGCGAACTTCGGATTCGGGATGCTAGCCATGAACCACATCAACGTCACCATCAACGGCCGGCAATACCGCATGGCCTGCGAGGCGGGGCAGGAGACCCGGCTGCTGCGGCTCGCCGAGACGCTGGAGACCCGCGTCGCCAATCTGCGGGGCAAGTTCGGCGAGATCGGCGACCAGCGCCTCACCGTGATGGCTTCGCTGATGATCGCCGACGAGCTGATCGACGCCGAGCGGCGGATTCGCGGGTTGCAGGAGGAGGTCGAGGCGTTGCGCGAGGTCCGCGTCGCGGCGACCGACCGGGCGCGCGCGACCCAGACCGCGGTCGCCAACGCGCTCAATGCCGCCTCCGACCGCATCGAGCGGATGACGCGCGAGCTCAACCGCCCGCTCGGTCACGGCGTGGCGCTCGGTTGACCGAGCGCAATTTCATCCCCAGCGCCGCTGGCGGCAGCGCGGGATCGTCGCTACATTGGCCCCGCGAGGCTGTGGCGCGCGTCAGGAGCCATAATTCCCCGGGGCCTTATCGATCTCAAGGGAACTGTCCCTGGCCGGGTCCGTGGATCCGGTCACATGGTGCCCACCTACTTAGGTAGGTCTCCGGGATCGAGCGCTTCAACGGCGTCTGCGGCTTCGCACTTGATGGGGCATGGGCTGATCCCGGACATCGCAGAAGGCATGCGCCGCATCGGCACGCGCGGTCTTGCTTCTGCGTTCGCGATTGGCGCTGATCGGGAAGACGGCGGCACCGACGATGCTGGACGGCGACGGGATTTCCTCCTCCGACAAGGACAGTTTGCGGCAGGTCGCGCTGGCGCGGCGCGATGCGCTGGGCGTGGCGGAGCGTCTTGGCGCGGCGCGCCGTCTGTCGGAATTGACCCTGCCGATCGCTGTCGCGCGCGGCGTCATCGTCTCCGGCTATTTCCCGATCCGCGGCGAGATCGATCCGATGCCGCTGATGCATGTGCTGTCGGATGCGGGCGCGACGCTGGCGCTGCCGGTGGTCAACGGGCGCGGCCAGCCGCTGGTATTCCGGCAATGGGCGCCCGACGCGCCGCTGGTGCGCGGATCTTACGGGACGCGCGAGCCGGTGATGACCGCGCCGCAGGTCGAGCCGGACATCCTCCTGGTGCCGTTCGCCGCGTTCGATCGCGAAGGCCATCGCATCGGCTATGGCGCGGGCTATTACGATCGCACGCTTGAACGGTTGCGATCCTCGAAGTCGATCGTCGCGATCGGCGTCGGCTTTGCCGTGCAGGAAATCGAGCGCGTGCCGTCATCGGAGCACGACGCGCGGCTCGATCTTGTGCTAACGGACAAAGAGGTGATCGATTTGCGGAGGCCTTCGTAGCGTGCGTATCCTGTTCGTCGGAGATGTGGTCGGGCGCAGCGGCCGCACTGTATTCAACGACACGCTGCCCGGCCTGATCCGCGACTGGACGCTCGATCTCGTCGTGGTCAACGGCGAGAATGCCGCCGGCGGCTTCGGCATCACCGAGACGATCTATCAGGAGCTGATCGACGCCGGCGCCGATGTCGTCACTCTCGGCAATCATTCCTGGGACCAGCGCGAGGCGCTGGTGTTCATCGAGCGTGCGCCGCGGCTGATCCGGCCGGCGAATTTCGCGCCCGGCACGCCGGGGCGCGGCTCCGCCCTGGTCGAGACCCGCACCGGCAAGCGTGCGCTGGTGATCAACGGCATCGGCCGCATCTTCATGCAGCCCTGCGACGACCCGTTCGCCGTGATCGAGCGCGAACTCGGCGCCTGCCCGCTGGGGGAGGCGGTCGACGCCATCGTGATCGACTTCCATGGCGAGGCGACCAGCGAGAAGCAGGCGATGGGCTATTTCTGCGACGGCCGCGCCAGCCTGGTCGTCGGCACCCATACCCATGTGCCGACCGCCGATCACCGCATCCTGCCGAACGGCACCGCCTATATGAGCGATGCGGGCATGACCGGCGATTATGAATCGATCATCGGCATGGACCGCGAGGAGCCGCTGGGGCGCTTCCTGCGCGGCTATCCGGCGGCGCGCTATACGGCGGCCGACGGGCGGGGGGCGCTGAGCGGGCTCGCGGTGGAAACCGACGACGCCACCGGCCTCGCCATGCGCGCGGCGCCGGTCCGCATCGGCCCGGGGCTGGACCCGGCGCTGCCGGGATTCTGGATTCCGGCCTGACCGGCGGCCGCTCGGCGCTTTAATTTTGCATGGTCCGGGCCTATAAGGCCCGACACCTATTTTCACATCCAGAATAGCGCTCGAGAGAGACCTTCCGCATGGCCGGCCATTCCCAATTCAAGAACATCATGCACCGCAAGGGCAAGCAGGACGCGATGCGCTCCAAGATGTTCTCCAAGCTCGCGCGCGAAATCACCGTCGCCGCCAAGCTCGGCACGCCCGATCCCGCGATGAACCCGCGCCTGCGCGCCGCCGTGGTCGCGGCCCGCGCCGAGAACATGCCCAAGGACAACATCGAGCGCGCCATCAAGAAGGCGATCGGCGGCGATGCCGAGAACTATGACGAGATCCGCTACGAGGGCTACGGTCCCGGCGGTGTCGCGGTGATCGTCGAGGCGCTGACCGACAACCGCAACCGCGCCGCCTCCGACATCCGCTCCTATTTCACCAAGGCCGGCGGCAATCTCGGCGAAACCGGCTCGGTTTCGTTCATGTTCGATCATCTCGGGGTTGTCGAATACGACGCCGACAAGGCTTCCGCCGACGACATGCTGGAAGCGGCGATCGAGGCCGGCGCGGACGACGTGGTGTCGTCCGAGAGCGGCCACGAGGTCTACGCCTCGCAGGACACCTTCCGTGACGTGGCCAAGGGGCTCGAAGCCAAATTCGGCGAGCCGCGCAAGGCGGCGCTGACCTGGAAGCCGCAGAACAACATCGCGGTCAGCGACGAGGTCGGCGAGAAGCTGATCAAGCTGCTTGACCTGCTCAACGAGCATGACGACGTGCAGAACGTCTACGCCAATTTCGAGATCTCCGACGCCCTTGCCGCCAAAATGGCGGGTTGAGCGCGGTTCTCCGTCACGCCGGTCTCACGCTTTCGTTGCGGATTGCGATTTTTCTTGACGGGGGCAGGGCAAGAGCCCATGTCAGCGTCAAGTGGCGCGCGGCTCTGCGGCCGTGCGTCATGTCACTGGAAACCTCTAATCATGCCAAGCGACAGTCAACGTACTTTGCCGACAGCGGCCCGTGCGGTCTGAGCGCTTGAGGCTCACCGCCTGCCGTTGTCGGCAGTTCTCGAAGGTGAGTCATGACGGATATCCACACGATCTCCGAGGGTGGTTTTAACGCGGCTGTCATCGCCGCGGGCGTGATCGGCGAGCACACCGCCGATACGGTCGACGTCCTCAACAAACTGACGCCCGAAGAATCGGCGGAGGTGTTGCGGCTGGTGCCGCGCGAGACCGCCATCGAGATTCTCGACAAGCCCGAACTCGATTTCGGCGCCGAGATCATCGAGGCGTTGCCGCGCGATCTTGCCGCCACGCTGCTCGCGGGCATGTCGGCGGACATGGCCGCGGACCTGATCCAGCAGTTGCGCGATCCGCTGCGCGGCGAACTGATGCAGGGCCTCGACGAGGCCTCGCGGACCACCATCACCAGCCTGCTGTCCTATCCGGACAACACCGCCGGCGCGATGATGACGACCGAATTCGTCAGCGTGCCGAGCAACTGGACGGTGGAGCGCACCCTGCAGCACATCCGCCAGGTCGAGCGCACCCGCGAGACAGTCTATGCGATCTATCTGCTCGATCCTTACACCCGCCGTCTGGTCGGGGCGTTTTCGCTGCGCCGGCTGATCCTCGGCGAGCCGTCCGCGAGCGTCGGATCGCTCGCCGTGGCGCCGATCACCACGCTGCCGCTGGCGGACCGCGAGGACGTGGCGCGGCTGATCGCCCGGCACGATCTTCTCGCCGTGCCGGTGGTGGACAAGACCGGCCATCTGCTCGGCATCGTCACCTTCGACGACGTGATCGACGCGATCATCGAGGAGAATACCGAGGACGTGCAGAAGTTCGGCGGCATGGAGGCGATCGAGGAGCCGTATCTGCAGATCGGCCTCGGCGACATGATCCGCAAGCGCGGCGTCTGGCTGGCGGTGCTGTTCGTCAGCGAGATGCTGACCGCGAGCGTGATGCAGCATTTCGAGGGCGAACTGGAAAAGGCGCTGGTGCTGACGCTGTTCATTCCGCTGATCATGAGCTCGGGCGGCAATTCCGGCTCGCAGGCGACCTCGCTGCTGATCCGCGCGCTGGCGCTGCACGATGTCAGGCTCTCGGACTGGTGGCGGGTGATGCTGCGCGAACTGCCGACCGGGATGCTGCTTGGCGCCGGGCTCGGCGTCATCGGTCTCGTCCGGATCGTGGCGTGGCAGAAGCTTGGCATCTACGATTATGGCGAGCACTGGCTGCTGGTCGGCCTCACCGTCGCCGCGGCGCTGATCGGCGTGGTGACTTTCGGGTCGGTGGTCGGCTCGATGCTGCCCTTCGCGCTGCAACGGGTCGGCTTCGACCCCGCCAGCGCCTCCGCGCCCTTCGTCGCCACGCTGGTCGATGTCACCGGCCTGATGATCTATTTCAGCACGGCGCTGCTGATCCTGCGCGGGACCTTGCTGTAGGGTGATAGCCTCGCTGTCATGCCCGGGCTTGTCCCAGGCATCCACGTCTTTTGCGGGCTCCGCAGACAAGACGCGGATGACCGGAATAAATCCGGCCATGACCATGGTGGTTATTGCGGTAACATGGGCCATGACATCCGCACCGATTCGTATTCTGGGGATCGATCCGGGCCTGCGCCGTACCGGCTGGGGCGTGATCGACGTTGACGGCAACCGGCTGATCTATGTCGGCTGCGGCTCGGTGGAGTCGCGCGATACGTCGCCGCTGGCGGAGCGGCTGCGCGCGCTGCATGAGGGGCTCGCCCGCGTGCTGGGCGATTTCCGGCCGATTGAGGCGGCGGTGGAACAGACCTTCGTCAACAAGGACGGCGCGGCGACGCTCAAGCTCGGGCAGGCGCGGGGCATCGCCATGCTGGCGCCGGCGCTGTTCGGGATTTCGGTTGCCGAATACGCCCCGAACCAGATCAAGAAGACCGTGGTCGGCGCGGGGCACGCCGACAAGAACCAGATTCGCGTCATGCTGGGCGTGCTGTTGCCCAAGGCCGATCCGCCGACGCCGGATGCCGCCGACGCGCTCGCCATCGCGATCACCCACGCCCATCACCGGCAGAGCGTGATGCTGATGAAGAGGGTCGTTGGGTGAGCCATGTGGTTCGAATGATGAATGGCAGCGATGACAGTAGCCCCCTCTCCCGCTTGCGGGGGAGGGATGGGGAGGGGGTGTTACTCGGGCCATTGATGCGTCTCCCCCACCCGGCGAGCTTTGCTCGCCGACCTCCCCCGCAAGCGGGAGAGGTGAAGGGACAGTGCCATGATCGGTAAGCTCAAGGGCCTGATCGATTCCTACGGCGAGGATTACGTGATCCTCGACGTGCAGGGCGTCGGCTATCAGGTGCATTGCGCGGCGCGGACGTTGCAGGCGCTGCCCTCGCCCGGCGAGGCGGCGGTGTTGTCGATCGAGACTCATGTGCGCGAGGACCAGATCCGGCTGTTCGGCTTCCGCACCGATGTCGAGCGCGAATGGTTTCGTCTGTTGCAGACGGTGCAGGGCGTCGGCGCCAAGGTGGCGCTCGCGGTGCTCTCGACGCTGCCGCCGGCCGATCTGGCCAATGCGATCGCGCTGCGCGACAAGGCCGCGGTGGCGCGCACGCCCGGCGTCGGGCCGAAGGTCGCCGAACGCATCGTCACCGAACTCAAGGACAAGGCGCCGGCCTTCGCCAGCATCGATCCGGCGGTGGTGCAGCTGTCCGGCGCGGTGGACGACAACAACGCGCCGCGTCCAGTCAGCGATGCGATCTCCGCGCTGGTCAATCTCGGTTACGGCCAGCCGCAGGCTGCCGCCGCCATCGCCAGCGCCGCGCGCACCGCCGGTGACAGTGCCGAGACCGCGCAACTCATCCGGCTCGGGCTGAAGGAGCTGGCGAAGTGAAAATGCTGGACCGGTCACCGCAGTTGCTTGCAAAATCGCAGCCCGCGGTGAGCGACTCCCTCTCCCGCTTGCGGGGGAGGGTTGGGGTGGGGGCTGGCAGGATTGCGTGTATGAATGACATCAGCCCCCTCCCGGCGAGCGCTGCTCGCCGACCTCCCCCGCAAGCGGGAGAGGGGAAGATTGCCCGTGTGGATCGGCCATGACCTCGCCTCGCCTCGTCACACCCGAGCGCCGCACCGACGATATCGGCGACACTTCGCTGCGCCCGCAGAATTTGTCGGAGTTCGTCGGCCAGCAGCAGGCGCGCGCCAATCTGTCGGTGTTCATCGAGGCCGCGCGTAAGCGCGGCGAGGCGCTCGACCATGTGTTGTTCGTCGGTCCCCCGGGTCTCGGCAAGACCACGCTGGCGCAGATCGTGGCCAAGGAGCTCGGCGTCGGCTTCCGCGCCACCTCGGGTCCGGTGATCGCCAAGGCCGGCGATCTTGCCGCGCTGCTGACCAATCTCGAAGAGCGCGACGTGCTGTTCATCGACGAGATTCATCGCCTCAATCCGCAGGTGGAAGAAGTGCTCTATCCGGCGATGGAGGATTTCCAGCTCGATCTCATCATCGGCGAGGGGCCGGCGGCGCGCTCGGTGAAGATCGATCTCGCCAAATTCACGCTGGTCGGCGCCACCACGCGCGCCGGCCTGCTGACCAATCCACTGCGCGACCGTTTCGGCATTCCGGTGCGGCTGAACTTCTACACCGAGGACGAGCTTGAGAAGATTGTCACCCGTGGCGCGCGGGTGCTGGGCATCGGCATGACGGCGGATGGCGCCGGCGAGATCGCGCGGCGCTCGCGCGGCACGCCGCGCATCGCCGGTCGGCTGCTGCGGCGGGTGCGCGATTTCGCCTCCGCCGCCGATGCCGCCGCGATCGATCGCAACATTGCCGATCACGCGCTCGGCGCGCTGGAAGTGGACAAGGCCGGTCTGGACGCGATGGATCGCCGTTATCTCTCCACCATCGCGCTCAATTACGGCGGCGGCCCGGTCGGCGTCGAGACCATGGCGGCGGCGCTGTCCGAGCCGCGCGACGCCATCGAGGACATCATCGAGCCGTTTCTGATCCAGTGCGGCTATCTGCAACGCACGCCGCGCGGGCGGCTCCTGACCTCGCATGCCTTCAGGCACCTCGGCCTCGCCGAGCCTTCGCGCGATCCGGCGCAGTTCGGCATGTTCGGCAGCAACGGCGACGACGAGGCCTAGAATCTGGTTCAACTGCGTTGAATCAGATTCGCCTGTTATCTTTGTTTGAGCATGCTCTTTTCCGAAAACCGGTTCCCACTTTTCGGGATCATGCTCTAGGGCCGCCGCGCCGCGCCGCGTTCCAGCAGCACGAAGAAGCCGACCGCTATCGCGGCGAGGCCTGCGAAGATCACCGGCGCGCTGACGCCGAGCAGCGCCGGCAGTTGCATCTTGCCCATCGCGCCGACCGGCAGGATGTTGGCCTTTACCCAGTCGAACGACAGCGCGTAGGCGATGCCGCCCACCAGCATGCCGGCGGCGCCGATTAGCGCATGCAGGCTGCCGCCGCCGATCGCCGCGAGTGCGGTGCCGGGGCAATAGCCGTAAAGCACCATGCCGATGCCGAACAGCGCGGCGCCGAGGCTGATCGCCAGCATGTCCGCCGGCTTGATGTGGAACTTGGCATAGCCGAGCTGCACCAGAACGAACACGCCGACGCCACCGACGATGATCGCGGTCAGCATGATCTTGAGGACGGTGAAGTCCTTGAGCAGGAACTGGCCGATGATGGTGTTGTAATCGGCGACCCGGCCGCGATGCAGCAGGAAGCCGAACGCGGCGCCGAACACGACCGCGAGGACGAGGAGGCTTGTGCCGGTGACGGGAAGCATGACGTATCTCCTTGGAATCAGCGCCGGCCGAACAGCGCGAAGGCGGTGACGATGCCGACCGGGAACATGACGGCGAGAAACAGCCAGCCGCTCAGCGCGAGCTGCAGCCCGCCGGAAATGCCGTTGCCGCTGGTGCAGCCATTGGCAAGGCGCGCGCCGTACATCGCGATGATGCCGCCGAGGAAGGCCACGGCGTAGCGCCGCAGGGCCGAGGGGCCGAAGCGCTCCGCCCACACCGAGGGCACCGCCTCGAGCTTCCAGGCGCCGGCGGTCAGCGCCGACAGAAAGCCGCCGATCAGCGTGCCGACGAGGAACAGCATGCCGTAATCGAGCTTGAAGGCGTTCTTGGCCCAATATGCGTTGCGCGTGACGAAATCGCTGCCCCAGATCGTCGAGGCGACGCCGCCCGAGGCCTGCGACAGCGCCGTGGTGATGCCGAGCGGGTTGTTGACGACGACGAAGACGGCCCAGCTGAGCACGCCGATGCCGGCGCCGACCAGATAGGGGGTCCAGTCGATGCGCGCGGCGCGCGTCACCGGGCGGATGTCGGTGATCGAGGTCATGGGGTGTCTCCGTTGATCGGGCGGGCTATTTGCGCGGGCAGGTGGTCATGCCGAGCAGCGCGTAAGCCGGGCAGATGCGCAGCGCGGCGGTCACCACCATGACCAGGCCCACGGCGAGCACCGCCCAGCTCCAGTTGCCGAGCGGGGCGAACCAGGATGCAGTTGGCGGAATGAGCGGAAGCACGATAAGCAGGAGACCGACGATGAATCGAATCGTGCGGTCGGCGGATCCGATATTGGTCATGACGCCCCTCGGTGATGCTGAACACTATGTAAATAAGTATATTCGAAAGTTCGAATATGTCAAGAAAACCTGCCCGCGCCGCCGCCTCCGGCGCTCTGCCCGATCCCGCGACGATGGCGCAGGAAGCGGCGAAGCTGCTCGAGGCGATGGCCAATCCCAAGCGCATGCTGGTGCTGTGCAAGCTGCTGGAAGGCGAGCGTTCGGTCGGCGATCTCGCCGCCATCGTCGGGCTGAGCCAGGGCGCGCTGTCGCAGCATCTTGGCAAGATGCGCGCGCTGGATTTCGTGGCGACGCGGCGCGAGGCGCAGACGGTGTATTACCGCATCGCCTCCGACAAGGTGCGCGCGGTGCTGAAAACGCTTTACGCGATTTACTGCAAGCCGGCGGCGGCGAAATCACGGCGGACGGCATGAGCGGATCGAGCGAGACGGGCGCGCCCCTTCCTTATCTCGATGGCGAAATCCGCGAGGGCCGGCATGTCATGCAGATCCGCGTCTATTACGAGGACACGGATTTTTCCGGTATCGTCTATCACGCCAACTTCCTGCGCTTCATGGAGCGCGGCCGCACCAATTATCTGCGCCTGCTCGGCGCCGAGCAGAGCGCGCTGTTCGCCGAAGCTGCGAGCGAAGTGGCAACCGGTTCGCGTGAAGACAACGCGACCCATCAAAAATCGGGTTTCGCCTTCGTGGTGCGCTCGATGCAGATCGAATTTCTCAAGCCGGCGCGGATGGACGACATCCTCACCGTCATCACCCGCTCCGATGAGATCAGGGGCGCATCGATGATGCTGGCGCAGGAAATCCGGCTCGGCGAGGAATTGCTGATGGAGGCGCGGGTCAAGGTCGCCTTCGTCTCCGGCGGACGGGCACGGCCGATCCCGAAGGCGCTGCGCATCGCCATGAAGGCCGATCAGACCCATTCCTGAAGCAAGACGATTTTGAATCGGCGCCGCCGTGGCTCTCTTGACATTTGTACCGATCAGTACAAAATATGTACCGATCGGTACATACAGGAGAGATCGGGATGTCGCGTCCGCCATTGCCGCCATTCACCCGCGAGACCGCCGCCCGCAAGGTGCGCGGCGCCGAGGATGGCTGGAATTCCCGCGATCCGGTCCGGGTGGCGCAGGTCTATACCGAGGACAGCATCTGGCGGAATCGCTCCGAGTTCATTCAGGGCCGTGACGAGATCGTCGCCTTCCTCACCCGCAAATGGGCCAAGGAGCACGACTACCGGCTGATCAAGCAGCTCTGGGCGTTCGACAACCAGTTCATCGCGGTGAAATTCCAGTATGAGTGGCACGACGATGCCGGGCAGTGGTTTCGCTCCTACGGCAACGAGAACTGGGAGTTCAACGACGAGGGCCTGATGCGCCGGCGCGAGGCCAGCATCAATGACGTGATGATCAACGAGAGCGAGCGCCGTTTCCATTGGCCGGCGCCGGGCCCGCGTCCGGCGGACGTGCCGGAGCTGGCGCCTGTTCCGAAGTAGGGAGGCCGGCGAGGTATGAATGGTCCATCGTCATTGCGAGGAGCGCAAGCGACGAAGCAGTCCAGGTCCAAGACAAGAATCGGATGGATTCGGCGCACAGGCGTCTTGCAATGACGAGGAAATCTCAACTGAACCCATTCGGGAGCTGAAGCATTGGCCAAAGCTGTTGCGGAGCGCGCGGACATCCTGCCGGTTTTGGCCGAGGTGTTCCGCGCCCATGGCTATGAAGGCGCGACGCTGGCGCTGCTGTCGGAGGCGAGCGGCCTCGGCAAGGGCAGCCTCTATCACTTCTTTCCCGGCGGAAAGCAGCAGATGTGCGCCGAGGTGCTGGCGGAGATCGACGGCTGGTTCGCGGCCAACATCTTCCGGCCGCTGCTTGAGGGCGATGATCCCGAAGCGGCGATCGCCGGCATGATCGCGGCGGTGGAACGCTATTTCAAATCCGGGCGGCGGGTGTGCCTGGTCGGCGTGGTGGCGCTCGGCGCGGCGCGCGATGCCTTTGCGGAGCCGGTGCGGGCCTATTTCAAGCGATGGGCCGAGGCGCTGGCGTCCGCTCTGCGCCGCTGCGGGTGTCCTGCGGCGACGGCGCGCCGCCGCGCCGAGGACGCGATGCTGGTGATCCAGGGCGCGCTGGTGATCGCACGCGCGCTCGACGATCCGAAGGTGTTCTCCCGAGCCATGGCCGATCTCAAGGGCCGCCTGCTCGTCGACGTGGCGAGCACGGAGCCGGTCTGAGCGTTTTTCATGGGCCGTAAAAGACGTGACGGCCGCGCGTCCGTCATGTAAAAATTGTTTACATGATTGGGCGCAAGACACACCGATGAGCTGGGACAAGGGCCGCGGCCGCCGCGAGGGCTATCATCACGGCAACCTGAAGGAAGCGCTGGTCGAGGCCGCGCTCGATCTGATTGCGCGCAAGGGGCCGGCCGGCTTCACCTTCGCCGAGGCCGCGCGCTCGGCCGGCGTCAGCCCCGCCGCGCCGTATCGGCATTTCCGCGATCGCGACGAGTTGCTGGCCAGCATCGCGCAGCAGGGCTTCGAGCAGTTCGAGGCGCGATTGAACGCCGCCTGGAATGACGGCCGGCCCGATACGCTCACCGCCTTCCAGCGCGTCGGCAAGGCCTATCTTGCTTTCGCCCGCGAGCATCCGGCGCATTACTCGGCGATGTTCGAATCCGGCCTGCCGCTCGACGGCAATCCCGCTTTGCTGATCGCGAGCGAGCGCGCGTTCGCGATCATCCGCGCCGCCGCCGAGCGTCTGGTGGCGATGGCGCCGCCGGATCAGCCGCGTCCGCCGGCCTTGATGATGGCGCTGCATATCTGGTCGCTGTCGCACGGCATCGCCTCGCTGTTCGGGCGCGGCGATGCGACCTCGCGCAAGCTGCCGATGTCGCCGGAGGACCTGCTGGAAGCCGGCGTGCTGGTCTATCTCAAGGGCCTCGGGTTCCCGACCGCCCAGCAAATGGCCCAATCCTCCGCCAAAAAATAATCCGCCCGCGCAGCATTGCGCGCAGCTTGACAACCGCGACCGTCAAACCCATTATGTGAATGTTATTTACATTCACGGCAGCGTGAGGGAGAACCCCATGGCGAATACCGCAGACTTCGACAGATCGGGACGTCCCGCCTGGGCCCGCTCCCGGCACGACGACTTCCACTGGCGCGACCGGGAGTGGTCGCCGGGCTGCCACCCGGCCTCGATCCTGATCGTCATCGCAGGTTTCATCGTCTGGTGGCCGCTGGGTCTGGCGGCGCTGGCCTATACATTCTGGAGCAGAAAAATGGGTTGCTGGAATCATCAGCGTTTCGCCGACAAGATGGAGCGGATGCAGGGCAAGATGGACCGGATGCGCGGCCGCATGGAGGGCCGCGGTTTCTGGGCGCCATCGAGCGGCAACCGCGCTTTCGACGAGTACCGCATGGAGACGCTGCGCCGTCTTGAGGAGGAGCAGAAGGAGTTCAAGGAGTTCCTCGATCGCCTGCGCCACGCCAAGGACAAGGAGGAGTTCGACGCCTTCATGGCGCAGCAGCGTCCGCGTCCTGCCGGCGAGCAGCCGCAGGCCTGACCTGAGCCTCTGAGTGTTCGATGAAGCCGCCCGCCTGATCTCAGGCGGGCGGCTTTGTCGTGACCGGCGCTGGTCCGGCCTTGATTGCGCTGGCGTTTCGCAGCCAAAAGCCGGTTTTGGTAACCCCTTTTTAACCACGCCGGGCGTCTGGTGAGGGGGCCAAAACAGCGCATACAGCCCTCGTTTTGACATGTTGGCGGGACATTGAGGGAACGGCCCCGACGAGGGCCGTTTCACGCGACATGGCATCGGCTTCGACGATCGGCAGCGTCAGCGTTTTGGCTGCATCCGCGATGATTGCGGTCGCGCCACCGCCTCGCGCGCACTCATGGAGATTGGCGTTGTTGAGAGGATACCGAACATGAATCCAGCCGATGTGGCCCAATCAGCCCTGCCGCTGGCGTCCTCCGACGTATCGCTGATCTCGCTGTTCTGGCAGGCGCACATTGTCGTCAAGCTGGTGATGCTTGGCCTGCTGGCCTGTTCGGTCTGGGTCTGGGCGATCGCGATCGACAAGGTTTTCCTTTACGCGCGCACCCGCCGGGCGATGGACCGTTTCGAGCAGGCGTTCTGGTCCGGACAGTCGATCGACGAGCTTTACCGCGCGCTGTCGGCCAAGCCGACCCATTCGATGGCGGCCTTGTTCGTGGCGGCGATGCGCGAATGGAAACGCTCGTTCGAGAGCCACTCGCGCTCCTTCGGCGGATTGCAGATGCGGATCGATAAAGTGATGAGCGTGTCGATCGCGCGCGAGATCGAGCGGCTGGACCGCCGCCTGCTGGTGCTGGCGACGGTCGGCTCGGCCAGCCCCTTCGTCGGCCTGTTCGGCACCGTCTGGGGCATCATGTCGAGCTTCCAGTCGATCGCGGCCTCCAAGAACACCTCGCTCGCGGTGGTGGCGCCGGGCATCGCCGAGGCGCTGTTCGCCACCGCGATCGGCCTGATCGCCGCTATTCCTGCCACGATTTTCTACAACAAGTTCACCTCGGAGGTGAACCGGCAGGCGCAGCGGCTGGAAGGTTTTGCCGACGAGTTTTCCGCCATCCTGTCGCGTCAGATCGACGAGCGGGCGTGAGGGGAACGGTCACGATAACGAGCTTGAGAACGGACCTCGCATCATGGGCATGAGCATGGGTGGCGGAGCGGGCGGTGGCGGACGACGCCGCCATCAGCGCGCCAACGTGATGGCGGAGATCAACGTCACCCCGATGGTGGACGTGATGCTGGTGCTGCTCATCATCTTCATGGTGTCGGCGCCGCTGCTCACCGTCGGCGTGCCGCTCGATCTGCCGCAGACCGCGGCCAAGAGCCTCGATCAGGACAAGGAGCCGCTGACGTTGTCGGTGCAGGTCTCCGGCAAGGTGTTCCTCAACGATACCGAAGTGCCGGTGCAGGATCTCATTGCGAAGCTGAAGGCGGTCACCGAGGCCCGCGGCGGCATGGAGGAACGCATCTTCGTCCGCGGCGACACCAAGGCCGATTACGGCACCGTGATGCGGGTGATGGGCCGTCTGTCGGCGGCCGGCTTCAAGCGCGTCGCGCTGGTGACCGAGGTCGAGCAGGGGAGCTGACGTGAAGATCGACAAGACCCTTGCAGCGTCTGTCGCCTTGCACGTCCTCGTGATCGGCTGGGGGCTGGTCTCGTTCTCGTCGAAGGCTTTCGACACGATGCCGGAAGAGTCGTTGCCGGTCGACATCATCTCCGCCGAGCAGTTCGCCAAGGCGACGCAGGGCATCAAGACCGGCAAGAAGGAAAATCCCAAGCCGCTGGTCGAGAAGGTGGCCGATCCGACGCCGCCGGCCGACGATCCGGTCGGCAAGATCGACGACAAGAAACCGCCGGTGGTGACCGACGCCGCACCGACCCCGCCGCCGAAACCTGTCGAGAAGCCGGTGGAGAAGAAGCCCGATCCGCCGAAGCCGGTCGCCGAGGAGAAGCCGAAGGAAGAGGCCAAGCCCAAGCAGGCCGAGAAGAAGCCCGAGCCGGCCAAGGTCGATCCGATCGCCGAGGCGCTGAAGAAGGAAGCCAAGAAGCCGCCGCCGAAGCCGCACACCGCGGCCGCGCCGCCCAAGCCGCCGGAGCCCAAGCGCGAGCGGGTGTTCGACCAGTCGAAGATCGCGGCGCTGCTCGACAAGCGTGATCCGACGCGGCAGTCGATCACCGGCTCGGACATCAATTCGCAAGCCTCGCTCGGTACCGCCAAGGGCCGCGCCGCCGACAATTCGGCGACCTGGGGCGCGATGTTCAAGAGCCAGGTCGAGCGCTGCTGGAAGAAGCCCTATGGCGGCATCGAGGCGCAGCAGATCGAGACCTCCTTCACCATCAAGCTGAAGCAGGACGGCTCGCTGGAATCGATGCCGGTGCCGCTGCCCGGCAGCAATACGCCTTACGCGCGCGTCTATCAGGAGAGCGCGATGCGCGCGATCATCGAGTGCCAGCCTTATCGTTTGCCGCCGGCTTATTTCAACGAATGGAAATTCTTCGAGCCGGTCTTCACCGAGAAATATTCCTGATGCGCGCAAGGCCGCGTTGCGGCGGCGCCGACGTACATGAAAAGATGACATGATGGAAAGAGACGACGTGTCGAAGATGCATTTCACCCTCAGCCGCCGCCAGATGATGACCGCGACCGCCTCCGCCGGCCTGTTGCTGGCGAGCCCGGTGCGTCGCGCTCTGGCACAGGCGCGGGTGCAGATCACCGAAGGCAATTTCCAGCCGATCCCGATCGCGATTCCGAATTTCGTGCCCGGCACCGGCGCGGACACCGAGGTCAGCAACGGCATCGCCCAGGTCATCACCAACAATCTGCGCCGCAGCGGTCTGTTCGCGCCGATCGATCAGGCCGCCTTCATCGAGCGCATCAGCAATATCGACGTGCCGCCGCAGTTCCAGAACTGGCGCACCATCAGCGCGCAGGCGCTGGTCACCGGCCGCGCCACGCGGCAGGGCGATGGCCGTCTCAAGGCCGAGTTTCGTCTGTGGGACGTGCCGGCGAGCAAGCAACTCACCGGCCAGCAATACTTCACCTCGCCGGAATCCTGGCGGCGCGTGGCGCATATCATCTCCGACCAGATCTACGAGCGCCTCACCGGCGAGAAGGGCTATTTCGACAGCCGCGTCGTGTTCATCGACGAGACCGGCCCGAAGGACCGCCGCGTCAAGCGTCTGGCGATGATGGATCAGGACGGCGCCAACGTGCGCTATCTGACGCGCGGCGCCGATCTCGTCATCACCCCGCGCTTCTCGCCCTCGACGCAGGAAATCACCTACATGGAGTACGGGCAGGGCGATCCGCGGGTCTATCTGTTCAATGTCGAGACCGGCCAGCGCGAGATCGTCGGCAATTTCCCCGGCATGTCGTTCTCGCCGCGCTTCTCGCCGGACGGCCAGCGCATCATCATGAGCCTGCAGCAGGGCGGCAATTCCAACCTGTTCGTGATGGACCTGCGCTCCAAGACCACGACCCGCGTCACCGACACCCCGGCGATCGACACCTCGCCGTCCTACGCGCCGGACGGCTCGCGCATCTGTTTCGAGTCGGATCGCGGCGGCAAGCCGCAGATCTACGTGATGTCGGCCGGCGGCGGCGCGGCGCAGCGCATCTCGTTCGGCGACGGCAGCTACTCGACGCCGGTCTGGTCGCCGCGCGGCGACTACATCGCCTTCACCAAGCAGGGCGGCGGCCAGTTCGCCATCGGCATCATGAAGCCGGACGGCTCGGGCGAGCGCATCCTCACCGCCGGCTATCATAATGAAGGGCCGACCTTCGCGCCGAACGGCCGCGTGCTGATGTTCTTCCGCGACATGGGCGGTGGGCCGTCGCTCTACACCATCGACATTTCCGGCCGTAACGAGCTCAAGGTTCCGACGCCGGGCTATGCGTCGGATCCGGCGTGGTCGCCGCTGCTGTCGTAAAATTCGCGCGCCGCTTTTTCATGAACCCGTCGCGCGCTGCGCGATGGGTTTTGTTTTGCGCGCGTGAATGATGCGGAACCCCGATGCGTGGCGGATCGGTCGCACTCGTGCGGCAATCGCCGCGCGCGGCGCCAAGCCTTCAATGTCGCGCCACATTTACACCCTATTAACCACCGCAATCGCTTTTGGGGGTTAAGGGGCATTTTACCGGTCTTCGCAACACCTCATCAAGGTTGACGGAACGTTCGCTTAACCAAGCGGCGCTAGACCGGACGCTGTTAAATACGGATACGCGAGCGTGGAGGCTCCCGAATGAAATATCAGATGCGAATCCTCCAGGGATTGAAGGTGGCCGCCGTGCTGGCCGTGGCGCTGTCGATGGGCGCCTGCGCCAACAAGAACGGCATGGGCGCCGATGGAGCGATGGCGGGTGCCGCGACGCCGGGCAGCCAGCAGGATTTCGTGGTCAATGTCGGCGACCGCGTGTTCTTCGAGAGCGACCAGACCGACCTGTCGCCGCAGGCGATCGCGACCCTGGAAAAGCAGGCGCAGTGGCTGCAGCAGTACAACCGCTACACCTTCACCATCGAAGGCCATGCGGACGAGCGCGGCACGCGCGAATACAACATCGCGCTCGGCGCGCGGCGCGCCCAGTCGGTGCGCAGCTTCCTGGCCTCGCGCGGCATCAGCCCGAACCGCATGCGCACCATCTCCTACGGCAAGGAGCGTCCGGTGGCGGTGTGCAACGACATCTCCTGCTGGTCGCAGAACCGCCGTGCGGTCACGGTGCTCAACGCCAGCTCCTGAGGCTCGCGGCTGACAACGTCATGAAAATCACGGCGCCTTCGGGCGCCGTTTTTATTGCGGCGGATAGCAGGCGTGTGATCGTGCCCCCTGTCGCAAGTCACATTTTTGGCGTACTCCATCCGTCAAGCTTGCACGCTTTCGACACGAGATTTTTCCAGAGTCGGTCAGATGTCATCCCCCCTTCATATCCGTTTCGCCGTCGCGGCCAGCCTCGCGCTCGCCTGCCTTCCTTCCGTTGCGTGGGCGCAGGCCGACGATGTCGACCCGGAAATGCGGGTCGAGCAGTTGGAGAACCGGCTTCGCCAGCTCACCGGCCAGAACGAGGAATTGCAGTACCGCAACCGCCAGCTCGAGGAGCAGTTGCGCCAGTTGCAGGGTAGCGCGCCTGCCGGGCAGCGTCCCGGTCCGGCTACAGCGCCGCCGCAGCAGAACGCGCCCTATCAGCAGCCGTCGCAGAATCAGCCTTATCAGAACCAGCCTTATCAGAGCGCTCCGCCGAACGCCGGCCAGTCCGCGCCGATGGCGCCGACGCCTCCGGGCGGCGGCAACAAGCGCGGCGATGCATTCGATCCGAACCGGAATCCCAATGCGCCGGGCGTGCCGCGTGCGCTCGGCGGCGGCCAGCTTCCGATGGGCGGCAATGCGCAAGGCGGCCGCGCGCCGGGCGAGCCGCTTAATTTGTCGAACAATCCGCAGGCCTATCCCGATCAGGGTTATCAGCAGCAGGGCGCGCCCGCGCAGCCGCCCGCCGGCGGCGCCGCGCCGCTGACCACGCTGCCGCCGTCGGCGACGCCGAAGGACGAGTTCGATCTCGGCCTCGGCTACATCCAGCGCAAGGACTACGGGCTGGCGGAAGAAACCATGCGCAATTTCATCGCGAAATATCCGAGCGACCGGCTGGTCGCGGATGCGCAATACTGGCTCGGCGAGAGTCTCTATCAGCGCCAGCGCTATCGCGATGCCGCCGAATCCTTCCTGTCGGTGACCACCAAATACGACAAGTCCGCCAAGGCGCCCGACGCGCTGTTGCGGCTCGGCCAGTCGCTGGCGGCGCTGAAGGAAAAGGAAGCCGCCTGCGCCGCGTTCGGCGAGATCACGCGCAAATATCCGCGCGCCTCCAGCGGCGTGAAGCAGGGCGTCGCGCGCGAGCAGAAGCGGGTCGGCTGCTGAGCGGTTGCGGCCGACTGTCACCTGCGCGAGGATCGTCGATCGCGCGGGAGCGGCCTCTTTCAGCTGGTGTCATTGTCGGGCATAGCCCGTCGAAGACGGGCGTAAACGCCCTTATGACCCGGCGATCCATCCTTCCTGAAATATCTCCCGAACATCAGGCGAGCGGAGCAGGGGCTGCGCGTGATATCGTCGGGGCCGCCGCCTGTCCGGGGCGGCTGTCTCAGGAATGATGGGTGCGTTTGCAGATCATGGGCGGCGACGAGGACAAAAAGACCAGACGCCGGGCCGCGCGCACCGCCGAGGCGGTGTCGGCGCAGGAAGCGAAGCAACTTTTCGCGGCGTGGAAATCCGCGCCCGCGCTGCTGCTGGCGGTGTCGGGCGGTCCGGATTCGACGGCCCTGCTCTGGCTCGCCGCGCGCTGGCGCCGTGCGCTCAAGAGCGGTCCGCAGATCATCGCGGCCACCGTCGATCACCGCCTGCGCGCCGAATCGGCCCGCGAGGCGCGTGAGGTCAGACGGATCGCGACCGTGCTCGGCATCGCCCATCGCACGCTGGTCTGGCGTGGCGACAAGCCCGCGACCGGCGTTCCGGCGGCGGCGCGCGACGCGCGTTATGCGCTGCTCGCCGCGGCGGCGCGCCGGGCAGGGGCCAGCGCGGTGGTCACCGCCCACACGCTCGACGATCAGGCCGAGACCGTGCTGATGCGGCTGTCGCGCGGCTCCGGCATCGGCGGGCTCGGCGGCATGGTGCGGGCCTCGCGGCGCGAGGGCGTGGCGCTGCTGCGGCCGTTTCTCGAGATTCCCAAGGACCGGCTGGTTGCGACCTTGCGCCGCGCGAAGATCGATTTCGCCAGCGATCCGACCAATCACGACATCGCCTATACGCGGCCGCGGCTGCGCGAGCTGATGCCGGCGCTGGCCGCGGAGGGCGCCGACGCGCGCAATCTGGCGCGGCTCGCGGCGCGGCTGGCGCGCGCCAACGCCGCGCTCGAATTGATGGCCGATGGCGCGGAGCGCTATCTGCGCCGCCTTGATGCCGAAAAGACGGCCGGCGACGTCATCGGTTTCGATCTGGCGGGCTTTGACCGTCTGTCGGAGGAGTTGCGGGTTCGCCTGTTATGGCGCGCCATCGACCGGATCGGCCATGAGGGCCCGGCCGAGCTCGGCAAGGTGGAGACGCTGCTGCGGGCGCTCGATGCGGCCCGGCAGGCGAGGCCGGTTCGGTTTCGGCAGAGTCTGGCGGGCGCGGTGGTGGCGATCGAGCGCGGCCGCCTCACGATTCGCCCGGCGCCGCCGCGCCGCCATGGCAAAACGGGCGCGCGGGTGGAACGTGCCCGCTCTTAACCAATTCGGATATCCACCGGCGTGAATGCCGTGTTTTCACCCAGAACCCGGTTAAGATGCGTTAAATAGTCTTGAGCAGTTCCCTTGGCATCCGGGCGGGCGACACCTAGATTGTAACCCAACCGGCATAGTCAAAACCCCCGTATTGACGGGGACATGGAGGCTCGCGGTTCCTGCGGGCCACGAAGGACACGGAATGAACGCCAATCTGCGCAATTTCGCCCTCTGGGTCATTATCGTTCTGTTGCTGTTGGCGTTATTCACGCTCTTTCAGAACCCGGGACAGCGTGCCGCGTCCCAGGACATCTCGTTTTCGCAGCTCCTGAACGAGGTCGACCAGAACCGGGTCCGCGATGTCGTGATCCAGGGTCCGGAGATCAACGGCACCTTCACCAACGGCTCGACCTTCCACACCTACGCGCCGAGCGACCCGACGCTGGTCAAGCGCCTGTATGACGGCAAGGTCTCGATCACCGCCAAGCCGCCGGGCGACAACGTGCCGTGGTTCGTCTCGCTCCTGGTGTCGTGGCTGCCGTTCATCGCGCTGATCGGCGTGTGGATATTCATGTCGCGGCAGATGCAGGGCGGCGCCGGCAAGGCGATGGGCTTCGGCAAGTCGCGCGCCAAGATGCTGACCGAGGCGCATGGCCGCGTGACGTTCGAGGATGTCGCGGGCGTCGACGAGGCCAAGCAGGATCTGCAGGAGATCGTCGAGTTCCTGCGCGATCCGGGCAAGTTCCAGCGGCTCGGCGGCCGGATTCCGCGCGGCGTGCTGCTGGTCGGCCCGCCCGGCACCGGCAAAACCCTGATCGCGCGCGCGGTCGCGGGTGAAGCCAACGTGCCGTTCTTCACCATTTCGGGTTCGGACTTCGTCGAGATGTTCGTCGGCGTCGGCGCGTCGCGCGTCCGCGACATGTTCGAGCAGGCCAAGAAGAACGCGCCCTGCATCATCTTCATCGACGAAATCGATGCGGTCGGGCGTCATCGCGGCGCCGGTCTCGGCGGCGGCAATGACGAGCGCGAGCAGACGCTGAACCAGTTGCTGGTCGAGATGGACGGCTTCGAGGCCAATGAGGGCGTGATCCTGATCGCCGCGACCAACCGTCCCGACGTGCTGGATCCGGCGCTGCTGCGTCCGGGCCGCTTCGACCGTCAGGTCGTGGTGCCGAACCCCGACGTGGTCGGCCGCGAGCAGATCCTCAAGGTTCACGTCCGCAAGGTGCCGCTGGCGCCGGATATCAACCTCAAGACCATCGCGCGCGGCACCCCGGGCTTCTCCGGCGCCGACCTGATGAACCTCGTCAACGAGGCGGCGCTCACCGCCGCGCGCCGTAACAAGCGCATGGTGACGCAGGCCGAGTTCGAAGAGGCCAAGGACAAGGTGATGATGGGCGCCGAGCGCAAGTCGCTCGTCATGACCGAGGAAGAGAAGCTGCTGACGGCCTATCACGAGGGCGGCCACGCCATCGTCGGCCTCAACGTCGTCGCCACCGATCCGATCCACAAGGCCACCATTATTCCGCGCGGCCGTGCGCTCGGCATGGTCATGCAGTTGCCGGAGCGCGACAAGCTGTCGATGTCGCTGGAGCAGATGACCTCGCGCCTCGCCATCATGATGGGTGGCCGCGTCGCCGAGGAGCTGATCTTCGGCCGCGAGAAGGTGACCTCGGGCGCGGCGTCCGACATCGATCAGGCCACGCGCCTCGCCCGCATGATGGTGACGCGCTGGGGTCTGTCGGAAGAACTCGGCACCGTGTCCTATGGCGAGAACAATGACGAGGTGTTCCTCGGCATGCAGGTCAACCGCCAGCAGAACGTGTCGGAGGCGACCGCGCAGAAGATCGACTCCGAGGTCAAGCGTCTGGTCGAGCAGGGCTACAAGGATGCGACGCGGATTCTCACCGAGAAGCACGACGACCTCGAGACCCTCGCCAAGGGCCTGCTCGAGTTCGAGACGCTGAGCGGCGACGAGATCACCGATCTGCTCAACGGCAAGAAGCCGAACCGCGAGTCGGTGCTGGAGCCGTCGGGTCCGCGCACCTCGGCGGTGCCGCCAGCCGGCAAGCCGCGTCCGCGGCCCGATCCGGGTCTGGAGCCGCAGCCGCAGGCGTAAGGCATTCACCGTCAAGAGTTGAAAAGGCCGGTCTTTGGATCGGCCTTTTTCTTGTTTGAAGCGCGAGAGATTGAGTTGGTCATCGTCATGGCCGGGCATCGCCGGCCATCCACCCTGTAACTTTGGACCGTTGAAGCGAAGACGTGGATCACCGGGACAAGCCCGGTGATGACGATTGCGGGCGCTGGGATGTCGTGCCGGCGGCCTTGCTGTCCGTGCAGGCTCGGACATGTCGATCGGCGATGCGCCGGCTTGCGGCGACATCGTTGCGTGCTCTGCCTGCCGACGCGGCGACTTGCCGCCTGTGCGACGCTGAAAATGCTGCACCGCGAATTTGGCGGCGGTCGCGCGGAAATCCTTGTCTCGATATTTGAACTGGTGTTCACTCTTTCTCGGAGAGCAGTTTCTGCAATGGTTTATCGCCGCACACATCAGGTCGTGAAACGTCTTGCGGCGCGCCGGGCATCCATTCTTGCGGCCGCGCGCGATGCGGCGGCGGAAGGCGGCATGGCGGCGGTGCAGATCGCTCCGGTCGCCGCCCGCGCCAATGTCGCGGCCGGCACCGTCTATCGCTACTTTCCCTCCAAGGCCGATCTGATCTCGGAATTGATCGCGGATGTCTCGCGCGCCGAACTGATCGCGATCCGCCGCGCCGCCGAGGCCGCGCCGGGGCCGTCCTCGGCGCTTGCGGCGGCGGTCACCACCATCGCGGTGCATGTGGTGTCGAACCGCAAGCTGGCCTGGGGCATTCTGGCCGAGCCGGTCGATGTCGACGTCACCGAATCGCGTCTGGCCAGCCGCCGCGAGATCGCGGCCGAGATCGAGAGCCGGATCGAGGCGGCGATGCGCGCCGGGCATCTGCCGGCGCAGGACACCGCGCTGGCGGCCACGGCGCTGATCGGCGCGCTGCACGAGGCGCTGGTCGGCCCGCTCGCGGCGCAGACGGTGGACGATCCGGTGCGTCTGCGCGACGCGGTGCAGACCATCGCGCTGTTCGCCTTGCGCGCCGTCGGCGTACTCGACGCGCGCGCCCGCGGCCTTGTGGTGCAGGCCGTGCTGCCGGTGAAAATGGTGGTCGGCGCCTGATCGGTTGCTCCTGATCAACCGCTGCGCCCGATATCTCGCCGCTCATATACCGACAGGTCATGTCGCGATGAGCGTTGCGGACTACCAAAGTCCGCTTGAAAGTGCTTTTGATAGCTCACATACCCCTCGCCAGGCGCCATGCGCGCGCAGCCGGAGACTGAGCGATGTCGATACTGATGCCCGCGGCCGACGATGCCATTCTGGCGCGGCGTGAGGAGATCATTGCCGCGCTGCAGAAGATCGTGCCGGGCGAGGGCGTGATCTTCAAGGAAGCCGAACTGCGCCCCTACGAATCCGACGGCGTGACCGCCTATCGGCAATTGCCGATGGTGGCGGTGTTGCCGGACAATACCGCGCAGGTCTCGCAGGTTCTGAAATATTGCTACGACAATGGCATCAAGGTGGTGCCGCGCGGCTCCGGCACCTCGCTGTCGGGCGGCGCGCTGCCGCTGAAGGACGCGGTGCTGCTGGGGCTGGGCAAATTCAAGCGGGTGCGCGAGATCGATTTCGAGAACCGCGTCGCCGTGGTCGAGCCCGGCGTCACCAATCTCGCGGTCAGCCAGGCGGTGGCGCATGAAGGGTTCTATTACGCGCCGGACCCGTCCTCGCAGATCGCCTGCTCGATCGGCGGCAACATCGCCGAGAATTCCGGCGGCGTGCACAGCCTGAAATACGGCCTCACCACCAACAACGTGCTCGGCTGCGAATTCGTGCTGATCACCGGCGAGGTGCTGCGGATCGGCGGCAAGGCGCCGGAGAACGACGGCTACGATCTGATGGGCGTCATCACCGGCTCCGAAGGCTTGCTCGGAATTGTCACCGAAGTCACGGTGCGCATCCTGAAGAAGCCGGAAACCGCGCGCGCGCTGATGGTCGGCTTCGCCTCGGTCGAGGCGGCCGGGCAGTGCGTCGCCGACATCATCGGCGCGGGCATCATTCCCGGCGGCATGGAGATGATGGACCGCGACGCCATCCACGCCGCCGAGGCGTTCGTTCATGCCGGCTATCCGCTCGATGTCGAGGCGCTGCTGATCATCGAGCTGGACGGGCCGACCATCGAGGTCGACGAACTGATCCGCCGCGTCGAGACGATCGCGCGCGGCTGCGGGCAGACCACGCTGCAGATTTCCAATTCCGAGCAGGAGCGGCTGCTGTTCTGGGCCGGCCGCAAGGCGGCGTTCCCGGCGGTCGGCCGGATCTCGCCGGACTATCTGTGCATGGACGGCACCATTCCGCGTGGCCAGTTGCCGGCGGCGCTCGCCGGCATCCGCGACCTGTCGCAGAAATACGGGCTGCGCTGCGCCAACGTGTTTCATGCCGGCGACGGCAACCTGCATCCGCTCATTCTCTACGACGCCAACGTGCCCGGCGAGATCGACAAGGCGGAGGCGTTCGGCGCCGACATCCTGCGGCTTTGCGTCAAGCTCGGCGGCGTGCTGACCGGCGAGCACGGCGTCGGCGTCGAGAAGCGCGACCTGATGCCGGAGATGTTCAGCGAGATCGATCTGGCGCATCAGCAGCGTGTCAAATGCGCATTCGACCACAAGGGCCTGCTCAATCCCGGCAAGATGTTCCCGGTGCTGCATCGCTGCGCCGAACTCGGCCGTATGCATGTGCGCGGCGGCCAGCTGCCGTTCGCCGACATTCCGAGATTCTGAGCGTGGGCATGATGGGCATGGCCATACGCTTGTCGCCTCTTCCCGACGGCGAGGCTTTTGCAGGGATAAAGGACGGGACAACCATCGCCGTCATTGCGAGCGCAGCGAAGCAATCCGGAAAGAGCCACCGCCTCGACACGCCTTCGCAAGCGAACGAGGAAAAGGGAGGGAGCTGGATGGCTTCGTCGCCGACGCCCCTCGCGATGACGCAGTCTATATCTCCCGGCTTCGCTCGAGAGCGGTCAAAGGAGTTGTCGTGGATACGTTGAAAGTGCGTGATGCCAAGGATGTCGAGCAGGTGGTGCGCGACGCCATCGCCGGCGAGCAGCCCCTCGAGATCGTCGGCCACGGCTCCAGGCGCGCGATCGGGCAGGTCACCGCGACCAATGCGGTGCTCGATCTGTCCACGCTCAACGCGGTGACCTCCTACGAGCCGAACGAACTGATCGTCACCGTACAGGCCGGCGCGCCGCTCGCCGATGTGCTGTCGCTGATGGATTCCAAGAACCAGCATTTCGGCTTCGAGCCGATGGACACCTCGGTCCTGCTCGGCGCTTCGGCGGGCCGCGGCACCATCGGCGGCATGATCGCCGCGGGTCTGGCCGGTCCGCGCCGCATCCGCTCGGGCGGGCCGCGCGATCATCTGCTCGGCGCCACCGCGGTGTCCGGCTTCGGCGACATCTTCGTCACCGGCGGCCGCGTGGTGAAGAACGTCACCGGCTACGACCTGTGCAAGCTGCTGGCCGGCTCGTGGGGCACGCTGTCGGTGATGACCGAGGTCACGCTGAAGGTGATGCCGCAGCCGGAGAGCGAGATCACGCTGGTGCTGCGCGGGCTCGACGACCTTGCCGCCAATCGCGCGATGACCGCGGCGCTGGGCTCGTCCTTCGACGTCTCGGCGGCGGCGCATGTCCCGGCGTCGGCGCTGCGGGGCGGCAATGGCGCGCTGGGCCAGCTCGGCGCGCCGGGGCTGGCGCTGACGCTGGTGCGGGTCGAGGGCATCGACGTGTCGGTGGCCGATCGCGCCCGCTCGCTCGCCACCCTGCTCAAGGCGTTCGGCGCGGCCGACGAGGTCGGGGACGACGCCTCCAGGGCGATCTGGGCGGCGGTGCGCGATGTCGAGCCTTTCGCCGCCACGGGCGAACTCGGCGTCTGGCCGGTGTGGCGGATCGTCTGCCCGCCGACCGCGGGCGGGGCGTTCGGCCAGCGCCTTGCGCAGGAGACCGGCGGCGAGGTGGTCTACGACTGGGGCGGGGGTCTGGTCTGGGCGGCGCTGCCGCCTTCGGCCGACGCCCATGCCGCGTTGCTGCGCGAGCGTCTCAAGGCGATCGGCGGCCACGCCATGCTGCTGCGCGGCTCGGAGGCGGTGCGCGGCGCCATCGACGTGTTTCATCCGCAGGCCCCCGGCGTCGCGGCGCTCAGCCAGCGCGTCAAGCACAGCTTCGATCCGGGCAACATTCTCAATCGCGGCCGCATGCGGCGGGACCAACAGACATGAAGACCGAATTCTCACCCGCCCAGCTCGCCGACCCCGATATCCAGGAAGCCGACAAGATCCTGCGCGCCTGCGTGCATTGCGGCTTCTGCACCGCGACCTGCCCGACCTACGTGCTGCTTGGCGACGAGCTCGACAGCCCGCGCGGCCGCATCTATCTGATCAAGGACATGCTGGAGAACGAGCGCACCCCGACGCCGGAGGTGGTCAAGCATGTCGATCGCTGCCTGTCGTGCCTCGCCTGCATGACCACGTGCCCGTCCGGCGTGCATTACATGCACCTGATCGATCAGGCCCGCGTCGTGGTCGAGGAGAAATACACCCGTCCGGCCGGCGAGCGGGCGCTTCGCGCGCTGCTGGCTTATGTGCTGCCGCGCCCCGGCCTGTTCCGGCTCAGCATGATCGGCGCGCGTCTGGCCAAGCCGCTCGCGGCATTGCTGCCGGCCTCGCCGAAAGGCACGGTGACCCCGACATTGTTCGACCGGCTGCGCGCCATGCTGGCGCTGGCGCCCGCGCATCTGCCCTCGCCGGGGCCCGCCGGCGGCACGGTATTTCCGGCGCAGGGCGCCAGGCGCGGCCGCGTTGCCATCCTGCAGGGCTGCGCCCAGCAGGTGCTGTCGCCCGGCATCAACGAGGCGGCGATTCGCTTCCTGACCCGTCAGGGCATCGAGGTCGTGCTGGTGGCGGACGAAAAGTGCTGCGGCTCGCTGACGCATCACATGGGCGACGATCACGACGCGCTCCGCCGCGCGCGGGGCAATATCGACGTCTGGACCCGCGAGGCCGACCGCAACGGTCTCGACGCCATTCTGGTGACGACGTCGGGTTGCGGCACCACCATCAAGGACTACGGCTATCTCTTCCGCGCCGATCCGGCCTATGCGCAGAAGGCCGCCCGCGTGTCGGCGCTCGCCAAGGATGTCACCGAATACATCGCGACGCTCGAGGTGTCGTGGCCGGAGCGCAAGAGCGACGTCGTGGTCGCCTATCATTCGGCCTGCTCGTTGCAACACGGACAGAAAATCAGGGAGCTTCCGAAAGAATTGCTTTCCAAGAGTGGATTCGTGGTGAAAGATGTGCCGGAGAGTCATCTGTGTTGCGGTTCGGCTGGCACGTACAACATTCTCCAGCCTGATATTGCGAGGAGATTGCGCGAGCGAAAGATCGCCAACATCGCGTCGGTCAAGCCGGACATTATTTCGGCCGGGAATATCGGATGCATGGTTCAGATCGGCCCTCTCAAACATGCCGACGGAACGTCAATTCCAGTGGTTCACACCATCGAGCTGCTTGATTGGATGACAGGTGGTCCGCGGCCTGATCTCGGCGACACCATGAAGGGCTCTCGTGTTGGGACGTTTGAACGCTGATCGGCGTTGAATTGGCGAAACAGGAGGACACAATGGCTAAGGCGAAAAAGAAGAAGAGTAAAAGCAAGAAGGTGAAAAAGGCGGCGGCGAAGCGGTCGTCCCGTGCCACCAAGAAGTCGGCGCGCAAGTCGGCGAAGAAATCGGCCAAAAAGGCCGTGAAGAAGTCGGCGCGCAAGGCCGCCAAGAAGACAGCGAAGAAGGCCTCCAAGAAGAAGGCCGCCAAGTCATCCGCCCGCAAGTCATCCGCTAAAAAGGCCGGGGCAAAGAAGGCTGCCAAGAAGGCCGGCGCCAAGAAGGCCGCGGCGAAGAAGGCTCCCGCCAAGAAGCGCGCCGCGCCGCGCAAGCGCGCTGCCCGCAAGGAATCGCCGGCCCCGGCCATGGACACCACCGCGCACGAGAACGAGCAGCCGGTCTCCCTGCTGTCGCCGTCGAGCTGGCTGTCCGGCATGAGTTCGAGCGAGGGCGATCAGGACAAGTCCTGACCACTGCGCATCACTGCAACATGAAGGCCGTGGCGGCGACGCTGCGGCCTTTGCTTTTGGCGGAAACGAAGGCCGTGATCCTTGAGGACCGCTGCGCGGGTCGCGAATAGCGCCGTGCGGACAGGCTCACGTCGAGCGTTGTTCAAATGCCACAATCGTCCGAAACGAAACAAAACCTCGGTGAGGCAGTCCAAAACGCCTAAAGAGGCAGCATTTGCCCAGGCTTTTTGCTTTCCGTCATCACGCACCCCCCGCAGGATCATGCGCACGAAACGTCATGCGCCGATCGATGCAGGCACACCGCTGCGGTGTGCTGTCCGGGCCTGCCATCGCATCGGCGCAGAGCTGACTTGAAACGATGGGGATCGTGATGAATAAAGCAGGTTTGGTCGCCGTGCTGGTGGCGGCGGGAATGGGGATCGGGGCAGCGGGCGCGGCCGATCTCGGCAAGGTCTACACCAAGGCGCCGCCGGTCGTCGCGGTCGATCCGTGGGACATCGCCTTCGGCGCCGGCATCATGAACGATTACGTCTTCCGCGGCGTCAGCCAGTCGAACCACAAGCCGTCGGTCACCGCCTATTTCGAGCCACGCTACAACCTCACCAAGGACGTCCAGCTTTATGTCGGCTCGTCGTTCGAGAGCATCTCCTTCACCAACCGCGCCGCGGCGGAAGTCGATATCTATGGCGGCATCCGGCCGACCTTCGGCGCGCTGGCGCTCGATTTCGGCGTCTGGGGCTACCTCTATCCGGGCGGGCGCTGCTTCGACAATGGCGGCATCCCCGGCGTGTCGACCGTGTGTCCGGATGCCAACGTCAATCTCGCGGGACCGGCCTTCAACGTCATGAAGAAGGACGTCAGCTTCTACGAGTTCTACGCCAAGGCGACCTACACGGTGAACGACTCCTTTGCCGTCGGCGGCAACGTGTTCTACTCGCCGAACTTCCTCAACACCGGCGCGGAGGGCACCTACGCCTCGGTCACCGCCAAGGTCACCGCGCCGGGCGGCTGGCTGCCGAACGGCGTCGGCAGCTACCTCTCCGGCGAGTTCGGCCGCCAGTTCCTCGGCACCTCGGATGCGTTCTACTCGGTGCCGGCGTTTCCGAACGGCATCAACTACGCCGATTACAACACCTGGAATGTCGGCATCGGCTTCACCTACAAGGTATTCACGCTCGATCTGCGCTACTCCGACACCAACCTCAGCAAGGGCGACTGCAACGCCTTCACCAGCGATTTCACCGCGAGCCAGACCGGCTTCGTCACCGCCAACAATCCGGGCGGCTTCGGCTCGAAATGGTGCGGCGCGACCGGCATCGCCAGGCTCTCGGTCGACATGACCGCGATGACCAATCTGAAGTAGAGCCTCTCTCCAAGCAGCCTGAGGCGGCGGAGCGATCCGCCGCCTTTTTTCTTTTGCCGATCACTGCGCGGCGCGGCTTGTGTCGAGTTCGACGAGGGCCGCCGGTCCGTCCGCGCGGGCGAGCGCGAGCTGGCGCTGGTGGAACGCCGTCAGCGTCGAGCGATGGCCGATCGAGATGATCGCCGCATTGGGCAGCTTGCGCGCGAGCAGGCGATAGAGCGCGGCCTCCGAGCTCTCGTCGAGCGAGGCGGTGGCCTCGTCGAGGAACAGATATTGTGGCGCATGCAGCAGCGCGCGGGCGATGCCGAGCCGCTGCTGCTCGCCGAGCGACAGCGTCCTGTTCCAGTGATCCTGCTCGTCCAGCCGCTCGGCCAGCGCGGGCAGGCCGACATCGGCCAGCACCTCGCGCAGCCGCGCCTCGTCGCAGGAGCCGCGCCCGGCGGGATAGCAGATCGCATCCGCCAGCGGCGCGATCGGGAAATACGGCCGCTGCGGCAGCATCATCAGGCTGGCGCCCTGCGGCACCGACACCGTGCCGTGACCGAAGCTCCAGATCCCGGCGACGGCGCGGAGCAGCGTCGATTTGCCGAGGCCGGAGGCGCCTGTCAGCAGCGTGTGCTCGCCGCCGCGCAAGGTGAAGGCGTCGGCCGCCACCAGCGGCGCGCCGTTCGGCAGCCGCACCAGCAGGTCGCGCAATTCGATGCCGTGGGCGCCGTCCGCCGGGACCACCTTGATGGTGTCCTGCTTCGCCGGCATTGCGGCGGCATGGGCGATCGAGGCCTCGAAGCCGTCGAGACGGGCGATCACCGCACGCCATTCGGCGAGGAGGCGATAGGCGTTGATGAAGAACGACAGTGCGCCCTGCACGCTGAGGAAAGCCGAGGCGGTCTGCATCATGGCGCCGAGCTGCGCCTTGCCGGCGAAATAGGCCGGCGCCACCAGAACGTAAGGGAAGATCTGCGAGGCCTGCCCATAGCTCGCGGTAAAGGCGGTGATCTTCTTGGTGCGGATCATGATCGCGATCCAGTTGTCGACCACGCGGCCGAACCGCTCCGACAGCCGCTGATGCTCGGCGCTCTCGCCCTTGAGCAGCGCGATCTGCTCCGAGCTTTCGCGGGTGCGCACCAGATTGAAGCGGAAATCCGCCTCGTAGCGCTGCTGGAAGAAATCGAGATTGACCAGCGGCCAGCCGACCAGATGGGTCAGCCAGGTGCCGACGAGGGCATAGATCAACGCGGTCCAGACCAGATAGCCGGGAATGTCAAACGAGGAGCCGAACAGATGCAGCGGCGCGGCGGCCGACAGGCCCCACAGGATCACCACGAACGAGATCAGGGTGACCACCGAATTGAGCAGGCCGAGCCCGAGCACCAGAGTGCGCTCGACGAACAGCTTGACGTCGTCGGTCATGCGCTGGTCGGGGTTGTCGGCGGGATCGCCGGCAAGCTGCATCCGGTAATGGACCGAATCCTCGCTCAGCCATTTGCCGAGATAGGTCTCCGTCATCCATTTGCGCCAGCGGATCTGCAGCCACTGGTTCAAGTAAAGTTGATAGACCGCGATCACGATGAACACCGCGACCACGACCGTGAAGTAGATGATCTCGTGGACGAAGGCGTCCCAGTTGCGGTCCTGCAGCGCGTTGTAGAAGCGGTTGCGCCACTGATTCAGCAGCACGTCGATCGCCACGGTGGCGAGCTCGATGGCGATCACCGCGACGAGCAGGATGCGTCCGGCCCATTTGTCGTCGGAACGGAAATAGGGGATGGCAATGCGCCATACCGTCGCGATGGTCGAAGCGAGGTTTTTCACGGAATTTTTCCCTGTCGGTGCTGGCGTGTAATCTATTGAAAATTATGAGTTATCTTTGATCATGCGACTAAAGTCGGAAAAATGCGGACCTGCGTCATCTTGTCTCTCATGCAGGATCGACCCTACCATGTGACCAGTTGCGAGGCCGGGGGGCAGTTTCAGTTCGCAGAATCGTGGCCGGGACGACCGCCCGAACAGGTCACCCGCCGCCATCAAACCTCCTCCGCTCCGCGATCGAAGACCCTGGCTCCCGTCACGCTGGTCAGGGTCGTGACAAAACGCGTGGGGGAGAACTCTTATGTGGAATCAAGTCTACAATCCGTTCAACAATCAGGCATTGTCGACGCTCGCCGCGGCGATCCCCGTGGTCACGCTGCTGGTGCTGATCGCATCCAACAAGGTCAAGGTGCATATCGCGGCGATCACGGCGCTGATCGTCGCCAATCTCGTCGCGATCTTCTTCTTCACGATGCCGGCGAACATGTCGATCCGGGCCTCGCTGCTCGGCATCGTCGTCGGCTTCTTCCCGATCGGCTGGATCGTGCTCAACGTCATCTATCTCTACCGTCTCACGGTGGAGAAGGGCGTGTTCGAGACGTTGCAGAACACCATCGGCGGCGTGACGCGCGACCGCCGGCTGCAGATCCTGCTGATCGCCTTCTCGTTCGGCGCGTTCTTCGAGGGCGCGTCCGGCTTCGGCACTCCGGTCGCCGTGACCGGCGCGATCCTGATCGGCCTCGGCTTCTCGCCGCTCGCCGCATCCGGCCTGTCGCTGATCGCCAACACCGCGCCGGTGGCCTATGGCGCGCTCGGCACGCCGATCGCCGGCCTGTCCAGCGTCACCGGCATCGATCCGTTCCTGCTCGGCGCGATGGTCGGACGGCAATTGCCGATCTTCTCGCTGATCGTGCCGTTCTGGGTGGTGTGGGCCTTCGCCGGCTTCAAGGGCATGAAGGAAATCTGGCCGGCCATTCTGGTCACCGGCCTGTCGTTCGCCATCCCGCAATTCGTCATCTCGAACTACGTCAATCCGTGGATCGTCGATATCGGCGCCTCGCTGATCTCGATGGGCATGCTGATCGGTTTCCTCAAGATCTGGCAGCCCAAGCGGATCTGGACCTCGGCGACGCTGGGTGCCCATGACGAATCCGCCGCCACCATGGCGCCGGTGGTGCCCAACCCGGTGAAGCCGACCCGCGCCGAAGTGTGGAAATCGCTGACGCCGTGGATCGTGGTCTGCATCGTGCTCCTGATCTGGGGCACCGATCACTTCAAGAACGCCGTCAACGCCTGGGCGACGTGGAAATACGCGGTGCCGGGCCTCGACCACATGATCATGAAGGTCGCGCCGATCGTGGCGAAGCCGACGCCGGAAGGCGCGGTGTTCGCCTTCACCTGGCTGTCCTACACTGGCTCGGGCATGCTGATCGCCGCGATCATCTCCGGCATCCTGATGGGCTACTCGCCGTTCGGCATGATCCGGGTTTACGCCCAGACCATCAAGCTGTGCGCCTATTCGCTGATCACCATCTCGGCGATGCTGGCGATCGGCACGCTGACCCGCCTGTCAGGCATCGACGCGACCCTCGGTCTCGCCTTCGCCACGACAGGAGTGCTGTACCCGTTCTTCGGCACGCTGCTCGGCTGGCTCGGCGTCGCGCTGACCGGATCGGACACCGCCTCGAACGTGCTGTTCGGCAACCTGCAGAAGATCACCTCCGAACAGCTCGGCCTGTCGCCGATCCTGATGAGCGCGGCGAATTCCTCGGGCGGCGTCATGGGCAAGATGATCGACGCCCAGTCGATCGTGGTGGCCTCCACCGCGACCAACTGGTACGGCCACGAAGGCTCGATCCTGCGCTTCGTGTTCAAGCATTCGCTCACGCTGGCCTGTCTGGTCGGCCTGTTCGTGATGCTGCAGGCTTACGTCCATCCGTTCACCGCGATGGTCGTCAAATAAGCCGACTCGCCGCTATCGTGATGCGAAATCCCCGCGGCGTGCCGCGGGGATTTTGTTTTGGGAACTCGATTTGGGCGAGGCACTGGCCAGCGGCGGCGGCGATCTTTAGAACGTGGTCTGGTTCACTTCATGCCTCATCGGGAACGATCCATGACATTTCTGCGCCAAATCTTTCCGCGTCATGCCTCGCCGCTGTTTGCCGTTCTGCTGTTTTGCGCGGCGCCCGTGCAGGCGGCGGAATTTCCGTTCGGTCTCGAGATGACGCTGGAGGCCGCGCCGCAGCCGGGCTCGAAGCGGCTGCCGACCGTCGAGGTCGGCGAGCGCGGCGAAGCCACGCTCGATCTGTGGTGCCGCTCCGGACGCGGGCAGTTCTCGGTCGCGGGCGACACCGTGATCTTCATGGCCGGGCAGATGCAGGAAACCAACTGCACGCCGGCGGCTTCCGCGGCCGACGATGCGCTGCTGCGCGCGCTCGGCGAGGCCGCGACCTGGACCCGCCGCGGCGACATCGTGTCGTTCGTCGGCCCCGTCACGGTGAAATTCCGCATCAACACGAATTGAGGGCAGGCGAGGCCAGCCCGTATCCCGGGCGCGATGCAGCGTGCAACGCTGCTTCGCAGAACCGGGACCGTCGCGAACGCTGAATGTGGAACGGCCCCGGATCAGCGGAGCGTCATTGCATGACGCACCGCATCCGGGGCACGTCTCATCCTTCTTCACCATGCAGAGCGGCTAGGGCTTCTCGCCCAGGATCATGTCCGCGCATTGTCCGGCGGCCTGGATCACGCCGGTGTAGCCGCCGAAGCCGGCATAGGCCGACGACAGATAGAGTCCCGGAATCGCGGTCGCCGGCGAGCGTTTGGGCGTGGCGAAGCGCGAGCGCGGCGGCAGCGGCGCGAAGCCGTAGACTGCGCCCTGCGGCGCGCCGAGATAGTGCCGCATCGACCATGCGGTGTTGAACGAGGAATGGGTCACGGCAGCGGCGAGGCCCGGATAGCGGCTGTCGAGATAGCGCACGAGGGCGTCCTGCCAGCGCGCGCGCCTCGCGCGATAGCTTTCGGTGTCGAGACCTTGCCAGTTCGCCAGCTGGTCGGGCGCGATGATCGACAGCACGTAAGGCGGCGCCGGCACGCCGGAGGCGATCGCTGCGTAATCGACGATGGCGAGCGGCGGCATCCGCTCGCCGGGCTCGTCCGCCAGCAGCTGCGCCGCCTGCGCGAAGCCCTGCAGCGAGGTCATCCAGTCCGGCAGCAACTGGGTGGAATAGGCGGTGAAGCCGAACTCGCGCGGCGGCTTCGACAGGCCGAGCGTCAGCGCGAACAGCGAGATCGACAGCGGCTGATCGGCATAAAGCGCGGAGAACGTTGTCGCGGTTTGCTCCGGCAGCAGCGCCGCGACGCTCGGCGGCGCGGCATTGCAGATCACCCGCGCGGCGGTGACACTTTGCGGATCGCTGCCGTCCTTCGCGGTGTGGGTGATGCCGGCGGCGCGGCCGTCTTCGACCGCGATCGACGTCACCACGCGGCGCAGCGCCACCTCGCCGCCGGCGGTGCGGATGGCGCGCGCCAGCGCGCTGGACAGCCGCTGCGAGCCGCTGTGAACGTAGCAGCCGCCGCTTTGCAGATAGCCGCCCTGGGCGATGGCGAAGAACACCCACCACAGCGTCGAAGGATCGTCGTGATAATAGGGCAGGTTGGCGGCGATCGCGCATTTCACCGCCTCGTTGCTGCCGAACAGGCGGTCGAGCTTCTGCGCCAGCGACAGATTCCAGTCGCGTATCGCGGGCGCGAGTTTCATCAGCGCGCTGAGCGCTTCCTTCGGCCGGCTGAACGCGGCGCGGCCGCGCGACAGGGTGCCGACCGCCGCGGCGATCTTCTCCATGTCGCCGAGCAGGCTGTCGATGCCTTCGCGCGCCTGCGGAAATCGCTCGCTGAGTGCCGCGCGCGCGGCGGCGAAATTGTCCGGCACGGTGAGCGGCAGCGCCAGCGGCCCGCCGCGCACCTCGTAGAGCAGGCCGCCTGGCACCCATTGCACGGCGTCGAGCACGCCGGCGCGGGTCAGGACGTCGTGCTTGGGATCGCGCGGGTCGCGCGGATCGCCGGTCTCGTGCAGCGAGCCTTCGACGAACAGGTCGCCGACCTTGTAGCTCGACGCCGCGCCGCCGACCGAATTGCCGCGCTCCACCACCAGCACCTTGCGCCCGGCGCGCGCGAGCAGCGCGCCGGCGGTGAGGCCGCCGAGCCCGGCTCCGATGATCACGGCATCATAGGTCGTCATGCGAAGCCGGACCTCAAGGCGCCGAAATTGGCCGTCATTGCGAGGAGCGCAAACGACAAGGCAATCCGGTCTCTGTGATGTGGGACAGGAACTGGATTGCGTTGCTGCGCTCGCAATGACGGCAATACGAATCTGTCGTTCATGTTGGCAGAAAATCCACGAGGCGAGGGCCGCTCAAAACAATTCGCTTCCACTGCGATGCGTTCACTTCCACGCCGAATCGTCGGAATTCCAGCGCTGGCCTTTCAGTTCGGCCGCCAGCGCCTTGATCAGATGATCGTCCTCGACGAACGAGGCGTCGTCCTCGCTGCTCGCGGTCTCGGCGAATTGCAGATGCGGGCCGCTCGCCTCGTCGCGCGTCGTGGTCGAGGGCACGCCGACCCAGGCGATCAGCCGGTCGGCGGCGTTCGGCTTCTCCGCGCCGACCAGCACGGGAATCTCGATGATGTCGGTGAGATCGAGCGCCGGTACGGTCTGGTTCGGGCGCTTCAGCGCGATGGTCAGCTCGCCGGTGGTGTCGTTCCATGTCGCGGAGGCGACCTTGGCGTCCATCGCCTTCGCCGCGACACGGGCGAGCGCGGCGGCGAACCTGTCGCGGCTCAGCGCATCGCCCTCGCGCCAGTCGGCGGCATTGAAGCGCACCGCGCGGTCGATGTCGTAGCCGCCGGAAATCCAGCCCGCCGCGATCACGCCGGGCATGGTCTTGAGCCTGGCGACCAGTTTGTTGGCGCGCGCCGGATCGACATTGAGGCGCAGCATCTGCGCGCCGGTGCGCAGCGCGGTGCAGTCGGCGGCGATGCTGTCGAGCGCGACCTGCACGTTCTCGGTCTTGAGCGCCTTGACCAGATCGACGAAGCCCTCGCGCTTGACCTTGACGGCGACCGATTGCGGCGAGACTTCGGTGAAATCCGCCGGTGCCTCGGCGATGGCGTCGTCGGTCGCCTGCGACTGCTGGAATTCCTCCTCGTCGGACTCGCCGTTCTCGGGTGAGGACACCAGCGAGGCCTTGCCGCCGATGGTGATCTTGCCTTCGAAGGTGACGGTCTTGTCCACCGGCTTGCGCGTCAGATTCACCACGACCGGCGATTTGTCCTCGAGCGTTTCGCCGGTGCCGGTCAGCTTCTGGCCGTCGGCCTTGAGTTCGATGACGAAACGGTCCTTGCGGTCGGAACTGGTGGAGACCGAGTAGCAGACGTCGAACACCGTCGCGATGGTCTTGCCGCCCTGCCGCGTTTCCCTGATGAAGGCATCGACCGGCAGATCGCCGAGGATGTCGCCGAGCGAGGTGAAATAGCGGTTTTCCGGTCCTTTCGCCGGCCCCTTGGCGGTCTGTGCGAAGGCGGCGGTGGCGAGGCTGGCGACAAGCGCCGAACAGAGCACGGTGGACAAGCGCATCAAGGCATCCTGCTGCTAGCGTGGTGAAAATCGCGCAGATGGCGCGGACCATAGACGTTTATGCGCCGGATTTGCACCCCCGGCGGAGCAGGCGCGCTATTTGCGGCCATCGCGTAAAGGGGGAGAAGTGACGGCGTTGCATGATCGTCACGGGCGGGCGTAGACCGTCGAAGACAGCGTGAATGCCCTTTTGACCCGGTTATCCCATGTCTACCTGATCAGGTCATCCAAAGACGTGGATGCCCGGCACAAGGCCGGGCATGACGAAGGAGTTGTCGTCGGGACAAAAAGAAAAGCCGCCCGGAGGCGGCCTTTCGGATCGATGAAAGAGGAGGGCGCCGGGCTTAGAAGCCCATGCCACCCATGCCACCCATTCCGCCGCCGGCCGGCATCGCCGGCGCGGCTTCCTTCGGCAGTTCGGCGACCATCGCCTCGGTGGTCACCAGCAGGCCCGCGACGGAGGCGGCGTCCTGCAAAGCGGTGCGCACCACCTTGGCCGGGTCGATGATGCCCTTGGCGACGAGGTCGACATACTCCTCGTTCTGGGCGTCGAAGCCGAAGGTCTCGGTCTTGTTGTCGAGGATCTTGCCGACCACGATCGAGCCCTCGACGCCGGCGTTCTCGGCGATCTGGCGCAGCGGCGCTTCCAGCGCCTTCAGCACGATGTTGATGCCGGCCTGCACGTCCGAATTGTCGTTCGACAGACGGCCGACCGCCTTCTTGGCGCGCAAGAGCGCGGTGCCGCCGCCCGGAACGATGCCTTCCTGCACCGCGGCGCGGGTGGCGTTGAGCGCGTCCTCGACGCGGTCCTTCTTTTCCTTGACCTCGATCTCGGTCGCGCCGCCGACGCGGATCACCGCGACGCCGCCCGCGAGCTTGGCGAGGCGCTCCTGCAGCTTCTCGCGGTCGTAGTCCGAGGTGGTCTCCTCGATCTGCGCCTTGATCTGGTTCACGCGGGCCTCGATCTCGGCCTTCTTGCCCGAGCCGCCGACGATGGTGGTGTTTTCCTTGTCGATCACCACCTTCTTGACGCGGCCGAGCATCTTCAGCGTGACGCTCTCGAGCTTGATGCCAAGGTCCTCGGAGATGAGCTGGCCGCCGGAGAGGATCGCGATGTCCTCCAGCATGGCCTTGCGGCGTGCGCCGAAGCCCAGCGCCTTGCCGGCCGCGCCCTTGAGGCCGCCGCGCAGGCGGTTGACGACGAGGGTGGCGAGAGCTCCGCCCTCGATGTCCTCGGCGATGATCAGCAGCGGCTTGCCCGACTGCACCACGGCTTCCAGCACCGGCAGCATCGCCTGCAGGCCCGACAGCTTCTTCTCGTGCAGCAGGATGTAGGCATCCTCGAGCTCGGCGGTCATCTTCTCGGCGTTGGTGATGAAATAGGGCGAGAGATAGCCGCGGTCGAACTTCATGCCTTCGACGATATCGACTTCGGTGTCGAGGGACTTGGCTTCCTCGACGGTGATGACGCCCTCATTGCCGACTTTCTGCATCGCCTGGGCGATCATCTTGCCGATGGTGGAATCGCCGTTGGCGGAGATGGTGCCGACCTGCGCGACTTCCGAGGACGCGGCGACCGGCTTGGCGCGCTTCTCGATGTCCTTGACCACGGCGGTGACCGCGATGTCGATGCCGCGCTTCAGATCCATCGGGTTCATGCCGGCGGCGACCGCCTTGGCGCCCTCGCGGACGATGGCCTGGGCCAGCACGGTCGCGGTGGTGGTGCCGTCACCGGCAGTGTCGTTGGTCTTGGAAGCGACCTCGCGCAGCATCTGCGCGCCCATGTTCTCGAACTTGTCCTCGAGCTCGATTTCCTTGGCGACGGTGACGCCGTCCTTGGTGATGCGCGGTGCGCCGAAGCTCTTGTCGATCACGACGTTGCGGCCCTTGGGGCCGAGCGTGACCTTCACCGCGTTGGCGAGAATGTCGACGCCGCGCAGCATGCGTTCGCGCGCCTCGCCGGAGAATTTGACGTCCTTGGCAGCCATTGAAGTACTCCTGATGATGATCCTCATCCTGAGGAGCGGCTCTGCCGCGTCTCGAAGGATGAGGCGGATAAATGTTCGGAAGAATGGGCCCTCGTCCTTCGAGACGGCAGCTTCGCTGCCTCCTCAGGACGAGGGATCAAAAAATCAGACCAGCACGCCCATGATGTCGGACTCCTTCATGATCAGGAGGTCCTCGCCATCGAGCTTGACTTCGGTGCCCGACCACTTGCCGAACAGCACGGTGTCGCCGACCTTGAGGTCGATCGGGATCAGCTTGCCGGCCTCGTCGCGGCCGCCGGGGCCGACGGCGACGATCTTGCCCTGCGACGGCTTTTCCTTGGCGGAATCGGGAATGATGATGCCGCCCTTGGTCTTTTCTTCGGCATCGATGCGCTTGACGACGACGCGGTCATGCAGCGGGCGAAAGCTTGTCTTGGCCATGGGTTTTCCTTTTGGCGGTTGGACGGTGACGTGCGCAAGCGGACCACGCGAGCGGGCCGGAGGCGCCCCGACAGGCCGCTTCCCGGTCCTTAGCAATCTCGCTTTCCGAGTGCTAAATAGCAGGCGGGAGATATGGGTTAGCGCCAAATCTGTCAAGCAAGCCGCGCTGGCGTGTTTCACCGCCGAACGTGTTTAAGGCCTTGGTCATGTCATGATGGGATGCTCGAACCCGACCAGGGACGGCGACCCTCGCCATGGACCCGCACCACAAGAGGCTTCCGCTTGCCAGCAGGGCGGGCGTGGTCCATCAATGCTGTCTGGAGATATTATGGCCAAATACCCCCCCGTCCGCCTTGCGGTCCGTCTGACGCTTGCCGGCGTTCTGGCCGGCGTGCTCGCCGGTTGCGGCGGCGGCATCAATCTCGGCGGTTTCGGTGGCGGTTCGCCCAGCGTGGAGGAGCCGGCGGTGGCGCCGTCGATTCCCTCCACCATCCGCCCGGACGAGATTGTCGGGCGCTGGGGGCTTGCCGCCTATCACAAGCCGGAAGACCGGGTGCGCACCGAGAACGCCGCGCGCGGCCAGTGCAAGCAGCCTTACGTGATCACCCGCGGCCCGACCGGCGGCGTCATCATGCATCTCGCCGACGAGGCGACGCCGCAGGAATTGCGGCTCAAGGGCAGCCAGAGCGGCAAGAACTATATCGGACCGGAAGGTCCGGCCGGCGGCGAGAAGGATCGCGAGATCGTCTCCTTCGACGGCCGCGTGCTGACCACCCGCTTCATCGATCCCGACGCCAACAGCCGCTACGGCACCATGGTCTATGTGCGCTGCGCGCCGCGCGCATAGGCGCGCGAAAATCCATCTTGTCCCGAGGCTTTTCCGCGCGTCCGAATCCTGACATCGTTTTGTCATGAGCTCGATCGCCGGACTTAACCCGCTGATGTCCGGCCCGCATCGGGCCGTCGCCGTGCTGTGCGTCACCCAGATTCTCGGCTGGGGCGCGCTGTTCTATCCGCCGGCGCTGACCATGACCCATATCGCCGCGGCGCATGGCTGGTCGCTGGCGCTGGCGCTGTCGGGATTCTCGATTTCGCTCGGCATTTCCGGCCTGGTCGCGCCCTATGCCTGCGGCCTGATCGACCGCCATGGCGGCAATCCGGTGATGGCGGGCGGCGCGCTGATCGGCGCGGCCGGACTTCTGCTGTTGCCGTTCGCGCCGAACTTCCCGGTCTATGTGCTGGCTTGGGTGCTGATCGGCGTCGCCACCGCCTCGACGCTGTACGATCCCGCTTTCACCACGCTGACCCGGATCTTCGGCATGAATGCGCGGCGGCCGATCACGCTGGTGACCTTCGCCGGCGGTCTCGCCTCCACCATTTCCTGGCCGGTGATGCATTTCCTGATCGAGGCCGGCGGCTGGCAGCTCGTCTATTACGCGTGGGCGGCGGTGTTCGTTCTTGTCGTCGCGCCGCTGCACGGTTTCGCGTTGCCGCGGCATGGCGTGCATCCGGTGCATCGCCCGGCCGATACGGCTGCGAAAGCGGAGGTGGCACGCACCATCCCGGCGCGCGGCTGGCCGTTCTTTCTGATGGCGGCGGGTTTTGCCGGTCATGCCTTCGTGCTGTCGGGCACCACCACGCATCTGCTCACCATCCTGCAGCGCGGCGGCATCGACGCCGGGCTCGCGGTGACCATCGGCGCGCTGTTCGGCCCTTCGCAGGTGGTGACCAGATTCGCCGATTTCATCTCCGGCGGGCGACTGCACGCCGTGTGGGTGGCGCGCATCTCGATGGGCACGATGGTGTTCGCCTTCGCGCTTCTGGTGCTGGTCGGCATCACGCCGCTCCACGCTGTGCTGTTCGCGATCCTGTTCGGCGCGGCGAACGGGGTGATGACCATCGCGCGCGGCGCGCTGCCGCTGTCGATGTTCGGCCCGGTCGGCTTCGGCCGCGTGGTCGGGCGGATCTCGCGGCCGGGCCTGATCCTGCAGGCGGCGGCGCCGTTCGTGCTCGCTTTTGCGATGGACCGCTGGTCCGATCAGGCGGCGCTGGAGATCATGGTCGTCATGGTGCTGCTCTCGCTCGGTTGTTTCGCGGCGCTGCGCCGGCCGTAACGCCAACGACAAACGCCCCCGAGGGGGCGGGGGCGTCTGCAGAATCCGAACGGTGGGGAGACTCCGTTCAGGGGAACATGGCGTCGATGTCGTTCTGCGAGGCGTGGCCTTCCTCGCCGTCGAGTTTGGGGCCGTTGAGCAGCTTGGCGTCGCCCTCGCGGGTATCGACGATCGGCGGCGCGTGCTCCTTGATGGCGTCGACGCCGCCCCAGATATCCATCATCACGTTGATATGATGCTCGATGAATTTCATCGTGCTCATCACCTTGGAGATGCGCTGGCCGGTGAGGTCCTGGAAATTGCAGGCTTCGAAAATGCCAACTACCTTCTCGGAGATGTCGGCGCACAGCCGCTGATGCTGATCCGGCGAGATGTTCTTGACCAGCGCGGTGGCGGCCTGGTCGATTGCCTCAGCCGCTTCGAGAATCTGTTCGGTGGCTTGCTCGGTGCCGCCGACGATGGCGCCGAGTTCGCCGGTCACCTTCGACATTTCCTCGCCGCTGAAGCTGGTGCCGTGCAGCACCGCGATTTCCTGCTTGGTGCGGGTAATCGCGTCGTGGATCAGATCGAGCTCGACCTTGAGCTTCTCGCATTGCGCGATCTGGGCGCGATAGGAGTCCAGCGTCGCCTGCGCGCTGGCGGTCTCGCGCGCAAGCGCGGCGTTAACGTCGATAGGGGCGGCGCGCTCCTGCGGCGCGCGGCTCATCTGGTCGCGGATCGCGCGCAGTTCGGTCATGATCTTGTCGTGAAACGGAAGAATGTCGCCGTCGACCTCATCGATCGCGGGCATGCTGCCGGATTTGAGTTCTTCGACCCGGAAGCGTTTGCGCTGAACAACCATGGAATGTCCTCACCCTAGATTGATGTATATCTAGCGTGCGCTGTTTAACAGCCGGTTCATGCCCGCGATGACGCGGAACCAAAAACCGCAGGGGTTTGCAAACATCCATTAACCATAGGGTTTGCGCGTTCATCGAAAATAAACGCTGTTGTCAGGAAGGCATGTCGCTTGCGGAGATGGTGAATCGAAACCGCGTTTGCGTTTACCAAACCTGCGCGATTTGTCTTCACCATCGCTCGCATTGAAGGGCGCGGTGTCCGCGCGTTCCGACGAAACAGTGCAGAGTACGTCGATGTCCCGAAAATATTATCTCGCGCTAATGGCAGGCGCGGCGTTCGCCGGCGGCTGGCAGCCCGCCGCGGCGTTCGATGCGCGGCAATCCGATTCCTACGCGGTCTACAACGTGCAGCAAAGCGCGCCGGCATCCGCTCCGGTGCCGCTGCGCGTCGCTTATGCCGAGCGCTCCAACATGGGCGGCGGCTTCATCGAATTCCTGTTCGGCGGTGGCTCCTCGCAAGGCTATCAGCCGATGTCCGAGCAGCAAGGCTACGCGCCGATGGAGCAGCGCCAGTCGATACGCGATCCCGATGCGGCGGTGGAGACCGCGCGTCAGGGCTTCGATCCGAAATACGAGAAGCAGACGGTCGAGTATCACGGCAAGGAATCGGCCGGCACCGTGGTGATCGATACGCCGAACAAGTTTCTCTATCTGGTCCAGGGCAGCGGCCGCGCGCTGCGTTACGGCATCGGCGTCGGCAAGCCCGGCTTCACCTGGTCCGGCGTGAAAACCATCTCGGCCAAGAAGGAGTGGCCGGCCTGGACGCCGCCGCCGGAAATGCTCAAGCGCCGCCCCGATCTGCCGCGCCACATGGAAGGCGGGCCGGAGAATCCGCTCGGCGCGCGCGCGATGTATCTCGGCACCTCGCTCTATCGCATCCACGGCTCGAACGAGCCCTGGACCATCGGCACCAACGTGTCGTCCGGCTGCATCCGGATGCGCAACGAGGACGTGATCGACCTTTACGGCCGCGTCAATGTCGGCACCCGCGTCATCGTGCTGTAGGCCTCGCCAAAATTCGGAATCAAAAAACGGCCGCTGATTTCAGCGGCCGTTTTCCTTTCAACGCGATCGCAACCGGCGCTCAGGCGTAATCGCTGCCGCCATCGAAATCGCCATCGTCGAAATCGCCGTCGTCGTCATCATCATCGCCGTAGTCGTTCGACGCGGTGTCGTAGCTGTCATTCGTGCCGGACTGATCGGTGTTCTGATCGGCGAAGCTCTGGCGCTGGTCCGAACCGCTCTTGCCGATATCGCCCACACCGGCATCGCGGGCGAGATTGCCGCCTGACGCATCGTTGCCGCCGCCCCACGGGCTTGCCTTGTCGCTGTTCGCCACATCGCCGAAGCCGTGCTGCTGGCCGCCGCCGGTGAGACCGCGCAGGCTGTTCATCAGCATCGAGCCGCCGATCACGCCGGCCGCGGTTGCGGCCGCGGTGCCGAGGAACGACGAGCCGCCGCCGCCCGGCGCGCCGGCGACGCGCGGATCGGCATAGCCGCCACCTGCGGGACCATTGGCGGGCGCGTTCGGAGCGCCACCCAGCACCTGTCCGGTGTTCCAGGCCGGCCGGCCGCTGTCGGCGGGCGGCACGCGCGGCACCGAGCCACGGTTCGGCGCGGCGTCGAAGCCGAGCGCGTTGCGCATCGAATCGAGGAAGCCGGGCTCGGCCTGCGCCGGGGTACGGCCTTCCAGCTCGGCGATCCGGTCATGGGCCTGGCGCAACGCCTCGTCCTGCAACAGCACGGTCTGCACCAGCGCATAGGTCGCGTTGGGCGCGCGGCGCAGCCCCGCCATGATCGCGGCTTCCGCATCCGCCTCGCGTGGTCCGGTCTCCAGCCTGGCGAGCCGGTCGAACAGGTCGTCGACCATCTGGCGTTCCTGCGGCGTCATGTCTTCCTCCGGTCATGGACGAGTGAATAGCGTTCCGAATCTAGGAAGGTTCCATGTCGGAAGAAGGCCGCCCCAGATTAAATTTTGCAGAGGTTGGGGCTGCGACAAAACGCCTGACACGTCATTACTAGGAGGCGAGGCCGACGAAGCAATCCAGCATGACCCGATCATCATCCTGAGGAGTGCGTTGCGCGTCTCGAAGGATGAGGCCTCGCGTTCATGCGCGTCTCAACTCCTCATGGTTCGAGACGTCGCTTCGCTCCTCCTCACCATGAGGAACTAGACAGCCTCACGCCTTGCGCAGCGAGCAGGCGGGTGAAGTCGTCGCTGGCGAGATAGTGGTATTCGCGCTCGCGCTGATGGGTGAAGGGATCGAGCGCGATCAGCATCTCGTCGACGAAACCGGGATGGCACATCACGAGGCCGCCATCGGGTATGCCGGCGAGAAAGCCCGTCATCAGCGCGGCGAAATCGCTAGCCTTGCTGAAATCATAAGCGCCGGCGAAGCCGGTGTTGGTGGCGAGCGCGGCGCGGGCGGCGCGGCGGCGGAATTCCACGCTGAGAATATCGAGCAGCAGCGCCTTGGCGCCGCCGCGGCGCGGCTTCCGCGCCGGACGACCGCACTGGCGCACCCATGCATTCGGCGCGGCGTCCTTCACCGCGGCGAGAAAGGCGTCGCGCACCTGCGGAAACAGATGCACATGCTGGTGGCCGTCGACATAGTCGGGCGCGCGCCCGAACAATTCGGTGAACGCCGCAAGCTGCGCCGCGATCTCCGCGCGCATGATCTCGGGATCGAGCCGGCGCAGCGTCGCCAGCCGCAACATGACGCCGAGCGGCAGGAAGGTGCCGCCGTCGAGCGGGCGGAAATACATCGTCAGCGGGCGGAACGGCGCGGTCAGCGTGAGATGCAGGCCGATGGCGCAATTCGGGTTCTGCGCGGCCGCTTCGTTCAGCGCGGCGACGTCGCCGCGCTCGAGCGCCGCGCCCACCGTCATCACCGAGGTGGCGTTGAGGCGTCCGCGCGCGATCAGGTCGGCGATGGCGCGGTTGACGCCGGGGCTGATGCCGTAATCATCGGCGCATAGCGTGATGCGTCGTGTCGCCGTCATTCAGCGGCGGTCCGCGCGGCGTCGGCGGTGCTGTTCTCGGCGCCGTCTCCCGCCGTCTTCATGGTTTGCTCGGCGACGAAATACACCGGCCGCGCTTTCAGCTCCGACAGGATCTTGCCGATATATTCGCCGAGCACGCCGATCATGATGAGTTGCACGCCGCCCAGCGTCATCAGGCCGACCACCAGCGAGGGATAGCCCGGCACTGATTTGCCGGACACGATGGTCTCCCACAGGATCGACAGACCGAACAGGAAGGCGACGCCGGCGAGCACCACCCCGAGCAGGCTGGCGAAGCGCAGCGGCGCCACCGAGAACGAGGTCAGGCCCTCGATCGATAGGCCGAGCAGCCGCGCCGCGCTGAAAGTGGTGACGCCATGGGCACGCGGCTCGGGTTCGTAATCGACCCGCTTCTGGCGAAAGCCGATCCAGCTTGCCAGCCCCTTGAAGAAGCGGTTGCGCTCGGGCAGGCGGCGCAGCGCCGCCGCGGCGCGCGGCGACAGCAGGCGGAAATCGCCGGCGTCCTCGGGAATCTTCTGACGCGCGCCCCAATTGATCAGCGCGTAGAAGCCGTGCACCGAAATCCGGCGCAGCAGCGACTCGTTTTCGCGATGCGCTTTCGCCGTGTAGACGACGTCATAGCGATCATCGAGCCAGTGGCTGACCAGTTGTTCGGCAAGGTCGGGCGAGTGCTGGCCGTCGCCGTCCATGAACATCACCGCGCCGAGCCGGGCATGATCGAGCCCCGCCATCAGAGCGGCTTCCTTGCCGAAATTGCGCGACAGCGACACCACCTGCACGTCGAGTGCGGTCGCCGGCAGTTCGCGCGCAATGGCGAGGGTGCGGTCCTGGCTGCCGTCGTCGACATAGACGGTTTCGCAGGCGAGGCTGTAGCGCTGTTTCAATTTGGCGGCGAGCGCGATCAGGCGCTCGTGCAATTGCGCGAGGCCCGGTGCTTCGTTGTAGAGCGGCACGACGATGGACAGGCCCTGCGCGGCGGCGGCGCGCGCATCATCGGTGATAGGCGATACGTCGGAACCGGGCATCATCGATCAAGCCTTCACAAAGGTCCTGTTGATCATATGGCGATTGCCGGCCCGGTCGCCAGAACCGGCCGGCGTCATCGCCGCAGAAATGCCTCGAGCTTGGCGAACAGCGGATTGTCCCGGTCCATCACATAGTCCAGCGAGGCGACCGACACGGTGTCCGCGCCATGGCGGCGCAGGAAATCGCTGAGGCCGTAGACGGTGGCGGGCGGGCAGTGCAGCGTCACCATGCCGGAGGAGGTCGGTCCGCCGAACGGCGACACCACGCCGAAGCGCTCGCGCGCCTCGGCCAGCAGCGCGTCGTTGCAGCCGGTAAAACGTGTGCGCACTTCCTTGTATTTCTCGGCGCGGGCGCGCGCGGCGATGTGGTCGAGGATGATCCGCGTGGTCTCGCGCGCGCCATCCGACCAGTCGGCCTGTTTGGAGGCGACGAGATTGGCGTGGCTGCGCAGCATCACGCCGTCGTCCAGCACCTTGAGCCCGTTGGCGGCGAGCGTTGCGCCGGTGGTGGTGATGTCGACGATCAGTTCGGCACTGCCGCTGGCCGGCGCGCCTTCGGTCGCGCCCGCGCTTTCGACGATGCGATAGTCGGTGACGCCCTGCGCGGCGAAGAAGTTGCGCGTCAGGTTGATGTATTTGGTGGCGACCCGCATGCGGTGATTGTGCTTGGCGCGGAACGCGGTGGCGACATCGTCGAGGTCGGCCATGGTGCGGACGTCGATCCACGCCTGCGGCACCGCGACCACGACATTGGCGGAGCCGAAGCCGAGATTCTGCACCAGCATCACGCGCTGATCCGCATCGGCGATGTTTTCGCGGATCAGGTCCTCGCCGGTGATGCCCAGATGCACGCTGCCGCGCGCGAGCTGCGCCGCGATCTCGCTCGCCGACAGGTAAGCGATCTCGACATTGTCGAGCCCGGCGATGGTGCCGCGATAATCGCGAACCCCGCCGGCCTTGGCGAGCGTCAGCCCGGCGCGGGCGAAGAAGGCGTCGGCGTTTTCCTGCAGCCGGCCTTTCGAGGGAACGGCCAGAACGAGCGGCGTGCTCATGTGGCGCTCCCTTGGGTGAGCGCTTCGATCCAGATCGAGAAACCGACCGCGGGGATCGGCGCCGGCGCGCCGAGCCGGGTCAGCAGACCATCATAACGGCCGCCGCCGACCAGCGCCTCGCCGGAGCCGCGGCGCTGCAATTCGAATTCGAAGCCGGTGTAGTAGTCGAGGCCGCGTCCGAACGAGGTCGAGAAGCGGACCGCGGTCATGTCGATGCCGCGCGCCGCCATGAAGCCGGTACGGCTCTCGAGCTGGTCGATTGCGGCGTCGAGGTCGAGACCGGCCTGCGTCGCCAGCGCGCGAAGCTGTGCCAGCGCCTCGTCAACATTGCCTGTAATGTTGAGGTAATGTTGAATTAATGTCAGCTTTTCGCGGGGCAGCGCGCCGCTCTTGAGAGTGGATTGCTCGAGGAAGCGGTCGGCGATTTCCGCCACGGTGCGGCCGCCGACATTGGTGGTGCCGGCGATCGACATCAGGTCGGTGACCAGCGCTAGCGCCGCCTTGCGGTCGGAGCCGGCGAGCGCGGCGAGCACGCCCTCATATTCGTTGGCGCCGTTGCTCGGCGCGAGCGCAAGCTGCGCGATGTCCTGCGCAAGGCCGGTCTTGCGGTTGAAATCCTTGATCAGCCGCCGTTTCAGCACTGGTGCAAGTTCGAGCGCATCGAGCAGCGCCACGAACAGCGCCGCATCGCCGGTGCGGATCTCGACATCGGTGACGCCGAACGCGGCCGCGGCTTCAAGCCCGAGCGACAGCATTTCCGCATCGGCGGCGGCGCGGTCGCTGCGGCCGAAGGATTCGACGCCGGCCTGATTGAACTCGCTGGGCTTGCCGCCGCGATAGCGGAACACCGGCCCGAGATAGCAGAAGCCGGCCGGCTGCCCGGCTTGCGGCGAAGCCAGATAGGCTCGCGCCACCGGAATGGTGAGGTCCGGACGCAGACACAGCTCCTCGCCGCCGGAATCGCTGGTCAGATACAGGCTCTTGCGGATGTCCTCGCCGGACAGATCGAGAAACGGCTCCGCCGGCTGCAGGATCGGCGGCTTCGCATGCGCATAACCGGTCCGCGCAAAGGACAACAGCAGCGCCTCCGCCGGGGCGGCGGCGCCGGTCGCGATCGGGGCGGCGGTCGTGTTCATCTCAAAGTCCGTGAAAGATCAAAAGGCTGCAGCCCTGTAGCACGCTTATCGGTTCCGTTCGACGGGGAAGCCGAAAGTCGCTTAACAAGATTTCGGATTGCAACCTATGCGGGCATATCAGGGTTTGCCCCAATCGCCCAGCACGGTCTGGACCACCGCCAGCGCCGCCACGGCGGCGGTATCGGCACGCAGGATGCGGGGGCCGAGCGCGAGCCGGACGGTCCGGGGCTGCCTGAGCAGGGCGGCGCGCTCCTCCTCGGCAAAGCCGCCTTCGGGGCCGATCAGCACGTCGATGCCGGAGGATAGCGAGGCGTCGGCCAGGGCGGCCGCCGGATCGGCCACCTCGGCGGCCTCGTCGCAGAACACCAGCAGGCGCTGCGGGTCGCGGGCGGCGAGATAGCGCTCCAGCGGCACCGGATCTTCCACCGCCGCAAGGCTGAGAATGCCGCATTGCTCGGCGGCCTCGATGACGTTGGCGCGCATCCGCTCGGCGTTGAGGCGGCTGATCTGAGTAAACCGTGTGATCACCGGCTGCAGGGCGCTCGCGCCCATCTCCACCGCCTTCTGCGCCATGTAATCGAGCCGCGCATGCTTGAGCGGGGCGAACACCAGATGCAAATCGGGCAGACGGTCCTGCGGCCGGCTTTGGGCGGTGAGAATCAGTTGATCGGGCCGTTTGCGCCCGGAAATGTCGGCGCGCCATTCGCCGTCCCGGCCGTTGAACACCAGCACGGGATCACCCGCGCCGAGCCGCAGCACGTTGCCGAGATAATTGGCCTGGGCGCGGTCGAGCGCGAGGGTTGCGCCGTCAGCGAGCGGCGCGTCGACAAACAGGCGGGGGCTGCGGAAATCGTGCGTGGGCATGGGGTATTTCCTTGGCTGCGTTAGATCATGCCATGCGGCGGGTGCGAAGAGGTTTTGGAACCCTCGCCGTGGTCGATATCGTACTCGCGCGTCCAACCGCCGCGCTGTCGCCCCATTCGGCGGGTTGTTAAGGCGGGGTGGGGCCCGTAAAAGTGGCCCGGCGTGGTCTCGCCGGGGGAGAATTGTGATCGCCACCCGATTGGTTTCGCCATGTCTGAACGGTCTCTTCGCTGCCTGTGGCGCGATTGTCCTGTTTGCCGCCGCGCCGGCCAGCGCACAGGTCGCATTTCCCGCGCCGCTGCCGGGCCAGGCCGCGCCACCGCCGCAGGCCTCGCCATTTCCGCCGGTGGGCGCGAGCGGCGCGCCGGCGCAGGCTCCGATGGCGTTTCCCTCGCAGGGCGTGGCGCCGATGAGCGGTGGCTTCTCACCCGCGCCGCAGGGCGGTCCGCCGCCCGGCGCGCAGAATTGCATGAACGAATTTTTGCCGCTGCGTAAGGAGGCCGAAAGGCGCGCCGAGGTGATCAAGGGGCTCGGGAAGCGCAAGGCGCCCGCGAGCGAAGCCTGCAAGGCGATCGGGGCCTTCGCGCAGGCCGAATTGAAAATGATCAAATACGTGCGGACCAACGCCAAGCGCTGCGGCATTCCCGAGCAGGCGGTGGAGCAGATGGCGGGCGGCCACAAGAACACCGCGCAGATGCAGGCAAAGGTCTGCAATGTCGCGGCCCAGCAGCAGCGCGGACCGGCGGGCCCCAGCCTGAGCGAGGCGCTAGGCGCCTCGACCGCGTTGCCGGAGGCGGCGCCGACCAGGCGCGGTGGCGGCAGCACGTTCGATACCATCAACGGCAACGTACTCGCGCGGTAATTTGAGTTGCGGGTCCGGGCCAATTCTCGCTCGCGCATGCGCGGGCGTGCTATGGTGTGTCGTCTCACCATCTTCGCACGCCGATGATTGACGTCTCCGCACCTGTCGCCGATTCCACCGCCAATTGGGTCGATACCCGCGCGCCGCTGTGGGCGCGGCCCTATCTGCGGCTGTCGCGGATGGACCGGCCGATCGGCTCCTGGCTTTTGCTGCTGCCCTGCCTGTGGTCGGCGGCGCTGGCGGCCGCGATGGCCGGGCGACTGCGCGACCTGCCGTGGCTGATTGCGCTGTTCGCCATCGGCGCGTTCGTGATGCGCGGCGCGGGCTGCACCTGGAACGACATCACCGACCACGATCTCGACGCCCGGGTGGAGCGGACCCGCTCGCGGCCGATTCCGGCAGGGCAAGTCAGCGTCCGGCAGGCTGCCGTCTTTCTGGTCGTGCAGGCGCTGATCGGGCTTGTGGTTCTGCTGCAGTTCGATCGCTTCGCGGTGATCGCCGGCATCGCCTCGCTGCTGGTGGTTGCGATCTATCCGTTCATGAAGCGCATCACCTACTGGCCGCAATTCGTGCTCGGTCTGGCCTTCTCATGGGGCGCGCTGATGGGCTTTGCCGTGCTGCTCGGCCGGATCGACGCCACGGCGCTTGCGCTTTACGCCGGCTCGATCGCCTGGGTGATCGGTTACGACACGCTCTATGCGCATCAGGACGCCGACGACGACGCGCTGATCGGCGTCAAGTCGACCGCGCTGCTATTCGGCGCGCGGACGCAGGTGATGCTGGCGCTGTTTTATGCGCTGGCGGTGGCGCTGATCGGGCTGTCGTTGTGGCTGGCGGGCACTGGCTGGTTCGGCTGGCTCGGCCTGGCCGCCTTTGCCGCGCATCTGGCTTGGCAGGTGGCGCACATCAAGATTGACGATTCGCCACTTTGTCTGCGGCTGTTCAAGTCCAATCGCGATGCCGGACTGCTGCTATTCGCCGGATTGCTCGCCGACGCGATTGCGCGCGCGATCTGAAGATGCATCGCGCGCCGTCAGTGGCGCGCGACGATCTCGCGTTCGTTGCGATGGATGGTTGCCGCGCCCCGCGCATGTCCGGCCTTGCGGCGGACCAGGAATTTCGGCCGCCGCGCCTTGATGACATGATGACGGCGACGACGCGGCGCCGGCTCGTGCGCCATGTCGCTTTCTTCATCGATCTGCGGCAGCGCGAACAGGTCGCTCCATGTCATCCAGGCGTGCTCGATCTCGTCGCTGTCCGTCGTGACGATCAGCGGCACCGACAATGACGGATCGCGATGGGTCAGAACCAGAGCCTGTCCGGCATCGGTCTGGCGGCAGGCGATGCCGAGAAATTCGCGGATGCGAACCTGCACGGTCATGGTGATGCCGCTAATGGCACGCCGCACGACGACGCGTTCGCGATTGATCTCGATCTGCCGTGTGCCGCCATCGGCGCGCGTGTCGCGTGCCTCGTAGCGAACCGGCAAAGAATGGGGGTCGAGCCGCAGATCGCGGCTCGACCCGGCGGGTTGCGCCCCGCCGACTCCGAATTGACGCCTCACGGCTTTTTCTCCCCGCCGGAATTATGTTCCCGGTCGATGCGAGGAGGTTGCCAGAGCGGTCTGCCGTTCGGCTTAACAAGGCTGGTTAATCACGCGTTGCGGCGGCATCTTCACGGCGCATGCTTGATGAGTGGTTGGCGGGCATGATTGACGAGACCTTGCCAGGACGATGAAATATCTTCCGATCCGGCGCGGGACATGCTTGAAGTTGGCCTCAAGCGAGCACATCTCAGGGTGCCGGGTCATCGATGGCATGTGTCTTCGCGCGGATGTTACGGACGCATGCTTCCCCGCCTGTCCGGATTGCGCTCAAGCCTCGGGATTTTATTCGTGACCTCTTTGTCCAGCGTTCAGACCGCCGCCAAATCCGCCGCCTCCGATCTGTTCGACCAGTCCGCCTTGAGCGCATTGGCCGAACGCCTTGTCGATGCGGCCAGACGCGCCGGAGCCGATGCGGCCGACGCGGTCGCGGTGCGCGGCATTTCGCAGAGCGTTGAAATTCGCGACGGTCAGGTCGAGGAATCCGAGCGCTCCGAGGGCGACGATGTCGGGCTGCGCGTGCTGGTCGGCAAGCGGCAGGCCGTGGTCTCCACCAACGATATCGGCGGCGACAATGTCGCGAAGCTCGCCGAGCGTGCGGTGGCGATGGCGCGCGTGGCGCCGGACGACAATTTTGTCGGCCTCGCCGATCCGGCGCTGCTTGCCCGCAGTTTTCCCGATCTCGATCTGCTCGATCCCGATATGCCGTCGACCGCCGATCTGGAGCGGCGCGCGCAGGAAGCCGAGGCGGCGGGTCTTGCGGTGCAGGGCGTCACCAAATCCGGCGGCGCTTCGGCTTCGGCCGGGATCGGCGGCATGGTGCTGGTCACGAGCACCGGATTTCATGGCTCCTATCTGCGTTCGAGCCAGGGCGTCTCGATGATGGCGATTGCCGGCGAAGGCACCGGCATGGAGCGCGATTACGATTTCACTTCCGCTATCCATGCCACCGACCTTCTGTCTCCGAAAGACGTGGGCCGCAGTGCGGGCGAACGCACGGTGGCGCGGATCAATCCGCGCAAGGTCGAGACCTGCAAGGTGCCGGTGGTGTTCGATCCGCGCATCGCCAACTCGCTGGTCGGTCATCTGATCAGTGCGGTGAACGGCGGATCGATTGCGCGCAAGACCAGTTTCCTCAAGGACAAGCTTGGCCAGCAATTGTTCGGCAAAGGCATCCGCGTTATCGACGATCCGCTGCGGGTGCGCGGGCTGCGTTCGCAGACCTTCGATGCCGAGGGCGTCGCGGTGAAGAAGCTCGCGATCATCGATGATGGCGTGCTGACATCCTGGCTGCTGGATTGCGCGACCGCGCGCGAGCTCGGGCTTGTCACCACCGGTCATGCCCATCGTGGCGTGTCCTCCGCGCCATCCCCCGGTGCCTACAATCTGCATCTGGAGCCCGGCACGGCGACGCCAGCCGAGTTGATCTCGGACATCAAGCAGGGTTTCTACGTCACCGACCTGATCGGCTCCGGCGTCAATGGCGTTACCGGCGACTACAGCCGCGGCGCGGCGGGCTTCTGGATCGAGAACGGCGAGATCACCTATGCGGTGAGCGAGGTGACGATTGCCGGTCATCTGCTCGATATCTTCAAATCGATGACGCCTGCGAATGATCTTGTTTTCAAATACGGCATCAACGCACCCACGGTGCGGATCGAGGGATTGACGGTTGCCGGACGCTGATATCGATCTTGAACGCGATGCCTCGCTGCTGATTGGCGCAGTGCGCGACGCCGGAGCGCTGGCGCTGCAGATGCGGCGCGGCGATGTCAAAAGCTGGATCAAAGGCGTCTCGTCGCCGGTGTCCGAAGCGGACATCGCGGTCAACGATTTGATCGAGACGCGGCTGCGGGCCTCTACGCCGGATTATGGCTGGCTGTCGGAGGAAAGCGCCGAGGACGCCTCGCGCCTGCGCAAGCCCGCCGTCTGGGTGGTCGATCCGATCGACGGGACGCGGGCGTATCTGGCGCGCCGCGACGACTGGTCGATCAGTGTGGCGCTGGTGCATGACGGTCTGCCCGTGCTGGCGGCGGTGTTCGCGCCGGCGAGCGATGAGTTCTTTTTCGCTCATCGCGCGGTGGGCGCTGAGCTCAACGGCGCGGCGATTTGCGCAAGCGATGGCCCGACGCTGGATTTCACCAAGATCACGGGACCTCAGCCTTTGGTCGAACGGCTGCCGCCTTTGGGCGAGGGGGTGGAAATCTATCCTCGCATCGGATCGCTGGCGCTGCGGCTGTGCCGGGTCGGATCAGGGCGGATCGATGCTGCTTTCGCAGGGGGCAAGAGCCATGACTGGGACCTTGCGGCGGCCGACCTAATCGTGCACGAAGCGGGCGGCCAGATGACTGAGATCACGGGTGAGCCGCTGGTGTATAATCGTTCCGATGTGACCCATGGCGTTTTGATCGCGGCGGGACGCGCTCGTCATCGCCGCATTGTCGAGCACTTCCAGGCGCATCCGCTTCTTTGAAGTAAACAACTGGATTTTCTGGCCGAATCCACGTTAATCCTTTGCCGAGGAAATACTGATCCATGTCCGACGCCCCCCAACAATTGCTGCATCTTGTCATTGGCGGCGAACTGTCCGGTCTCGATGCCACGACTTTCAAGGATCTCGACAAGGTCGAGATCGTCGGCCTCTATCCGAACTACGCCGCGGCCTTCGATGTCTGGAAGGCGAAGGCCCAGCAATCCGTCGACAACGCCCACATGCGCTATTTCATCGTTCACATCCATCGCCTGCTCGATCCGGGGCAAGACGCGAAGTCCGCACGTTGACCTTCTCGCTTCGCAAATTGAGCCGGACCTCCTGGGTCCAGCAGATTGCCGGTTTCATCGCCGCGGAATTCCTGCGCCTTGTCTGGTGGACCAACAGGTTCACTTACGATCCGCCGGACGTGTATCAGCGCATCGAGCCGGACATGCCGGTGATCGTGGCGTTCTGGCACGGCCAGCATTTCATGATGCCGTTTCTCAAGCGCAAGCAATATCCGGCGAAGGTTTTGATCTCGCGTCACCGCGACGGCGAGATCAATGCGATCGCGGCCGAGCGGCTCGAGGTCGGCACCGTGCGCGGCTCTGGCGATCACGGCTCCTCGTTCCATCGCAAGGGCGGCGTGCAGGCGTTCAAGGGCATGCTGCGCGCGCTGGAAGAGCGCTACAACATGGCGCTGACCGCCGACGTGCCGAAGGTGTCGCGCAAGGCGGGGCTCGGCATCATCATGCTGGCGCGCGAATCCGGCCGCCCGATCATGCCGGTGGCGATCGCCACCAGCCGTTTCCGTCGGCTGAAGAACTGGGACCGCTCGGTCATTCACTTGCCGTTCGGCCGCGGGATTATCATGGCGGGCGAATTGATCCGTGTGCCGGGCGATGCGGATTCCGAAACCATGGAAGTGTTGCGACAGCAGCTTGAAACCCGCTTGAACGAGATCACCCGTCGCGCCTACGCTACGGTTGGCCGTTCCGATGGGGATTCCTAGATGGCGAACAGCCTGCCGATGACGCTGCAGGTCTACCGTCGTGCCTCGGCGCTGGCCGCGCCGCTGGTGGGGCCGGTGACCGGGCGCAGGTTGAAGCAGGGCAAGGAAGATCCGGCGCGGCTCGGTGAGCGGCGCGGCATCGCCGGTGTGGCACGGCCGGACGGGCCGCTGATCTGGATTCATGGCGCGAGCGTCGGCGAAGTGCTGGCCGCGGCCGGACTGATCGAACGCCTGCGCGAGTTCAACGTCCGGATTCTGCTCACCTCCGGCACCGTGACCTCGGCGGCGATCGCGGCCAAGCGCTTCCCGCCCGATGTCATCCATCAGTATGTGCCGTTCGACTCGCCGCGTTTCGTCGCGCGCTTCCTCGATCACTGGCAGCCGGGACTGGCGCTGTTCATCGAATCCGATCTGTGGCCCAATCTGCTGCTGTCGAGCGCCGAGCGGCGCATTCCCATGGTGCTGATCAACGGGCGGATGTCGCCGCGCTCGTTTCCGCGCTGGCGCAGGGCGCCTGGCACCATTTCGACTTTGCTTGGCTGTTTCGATCTGTGCCTGGCGCAGTCTGATCTCGATGCCGAACGCTTCAGCGCTCTGGGCTGTCCGAATGTCGTGACCTCCGGCAATCTGAAACTTGATGTCGCGGCGCCGCCAGCCGATCCGGTCCGGCTCGACGAACTCGGGAGAGCGGTGCAGGAGCGTAATGTGATTGTGGCGGCTTCGACCCATCCGGGCGAGGAGGAGATCATCGGCGACGCGCATCGCCGGCTCGCCGCCAGCATTCCTTCGCTGCTGAGCGTGATCGTGCCGCGCCATCCCAAGCGCGGCATCGCCATCGCGCGCATGCTGGCCGCGTCAGGGCTGCGTGTGGCGGTTCGCTCGCAGAACGAATTGCCCTCCGCTCACACCGATATCTATATCGCCGACACCATCGGTGAGCTCGGTCTGTTCTACCGGCTGGCGCCTGTGGTGTTTATGGGTGGCTCGCTGGTCGCGCATGGCGGACAGAATCCGATCGAGGCGATCAAGCTCGGCGCGGCGATCCTGCATGGTCCGCATGTGTTCAACTTCACCGAGATCTATCAGTCGCTCGATGAGGTGGGCGGCGCGCTCTGCGCGGCGGATGGCGAGCACTTCGTCAAACTGCTCGCACATCTGTCGTGCAATCCGATTGCACGCCAGCAGGTCGTCGCCGCGGCCGAGCGCGTGATGGCGCGGCTGGGCGGCGCGCTCGGCAAGACGCTCGGCGCGCTGGAGCCCTATCTGTTGCAGCTTCGGCTCGAGCGGGTCGCCGCCGATGCGTGAGCCGGGCTTCTGGTACGGTTCGCCCTCGCCATTGTCCTGGCTGCTTCGGCCCGTCGCCGCGATCTATGGCGCGGTCGCGGCACGGCGGATGGCGCGTCCCGGCGTGCCGGTCGGCGTCCCCGTGATCTGCGTCGGTAACTATCACCTCGGCGGTGCGGGCAAGACGCCGGTGACGCTGGCGTTGGCGCAGATGCTGCGTGCGATGGGCGAACGACCCATGGTAGTGAGCCGGGGCTATGGCGGTTCGCTGGAAGGACCGGTCGAAGTCGACGCGCGGCGGCATATGGCGGCGGAAGTCGGCGACGAGCCCTTGATGATGGCGGAGCGCGTGCCGGTGATCGTGGCGCGCGATCGCGCGGCCGGCGCGATGCTGGCGCGTGAGGGTGGTGCGAGCGTGGTGCTGCTCGATGACGGCTTGCAGAATCCGGCGTTGGTCAAGGACGTGACGCTCGCGGTGGTCGATGGCACGCGGGCGCTTGGGAACGGACAGGTCTTTCCGGCGGGTCCGCTACGCGCGCCGCTGCCGCCGCAGCTTGCCCGTACCGATGTGCTGATCGTGATCGGCGCGGGTCGTGCCGCCGACGAACTGGCGCGTGCCGCCAGTGCGCGCGGCGTGCTGGTGCTGCGCGCGGGCTTCGTTGCCGATCCGCAAGCGGTCGAGCGGTTGCAGGGGCGGCGGGTGCTGGCCTTCGCCGGCATCGGCGATCCGCAGCGCTTCTTTGCCACGTTGCGTGCGCAGGGCATCGACGTCGCCGAAACGAGGGCATTCGCCGATCATCATGCTTACGCGCCTTACGAGGTCACGGATCTGCGCGCGCGAGGGGCGGCGCAGAACCTGACGCTGGTGACGACAGAGAAGGACATGGCGCGGATCGCCAGCGAACCACGGCTGTCGCGCCATCGCGCCGAGGTGGTGCCGTTCAAGGTGACGTTGCAGTTCGAGAACGAAACCGCATTGCGGACGCTGCTGGTCGATCGCCTCGCCATGGTGCGACATCCTGGTTGATTCGCGATGTCGCCGTCCTGCGTTGACGCGTTGCACGCAGGCATGAGCTTGATTTGGGTCAACTTTCGATTAACAGAATAGACATCGCCGCTCGGTACGATGCTGCTAGTCAACAGCATACGGATCGCGCTGATGGGCAGGATTCTACCGACCACGACGGAGGTATTTTTTGATGCCGCCGACATTATTGTTTCCAAGACCGACCTGAAGGGACGGCTTACCTACGCCAACAAGACGTTCTGCGATATCTCCGGTTACACACAGCGCGAATTGATCGGCCAGCCGCATAGCATCCTGCGCCATCCCGATATGCCGCGCAGCGTCTTCAAGCTGATGTGGGAGGCTATCGCTCGCGGCGAGGAGGTCTTTGCCTATGTCAAGAACATGACGAAGACAGGCGATTACTACTGGGTCTTCGCCCACATCACGCCCTCGTTCGACGCCGACAAGCAGATTCTCGGTTATCATTCCAATCGCCGCGTACCGAACCGGCGCGTTATGGAGAGCGCGATCGTTCCTCTCTATGCGGAAATTCTGGCCGAGGAACGTCGTCATGCTAATGGAAAGGAAGCTCTGGCGCGCGGTTTCCAGTTCATGACGGATTTCATCGGCTCGAAGTCGATGTCGTATGACGAGTTGATCTTTTCGCTTTAGGCCGGTTTGTCCGGCTTTTTTTTGTTGCAGTGTGTTTTACGTGTTCGACGGCTTGCGGGTTGCGCAGAGCCGGTCTTCCGATTGTCGAATTCAAGGGATTCTCCGATGTCGTCGTTTTCTCTGTTTCAGGCGGCGCGATACGGCGTGATCGCTGTGTTGCTTTGTCTGCTGCTTGCCGCCGCCGCAATTGTCATGGGAATGCCCATGGTTTCGCTTCTGGCCGTCTGTGCAGCCGTTGCTGCGGCGGCCTTCGTGTTGCTGCTGATGGTGCGAAGCCAGCGTCATTTGCGGGAGATCGGCCGCGTCTGCGAGGACGTCGCGCGGGGCCAGTTCGAATCGCGGATCCAGAACATTGCGGCGGGCGATCTCGGGCGCCTGCAACTCGCCATCAACGACATGATCGACCGCTGCGATGCCTTCGTGCGCGAAGCGGGGGCGGCGATGGAAGCGGTATGTCACGACAAATATTATCGCACGATCCTGCCGCAGGGGCTGCACGGTGCGCTGGCGCATTCGGCGGACATCATCAACGCTGCGATGCAGGCCATCCGCGCCAAGGTCACCACATTCGATACTGTTGCCGTTCGCTTCGACCGCGGCGTGAACGAGATTATCGGTGAGCTGGCCGGAGCCTCGGCGAAAATGAGCGGCACCGCGCAGTCGCTGGCCGGCGGCGTCGAGACCACGCGGGCGCTGGCGATCTCGGTCGCGGCGGCTTCCGAGGAGGCATCGGTCAATATGCAGGCGATCGCCGGCGCGGCCTCCGAACTGACGCGCTCCGCCTCTGCGATCAGCGAGGATGTTTCGCGGTCGACCGGCATCGCGCGCAAGGCGGTGGAGCATGCCGCGCGCGCCCATCACACCGTCGGCGAATTGAAGGAGACCGCGGAGGAGATCGGCAACGTCCTGATGCTGATCACCGCAGTTGCCGAGCAGACCAACCTGCTGGCGCTCAATGCGACGATCGAGGCGGCGCGCGCCGGAGAAGCGGGGCGCGGCTTCGCCGTGGTGGCGCAGGAGGTGAAAACGCTGGCGGGGCAGACCGCCAAGGCGACGCAGGAAATTTCCGATCAGGTGGCGCGGGTGCAATCCACCACCGAAAGCGCGGTGGCAGCGATCAGCGAGATCGGAACCACGATTGGCGAGGTTGCGAGCATCACCTCGCAGGTTGCGCTGGCCGTCGATGCACAGGGTGTCGAGACCAAGCGGATTGCCGAAAGCCTCGAACAGGCCTTTGTCGGGATCAGCGAGATCGCTAATAACGTGCACAGCGTGACCACGCATGCCGATGACACGGCGAGTTCGGCCGGCGTCACCGAAGTGGTGTCGGAGACCATGTCGGAACAGGCTCGAAAGCTGTCGGTGGAAATCAGCGGGTTTCTCGCCAGCGTGCGGCAGCACAAGGCCGGCGAGACGGCGGATGCCGCAATGGTCGCGTCAGCCGCCTGAGGATTGCGCCTTGAACGCGCTGGGATAGTGCCGTTGCAACACCGCCTCGGGCGAAGCATAGGCCTCCTGGCGGTCGACGCTCCAGTATTTCAACTCGTCCAGTGGAATATGTTCGCCGCTCACCGCGCAGACGACATAGGCGCCCGGCGCAATGACGCGAAAATCGCCGTCGAGAAATTCCAGCCGGGCCTCGCCATGGCCCGATGTTCCGAACTTGTTGAGCACTGATCCGTCCTTCGGCTGTCTCGCCGTAATATAGAATGGCCGGGCGGCTGGTGAAACCCCGTGCACCCCGAAACAATAGGCAGGACACCCGGGCTAAAACAGATCGCCCTGGAGTTTCCGTACGCCAAAATCGGTGGTCCGCTTCGAGGGCGGTCGCGCCGGCGCGGGTTTCGGCTCAGCCCGCGGCGGATCGTCCGTGCCCCCGGCGGTAGCGGCGATGCGCCCATCGGCGAATTCGATGCTGAGCGAGGTGCCGGGCGCGATCGCTGCCGCGGCGTGTAACGTCTGTCCTTCCGTGTCGCGCACCAGCGCGAAGCCGCGCGACAGCACGCCCTTGTAGGACAGCGCCGACAGCAACTGATCCATATGCCGCAGCCGGGTGCGGTGCTGCTCGATTGCCTGCCGGCTGCAGCGCTCGGCGCTGGCGGCAAGGCGCTGCACCTGATCGCGCCCGCGCCCGATTTGGTCCTTCAGGGTGCGCACCGTGAGCCGGCCGCCGATCATCGACAGCCGCCTGTCATAGACATGGGTATTGGCGCGCAGCGCGCGGGGCAATTGCGCGGCGGCGTTGTCGAGCCGCTGGCGCGGGATTGCCAGGAGGTCCTGCAGCTTCGGCAGTGCGCGGGCGGCGCTGCGCAATTCACCGCGGCGGCTTTCCTGACCGCGCTGCCAGCAGGCGAGGCTGCGCCGCGCCAGGTTTGCGACTTCGAGGATGAGTTCGGCACGCACCGGAACCGCCATCTCGGCGGCGGCAGTCGGCGTCGGCGCGCGCTTGTCGGCGACGAAATCGATCAAGGTGACGTCGGTCTCGTGGCCGACCGCAGAAATCAGCGGGATCATGCTGCCCGCCGCGGCGCGAACCACGATTTCCTCGTTGAACGACCACAGGTCCTCCAGCGAGCCGCCGCCGCGCGCGACGATTAGCAGATCGGGTTTGGGAATCGGCCCGTTTTCTTCCAGCGCGTTGAAGCCGTCGATAGCGGCGGCGATCTGCTCGGCCGAGCCTTCGCCCTGCACCCGCACCGGCCACACCAGCACGCGACGTGGAAAACGATCGTCCAGACGATGCAGGATATCGCGGATCACGGCGCCGGTCGGCGAGGTGACGACGCCGATCACCTCCGGCAGCCATGGCAATAGTTGCTTGCGCGCCTCGTCGAACAGGCCCTCGGCGGCGAGCTTCTTCTTGCGCTCTTCCATCAGCGCCATCAGCGCGCCGACGCCGGCGGGCTCGATGGCTTCGATGACGATCTGGTACTTCGAGGAACCGGGATAGGTGGTCAGCTTGCCGGTGGCGATGACCTCGAGCCCTTCCTGCGGCTTGAAGCGCATGCGGCCGTGCACGCCTTTCCAGATCACCGCCTCGATCTTGGCGCTATCGTCCTTCAGTGCGAAATAGCAATGGCCGGAGGAGTGCGGGCCGCGAAAGCCGGAGATTTCGCCGCGCACCCGGACATGACCGTAGGTGTCCTCGACCGTGCGCTTGAGCGCGGAGGACAATTCCGAAACCGTGAATTCCGGTGAATTAAGCAGCATTTCGCCGGCGCGGGCGCTCATCGGTGGCCGAATCTGTTGCGATGGTGACGGGGCATGATACATGCTTCTAACACCGCACCAACCTGGGTTCGACCCTCAATCCCGGCCTTCAAGACATGAATATTCTTCTGATCGGCTCCGGCGGCCGCGAGCACGCGCTGGCCTGGAAAATCGCGGCGTCGCCGCTTTTGACCAAATTGTGGTGCGCGCCCGGCAATGCCGGCATCGCGCGGGAGGCGGAGCGCGTCGCGCTCGATGTTGCCGATCATGGTGCGGTGATCGCTTTCTGCCGGGCCAACATGGTCGATCTCGTGGTGGTGGGTCCCGAAGCGCCGCTGGCCGCCGGGATTGTCGACGATCTCGCGGCTGCCGGTATCAAGGCGTTCGGGCCGAGCAAGGCGGCCTCGCAACTGGAAAGCTCCAAGGGCTTCACCAAGGATCTGTGCAGGGCGAGCAATATTCCGACCGCCGGCTATGAGCGGTTTTCCGACGCCGCGGCGGCGAAGGACTATATCCGCCGGCAGGGCGCGCCGATCGTGGTCAAGGCCGATGGCCTTGCCGCCGGAAAGGGCGTCACCGTTGCGATGACGCTGGCGGAAGCCGAAAGCGCGATCGACGCGCTGTTCACGGGCGCCGGCGCCGAAGCTGTCGTCGAGGAATTTATGGAGGGCGAGGAGGCCTCGTTCTTCGTGCTGTGCGACGGCGAGCATGCGCTGCCGCTCGCCACCGCGCAGGACCACAAGCGCGCCTATGACGGCGACAAGGGGCCGAACACCGGCGGCATGGGCGCCTATTCGCCGGCGCCGGTGATGACGGACGCGATGATCGCGCGCACCATGGATGAGATCATCATGCCGACGCTGCGCGCGATGAAGGCGAAAGGCATGCCCTACAAGGGCGTGCTGTTCGCCGGGCTGATGATTACCAAAAATGGCCCGAAGCTGATCGAATACAACGTGCGGTTCGGTGATCCCGAAACCCAGGTGCTGATGCTGCGCCTGATGTCCGATCTTGTTCCGGCACTGCTCGCGGCGATCGACGGCGAGTTGCAGCATTTCAGCCTGCGCTGGTTCCCCGAGCCGGCGCTGACCGTGGTGATGGCGGCGCAGGGCTATCCCGGCGACTACGCCAAGGGCACTCGCATCGAGGGGCTGGATGAGGCGGCCAAGGTCGAGGGCGTCGAAATTTTCCACGCCGGAACCAAGGCCGAGGGCGACGATATTCTCGCCAACGGCGGCCGCGTGCTCAATGTCACCGCCTCCGGCGCGAGTGTCGGCGAGGCGCAGCGCCGCGCCTATCAGGCGATCGACCGCATCAAGTGGCCGCAAGGCTTCTGCCGCCGCGACATCGGCTGGCAGGCGATCAAGCGGGAGAAGGGCGGGAAGGCGTAACGTACACTGCGGCCTTTCAACACTTTCAGTGTCGTCCCGGCGAAAGCCGGGACCCATAACCACGAAATGTCGTTGTGATGCGTGCTGCTTGGTTGTGAGGTGACTCGCGAAGCCGGGGAGTATGGGTCCCGGCTTTCGCCGGGACGACGATGGAGAACCGCCATGCCTGATCTTGCCGATCTCTATCCCGGCTTCGCTTCCGAATGGATTCCGACGCGCAGTGGCCGCATTTTCGCGCGGGTCGGCGGCAACGGGCCGCCGCTGCTTCTGCTGCACGGCTTTACGCAGATGCATGTGATGTGGCACCGCGTGGCGCCGAAGCTGGCGGAAAAGTTCACGCTGGTGATCGCGGACCTGCCCGGCTATGGCTGGTCGGACATTCCGAGATCCGACGCCGACCACACGCCCTACACCAAGCGCGTGATGGCGCAGGCCATGATCGAGGCCATGGAGAAGCTCGGCCATGTGCGGTTCGCCCTCGCAGGACACGATCGCGGCGGCCGTGTCGCCTATCGTCTCGCGCTCGACCATCCGGGTCGGCTGTCGCGGCTCGCCACTCTCGACATCCTGCCGACCTATGAATACTGGGCGCGGATGGACCGGGTTTATGCGCTGAAGATCTATCACTGGACCTTGCTGGCGCAGCCCGAGCCGCTGCCGGAAATGCTGCTCGGCGGCAATCCGGAAGGTTATCTGAAGAACAAGCTGACAAGCTGGCTGAAGTCGAAGGACCTCAAGACCTTCGATCCGCGCGCGCTGGCGCATTACATCGCCGCGTTCAACGATCCGGCCCGTATCCATGCGATGTGCGAGGATTATCGCGCCGGCGCTTATGCCGACTACGAGCAGGACAAGGCCGACCGCGACGCCGGACGCAAGATCGCCGTGCCGATGCTGGCGCTGTGGGGCGATTCCGGCATCGCGCAATCGGCGGCGACGCCGCTCGACACCTGGAAGACCTGGGTCACCGATGTGCGCGGCCATTCGATCAATTCAGGGCATTTCCTCACCGAGGAAGATCCCGAGGCGACCGCCGCGGCGCTGCTCGATTTCTTTTCGGAGGATCCGTGATGGCGCTGCGGCCAGCGCGGCGCGAGGATGTCCGCCGTATCGTCGAGATGCTGGCCGACGACGATCTGGGGCAAAGCCGCGAGACGCTGTCCGGTGACATGGCCGGCTATTACACCGCGTTCGATGCGATCGCGGCCGATCCCAACAACGCGCTCTATGTCTGGGAGGAGGATGGCGAGGTGATCGGCTGCGCTCAGCTCGTCTTCCTGCCGGGCCTGTCCTATCAGGGCGCCTGGAGCGCGCAGGTCGAAGGTGTGCGGGTGGATCGCGCGCGGCGCGGCCGGAAGATCGGCGAGAAGATGATGGCCGCGATCATCGAAAAGTCGCGGGCGCAGGGCTGTCACCGTCTGCAGCTCAAGAGCAACAACCAGCGTGTCGCCGCGCACCGTTTCTATGAGCGGCTCGGCTTCGCTAAATCCCATGTCGGCATGAAGCTGGATTTGTGATCCAATCACAGTTTGTCATGCGCGGGCTTGACCCGCGTATCCATCCTGTAAAGAAGCCCATACGAAGAGGATGGATTGCCGGGGCAAGCCCGGCAATGACGCTTCCTCAATGCGGCGGGTTGGTTGTTATCTTCTCGCCTTGAAGAAATCCCGCAGCATCAACGCCGCCTCGCTTTCGCCGACCGAGGGATAGACCTCCGGCGCGTGATGGCAGGTCGGGGAGGCGAAAAAGCGCACGCCGGAGTCCACCGCGCCGCCTTTGGGGTCGACCGCGCCATAATACAGCCGCCGGATCCGGGCGAACGAGATCGCGGCCGCGCACATGGTGCAGGGTTCCAGCGTGACGTAGAGGTCGCAATCGACCAGCCGCTCGCTGCCGATGGCCGCCGCGGCCTGCCGGATCGCCAGGATTTCGGCATGGGCGGTGGGGTCGCGGTCGGTCAAGGTGCGGTTCGCCGCCCGCGCCAGCACCGTGCCGCCCTGCACGATGACGCAGCCGATCGGCACCTCGCCGGCGTTTTCGGCCTTTTTGGCCTGCTCCAGGGCCAGATCCATGAAAGATCGTGCCGACATCCTGCGTTTCCTGCCTCGTTTCCCGCCACAAACTCTGTTATGAGGGCGCCTTCAGCAAAGCCGGTTTGCGTGGCGCGCGCTCTGATGATTCGGAAGCGCCCGTGCCGTGCCGACAATCGTCACCGGACCGACAAAGTCCCCATAGCCTGAGAGACCCTTCATGCCCCGCGATAACGACAAAAACAACGGCCGTCCGCCGCGCCGTGCCGGCGGGACGGGTGCAGGCGGCAAAGGCCGTCCGGCCGGCGGGCGTGGGTCGAAGGATTCCCGTGGCCGGACCGGCCCCCGCGACAGCGAACGCCCGACCCGATCATCCGCGCCGCGCGGCGAGCGCAAATTTGGCGACAAGCCATTCGGCGACAGGAAGCCCTATGCCGGCAAGCGCGATGATGTCCGCAAGGATGGCGAGCGTGGCGCATCGCGCCCGCGTTTCGATCGCGAAGACCGGCCGCAGCGCGGCGAACGCGGGCCGCGCAAGGAATTCGGGGCACGCAGTGACCGTGGCGAGGGCCGCACATTCAAGCCGCGTGAAGAGCGGGCTCCACGCAGGGACGGCGACCGGCCGTTCAAGCCGCGCGGCGAGCGCAGCGATTTTCGCGGGGAGCGCGGCGCATCCACGGGACGCTTCGGCGACAAGAAGTTTGGCGAAAAGCGATCTTACAAGCCGCGTGACGAGGGCGATGCGCGCCCCGCGCGCTTCAATCGTGAGGACAGGCCGCAGCGCTCCGATCGTTCTGATCGTGGACCGCGCAAGGAATTCGGGGCACGCAGTGACCGTGGTGAGGGCCGCACATTCAAACCACGTGAGGATCGTGCACCGCGCCGGGATTTTGGTCGTGGCGAAGACCGTGGCAACGACAAGCCCTGGGTCAAGCGCGCGCCGCGCGATCGCGATGACGATCGCCGGGATCATCGCTCGGCTCCGCGCAGCGGCGGCCGTTTCGATAAGCCGCGCGACGATCGCGGCTCAGCCGAGCGCCCGCGTTTCTCGCGCGATCGCGAGGACCGTCCCGAGCGTTCGGCCGGCGCCGATCGCGGGCCGCGCAAGTTCGATCGGCCGCGCGAGGACCGCGAGAAGTTCGGTCGCCCGCGCTTCGACAAGCCGCGCGAGGATCGCGCGCCGCGCCCCGCACACCGCACCGAGTGGCAGGAGCATCCGCGCAGCGAGGACCGCAAAGGCTTTTCGCGCGACGAACGCCCGCGCCGTGATAACGAAGACGACAGCCAGATTTTCGCCAAGCGCCCGGCCTTTGGCGGACGCGGCGCCTATCGCGAACGACGCACCGATGACGCGCGCCGTGCGCCTCCGGCGCCGAAAAGGGACAAGACCGGCGAGCGCATCGCCAAGATCGTGGCGCGTGCCGGCATGTGCTCGCGGCGCGAAGCCGAGGAATGGATCACGCAGGGGCGCGTCGCGGTCAATGGCCGGGTGATCAACTCGCCGGCGCTCGATATCACGTCGCATGATGTCGTCACCATCGACGGCAAGAAGCTGCCGGAGCGTGAGCGCACGCGGCTGTTCCTCTATCACAAGCCGCGCGGGCTGATGACCACGCATGACGATCCGGAAGGCCGTCCTACGGTGTTCGACAATCTGCCGGAGGGGCTGCCGCGCTTGATCTCGATCGGACGGCTCGATTTCAACACCGAAGGGCTGCTGCTGCTGACCAATGACGGCGGCTTGTCGCGCGCGCTCGAACATCCCGACACCGGCTGGCTGCGGCGCTACCGCGTCCGCGCCCATGGTGAGGTGACGCAGGCGCAACTCGATGAATTGCAGAAGGGTGTCGAGGTCGATGGCGTCAAATACGGTCCGATCGAGGCGACGCTGGAGCGCGATCAGGGCGCCAATGTCTGGGTGGTGTTCGCGATCCGCGAGGGCAAGAACCGCGAGGTGCGCAACGTGATGGCGCATCTCGGGCTTGAGGTGAACCGCCTGATCCGCGTCTCCTACGGACCGTTCCAGCTCGGCGAGATCGAGGAAGGGCAGGTCGAGGAGGTGCGCGGCCGCGTGCTGCGCGATCAGCTCGGCGACAAGATCGTCGCGATGTCCGGCGCGGTGTTCGACAAGCCCGCGCGCGAGGTGAAGGAAGAGGCCGAGGCGAAGAAGCCCAAGCGCGGAGTGATCGCCGATCGCAAGGGGCGCCGCGTTCTGGTGCAGCGGACCGGCAGCGACGAGGCGCGCGAGCGCAACGAACATGAATCGAGCGGGTATGGCCCGCCGCGCCGGCCCAAGCGCGGCTATCATGGCAAGCGCGATCTGACGCCGAAGGATTGAGTCGAAACTTGATGGTTGTCACTTCCGTTTCGATTTCGTTTTTACCTCTCCCATGGGGAGAGGTCGGCACGCGAAGCGTGACGGGTGAGGGGGTATGTTCTCACGAGAGATTGTACGCCCTCGCCCCAGCCCCCTCCCCACGGGAGAGGGAGTTCGCCCTTATTTCCGCGAGAGTCTTCTGATGCGCGTGGTCGGAGGGCGGTTGCGGGGTCGCAATATTGCTGCGCCGGCGTCGAACGCGATCCGGCCGACGCAGGATCGCCTGCGCGAATCCGTGTTCAATATCCTGATGCACGCCTACGGGAATCCGATCGACGGCGCGCGGGTGCTCGACCTGTTCGCCGGCACCGGCGCGCTCGGCATCGAGGCGGTCTCGCGTGGCGCGGCGTTCGCCTTGTTCATCGACAATGGCGCGGAAGCGCGGGCGCTGCTCCGTAATAACGTGGAATCGCTCGGGCTCGGCGGCACCACCAAGGTCTATCGCCGCGATGCCACCAATCTCGGGCCGGTGCATCCGATGGAGCCGTTCTCGCTGGTGTTCCTCGATCCACCCTATGGCAAGGGTCTGGCGGATAAGGCGCTGGCTTCGCTCCGCGAAGGCGGATGGCTTGAGCCGGATGCGCTGGTGGTGGTCGAGGAAGCCACGGTGGCGGCGTTCGCCGCGCCGGATGGTTATGAAGAGCTCGAGCGCCGCGCCTATGACGACACCGAGTTTGTATTCCTGAGGCCGGCAAACGCTCGATAGCTACGCTTTCGTCTTGCGCTGTTTGGCGGCGGAGCTGTTCAGCGCCACGGCGGCGCGGATAAGCGCCTTCAGCGCCTTCTCGTTGATTTTGTCGCCTTCATGAAAATCGATGGCGCGCCGCGCGTTGCCCTCAAGGCTGGCGTTGAACAGGCCCGACGGATCGTCCAGCGCCGCGCCTTTGGCGAAGGTCATCTTCACGGCGGTCTTGTAGGTTTCGCCGGTGCAGATGATGCCGTCATGTTCCCACACTGGAACGCCACGCATGGCGTTCGACGGCTTTTTCCATTTCACCTCCTCGACGATGTCGGGATCGGCCTGCTTGATAATGGTTCGGATGCGCGCGAGCGTCGCGCCACGCCAGTCGCCGAGTTCCTTGATCCGCGCATCGATCTGCCGGGAGGGCGAATCGTTGCCTTCGGTGTCTTTGGTGACGGGTTTCTTCATGCCTGCGGCCTTGAAGGTGAGTCTCACCTGCGCCCGAACAGCTTCTCGATGTCGGCGAGTTTCAATTCCACGTAAGTCGGGCGGCCGTGATTGCATTGGCCGGAATTTGGCGTTGCTTCCATCTCGCGCAAGAGCGCGTTCATTTCCTCCGGCTTGAGGATGCGGCCGGCGCGCACCGAACCATGGCAGGCCATGGTGGCGGCGACATGCATCAGCCGCCGCTCCAGCGGCAGTGCCTCGTCCCATTCCGCCATGTGCTCGGCAAGATCGCGCAGCAGCGCGGCCGCATTGGCCTTGCCGAGCAGCGACGGAGTCTCACGCACCGCTACGGCACCCGGACCGAAGGATTCGATGACGAGGCCGTATTGCTCGAGCTCGCACGCCCTCGCCACCAGCTTCTCGACCGTGGCCTCGTCCATTTCGACGATGTCCGGAATCAACAGCAACTGGCGCTGCACGCCGTTGCGGGCAAGCGAATCCTTCAGCCGCTCATAAACGATGCGTTCATGGGCTGCGTGCTGGTCCACCACCACAAGGCCGTCGCGGGTCTGTGCCACGATATAGGTTTCGTGAATCTGCGCGCGCGCGGCGCCGAGCGGACGATCGAGCAGATCGCCTGCCGGACTATCGTTTGCCCGGATGTCGGCGGATGGCGCGCCGGTGTCGAACGCCGCCTGCGCCGCTTCCGCAAAGCCGGGCGCGGCGTAGGTCGGGGCGGCCGCGCTGCTGAAAGCCGTTGAAGCGGCCGGCGCCTGAGGCGAACTCCGCCAGTCCCAGCCGCCGCGGGGAAGATCGCCGCGCCGGAACGCCATGATCGCAGCGCCATCGGTGTTGGCCGCGGTGCGCCGGCCTTCGCGGGCCAGGCCCTCTTTCAGCGCATGCACGATCAGGGCGCGAACGAGTCCGGCATTGCGGAAGCGTACTTCGGTCTTGGCCGGATGCACGTTGGCGTCGACCTCCTGCGAGTCGAGCGTGACGAACAGCGCCACAACCGGATGGCGGTCGCGTGGCAGATAGTCGGCGTAAGCGGCGCGCACGGCGCCGAGGATCAGCTTGTCGCGCACCGGCCGGCCGTTGACGAACAGATACTGGCCGAGGGCGTTGGCGCGGGTCAGCGACGGCGCGGCGGCGAAGCCTTCGACGCTGACGCCCTCGCGTTCGGCGCGCACCTCGATGGCGCTGGCGCGAAAGTCGCTGCCGAGAATATCGCCGAGCCGGGTCAGGCGGCCGGGCGCGCCGGGCAGCGCCGCGGCCCAGGTCACCGGCGCACGCTCTTCGCCCGCTAGCGAGAAGGCGATGTCGGGCCGGGCCATCGCCAGTCGTCGCACCACCTCGCGGATGGCTTCAGCTTCGGTGCGGTCGGTCTTGAGGAATTTCAGCCGCGCGGGCGTGGCATGGAACAGGTCGCTGACCTCGACCCGTGTGCCCTTGGCGAGCGCGGCGGGCGCGATGGCGGATTTCACGCCGGCATCGACATGCAGTGCCCAGGCATGCGGCTCGCTGGCATGGCGCGTGGGGATGGCGAGCCGCGCCACCGCGCCGATCGAGGGCAACGCCTCGCCGCGAAAGCCCAGGGTGCGGATCCGCAGCAGGTCCTCGTCGTCGAGTTTCGAAGTGGCATGCCGCTCGACCGCGAGCGCAAGGTCGCCTTGCGTCATGCCGCCGCCGTCGTCGGTGATGGCGATGCGCCGCCGTCCGCCGCCTTCGGTGAAGATGTCGATGCGCGAGGCACCGGCGTCGATGGCGTTCTCCACCAGCTCCTTCACCGCGCTGGCAGGCCGTTCCACCACCTCGCCGGCGGCGATGCGGTTGACGATCTGTTCGGGCAACTGACGGACGGGCATGGGGCGACTCGCAATGGACCGCCATTTTAGAGGCGCGGGCGGTTAAAACCACCGTCAGGGAGCGGCTTTTCCCGGCAATCCCGGATCAGTCGTCGAACCGCCGCGCGCTGCGGCCAGCCTTGATGTCGCCGCGGTGTTTCTTGCCTTCGAGGCGGCGGGTTTTCGAACCCAGCGTCGGGCGGGTCGGCCGCCGCGTCTTGGGACGGATCGAGGCTTCGCGCAGCAATTCGAACAGGCGATCGATCGCGTCGGCGCGGTTGCGCTCCTGGGTGCGGAAACGCTGGGCGTGAATCACGATGACGCCATCCTTGGTCATGCGCTGGCCCGCGAGGGTCCGCAGTCGCTGCGCAGTGTCGTCGGCGAGGGTGATGTCGCGGGTATCGAACCGCAATTGCGCGGCGGTCGCGAGTTTATTGACGTTCTGTCCGCCCGGCCCGGAGGCACGGACGAACAGGATGTGGAGATCATCCTCATCGATCACGATGTCACGTGTCACCCGCAGCATGCGCGGCACGCTAGCATGATCCGATGATCGATCGCGCTAGTTTTTCGCGGGCGCCGGCGCGACCGGAGCGGTGGTGGCAACCGGCTGCCGACCGACGCTGACCGAGAGCACGCCGTCGCTCCAGATCCGCTTGGCGACACGTTTGGCGTCGTCGAGCGTCACCGCGTCGATGATGGCGCTGCGCCGCTCCAGATAGTCGATGCCGAGATTGTCGAGCTGGTACTGCACCAGCGCGCCGGCGATCTTGGTCGAGGAATCCAGCGCCAGCATCTGTGCGCCCTTGAGGTATGACTTGGCTGCGTCCAGCTCCTGCTGGGTCGGGCCGGTCTCGGCCATCCGCTTCAGTTCGGCGTTGATGGTGTCGATGGTTTCGTTCGTCTTGTCGGTACGGGTCGCGGTGCTGCCATAGAACATCGAGGAGTGGCTCATCCACACCAGTTGTTCCGACACCGAGTAGACCAGACCGCGCTTCTCGCGGACTTCGTGATAGAGTCGCGAGGACAGCGATCCGCCGCCGAGAATGTGATTGATGATGTAGGCGGCCATGAAGTCCTTGTCGCTGCGGGCGATCGAAGGGCCGCCGAACAGGATCGTGGTCTGCGGCACGTCGAGCGGCACGAACACTTTCTTCGGCGGCTTGACGAAGGCGACATCGGGGACCGGCGTCAGCGCGGCCTTGGCCGGCAACGCGCCGAAGGTCTGGTCGAGCAGCTTGCCGACCGTCGCGGCATCGACATCGCCGACCACGGCGATCTTGAGCTGATCCTTCGCCAGCACGCGGCGGACATAATCCCTGAGGTCGGCCGCCTCGATGCGCGGAACGCTCTCGAGTGTGCCGTTCGAGGGCTGCGCATAAGGGTGACCTTCATAAGCGGTGGCCCAGAATTTTACCCCGGCGATCGAGCCGGGGTTCGTGGACTCACGACGCAGGCCGGACAGCACCTGCGTGCGCACCCGCTCCAGCGGCTCGGAATCGAAGCGTGGCGAGGTCAGCGCAAGCCGCATCAGATCGAACGCCTCGTCCCGATTTTCCTTCAGCATGCGCAGCGAGCCGCGCAGGTAGTCGCGGGTGGCGGAGAAGGAAAGCTGGATGGCGCGGCGTTCCAGACGGCCATGATAGGCCTTGGAATCGAGATCGCCCGCGCCTTCATCGAGGGTGTTGGCGGTCAAACTGGCGACGCCCGGCTTGTCGGCGGGGTCCTGCGAGCTGCCGCCGGCGAAGGCGAACTGCATCGCGATCAGCGGCACCGTGGCGTCCTGGACGAACCACGCTTCGATGCCGCCGGGCGAGACAACTCGCTGGATTTTGGTCGACGCGGCCGCGGGAAAGCTGATGGCGGTGAGCGCGACGAGAAGCGCCGCCGAGCGCAGCAGGGATCGCAAAGGATTCACGAGCGCTTCTCCTCGGGCTTGGCCGCTTCCTTGATCAGATAGCCGGTCACCGAACGATTGCTGGTCAGCCACTTGCGGGCGGCGTCGCTGACCTGCGCGGCGGTGACCGCGCGGATGCGGTCCGGCCAGCTTTTGATGTCGGCGGCGTTGAGGCCGACGGTGATGGCGGCGCCGTACCAGCGCGCCAGCGCGCTCTGGCTGTCCTGGGCGTAGATCGATTCCGCGATCAACTGGGTCTTGGCGCGCTCGAGATCTTCGGCGGGAATCGGGTTCTGCGCGATATGGGCGATCACCTCGTTGAGCGCCTGCTCGAGCTGGGGAAAAGCGACGCCGGTTTTCGGCGACATCGAGACGCCGAATTGCGAGGGATCGACAGCCGTGCCCTGGTACCAGGCGCCGACGCTGATCGCGAGGCGCTTCTCCACCACCAGGGTTTGATAGAGATAGGAATTGCTGCCGCTGCCCATTAGTTGCGCCAGCACCTCCAGCGCCTCGCTCTCGCCGGCGGCGGCGGTCACCGCCGAGGGGACGAGAAAATAACGGCGCATGGTCGGCTGTTCGACGCGCGGGTCGGACAGGGTCACGGTGCGCGGCGCGGCTGGCGGCGGCTCCTGCGGCCGCAGGCGCTTGGCCGGGATGGCGGGTTGCGGCGCGATCTTGCCGTAGGTGGCTTCGATCTGCGGACGAATGTCCTGTTCGGTCACGTCGCCGGCGATCACCAGCGTGGCGTTGTTCGGAGCGTAGAAGCGCTTGTAGAAGGCAAGCGCGTCCTCGCGATTGAGCTTCTCGATCTCCGCGCGCCAGCCGATGATCGGCCGCCCATAGGGATGGTTGAGATACAGCGCCGCCATGATCTGCTCGGTCAGCCGCGCGTCGGGGCTGTTGGCGACGCGCATGTTGTATTCCTCCAGCACGACGTCGCGCTCGGGCAGCACGTTCTCGTCCTTGAGCACCAGACCGGTCATGCGATCGGCCTCGAAAGCCATCATGGTGTCGAGCTTGTCGCGCGGCACGCTCTGGTAATAGGCGGTGTAGTCGGTGGAGGTGAATGCGTTCTCGCTGCCGCCGGCCTGGACCACGCTCTGGGAGAATTCACCCGCGCGATGGGTCGCGGTGCCCTTGAACATCAGGTGTTCGAGGAAATGGGCGAGGCCGGATTTGCCCGGGGTCTCGTCGGCCGACCCCACCTTGTACCAGATCATCTGGGTGACGGTCGGCGTGCGGTGATCGGGGATCACGACGACCTGCAGGCCGTTGCCGAGAGTGAAGGTCGAGGGTTGCTCGGCCGGCCCCGGCTGCGCCGCGAGCGGCTGGATCGCCAGCGCGGCGCAACTGATGCCTGCGGCGAGGACGATGCCGAAAGCGGCGCGAAAACGGGCAGAAAAAAACATTGTCATGATCGGGGGTCGGCTCCGTCAGATCGTTGCACACGATAGAAGACACGGAACCGCGAGGTGATCATGCGCATCGTCGCAGCACGTATCTTGCGTGACGCGCGCCTGCGCAAAGCGACTTCCGCAGATGTCTAGCGGAGCGTGGGATCGCCTTTATCCGTGATCGGATTGTAGGGCGTTCTGGTCTCGGACTTTTCCGGACCGGTGCCATACGCATAGTTCGAGGATGGGGTCTGATAACCGCTCGGCGGCTGCGTCAGGCTTTCCCGCTTCGGCTCCTCCTTGAAGGTGACCGCTTCTTGCTTCTGTTTGCCGGTGATGCTGGAGAACAGACCGCCAACGCTGGTGCCGAGTTCTGACGGGCTGAGCATGTAGCTGTTATAGCCCCCCACATAGCTGCCGGGGGTGACGTCGTTATCGGCGGAACGCTTACGCTTGCCCTGCGGCTGACCGGCAAGCTCGCTCGGCCTCAGCACACGCTGGGCCTCGGTCTGGGCCTCATAGGCGTCGCGCGGTCCTGCTTTCCTGCTCGCCGCAATAGCTTCGCGCCGGGCCTGCTCGTCGGGATCCTTCGGCCAGTTTGCTGCCGGTGCAACACCTTTCGCCTGAGGTGGCGGCAGATCGAGAGTGGAGGGGACGACGAGAGGCGAGCGCTCGCGGTACTCGATACGGCCATCCTCGATGCTCTGGCCGCCGATGCCCTTCATGATGCCTTTGATGATGCCCTGCTCGAAGGTCTCCTCGGGTTGCGCATCCTCGTCGTCCTGGGCGCGGGCGTAGCCGGTCGACAGGATTAGCGCGACCCCAAAGGCTGCCGCGCCAAGCCGAAGCGTGTGGCGAAACATCACCCCGGTGAGGCTCGATACGCTGGCGGTCGGCATGGTGTCATGCGGCATGGCGCTTATCCCGATCAATTCCAATTCAGGTCCAGCCGGAAAATCCCAGGAATTTCCGAATGATCCGCCGGATATCGGCGATTATCAGGGCGTTTTTGCGGCGGCTGGCCCGACAAGGGAGTCATACAGCAGGGCCAGCACCCCGACAACGATGGCGACGTCGGCAAGGTTAAACACATACCAGTGATAGGTTTTTCCGCCGATCTGGGCGTGGAGCAGGACGAAATCCACCACCGCGCCGTAGGCCAGGCGGTCGATCCCGTTGCCGATGGCCCCGCCAATGATGAGGCCGAGCCCGATCACCGCGAGGCGGGTTTCCGACCGGGCCATCCAGATCGCCAGCAGGAGCACCGCGACGACCTTGAAGGCGAGCAGGATGGTCTGCCCGACCGCCCCTTCGTTCTGGAACCAGCCGTAGCTGATGCCGGTGTTCCAGGCGAGGACCAGATCGAAGAACGGCGTCACAGCGATCGCGCCGCGCCGGCCGATATCGAACACATGCAGCAGCCACAGCTTGGTGGCTTGATCGAGCGCGAGTGCGACGGTTGCAGCGACCAATCCGGAGCGGAGCAGAGGGGACATGGAATCGCTCGTTATCGTGGCGGGACTTCATCGTTCGTCATGCCCGGCCTTGTGCCGGGCATCCACGTCGTTCTTGTCGCGGGCATTCCGGGGACGTGGATGGCCGGGACAAGCCCGGCCATGACAGTCCACGGGAATTCGTTCAATGCCCGCTTTGTCCCAGCGCCTTCCACTCCCGCAGCGCCTGGGCATCGCGCGGCGAGACGTCGGGATATTCGGCATCCTCGCCGACGCTCGGCAGGATCTTCCACGACCGCGCGCATTTGGCGCCCACGGCGCGTTCGACCACGACGGCCACGCCCGGCACGTCATTGAGCGCGAATGCGCCGGCGGGCGGCGTCTCGCCGGGCCGCAGCACGGTGACCATCGCGTTCGAGGTGATGCAGACCTCGGCCCAGTCGACGTCGAACAGTCCTTCGATCAGGCTTTGCGGCAGGTAGATCATCGGCGAGGCTTCCAGCGAGGAGCCGATGCGCTTGGCCGCACGCTCCAGCTCCAGCGCGCCGGTGACCACGCGGCGGACGTCGCGGATGGTTTCCCACTTCTCCGCCAGCTTGTCGTTACGGTAGATCGCGAGGCCATCCGTGAAAGTCGTGAGATGGATCGAGGCGGCATCGTCGGGGCGATACAGCAGCCATGCTTCCTCGCAGGTGAAGCTGAGCACGGGCGCCAGCCATTTGAGCAAGGTGCCGCACAGGATATCGACCGTGGTCAGCGCGGCCTTGCGCACCACCGACGATGGCGGGTCGCAATACAGCGCATCCTTGCGGATGTCGAAATAGAACGCCGACAGTTCGGTGTTCATGAAATTCGCCAGCGTGGCAATCACCGTCTTGTAGTCGAAGTCGGCATAGGCCTCGCGCATCACGGTATCGATCTCGGCGAGCCGATGCAGCATCAGGCGTTCGAGCTCGGGCATGTCGGCGAAGGCGACGACATCCTGCGGTTTGAAGTGATGCAGGGTGCCGAGCATCCAGCGGATGGTGTTGCGCAGCTTGCGGTACGTCTCGATGGTGTTCTTGAGGATTTCCGGGCCGATGCGCAGGTCGTCGGAATAATCCGACGCCGCGACCCAGAGCCGGAGGATGTCGGCGCCGGACTGCTTGATGACATCCTGCGGCGCGGTGGTGTTGCCGAGCGACTTCGACATCTTGCGGCCCTGCTCGTCGAGCGTGAAGCCGTGGGTCAGCACCACGTCATAGGGCGCGCGGCCGCGCGTGCCGCAGCTCTCCAGCAGCGAGGAATGGAACCAGCCGCGATGCTGGTCCGAACCTTCGAGATACATCACGGTATCGGCGCCGCCATCGACCTTGCGCTTGATGCCGGCAAGTCCGGGGAAGTGCGCGGGATCTTCCAGCACGAAGGCATGAGTCGAGCCGGAATCGAACCAGACGTCGAGCACGTCATCGACCTTGGTCCAGTCCTCATTGGCGCGCGAGCCGAGGAAGCGCTCGCGCGCGCCTTCGGCGTACCAGGCGTCCGCGCCTTCCTGCTCGAAGGCGTCGGCGATGCGCGCGTTGACCGCATCGTCCTGCAGGATTTCGGCGCTGCCGTCGCCGGTCTCGCGCACGAACACCGTGATCGGCACGCCCCAGGCGCGCTGGCGCGAGATCACCCAGTCGGGACGCCCGGCGATCATGCCGGTGATGCGGTTCTCGCCCTGCGCCGGGACCCAGCGCGTGACCTTGATCGCGGACAGCGCGCGGGCGCGCAGCGTGTCGCCGCTCTTCGCTTTGCCGCTCGCCGTAATATCCTTGTCCATCGCGATGAACCATTGCGGCGTGTTGCGGAAGATCACCGGCTTCTTCGAGCGCCACGAATGCGGATATTGATGCTTGAGGCGGCCGCGCGCGAGCAGCATGCCGCGCTCGACCAAAGCCTTGATGACGGCTTCGTTGGCGTCGCCCTTCTCGCCCTTGTCGGTGAGCACGCGCCTGCCGGTGAAGCCGGGCGCCTGCGCGGTCAGCGCACCGTCGGCGTCGACGGTGTAGGGAATCGCGCTGGAGATGCCACGCGCCTCGAGATCGCGGGCATTGTGCATCCAGATGTCGAAGTCTTCGCGGCCATGGCCGGGCGCGGTGTGGACGAAGCCGGTGCCGGTGTCGTCGGTGACGTGATCGCCGTCGAGGAGAGGCACCTTGAAGGTGTAGCCGCCGTCGAGGCCCGACAGCGGATGGGTGCATTCGATCGCGTCGAGAATGCCGCTGTCGATATCGGACACGCGCTCATAGGACGCGACGCGCGCCTGCTTGAACACGTCTTCGGCGAGCTTGTCGGCGAGGATCAGAAGATCGCCGGTCTTGGCCCAATTGTCGGCGGGCGCATCGGTGATCTTGTAGAGGCCGTAGGCGATCCTGGAGGAGAAGCTGATGGCGCGGTTGCCCGGCAGCGTCCACGGCGTGGTGGTCCAGATCACCACCGAGGCGTTGGCGAGGCGGCCGAACGAGGAGACCACCGGAAACTTCACCCACACCGTGTCCGAGGTGTGGTCTTCATATTCGACCTCGGCTTCGGCCAGCGCGGTCTTTTCGACCACGCTCCACATCACCGGCTTGGAGCCGCGATAGAGCGTGCCGTTGGCGGCGAACTTCATCAGCTCGCGCGCGATCTGCGCTTCGGCGGGATAGCTCATCGTTGTGTAGGGATGCGCCCAGTCGCCGATCACGCCGAGACGCTTGAATTCCTCGCGCTGAACGTCGACCCAATGCTCGGCATAGCTCCGGCACTCGCGGCGGAAAGCCAGCATCGCCGCGGAGTTCTTCAGGTCCGGCTTCTGCTTGCCCTTGGAGCGGTAGTTCTCTTCCTCGATCTTCCATTCGATCGGCAGGCCGTGGCAGTCCCAGCCCGGCACGTAATTGGAATCGTGGCCGAGCATCTGCTGGCTCTTGGTCACGAGATCCTTGAGGATCTTGTTGAGCGCATGACCGATATGGATATTGCCGTTGGCGTAGGGCGGGCCGTCATGCAGCACGAATTTCGGCCGGCCTTTCGAGGCCGCGCGCAGCTTGCCGTAGAGGTCGATCTCGCGCCAGCGCGCCAGGATGTCCGGCTCGCGCTGGGGCAGGCCCGCGCGCATCGGAAACTCGGTCTGCGGCAGAAAAAGGGTTTTGGAGTAGTCGGGCGCGTCGGCCTTGGCGGGCGTGCCGGTTTTCAGCTTTTCGGTCATGGCAGGGTGAATAGCGCGTTTTGGGCGGCGGGGGAAAGCCGGTTTCTCGCCCCTTATGGCCGTTGGAAGGGTGTCAGGCGATCTCGCCGAGCTTCGGAAAAGCGCCGGGCGCGGCGGCGAGCGCGGTGCAGGCCGCCGTGCTGTCGGCGTCCATCTGCTGCACCAGCGCCTCGACTTGGTCGAATTTCAACTCGTCGCGCAGGAACGCGATGAAGGCGACATCGAGCGTCTCGCCGTAGAGGTCGCCGTTGAAGTCGAACAGGAACGTCTCGAGCAGCGGCGCGCCGTTGTCGAAGGTCGGACGGCGGCCGAAACTTGCGACGCCGTCGTAGCGCCGGGCATCGCCGGGGCGTCCGACCCGGACCGCATAGATGCCGTGCCGGAGCGCGATGCTGTCCGGCAGGCGGATATTGGCGGTCGGGAAGCCAAGCCCCCGTCCGCGCTTTTCGCCATGGATCACCTCGCCGCTGACGAACCAGGGTCCGTCCAGCATGGCGGTGGCGGCGTCGAGCCGGCCCTCGGCCAGCGCTGCCCGGATCGCACTCGACGATACCGGCTGACCGAGCAGGTCGATATGGGTCTGGATATGGACCTCGATTCCGAGCTTTGGCGCCTCGGCGGCGAGCAATGCAGGCGAGCCGCCGCGACCCTTGCCGAAATGGAAGTTGTAGCCGATCGAGATTCCGCGGATGCCGAGCCGGCCGATGAGTTCGTGGTTAATGAAATCGTGAGCCGTGGTGCCGGCGCGTGCGGCGTCGAAATCCAGCACCACGGCGCCGTCGAGCCCGGTGGCGGCGAGCAGGCGCAGCTTGGCGCGCTCGTCGGTCAGCCGGAAATGCGCTGCGGCGGGATTGAAGAAGCTGCGCGGGTGCGGCTCGAAGGTGATGGCGAGCGCCGGGGCGCCGATTTTTCGCGCCATTTCAACGGCCGAGCCGATCACCGCGCGGTGCCCCAGATGCACTCCGTCGAAATTGCCAAGCGCGACCACAGCCCCCTTCGGGATGGCGGAAGCAGGGGTGGTGTCGCGAATGATCGGAAAGGAAGACGTCATCGAGGGACGGACAGAAACCATGTGAACGATAAGGACCGTGAGATGCTGCGGGGCCGGAAGTCAAGGCGTCCAGATCATAGCCGGTCCGGCCGCCGAATTAACGGGCTGTTTAAGCCGGAATGCTACCTCTGGCGAACCATGACCCGCAAAGGGCTGGTCCGGGGAAGTAATCACCGCGAGCGGATTCTTTGAGGAGTGTGCGCCCGGGAAGGCGCACCAGGGAGACGACAGATGGCTATGGACTTATCGATGCCGGTTCTGGTGGTGGACGATTACAACACCATGATCCGCATCATTCGCAATCTTCTCAAGCAGCTCGGCTTTGAGAACATCGATGACGCCAGCGACGGTTCGGCGGCGCTCGCCAAGATGCGCGGCAAGAAATACGGCCTCATCATCTCCGACTGGAATATGGAGCCGATGACCGGCTACGACCTGCTCAAGGAAGTGCGCGGCGATCCCAATCTTGCGACCACGCCGTTCATCATGATCACGGCGGAGTCCAAGACCGAGAACGTGATCGCGGCGAAGAAGGCCGGCGTGAACAACTATATCGTCAAGCCGTTCAATGCTGCGACGCTCAAGACCAAGATCGAAGCGGTGTTCCCGGATCACGCGCCGGCGTAACCGGTCCCTGCCGTTCGGATCCCAAATGCCCGGCTTGCCGGGCATTTTGTTTTTGTGCGCCGTCTCACCACGCCAGGTCGTGGGTGATCGCGAAAGGCGGCTTCGCTTCGCCGAACAGCCGCGTGACGGTGAAGGGATCGACTTCGTGCAGGCCGGCGAAGTCGGCGGAATGAATGCCGCGGGTGACGAACAGACAGTCGATATCCATGCCGTTGGCGCCGGCAAGGTCGGTCCGCACCGAATCTCCGATCGCCAGCATGCGTCGGATCGGCGTCGCCGCGCCGCGCGCGCCGGCGGCTAGTTCGATCGCGCGCCGGTAAGCCGGCGGATGCGGCTTGCCGTAGAAGATCACGTCGCCGCCAAGTTCGCGATAAAGTTCGGCGATCGCGCCCGCGCAGTAGATCAGGCGATCGCCGCGTTCGACCACGATGTCGGGATTGGCGCAGATCATCGTGAGGTTACGTTCGCGCGCCTGCAGCAGCAGGTCGCGATAGTCTTCGGCAGTCTCGACCTCGTCGTCGACCAGACCGGTGCAGACGATGTAGTCGGCGCTCCGAAGCGGCGCCGTCTTGATATCGAGGCCATCGAGCGTCGGCCCGTCGCGCTCGGGGCCGATCTGGAACACGGTTTGTCCGGCATGCGCGGTGACATAGTTGCGGGTCAGATCGCCTGAGGAGACGATCGCGTCATAGGTGTCGTCCGCGATTTTCAACTCGCGCAGTTGCAATTGCACGGCATCCGCGGGCCGCGGCGAGTTGGTCAGCATGATCACCGTGCCGCCTCGCGCGCGAAATCTCTGCAAGGCCTCGCAGGCCTGCGGAAACGATACGACGCCATTGTGAACGACACCCCAGATGTCGCTGAGGATGACATCCACGTTGTCCGTCAGTTCGCGCAGATGTTCGACCAGTCGTGGCGATGTCATGCAGGCTCTCGGAGAATGAAAGGACCATGCGTCCGGATGGCGCGAGCGGACCGATGGCGGACCGGGCAGGTGCTCGCGCAGGTTTCATGACGGCAGATCGGAAGGCAGGTCAAGCCCGCTTTGACCCTGCCGGATGCGCGCGGCGGATCAGCTTTGCGCGACGCGGCGCGCCAATGCGGCATTGCCCGACAGGCGGGCGGACTCCGAGGGGACCGGGCGCTTCGCGGCCGGCGGCACGCTGGCGGCCGCTTGCGGTTTGGGCGCAGGAGCCGCCTTTCCGGCGGGCTTGCCGGTTGCCGTCTGCGCCGCATTTTCCGGTCGCAGCGGCCGCGGCGTCGAGAACAGGAAGCCCTGGCCGAAGCGGACTTCGTAATCGAGCAGATCGATCACCGAGCGCTCGCCCTCGATCTTCTCCGCGATCAGGTTGATGCCGAAGCGCTCCAGCAGGCTGGACAGATCGGCGGCATGGATGTCGACCGCCGAGACCTGTTCCTGTCCGAGTAGCAGGCTTGCCGGCACCTTGATATAGCGCACGCCGCGATCGGCGAGCGCGCGGCCGTCGATCCGCAGATCGGTGACATTGTCGACCGAGAAGGAATAGCCGAGCCGCGCCAGCGTCGCCAGATTCTCGCTCTCGACCGGTCCGAGGCCGCGCAGGGCCTCGTGCCTGAACTCGAACACCAGGGCATGCGCCAGCGAGCGATTGGTCTCGAGAAAATCGAGGCATTGCGCGAACACGTCGCGATTGCCCAGCGTCATCGCCGACACGTTGCAGAACATGCCGACGTCCTGGCTGCGCAGGTGCAGCCGCCGCAGCACCTGGACGCAGCGGAACATCACCATGTAATCGATCTGTCCGATCAGGCCGGTGGATTCGGCAGTGGCGAGGAAATCGGTGGCGCTCAGCACCTGGTCGTCGTCGTCGCGCAACCGGCTGACCGTTTCATAGAAACGCACCTTGCGCTGGGGCAGGCTGACGATCGGCTGCAGATAAAGATCGATGCGGTTTGCCGCGATGGCGTTTCGGATCGTCGCGGCGCTGACGGCCGGCCGCTCGGGCGCTGCCGGCACGGCCGCGATCTGTTCGCGCGGCGCAGGCACCGATGCGGGCGGGGCATGGTCGGCGACGGGGTGAGGAGGCGCCGCGGCGATTGGCGCGAGGGGCGCCGGCGCAACCGCTGGCGGCAGGACGGGCGTGGCTGGCCTGGTGGCGGCAAGGCGGGCGGCCGCGCTCAAGAGTTCGTCGTGCGCCGCGACCGAGTCGGCCAACTGTTGGACCAGTGAGCCCAACTCGTCGATCTCGCTCATCACCGAGTAAATGTGGTCATGCTGGTCGCGGCTGTCGCTGGCGGCAAGGCGCGCCTCGATGGTGCCGATGCGCCGGCCAAACTCGGTAACCTGGCGGGCGAGGTTGGTGGTGCCCTGCGACAGGTCGCTGATCTGGTCGCGGACGTCGGAGCGGTCGCGCAGCCGCAGCGAGACGGCATTGTAGAGGATCAGAAGGGTCAGCGCGGTCAGCGCCACGAGTCCGGACTCGGACACGCTGAGACCGGCCACCGAATACAAAATCAGTCCGAGCGAGGCAGTGATCAGCACCATGCAGATGGCGATGAAAATCGTCGATATGCGAATCATGCAGTGCAGCCCAGCCCCCGAGGGATTCGAGTCTAGCACCAAGATTGATTCGCAGCGAAATTGTTGATTCGTGACGCTGGTGCGCGGCCGTTTTGCCCGGTTGTGAGCCGAGTGCGGCGCGCCTGACGGTGGCGGATGACCGCTGCAGTCCGCCCGTCAGGGTTTTGGGGAGCGTCAGGTTACCGCGCGGATCACCCGGCTACCGCACGGATCACCCGGGCGACCTTGTCCATGATCTCGCCGATCTGGGCCTCGCTGACGATCAAAGGCGGCGTCAGCGCCAGCGTGTCGCCGGCGACCCGCACCATCAGGTCATGGTCGTTGAAGGCGCAGGCGAGCGCCTCGTAGCCGCGCTGGCCCGGCGCATTGTTCTTCGGCGCAAGGTCGATGCCGGCGGTAATACCAACGGTGCGGATATCGACCACGTTCGGCTCCTTGCGCAATTCCATCACCGCATCGGCGAATATCGGCTCCAGCGCGCGGGCGCGCTCGAACAGACCTTCCTCGCGGTAGAGGTCGAGTGTGGCAAGGCCGGCCGCGCAAGCCAGCGGATGCGCCGAATAGGTGTAACCATGGAACAGCTCGACCGCGTGCTCCGGACCCTTCATGAAGGCGTCGTGGATGTCGCCGCGAATCAGCACGCCGCCCATCGGCACCGCGCCGTTGGTCACGCCCTTAGCGAAGGTAATCATGTCCGGCACCACACCGTAACGCTCGGCGGCGAAGGGATAGCAGAGGCGGCCAAAGCCGGTGATGACCTCGTCGAAAATCAGCAGGATGCCGTATTTATCGCAGATCGCGCGCAGCTTCTGCAGATAGCCCTTCGGCGCCACCAGCACGCCGGTCGAGCCGGCCATCGGCTCGACGATCACGGCGGCGATGGTGGAGGCGTCGTGGAGGCCGACGATGCGCTCCAGTTCGTCGGCGAGGTGCGCGCCCCATTCCGGGTCGCCTTTGCTGAACGCCTGCTTCTCGCGGTTGTAGGTGGTGGGCAGGTGATCGACGCCAGTCAGCAGCGAGCCGAACAGCTTGCGGTTGTTGACCATGCCGCCGACCGAGATGCCGCCGAAGCCGACGCCGTGATAGCCGCGCTCGCGGCCGATCAGGCGGGTGCGCGAGGCTTCGCCGCGCGTTGCATGATAGGCGATCGCGACCTTCAGCGCAGTATCCGCCGCCTCCGAGCCGGAATTGCAGAAGAACACGTTGTCGAGGCCTTTCGGCGCCAGCGCCGCGAGGCGGCTGGCGAGCTCGAAGGCCTGCGGATGGCCGAACTGGAACGGCGGCGCATAGTCGAGCGTCGCGGCCTGCCTGGCGATCGCCTCGTTGATCGGGGTGCGGCAATGGCCGGCGTTGGAGCACCACATGCCGGCGGCCGCGTCGATGACCTTGCGCCCGTCGGTGGTGAAGTAGTGCATGTCCTTGGCGCCGGCCAGCATGCGCGGCGCGCGCTTGAAGGCGCGATTGGCCGTGAACGGCATCCAATAGGCCGCCAGATCGTTCGGAGTGGTGACTGCGGAGCGGGGCTGCTGAATGTTCAAGGCGTGTCCTTCCTACGCAAAAGATCTCAATTTAGGGCGAACCTATCACCTTCGTACCACCGTTCGAAACACGAAGCGCTGCAAGGCTCCGTTACGGGAAATCGCGGACGATCTCGGCAATGATATACTACCTATAGTGATATTTCGATTTATCTGCCCTTAAAGGTTGTGTGTCCAGATAGGTCGCATGAACCGTCTGCTGCAAATCGTCCGAACCTTCCAGCGCGCCCGGAGCGGAACTTCGGCGGTGGAGTTCGCGCTGATCCTGCCGGTGCTGCTGATGCTGGTGTTCGGCATCGTGGTGTTCGGCTCCTATCTCGCGGTGGTGCATGGCGTGCAGCAGCTTGCGGCGGAGGCCGCGCGTTCGTCGGTGGCGGGGCTCAGCGAGGCGGGACGCGCCTCGCTCGCCAGCGGCTATGTCACCGCCAACGCTGCGTCCTATCCGCTGATCGCGCCGAACCATCTCACGGTCAATGCCGCAACGTCGCAATCGGACGCCAAGGTGTTTGTCGTGACCGTCAATTACGACGCCTCCGACATGTTCATCTATTCGCTGCCGTCATTCGTTCCGGCGCCGCCGCGCTCCATCGTGCGCGCCGCGGCGATCCCACGCGGAGGATACTGATATGCGCAAGCCGGACGGCAACAGCGGGTTCGGTCGCAATTGTCTACGTCGCTTCATGTCCGATCGGAGCGGCAATGTCGCGCTGCTCACGGCCGGCTGCTTCCTGATGCTGATCGGCTTCGCCGCGTTCGGCGTCGATGTCGGAACCATTTTCGCCGATCGGCGCAAGGCCCAGAGCGTTGCGGATCTCGCGGCCCTCGTCGCGGCCAGCGATCTTGGCAACGCCACCCCCGCTGCTGCGGCCACCGTGTCCAGGAACAACCTTCCTCCGAACTCGCTCGTGGCTGTCGAGCTCGGCGCCTACAAGGCGGATGCATCGGTGTCGCCGCAGCAGCGGTTTCCCCCGGCGGCTGTTCCCGCCAATGCGGTGCGGGTGAAACTCAAAACCCAGACGCCGCTGTTCTTCGGCAAGGTGCTGACCGGTGCGACCCATTTCGACATCGGCACCACCGCGATCGCCGCCACCACGCAACTTGCCACCTTCGCTATCGGCTCGCGTCTCGCCTCGTTGAATGGCGGTCTGCTCAACGCACTGCTCGGCGGCATGCTGGGCACCTCGCTGTCGCTGTCGGCGATGGATTATCAGGCGCTGGCCGACGTCAGGATCAACCTGTTCGACTTTCTCTCGGCGCTGGCGACGCGGGTCAATCTGACCGCCGCCAACTATGACACGTTGCTCAATTCGAACCTTAAGATCACCGATGTGGTGGCGGCGCTGCAGTCCAGCGCGACCGGTGGCGGCGCGGCGGCGCTGGCCACGATCTCCTCGTCGCTGGCCGGAGTATCGACCAGCATCCTGCTGCGCTCGCTGATCGATGCCGGCCCGTATGGTGGCCTGACCGCGGGACAGATGCCGAAGGCGGCGGTGAACGTCGCCGCGCTCGACATTCTGTCCGCCGTCGCCCAGCTTGCCAATGGCGGGCACCAGATCGCGACCGGCGTCAATCTGGGTCTGCCGGGCATCGCGGCGGTGTCGCTGCAGGCAAGCGTCGGGGAACGGCCGGTCGGCACCAGCTGGATCACCGTCGGCGCCAGGGGCGCCAGCGTGCACACCGCGCAGACCCGCGTGCTGCTCAACATCCAGCTTGTCGGCAGCGGACAGGTGTCCGTCGTCAATCTGCCGGTCTATATCGAAGTGGCCTCCGGCACCGCCACCCTCGACGCCGTAAGCTGCGGCTATCCCGAGCTCGCGACCTCCTCGGTCACGCTCGGCGTGTCGCCCGGCATTATCGATGCGTGGATCGGCAAGGTGAGCGCGGCGGAGCTGACGAACTTTTCCACCAAGCCCAACCCGCCGGCGGCGAAGCTGGTCGATCTCGGCGTGATCCAGGTCACCGGCCGCGCCCATGCGACAATAGCGAATTCGGCACCGACCCCGGTCAGGTTCAGCTATGCCGACATTCAGGCGCAGACCAAGAAGACGGTGAACACCACCTCCTTCACCTCGTCGCTGACCACGAGCCTGCTTGGCGACCTTGTGCTCGGCGTACAGCTCGGGCCGCTCGGCCTGCCGATTCCCGGGATCGCGCCGCTGGTCGTCGGCATCATCGGCGGCGCCACCGGCTCGATCGATACCCTGCTCGCGACCGTGTTGCAGACGCTCGGCGTCGGGCTTGGGCAGGCGGACGTCTGGGTGGCCGGCATCCGCTGCGACGGCGCCGTGCTGGTGAACTGAGCTTGCAAATTGAGCGTCATGGCCGGGCCTGACCCGGCCCTCCATTCCCTCTTTCACGCGGCCGGATGGATACGCGGGTCAAGCCCGCGTATGACGGTCGGTGTTTGGCTTGCTAGCCCTTGTCCCGGCTGATACTTCCGCTTTGGCAAATATCCCGCTTTGGCCAATATTCGCGTTTTGGCAATCATTGACAAATGGCAGGTGACTGCCAGTTCCAGGCACGCATGTCCGACAAAAAACTCAAAAAACCGCAGAAACTCAAAGCCCGCCTGCCGCGTGGTCTCGTCGACCGCACGCCGTCCGAGATCGCCGCGACGCGCGCGATGGTCGAGACGATCCGTGCTGTCTACGAGCGCTACGGTTTCGAGCCGGTCGAGACGCCGGCGATGGAATACACCGACGCGCTCGGCAAATTCCTGCCCGATCAGGATCGGCCGAACGAGGGCGTGTTCTCGTTCCAGGACGATGACGAGCAGTGGATCTCGCTGCGCTACGATCTCACCGCGCCGCTGGCGCGCTATGTCGCCGAGAATTTCGACACGTTGCCCAAGCCCTATCGCAGCTATCGCAACGGCTATGTCTATCGCAACGAGAAGCCGGGCCCGGGCCGCTTTCGCCAGTTTATGCAGTTCGATGCCGACACGGTCGGCAGCGCCTCACCCGCCGCGGACGCAGAGATGTGCATGATGGCCGCCGACACCATGGAAGCGCTCGGCATTCCGCGCGGCTCCTATGTGGTGAAGGTCAACAACCGCAAGGTGCTTGATGGTGTGATGGAGAGCATCGGACTTGGCGGCGAGGAAAATGCAGGGCGGCGTCTCACCGTGCTGCGCGCGATCGACAAGCTGGATAAGTTTTCGATCTCCGAGGTTCGTAAGCTGCTCGGAACGGGGCGCTGGGATGGTGGTGAAGAGGGGAAGGGTGACTTCACAAAGGGGGCAGAACTAGCTGCCGATCAGATCGAGGTTATAACTAAATTTAGTGTAGAGTATGAGGGAGGTTCTTTCCTCTCACAGCTTCCTTCGACCATGTCAGGCCTCGTAGAATCGGGCTTGAGATTGTTTGATGAAGGAAAGTGGGAGTTGTTGACAATTGAAAGCTTGTGCAGGGCTGCTGGATATGACGAACAACGCATCAAGCTAGATAATTCCGTCGTCCGCGGTCTCGAATATTACACCGGCCCGGTCTACGAAGTTGAGCTCTTGCTTGAAACGAAAGACGAGAAGGGCCGCCCGGTGCGGTTTGGCTCGGTCGGCGGCGGTGGGCGCTATGACGGTCTTGTGTCGCGCTTCCGCGGTGAGCCGGTGCCGGCGACGGGCTTTTCGATCGGCGTGTCGCGTTTGCAGGCGGCGCTGACGCTGCTCGGCAAGATCGACACCACACCGGAGTTCGGTCCGGTGGTGGTGCTGGTGATGGACCGCAACGAGATCGCGCAATATCAGAAATTCGTCGCGACGCTGCGCAATGCCGGCATCCGCGCCGAGCTTTATCTCGGCAATCCGAAGAACAATCTCGGCGTGCAGTTCAAATATGCCGACCGCCGTAATTCGCCCTGCGTGGTCATTCAGGGCGGCGACGAGAAGGCGCGCGGCGAGGTGCAGATCAAGGATCTGATCGAAGGCGCGAAAGCGGCCGAAGGCATCGCCTCGCATGAGGAATGGCGGTCCGCGCGCGCGGCGCAGTTCTCCTGCAAGGAAAGCGAGCTGGTCGAGAAGGTGCGCGAGGTACTGGCGCGCCACGACGTGCGCTGGGCATAAGCGCGGGGCTTTTAGGTCTCAGTGAGAGGCGCTGCCTTAGTAGGCGGCGCGCAGCGGCCGGGACGCGCTGCCGGGCGGCACCCAGACGCAGGCGAAAGAAATGTAGCCGCCATATTGCGCGTCGACGCCGGTGAGCTTCACGACCTTGTCGTAGCGCGCGCAATGATCGACGGCCATCGCCTTGATGTCCGCGCCCTGCTGATACAGCGAATAGGCGATGATGCCGCCGGTGTCGTTGCCCTTGAACGGTGGAACCCAGTCGGCCTGCGCAGGCGCCGCGGCCGCAAGGCCGATCAGGGCGAGGCCGGACATCGCAAACATCGCCCGTGGCGCGAATCGCATCGTCATCTCCATTCCGTTTGCCGCACTTTACCGGGGCGGGCGCGGCATGGAAAGAACGGCCGGGAAAGTGAGTGGAGGTTGCCGCTGGGGTGTTGCCGCGCTGCACTTGACCCCGCAGGGGGTTCGCGGCACGTTCCCGCAGGATCGATCAGCGGCGGATTCTCATGCGCAACATTTCAGCCTTCTTTCGGAAATCCGCGCTCGGTGTGGCGCTTGGCGCCGTGCTCGGGCTGCTGGCGCTGGGCGATGCCGCCCGTGCCGCCAATCCGCTGGAAATGAATTTCTGGCTCTCCGGCCCGCGCTACGACGGCCAGATGGGGCAGTGCGAGCAGGCGCTCTACGCGATCTCATCGCAATTCGCCGAAAAGGAAAGCACCTACTGGAACTCGCGGCTGGAAATCACCGGCTTCGCCGACGTGCGCGAAGTCGCCTTCCGTCCCTGGGAGAAACCGGCCAGCGCCTATAACAGCATTCCGCGCCGCTTCTGCAGCGCCAGCGCGATGCTGAACGACGGCCACGTCCGCAAGGTGCATTATTCGATCATCGAGGACGGCGGCTTCGCCGGTTACAACTCCGGCGTCGAGTGGTGCATGGTCGGGCTCGACCGCAACTGGGCCTATAATCCGGCCTGCCGGTCCGCCAAGCCCTGAGCCGGGCTGTCGCCGGACCGATGATATCTTCAAATCTGTTCTTGTAATGTTCTTTCGGTCTCGCTAGGGTCGGCCGGGAGGAACTGGGGGCGTGCCGATGACCGGATTTGCTTGGGTTCTTGCGCCGCGACGTCTTGCGGTCCTGCTCGCGGCCGGGCTGGCGCTGGCCATCGGAACGGGGCGGGCCTTGGCCCAGGACCATCGCCAGAACGCGCCCGGCGAATTCGATTTCTACGTACTGTCGTTGTCGTGGTCGCCTTCGTTCTGCGCGGCGGCAAGCGAGCGCGGCAACACCGGCCGCGGCGTCCGCACCCAATGCGGCGGGCGGCCTTATTCCTTCGTGGTGCACGGGCTGTGGCCGCAATATGAGCGCGGCTTTCCGAATTACTGCCAGCGGCCGGCGCCGCGGCTTGATCGCAACGTCATGACCTCGATGCTCGATCTGATGCCGGCTCCGGGCCTGATCTACAACGAGTGGGACAAGCACGGCACCTGCTCGGGGCTTGGCGGCCGCGGCTATTTCGAGACCATCCGCAAGGCCCGCGCGGCGGTGAAGATTCCGTCCGAATACCTCGATCTTGCGACCCCGCTCACCGTGACGCCCGGCGCGGTGGAGGAGGCTTTCATCAAGGCCAATCCGGGACTCTCGGCGTCCGCCATCGCGGTGACCTGCGACAGCAGGCGGCTCGGCGAGGTGCGGATCTGCATGAGCAAGGATCTGCAATTCCGCGCCTGCGAGGAAATCGATCGCCGCGCCTGCCGCCGCAAGGATGTGGTGATGCCGCCGGTGCGCGGCGGTTGAGTCGTGATGGACCGGCGCGTTACTTTCTGCGCGCGATGTCGTAACCCTGCACGATGAATTATCGCCACGCCTTCCATGCCGGCAACTTCGCCGATGTCGTCAAGCATCTCGTGCTGACGCGAATCCTGCTTTATTTGCAAGGCAAGGAATCGGCATTTCGGGTGATCGACACCCACGCCGGCGCGGGTCTCTACGATCTCACCGGCGCGGAGGCGCAGCGTGGCGGCGAATGGCGCACCGGCATCGCACGGGTGATGCAGGCGCGGTTCAGCCCGGCGGCCGAGCCGCTGGTGCGGCCTTATCTCGATATCGTCCGCGCCTTCAACCCACAGCGTGAATTGACCGCCTATCCAGGATCGCCGCTGATCGTGCGGGCGATGCTGCGGCCGCAGGACCGGCTCACCGCCTGCGAGCTGGAGGCGGGCGCGCGCAAACAACTGATCGCGAATCTGCACCGCGATCCGCAGGCCCGCGTGGTCGATCTGGATGGCTGGATGGCGCTGCCGGCCTTCGTGCCGCCGAATGAGCGGCGCGGACTCGTGCTGATCGATCCGCCCTTCGAGAACGCCGACGAGTTCGCGATTCTCGCGCGGGGCTTCACCGCGGCTTTCGCCAAATGGCCGCAAGGCATCTATCTGCTGTGGTATCCGGCCAAATCCCGCAGGGCCTGCGACGATCTGGCGAGGCATGTCGCGGGTGCGGTGCAATCGGCGCAACCCGGCGAGGATCGCTGCCTGCGGATCGAGTTCAGCGTCGCGCCGCAGACCGCTCAGTCGGGGCTGATGTCGGCGGGGCTGCTGGTGGTCAATCCGCCCTGGACGCTGGCGTCGGATCTCAAGACCATTCTGCCCGAGCTTGAGAAGCCGCTCGGACTGGGCGGCGCCGGCCGCTATCGCCTCGAGGTCTGCCGGCCCTAGCCGGCCAGCTCGGCCGGGGCTGTCATACGCCTAGTCAACGCGCCGCCAACAGGATTATGCTCCCAACGGGGACAATCGCCGGAGGGCAGGCGTGCCTTTCGTCGATGGAGCAAGACGGAGAGGGTTTCCCGATGCCGATGAGCGGGACGGTGAAGTTCTTTAATGCCGAGCGAGGTTACGGTTTCATCAAGCCGGACGATGGCGGGCGCGATGTCTTCGTTCACATCACGGCGGTCGAACGGGCGGGATTGAAAAATCTGGTCGAGGGCCAGCACATCACGTTCGAGGTCGAGCCTGACAAAAAGGGCAAGGGCCCGAAGGCCGTCGATCTCGTCGTCACATCCTGATCATTTCGCGGCAGGCTCAAAACAAAATCCCGGACCGTGAGGTCCGGGATTTGGTGGAAGCATTCTGGTGCCGGACGTTTGCCGACGATCAGAAGTGATAGTTCACGCCGAGGCGCACCACGCCGAAGTGATAGCCATGCGGCAGGCCGTCGAGCGTGAAGTCGCGCTGCGACAGATCGACGTAAAGGTATTCCGCCTTCGCCGACCAGTTTCGGGTGAGCGCGAATTCCGCGCCGAGGCCGACGGTCCAGCCCATGCCGGTGCGGCTTTCGCTGAGAGCGAAATTCTGACCCTTGAGCTCGCCGAAGGCGAGACCGCCGGTTCCGTAGAACAGCACGTTGTTGAAGGCGTAACCGACACGGCCGCGCAGCGTGCCGTACCAAGGATTGGAGAACTTCCACGGCGCGAAGGTGTCGTCGGCGCCGCTGGCCTGCAGGTCGCCCTCGAGGCCGAACACCCACGGGCTGCCCTGCTGCCAGTTGTAACCGGCCTGCACGCCGCCGCTCACCCCGCTCGGCTTGGTCAGACTGTTTGAAACGGTGCCCCAGCCATAGCCGAGGTTGCCGCCGAGATAGGGACCGGCCCAGCTATACATGTTCAGCGGCTGATTGACGGTGTAGGGGGCGGGCTGGCGGCCATATTGCAGATCCGCGCCTTGTGCCGAGGTCGCACCGCACGCTGCGGCGAGCACCATCACTGCGGCAGCTTTTCTGATCATTCGAACTCTCCCAATCACGCATAAAACTCGGTTCGACGGTCCTTCACGCTGGTGCGCAGCGTGTGCGGCAACACCGTATGGTTACGGAATTCCGCTTTTTTCATGAAAGATTTATCGAGAATTTTACGTTAAACAGTCGTTAAGGCGGCTTGACTGCGATGGATCGTTGTTAAGAGAAAGTTACCAGGCCGCTGGCCGCCACGGCGTGGAATGCCTAGCTGATTGATCATGGACACGGATGATTTCGAGACCCCGCGGCCGGCTGCGCCGCCGGTGCCGGATGCCTCGCCGGCAAAGACGACATCCGCGCCGTCCCGCGCCAGCGCGCAGGATGTGCCGCCGCAGGATCTCGATCTCGCCAATACCGATCCGGAGGAGGATGAGGACCGCCTGCCGGAGATGACCGAAGACGACGCCGGAGCCGTCGGAGAGGGCGGGCTCGCGACGGGGCGCGCCGCGATCGAGCGGGCGGTGAAGCTGGCGCCGACTTCGCCTGGCGTCTATCGCATGCTCAACGCCGCGAGCGACGTGCTCTATGTCGGCAAGGCGAAGAGCGTGAAGAAGCGCCTTGCGTCGTATACGCGCCCGACCGGCCATCCCGCGCGCATCGCCCGCATGATCGCCGGAACCGTCAGCGTCGAGATCATCTCGACCGCGACCGAGACCGAGGCGCTGCTGCTCGAGGCCAACCTCATCAAGCAATTGCGGCCGCGCTTCAACGTGCTGCTGCGCGACGACAAGTCGTTTCCCTACATTCTGATCACCGGCGATCACTGGGCGCCGCAAATCCTCAAGCATCGCGGCGCGCAGACGCGGCCGGGGCGCTATTACGGACCGTTCGCCTCGGTCGGCGCGGTCAACCGCACCATCACCGCTTTGCAGCGCGCGTTTCTGGTGCGCTCCTGCACCGATTCGTTCTTCGAGGGACGCACCCGGCCTTGCCTGCTGTATCAGATCAAGCGCTGCTCGGGCCCGTGCACCGGCGAGATCGATTTTCCCGGCTATACCGAGCTTGTGCGCGAGGCGCATGAATTCCTCTCGGGGCGCAGCCGCGTCGTGAAACAGCGCATGGCCGAGGAGATGGAGAAGGCCTCGGCCGAACTCGCCTTCGAGCGGGCGGCGCTTTATCGCGACCGTCTCGCCGCGCTGTCGGCGATCCAGTCGCAGCAGGGCATCAATCCGCGCACGGTGGAGGAGGCCGACGTGTTCGCCATCCATCAGGAGGGCGGCTATTCCTGCGTCGAGGTGTTCTTCTTCCGCACCGGTCAGAACTGGGGCAATCGCGCGTATTTCCCGCGCGCCGACAAATCGCTCGCCGCGCCCGAGGTGCTAGGATCGTTCCTGTCGCAATTCTACGACGACAAGCCGCCGCCGCGGCTGGTGCTGCTCTCGCACGGGATCGAGGAGCAGGGTCTGCTGGCGGATGCGCTTTGCGTCAAGGCCGGGCACAAGGTCGAGGTCAACGCGCCGCAACGGGGCGAGAAGAAGGAACTGGTCGCGCATGCGCTGACCAACGCCCGCGAGGCGCTCGGCCGCAAGCTTGCCGACACCGCGACGCAGAAGCGTCTGCTCGAAGGGCTGAAGACTGCGCTCGACCTGCCGAACGTGCCGCGCCGTATCGAAATCTACGACAACAGCCACATCCAGGGCACCAACGCGGTCGGCGCGATGGTGGTCGCCGGTCCCGACGGCTTTGCGAAGAACCAGTATCGCAAGTTCAATATCCGGTCCGAAAACCTGACGCCGGGCGACGACTACGGCATGATGCGCGAGGTGCTGCAGCGCCGGTTCAAGCGCCTTCTGGCCGAGGCGGCCGATGCGGGCGCGCCGCAGCGGAAGGATGACGATGTGCCGCAATGGCCCGATCTCGTCATTATTGACGGCGGCCTGGGACAGCTCAATGCGGTGCGCGAAATTTTCGCCGAACTTGGCGTGCGCGATGTGTCGCTGGTTTCGGTCGCCAAGGGGCCGGATCGCGACGCCGGCCGCGAGACGCTGTTCCTGCCGGACCGGCCGTCGCTGAAGCTCGAGCCGCGCGATCCGGTGCTGTATTTCATCCAGCGCCTGCGCGACGAGGCTCACAGATTCGTCATCGGCTCGCACCGCAAGCTGCGTAAAAAGGATCTCCGCGAGGCTGGGTTGCAGGAAATCCCTGGGATCGGACCGACACGCAAGCGCGCGCTGCTGCATCATTTCGGTACCCTGAAGGAGATCGAACGGGCCTCGCTGGCCGATCTCGGCAAGGTTCCGGGCGTGAGTGCGGAAAGTGCGCGCCGGATATTCGACTTTTTTCATCCGAATCGCGGTTGAAAAATCGTTTCCGGATGCCGATCCTGTTTGCTGTCTAAAATGCCGCGTCCGGGCTGTTGACCTTGGCGTCGCGGCAGTATTGGTATCAGGCCATGTCCACCGTCACGACCCGAAAATCGGCCAAGCACTCGCTGGCGCTGCCCAATATCCTGACCTACTCGCGGATTGTCGCCGTGCCGATCGTGGTCGGCTGCATGTATGCCCAGTCGATCGGCGGCGGTCCGCTGTGGCTGCGCTGGGTGGCGCTGGCGCTGTTCATCGCGGCGGGTGTGACCGATTTTCTCGACGGCTATTATGCCCGGATGTGGGATCAGCAATCCGCGTTCGGCCGCATGCTCGACCCGATCGCGGACAAGCTGCTGGTCGCCTCGTGCCTCCTGATGCTGGCGGCGGACGAGACCATCCGCGGCTGGTCGCTGTGGGCCGCGATCGTGATCCTGTGTCGCGAGATCCTGGTGTCCGGCTTGCGCGAATATCTCGCCGCCTTGCATGTCCGCGTGCCGGTGTCGCAACTCGCCAAATGGAAGACCACGGTGCAACTGGTGGCGATCGGCTTTCTGATCGCGGGCGAGGCCGGCGAAGTCATTTTGCCGCAGACCATCCTGATCGGCATCGTCCTGTTGTGGATTTCCGCGCTGCTCACCCTATACACCGGATGGGACTACTTCCGCGCCGGCGTTCACCATCTGGCGGAGGAGGAGTGATGAAAGTGCTTTATTTCGCCTGGGTGCGTGAGCGCGTCGGCAAGACCGAGGAAGTCATCGACCCGCCGCCCGGCATCGCCACCGTGGCCGACCTGATGCAATGGCTGATCGGGCGCGGCGAGGAATATGCGCATGCCTTCGCGGCGCCGCAGGCGATCCGCGCCGCGGTCGATCACGCTCACGTCAAGCATGACGCGCGGATCGCGGGCGCGCGGGAGATCGCTTTCTTTCCGCCGATGACCGGCGGCTGACCGTGCCCATCCCCGTCACCATCCGGATCCAGAGCGGCGACTTCGATGTCGCGCGCGAGACCGCGGCCCTTGTCACGGGACGTCACGACATCGGCGCGGTGGTGTCCTTCATCGGCATCTGCCGCCGCGGCGAGGGCGAGGCGACGATTTCCGAAATGACGCTCGAGCATTATCCGGGCATGGCGGAAGAGGAGATCGGCCGCCATGTCGATGAGGCCAAGGCGCGCTGGCCGCTCGACGGCGTCACGGTGATCCACCGTTTTGGCCGCGTCGTGCCGGGCGACAATATCGTGCTGGTGCTCACGGCCTCGGCGCATCGGGAGGCGGCGTTTGCGGCGGCGGAATTCCTGATGGACTATCTGAAAACCAACGCCCCGTTCTGGAAATCGGAGAAACGCATCGCCGGCGAAGACGAGCGCGTCTGGGTCGATGCCCGCGATCAGGACGATGCGGCGGCGGCACGCTGGAAGACGTAATGGCAAAACGAGCGAAAAAAGCGACAAAGACCCCGGCTCCCCGCAAACGCACGGTGCTCAAGACTCCGAAGGTCCGGCCCGGCGAATTGTGCACGCTGCTGGATTTCGTACGCTATGCGCTCAGCCGTTTTGCCGAGGGCAGGCTGGTGTTCGCGCATGGCACCACCGATCCGATGGCCGAGGCCGCGTTTCTGGTGTGCGAAGCGCTGCATCTGCATCCCGATCAGCTCGAGACGTTCGCCCATGCCCGCGTCACCCATGCGGAAGGCGCGAAGATTCTCGATCTGATCACGCGGCGTGTCACCACCCGGCAGCCGGCGGCGTATCTGACGGGCAAGATCTACATGCGCGGTTTGCCGTTTTATGTCGACAGGCGGGTGATCGTCCCGCGTTCGTTCATCGGCGAGATTCTGGACTCGCATTTCAGCGGTGCCGACGATGGGGACATGACTGCGCTGATCGATGATCCAGGCGCGGTGACGCGCGTGCTCGATCTGTGCACCGGCTCCGGATGCCTCGCGATTCTCGCCAGTCAGACATTCGGCAATGCGCAGGTCGATGCGGTGGATGTCTCGAAGGATGCGCTCGCCGTGGCCGCGATCAATCTCGCCGAATACGGTCTTGAGGACCGCATCGCCCTGCATCGGGGCGACCTCTTCGCGCCGCTTGGCGAGACGCGCTATGACATCATCATCTCCAACCCGCCCTATGTCGATGCGCAGGGCATGGCGAATCTGCCTGCCGAGTGCCGCCACGAGCCGAAGCTGGCGTTCGATGGCGGCGAGGACGGCATCGATGTGGTGCGGCGGATCATCGACGACGCCAGGCGTCATCTGGCGCCGGGCGGCGGCCTGCTTTGCGAGATCGGCCGCTGTCGCGACGCACTGGAAGCCGCCTATCCCGATCTGCCGTTCCTGTGGCTCGACACCGAAGATTCCGAAGGTGAGGTGTTCTGGATCGGCGCCGGCGACCTTCGCTAGCTGATTTTTGTTTCCGCCGATATGGGCGGCGTGACCATCAAAAAGCCTTTCCAGAATGATGCATGCGTGGGCCGCGATGCCGCCTACGGCATGCGCGCTTCAACATTTCCGCAAGAAGACCGTTTCGATGCTGTTCAACCCCCACCAGAGTGCGTCTGCGCGCGCCGCCTGGCTCGATGAATTCCGGGCCATGCTGACGCTCGGCTGGCCACTGGTGTTGACCAATCTCGCGCAGATCGCATTGACCACGACCGACGTCATCGTGGTCGGACGGCTGGGACCGACGGCGCTTGCCGCCGGCACGCTCGGCGTCAATCTGTATTTTGCCATCCTGCTGTCCGGCATCGGCGTGGTCACTGCAACCTCGCCGATGATGGCGAGTGCGTTCGGCCGCAAGCTGCGCATGGTGCACGACGTGCGGCGCACCTTCCGGCAGGGCCTGTGGACCGCGCTGCTCATCGCGGTACCGAGCTGGATCGCGCTGTGGCATGCCGAGGCGATCCTGATCCTGTTCGATCAGGATCCCCAGCTTGCGGCGGAGGCCGCGGTGTTCGTCCACTATTTGCAATGGGGATTGTTTCCCGCGCTCGGCTACATCGCGTTGCGCTCTTTCGTCGCCGCGCTGGAGCGGCCATTGTGGGCGCTGCTGGTGACGGGCGTCGCGATCCTGTTCAACGTTCTCGCCAACTGGGCGCTGGTGTTCGGCCATCTCGGCCTGCCGGCGCTCGGCCTGCGCGGCTCGGGCCTCGCGACCACGCTGTCGAACATCTTCCTGTTCGTCGGCCTGGCGCTGGTGGTGAACTTCGGACGCAAGTTCCGGCGCTATCATCTGTTCGGCCATTGGTGGCGGGCGGACTGGCCGCGTCTTGTCACCCTGTGGCGGATCGGGTTGCCGATTGGCGCCGCGCTGGCGTTCGAGATCACGGTGTTCAACGCCGCGGTGTTCCTGATGGGCCAGTTCGGCACAGTGGCGATTGCGGCCCACGCGATCGCCATCCAGATCGCCTCGGCGTCGTTCATGGTGCCGATGGGCCTTGCGCAGGCGGCGACCGTGCGGGTCGGGCGGGCCTATGGCGCGCGCGATACGGACGGCATCACCCGCGCCGGGTGGACCGCCTTTGCGCTGGCCATCGCCTTCATGGCGGCCATGAGCGTGCTGATGATCGCCGCGCCGCGTTTGTTGATCAGCGCTTTCGTCGATGTCGGCGATCCGGTCAATGCGCCGGTGATCGAGCTTGCGATTTCGTTCCTCGTCTGCGCGGCAGTGTTCCAGATCGCCGATGGCGCGCAGGTGGTCGGCGCCGGCATGTTGCGCGGCCTGCAGGACACCCGCGTGCCGATGATCTATGCGGGGCTCGGCTATTGGGGTTTCGGCATGTCGCTCAGCCTGTTGTTTGCGTTCCGGCTCGGCTACGGCGGCATCGGCATCTGGATCGGCCTCGCATCCGGCCTCGTTGCGGTGGCCTGCGTGATGATGCTGCGCTGGACGCGGCGAGCGCGGCTCGGCCTCGTCCCTGCGCGGTGAGTGCAAACACAAACGCCGCAGCGGAGGCTGCGGCGTTTTTTATCGTTCAAACCGGCTTGCCCGGATTCTACACGCCTCACAGGACCTTTCTGATCCAATTGTGAGGATCGGGTGCGCGGCCGTACTGGATGTCGACCAGTTGCTTGCGCAGCCCGGTCGCGACCGGACCCGCCACTCCGCCGCTGATGAGAAAATCACCGCTCGCCGAGCACACCTTGCCGATCGGTGAAATCACGGCCGCCGTGCCGCAGGCGAACGCCTCTTTCAGCCTGCCGCTGGCGGCATCGGCGCGCCATTGCTCGATGGAATAGGCCTCTTCACGCACCTGCGCGCCGGATTCCCTGGCGAGCTTGATGATCGAGTCGCGGGTGATGCCCGGCAGGATGGTGCCGAGCGGCGGCGTCAGCAGCGAGCCGTCGTCGAACGCGAAGAAGATGTTCATGCCGCCGAGCTCCTCGACATAGCGGCGTTCGAGAGCATCCAGGAACACGACCTGATCGCAGCCATGCTCGATGGCCTCGGCCTGTGCGCGCAGGCTCGCGGCATAGTTGCCGCCGCATTTGACTGCGCCGGTGCCGCCAATAGCGGCGCGGGTATAATTCTCCGACACCCAGATCGACACCGGCGCGGGGCCGCCCTTGAAATAGGAGCCGACCGGCGAGGCGATGACGGCGAAGATGTATTCCGCGGACGGCTTGACGCCGAGGAACACTTCGTTCGCGATCATGAAGGGGCGCAAATACAGGCTGCCTTCGCCGCCGGGAATCCAGTCGCGGTCGATGCGAACGAGCTGTTCGACAGCCTCGATGAAGATGTGTTCCGGCAGCGGCGCCATCGCCATGCGGTCCGCCGAATTCCAGAACCGCTTGGCGTTGGCGTCGGGACGGAACAGGTTCACGCCGCCGTCGTCCCGGTTGTAGGCCTTGAGGCCTTCAAAGATTTCCTGCGCGTAGTGCAGAACCGCCGTGGCCGGATCGAGCGGGAAGTTCGCGCGCGATTCGACACGGGCGCCATGCCAGCCCTTGGCGGTGCTGTAACGGACCACGGCCATGTGGTCGGTGAAAACCTGGCCGAAGCCCAGTTTCTCCAGCTTGGCGGCGCGCTCCTTCTCAGGCGTCGGATGGGCCGTGGGATGAACTTCAAAATCCAGCAAGACCGCGCCGTCGATTTTCTCGAACGACACTCCCATGATGATCTCTCCCGACTCTTGGCGGTCGTGCCGTTACGGCTGGCCGTCTTGTTGTGCGATGGACCTCTTTCCGCTTTGGTGAGCGTTGCGAAGTCCAGTATGTTTTGCGGAATGTCGAAGGACATCGCAAGGTGAAGGCATGCGGCTCAGGGATACAGGGACCAGGAATGCCTCTACGGAAGCAAGACATTTTCCGAATATTTCGCCTGAACCTGACGTTTTGTAATAATAAACCGAATATATGTCAATATGACTGACCTAAATCTGAGGCGATGGGAACCGGGAGAGCCAGCCGACGCCGGTGCGGGGCGGGGTCCGCGCTGGGACATCATCGAGCTGTTGTTTTTCGCCTATCGCGATTTTGTCGGCGATGCGGACCACGTGCTGGAGCAGTTCGGTTTCGGTCGCGCCCATCACCGCGTAGTGCATTTCGTCCGGCGCTATCCCGGGCTGAAGGTGGCCGATCTTCTGGAAGTGCTGCGCATCACCAAGCAGTCGCTCGGGCGCGTTCTGAAGCAGCTTCTCGATGAAGGCTATATCGTGCAGAAGGCTGGCGACAGCGATCGCCGCCAGCGTCTTCTTTTCGCCACGGCGAAGGGCGAGGCGTTGGTGGAGAAGCTCGCCGCGTTGCAGACCGCGCGGATCGAGCGCGCGCTGGCGGGGTTGCCGGCGCAGGGCGACGAGGCCGTGCGGCGTTTCCTGCTCGGCATGATCGAGCAGGACGATCCCGACAAGGTGCTCGAAGTTATTCTCAAAGGCGGCCGCAAGGTCGCGAAGGATACGAGGTGAGCGAAACCGCGACATCCGCGCGCGGGCGGCCACGCCCCGCCGACGATGCACCGCATCTGCTGCTGGTCGATGACGACCGCCGCATCCGCGATCTGCTGTCGCGCTTTCTCGGCAATGAAGGCTATCGCGTCACCACCGCGAAAAGCGCGGCCGATGCCCGCGCCAAGCTGGGCGGTCTGCATTTCGACCTTTTGATTCTCGATGTGATGATGCCCGGCGAAACCGGCTTCGAACTGGCGCGCTTCATCCGCACCTCGTCCACGGTGCCGATCGTGATGTTGACCGCACGTCACGAGGCGGAAAACCGGATCGAGGGATTGCAGATCGGCGCCGATGATTATGTCGCCAAGCCGTTCGAGCCCCGCGAACTGGTGCTGCGTATCGCCAACATCCTCAAGCGTGCCGCGCCGGTGGCGACGCCTGCGCCGGAATCGGTGGCGTTCGGACCTTATGTCTATCATCTGGAGCGCGGCGAACTGCGGAGCGGCGAGGAGATCGTGCATCTCACCGACCGGGAGCGCGAGATGTTGCGCATTCTTGCCGCGAGCCCTGGCGAAACGGTGCCGCGCGCCGACCTCACCGGCGCAAGCGGTACGGTCAACGAGCGCGCGGTCGATGTGCAGATCAACCGTCTGCGCCGCAAGATCGAGCGCGATCCGGCCAACCCGCTGTTCCTGCAAGCGGTGCGCGGCATCGGCTATCGCCTCGTTGCCTCGCCATGAGCACGCTCGACACCAGCCTGACCTGGATCCGCAGCGCCTCCCGGCATGTGTCGAGTTTCCACGCATGGCTCGGACGCTCGTTCAAGGAACTGATGCCGAAGGGACTTTATGCCCGCGCACTGCTCATCATCATCGTGCCGATGGTGGTGTTGCAGTCGGTCGTCGCCTTCGTGTTCATGGAGCGGCACTGGAATACGGTGACGCGGCGCCTGTCCGCTGCCGTGGTACAGGACATCGCCGCGCTGATCGATGTCTACAAGATCTATCCGCAGGACAAGGACCGGGTGCAACTGCGCAACATCGCGCAGAATCGTCTCGGTCTCGTGGTGGATTTCCTGCCGGTGAACGACATGCCGCCGCCGGGACCGAAACCGTTCTTCTCGCTGCTCGATCAGGCGCTCTCGGTGCAGATCAGCCGGCAGATCGGCCGGCCGTTCTGGATCGATACGGTCGGGCGCTCCTCGCTGGTGGAAATCCGCATCAAGCTCGACGATTCGGTGATGCGGGTCTACGCCCAGCGCAGCGCGGCCTACGCTTCGAATTCGCAGATCTTCATTTTCTGGATGCTCGGCACCTCGTCGATCCTGCTGATCGTGGCGGTGCTGTTCCTGCGCAACCAGATCAAGCCGATCCTGCGCCTTGCCGACGCGGCGGAGAATTTCGGCAAGGGCCGCGAGGCGCCGGACTTCCGGCCGCGCGGCGCGCGCGAGGTGCGGCGCGCGGCGCAGGCCTTCATGGAAATGAAGACGCGCATCGAGCGCAGCATCGATCAGCGCACTGCGATGCTCGCCGGCGTCAGCCACGATCTGCGCACCATCCTGACCCGCTTCAAGCTCGAGCTTGCGCTGATCGGCGACAGTCCCGAAACCGAGGGCATGCGCAAGGATGTCGACGAGATGAGCGGCATGCTGGAGGCGTATCTGGCCTTTGCGCGCGGTGATAGCGGCGAACACGCGCAACCCACCGACATGGAGCAGGCGCTGGAGGAATTGCGCAGCGATGCCGAGCGCCATGGCCACACCGCGACGGTGACGTTCCACGGCCTGCCGGTGGTGACGGTGAAGCCGGCGGCGTTCAAGCGCTGCCTCGCCAACCTGGTGTCGAACGCGGCGCGTTACGCCAACACCATCGCGATCACCGGCCATCGCGATCATCGCTGGCTTACGATCACGGTGGACGATGACGGTCCGGGCATTCCGCTGGCGATGCGCGAGGAGGTGTTCAAGCCGTTCCTGCGGCTTGACGATGCGCGCAATCAGGATGAAGGCGGCTCAGGCTCCGGTCTCGGTCTTGCCATCGCGCGCGACATCGCCCGCTCGCACGGCGGCGACATCACACTGGCCGACAGCCCGCTCGGCGGCTTGCGTGCAGCGGTGCGCGTGCCGGTGTAGTGCCCATTCGTCATGGCCGGGCTTGTCCCGGCCATCCACGTCTTCCTTTTTTCAAAAGACCTGGATGCCCGGCATAAAGCCGGGCATGACGAAAATCGAAAGCGGAAACTACTTCGCCAATTCCTTCGACCGTTTGGTCGCCGCCGCCACCGCGCGCGTCAGCAGAGGCTGAAAGCCGCCGCTGCCCATCAGCACTTCGAGCGCGGCCGCTGTGGTGCCGCCGGGCGAGGTGACGTTCTGGCGCAGCACGGCGCTGTCGAGATCGGAGCGATGCAGCAATTCGCCGGACCCTGCGATGGTTTCACGCGCCAGCCGCGTCGCGAGCGCCGGCGGCAGGCCGGCGGCGGCACCGGCGCGCGCCAGTTCTTCCGCCAGCAGGAAAACGTAAGCCGGACCTGAGCCGGACACCGCGGTCACCGCATCCATCAGGCCTTCGTCGTCGATCCATTCGACAATACCGGTTGCCCGCAACAAGGCATCGGCGATTCCGCGCTGCTGCTGTGTGACATCGGGCGCCGCGACCGCGACAGTGACGCCGCGGCCGATTGCGGCCGGCGTGTTGGGCATGGCGCGGATCACCCGGCCGCCGCAAGCGCGGGCGATGGCGGCGATGGGCGCGCCGGCCATGATCGACATCACAAGGGTCGAAGGCGCGACGAAGGATTTGAGCTGAGGCGCGGCGTCGCCGAACATCTGCGGTTTGACCGCGAGGATCAGTGCGGCGACCTCGCCGAGATCCTTGCGCGCCGGATTGACGCGCAGCCCTTGTGTCTCATGGCGCCGGATATCGTCCGACGGCGAGGGTTCGATCACCGCGATGGACGATGCGGCGACGCCCTGCGCGAGCCAGCCTTCCAGCATCGCGCCGCCCATCTTGCCCGCGCCGGCGAGCACGATGGCGCTGCCGAGATTTGCGAGCGGGTTTGCGGAATTGGTCATGGCGGCAACCTTCGTTGTGGCCGCGCATCGAGGCGACCTTCATCCGGCTGCGAGTTTTGTTGGGACGCGGGGCCCGGGTCAAGCCCGGAGCGGAGCAGATATGGGCTTATGCGTGACCGGCGGTGTCGAACATCGCCGCGCTCATCGCTTCAGCGGCGGACTTGCCGGCCCAGATCACGAACTGGAAGGCGGGATAATAGCGCTCGCAGGCGATCAGCGCCGCTTCCAGCATCGCCTCGCACTGCGCGCCGGATGCCAGCATGCCGCCGGGCAGCAACAGCGCCTGACGATACATCAACAGGCCGGATTGCGCCCACAGGTCGAAATGGCCGAGCCAGAGCTGTTCGTTGATCGCGGCGATCAGGCGCTGCACCTCGGCGCGGCGGCCTTCGGGAATCTTCATCTCGAACGCGCAGGCCAGATGCAGCGCGTCGATCTCCGCCATCCAAGTGAACGAGAGCTGGTAGTCGGTGTAGGTGCCCTTCGACAGGATAGTGATCTCGTCTTCGCCGGAGCGTTCGAACGTCAGATCGTTCGACGCGGCGACGTCCTCGACCGCTGCAAGCGGGTTGGTGCGGGAATCGAAAGTGATGTCCAGAAGGGACATGCGGTGTGTCCTGTGTCGTGGGTGAGAGGGAGATACGCAGGAACTACAACGCGCGTCGAACTCGCTATGTCAGGATTGATCTGTGATTTGCTTCAGAGGTGCAATGAGGCGCCGAATCCGTCCACAGGCATTGCGGAGGAAAACGCTCTGTCATCAACAGCTAAAGCGCCGCGCGGCGACACCGGATATTGGCGCTCCGCATCGTGGCGACGAATTCATGAGTCCGAGCATGGACTTAAATGCGCGCGTGGGGCGCGCGGTGTTGTGACGGGCGGGAAAAGAACAAACCGGAATCAAATGCTCGGATCGCGAGTCGGCGAGGCCGTGTTCGCGTGGCGCGAGTCCGCCAGAGCCAATTGTCCGTAACGGTGGCGTCCGTCACGCATGGCGTGGAGCGGATGCGAAACGAACATGGCCGGAACTGGTCCGGCCATGGGGCATTGCCGACGATTGCAAGGATCAGTCGAACAGGCTCGACACCGACTCCTCGGAGGCGGTGCGGCCGATTGCTTCGCCGATCAAAGGCGCGATCGACAGATGGCGGATGTTGGCCGCCTTGCGGATCGCCTCGGTCGGCTGGATCGAGTCGGTGATCACCAGCTCCTTGAGCTTGGACGAGGTGACGCGGGCCACTGCGCCGCCCGACAGTACGCCATGGGTGATATAGGCGTAGACATCCTTGGCGCCGTTGGCGAGCAGGGCATCGGCCGCGTTCACCAGCGTGCCGCCGGAGTCGACGATGTCGTCGACCAGAATACAGGTGTGGCCGGCGACCTCGCCGATCACGTTCATTACTTCAGATTCGCCGGCGCGCTCGCGGCGCTTGTCGATGATGGCGAGCGGCGCGTTGATGCGTTTGGCGAGGCCGCGTGCACGCACCACGCCGCCGACGTCGGGCGACACCACCATGACCTTGGAGAGGTCGAACTTCTCCTTGATGTCGCGCACCATCACCGGCGATGCGTAGAGATTGTCGGTCGGAATATCGAAGAAGCCCTGGATCTGTCCGGCATGCAGGTCGAGCGTCATGACGCGGTCGGCGCCGGCATGGGTGATCAGGTTGGCGACCAGCTTGGCCGAGATCGGCGTGCGCGGACCGGCTTTGCGGTCCTGGCGGGCGTAGCCGAAATAGGGGATCACCGCCGTGATGCGGCGCGCGGAGGCGCGGCGCAGCGCATCGGTGATGATCAGCAATTCCATCAAATGGTCGTTGGCGGGATAGGAGGTCGACTGGATCACGAACACGTCGGAGCCGCGGACGTTTTCCTGAATCTCGACGAAAATCTCCATGTCGGCGAAGCGCCGGACGATGGCCTTGGTCAGCGGCAGGTTGAGACAGGATGAGATCGCTTCGGCGAGGGCCGGATTGGAATTGCCCGCGACCAGCTTGATGGAGCCGTTCTTGGCTGACACAGGGGCTTTCCCTCGCGACATAGTGGATACGCTCGTCAACATCTGCGCCGCCTAGGATATCAAGCCGTTCAGGTCATCTGCACGCGCGCGAGCGTGATAACAAGGCATTGCCGCCGCTGGCAACAAGAAAGCCGGTGTTTTTCCTGCAAAATCGCGGCGAAGAGGCCGCGCCGGGTCACTGTGCGTTATAGGCCAGCGCGCGGGGGCCGGGCGAGGACGTCTGCTCCGGCTCGTCGATGGCGGCTATCGCCGGTCCCGTCGAAGCCGGCGGCGCGGCGTCCTGTGTCGGGGCCGCTCCGGTGACGAGGGCGGTCAGGCCGCGCATCCCGGCCTGCGAAATCTTTTGCAGCACCCGATCATCGGCCGCGGCCCAGGCATCCCGTCCGCTCGTGCCGGCAGGCTCGGAGCCGCTGAGGCGCAAGGCGCGCTGCTGCTCGCGGTCGTAGACGTCCCATACCCAGGCGATGGTGGCGGAGCCTTTGCGGGTGACTTGCGCGGCGTAATAGCTGCGGATCCGGTAAGACGCCGATGCCTCGCGCGAGACGATGGACATGTTGCGGCCGGCGCTTTCGGTCTCCAGCGCGCGCACCAGGCGGTCGAATACCTGCGGCGGCGGGCCGTCCACGGATTCGAAGGCGACGGTCGGACCGAAGCCCTGCGCGGCCATCGGGCTCGGGCCGTTGGCGGTGCAGCCGGCGGCAAGGCAGGGCAGGATCAGCAGCGCGGCAAGGCGCGATCTCCGCCACCTTTTGCAGTCGGTTGCAATGCCTTGGATTTTCATGCCCGGCGGCTCGTTTGCGCATGCGCGGAATGGCGTCGCGCCGGACGCGGGAGAAGCCCGGTCCGGCGCTCGAGCGATATCGTTAAAATGCGTTAACGTCTAGGGCGGGGCGTCACGGTTCCAGCACGAGGGCGTGGATGTTGCGGCCGTAATCCGGCTCGGCGCGGTGGGTGGTACGCCGATAGCTGAAGAACCGCGGATCGGCGTAGGTACACAGGCCGATGTCGTCGATGGTCGTGATTCCGGCGTCGGTCAGGCGGGCGCGGATGTAGCCGGCAAGGTCGAACATTGCGTGATCGGCCCGCGTCGAAGGCGCGAAGAACCGGCCGTTGGCCGCAGTCGTTTCGGTAAAGCGGGCGACGAACTCCGCGCCGACCTCGTAGCTTGGCTGGCGGATCAGGGGTCCGATCGCCACGACGAGATCGCCGCGTGTCGCGCCGAGCTTCTCCATCGCCGCGATGGTGGCTTCCAGCACGCCGCCGAGCGCGCCTTTCCAGCCGGCGTGAGCGGCGCCGATCACCCGCGCTTTCGGATCGACGAACAGCACCGGACCGCAATCGGCGGTGGTGATGCCGAGCGCGAGGCCGGGCGAGCTGGTCACCATCGCATCGGCGCGGGGGCGCGTCTGCTCGTCCCATGGAGCGGTGGCCAGGGCGACGTCTGGGGAATGGATCTGGAAGACTGTGAGAAAGCGCTCCGGCGCGACATCGAGGGTCCGCGCCATGCGGCGGCGGTTTTCGCGCACATGGTCGGGATTGTCGCTGGAGCCGAGGCCGCCATTGAGGCTGGCGTAGATGCCCTGCGAGACGCCGCCCTCGCGCGTGAAGAAGGCGTGGCGCACGCCCGGCAGCGTCGACAGCAAAGGCGAGGTGACGATCACTGCGCGGCCATGCCCATCGGCGGCTGATCCGACAGACCCGCCAGCGCATCGATCGAGGGATGTGAAATGCCGAGCACCTTGAACAGCGATCCCATCGCTTTCGGTCCGGTCCCGGTGAGCCGGGTCAGGGCGCTGGCGATGACCTCCGCGCCCTGCGGGTCGGAATGCTTGATCAGCGTCTGGGCGCGGGTGTCGATGCCCAGCGTTTTCAGGAACGTGCCTTGCTCGACGGGACCGTGCGTGCGCGCTCCGATGTCCTGCGCGGCCTGCGCCAGCGCCTGGAAATCGACATGCGCGGTGATGTCCGCGGTGCCGGGCGCCTTTAGCGGATCGGCGAAGGCGTGTTTCGCGATCGCCTGGAAGGTGTCGCCGGCATCGCTGCGCAGATGGCCGTAGTCGATGATCAGGGACGCGCCGCCATGGTCGCGCAGCCGCCGCGCCAGCATCATGATTTCGCTGGTCGGCCGCCATTCGAAGATGGTGCCGACCGGCGCCGCACGAACATGCGGCGGCACCGAGATATCGAATCCCTTGGTCGGCTCCTTGGCGAGGACGAAGCTGAAGGTATCGTCGTCGACATCGACCATGCGCTCGTGCCAGCCATAGCTGGTCTTGACCATCTGATGCACAGGCAGCGCGTCGAAATATTCGTTGGCGAGGATGATGGCCGGTCCCGGCGGAATGTCGTCGAGACGCTGATGCCATTGCACCGGGCGCGAATCCGCCAGCGTGTCGCGCTGGATCGCGCGCAGCGCCGGGCTGTGTTCGACGAGATGGATCTCGATGGCGTTGTAGAACGCGGGCAGGATGCGTAGCGCCCGCAAGGCATCGGCCATCATGGTGCCGCGGCCCGGCCCCAGTTCGATGAGCTGTACCTTCTCGGGCATGCCCATCATGTTCCACACCGAGGCCGACCACAGCCCGATCAACTCGCCGAACATCTGGCTGATTTCCGGCGCGGTGATGAAATCACCCTCGCGGCCGAACGGATCGTGGGTGACGTAATATCCGTATTCCGGATGCGACAGGCACAATTCCATGTAGCGCGAGACCGGCATCGGCCCGGCGGTCGCGATCAGGTTGCGCAGATAGGTTTCAAACGGGCTGTAGCTCGTCACGCCATGTCTCGTTCAAGTCTTGCTCAGGTCTCGCTTACGGGAGGTCTCGCTCGCGCTCTCCGCGCCGACAGGCCACGACGATAAACCCCAGCCCCGCCACGATCATTGGCACCGACAATATCATCCCCATGGTCAATCCGCCCCACAGAAATCCGAGCTGTGGATCGGGTTCGCGGAAGAACTCGCCGGTGATGCGGGCGAGGCCGTAGCAGGTCGCGAAAATACCGATGATCAGGCCGGGACGTTTCAGCGCGCCGGCGCGGATCGCCACCGCAAGAATGATAAAGAGCAGGATGCCCTCAAGGCCGGCCTCGTAGAGCTGGCTGGGATGACGCGGCAGCGGGCCGCCATTGGGGAAGACCATCGCCCACGGCACGCTGGCGTCGGCGGGCCGGCCCCACAATTCGCTGTTGATGAAATTGGCGATGCGCCCGAGCAGCAGGCCGATCGGTCCGACCGCGCAGGTGACGTCGCCGAGCGACAGCACGGGGATGCCGCGGCTTCTGCCGAACGCCAGCACGGCGATCACGCAGCCGAGGAATCCGCCGTGAAACGACATGCCGCCCTTCCACAGTTCGAAAATCTCCATCGGATGCCGGGCGAAGTAGTCCAGATTGTAGAACAGTACATAGCCGGTACGGCCGCCGAGGATGATGCCGAGCGTCACCCAGAGGATGAAATCGTCGAAATCGGTCGGGGTCATCGGCGCCGCGCCGCCCCACAGTTTTTCGTTGCGGATGATGCTGCGTGCATAGAGCCAGCCGAGCACGATGCCGCCGATATAGGCCAGTGCGTACCAGCGGATCGCGATCGGGCCGAGCGCGATCGCGATCGGATCGAATACCGGATAGGTCATCACTAGAGGCAAGGTGGGCAGCGCTGCGGCGAGGACGGGCATGAGCGGAACGATCCTGCGAACGCGGCCAAATCACCGCGCTTTCGTCATGGCGGCTGGGGCGGGGTCAAGTCAAGCCGGAGGCGCCTGGCTCGTGGCATCTTGCATGCGGCTGGCGCGATCCCCATTGTTCTGGCAAGCGTCCCAATGTTGCAGCATTTTCGGAGACCCGAGGCATGACCCAGAGCACCAACCGCATTTTCGACGAGATCGGACGCCTGATGAACGACGCGGCCGGTGCCGCGCAGGGCGTCAAGCGCGAGGTGGATACCGTCTTCCGTAATCAGGCCGAGCGGATCCTGCGCGATCTCGATCTGGTCAAGCGAGAGGAGTTCGATGCGGTGAAGGACATGGCCCGCCTCGCCCGCGAGGAGAACGAGGCGCTGAAAGTCCGGATCGCCGCGCTGGAGGCCAAGGTGACCGGCTCGTCCGGCGGCTAGGCGCCGAATGCCACCGGGCGGAAGGCGTACAGCAGGTGCATGTCGATCTTGCCCTTGAGGCCTTCCATCACCGTGAAGGCGTTCGCCGGCGACATCGGCGGGCTGTCGAGCCGGTCTTCCACCAGCATGGCGAAAATGTCGGCGATGGTGATCATCCGGACGAGATCGGAGATTTCCTCGCCCTTCAGCCCATCGGGATAACCCGAGCCGTCGAGCATCTCGTGGTGATGCAGCACGACGTCGAGCATCTCGCGCGGAAAGTCGCCGTGCGATTTCAGTACGTCGTAGCCGATCTGCGCATGCTTTGAGAGTTCGATTTCCTCGCGCGGTGTCAAGGCTTCGGTCTTGTTGAGGATCGACAGCGGAATATAGGCCTTGCCGACATCGTGGATCAGCGCGGCGCGGACCAGGCGGCGCTGGTCGTCCTCGCGCATGTTGAGGTGCTGCGCGAATGCGACCGCATAGCCGGTGACCAAAAGGCAGTGCCGGTAGCTGCGGGCGTGGTGCTTGTTGACGGCCAGCAGCCACTCGCGGATCGAGGTGCGCTTGAGCGCCTTCAGGATCCTGGTCTCCGCACGCATCACGTCGTCGAGGGTCAGCGGTTCGCCCGCCGGCAGCTTCTCGAAAATCTTCACCATCACCGCGGTCGCAGCGCTGACGCCGGCTTTCAGCGCTTCGGCGCTCGAGGAGGCGTCCTCGGCGCTCTCCGGGAAGGAGGCGCGGATGCGCTGCAGGATGGTGTCGGAATCGAACGGCCAGCGGATGGTGTCGGTGGCGCCGAGCGACCATGCCTGGGTGGATTCGCGGTGCATTCCTTCAGCCAGCACGAACAGGCGAGGCAGCGCCTGGTAGGTCTTGTGGGTCAGTTTGCGGCGGATGGTCTGCACGCTGCCGACGGAGCTGAGATCGATATCGACCACCACGCCGACATAATTGTCCGCGGGATTGTCGGGAATGTCCTGCGTCGCGATCTGATCGACGTCGCTGACATTCTGCAGAATGCTGGCCAGATCGTCGCTCAGGTCGGGACGATCCGATGCCAGGAGCACGCGCCTTCTGGCGGGCATCCGTTGTGCCAAACCCATGGTGCCTCTTCTGGGGCGTGAGACTGAGTTTCGCCAAGTTCCAGCAAAACAGTTTCAGAACCCTTGAGAATTGTAACGATTTGGCCGACGCCGCGGTCGCAGGACATGCGGCTTTTTGGCCGGCGTTCCTTGTCATTTCGGGCCTGAGAGGCTAAGAACCGCTGCGTTCGCGGCCCCCGCACCCCTGGAGGCTTGCCGCAACGCTAGGGTGGGCCGCGACGCGGCCCTTAACTTTTGTAAAAACAAGGACTTATCAAAATGGCGACCGTCAAGGAATTGAAGGCGACCGCTCGTCCGAAGGCCGGCAAGGGGGCCGCTCGGGCTGAACGTCGCGCGGGCCGTGTTCCGGCCGTGATCTATGGCGACAACAAATCCCCGCTCACCATCTCGCTCGATGACGCCGAACTGCGCCAGCGTATCCAGGCCGGTCGCTTCCTGACCACGGTGTTCGACATCGATCTCGAGGGCAAGAAGCACCGCGTGATTCCGCGCGACTTCTCGCTGGACCCGGTGCGCGATTTCCCGCTTCACGTCGATTTCCTGCGCCTCGGCCAGGGCGCCAAGATCCGCGTCAGCGTTCCGCTGCATCTGCTGAACGGCGAAACCTCGCCGGGCGTCAAGCGCGGCGGCGCGGTCAATATCGTCACCCACACCATCGAGCTCGAGGCGCCGGCGGACAACATCCCGCAGTATCTCGAAGCCGATATCGGCAAGCTAGATATCGCCGGCTCGCTGCACCTTGGCGACATCAAGCTGCCGACGGGCGTGAAGGCTCTGACCCGTGAGGACGCTACTCTGGTTACCATCGTGCCGCCGTCAGGCTACGCCGAAGAGCAGAAGGCGGCTGCCGCGGCTCCTGCGGCCGGTGCGGCTCCCGCGGCCGGTGCGGCTCCTGCGGCCGGCGCGGCCGCTGCGGGCGGCGCAGCCAAGGCTCCGGCTGCCGGTGGCGACAAGAAGAAGTAAGCGTCACTTTACGCCATGCGCCTGTTTGTCGGACTGGGCAATCCCGGATCGAAGTATCAGGGCAACCGTCACAACATCGGGTTCATGGCGGTCGACGATATTGCGCGGCGTCACGGTTTCGCACCGTGGCGCCGTCGCTTTCAGGGCGAGACCGCGGAAGGCACGCTCGATCGCGAGCGCGTCATCCTGCTCAAGCCCACGACTTTCATGAACGAGTCGGGACGGGCCGTGGCCGAGGCCGCGAATTTCTTCAAGCTTGGGCAGGGCGACATCGTGGTGTTTCACGATGAACTCGACCTGCCGCCGGCGAAGCTGCGGATCAAGACCGGCGGAGGGCATGCCGGGCACAATGGTTTGCGCTCGATCTCGGCACATGTCGGCAACGACTATCACCGCGTGCGGCTCGGCATCGGCCATCCCGGCATCAAGGAGCTGGTCCACGCTTATGTGCTGAGTGATTTCGCCAAGGCCGAACGGCCGTGGGTCGAAGCGCTTTGCGACGCCGTCGCCGACAACGCGGCCCTGATCGCGACCGGCAAGGAAGGCACGTTCCAGAACAAGGTGCATCTGGCGATGGATGCGAAGGGTTTTGGTGCAAAGGATAACGACGAGAGCGGGCCGAAGTCCGCGACGTGATCGAAGGTAACCGCTCTCGTCATTGCGAGTGAAGCGCAGCAATCCAGAGTTACCGAAACGTGGATTGCTTCGTCGCTTCACTCTCTCCCAATGACGGCAGGACAGATCGAGGATGCGATGGGATTTAAATGCGGTATCGTCGGACTGCCGAATGTCGGCAAGTCCACGCTGTTCAACGCGCTGACGGAGACCGCGGCGGCGCAGGCGGCGAATTATCCATTCTGCACCATCGAGCCGAATGTCGGCGCCGTGGCGGTGCCCGATCCGCGGCTCGACAAGCTGGCCGAAGTCGCCAAATCGGCGCAGATCATTCCGACCCAGCTCACCTTCGTCGACATCGCCGGCCTCGTGAAAGGCGCGTCGAAGGGCGAGGGTCTTGGCAACCAGTTTCTCGCTACCATCCGCGAGGTCGATGCGGTGGCGCATGTGGTGCGCTGCTTCGAGGATTCCGACATCACCCATGTCGAGGGCAAGATCGCGCCGCTTGCCGATATCGAGACTATCGAGACCGAGTTGATGCTGGCCGATCTCGAAAGCCTCGAAAAGCGTATCGACAATCTCGGCAAGAAAGCCAAGGGCGGCGACAAGGAGTCCAAGGAGCAACTCGATCTGGTCGAGCGCGCACTGACGTTGCTGCGCGAGGGCAGGCCGGCGCGGTTTCTCGAGTGCAAGCCGGAGGAGGAGCGCACGTTCCGTATGCTCGGACTGCTGACGTCAAAGCCGGTGCTGTATGTCTGCAACGTCGAGGAGGGCGCGGCGGCCGGCGGCAACGCGTTCTCGCAGCAGGTGTTCGAGCACGCCAAGAAGGAAGGTGCGGTCGCCGTCGTCATTTCCGCCAAGATCGAATCCGAGATCGCGACGCTGTCGCGCGAGGAGCGCGCCGAATTTCTCGACACGCTCGGTCTGCACGAAGCGGGTCTCGATCGCCTGATCCGCGCCGGCTATGAACTGCTGCATCTCATCACCTATTTCACGGTCGGTCCGAAGGAAGCGCGCGCCTGGACGATCACCAGGGACACCAAGGCGCCGGCCGCGGCGGGCGTGATCCATACCGATTTCGAGAAGGGTTTCATCCGCGCCGAGACCATCGCCTATGACGATTACGTCAGGCTGGGCGGCGAAGCCGGCGCGCGAGATGCCGGCAAATTGCGGCTGGAAGGCAAGGAGTATGTGGTCGCCGACGGCGACGTGATGCACTTCCGCTTCAATACGTGAGTCTGATTGCCGCCGGATAAGTCGGGCGCGGCGCATCCGGCATGCGCGCTGTCCGACTCAGTACTGCTGCGGACCGTGTTCGCCCTGCTCGCGGATCGCGCCGAGGTGCTCGTTGATGCGGAAGATGATCAGGACGAATTCCGCCGCGATGCGCGCGAAGATCACGCCGACCACGACGCTGACGAGGGTGGAGAGCACCAGGATGAGGCCGCCGAACGGGCTGATCGCCATGTGCATCAGCCCGGTGAAGATGCCTGAAATGCCGAACAGGATAATGAGCGCGATCACCAGCAAGTAGAACGATTTGATGATGGTGGGGGTGATGAATCGATCCCACTGGAAAAGGTCTTTGATCTGGAACATCGGTGATCTCCTTCCTCCTGCGGCGCGCACTTGTCGCATGATGTGGGATTTCAGGGAAGCGTCTTGCGCCAAAGAAGCGCGTGGAAATCTTCTCGAAACGCCATGCTCTGTCCGTAATTTCATCGGGCATGCTGATCACGGCATGGCTGCTCCGCAGTGAAGCGCTTGAGGCGGGCGGCCCGTATGGCACACTGTGGTTTCCTTCGTGGTGTGGTCGATGACGCTGTTTTTTGAAGATTTCACGCTTGGTCCCTTCGGCCGTTTCGGTCCCTGTCATGTATCGCGGGAAGATATCATCGCGTTCGCGTCCGAATTCGATGCCCAGCCGATGCACCTCGACGAGGCGGCGGCCAAGCGCTCGCTGCTGAAAGGTCTGGCCGGTTCGGGCTGGCACCTGTGCGCGATTGTCTCGCGGATGTCCCATGACGGCTTCCTGCATCGCACTGCCGTGCTCGGCTCGCCCGGCGTCGATGAGGTGAAATGGTTGTCGCCGCTGCGCCCCGGTGACGATCTGACGCTGGATGTCGCAATCGAACGCTGCCTGCTTTCGCGGAGCTTGCCCGATCGCGGCGAGGTTCACCTTGTCGAGACGATCAGCAACGCAGCGGGCCAGACGCTGCTCAGCTTGCGAATGCCGCTGACGGTGCGGCGGCGCGGCATCGCGGGAGCGGGCTCATGAGTTATTTCGAGGACCTCAAGCCGGGCGATCGTCGCGAGATCGGCTCCTACAGCTTCACCGCGGAGAACATCGCCGCCTTCGCGCGGCAGTTCGACCCGCAGCCATTCTATCCCGACGCGGAAGCAGGACACGTCCCGACGGCCGGTGGGGAATCGGCGTCCGGGTGGCATGTCTGCGCGGCATGGATGAAAGCGATGGTCGCCGATTTCACGCGCGCGGCGGCGGAACGCACGGCGCGCGGCGAGACGACGGCCGCGCCCGGCCCGTCTCCCGGCTTTCGCGATCTGAAGTGGCTGAAGCCGGTGCTCGCCGGCGACACCGTCACCTATGCATGGGACGTGCTGTCGACGCGCACTTCGGAATCGCGGCCGCAATGGGGACTGGTGAATTTCTTCAACACTGGCGTCAACCAGCGCGGCGAGCGGGTGCTTTCGTTCGAAGCGACCGTGTTCATGCCGCGCCGGCCGCGCTGACGGCTCATGACTTCGTCCATGCCAGCAGCAGCACGGTGATGGCGAGGCCGAGAAAGATGGCAAAACGAACGATGATCACCACGAGACTTTGCCCCGGGGCGTGCAGCGGAATCGGATCGGTGTTGTCCGGTTTGATGATCTTCACGACAAGGCCCCGCGCAGGATCCGCCGGGATGGCCGGCGTTGGATCTTGGTCGCGGGGCGCGTGGATCAGGTTCGATGGATCAGGAGCTTGATCGCCATGATGCAGCAAAACGCCCTCCCCAAACGGAGAGGGCGTGCTTAATCCGCCGTCAGGCGATCGTCACTCTTGCAGTTCGCCGGGCCGTTTCCACTGTGCCAGATTGTCGGCCACCATACGGGTGGATTTCATCGCGGTCTGGCTCAGCTTGGTGAAGTTGGCGAGTTCGCGCTGTACGCGCTGACCCTCGTCCTGCATGAAGCTGCGCAGCGTTTCCAGCTCCGCGATCAGGTTGTCGATCTCGGTCGCCGTCGCGCCGGCGACGCGCTGGATCAGCGTGTTGGCGTTGCTGACGGTGGCTTCCGCGGTCGAGTCGAGCGCGCCGTCCGTATTCGGGGCCGCGGGCGTGCGGCGGAGATAGGCAATATCGTTGCGGACGAAGTCGCGGATGCCCGCCTCGACGTCCGACACCGCCTTGAGGTCGGCATCCGTTTCGGTCACGTCATGTCTTTCCGGTTGAACTGCATTCATCGGCTGTCTCCTGTTGGCGGATTGTCCCCCGCACGACGAAAGTCACCGGCGCATCAGTCCAGCCGATCATGACGATAACACGGCCAATCTGCGGCGCTGCCCGCACGATTCACCGGCATCAAAATGAGACATATGGCGCCTCAACGCGAAGCGGGCGGGTGGCGCTCGGAACTCGATCGGTGCACCGCGCGTTCTGTGTTTGAAGACGTGGAGTGATCTCATGACCAAGCACATCCAGCCTGTCCCGGAGGACAATCGCAGTCCCAGCGGTCCGGGCAGCATCCCGCAGGTCGCGATCGACACCACCAAGGGACATCGCGACGACGAGAAGCGCAACATCGACGAGCAGGGCGACCACGCCAACGTCAAGCAGAACACCAGCCATCGCCGTTCCGGCTGAAGGTGCTTCCGCGTTAAGATTTCATAAACCCTGATGCTGCGGAGCGCGTGCCGTCACGGCCTCCGTGCGGGCGAGAGCCTTTGTCGATCCGGCTGATTGGGTCGGCAGGCGATCAGGCCTTGGCTTTCTTCTTCACGACTTTCTTCGCCGCCTTCTTGCCGGAGGCGGGTCTCTCGGAAGCTGCACTGTTCCTTGCGGACGTGACCGCCGCTTCGGTGATGCGCCGGATCGACCGGGCGTAACTGTCGGCGATATTGTCGGCGGACATTTGCAGCCGCCGAATTGCCGCGTGACCTTCCTCGGTGGCTTGCTTGGCGATCTGCTTGTAGCGCTGCCGCGCTTCGCCATCCTTGGCCTTGGATGCGAGCGTGTTGTAGCGGTCGCGCGTGCCTTTCACCGCAGCCGTCAAGGTCTTGTTCTGCTGCTTCGCAAGCTTCCGGATCACGGCATCCAGATCAGCGCCCGCCATGGTTCAGTCCCCCAGATGATATGAAAACCCGGAGGTGACGTAGCAGGTGGGGAGGGGGCCATGCAATTGACAGCAGGCGGGATGCTCGCAAGAAAGGTTACTTCCGCTTCCATCCGCCGCGATGTCCCGGTGCGCCGCCGCTCGAGCGTGGCGTGATCTCGTCCTTGATCACGCCGCCGAACTCCTGGCCGCCGTCGCGCATCGATTTGGGCTTGTAGATACGGCTTTCCGGACCGGGGCCCATCTCGTCGAGGGTCGGCTTGCGGGCGCGGGTCGGCTTCTTTGCGTCCGCACGGTCCGGCTTCACCTCGTGCCAGGTGGCGATGCCCATTTCGTCGAGCGACGGTTTATGGATGCGCGAGCCGCTCCGGCCGCTTTTCCCCGCCGATCCGCCACGTGAGGCGGAAGAGTCGGGCGGCAGGTTGGCGGATGCGCCGTATTTCTTCGTGCCGGCATAGGCGCCGGCCTTGCCGGTGACCGCCTTCTGCTTGGCGGTGGGGTCGTCCACCACCGCCATCTCGGTGGCGCGCAGGCGTTTGACCTCGTCGCGCAAACGCGCGGCCTCCTCGAAATTGAGGTCGGCAGCAGCCTCGCGCATCCGGGTTTCGAGATCGGCCAGTACCGCCTCGAAATTGTGCCCGATCGACATGACATCGTCGGTCATGCCGCCGCCGGTCTCGACCAGCACGTGGTCGCGTTCGTAGACGCTGTTGAGGATGTCGCCGATCGATTTCTTCACGCTCTCCGGCGTGATGCCGTTGGCCTCGTTGTAGGCGACCTGCTTCTCGCGGCGGCGGTCGGTCTCGGCGATGGCGCGCTCCATCGAGCCGGTCATCTGGTCGGCGTAGAGGATCACCTTGCCGTCGACGTTGCGCGCGGCGCGGCCGATGGTCTGGATCAGCGAGGTCTCGCTGCGCAGAAAACCTTCCTTGTCGGCATCGAGAATGGCGACCAGCGCGCATTCGGGAATGTCGAGGCCCTCGCGCAAGAGGTTGATGCCCACCAGCGCATCGAACGCGCCGAGCCGCAGATCGCGGATGATCTCGATGCGCTCGATGGTATCGATGTCGCTGTGCATGTAGCGCACGCGGATGCCCTGCTCGTGCAGGTATTCGGTGAGATCCTCCGCCATGCGCTTGGTCAGCACGGTGATCAGCGAGCGGTAGCCGGCCTGCGCGGTGGCGCGGACTTCGCCGACCAGATCGTCGACCTGGGTGCGTGCCGGACGGATATGCACCGGCGGATCGGTGAGGCCGGTCGGACGGATCACCTGCTCGACGAACACACCGCCGCTTTGCTCGAGCTCCCACGCCGCCGGGGTCGCCGACACCGCGACTGATTGCGGGCGCATCATGTCCCACTCCTCGAAGCGCAGCGGCCGGTTGTCCATGCAAGAGGGCAGGCGGAAGCCGTATTCGGCGAGCGTCGCCTTGCGGCGGAAGTCGCCTTTGAACATTGCGCCGATCTGCGGAATGGTGACGTGGCTTTCGTCGGCGAACACCAGCGCATTGTCGGGGACATATTCGAACAGTGTCGGCGGCGGCTCGCCCGGCTTGCGGCCGGTGAGATAGCGCGAATAGTTTTCGATGCCGGCGCAGCTTCCGGTCGCTTCCATCATTTCGAGATCGAAGGTGGTGCGCTGTTCGAGACGCTGCGCTTCCAAAAGACGGCCCTGCGCATGCAACTGGTCGAGCCGCCATTTCAGCTCGGTCTTGATGCCCTTGATCGCCTGAATCAGGGTCGGGCGCGGTGTCACATAATGCGAGTTGGCGTAGACCTTGATGAACTCGAGTTCGTCCTGCTTATGGCCGGTGAGCGGATCGAACTCCTCGATGCTCTCCACCTCGTCGCCGAACATGTTCACGCGCCAGGCGCGGTCTTCGTAGTGCGCCGGAAAGATGTCGATGACATCGCCGCGCACGCGAAAGGTGCCGCGGCTGAAATCGGCCGAGGTGCGCTTGTATTGCAAGGCAACGAGGTCGGCGATCAGTTGCCGCTGGTCGATGCGCTCGCCTTTCTTCAGCGCGAAGGTCATCGCGGTGTAGGTCTCGACCGAGCCGATACCGTAGATGCAGGACACCGACGCGACGATGATCACGTCGTCGCGCTCCAGCAGCGCGCGCGTCGCGGCGTGGCGCATGCGGTCGATCTGCTCGTTGATCGAGGAATCCTTCTCGATATAGGTGTCGGTGCGCGGCACATAGGCTTCGGGCTGGTAGTAGTCGTAATAGGAGACGAAATACTCCACCGCGTTGTCGGGAAAGAAGCTCCTGAACTCGCCGTAAAGCTGCGCGGCCAGCGTCTTGTTCGGCGCGAGGATGATGGCTGGGCGCTGTGTCGCCTCGATCACCTGCGCCATGGTGTAGGTCTTGCCCGAACCGGTGACGCCGAGCAGCACCTGGGTGCGGTCGCTGCGCTGGATGCCCTCGACCAGTTCGGCGATCGCCTGCGGCTGGTCGCCCTTGGGCTGATATTCCGATTTGATCGTGAAGCGGACGCCGCCTTCGGATTTCTCCGGGCGGGGCGGGCGGTGCGGCGTCCAGATTTTTTCGCCGCGGAATTCCGGGCGGCCTTCGCGCATCAGCGCCTCAAGCGCGTCGGCGGTGGCCTTGACGCCAAGGCTCTCCATCTTGTTGCGCGCCGGCCGGAACTGATCGTCGTCCTCGACATCGAAGCCGAGTTGCTTGGCCAGTTCGGGATCGAGCGCCGGAATGGTGGCGCTGGTGCCGTAATTGGCCTGCGGGGCTTCGCCGAAACCTTCAGGCCGTGTCTCGCTATCGTGATCGAAGGTCTTGGGCGTCGATTTGCGGGCGCGATGGATCGCGGCCTCGCCGCTGGAGCGCCGGTCCCAGGAATTGTCGGGCGGCGGCTGGAGGCCGGTGGTGGAGCCGAGCCCGCTTTCGCCGCGATTGATCGCTGGGTTGAGCAAATCCGCCAGCGCCGGTCCGATCGGCTGCACGTCGGGGCGGTGCGCCTTGGACTTCGGAGTCTTGCCGGATGTTTTCGGGGGGCCGGATCGTTTCGCCATGGCCGGAATATGGGGGGAGTCGGTCCGCGATGAAAGAGCCTGCCGCCTCGGAACGGCAGGCTCCCGTCCTCATGCGTTCGCCGGGCGCAGCCGTTTCAGCGCCGCGGGCAGGCGCTGGTCGAACCAGGCGCCGATCGCGCTTTGGTGGCGATGGTAATACAGCCCCAGTGCGATGATGCCGACGCCGATCAGCGACAATGCGAACGGGAACAACAGCGAATCCTTGAACACTTTCTGGGCGAGGTCGCCGAGATAGATCGCAATGCCGATGGTTCCGAACACGGCGAACACGCGCCGCCCCAGAAACACCGCGAGGAACAGGAAACCGACATTCATCGCGCAATAAAGCGCCTTGGTGAGCGCGGTGCCATTTGATGTCGCGGTAATGCCGCCCCAGAATGTCATGACGCCGAACAGATAGAGCCAGAAGGCGAAATCGCCTGATTTCTGCCGCGCATTGACCGCGACCGCGATGGCGAGAATGGCAAGGCCGAACGCGATCGAGATCTTGCGCGACGTCTCCCAGTTGCCGAACTTGGCGCCGGTGATCCACGGCACGATGTCCATCGACAGGAACCACAGCGCGAACGCTGCGATGAAAACCAGGAACGGGAAGCGATAGAACCGCAGCGCAATCGCTGCGGCGATCGCTGCCGCGATTTCCATCGGCACCCAACTGCCTTTCACCCAGATATAGAACTCGCGCACCGCGCCGGGTTTGCCGAATTTGCTCCACATCCCGAGCGCATCCTGCACGCCGTAGACCGCGAGCGGCACCATCGACACCGCCACCGCGATCAGCAATCCACCGGGCGTGAGAAGATTCTTGACGGTCCAGAGATAATGTCCCGCCCACATAAATAAGGCGGCGTAGATCAGCGCGGTCGCGGTCAGTGCCCAGCCGCCCATTGCCGAGAAGGCGAGAGTGCTGAACAGGCCCATCGCGCCGATGACGATCAGCGCGCCGGTGTACCAGAGCATATGGACCACATCGAACTTCGGTCCGGTGGCGGCGGGAATGGCGGTGGAACGGCCGCCGAGAAAGGCCAGCAGGCTGTCGAGCTGCGGCGGCGTGATGATTCCCGCTTCTTTCGCCGCATGCAGATCGTCAGTCGAATATTGCATGGCTGCACTCCATTTCGCGCCGTGCGAGTGGTCCCGAGGCTTTGTCACATCGATCCGCAAAAGGTTCAACGGATTGGCCTTTGGCGTCCCTGCGCGTGAAAGCCACCGCAATTTTATGTGCACAGATCAGCGTTGACTTATGTCAGCTATTCCGGCGAAGTTCATGCATCCGCATTTAACTGGCGGTGACGCTCCGGTCGTCAGTTATTCCAAGCCAGGACCACTCTTATGATCGACCTCTATTACTGGACCACGCCGAACGGCCACAAGATCACGCTGTTTCTCGAAGAAAGCGGGCTGCCTTACAAGATCGTGCCGGTGAACATCGGCAAGGGCGATCAGTTCAAGCCGGAATTCCTTGCGTTCTCGCCGAACAACCGCATGCCCGCGATCATTGATCAGGCGCCGGCCGATGGCGGCAAGCCGATCACCGTGTTCGAATCCGGCGCGATCCTGATCTATCTCGCCGACAAGGCCGGCAAGTTTTTTCCGACCGACCTGCGCAAGCGGATGGACGTGCTGCAGTGGCTGATGTGGCAGATGGGCGGATTGGGGCCGATGGCCGGCCAGAACCATCATTTCCTGCAATATGCGACCGAGAAGATTCCCTATGCGATCGACCGCTACGTCAAGGAGACCAACCGCCTCTATGGCGTGCTGAACAAGCGTCTGGCCGACCGCGAATTCATCGCCGGCGATTATTCGATCGCCGACATGGCCTGCTATCCGTGGATCGTGCCGCACAAGCAGCAGCAGCAGAACCTCGACGATTTTCCGCATCTCAAGCGCTGGTTTGAAGCCATCTATGCCCGGCCCGCCACCGCGCGCGCCTACAAGCTGGCCAAGCAGATCAATCCGGACAAGACGCCGACCGTGAACGAGGAATCCAAGAAGATTCTGTTCGGCCAGACGGCGAGCAAGAGCTGACCTGCGAAAGGGATCGTCGATGGCGCGGCAATTGTTCGAACTGGCGGGGGCCGATCCGGCGCGGCTGTTCAGCCCGTATTGCTGGCGCATCCGCATGGCGCTGGCGCACAAGGGCCTGCCGTTCGAATCCGTCGTCTGGCATCTGACGCAGAAGGACGTTCTCCGGCCGCACCGCTCGGAGAAGGTGCCGGTGCTGGTGGATGGCGAGACGTCGGTTTCCGATTCCTGGGCGATCGCCAATTATCTCGAGGATACCTATTCCGACCGGCCCTCGCTGTTCGGCGGCGCCGGCGGCCGGGCGATGGCGCGCATGCTCAACAGCTGGAGCGATGTCATGGTGGGGCAGATCGCGCCCTTCATTCTCGCCGACATCCACGCCCAGCTTGCGCCGGAGGATCAGGACTACTTCCGGTACAGCCGCGAGAAAGCGACGGGCACCACGCTGGAACAGGCGAGGACCGGCCGCGAGGAGCGGGTCGCGAATCTGCGCCGCTGGCTGCATCCCTTGCGGATGACATTGCGCTCGCAGCCGTTTGTCGGCGGTGCCGCGCCAAATTATGCCGATTACATCATGTTCGGCCCGTTCCAGTGGGCGCGGGTCACCAGTCCGTTCGAACTGCTCGCGGCGGACGATCCGATTCATGCCTGGCGCGAGACGATGCTGGATGCCTTTGACGGCATGGCGCGCGGCACGCCGCTGGCCGGCCGCTCGTAGGCGCGTCGCGTTACCGCGCGACAGCGTCGCCGCGAGCCGCCTCGGCGCGCAGGCAGTCACGACATAAACAGTCGGCGTGATTTTCTCCCGGCAGCGGCAACCGCGCCGGCTCGTCCGCGCACCAGCACCCGGCCGACAGTCCACAGGTGAAGGCTGCGCCGCAGCGTGCGCAAGTCATCGCGCGCGAGGTGCTTGCCGGCGATAGCGCCACGCTTTTGTCCGGTCCGCAGCGCAGGGCGCGGGCCGTCATCCGCTTCACGGCTGCCTCCGCTTCGCGCGCGATCTGCTTGCGGTCGGCGTTGATGTCGTAGGTACGAGCTTCGCCCCAACTCACGGTGACATCGATCGCGCCGGAAGCCAGGACGCCGAGCAGATGCGGCACCAGATCGGTGTCGCCGTACCAGGCGACCTTGTCGCGCAATGCGCGCCCGATCGGCACGCCGCCATAGCGCGTATAGGCGAGCGACACCGGCTGTACGACAACCCGGTCGTGATGCGTCGAATCTCCGAGGGCGTGATGTACAGCGCCGATCAGTGCCGAGCGGAACGGCAGGATGCGGATGCCGTCGCTGGACGTGCCTTCCGGAAACAGCAGCACGGCATCGCCGTTGATGAGGTGCGCCGCCATGTTGCGGGCGGTCTCGCCGGTCTTGTGACGGCGCTCGCGCTCGACAAAGATCGTGCGTTGCAGTTTCGCCAACAGTCCGATCCCCGGCCAGCGCGCCACCTCCGATTTCGCCACGAACACCACAGGCGTGAGCGCGCCCAGCACGGTGATGTCGAGCCATGAGGCATGGTTGGCGAGCAGCAGCGCCGGCAGGTCGCGCGTCCGCGCACCGATCTGGCTGATCCGCACCCCGATCGCCGCGCACAGGATGCGGTGGAACAGATGCGGCACCGACCGTTGCAAATTGTTGTTCAGCACGATGCCCGCGAGCTGGAACGGCAGCAGGACGATGAACGCCAGCAGCAGCACGATCAGAACGAAGGCGACGCGAATCATGGCATCTGTCGGCGCGAGGCGGTCATGGGATGGCGATGGGCGCTTATAGCGGCAATCCCGCCGGCAGACAAAATGCGACCCCGGCCGGCCAGCGAGGGAAAGGGGGGCGACCGGAGTCGCGCAACGCATGGCAGGCGAGGGGACACCGCCGGCGCAGGTTAGACCGGCTTGATGACAGTGCGGTGACACGCAAAATCCCCGGACGATTCTGTCCGGCGCGCTTGCGGTCCTTTGACGGCCGTGGCGTTGTTCCGGATCACCACAGACAAAGGATGGTCATGAGCAATTTGATTCCGCCGGCGTGGCTGCCAATTCTGATGCTGTTCGGCTCGAATATTTTCATGACGTTTGCCTGGTACGGCCATCTGAAATTCAAGAGCAGCGCGCTGCCGCTGGTGATCGTGGCGAGCTGGGGCATCGCCTTCTTTGAATACTGGCTCGCGGTGCCGGCGAACCGCTGGGGCAGCGCAATCTACAGCGCCGCCGAGCTCAAGACGATGCAGGAGGTCATCACCCTCGTGGTGTTCGCCGGTTTCTCGGTGCTGTATCTGAAGGAGCCGCTCGGCTGGAATCACGCTCTCGGCTTCGCCTTCATCGCCGCCGGTGCGTTCTTCATCTTCCACAAATGGTGAACAATCAGCCGCCTGCCGGTGCGACCCGCAGGATGCGGCCGGCGCTGGCGTCGGTCAGCAGCCACAGCGCGCCGTCGGGGCCCTGCCGCACGTCGCGGATGCGTTCGTTGAGATTCTGCAGCAGCCGCTCCTCGCCGGTGACCTTGTCGCCATCGAGCGACAGCCGCACCAGCATCTGCCCGGCCAGCGCGCCGGTGAACAGGCTGCCCCGCCATTTCGGAAACAGCGTGCCGGTGTAGAAAGCCATGCCGGAGGGCGCGATCGAGGGCACCCAGTATTTGATCGGCTGCTCCATGCCGGGCTTTGCGGTGCTCTCGTGAATTTTCGCGCCGCTGTAGTCGATGCCGTAGCCGATCACCGGCCAGCCATAATTCTTGCCCTTGCCGATGATGTTGACCTCGTCGCCGCCGCGCGGGCCATGTTCGATCTCCCATAGCTCGCCCGATGCCGGGTTGAAGGCGAGGCCCTGCGCGTTGCGGTGGCCATAGCTCCAGATCTCCGGGCGCGCTTTCGCCCTGCCGACAAACGGGTTGTCCGGCGGAATGCTGCCGTCGGGCGCGATGCGGATCAATTTGCCGTTGTCGGTGGCAAGGTTCTGCGCCTCGTCGCGCGGGCCGAAATGATCGCCGAGGGTGACGAACAGATTGCCGTCCGGTGCCTGCGCGATGCGGCAGCCGTGATTGGCGGCTCCGCCGGGTCCCTGCTGGACGAAGATCACCTTCACCGCCTCGAGCCGCAAGGCGGCTTCGTCGAGTTGCGCCCGCGCCACCGAAGCGTTGCCGCCCGTATCGGAGGTGAAGCAGAAATACAGCGTGCGGTTGTCGGCGAAGTCCTTGTCGAGCGCGAGATCGAGCAGTCCGGCCTGTCCCCCCGTCTTCGGCTTCGGCACGCCCGCCAGCGGCACCGACACCTGACCGTCGCGGGTGACGATGCGCATCCTGCCGGGACGCTCGGTCACCAGCATTTTGCCGTCGGGCAGAAAGGCCAGCGCCCATGGATGCTCCAGTCCGCGCGCCACGGTGTCGACGTCGAGAGGACCGGCCGAGGAGTCGAACGGCGCGCTGGCGCTGCGTGTCGCCGTGGTCACCAACAGCGACATCGTGAGCAGCGTGGCCGCGGCGAGCGACGCGACGACAACAATGTTCGGCGTCTTCATGGGAATCTCCGCGTCGGGCGGAACGGGAAATGTCAGACCATCTGCATGGTGGCGGCAAGCCGGATCGTCAGCGCGGTCAGGGCGACGACGAGGCTTGCGGATAAAAACAGGACGGCGACCGCGGCAATGGCGTCGCCCGAGCACCGTGTCAGCGCGCGGGCCGGCAGAAGTCGGAAGCCGTGATGGTCAACCTTCGGCCGCGTCATGCGGATGTCCTCATCGCGGCGCGAATCACCGCGTCAGGCAGATGTGGCAGATATCGCTGTCGAGATTTTGGCGCGTCGGGTCCAAAACGTGACCAAACCAAGGCGCGCCGCCGCCGGGCCGGACGGGGAGCCGGCCTATGCGGGCAGCGGAGTCGCGGTGGCCGGGTTCGCGGCGCCGTCCATGGCGACAAACCCCGGCGCGGCTTCGACCCGCCGCAGCCAGGTTCGGATCGCGGGAAAACCGCCGAGATCGAAGTCACACTGTCCGGCGACGTGGGTGTAGCCGTAGAGCGCGATGTCCGCGATGGTGAGGTGTCCCGCGGCGAAGTAGTCATGCGTCTTGAGGTGATTTTCCATCACCTGCAGCGCGGCGTAGCCGCGTTCCATCCAGTCCTCGAGCGCATGGGTTTGCAGTTCGCGTCCGCCGCGCACCAGCGCCAGCCAGAAATAGGCGGCGCCGACGCTCGGCTCCAGCGCGTGCTGTTCGAAGAACATCCATTGCAGCGCCTGCGCGCGATCGATGCGGTCTTCCGGCGCGAGCGGCGTGCCGTCTGCGACGTACCAGAGGATGGCGTTCGATTCGGCGAGATGACGCCCGTCGATCTCCAGCAGAGGCACCTGTCCGCTCGGGTTCATCGCAAGAAAATCCGGCGTGCGGCTTTCTCCACGCAGGATGTTGATCTCCACGGCCTGATAGGGCGCGTTCAGCAGCGCCAGCGCAAGGCGGACCTTGTAGCTGTTGCCGGAGCGTTGCATGGAGTAGAGCTTGTACATTCGAGGCCGAGCTTGCGTTTGGTGATGATCATAAATCTCGACAGACAATGATGTGAGCAGTGGCTTGCCGCAAGTGCCGGGTTCTGGAAATAGTAGAAATCCGCTGCCGCAGCGCACCGTGTCAGAAAATTATGCCGGCTGTCAGCGTTCCTGCGTCACGTTTGCGCGACTTCCGAATTGCCGCAGATCAAGATCGGGCGATGCGGCGGCGGTTATTGTGCCGGACATGAGATCGGGCACGATCGAGGGAGTCTCAGGGACTGGAGTGAACGTTGCGTTGTTCGTCCGGGCTTCGCGAAACATCCGGCGAACGGCCAGCCAGCAGGCGCATGCGATGGCAATTCCGGCGATGACATCGACGCCGTAGTGGCTGCCCGAAAAGGGCGTTGCCAGGATCATCAGGGTGTTGAGCGCAAGCGAAATCCATCGCAATCCGCGAATGCGCCAAAGAGCCATCACGAAAAGCACGCCGAGAGCCGCGTGAAGACTCGGGAAAGTGATAATCCCTTCCGAATTCAATCCCGACATCACATTGAATGTGCCGTCCCGAATTCCGAGAAACACCGGCCAGCTCGTTGACGAGAGGGGGATCGCGCCGTGCGCCGCGTCAGGCTGCAAATTGTAGAACAGCCATGGTCCGACGGCAGGGACAAAAGCCGATATGCCGATGGTGACGAGAGTCGTCAGCATGAACGACCAAACGAAAACGGTCAGGCGCGGGAGCTGCCCGGCGAATCCCAGCACGAGCACCGTCGTGATCACTTGCACTGTAAAACTGGCGTAAGCGAGCTCGAGGAGCCGATGGAGCCATGCATGGCTGGTGACGAACGTCGCATAGGCCGGCCAGTCGAGGCCGAGGTGACGGTCCCAGCCGGCGAAAAGGGCGTCCTGCAAGGGAAAGCCGGCCCGCGCCGCCGCATAGGACATCGGGGCGCCGACGGCGCTGAAGGCAATGATCTGTGCGGTGCCCGTCAGCAGGCCTGCGGCGCGGTTGTCCTGTCGGACCAGGCGATAGAACCGGCCCGCCGCGGCGAGGCCGGCGCAAGTCGCCAAAGGCACGAGAAATGTCGGCCACGCTATCGTGAACGCGCCGTTGACGACCGCAGTCAGATCGAAAGCGGCCATCGCCGCGACGATGATCCAGACGGCGTTGCCATGCTTCGAATGTGTCTGCGCGATATTCATTTCGGGGACCTGAGACCGGCGATCCGAGCGGCCGCGTTCCGGACCTAATCAGAGCCGGGTTCTCGCTCCGTTAAGATCGGAAGAGCCGGGGCCTTCCGAAACCCTGGGGCATGGGGGATGGCCATCATGTTTAAGCGTCGGTAAAGGCCATTTTTCCGGTTCAAAAATGCGGAATTTCGCGGCTTTGCGGCGAAGCTTCTTGCGATGCAATGCCGCCCGTTTTAGGGTGCCTCGCCCCGCTAAAATCCGCGAATCCGGGCCTTCGCGACCATCAGCATCCTCAGGAGAAAACGATGCCGTTTCTGTCCGCCGCGCTTGACCGTGTGAAGCCGTCCGCCACGATCGCGGTGACGGATAAAGCACGCCAGCTCAAAGCGGCCGGCCGCAACGTCATCGGCCTTGGCGCCGGCGAGCCGGATTTCGACACCCCGGCCAACATCAAGCTGGCCGCGATCCATGCCATCGAGGCGGGCAAGACCAAGTACACCGCGGTCGACGGCATCCCCGAATTGAAGGACGCGATCGTCGCCAAGTTCGGCCGCGAGAACAAGCTGACCTACAAGCCGAGCCAGATCACGGTCGGTACCGGCGGCAAGCAGGTGCTCTACAACGCGCTGATGGCGACGGTGAATCCCGGCGACGAAGTGATCATCCCGGCGCCGTACTGGGTGAGCTACCCGGACATGGTCGAGCTCGCCGGCGGCACGCCGGTGCCGGTGGTCTGCACCGCCGAGCATGGCTTCAAGCTGCAGGCCGCCGATCTCGAAAAGGCGATCACGCCGAAGACCAAGTGGATCATCCTCAACTCGCCGTCGAACCCGACCGGCGCGGCCTATACCCATGCCGAGATGAAGGCACTGACCGACGTGCTGGTGAAGCATCCGCAGGTCTGGATCATGACGGACGACATGTACGAGCATCTCGTCTATGACAATTTCACCTTCGTCACCCCGGCGCAGGTCGAGCCGCAGCTGTTCGACCGCACGCTGACCGTCAACGGCGTGTCGAAGGCCTATTGCATGACCGGCTGGCGTATCGGTTATGCCGGCGGTCCCGAAAAATTGATCAAGGCGATCGCGACCATCCAGTCGCAGTCGACCTCCAACCCGTCCTCGATTTCGCAGTGGGCGGCGGTCGAGGCGCTGAACGGTCCGCAGGATTTCATCGCCGCCAATAACAAGGCGTTCAAGGAGCGCCGCGATCTCGTGGTGTCGATGCTCAACCAGGCGCCCGGCATCAACTGCCCGCGTCCGGAAGGGGCGTTCTACGTCTATCCGTCCTGCGCCGGCACGATGGGCAAGACCACGCCGTCGGGCAAGAAGTTGACCAACGACGAGGATTTCGTCACCGAGCTTCTGGAGAGCGAGGGCGTCGCGGTGGTGCACGGTTCGGCCTTCGGCCTCGGCCCGGCCTTCCGCATTTCCTATGCGACCAAGACCAGCGACCTCGAGGAAGCATGCACCCGCATCCAGCGCTTCTGCGCAAACTTGCGTTAATGTGATCTTCTTCTAGGATCGTTTCGTTACGATCTGGTGGCAAAGATGGGGCGCGCCATGTTTTTGACACGGCGCTTCCGTTTTGTCCCTCCGTCGTTTTGTTAATCCCACTGGAGCTAAAATAGATGCGTGTTTCCTCGCTCGTCGGTGTCGCTTTGGCGGCGCTTGTCTCCTCCGCCGTGTCCGCCAACGCGCAGCAGCGTGTTCAGATCGGCATCCTCGAATGCCATGGCGGCCCGAATGTCGGCATGGTGGTCACCTCGGTGACGCAGCTCAACTGCGTATTCCGCGCCGAGGGCCGTCGTCCCGAGCCGTACGTTGCGAAGGTCAGCCGCTTCGGCCTCGATCTCGGCATCACCCAGCAGACCGGCCTCGCCTGGGCCGTTCACGCGCCGACCCTCCGCGTCGGACGCGGCGACCTGTCGGGTGATTACGGCGGCGTCGGCGGTAATGCCTCGATCGGCATTGGCGGCGGCGGCAACCTGCTGATCGGCGGTTCGGCCAATTCCTACGCGCTGCAGCCGCTCAGCCTGCAGGGCCAGACCGGCCTCAACGCCGCGGGCGGCCTTGTCGGGCTGGAATTGCGTCCGGGCGGTCTCGTGCCGCGCAAGCACAAGCGTCATCGTCGCCATCACTGAGAGCGTGGCATTTGAATCAAAGGGGCCCGTGCGAACGGGCCCCTTTTTTGTTGCTGACCGAAAGTGGCAACGGCGCCGAGATTGAACATTGACCGGCGTTGTGACTAGATGGAATCGCGTTTTGTGAGCCGCGAGGGCCTGTCCCCGGCCGATTTCTGGAGAGCATCCATGCGCCGTCTGTCCGCCGCCCTGTCGATGTCCGCCGCCTTGTTGGTCGCTTCCGTCACGCTCACGCAGGCTCAGGACCGGGTGCAGGCCGGCACCCTGGAATGTCGCGGGGGCAGCAGCGTCGGCATGGTGGTCGGCTCGGTGACCAATCTGGGCTGTGTTTTCCGCTCGCAGGGCCGGCCGGATGATCTCTATGTGGCCACCGTCAAGAAGATCGGTCTCGATCTCGGCATCACCGAAGCTTCGGCGCTGTCATGGATCGTGCTGGCGCCCACCGCGCAGCTTGGTCCGGGCGATCTGTCGGGCAACTATGCCGGCGTGAACGCCAGCGCGGCGGTCGGCGTCGGTCTCGGCGCCAACGCCATGATTGGCGGTTCGGCAAATTCCTTCGCACTTCAGCCACTCAGCGTTCAGGGGCAAACCGGACTTAACGTCGCCGCCGGCGTGCAAAGTCTGGAATTGCGTCCGGGACGTTGAACAGGCTCGTCACCATCAGCGAAAGCCGCAGCGCCGCTGAACCGACTTTCGCCGAACTCTTTACCCCGAAGCTCGTCACCGTTCTTCGAGAAGGCTACGGCTTTGCGGATTTTCGCGCCGACGCCATCTCGGGCCTGACTGTCGCCATCGTTGCGCTGCCGCTGTCGATGGCGATCGCGATCGCCTCGGGCGCGACGCCGGATCGCGGCCTTTACACCGCGATCGTCGGCGGCTTCCTGATCTCTCTTCTCGGTGGCAGCCGGTTTCAGATCGGTGGGCCGGCGGGCGCGTTCATCGTGCTGGTCGCCGCCACCGTCGCCCGTCACGGCATCGACGGATTGATCCTGGCGACGTTGCTGGCGGGCCTGTTTCTGATTGCGGCCGGCTTTCTGCGGCTTGGCACTTATATCAAGTACATCCCCTATTCGGTGACGGTGGGCTTCACCGCCGGCATCGGCGTCATTATCTTCGCCAGCCAGATCAAGGATCTGCTCGGCCTGACGCTGGCGCATGAGCCGGGGCCGTTCGTCGCCAAGGTCGAGGCGCTGTGGGGCGTCATCGGCACCGCGAGCCCGGCCGCCATCGCGATCTCGGCGCTCACCATTGTGATGATCGTCGGTTTGCGGATGTGGCGGCCGACCTTTCCCGGCCTGCTGTTTGCCGTGATCGTCACCGCTTTCGGCGCGTGGCTGTTCGGCCTGCCGGTGGAGACCATCGGCACGCGGTTCGGCGGCATTCCGCAGATGCTGCCGGCGCCGTCGCTGCCCGCTCTGTCGCTGGACAAGGTTCAGGCCGTGTTGCCGGACGCGGTAGCTTTCGCGCTGCTGGGAGCGATCGAGTCGCTGCTGTCCGCAGTGGTGGCGGACGGCATGACCGGGCGTCGGCACCGCTCCAATTGCGAACTGGTCGCGCAGGGCGTCGCCAATATCGGCTCGGCGCTGTTCGGCGGCATTTGTGTCACCGGCACCATCGCCCGCACCGCGACCAACGTGCGCTCCGGCGCCCATGGGCCGATCGCGGGCATCATGCATTCGTTGTTCCTGCTGCTATTCATGCTGGTCGCGGCGCCGCTCGCGAGTTTCATTCCGCTGGCAACGCTGGCGGCCGTGCTGGCGGTGGTGGCCTGGAACATGGTCGAGCGCAATGAATTCGCCACGCTGATCCGCGCCTCCTGGGGTGACGCGGCGGTGCTGCTGGTCACCTTCCTGCTCACCGTCTTCCGCGATTTGACCGAAGGAATCGTGGTCGGCTTCGCGCTCGGCTCGGTGCTGTTTATCCATCGCATGGCGCAGACCACGGACATCGAGACCCGTGCCCCGCTTGCCGGTGACGACCGGCCCGACGGTGCGCCGGATGCCCGCCAGCCGTATGATTCCAGCCTGGCGAGCGATCGCGACGTCATGATCTATCGGATCACCGGCGCGTTCTTTTTCGGCGCGGCCTCCACCGTGGGGTCGGTGCTCGACAACATCTCGACCCGCCGCAAGGCGATGATCATCGACTTCGCCGCTGTGCCGTTTCTGGATTCCACCGCAGCGAACGTCATCGGCCGGATGGCCGTCAAGGCGCGGCGCAAGAACGTGCGGGTGTTTCTCACCGGAACCTCGACGTCCGTGCGACGCGCGCTCAAGACCTATGGCGCGCGGCCGCCGGCGGCCGAATTCCGCGCCGATATCGTCCAGGCGCTGAACGAGATCAAGGGATCGCCGGTCACGGCGAAAACCGGCGAGTGATGCGGTTGGGATCGATGGATAGGCGCGACCTGCGTTGCGAGGTGTCATGAGTATGCCGCGTGCGGCCTGCCTGATCGGCTGGCCGGCGGCGCATTCGCGCTCGCCGCTGATTCATAAATATTGGCTGAAGGCGCTCGGCCTCGAAGGCGATTATCGCATCGAGGCGGTCGAGCCGGCGGCATTCGCCGATTTCGTCGCGCGGCTTGCCGCCCGCGGCTACAGCGGCGCCAATGTCACCATTCCGCACAAGGAGCGCGCTCTGGCGGCATCGGTGCCGGATGTGCGCGCTCGCGCGGTCGGCGCCGCCAACACGCTGTTCTTCAAGGACGGCGCGCTGCACTCCACCAACACTGACATCGAAGGCTTCATCAACAATCTCGACGCCGCGGCGCCGGGATGGGATCGCGGCGGTGAGGCGCTGGTGCTCGGTGCGGGCGGCTCGGCGCGCGCGGTGGTGTTCGGGCTGCTGGAGCGCGGCATGTCCCGCGTGCATCTGGCCAACCGCACCGCGGCGCGCGCGCAGGCGCTGCGCGATCAGTTCGGCGAGCGGGTGCAGGTCGTGTCATGGCCGGACATCGAGGCGTTGCTGCCGGGGGTCGACGTGCTGGTGAACACCACCTCGCTTGGCATGAAAGGCCAGCCGTCGCTTCAGGTGGATGTCGGGGCGTTGCGGCCGGACGCGGTGGTCGCCGATCTCGTCTATGTGCCGCTCGCGACCGAACTGCTGAAGGACGCGAGGGCGCGCGGTTTCAAGACGGCGGACGGCCTTGGCATGCTGCTGCATCAAGCGGTGCGCGGCTTCGAACTCTGGTTCGGCCAGCGGCCGCAGGTCACGCCGGAATTGCGCGCGCTGGTCGAGGCCGATCTCGCGGCCGCGTGAGGCTGACCGCGAAATATCGCCGCAAAGCGTGCTTTGTCTGACAGGTCCGGAGACGCCGATGAAATTTTCCAGCCCGCTGCTCGCGTCGTTGTGCCTGCTGGCCGCTTTGTTGCTGCCGAGGTTTGAGGCGGCGAACGCGCAGCCGGCCGGCTCGCGGGTGCGCGGCACGATTGAATCCGTCAACGGCCAGATCCTGATCGTGAAAGCGCGCGACGGCACCAACGTGGTGATGCGGATGGCGGGCAATGTGCGTCTCACCGGCGTGGTGCCGATCTCGCGCGACGAGATAAAGGTCGGCGCCTATATCGGCGTCACCTCGGTGCGGGCCGAGGACGGCGCCGATCAGGCGACGGAGGTGCATGTGTTTCCCGAAGCGATGCGGGGCACCGGCGAGGGCTCGCAGCCGTGGGATTCCGCGCCGAACAGCACCATGACCAATGGTGCTTTGACAAAGATCGCCGGCCACGAGGGTCAGGTCCTGACCGTGACATACAAAGGCGGCGCCAAGCAGGTGGTGCTGACGCCGCAGACCGTGGTGGTGACCTTCGTGCCGGGCGAGCGCGGCGACATCAGGGTTGGCGCCCACATCATCGCCGCGACCGGCAGGGCCGCGGACGGCGCACTGGAGGCGACGCGCATCAGCGTCGGCCGCGACGGGCTGACGCCGCCGATGTGATGCGCGAAGGCCGCGGGATTATCCGTGGGCGTGGCCGACGGCGTTGGTGGGCATGGGGTCCCATAGCACCCGGCGATCGATATCCTCGACATGATTGACGCCGCACAGCCCCATGGTGGTGCTGAGCTCCTTGGCGATGAGGTCCACCGCCTTGGCGACGCCGGCCTGTCCGCCGGCGCCGAGGCCGTGGATGTAGGAGCGGCCGATCATGCAGGATTTGGCGCCGAGCGCGAGTGCACGCATCACATCCTGGCCGGTGCGGATGCCGCCGTCGAACATCACCTCGATCTGCGAGCCGACCTCCTGCACCACCTCCGGCAGCACGGTGATCGACGAGGGCGCGCCGTCGAGCTGGCGGCCGCCATGGTTCGACACCACCAGCGCGTCGGCGCCGGTCTTCACCGCCTCGCGCGCGTCATGCACGTCGAGGATGCCCTTGATGACGAGCTTGCCGGGCCACAAGCTGCGAATCCATTCGACGTCCTTCCAGTTCAGCGCCGGATCGAACTGCGAGGAGATCCACAGGCTGAGCGAGTTGATATCGTCGGTGCCTTTGATCTGGCCGGCGAGGTTGCCGAAGGTGCGGCGCTTGCCGCGCAGCACGCCGGAGACCCAGGCCGGCTTGGTGGCGAAGTCGAACAGCTTCGACAGGCTCCATTCCGGAGGCACGGTCATGCCGTTCTTGATGTCGGCGTGACGCTGGCCGATCACCTGCAGGTCCACCGTGAGCACCAGTGCGCTGCATTTGGCGGCGATGGCGCGCTCGATCAGCGATTTCACGAAGCCGCGGTCGCGCATCACATAAAGCTGGAACCAGAATGGCTTGTCGACGTTCTGCGCGACGTCCTCGATCGAGCAGATCGACATTGTCGACAGCGTGAACGGAATGCCGAGGGCCTGCGCGGCGCGGCAGGCGTAGATTTCGCCGTCGCGATACTGCATGCCGGTGAGGCCGACGGGCGCCAAAATCAGCGGCATCGTCGCGGGCTCGCCCAGAATCGTGGTGTTCAGCGTTCGCGAGGAGACATCGACCAGGATGCGCTGACGGAACTTGATCTGATCAAGATCGCTTCGATTGGCGCGCAGGGTCGATTCCGTGTAGGATCCACGATCGCAGTAGTCGAAAAAAGCTTTCGGGACGCGGCGTTTGTGAATCGCGCGCAGATCCTCGATACATGTGACGTTCTTCATCGTGTATCCTGACGTGGCTGGTCTGATCGCCGCAACATCGCTCATGCCGCGCCTCTGGGCAATTGATCCGTTCGCAGATGTCGTCTGCGTCCCCAGCTCCGAATCCGGATGGAGGCAAGCATGAGCGACAAGAATCACGATCCGAAGCCCGGCAAAAAGGCTGAGGACGACCAGCGCGCGCTCAAGGAAGAGAAGCTGGAAGAAGGGCTCGAGGAAAGCTTCCCGGCGTCAGATCCGGTCAGTGTGATCCAGCCGCATCCCGCCCGTCACGATCCGGGCGGCAAGCCGAAAACCTGATTGGGAATGCCAATTCCCGTGGTGCATGCCGAAGGCAACCGATGGGATATGGTAAGGCATTGATAAGTAACGGCTTAGCCGTTTGTTCCGGAATGGATGGCGGCTTCGGCCGGTAATGATTCATCATATTTTTTGAAGCGGCAGCAACGGTAAGGCCTTATAAAACGCCATCAATTGATCCGCGCGCGGGGCCGCATGGCCATTCGCGGCGCGGGAATGACCGCAGCGCAGGGGGCACCATGGCTCGCAAATATTTCGGAACGGACGGCATTCGCGGCCGGGCCAATGGGCTGATCACGCCGGAGCTGGCGCTCAAGGTCGGGCAGGCGGCGGGGCTGGTGTTTCAGCGCGGCGAGCACCGTCATCGCGTGGTGATCGGCAAGGACACCCGGCTGTCCGGCTACATGATCGAGAACGCGATGGTGGCGGGCTTTACCTCGGTCGGCATGGACGTGCTGCTGCTCGGGCCGATTCCGACGCCGGCGGTGGCGATGCTGACCAAATCGATGCGCGCCGACCTCGGCGTGATGATCTCCGCCTCGCACAATCTGTTCGACGACAACGGTATCAAGCTGTTCGGTCCGGCCGGCTTCAAGCTGTCGGACGAGGTCGAAAGCCAGATCGAGGAATTGATCGACGAGAACATCGACAAGCGGCTGGCGCCCAGCGCCAACCTCGGCCGCGCGCGCCGCATCGACGGCGTTCACGACCGCTATATCGAGTTCGCCAAGCGCACCTTGCCGCGCGATCTCAATCTCGAAGGCCTGCGCATCGTGGTCGATTGCGCCAACGGCGCCGCCTACGGGGTGGTGCCGGAAGCGCTGTGGGAGCTTGGCGCCGACGTGATCTCGATCGGCGTCGAGCCGGACGGTTTCAACATCAACAAGGATTGCGGGTCGACGTCGCCGGAGGCGCTCAGCCGCAAGGTCCGCGAGATGCGCGCCGATATCGGTATCGCGCTCGACGGCGATGCGGACCGCGTGCTGGTGATCGACGAGCGTGGCCATCTGGTGGATGGCGACCAGTTGCTGGCGGTGATCGCGCAAAGCTGGAAGGAAGACGGACGTCTGTCCAAACCGGGCATTGTCACCACCGTGATGTCGAATCTCGGCCTCGAGCGCTTCCTGGCCGGCGAAGGTCTCGGGCTGGTGCGCACGCCGGTCGGCGACCGCTACGTGCTCGAGCAGATGCTTCAGCAGGGTTACAATCTCGGCGGGGAGCCGTCCGGCCACATCATCATGTCGGACTTCACCACCACCGGCGACGGATTCGTCGCCGCGCTGCAGGTGCTGGCCGTGGTGCAGAAGCTCGGCCGCCCGGTTTCGGAGGTCTGCCACCGCTTCGAGCCATTGCCGCAGATTCTCAAGAATGTGCGTTACCGCGCCGGCAAGCCGCTGGAGAATCCGAACGTGATGTCGGCGATTTCCGCAGCCGAACAGCGGCTCAACGGCAGCGGCCGTCTGCTGGTGCGCTCCTCCGGCACCGAGCCGGTGATCCGGGTGATGGGCGAGGGCGACGACCGCATCGTGGTGGAAGAGGCGGTGGACATGATCGTCTCCGCGCTCGGCATGACCGCGGCGGCCTGATCCGGACGGCGCCTGTTTCGCCACGGCCGGCGCCGCCGTTCGCTGCAAGACATGCGACACCGCTGCAAATCAGTCATGATCCGGCCTGGCTGGCGAGGATTGTCGTTTCCCGTTACGGTCCGCCCTCATACGGTCGCGGCCTGCCGGGTGATGGCGGCCGTTTCCTTTTGACGGAAGGCATTGCGTGAACAAGCCGGTCATCCTGTCCGAAGACACCATGGGCGCGCCCATCGTCGCCAGCAGCGCGCCGCCGCCGCCGACCGGCCCGGTGCTGATGGTGCTCGGCGCGATCAGCCTGTCGCATCTCCTCAACGATCTGATGCAGTCGCTGATCTTTGCGATCTATCCGGTCCTGAAGGCGAACTACAATCTGGATTTCACCCAGGTCGGCATGATCACGCTGGCCTGCATGTTCACCTCCTCGCTGTTGCAGCCGCTGGTCGGACTTTACACCGACCGCAGGCCGAAGCCGTTCTCGCTGGCGATCGGCATGGGCTTCACGCTGGTCGGTCTGCTGCTGCTCAGCGTCGCGCATGTCTACAGCATGATCCTGATCGCCGCCGGACTGGTCGGGATGGGCTCGGCGATCTTTCATCCGGAGTCCTCGCGGATCGCCCGCGTCGCGTCCGGTGGCCGCTACGGTCTGGCGCAATCGATCTTTCAGGTCGGCGGCAATTTCGGTAGCGCCATCGGCCCGGTGCTGGCGGCGGCGATCGTGGTGCCGTTCGGGCAGGGCAGCATCGCACTGTTCTCGCTGATAGCGGGGCTTGCGATGATCATCCTGTGGCGCATCGGCGTGTGGTACAAGCCGCGGATCATGCCGCGCGCCGGCAAAAGGGTGGATGGCGCGTCGGGGATGCTGTCATCGTCGCGCGTGGCGTTCGCACTGGTCGTGCTGATGGTGCTGCTGTTCTCCAAGGGCTTCTATCTGGCCGGCATCAACAGCTATTACACCTTCTATCTGATCCAGAAGTTCGGCGTCAGCACGCAGACCGCGCAGATCTATCTGTTCGTGTTTCTCGCTTCCAGCGCCTGCGGCACTTTCTTCGGCGGCCCGCTCGGCGACCGCTTCGGCCGGAAATATGTGATCTGGTTCTCGATCCTCGGCGCGTTGCCTTTCACGCTGGCGCTGCCTTACGCGAACCTGTTCTGGAGTCTCGTGCTCAGCGTTGTGATCGGTTTCGTCATCGCCTCGGCGATGCCCGCGATCATCGTCTATGCGCAGGAACTGATGCCGCATCGCTTCGGCATGATCTCCGGATTGTTCTTCGGTCTGGTGTTCGGCATCAGCGGCATCGGCGCGGCGATCCTCGGCTATGTCGCCGACCACACCGGCATCGGCTTCGTCTATCACGTCTGCTCCTATTTGCCGGCGATCGGTCTGCTCGCGGTTCTTCTGCCGCAGCTCAAACGCGCCGACGTCTGATCGTCGGGCGCGTCCTCTTCCTTAAATAGCGCGAGCGGGCGTTCGTGATTGTTGCGTCAGAATGCCTGACGTTCTCATCAACGCATTGTTAGGATCTGTGGCGAGCGCATGAACGCATCGTTAACCCATTCGCTTAACCCGCATTAAAAATCGCGGTTAAGAATTAGGGTTAAGTGGCGCTTAAGCATTTGGTGCCATCGTCCTTCCTGAGGATTTGAGTGAGGCCTTTGCGTCGTCTGTGCCTCACCAGACGAAAGGACTAACCGATGCGTTCCGTGAAACCTGTGCTTGCCGCTGCTGCGGTGTCGTTGTTGTCGAGCGCGGCGTTCGCAGCCGATCTGCCGCTTGCACCGCCGCCCTATGCTCCGCCGCCACCGGCGGACTTTGGCGGCTGGTATCTGCGCGGCGATATCGGCATGACCAACCAGCGGCTGAAAAAGCTCGATAGCGCGACGGCTCAGCAGAACCCGGGCATGGTCGATGTCGGCATGGGATTCGACAGCTCGCCGCTGTTCGGTGTCGGCGTCGGTTATCAGTTCAACAGCTGGTTCCGCGCGGACGTCACGGGTCAGTATCGCGGTCGCGCCAACTTCCATGGATCGAACCCGCTGATCTTCAGCCCGACATCGTTTCAGTCGGACAACTACTCCGGCAGCAAGTCGGAAGCGCTCTTTATGATCAACGCGTATGCGGATCTGGGAACGTGGTGGTGTGTTACGCCGTTTGTCGGCGTCGGCGTCGGCACGTCCTACAACATGATCAGCGGATTCCGCGATGACAACATTCAGGTCAACGGTGGCGTGACCAATGCGTCGGTTGCGACCTTCGCCGACCGTGGAAGCTGGAATTTCGCCTGGGCCGCTCATGCCGGTCTCGGCTACAAGGTCAGCCCGTCTCTTACGCTTGAACTGGCATACAGCTACGTCAACCTCGGCTCGGCACGGCCGGGCGCCTATACGCTCCTGAATGGTTCCGGCGGTCCGTCCTCGATCGTCATGAAGGACATCACCTCGCATGACGTGAAGTTCGGCGTGCGCTGGGCGATCGATCCGGGCCCGGCCTATCTGCCGCCTCCGCCGCTGGTGACGAAGGGTTGATCGGCTCGCAAGCAACCGATTGCAGACGGCGCGGAGCGATCCGCGCCGTTTTTGTTTGTGCTTTCTTGCGCGCGAAGGTGCGCGCGCAAACGATTGATTAAGGTTAACCGGCGATGATCAAACATAGTTAAGCGTCGGTGGTGAGGAGCGTTTCGATGCGTCGGTTGATCGTGGCTGCGATGATGGCGGCAAGTGTGCAGGGCGCGCAGGCTGCGGACTTGCCGGACTGGGGCGATTTGCCGGTGTTGCGGGGCGCGGTTGGTCTCAGCCGGGGCGTCGGCAACTTTCAAGGCTACTACATCGGCGGTCAGGCGGGTTATGGCTCGACCGACATGAACTTCACCGGCTCGAACAGCGCGATGACGGCGCGGATGCTGGCGAACCGGGTGATCGAGAATGACATGGGCGTGTCGCAATGGCCGCTGTTCATCTCGCCGACCTCGCAGCATCAGACGTCATTCGGCGGTTTCGCCGGCTACACCGGCCAGTGGGAAGACGTCACGCTCGGTGTCGACATCAGCTACATGCGCGGCAAGTTCGTCGGTTCGTCGTCCGCCAGCCAGACGCTGGTCTCCGCAACGACGCTGACCGGCGGGCAATATCACGCTGTAAGCTATGAATCGAGCAAGGCCATGGAAATCACGGACCTGGCGACGTTCCGGGGCCGCGCGGGTTATGTGTTCGGCAATTTCATGCCTTACGTCTTCGGTGGATTGGCTGTTGCACGCGCCACGACCACGGGTTCGGTGCGGGTGCTGGAGGGCTACGGCGCGACCCAGGCGGATGCGAGCCTTATGCTTGCCAATGGCCCCGTCGTCGATACGGCCAGCAGCATCAAGGCCGGCCGGCTGATTTACGGCTACACCGCCGGTCTCGGCGCCGAGATGAATCTGTTCGGCAATCTGTTTGCTCGCGCCGAATGGGAATATGTTCGCCTGACCGGCGACGTCGATACCAGCATCAACACCGTGCGCGGTGGTCTCGGCTATCGGTTTTAGTCGTTAAAAAGAAGGCCTCACGCCATCTTCAGCGTCGCCGCGCCGGCGACCACGAGCACGCCGGTGGCGAGACGGCGCAGGCCGTTGCCTTCCCGCAGGATGAGTGCCGAAATCGCGACGGCAAACAGCACCGATGTTTCACGCAGCGCCGCGACGTTCGCGAGCGGTGCTTGCGTCATGGCCCACAATGCGAGACCGTAAGAGCCGACGGTGCATAGGCCGCCTGCGAGCATCAGCGGCCCGCGTGTCTGAATTTGTGTCTTCACGACAGCCGCGTTCCGCATCCAGAGCCATATCAGCGGCGGAACGCCGGTGAGCAGATGCAGCCATAGCACGTAGGACAGTGCATGGCCGGACAGCCGCACGCCGGTGCCGTCGACCAGCGTGTAGAGTGCGATCACGAGAGCATTGCCGAGCGCGATCAAGGTCGCGCGATGATTGGCCCTGCCGTGCAAGGCGAGCAGAAGGATTCCGCCGCAGATCAGACCGATGCCGGCCCAGCTTGTCGCGGTCAGGGATTCGCCGAGCAACGGTGCGCTGGCGAGAGCGACGATCAGCGGCGCGCTGCCGCGCATCAAGGGATAGGTGTGGCCCATATCGCCGGCACGATAGGCCGCCGCGACCATCACGAAATAGAGTTGGTGGATGACGACCGAGGCTGCGAGCCACGGCCAGCTTGCGGCTGTGGGCAGCGGCAGGAACGGCAGGATGACGGCCGCGACCAGTCCGGCTCCGGCCGCCACCATGGCAGCCTCAAGCCGCTTGTCGCTGCCGGATTTGACGATGGCGTTCCAGCTTGCATGCAGGATCGCGGCAAACAGAACAATCAGCAGAACATGGGTCGGCACGGTCCGGGCTGTCTCTTGGGGTGAGGGGGAGGTTACGCAGAAACGACTTGCGCCGTCGCGGGCAGGTATATCACAGACCGGACCGCTTCCTTCCCTTGACCTGCCCACCGGCTTCGCGTATTTGCGACGGCGGGACACCTCCCCCCAACGGGAGGCTACTATCTGGAAGGATAGATCATGACTGCAGCGAAGCCCGCTTCGCGGCCTCACGTGCCGCATTTTTCCTCCGGCCCCTGTGCCAAGCGCCCCGGCTGGACCCCCGAAAATCTCAAAGACGCTGTCCTCGGCCGTTCGCATCGCGCGAAGATCGGCAAGACGCGGCTCAAGCTCGCGATCGATCTGACGCGCGAGGTGCTCGAAGTTCCTGCCGATTACCGCATCGGCATCGTCCCGGCGTCCGATACCGGCGCGGTGGAAATGGCGCTGTGGTCGCTGCTCGGCCCGCGCCCCGTCACCATGATCGCCTGGGAATCGTTCGGCGAAGGCTGGATCACCGATGTGGTCAAGCAGCTCAAGCTCAAGGACGTCACCAAGCTCACCGCCGGCTATGGCGAGATTCCCGATCTCGCCAAGGCCGACAAGAATGCCGACATCGTCTTCACCTGGAACGGCACAACCTCCGGCGTGCGGGTGCCGAACGCCGACTGGATCGCCGCCGATCGCGAGGGCCTCACCATCTGCGACGCCACTTCGGCGGCGTTCGCCCAGAAGCTCGATTGGCCCAAGCTTGATGTCGTCACCTTCTCCTGGCAGAAGGCGCTCGGCAGCGAGGCCGCGCACGGCATTCTCATTCTCTCGCCGCGCGCCGTCGCCCGCCTCGAGAGCTACACGCCGGCCTGGCCGATGCCGAAGATTTTCCGCATGACCAAGGGCGGCAAGCTGATCGAGGGCATCTTCGTCGGCGAAACCATCAACACGCCGTCGATGCTGTGCGTCGAGGACTATCTCGATGCGCTCAACTGGGCGAAGTCGGTCGGCGGACTCAAGGGCCTGATGGCGCGCGCCGATGCCAACACCAAGGTGCTGGCGGACTGGGCGGCGAAGACGCCGTGGGTCGATTTCCTCGCGACCGATCCGGCGATCCGCTCCAACACCTCGGTGTGCCTCAAGGTGGTCGATCCCGCGATCACCGCATTGCCCGCCGAGGCGCAGGCGGATTTCGCCAAGAAGCTGGTTGCGGCGGTCGAGAAGGAAGGCGCGGGCTACGATCTCGGCGCCTACCGCGACGCGCCGCCCGGCCTGCGCATCTGGTGCGGCGCGACGGTGGAAGCCGCCGACGTCGCGGTGCTGACGCAATGGCTCGACTGGGCCTTCGCCGAGACCAAGGCCGCGCTCGCCAAGGCGGCGTAACCACACTCGATTGTCGTCCCGGGCAAGCAGCCGTTTGGCCGCGCGACCCGGGACCCATAACCACCACAATCACGTATGGGTCCCGGCCTTCGCCGGGACGACCGGCCCTTTTCAAGGATCAGATCCCATGACCAAACCCAAAGTGCTTATCTCAGACGCGCTGTCGTCCGCCGCCGTGCAGATCTTCAAGGACCGCGGCATCGACGTCGACTTTCAGCCCGCGCTCGGCAAGGACAAGGACAAGCTCGCCGAGATCATCGGCAATTATGACGGCCTCGCCATCCGCTCCGCCACCAAGGCGACGGCGAAGATTCTCGCCAACGCCAAGAATCTCAAGGTGATCGGCCGCGCCGGCATCGGCGTCGACAATGTCGAAATCCCCGCCGCCACCGCGCGCGGCATCATCGTGATGAACACGCCGTTCGGCAATTCGATCACCACCGCCGAGCACGCCATCACCCTGATACTGGCGCTGGCGCGCGAAATCCCGCAGGCCGATGCTTCCACCCAGGCCGGTAAGTGGGAGAAGAACCGCTTCATGGGCGTCGAGATCACCGGCAAGACGCTCGGCGTGATCGGCTGCGGCAATATCGGCGCCATCGTCGCCGACCGCGCGCTCGGCCTGAAGATGAAGGTGATCGCGTTCGATCCGTTCCTGTCGCCGGAGCGCGCCAGGGATATCGGCGTGGAGAAGGTCGAACTCGACGATCTGCTCAAGCGCGCCGATTTCATCACGCTGCACACGCCGCTGACCGACAAGACCCGCAACATTCTCGACGCCACCGCGATCAACAAGACCAAGAAGGGCGTGCGCATCATCAATTGCGCGCGCGGCGGTCTGGTCGACGAGGCGGCGTTGCGCGCGGCGCTCGACAGCGGCCATGTCGCCGGCGCGGCGTTCGACGTGTTCGTCGAAGAGCCGGCCAAGACCAACGTGCTGTTCGGTCATCCCCATGTGATCTGCACCCCGCATCTCGGCGCCTCGACCACCGAAGCGCAGGAGAACGTCGCGCTGCAGGTCGCCGAGCAGATGTCGGACTATCTGCTCACCGGCGCGATCTCTAACGCCATCAATTTCCCCTCGATCACGGCGGAAGAGGCGCCGAAGCTCAAGCCGTTCATCGAGCTCGCCGAAAAGCTCGGTTCCTTCGCCGGCCAGCTCACCGAGAGCAACATCGTCAAGGTGCAGATCACTTATGAAGGCGCGGTGGCCGAGATGAAGGTGAAGGCGCTGACGGCGGCGGCGCTGTCGGGCCTGCTGCGGCCGATGCTGGGCGACGTCAATGTCGTGTCCGCGCCGGTGGTCGCCAAGGAGCGCGGCATGGTGGTGGACGAGGTGCTGCGCGCGGCCGAAAGCGATTATGAGAGCCTGATCACTGTCACCGTGACCACGGACAACATGGAGCGCTCGGTGTCCGGCACGGTCTATGCCGACGGCGCGCCGCGCCTCGTGAACATCAAGGGCATCCGGGTCGATGCCGAGTTCGGCAAGTCGATGATCTACATCACCAACGAGGACAAGCCGGGCTTCATCGGCAAGTTCGCTTCGCTGCTCGGCGACGCCAAGGTCAACATCGCGACCTTCCATCTCGGCCGCAACGCACCGGGCGGTGACGCCATCGCGCTGGTCGAGGTCGATGGCGTGGTTCCGCCGGAGATCCTTGCCAAGATCGAGGCGCTGCCTCCGGTCAAGCATGCCAAGGCCCTGACGTTCTGAGACGGAGCTTGCGCCGGTCTGCCTCAGACAGCCGGCGTCATCGAGTTTAAAGCGCGGTCGCCTGGGGCGGCCGCGCTTTTTTGTCCCGCGGGCCATGATGTCCCGCTCCCGGATTCTCCAACCCTACCCTGGTAAGGAAGATTCAATGGTCTGCCGGTAAAAGAATAAATACTTACTTGGCGCGTCCGCGCCCTGGTTCTTCGGAGAAGCTGTCGTGAAATTTTTGAATAACTGGCCGATCGCCCTGAAGCTCGGCGTTCTGGTGGGTGTGACCCTGATCGGCCTGTGTGCCGCGGGTCTGTTTGCTGCTCGCATGATGCACAATGAAATGTACAGCGCGCGTACGGAACAGCTTCGAGCGATCGTTGATACCGCGCGGAACATGGCGGTCGGCTATCAGAAGCAGGTCCAGGCCGGCAAACTGACGAAAGAGGCTGCGGTCGAGCAGTGGGTCCAGCGCGTCCAGAGCATGACCTACGACAATGGTGGCGGTTATCTGTTTGTTTACACGATGGACGGCATCGCGGTTTCGGTGCTCAACGCGAAGCAGATCGGCACCAGTCATCTCGACGTCGAAGTGAATGGCCGCAAGTCCACCCGCGAGATGCGGGACGGCGTTGCTGCCAACGGGAACGTCACGATCTATTACGCCTGGCAGAAGCCCGGCCAGTCGGGACTGAGCCCGAAGGTGTCCTACGCAGCCGGCATTCCGGGGTGGGACATGTTCATCGGCACCGGCGCCTATATCGACGATCTCCAGGGCAAGCTGATGCAGATCGTGATGGCTCTGGGCGCGGCGATCCTCGGCATCGGCGCGGTGGCCGGTGCCGTCGCCTGGTTCATCGGGCGCAGCATCACGAGGCCCCTTGGGCAGCTCGGTCAGCGCATGAAGGCCCTGGCGGACGGACAACTCGAAGAGGCGATTCCGGGAATCGGCCGCCGGGACGAGATTGGCGTCATGGCCACGACCGTTCAGGTCTTCAAGGACAATGCGCTCCGCATGCGCGATCTTGAACGCGCCGAGGCCGAGACCAAGGAGCGCGCCGCTGCCGAGCGCGCCGCGATGATGGCCAGCCTCGCCAACGACTTCGAGAGCAACGTCAACGGGATCGTTCGTTCGGTGGCGAATTCGGCCGCCGGCATGCAGACGACCGCCGAGACCATGAGCTCGACCGCGGTCGAGGCCAGCGACCGCGCGGCGACCGTTGGTGCCGCGTCGGAAAGAGCGTCCGAGAATGTCGATACCGTCGCCGCGGCAGCCGAGGAACTGTCGTCGTCGGTGGAGGAAATCTCCCGGCAGGTCGCGCAGTCGAACGAGATTGCCAGCAAGGCGGTGGCGGATGCCGAGCGCACCAACGCGACGGTGCAGGTGCTCTCCAGCGGCGCCGAGAAGATCGGCGAAGTGGTGCAGCTCATTCACACCATTGCCGCGCAGACCAATCTGCTCGCGCTCAACGCCACCATCGAAGCGGCGCGGGCGGGCGATGCCGGTCGCGGTTTCGCGGTGGTTGCCTCCGAGGTGAAGGCGCTGGCCAACCAGACCGCCAAGGCCACCGAGGAAATCTCGATGCAGGTCGCGACTATGCAGACCACCACCAGCGACGCGGTGGTGGCGATCCAGGGCATTACCCGCACCATCGCGCAAATGAGCGAGATCACCGTGAACATCTCGAGCGCGGTGGAGGAGCAGGGCGCGGCGACGCGCGAGATCGCCCGCAACATCCAGTCGGTCGCGGCGGGATCGGGCGAGATCAACCAGCACATCGGCGGGGTGAGTTCGGCGGCGTCGGCCACCGGCTCGGCTGCGTCGGAGGTGCTTTCCAGCGCCCGCGATCTCGACGCCCAGGCGGGCAAGCTCGATCGGGCCGTGAACGAGTTCCTCTCCAAGGTGCGCGCGGCGTAACGCCGGTTGCTTCGCCTTACGACAGTCAACGCCGCGGCATCGTCCGCGGCGTTTTTTGTTTATACCCGCTTTGGTTTGCGCGCGGCGATGAACACGCCGGCCAGCACCAGAACATAGCCGATCAGGTGAAAGAGCCGGAAGGTCTCGCCGAGGAATCCGATTGCCAGCACCGAGCCGAACACCGGCATCAGATGGAGAAACGGCGCGCTGCGGTTGGCGCCGATCAGTTCGACGCCGCGATTGAAGCAGAGATAGGAGAGGATCGAGGGAAACACCGCGACATAGGCCAGGACGGCCAGCACCGTGATGTTGATTGTCACGCGCGCGCCGCTCGACATCTCCCACAGATAGAACGGCAGGATGAACAAGGTGCCGCAGCCGCAGGTGAACAGCATGAACGACAGCGGATGGATCATCGGGCGCTTCGCCGCCACCGCCGAATAGACGCCGAACACCAGGAGCGCGATCAGATAGGCGATGTCGCCCTTGTTGAAACGGACGCCGGCCAGCGTGCCGAAATCGCCGCGCGTCAGAATGACGATGACGCCGGCCATCGAGATGAGAATGCCGACGCCCTGCGCCGGCGTGAGGCGGATGCGAAACAGCAGCAGCGAGAACAGCGCGACGAACAGGGGCCCCGTGGAGTTGAGCAGCAGGGCGTTCAGCGCCTCGGTGTACTGCAGCGCCCAGTAGCCCAGCGTGTTGAAGGTGGCGACGCCGGAGATCGACAGGATCACCATGATTCCGAGATGCCCGCGGATGATCGGCCAGTCCTTCGCGGTCTGTCGCCAGGCAAGCGGGATCAGGATCAGGAAGGCGGCGCTCCAGCGCAGGAACGAGAGCGCGATCGGCGGCAGGTGTCCGGCGGCGAAGCGTCCGATCACGACATTGCCTGCCCAGAATAGCGAGGTTAGCGATAGCAGCAGATAAGGCTGATCCGTCAGCCAGGCGAGAGGCCGGAATCGGCCGGAGCGGGGCGGGGAGGCGTTCATGGGGCGGTATGAGGCTGGAAAGGAGGCGGGGGGACGGATTTATTTGGGGATATCAATGGTTTGTCAGACTTGTCCGCCCCCTGCCAGCAGCCGCTTTTGCTTGCGTCCCATGCCGTCATCCTTTATCCGGTGGAAGCCTCGTATGCGAGCAACTCTGCGGCGAGGCACAGTCTGGCAGGCTGGATTGCGAATTTGCACCGATCTCCCGAAAGGTCTCATCTGAAATGGCTTACCCGAAATGACCAATGTTGTCGTCGTCGGCGCCCAATGGGGCGACGAGGGGAAGGGCAAGATTGTCGACTGGCTGTCGGAACAGGCTGACATCGTTGTTCGCTTTCAGGGCGGCCATAATGCCGGCCACACGCTCGTCATCAATGGCAATACCTACAAGCTCGCGCTGCTGCCTTCCGGCGTGGTGCGCCCCTCCAAATTGTCGGTGATCGGCAATGGCGTGGTGTTCGATCCGCAGGCGTTCGTCGCCGAGGTCGACAAGCTCCGCAGCCAGGGCGTCGCGGTCTCGCCGGACAATCTGCGTGTCGCCGAGAACGTCACGCTGATCCTGCCGCTGCATCGCGAACTCGATGCTGTGCGCGAGAACGCCAACAAGGCGACCGCGATCGGCACCACCCAGCGCGGCATCGGCCCAGCCTACGAGGACAAGGTCGGCCGCCGTGCGATACGGCTGATGGATCTCGCCGATCCGCAGACTCTGCCGCACAAGGTCGAGCGCCTGCTGACGCATCACAACGCGCTGCGCCGCGGCTTGTCGTTGCCGGAGATCGACGCGGCCGAGATGCTGCGTGATCTGGTGGCGATCGCGCCGCAGGTGCTGCCGTTCGCGGATTCGGTCTGGAATCTGCTCGATCAGCGCCGCCGCGAAGGCAAGCGGATCCTGTTCGAGGGCGCGCAGGGCGCACTGCTCGATGTCGATCACGGTACCTATCCCTACGTCACCTCGTCGAACACCGTCGCGGCGCAGGCGGCCACCGGCACCGGCATGGGGCCGAGCTCGCTCGGTTATGTGCTCGGCATCTGCAAGGCCTACACCACGCGCGTTGGACAAGGTCCGTTCCCGACCGAACTGACCAACGAGATCGGCGATCTGATCGGCGCCCGCGGCCGCGAATTCGGCGTCAACACCGGACGCAAGCGCCGCTGCGGCTGGTTCGATGCCGTGCTGGTGCGCCAGACGGTGCGGACCTGCGGCATCCACGGCCTCGCGCTGACCAAGCTCGACATTCTCGACGGCTTCGACACCATCGAGGTCTGCGTCGGTTATGAGCTCGACGGCAAGCCAATGGATCATCTGCCGGCCGGCGAAGCCGCGCAGGCGCGGGTCAAGCCGATCTACGAGACCATCGAGGGCTGGAAGGAGCCGACCGCGAATGCGCGCTCCTGGGCCGATCTGCCGGCGCAGGCGGTCAAATATGTCCGCCGCGTGGAAGAACTCGTGGGGGGTCCGGTTGCGTTGCTCTCCACAAGTCCGGAGCGCGAGGATACGATTTTGGTGCAAAATCCGTTCGAGGCGTGATTCAGTAGCCGCCGCGACGATCAAGGCTGCGCAAGACTTGGGCGCTTGAACGGACAGGATTTGGGCGCATGGGCGTCCGCCGACTGACGAGGCCGACTGGACAAGGATGGCAGACTACTACCCTCTCATCGCCCGTGCCGTTGCCGGACTGGACGCCAACGCCACCGGCGAGACGCGCCGCGCTCTCTATGGGCGGGCTCGCACAGCGCTGATCGCGCAGTTGCGGGGGGTGGAGCCGGCGCTCAGCGAGGCCGAGATCACCCGTGAGCGCCTCGCGCTTGAGGAAGCGGTCCGCCGGGTCGAGGCGGAGGCGGCACAGCGCCCGCGCCATGAGGCGCCGCGTCCCGATCCGGCGCGCGGCCGGGTGCCCGAGCCGCCGCGTGAAGGCGCGCCAAGAGATCCGCAGGCGCCACGCCGGGGCGACAGTTTGCGGGAAGGCGCGCGCAACGCCGCCGCGCGGATGGCGCAGAACGGGCCGCCGCCGCCGCTTCCGCACGGGGAACGCGCCCGCCCGCGTCCTGCGGAGAACGCGCCGCGTCCTCCCCGCGACCCGCGGCAGCAGGGACGGCACGAATCCTGGGACGATGTCGCTCATGTGCGCGATACCCGGACCGCTCCGGGACATGGCGGCGCGCAGCGCCCGGTGCCGGACGAAGGCCGCGCTCCGACCGGAGGCACGCGCGGTTTTCGCGATGTGGTCGCCGACACCAACGATCTCGGTCAGGCCGCCGCGCAGGCCAACCGTGCCGCGCGCAAGACCTATGCGAGCGTACCGTCGCCTTCGCCCGAATTCGATCGTGTCGAGCCCGACATGGAGCAGCGCGGCGGTCTGTCGCCCTATGGTCATGACGAAGCCTTCGGCGCGTCCGTCGAAGCTCCGGAGCTGGACAAGAAAAGGCGCGGCCGCAAGGCGGACCGGACCGTCGGCAAGCGGAGCGGCGGTTTCCCGCTGAAGAGCGTTCTGACGGTCGGCGTCGTGTTGATCCTGATCGGCGCAGGCATCCTGATCTGGCAGAAGGCCGGCCCCTCGATCCGTGCCATGCTCAAGCCCGCGCCCGCCACCAACACGCAGGTCGCCACCGATCCGGCGACGCGGCCCAAGATCACCGACCGCGTCGGTCAGCCCGACTCCTCGACGCAGCCGATCGCGCCGGTGGCGCAGCGCGCCATTCTCTACGAAGAAGATCCCTCCGATCCGCAGGGCAAGCAGACCGTCGGCACGGTGGTGTGGCGGCTTGAACAGCTTCCGCCCTCGCCGAAGGCCAAGCCCGATACCGCGATCCGCGCCGAGGTGGATCTGCCCGATCGCAAGATGAAGGTGACCCTTACGCTGATGCGCAACACCGATCCCTCGATGCCGGCGACCAGCCATACCATCGAGGTTGTGTTCACCGTCGCGCCGGATTTCGGCACCACGATCGCCAACGTGCCCGGCATCTATGCCAAATCGCCCGATCAGCCGCGCGGAACTCCGCTGGCGGCGACTTCGGTCAAGGTGCAGGACGGCTATTTCCTGATCGGCCTGTCCAATGTCGATGTCGATCGTGATCGCAATATCCAGGTTCTGAAGGAGCGCACCTCGCTCGATATTCCGATGGTTTATGGCAACGGCAAGCGCGCCATTCTGTCGCTTGAAAAGGGCTCGCCCGGCGAGCGTGCATTCCGCGATGCGTTCGCGGCATGGAGACAATAACGTTGCGGATCACTCTGGCCGGTTCCCGCCATTTCGGCGTGATGACTCTGAAAATGCTGCGCGAGCACGGCGTGGAGATCGCGCGCGTGGTGGTGGCCGATGCGGGCGACCGTCTCGCCGCCGCGACCCGCGAGGCCGGAATCGAACTGACGGTGCAAGCCAATCCCAAGGTGATCGAGGCCGCGGAGATCGCGCCGGGAACCGATCTGATCGTGACGGCGCACAGCCACGCCCGCGTCAGTCAGGCCGCGCTCGCCGCCGCCAAGCTCGGCGGCGTCGGCTACCACCCCTCGCTGTTGCCGCGTCATCGCGGCATCGCCGCGGTGGAGTGGACCATCAAGGAAGGCGATCCGGTCGCCGGCGGCACGATCTATCATCTGGCCGAGCGCATGGATGCCGGCGCCGTCGCCGCGCAGGAGTGGTGTTTCGTCAAAAAGGGCGAGACCGCGCGCGAATTGTGGGAGCGGGCGCTGGCGCCGCTCGGCCTCAAGCTGCTGGCGCGGGTGATCGATCACGCCAAGGCATTCGGGTCGCTGCCGTCCAAGCCGCAGGACGAACAGTTCGCCACGCAGGCTCCCAAGCTGCAGGCCAAGGCCGCGCGCGCCGCCGGCTAGCAAGCGCCCCGATGCCGATGGTCCGGTAGCACCATCGCGGCCGGCTTTCTCCGAAACAGATGCAGGAATTCGCGCGGTCCATGACGCCGGATCGCGGATCTGTGTTCCGCGACAGTTCGGTTCTGAGATCGTTCGGTTCCCGAAAACGCAATACGCGGGCCAATGCCCGCGTATGGTCGTCCGATGGATGATGTGTCGATGGCGAAATTGGGACGTCAGGCTGCTGGCGTGCGGCCTTCGTCCACGGCGCGCAACACCAGCGCCCGCGCATCGGTGATGCCGCCCGCGGCCTCGCGAACGATGGTCTCCGCCATCTTCGCCTTGGTGGCGGGCGTCCGGTTTTCCTGAGCGATTTGTTCGACCGCAATATCGAGCACCTCGCGCAAGACGGCGACGGTTTCGGCGCTGAAAGATTCTGGCGAGCGATTGATCATGCACGTCTCCTCAGGTTGTTGGCGTGGCGGGACCATCGCCAAGCATTGGGGCCGTTGTGAGTCACGATACGACAAAGATCGTGCAACGACGATGATGTGATTCTGGAAATGCTCCAGACATATTTTATTGAAGGCCGCGTTGCGTCGGAGACCTTGATGAAGCGCCACGGGCTTTGCGCAACATGTTGTGTCAAAGCATCGATTGATGACGGCGTATCACCCGTTTGTCATCGTCATCACTCTTTCGAGGGTGGCAATTTCAAGGGCGATGTTCGACGCGGCGGACCGGCGAATGGATCGTGTTGTTCGCGGCTGCCCGGAAAAATTTCCAGTGTCGTGGCATGTCAATAAAAAAGCCGGCGCGGGCGCCGGCTTTCAGCTTCAATATCGAACGTCTTGCGGATGTTACGCCGCGGCGACGGCCTCCTGCCGGGCCACCGCGTTTTTCACCGCCGACTGCACCTTTTCGAAGGCGCGGACCTCGATCTGTCGCACGCGTTCGCGCGATACGCCGAATTCGGCGGCGAGGTCTTCCAGCGTGATCGGATCATCGGCGAGGCGGCGCGCCTCGAAGATGCGGCGCTCGCGCGGATTGAGCACGCCCATCGCGCCGGTCAGCGCGTTGCGGCGGTGATCATATTCCTCGCTGTCCGCCATGAGGGTTTCCTGGTTGGGCGCAGTATCGACCAGCCAGTCCTGCCATTCGCCGGGTTCGCCATCGTCGCGGATCGGCGCGTTGAGCGAAGCGTCGCCACCGAGGCGGCGGTTCATGTCGATCACGTCGCGCTCGGTCACGCCAAGGCGCTTGGCGATCAGCTTGACCTGATCGTCCCGCATGTCGCCGTCTTCCAGCGCCGAAATCTTGCTCTTGGCCTTGCGCAGGTTAAAGAACAGCTTCTTCTGGTTCGCGGTGGTGCCCATCTTCACCAGCGACCACGAGCGCAGGATGTATTCCTGGATCGAGGCCTTGATCCACCACATCGCATAGGTTGCGAGACGGAAACCCTTCTCGGGTTCGAAACGCTTGACTGCCTGCATCAGGCCGACATTGCCTTCCGACACCACTTCGGAAATCGGCAGGCCATAGCCGCGATAGCCCATGGCGATTTTGGCCACGAGCCGCAGATGGCTGGTCACGAGTTTATGCGCCGCGTCCCGGTCGTCATGCTCGCGCCAGCGTTTGGCGAGCATGTACTCCTCCTGCGGTTCCAGCATCGGAAACTTGCGGATTTCCGCGAGATAATGGGACAGGCCGGATTCTCCGCTGAGAATCGGCAAAGTGGCTGCACGGGCCATGCTTGCGCCCTCCATGGGTTCAGGCCCCCGATAGCGGCGGGCCAGGCAGTGTGCCGCTTTGTCAAAAGCCGGCCGGGCTGCATTGTTCCGCGCTGGGACATCTCCAGCGCAGGTGCAGCATACACCAAGCGGGGCGCGAGACGGAAGAACGAACCGGGGTCACGTTGCTGTGACGGGCATTAAATGTCTGTAACCATGCGGCTTTTCAGCACACCTCCATTAGTCTGTGCTACCGAGCGCGGCTTCGAGGAGAAGCAAATCCTCCGGCAGCCCGGTCTGCCACTGCATGATTTCTCCGGTGGCCGGGTGCTCCAGAACAAGGAGATAGGCATGCAGGGCCTGCCTGCCCAGAGCCGCAAGCGTGTTTCTTGCCTCGTCCGGCAACTGCCGCGCCTTGGTCTTGAAGCCCGAGCCATAGACATCGTCGCCGAGGAGGGGGTGCCCGAGATGAGCGAGGTGGACGCGGATCTGATGTGTCCGTCCGGTCTCGAGCTGGCAGGCGAGCAGGCTGGCGACCGGCTTGCCGTCTCTGCCGGCGAAGCTTTGCTGCGTCTCCCAATGGGTGACGGCGAAGCGGCCGGTAGTGCGTACCGCCATTTTCTCGCGGGCGAACGGATGGCGGTCGATCGGCTGGTCGATGGTGCCGCGCGGCCGGTCCGGCGCCCCCCAGACAAAGGCCAGGTAGCCGCGACGCATCTCGCCGGTGCGGCCATGATCGGCGAACTGCGCCGATAGCGACTGGTGGGCGCGGTCGTTCTTGGCCACCACCATCAGACCGGTGGTGTCCTTGTCGAGCCGATGCACGATGCCGGGCCGCTTGACGCCGCCGATGCCTGACAGGCTGGCGCCGCAATGGGCGATCAGCGCATTCACCAGCGTGCCGGTTTCGTGTCCGGCGGCGGGGTGCACGACAAGCCCTTTCGGCTTGTTCAGCACGATGATGTCGTCGTCTTCATAGACGATATCGAGCGGGATGTTCTCGCCGGCGGGCTCGGCCGGCACCGCGGGCGGCACGTCGATTGTGATCGTGTCGCCGACGCCGACGTGATAAGCGGGGTCGCGAACCGGCGCGGCATTGACGGTGACGCGGCCATCGAGGATCAGCGCTTTGAGGCGCGTGCGCGACAGGTCGGTGCAACGGGCCGCCAGCATCCGATCGAGTCGCGCCGCGGCTTCGCCGGTTTCGAGCGTGAATTGATGGCGCTCGCCGCCGGACGGCGCCGCGATATCGGCGGCGGCAAGTTGAGATGAGACGTGTTGGGAAGAGCGTTGCATGAGCGAAACTGTTGCACCTGATCCGACGCCCGAGCAAGCCGCGCTGATGGCGCGGGTGCGGCGGCTGATGCTGGTTGCGGGCCTGACCACGGCGCTCGGCATCGGCGCGGTGCTGATCGCGGTCGGCTACCGTCTGTTCCATAGCGGAGAGGCGGCCCAGGCCGAGGCGGCGGCGGAGCTGCCGGCGGGTGCGCGGATCGTCTCCACCGTGGCCGCCGGCGACAGGCTGGCGGTGACGATCGAATTGCCGACGGGCGGCGCGGAAATCCGCACCTTCGAGGCGCGCTCGCTCAAGCCAGTGGGGCGGCTGAAATTCCACAACGGGCGCTGATCTGCGGTTCGCACCTTGCGGAGAGCCGCTTTCGAGGCTATTCCCTGTCGCCAACGCTCCCTTCGTCTAGCGGTTAGGACGCGGCCCTCTCAAGGCTGAAACAGGGGTTCGATTCCCCTAGGGAGCGCCACGGTTTTCCGTCAAAAATGCCGATAAAACGGGCGTTTCTTTCATTTCATTGACAAATTTCGCGGCCGTTGCGACAGTTTCGTCCAACATTGCGTCCAACATGGGCAGGCCGTGAGCGAGTATCTGACCAGGCGGAACGGGGTTTGGCACTTCGTGCGGCGCGTGCCCGCCGAATTCCAGAAATATGACAAGCGAGATCCGGTGAAGCTCAGCACCGGTATCGCCGTGGCCAGCGACCGCCTCGGCCGTAAGGCCCGGCTTCGTGCCGATCAGATGAACGTCGATCTGGAGGCGTTCTGGAGCAAGTGCGCCGACGGTAAACGACGCCAAGCTGAAATTGAGTATGCCGCGGCCACAAGGCGCGCCCGGACGCTGGATCTTGATTACGCGCCGGCGGCCGAAGTCGCGCTTGAAGCTCCCGCCAATTTAAAACGCCGTATCGAGACCCTCGCCGCGGGCGATCGCATTCATGATGCAACCACGCGCATGGCCGTGCTGGGTGGCGTCGATAAACCTAGAATCAGGCTGTCGCGGCTCTTCTCGGAATTCGAGACCGCGACCGTAACGAAGCGGCTTAATCACTCTCCCGGACAGTTGCGAAAGTGGCAGGCCGGCAAGAAGCGCGCTGCGGAGCAGCTGATAGAAGTCATTGGCGATAAATACCTCGACGAGATGACACGTGGTGACGGCCTCAAATGGCGCGAGCATTGGCAGGCCCGCATCACGAAAGAAGGCGTTCACATCAACACCGCGAACAAGAATCTGAGTCATGTCAGCCGCATGATGAAGGTGGTCGGCCGCCTCCATCGGCTTGAGATCGAGACCGTGTTCACGGGGCTTCGCCTTGAGGGCGGCCGGGATGGCCAGCGCAAGCCGTTCACGCCTGAATTTATCGTCAACATCATCCTGCGCGACGGCGCGCTCAACGGTCTCAACGATGAAGCGCGAGCAGCGATCTATGTCATGGTGAACACCGGCGCGCGACCCTCCGAAATTGTCAACCTCGCCGCCGAGCGCATCGTCCTCAACCAGCCGATCCCGTACATCCGCATTTTGCCGGTCGGGCGGATTCTAAAAACGGAATCTTCCGCCCGCGACATCCCGTTGGTCGGCATCGCTCTCGAGGCGATGAAGTGCTTCCCGAACGGCTTTGCCCGCTATGCCGACAACGAAAACACCTTCTCGGCAACGGTGAACAAATATTTCGTCGAGCACGGCATGAAGCCGTCCCGCATGCACAGCGTCTATTCGCTGCGGCACGGCTTCAAGGACCGGCTGCGGGATGCAGAGTGTCCCGATGAATTACGGGACGAATTGCTGGGTCACGCCAATGGAAAGCCGAAATATGGCGACGGCCATGGTCTGCGCATGAAGCTGAAGTATCTTGAGATGATCGCGCTGGCGCCGGGAATGAAGATCGATGAGGCGCTCAAGCGGGCAGGATAAGGGCTCTTGCGTTTCGGCTGGTGAGCCCCATTTAGGGGCGACAGAGAAGGGGAGGCCGCTATGACCAAACTTTTGACTGTACCCGAAAACCTCTAGCGAGGTCATCCGTTCCACGGGCCCGTTGTGACGGCGGGATTGGAGTTGCGGTTTTTGCGCTGAGCGCGAAGCGAGTCGCGGAGAAAACGAGGAAATCGGCACGTCACCCGCTTGCTCGTTCGATAGCTGCGATGAAGAGCGAATAGCGCGGTTTAGGCCTGCTCAATGCGAGTGGCCACGGGGCTCCAACCCCGGCACCGCGCTATTTTGCTTTTTTAGGACAAGGTCCCTTTCAACGAATTCGTCCCGTCGTCGCACGAGATTACGCCTGGCGCGGGCCATGACATCTTCGCGCCGCTGCAGGATCTGCAGTTCGGCCTCAAGCCGCTCCAGAATGGGAGCATAGACTGGCCCGTCCTCGACGATGCAGAAGGACACCAGGTCGATCGCGTCGCGCAGCCAGGCCTCGGTGAATTCCGCCAAGCCCTCGCATGCACCGCGGATCGTCGGCAGAGTCATCCCGCGCTCTCCGCCATGATCAGCCCGGCAGCCTTGACGAAGCATTCAAAGCGATCTTCGACCGCAGCGCGCGCAGCAGCACTATTGAGCGTAACTCCCTCGACGGGGTTGGCGTTCACGGTATGCCACACTCGCCAACGCCAGCGATGGACTCCCGGGAAGATGGCGCCGACCGATAATTCGCCGCAATAGGCAACGACACGATGCGTTTCTTCCCGCCAGACGATCATGCTGCTCCGGTGGCGGTGTCGCGGTGAGCGGCCACTCATGACGGCCTCCGCACCAGAAGAAGGATGACTGCCATGGCCGCCAATGCCCAAGGCACCAGGTCGACGTTCTCGGCCCACACATCCGCGGCAGCGAGCATGATCGATGCTTCGATCATGCCGCATGGCCCTTCGAGGCGTACAGCGCAAGCCGGTTCTCGATCCCTTGAACAAGCCCTTCATTGAGCATCGCGGCGGCCTTGCGAGGATCTCGGTCCATCACGGCAAGAAGAGTGGCAGCGAAGGCGTGTTCGGCGGTGACTAGGATCGATGCGTAATCCCTAAATGGATCGCGCCCGTCTATGATTGCCTTGGCGGCGGCAAGCGCGCGCTGTGTGTCCTTTTGGTTCTCGCTCATGACGCCCCCGGTTCAAGCTTCGCTAGGGCCTGGCGCGCCTTCTCGGCGGCGAGGGCGATGGAGGCGGGGCAGGGAATGCCGCGCGCGTTGAGAAGATCGCGGACCTCGTGTGCAGCTTTGGTATAGAGATCCGCGGCGATCGCCAGATCGTAGGACGCTGCGAACATGCGGCCGTGCGTCTGCCAGTCGATGCCGTTCATCGGACTGAAAATCGAGATCGTTGCGATCTTGACCTTCGCGTTCCATGGCGAGCGCGCCCAGATGCCATCTGAGGAAAATTCATAGGGGCCGGTGCTGATGCGCCATTGCTGTTCGGTCATGAGATCACCCCGATCCGGTTCGGGGACCGCTGCGCAGCGGCGATGATGGCGACGACGCCTGCGAGAGCCATGGCGACGCGGCGGCCTTCGGCGGTGAGCGCTGCGCGGCTGCGGTGCTCGCGATAGTAGCGAAGCTCAGTGAGCCGACGGATCGTCGCCAGGGAGAACCTTTGCTGCGTGACCGGGCAATAGAACAGGCTGGCGTAGCCGCGCAGCGGCCCGCGCAGGCCGGCGGTGAGCGCAAAGGCGAGGGTCGGGGTCAGGAAGGGCGCGGCCATTATGCAGCGCCTTCCAGTGCTCCGGCTGCCGCGACCGCCTGCGCTCGATACCAGCGGCCGCTCCACTGCGCGATGGCCTTGTCACGGGCCATTATGCCGTGCTGGAGACACCAGTCGAACCGCTCGTTCTCCCGATGCGCCCAGAAATAGACCATATCGAAATGGGCATCGATTAGGTCGTCACGCCAAATTCCAACGTTGGCGTAGCGGATGACGGACATAATGCGATCCGCAGCGAAGTAGGCGTCGGAGTCGCGGTCAAAAAGCTGATCCTTCAGGGATTTGCGAGCCATCACAGCACCTCCAGAATGCGATGCGCCAGCGCGGCGATGGCGGCCGTCGGCCATTGTGCGGTGAATGTCTCAATGAATCCGCTGAGGGCGATCGCTTCTTCGTGCGGACGTGGACGATAGATTTGCGGTGAGTCGGCCGGCAGCATCGCGATCTCCTCGAATGCGTCGAGAAAATCGCTACATCATGTAGCGACAAAAATCAATACGATTTGTAGCGATTTATTGCTACCGGGAGCGCGTCCGGATCAACTTGATCGCCTCCGCGATCCGGCTGACTTCTTCGTTGGGGAGGTCTTCCACCAGTTGATCGAGGCTTACTCGGTCGCCAAAATCCTCCGAGCCGCCTGTTTCCGCACCGAATATTATAAATCGGGCTGAGATACGCACGCCCTCGCTCCGAAAACGCCGCGCGTAGCGCTCCGCGTCATCATCGCCGATTTTGCGTGTTCCGGTTTCGTGAGCTCGGTAAGTGCTCTCAGGCCAGCCGCACTTCGTAGCCGCGTCGCGTGCGGACTTGAAGCCTGCCTTTATGCGGGCGTCTTTGAGTCGTGCGCCCTGCGCGCGACGAATTGCACTCAACCTAGCCGTCATCGCTACCAAATGTAGCGTTGAAATCGCTACGTGCTGTGTTGACGCGAATCACTACAGAATGTAGCGATTCCGATATGGAGACCTTTTCAGACATCATTGATGCGTTCGGCGGGCCGGTCGAATTCGGTCTCGCGATTGGGATTAAGACCAGTCATGCCCGCACGATGAAGGCTCGGGACTCTATTCCGGCATCGCGCTGGATGGCGGTTGCTGATGCGGCGGCCGCTAAGGGCCTGCGCGCGGTGACGATCGAGGCCATGGCCTCGATCGAGGCGCGGAGGGACGTTCAGTGAACTCGTCCCTCCCCACAATCCGCCGCCGGCAAGAACGGGAGTCCTTGGCTGACAGCGCGTGCTTGCAGAACGAGCAAATCCCACAACTCCTTGGGGACAATTATCCGCGCGACTATTACTCGGTCGAACTCTCCTTCGCCCAGGTCGCGCGCAACGTAGAACGTGAGTCTCAGACAGGCCGTCCCGGCCATTTCGATCGATGCGACACCTTCGACGAAAACGTCGGGTACGCGATCGGGGTCGATCAATCCCGGCAAAACATCCTTCTGCAATTCCCAGCCCCTTTGCATTTCCCCGCGGCAGCGCGCCGCGGTGAAAGCATCCCTGCACGGGCCGGGCGCAATCCATTCGTCTTTCGAAACATGGTAACCGGCGCGTCGCGTCTGGCCGGTGCCGCTCAGCATGGGGCTTGGACATGACGCAACGGCTATCGCGGACGGCAAAAAGCACCAAATCCGGACTTTGCCGGATCCGGAATCAAAAACGGACAATCAGGAATCAGATTTCACCCGTTATGCAGAAAGTGCATGACTTGCTGCCGACAGCTAAGTCCGCGCTGCATCTGCATATTTTGACCGATCAGCCGCTTTCCACATGCCAAAAAGTGCTCGCCGGCATTCGTCGCGAAAATCTCGATTTGGTGATCGCGCTTTTGCGCTCCGAGCACGGCCGCGAGGTCCTTTTCACGCTGATGGGCGACGCTGAGCCCGACTGGTTCGTGCGCTATCGCAAGCAGCTCGACGTCAACGCGGCGCGGCGCACCTATGACGAGGCACTGAGACAGATCGACGCGATGCACCGGGAGATCGTCCGATGATCCCGGCATCCGTCTCCTTCAGCATCGATCCCGCGCATATCGTCATCGCGCTTCTTGTCGGCATCACCGCCGCGTTCCTGCTCGCCGTGTTCGGCGCGGTCCTGCTCTACGACCGCCGCTGCGAATGGCGCCGGCAGCACGATTGCATGATGGAGCCGCACGGCGATCAGCCCGGCTTCACCCGCGAGCAGCTTGAGGCGTTCCGTCCGGATCGGGGGCGGTCATGAACGCTTGGCCCTTTGGCAGCACCGGCGGCACCACCCCGAAAGAGAGATTCGACCGCCCGCGCGCGATGACCCTTGAGGACATCAAGGCGCTGATCGCGGGAACGGAAACGCTCCCGTGCGCAGCAGATGTGGCCCCGCCGCAGCGCGTCGCCACGGGTCTTGCGCGCATCCTCAAGGGCGGGAGGGCTGAATGAAGCAATCGCGCCGCATGTCCCTGCTTGAAACGTGCCTTAACACCGGCGCCGGTTTCGGCATTTCGCTTCTGGCGCAGTGGTTCTTTCTGCCGCTGCTCGGTGTCGCGATCTCGTTCCACCAGAACGTGATGTTTGCGATCATCATGACGTTCGTCTCCATTGCGCGCGGCTTCCTGCTGCGCCGCCTGTTTGAGGCCCTGCAGATCCGCGTGCCGATGCCGGCATCGATCCTCGCGATCGCGGCCGAGCGGCGGCGGCAGGTCGATGTCGAGGGCTGGACCCCCGAGCACGATGCCGACCATGTTGACGGCGAACTCGCCCAGGCGGGCGCGAGCTATGCGCTGCTGCCCGCGTTTCGGCATGGCGGAATTCCAAACCGCACCGGAGTGCTTGAGCCATATTCGATCTGGCCGTGGTCCAAGCGTTTCTACAAGCCGCAGGATGATCGTCGCGATCTGATCCGCGCCGGCGCGCTGATCGCCGCCGAACTCGACCGCATGGACGCCACCCGCAAGCGCAAGCGCAAGGCGGTGCGGGCATGATGACGCTGCTGGAGCATGCGCAATCCGGCGATCTGGCAGGGCTGACCGAACGGCTCGATCTGCTCGCACGGCGCATCATCGATGAAAAGGGCAGGGGGGGGTCCGTCAGCGATCAACTGATCGTCGAGGCTCATTACTACGCCACCCGCGGCGACCTCGACGAGGCGACGTTGCGGCTTCGCCTTCGTGCGCGCCCGAAATGGCGCAGCGAGCAGGAATGCGCCCATGCCTACGCCGAAGCCATGCGCGAAGCCGCGGAGGCGCGGTGATGAAGCTGGTTTGCGATCGCGCGAAACTGGATGAAGCGCTGAAGGCCGTTGCCCCCTTGGCGAAGGCCAAGAACAAAATTCCCGTCCTCGCGCATATTCAAATAGTCGCTCAGGATGGAGTCCTGAATTGCGCCGCGACCGACCTTGACGCGTATTGCGAAGCGGGGCTTCCAGCTGACGTCACCGAGAATGGCGGCACCTTGGTGCGCGGCGAGCAGTTCATGCGTCTGGTTTCGAGCCTGCCCCCCGGCACGCACGTTGAAGTCACGGCGGACGACAAGTCGCTTTCGATACGGTGCGGCAAGGCGAGCTATAAACTGCCGACGCTTCCGTTGGTCGATTGGCCGGAATTCCAAGATGCGACAGCAGCGAACGAGTTCACACTTTCCGCCGAGCAGATTAAGCGACTGTTCGGCATTCCGGAAATCGCGATCGAAGCGGGCAGTTCTCCGCGCCTCTATCTGTCAGGGTGCTATCTGCATCAGGACGGGCCGGACCTCGTCTCGGTTGCCACGAACGGAAAGCAACTCCTGAAGTGTTCGGAGCCCTTGGATGCGGCGCTCGCTGATGGTGTGATTGTTCCTCGCGAGTCCGTCCACGAAATTTTGCGCCTTGCGACGAGCGATATTCGCTTGGCAGTCGGGTCGAACCTCATCAAGGCGAGTTGCGGTTCTCTCACGTTCCGTTCGAAGCTGGTCAACGCGGCGTTTCCCGACTACGCGCGGGTTATTCCAGACCTCATTCCCGACACGGCGATCGCAGTTGACCGCAAGGAGTTGACCGACGCTGTGAAGCGCTTGAGCCTCGTCGGAGGAGAGACCCAGACGGTGCGCCTCACCTGGCAAGCAGGTGGCAGCGATCTCGAAATTTCGGCATGGCGAGGTGATGGCGACGGAAGCGAGATGATCCCGGCGCAAATCGATCACGCGGCGAATGGTTACATCGCATTTGCGATCCGCTTCCTGTTGCCAGTTCTCGAAGCGCTTGAAGGGGAAGTGATCGAGCTTCGCGTTACCGGCAAGGGGGATGCGTGTCGGCTCGTGGATCGCAGCACTGCGCAGGTAACGGCGCTCGTCATGGCGGTAGAGGTGTGAGCATGAACATGGCCCTCAATCCCGGCAACGAAGCGGCGAAGGTCGAGACCGCGCAGCGGTTCGCCAAGGACCAGCTCAAGTCCATCGTCGAGCGCATCGAGCGACTCGAAGAGGAAAAGAAGGCAATCGCCGACGACATCAAGGATGTTTACGCCGAGGCCAAGGCCAACGGTTTCGACGTGAAGGTCGTGCGCGCCATCATCCGCATGCGCAAGGAAGACGCCGACAAGCGAGCCGAGCACGAAACCATTCTCGAAACCTATCTGATGGCGCTGGGGATGATCTGATGCTGAAAGCTCACCCCCTTGCCGATCTGTTTCCGATGATGAGCCCGAGCGAGCATGCCGAACTCGTCGCCGACATGCGCGCCAACGGCTTCCGCTCTGGTGAAGAGATAGTTCTGCTCGACGGGCAGATCCTCGATGGCCGCAACCGCTATCGCGCAGGACTCGAGGCCGGCGTGCTGGCCGAGGATGGTTCGGGTTGGGAATTCGTACAGTTTAGTGCCGGCGGGATCGATGGGCTACTCGACAGCGCCACGATCGAGCGCGGGCCGCTCGCCTTCGTGCTGTCGAAGAACCTGCACCGGCGGCACCTTAACGAGAGCCAGCGCGCCATGGTCGGGGCGCGGCTTGCCACGCTGCAGCACGGCGGTGACCGCCGGTCCGATCAAGCGGCAAATTTGCCGCTTGAAAATAGTGCGGCCTCTGTCCCGCCGATCAGTCAGGCGACGGCGGCCGACACGGTGAACGTGTCCGAGCGGCTGGTGCGCGCTGCCAAGGTGGTGCAGCAACAGGCCACGCCGGAACTCAAGCGGGCCGTGAATGAAGGGCGGCTGGCGGTTTCGGCGGCTGCCCAGGCGGCGCACCTTCCGGAAGAAACCCAGCAACGGATTGCGCAGGAGGCCGAGGCCGGCCGCGCCAATGTGGTCCGCACCATCATCAAGAAAGAGCGCCGCGACGCGCGCGAGGTCGAACTTTCCGAACGCCAGCGCGCACTGCCCGAGAAGAAATACGGCGTGATTGTCGCCGATCCCGAATGGCGGTTCGAGCCTTACAGCCGCGAGACCGGGATGGATCGCGCCCCGGAAAATCACTATCCGACATCGGACACGCTCGACATCATCGCGCGGCCCGTCGCCTCGATCGCGGACAGGGACGCGGTGCTGTTTCTGTGGGCAACCGCGCCGATGCTGCCGCAGGCGTTTGCGGTCATGCGCGGCTGGGGTTTCGAGTACAAGACCCATGCGATCTGGCACAAGGTTCGTCCAGGTGCAGGGCGGGGCTCCGGATACTGGTTTACCGGGGAGCATGAACTGCTGCTGGTCGGATCGCGCGGCTCGATCCCGGCGCCGGCGACAGCGTTGTGCGGCTCCGTCATCGCCAAACCGATCGGGGGGCATTCCGCAAAGCCGGACGAATTCCTCGAACTGATCGAGCTGGCATTTCCAAATCTACCCAAGATCGAACTCAACCGTCGCGGTCCGCCCCGTGCGGGCTGGGATGCGTGGGGCAACGAAGCCGAGCAGCCCGCGCCACCCGCTATCGCCGCCGCTGTGTCCGTGATCGAGGACATGTCGCCGCCGGCACCGCCCAAGGATGACGGGCTCGACATTCCCGCTTTCCTTCGCCGCGATATCGAGCCTTCGCGCTGGGAGGCTGCGGAATGACCGGCAGAACGTGGTCATCATCGGAAACTGCCCGCTTGATGGAAGAGGTGCGCCGCGCGCGGAGCGAACACCGGAAGATCTCCGGGCGCCAATGGAAAAAGATCGCGCGCGGATTTCCGGACAGGACCACGCGCGCGCTCCAGGCCCGCATCGAGCTCATGCTTTCCCGCGAACGCGCAGGCGCGCCCGTCGCATTGCCTGTGCGGGTCGTCGGCGAGCATTCTACCATCACCGCCGCCATCTTTGGCGATCCGCTCCCGGGGCGGTCGGCGCTCGATCGGCGCGATGCGGCCGCGCCATAGCCAATCCCAGCCGGCGGGTGGCCGGAAATCACCGGAGGCATGAACCATGAATGTGAAACCCGAGATCGACAGCAAATCGGCGGCACCGATCTTGCTCAAGGCGGATCAGACAACTCCCGCGCTGGCGATCGCCGCCGATGGCGCCGGCATCATCATCAAGGCGGGCACCACCTTTCAGGGCCGCAGCTTCGACGGCCGCGAAGTGATTCCGTTTCCCGAAAGCAGCCGCGTGCCGGGTAGCGACTATGCGGTCGCATTGCTCAAGGGCGGCGGCGCCGAAATCGTCCGGCTGACCTCGGCCGATCTCGGCAGCGACATGCTCGGCGGTTTCCACTATGCGCCAGGCGGCAATGCGTCTGCTCGCGCCGGCGGCGACACGGTGCCGGTGATCAATACCTATTCGCTGCACGATCTCAACTTCCGTCCCGCCTGTCCGGATCCGCGCGGCATGGCGCTGATCGAGCAGACGCACGGCCGCAAGTTCTGGTGCGATATCTATCTGCTCGGCGTCGATCACGTTGCGAACGGCACCAGCAAGTTCGGCGTCACCATTGCTGATGGTAACGAGCGGCCGATCAATCCTGCGACCGGCAAGCCCTTCAAGAAGCTCGATTATGAAACTGCCGTGGCCGTGATGGCGCATCATGGCAAGCAGCTTCTGTCGTTCGAGGAATTCGCCGATGCGATGATCGGCGTCACCGAGAAAACGTCCATCGGCAGTGATCCGGAAGTTACCAAGCTCGACGCGCTTCGCACCAGCAGGTTCGGCATCATGCAGGCGACCGGCAACATGTACGTCTGGGGCCATGACGGCGATCCGGATGAGCCTCGCGCCTCGATCTTTGGCGGCAGCTGGTGGGGCGGCGGCAACGCCGGCTCGCGCCGCGCGGACCTCGACTGCTGGTCCGACGATTCGCTCGACAGCCTCGGGGCGCGCGGCCGCAGTGACCACCTGCAGCTTGGATAGCCGCCGCGGCAGCGGCGGCGTGGGGCCGTCATGATCAAGGATGACAACGCGCCGCCGGATGCTCTCGCCATTGTCGAGAAATACGAGGTTTTCGTGAAGTATCTCTATCCGATCCTGCAGAACAGCCCGCGCCGGCACGGTGTCTTTCGCGACACCGTGCTTGCGGCGCTGCTTCTGCCGATCGGCGGTTTGTATCACGCCGCCAAGTCGAAACAGGTCTCGCGGCTTTATGCCGTGGACGCCGAGTTCGCGACCCTGCGCGCCTACATGCGGTTCATGGCGGCGCCGAAGATCCGGATGATGTCGCCGCACCAGCATGAGACCGCGTTGCGGCTTCTGGCCGAGCCGGGCGGCATGCTGGGCGCGTGGATCCGCAGGCTGTCGGCTGGGCGGCAAGGTTCGGGCGCACCGTTGCTGCGCCCGGAAGGGCAGGCGGGGAAATGACGCAGCCTCGCGCCTCGATCTTTGGCGGCAACTGGTGGAACGACGACAACGCCGGCTCGCGCCGCGCGAACCTCGACTACTGGTCCGACAATTCGAACGACAACATCGGGGCGCGCGGCCGCAGTGACGACAGGTTTCCGGCTCGGCACAGGTCACGGCCTCGCCGGCCGATCACATGCTCGCTTGCCCTGGCGCGAATGCCGCAGGGCGCAAGCGCGCGCGATCAAGGTCTGTGGTCAGCCCGTGTGTCCTGCTTCGGCGAATACACTGCGCGGTCCGGCATAGCGGGGCGTAGGCGGCATCGCCGTTCGAGACCCGCGGCCGGCTTTTCAGTCGAGGGGATTTGAATGGGCCGGTGCAAGGAAACTCTGGGTTATCCATCGCGCACCGCTGCGATTGCTGCCTTGCGGGCACAGGGCGATTCTTGCCGTCAGGTCGCGGACAAACTCGGCGTGTCGTTAGGTACCGTCGCGGCATTGGCGAACAGCTACAAGCGCAAGATTGCTTCTCAGAACAGGACGGTTCTGTTTCCGGCCCGCGTGATTGAACGCTTACACGACCCCGCTCGTTCGCGTGGGCTGCTTCCCCATGAACTCATACGGCAGATCGTAGAAACCGTCGCCGAGGACAGTCTGGTCGATGCAATTCTTGACGACAAGGCATGGTGATGAGCGACACATATTTGGTATCAGGAAAACTGCCAACCGATCTGGCAAACAGCGTTTCGGACCTGATTCACTCCTCGATATCGAAGGGCATGGAGCCGGACAGCGTCGTTTGCATTGTGGCAACCGTTGCCGCTGACTACGCGCGCCAGTACTACGGTCCGAAATACCTTGAGGCCCTTGCTCGGCTCGTCCTGATGAACGGCGGTGCGAAGCAATGACCCGCCGCTATCGCAACCTGATCGGACGCATCACCGATCCGCGCACCATGGAGGCGGCGCTGCGCCTCACCGCGCGCGGCAAGCGGTTGTCGCCGGGCTTTCTCGAATTCAAGGAATTCTCGGCGCTCAATCTCGCCGAACTCGCGCGCGACATGGCGGCCGGCACATATGAGGCCGGCCAGCCGAACGAATTCTACATCTTTGATCCCAAGCGCCGGTTGATCTCGGCGCTGCCGTTCCGCGACCGCATCGCCCAGCAGGCGCTCTGCCTGGTCGTCGCGCCGATCTTCGACCGGGCGCTGTTGCCACGCGCCTTTGCCTGTCGGGTCGGGAAGGGGACGCATGCCGGGGTCCGGCTTGTGCAAGCTGACTTGCGCCACGAGGCTGCCGGCGGGCCGGTGTATTTCCTGAAGACCGATTTCTCGCGCTACTTCGCCTCGATCCAGCGCGACGTGCTCTGGCGGCTCATTGAAGCCAAGATCAGTTGCCGCGCCACGCTGCGCCTGATCGAGGCCATGATCCCGCGCACCGGCATCGGCCTGCCGATCGGCAGCCTGACCTCGCAGATCTTCGCCAACGTCTACACCGGCGCCACGCTCGACCGTCATCTGCAGCAGACGCTCGGCGAACGGCTCTGGTATCGCTACATGGACGATCTTGTGGTGCTCGGGCGCAGCCCGGCGCATCTGCGCGACCTGAAGGTCGAGATCGAGCGCTATTCCCGCGAGACGCTTGGCCTGCGCTTCTCGAAATGGTCGGTCGCGCCCGCGTCGCGTGGCATCAACTTCCTCGGCTATCGCATCTGGGCGACGCACAAGCTGCTGCGGCGTGACAGCGTTGTCCGCGCCCGGCGCAAGATCGCCGCCTATCGCGCCGCCGGCGACCGCAAGCGGCTGGAACGATTCATCGGATCATGGCTCGGCCACGCCAGCCACGCCGACGCGCGCAACCTCATTCGCAGTCTTGGGTTGGAGGGACGGGGATCGTGATTCTTGAAGAAATCGAGATCGACAGCTTCGCCGGCGGCGGGGGCACCTCGACGGGCATCAAGGCTGCGCTGGGGCGTGGTCCGACGATCGCGGTCAACCATGACCGTTATGCGCTTGCGATGCATCGGATCAATCATCCCGAGACCGAGCATCACGTCGAGGATGTCGTCACCATCGACGCGGTCAGCATGTGCGGCGGTCGGCCGGTCGGCATGGTCTGGATGTCTCCGGACTGCAAGGATCACAGCAAGGCCAAAGGCGGCAAGCCACGCGACAAGAACATCCGCGGGCTGGCGTGGGCGGTGTTTGGCTGGGTGAACAAGCTGCCGAAATGGCAACGGCCGCGCATCGTGTTCCTTGAGAACGTCGAGGAATTTCAGGACTGGTCGCCGCTCGACGAAAGCGGCAAGCGGTGCGCGCTGCAGAAGGGCGTTACGTTCAAGACCTTTGTCGCCTCATGGGAAGCGCTCGGCTACGCGGTCGAATGGCGCGAGCGCCGCGCCTGGCGCGCCGGGCACAAGCTGCAGGCAGCCACCATCCGCAAGCGGCTCTACATGATCATGCGCCGCGACGGCGAGCCGATCGTCTGGCCCGAACCGACACGCGGCTGCCCGACCGACCGGGAGGATGCGGCCAAGATCGCCGCCGGTCTGCTGGCGCCGTGGAAAACCTCGGCCGACTGCATCGACTGGTCGCTGCCGTGCCCGTCGATCTTCGCGACCTCGACCGAGATCAAGGCGCAGTACGGCATCCGCGCCAAGCGCCCGCTGGTCAAGAGCACGATGGCGCGGATCGCCAAGGGGACGTTTCGCTATGTGCTGGATGCGGCAAAGCCGTTCATCGTACCGATCACGCATAGTGGACCGCCGCGCGCGCACAGCAGTGACGAGCCGCTACGCACCATCACGTCGGCACATCGGGGCGAACTGGCCGTGGTCACGCCCTTCGTCACCAAGTTTCAGACGGGATCGACGGGGCATCGGGCCGATGAGCCGCTGCACACCATCACCAGCCACGCCAGTGACCACCACGGCGGCGGCGCAGCGCCCATCGGCGTTGTCGCTCCGGTGCTCGTGCGGACAGCGCATGGCGATGTCGGGGCTGACGGCAAGAGGCGAGGGCGCGGCGATCACGACGCGACGCAACCCCTGCCGACCGTGTTGGGCACGAACGATATTGCGGTGCTGGCGCCCATTCTTGTCGGCTGTGGCGGGCGCGCCGCCCAGACCGAACCGCGCTCGGCGGATGAGCCGGTTATCACGCAGACGGCGAAAGCGGACCTTTGCGTGAGTTCGGCCTTCATGGTGCCGCGCTATCAGGAAGCGCCGGGGCAGGAGCCTCGCGCGCGGTCGGTCGAGCAGCCCATGGGCACCGTGGTGCCGAGCGGAAACGAGGGATCGCTCGCCGCCGTCCACCTCGCCACGATGCGGAATTCGCAGAAGCCGTTCAACGAAGCGGACAAGCCTGCGCATACGCTGACCGCCGGCGGCGCGAACCTCAGCGTGGTCGCGGCCTTCATGGCGCAGCACAATATCGACGGTCGCACCGGTGAGGGGAATGCCGGACATCCGGCCGATCGGCCGGTCTCCACCATCACCGCCGCCGGCAGCCAGCAATCGGTTGCCGTGGCACACATGGTGAACCTGCATGGTGCGGATCGCCGTGATGCGCCCGCCGATCAACCCTTGCACACCCTGACCTCGGGCGGCACGCATGCCGGTGCGGTGCTCGGCTTCCTCGCCAAGTATTACGGCGCGGGCTTGCCGAGCCAAGACTGCGGCGAGCCGCTCCACACCGACACCGCCAAGCCGCGCTTCGGCCTTGTCGAACTCGCCGCGGCGCTGCCACCGTTCGGCCCGGAGCACGAGGCGCGCGCCCGCCAGGTCGCGGATTTCCTGCGCGCGCACGGCTACTGGGATGATCGCGAATTCGTCACGGTTGAGATCGACGGCGTGACCTTCGTCATCGTTGATATCGGCATGCGGATGCTGACTGCGCGCGAGCGCTTTACCGCGCAGGGCTTTCCGGCGGACTACATCATCGATCGCGGCATCCTCGAGGACGGCACCGAGATCAGGTTCACCGCCGAGCAGCAGGGCTACATGTGCGGCAATTCGGTTTGCCCGCCGGAAGCCGAGGATCTGATCCTCGCCAACTATCAGCCGCGCAGGGTGCGGCGACCCGACCGCTCCACAGCGGATAGCGCGCCACTGTTCGAGGCGGCGGCCTCCTAGTCATTCGTTTGTTGCGTTTGCGTCCCCTGAAATCACGAACAACGAAAGAAACCGCAGATGTCTCCGCGGCTATCTATCATCCCTGCCGGCGCCGTCACGGATCCCGCCCTCGAACCGCGCGATCTGCAGATGCTGTGCCTGCTCGGCCGCCACATCGACAATCAGGGCTGGTGCATCCGCAGCCAGGTCAGGATGGCGCAGGAAATCAGTTGCTCGCGCGCATCGGTGCAGCGGTCCCTTGAACGGCTGGTCGATGCCGGCTGGGTCGAGAAGAAACAGCGCCAGGGCGCCGAAGACGGCATTCGCCCGCATTCGTCCTATCTCTATCGGGTCTTGCTCGATCGGGACGACGACGATTCCGATCGTCGCCTGCGTTCCCGCCATAGCACCCCGATGCCGGATCGTGACGATGGCGGCGACGATAGGGGGTGCCCACCTGTGAGCACCCCCCCGACCGCGACGGAGGATGCCCAGCCAGATGAGCACCCGGGTGCCCAGCCATGTGTGGGCACGGGTGCTCATACATACGTGGGCACCAATAACGACCCCTTAGAACGACCCCACCTTGAACGAGAGAGAGATGCGCGCGCGCGAGCGACGGACGAATTCATCGCCAAGTTCCGCGCAAGGTGGCCGACAGCGGCCGTCGACGATCAGCGGCGGCTCGCCTATGCCGCCGCCGAGCTCACGGCGGATGAGCAGGCAGCAGCTCTGGCCGGCATCGAACCGTTTCTCGCAGCCCTGAAGCGGGCGAACCGAAAGGGAATTCCGGCAGGTTGGAGATACCTTGAGGAAAAACGCTGGACACTGCTGGAGCAGGAACAGCCGGCGGTTCAATCCGCGTTCCTGCATCTCGATCCGGAAAGCGCGGAGGGACGCGCGGTGTTGATCGTTTACGCCGTCGCGCGCACAACGCGGCCGTTCATGTCCGGCAATGGCAAGATGAACTGGCGCGGCGAGATCACGCCGCAATTGCTGGCGATGGCGACGGCACCGCCGCGCGACCAATGGGTTCGCATTTCCGAGCGGAAGCAGATCGGGGCGTGGGCCGGCTTCCTCGACAAGTACATCCGCGGCCCGCGCCCTGTGCTGCTCGTGACCGATGCTGGAGGTCCGCACCTGATGGCGCCATGGCACTGGCCGCCGCGCAAGGACGGCGCGCTGTCGCCCGATGGCGGTGAAGAAACGTTGATGACCGAAGACGACGCCGCGGTGCTGGCGCAGGAGGGGTTGAAATGAGGGTGCTTGAGGTTGGCGATTTCGTAGGAATGATCGAGCCGAAGCGAGTTGCGGTGCCGATACCGATGGCGTGGTATCTGCTGCGGATCCACCCCAACCGAGAATGCACGGTTGCTGATAGGCTTCTTCATCGCGGCGCTACCGTTTACTTGCCGACAGAGATCAGAACGCGCCGATCAGTCTGGAGCCGGCGAGTACCTGTTGCCGCGCCGATCTTCCCCGGCATTCTGTTCGTGGCCGACTTTGATGCTGATCTACGTCGGCTTCGCGCACTATCCGACGGGATCGTTGGCTACATCCCGGGCTGCGCCAGTGAACCGGCCGTCGCCAATCGAAAAACGATGGGCGACATCCACAAGCTGGCGGAACGGTTGAATGTGCCGATGGGGCAGCGGAAATACCGCATCGGTCAAGGTGTTAGGATCGTTGAGGGACCATTCTCGTACTGGACTGGTCGGATCGAGCGGCTTGACAGCCATGGCAGACTCAGGGTGTTGCTTGATGTCATAGAGCGTCAGGTCCCGGTCGAAATTGCCGAGACCCAGATCGAGGCGGTATAGCCACAACGTGGTGACAACGACTCGGCAGGAGCAGGGCTCCGACGCAGGGCAGTCTCGCAAGAGATTTGTCCGTCGCGAAGCGTACCTCAAAGCCCCGCCATCGTGCGGGGCTTTCGCGTTCAAGGGTTGAGGGCCGATGGATTCAACGGGCCTTTCGGCGTGACCTCCATCTACACCGCCGATGGCAGTTGCGGGCATCAGACACTGTTCGGACCGGCGGACAATCGCAGCACCGGACCAACGCCTCGCTCGAAAGAGCGGGGCGTTGTCGTTTGAGACAAGGGCTGCGTGGCGTTGTTCGCCTTCGGCGTCGCGCAGGGAACCTCCCGGCGCTGGCGGCGAAGACCCTCGCCGCCAGCGTTGGAGCCGTGGCAATGAACAGTCCGCCATGGAGAGCTTGGTATAAGACGGCGCGCTGGCGGGCGCTTCGTCTCACCATCTTTCTGCGTGATCTCTTCACCTGCCAGAAGTGCAGGCTGATCGAGGGCGATACCAGCAAGCTCGTGTGTGATCACATCATCCCGCACCGTGGTGATGAGCGGCTGTTCTGGGACGAGAACAACCTGCAGACGCTGTGCAAGCGTTGCCATGACACCGTGAAGCAAGCCGCGGAGCAGGCGTCACTGCGCACACGCGGCGTCTGGCACTGACCGCAGGGAGGGGGGTGGGTAAATCCTCCAGACCGTAGGGAACGCGGACCGGCATAGGACTCATCCAGGGTTTTTTTCTTCATGGCTGAAATTTTCGACCTGTTCGGTGATCCCGTTCCAGCCAATTGGGGACAGAAGGGGCGCCCCGAACATGTGCCAACGCAGCAAAACCGGAATCGCGTCAGCCTCTTAGTGGCGCTCGGCTGGGGCAACGCGCGTATCGCGGCGGCGCTCTACATCACGCAACCGACGCTGCGGAAGCATTATTTTTCAGAGCTCAAGTTTCGTGACGTGGCTCGCGATCGCCTGGTCACACAACTTGGCGTGAAGCTTCTCGACGGGGTCAACGAGGGCAAGGTGGCGGCGATCCGAGAATTTCGGAAGTATCTCGAACATAACGACCTGATGCTTTACGGCCAGACCCGGCAGCCGACGAAGAAGGCCGATAAGACGGCGAATGCCGAGAAAGTTGGCAAGAAAGCCGCAGCGCTCGCAGCAGCGCGCCAGCCGGACGTCGGCACGCCGCTGGGTGAGTTGATGGCGCGCCGTCAGCAAAGCATGAACTAACAGCCATGTGGGACACGTCCTGCCCTGATTGGGAAGATCGTATCCGGCAAGGTCGATCGCTCATGCCAGACCTTCCCTTGTTTGTCGACGAAGCAGACATGGGTCTTGCGTTCTTCGATGAGCTGCGGTTGCCGGACGTGCCCGGCAATCCGCGTCTCGGAGATGCGTCGGGGCAGTGGTTCCGCGATTTGGTTCGCGCCGTGTTTGGATCGTGGGATAGCGTCAATAAAGTCCGGATGATCCGCGATTTTTTCGCGCTCGTTCCGAAAGGCTCATCAAAGACGACGTATTCCGCCGCGTTGATGCTGGTCGCGATGCTGATGAACTTTCGGCCGCGTGCCACCGCGCTGTTTCTCGGCGAGACGCAGGCGGTTGCCGATCGCGCCTTTGAACAGGCGGTCGGCATGATCGAGGAATCGCCGGACTTGCGTCGGCGGTTCCACCCGCGCGACCACGACAAGACGATCGAGGATCTTGTCACCAAGTCGGAAATCATGATCGCGAGCTTTGATCTCAGGATCCTGACTGGCTCCATGGCGCTGATCTTCGTCCTGCTCGACGAGCTACACCTACTCGGCAAGCGCGCCAACACTTCGCGGGTGCTGCGCCAAATTCGTGGCGGCCTCGACAAAACCGAAGAGGGGGTGATGATCATCACCACCACGCAGAGCGACGAGCCTCCGACTGGCGCTTTCAAGAGCGAGTTGAAATTTGTGCGCAATGTGCGCGATGGGCTTTACCGCGGCAAAATCATTCGACCGACGTTGCCGCTCCTATATGAGCTTCCACGGGATATTGCGACATTGACGCGCGAAGAGCGCAAGCGTGGTGTTGAGCCGCGATGGATGAACCCGGCTTGTTGGCCGTGGGTGATGCCAAACATTAATCGGCCGATCACCGTCAGCTCAATGCTGGCCGATTTCGCTAGCGAGCGCGAGAAGGGCGACGAGGCTATCCGTATCTGGGCATCCCAGCATCTCAATATCGAGATTGGAACGGGCACCAACGACGACGGCTGGAGCGGCGCGGATCTCTGGGATGCGCAGGCAGACGAGCGGCTGACCCTGGAATCGCTTTTGGCGCGCAGCGAGGTGGTTACGATCGGCGTTGATGGTGGCGGTCGGGACGATTTGCTCGGCCTCGCGGTAATGGGGCGCGAGAAGGGGACGCGCCACTGGCTGTCGTGGTGCTACGCGTGGGCGGATCCGATTGTGTTGGAGCGCCGCAAAGATATCGCGGCGCATCTTGACGACTTCGTGAAAGAGGAATCCTGCTCGATCGTTGATATCGCGACAGCCCTAACCGAGCTTACGGCAATGGTCGCGATTGTCGTCGCGAGTGGCTTGCTGCCGGACAAGAATGCAATCGGTATCGATCCGAACCGGGCGGCGGCCCTTTTCGAGGCGTTGTTTGCTGCGCACGTGACCGATGAGATGATCCGTCGCCTGCTGCAGGGTCCGGCGCTGGCGCCGGCGGTATACGGCTTGGACCTGAAGCTTGCCGATGCGACCTACTTTCACGCCGAGCAGGCGCTGATGACGTGGGCCGTTGGCAATGCGAAGGTCGAACAGCGCGGCAATGCCGACATGATCACCAAGCAAGCCGCCGGGCGAGCCAAAATCGACCCGCTGATTGCGTTGATGCAGGCGACAATCCTCATGAGCTGGAATCCGCAGGCTGGCACGCTGGTGACGGACTCCGATATTCTGGTGGCGGTCTGATGGGACTTGTGCGCGGACTTTCGTCGGCCTTCCGTGCCGTTGCGGATGCAATGGACGGTCGCCCGCAGAATACGATGGACGATCGCCTTTGGAACAACTCTCTAGGCGGGCAGACGGCAATCTCCAACGTCATCGTCACCGATCGCAACACCAGTCAGCTCGGCGCGGTGCAATCGGTTCGGAACGGCCTGGTGTCGGCGCTGAAGTCGTTGCCGTTCTCGGTCTACCGGCGCGGCGCGAACGGCGCGCGCGAAGCGCTTCCCGCGCATCCCGTGACCAGACTGATCGCCGCGCGTCCCGGCAATGGGGCGTCACCCGCCGAGTTCATAGCGGAAATCGGCTGGTGGACATCGTTCTATCGAAATGCCTATTGCAGGATCCAACCTGGTTCGGTCGATGAGAACGGCGACTATTACGCCGTCGGCGGCCTAGAGATGCTGCACCCGCGCCGGCTGGCCCGCATCCAGCGCGGTATCGATGGACACCTCTACTACACCTTCAATCCTCCTTCCACGCTGGCGCAGGACGCTAATCTGAAGGCGGAGACCTACCGCGACGACGAAATCTGGCATATCCGCAGCAACCCCTTGCAGGAAGATGGCCTTCTCGGCGAGCCGATCTTCGTTTCCGCGCGAGATGTGTTCGCTCGCGCCATCGCGGTGCATGAGTATGGCGACATATGGTTTGCGAACTCCGGCAACACCGGAGGCGTCATCACACATCCAGGTACTTTCAAGGACAAGAACGCGGAGCGGGATTTTCTCGATACCTGGCGCTCCATGAGCGTCGGCAGGAACCGGCATCGCGACAGGCTGCTTAAATACGGCGCGGAGTACCATCCGCTCAAGGTGACAAACGCCGAGGCACAACTGCTGGAAACGGAAGACGCCGCCGACACCGCGATCTTCGGTCTCTGGAGCTATCCGCCGCACCGAGCGGCACGATTGAAGCGTTCGACCAACAATAATATCGAGCAGCAGTCGCTCGATTTCGTCATCTGCTGCCTCGCCCCGCTGGCTATCGAGATCGAGCAGGCGATCGAGCGTGACCTGTTGCTCGACAATGAGGATGACGCGCTTTTCGCCGAGTTCAACTTCGCCGGCCTGCTGCGCGGCGATCTTCTCAACCGCTACAAGGCCTATCTGATCGGCCGGCAAGGCGAATGGCTGTCCGCTAACGATATCTTGCGGTTCGAAAACATGCCGCCGCGCCCTGACGCTGGTGGCGACGAATACAAGAATCCGCTCACCAAGGATTCCGGCGCGGTCGATGATGGCGCCGATAAGCGCCGCGCCAACCGCGACGACGACGAAAAGGATGAGGACGACGGCGATGGCGAATGAGAATGGCGCCGAACTGCGGCAGGTTATCGCGCAGATCACGGGAATCGATCCGGTTGTTGCAATGGACCTCAATTCCATAGCCGGCGGCTTCCGGGCTATCGATACGCGCGAAGCACAGCTTGCGGCGGCCGCCACATCCGTCGCTCAGCCAACCAAAATTGCGCTGATCGGGGTCTACGGCGGGCTGACGCCGCGGGGTAGCTGGTACGGATCGAGCCTCGCGGCGATTGCAGAAATGGCCTCGCGCGCTGAAAGTGATCCCGACGTGGCCAGCGCGATCGTCGATATCGACAGTCCCGGGGGCACGGTTGCCTACACGCCGGAAGCTGCCTCTGCCGTGGCCAGCCTCGCCAGCAAAAAGCCGGTCGTTGCTGTCGTCAACACGTTGGCCGCAAGCGCTGCTTACTGGATCGCGTCTCAGGCGTCCGAGATCGTGATGACGCCGTCTGCCGATGTCGGCTCGATCGGCGCCATGATGATCCATCAGGACATCTCTGGCTGGCTCGATCAGATCGGGCTCAAGCTGACGATCATTCGCTCAGAGCAATCGCCAATGAAGAATGAGGCGCATCCGTTTGCGCCGCTTTCGGATGAAGCTCGCGCGTTTCTGCAGGCCCGTGCTGACGCCGCCGGTGGTGATTTCATCAAGGCAGTTGCGGCCGGTCGGAAGGTTTCTCAGGCCAAAGTGAAAGAGGATTTCGGGCAGGGGCGGGTATTCGGCGCGCGCGAAGCGATTGCGCGAGGAATGGCCGATCGCGTCGCGACCTTGGGAGACGTGATTTCGGGAATGCTGCCAAAGCCCAGCCAGCGTACGTCAGCATCGCGGCGCCGATCGGCGCTCGTCTTCGACTAAGTCCCGCACCTAGCATTCTGGTTGCCCACCCGCGTCGCCGGACAGCGGGAGTGCGGGCTCTCGGTCCGGCGTCATCCACAAACTCGGAGACCTTGATCCATGAAAAAGGATCTTAAGAAACTGCGCCAAGCCCGCGCCGACAAGGCCAAGGCCGGCAAAACCACGCTCGACGAGCTCAATGCGCTGCTCGGCAAGAACAATGCGACGGATGCCGAGAAGACGCAGATCGCGACCCTCGAGGCGGAAGTCGATTCCATCGAAAAGGAGGTTGCCGATCTCGACCAGCAGATCGCCGCCGAAGAGAAGGCGGTCCGCCGCGCGACGCTGTTCGGGACGTCCTCGCTCGGCGGGCCCGCGCGCGCCACTGTGGTGAACGATCTCAACCCCGAGCGTACCGGCGGCTTTCACAATCTGGCGGAGTTTGCGGTCAGCGTCCGTAACTTCCAGGTCAATGGTCAGATGGATCCGCGCCTCGGCGCCGCGCCGACCAACTACCAGCAGAATCAGGGTTCGGGCGGCGAGGGCATCCTTGTGCCGACCGAATTCCGCGAACAGATCTGGTCGATGGTGTTCGATGATGGCAATCTGCTCGGCTTCTGCAATCCGGAGCCGACCAGCGGCAATACTGTTGGCATCATCAAAGATGAGACCACCCCATGGGGAGCCTCCGGCGTCCAGGCTTACTGGCGCGCCGAAGGCTCGCAGATGGTCGCTTCCAAGGCGACGTTGACGCCGACCGTCATGCAGCTCCATGAGCTCTATGCCTTCGTGCTGGCGACGCAGGAAGTGCTCGATGACGCGCCGCGCCTCCAGAATCGCATCACCGTGCAGGCTGCCAATGCCATCCGCTGGAAGGCGTTCGAGGCGGTCATGACCGGCGACGGCAACGGCAAGCCGCTCGGCTTCATGAACTCGGCGGCGATGGTCACGGTCGCTAAGGAAGGGGGGCAGGCGGCCGATACCATCACCGTGCCGAACGTCCTGAAGATGTATTCCCGCTTGTTGCGGATGGGCGGCCGACCGATGTGGCTCGCAAACTCCGACACCTTGCCGCAGCTCGGTCAGTTGACGATCGGCAATGTGCCTGCGTGGCTGCCGCTCAATCAGCCGCTCGCCGGCGCACCGGATGGCGGTGTCTTCCTTGGCCGTCCGATGATCTTCAACGAGCATTCGTCCACGCTGGGCGATCTCGGCGATATCATGGCGGTTGATCTCTCCGGTTACGCTCTCGCCACCAAGTCGGGCGGCGGGATCGACTTCGCGGCCTCGATCCATCTGTTCTTCGACTATAACATTCAGGCCTTCCGCTGGATCTTCCGCCTCGGCGGTCAGCCCTATCTCTCGAAGCCGGTTGCTCCGGCGAAGGGAGCCAGCACCAAGTCGCATTTCGTTGCTCTCGAGGCGCGCTGAGCCGAATGGCCGGACGATTTCCGGCCATTCCCAACTTTTCCTCACAAACAAGGATCATGACCATGCAGGTCAATCTCAAGCCGTCTCAGCGCGCGGCGATCGTCGGTGCGATCGATGCGCAGTCGTCCGCCGCTGCCAAATCCACAGGCTGGATCGACGCCGCCACTTTCCACAACTATCTGGCTAAGATCGGAGTCGGCGCTCTCGGAGCGAATGCCACGGTGGACGCAAAACTGGAGCAGGCGAACAAGTTTGATGGCAGCGATGTCGTCAAGGATGTCGCCGGCAAGGCGATCATGCAACTCACCAAGGCCAATAACGATGACAGCAAGCAGGCCGTGATCAACCTGAAACAGGAAGATCTCGACTTCGCTGGTGGCTTCAAGTGGTTTCGTCTGACGATCACGCCTGCGGTCGCAGCATCGTTGATCGATGGCATGGTGATGGGTTTCGATCCGCGTTATGGCTTTGCATCCGATGTTGGCAACAAGGCTGCATCCCAGGCGCAGACGGTCTGATCCTCATGCTGCGCGCGGTAACCCCCGCTGTATCGGAGCCGGTTGACCTTGCCTCGGCCAAGGCCCAACTCGGCATTTCGGCGGGCGATGCAAGCAAAGACGATCTGATCAAGCTTCTGATCAGCTCGGCCACGCGCGGCGCCGAGGCTCTTGTCCAGCGGATGTTTGTCAAGCAGACGGTCGAACTCGTCCTCAACAGATGGGAGCCGGTCATCCGGCTCCCCATCGCGCCGGTGGTGTCGGACGGCGTTGTGTCGATTACCTATGTGGATTGGGCCACCCAAGCCGCCACGGTTCTAGACGAGGCGCGTTATGTTGTCCGAACGAGCGGCCCGACAGTCGAGTTGTTTCCCGCCTTCAGCGCCATGTGGCCGTTGGTTTTTCAGTACGCGTCCGAACCGATCGTGATCCGCTTTGACGTCGGGACGGCCGTCGCGGACGTGCCCGCCAACGTCAAGACCGCAATCTTGATGGCTGTTCGGCACGACTATTCGCTGGGCGAGCAAAGCCCATTCGTCGGCCGCGACATGGTGGTCGGCATCGGTGAAAGGGCGTTGGCCGTCAATCCGGCCGCCGCTTCGCTTCTGCCAGACAACGTTCAGCGGCTTCTGCTCTCGGAGGCTTGGTCGTGACGCCAGATCAGGCCAAGTCTCAGCTCGTGTCGTTCCTTCGGGAGATCGGGGAGGATGTGACCGTGCGCCGCTACGTCGGCGCTGGACCCGATCGGGCGGCGCAGGACGTTGCGACCCGCGCGAGAGTGATGGGATATCAGCCAAAGGACCTCATTGGCTCGATCGCGCAGGGTGACCGGCGGGTGATTGTCCTTGCAGATGATGTCGCTGTGCTGCTGCCTTTAACGGTGTCGGACAAGGTCGTTATTCGGGACCGCGAGTGCGCCATCAAGGCCATCGATGACAACACACGGCGCATCGCCGGCATATTGATCGGGCTCGATCTTCAGGTCGCGGGCTGATGGACGATCAGTTTCGGGTCGCGACGGCAAGGGCGATCGATGCGGCGCGGTTGCAGGTCGCCATGGCTGTCCAGGCCAGGCATCAAGAGGTTGTGGTCGCGAACCGGCCAAGCTCGGTTGTGGTCACGGTCGATGATGTGATTGTCGCGACCGATCTTGTGTTGCAGGTGGTGCAGGTTGCGCGTGCCATCCAGCGCGCGCATCGGGCACGGACCGTCATCCGCTATCGGTATTCATATGTCGAGGACATTATTGCCTTCGCGCTGAAGACACTGCGCGAGAGATCGCCGATCGGCGGCGCTGGAGACCGTCATCCGGGTCTCTATCGGGACAATCACTTGGTTTTCCTGAATGGTCGCATGGTCTCCAATGCGCGAGACTGGCGGCCCGGCGACATCATCCACATCAGCAACCCGGTACCGTACTCGCGCAAGATCGAAGTCGGCGGAATGAATCTGAGTGTGCCGAGCGGCGTCTATGAGGCTTCGGCGCAAATCGTCGATGGTCGGTTTGGAAATCAGGCCAGCATCAAGTTTGTCTATATGCCGATCAACTTCGGCGGCATCCGGAGGTGGAGCGACACGACCGGGATGATGCGTCAAGGCCGAAAAATGTCGGTTGCGGTTCGTTCCGAATGGCTTCGGCGGCAGCCTGCAATCGAGATCAGGGGACGATAGCGCATGGCCACGTTCGGCGGCGCCGTCGCAGCGATGCGCGCGCGCTTCGCGGCGGGATGGCTCACCCCGATCGCTTATCCGAATGGCGAGCGGCCGGGCGGGGTCTGGCCGCCGCAGGTCGATGGCGCGCCGGTGCCGTGGGCCTACTTTGATGTTCTTGCGTCAGCCTCGGATCTTCGAGGCGCTGGGCTTCCCGGCGATCATGTCTGGCTCACACGCGGTAATATCTTCATCAGCATCTTTTGTCCGCTTGGCGAGGGTTCGGTGAGGGCGATCGACTTGGCTGAAGCCGCGGGCGAGAAGTTTCGGGCCGCGACCCTCTATCAGGATGGCGCCGGCGCAAAGGTCGTCTGCCTGGCGCCGGTTTGCGATGGGGGTGGTCCCGATGCCGAGAACGGCAACGTGTTTCGCGTCACCACCACCATTCCCTTCGAATTCTATTTCCGCAAATAGCGGTCTCGGCCGCAGAGAGGCGCTGACATGACGAACTATCAGAGTAACACCAACGCTCGCATCGCCTATTGCGTGCAGGCGAACCTTGGCGCCAGGGCAGCGAGCAATGGCGCGGCGAAGGTTCTTCGCAGTGCCGGCGGTCCGGGCGCCAAGCTTTCCAAGGCATCCACTGTCTCCAACGAAATCCGCAAGGACGGCTTGTCGGTACGCGGCCGCCACGGCATTCAGAAAACGACAGGTGATTACGCTGCCGAGTTGTCGCTGGGGTCGCATGATCCGATCATCGAGGCGATCATGCGTGGCACATGGAACGCGGTGCCGCTGGAACTTGACGCGGCGGACTTCACCTCGATGACGACGACCGCGCACACCATTGTTCTCACGATGGGCAATCCAATCGCCCTTGGTATCCGCAACGGCAATATCATTCGCCTGTCGGGCGCGGCGACGGCCGCGAACAACGGCCGCAATCTGCGTGTGACCGGTTTGTCGGCAAATACGATCACTGTGGCCGAGACCCTTACGGTCGATGCTGTGGCCGATGTCGGTGCGACCATTATCCGGCCGGGCAAGATCCTCAGCAACCCGGCGAACCGTATCGCCCGCTATTTCACCGTCGAGGAGTATGAAGGGGACATCGACCAGTCCACGCTGCTCACTGATTTCGTCTGGGGTTCAGCCAAGCTGACGATGGCGCCCAACGGCATACTCACCCTCGATCCCGGCGGCGTTGGCACGGGCCGCCTGGAGGCGTTGCCGCCTGCGGAATCCCCCTACTTTGACGCTCCGGTCGAGACAACCGGAGCGCCGATGGCAGTTGTCGATGCGACGATCCGTTTCCGGGACGAAGATCTGGTCGAACTTACGTCGCTTGATCTCACCATGGATATTCAGCCGTCAGCCCCCGACACATTCGGTTCCGGCGCCATCAAGTATGCGCCGGACGTGTTTCCCGGATCGCTGCAGGTGTCTGCGAACATCACCATGCTGCGCAAGAGCCTCGACGTCCTATCGGACTTTATCGACGAGACGCAACTGCAACTCCATATCCTCGCCGTCGATAACGAGGCGGAACCGAAAGACTTCATGTCGATCGTTGTCCCGAATCTCACGCTGGGCGGCGTCGATCCGTCGGCGCTGTCAAAGCAGGGGGGCGGCCGCACGCAGACCATCCAGATCCCGCCGGCACTGGTTGGCATCGACACCTCGGCGACCGGCAACAACTCGATGATCGAATTCCAGACGACGGCGGCCTGAACGGTCGCGGAAAGGCTACTATAATGACTGATCCCACCATGGTTGCCGATCTCACCTTGGATCTGCCTGCCGACACGGCCGACCTCGTCGTCCTGAAACCGGGCACCAATACCCCGACCGGCTGGGTAATTACCCTCGCGGGCCCGAACCACCCGAAAACGCTCGCTTATAAGGAGCGGAAGGACCGCGAATACCTGCAGAAGAAAGCCCGCATTGAGGCCGCCCAAGTCAACGGTCGCAAATACAAGGCGGATGAGCAGTCGCCGGAAGAGGCGGCGACCGGTTCGATCGAGTGGGTGGTGTCGCGCATCGTGACGTGGACGCCTGTCAAGATCGAGGCGAAGATCTTCGAATTCTCCGACGCGGCCGCGATCGATCTGCTTCGTCGGCCTGTGATGGGCTCGTACCTGCAGCAGATCGTGGATTATCTGCAGGCCGAACGGGCTTTTATGCCGAGCTCCGCCACGAACTGAGGGCATTTGCGGAGCGAGCCTTTGCTCTCGATCGCGTCGAAGACGGCGTCACCTACCGGGAGACGCTGCAGGGCCTGCTCGAACGCACCCGGCGCGCCGAACGGCGGGCAGAAATCAAGGCGGAACTTGAAACTCCGCCTTTGCCATCTACCCTTCGCTATCTCTGGATTACGTTTCAGCGTCTCGCCAATCGGCGAGCCTCAAACGGTTTCGGCCTTAACCCGATTTCATGGGCCGATATTGATGCATTCCTGCGGCTGACGCGGTTGCGGCTTACACCATGGGAAATCGAACAGATCGAAATGCTGGACAACCTGTATCGCGTCGAACACTCGCAAAACGGGCCTGACACGGAGTGATAGCCACATGGCTGAGCCGGTCGTAACGGAACTTGTCATTACGTCGGACAATCGCGGCGAGGTGGAATACACCCGCGCGATGGAAACGGCCCGTCTGGCGGCGGCAGCGGCGTTTGCGGCGAATGACAATTTCGCGCGCAGCATGCGCACGTCCAGTGATGATGCGCGCGACGCGGCGGACAGCAACAACAGTCTGACGTTGGGACTGCGCCAGCTTGCTCAAAGCGCGCTGGAATCGGCGGAAGCCTTTGCAAAGAAGGTTGCGGTCACCACGGCCGTCGTCGGCACGCTTGGTTTGCTGGCCCGTGTTTTATTGCCGCTCTATGCGACCTATCGGCTGGTGAAGGGCGCAATCGAAACGGTCACTGAAGCTTGGCGACTGGCGAGTGAGCAGATCGAAAATTATGTCGAAATGGCCCGGAAGGTTGCGGAGCTGCGTCTGCCGATTGAGTTTTTCCAGCGCATGACCAGGGCGGCGGACGACGCCAAACTGAAGGTCGATGACCTTGTCGAGTCGTTCAAGCGATTGCGGGAGGCAACCGATGATCGGTTGGGCGGCAGCGAAGGAGGGAAGCGCCTACAGGAGCTGATTGACGCCGGCAATTTCAAGGGCAATCCCGGTGTGGCGCAACTGGCGTCGGCGAACACGCTAGAGGAGCGGTTCCGGGCGATTTCGACTCTAATCAACAGCGCGATCGACAACGGCGAACGTCTGGCTGCACTCGATATCGCCAAGACCTACCTTGGGCCGAAGGTCACGGAAAATCTTGCCAAGGATGACGAGTATCTGAAAAAGATGATCGCGAGCGCCGACAAGATGGCGGCGGAAAAGCTGATCTCCGATGAAGATGTCGGCAATGCCTTGTGGCTGCAGCAACGCCTCGATGCGGCGGAGAAAATCCTATCGCAGCGCTGGCACCCGGTGCAGGACCTGCTCACCAGCCTCGGCATGAAAATGAAAGAGGTCTGGGTCGGGATCGTTGAGGCCATCGCCAGCGCTTTCGATTGGGTTTCCCGGTTCGTCGACAAGCTGCTGGCCATTCCTTCATGGTTGATCAACAAATTCGTTGACCTGACCACCACTCCCGAGAGCCGGGCCAAGGCCGCCGCCGAGGCTGGACTGATGCTGGTTGGTGATAAGGACAAGGATCCTGATTGGCAGCGCGAAATCGCTCGTCAGCGGTTGGACAACATGCTCAAGAACCCGGCCAACGTCGCGCGATCGGTTGACGAGAGCAATAATGTTGTTCGCGGAGTCTTCAAGGACAAGTCCAAAGTGCCCGGCACGGTATCTGACAATGGGCCGGATACCAGCGCATATGCCCGCGCCGAGGAATCCCTGCTTCGCTACATCGAAATGACGAAGGCGGCGGCTGGCGCGGTCGAGGCTGGCGCCGCCGCGCAGGAGCGGGCTCGCGCCATTGCGCAGCTCACTGCCGCGGGCCTCAAGGATGGCCTAAGCCCTGCAGCCGCCGCAGCCAAGGCAGAAATGAGCGGACTTGCGGACCGGGCGGCGGCCGCGGCAGAAGCGTTGGCGCGTGCGCGTGTCGAGGCTCAGTTGAACTTTGGCCGGCGGACCGCATTTCTGTCGCAGGAAGATATCCAGATCGCACAGCAGCTCAAGGCGATCTATCCGGACGTTGCGGACGCTCTGTCGAGCGTGGAAGCGCAGTCCATGCGCGTGTTCAACGCCATGCGGCAGGTGGCGTCGGCGATCGAGACCGGTCTGGTTTCGGGTCTGGCGGACGCGATCGACCGTTCCAAATCCTTGGGTGATGCCTTTCGTGACATGTCGCGGACCATCATTCGCGCCCTCGAGGAAGCAATGATCAAGATGCTGATCGTCGCGCCGATTATGCGGGGCCTGCAGACCCTGATGGGCGGCTTCGGTTTCGGCGGAGTGCCATCGGTAGGCAGCTTTACCGGTCAGGACGCGGCCCTCAATGCAGCTATTTTCCCAGGCTATGGGACCGGGATGGGGATGAACGCCGCCGGCAACGACAATTGGCGTGGTGGCCTCACCAGCATCAATGAACACGGCGGCGAGATCGTCGATTTGCCGAGCGGCACCCGGATTATCCCGCATGACGTTTCGATGCAGATGGCTGGCAACGCCGGAAATGACGGCGTAGCAATCGCGTTCGGCGATATCAACATCACGCTCCCGGAAGGAACGTCGCCGGACAATGCGGCCGCGATCGGTGCGGCGGTGAAGGCCAGCATGATGCAGGTGGTCGACGAGCGCGTCGCCTATCATATGCGTGCTCGCGGGATGCTGAATCGTGCCGCTTGATGTGTTCAATCCTCCGCTGGCACCATCAACGCCGAGCGTTCGCCCGGTCAGGCCGCGCGTCAACGAGGCTACCTTCGGTGATGGCTATAGTCAGCGATCCGGTGATGGCCTTAATGCCAATCCACGAACGTTCCAGGCTCAATGGAGCATGTTGGAAGACGGGCAGGCGGACGCGATCGAGGCGTTCTTTGAAACACACACCAAGACGGCCTTTCTGTGGACCGTGCCGCTCGAGATCGTCCAGCGGAAATGGATCGCGGTTGACTGGTCGCGGGGCTATCTCGGAGCCGATCTGGTGAGCCTGTCGGCCAATCTTAAAGAGGTCTTTGACCTGTGACGCTGGCGACGGATGTTCAAAGGCCGAATGCCGGCGATACCGTCGAGCTTTACGACGTCGACTGCACGGCGATCTTCGGCGAGGTTCTGCGGTTTTCACCTGTACCGCTAATCCCGGATGCGTCCAGCCCGGCTCCGGCTCCGATTACCTGGCGCGGACAGATTTACGCGCCTCGTGCCTGCAAGTCCGAAGGATGGTTATGGGATGGGCAGGGGCCGCTCCCGCAACCGAAACTCACGGTCGGCAATACCGATCTTGCCATCTCGGCGCTGTGCATCGCCTATAGCGATCTTCAGGGCGCGATCGTTACTCGGCACCGCGTTCCGTTCAAGCATCTTGACGGCATGCCGGATGCCGATCCGGATATTGAGCACGATCCCGACATCTTCGTGATCGACCAGAAGACGACGCAGAACAAGCTCGTGGTCGAGTTCATGCTTGGCACGGCGATCGACATCGAAGGCCGGATGATCCCCGGACGGCAAGTCGTGCAGGGCTACTGCCCGTGGCGCTACCGACGCTGGAACGGAAGCGAATGGGTGTATCCGACAGGCACGACGGCTTGTCCTTACACGGGCGAAGCCATGTTCGATGAGCGGGGCAATCCGACCGATGATCCTGCCAAGGATCGTTGCGCCAAGCGTCTCGGGATCGGCTGCAAGCGACGCTATCCGACCGGCGACCTGCCATTTGGCGGCTTTCCGGGCGCTGCGAAGTATAGAGGCTGAGCATGTTCGGTGAAGCTGTCGAATCCGCCGCACGCGCGGATGCATTGTCGCGCTTTCCGCGTGAGAGCTGCGGGATTGTTGTCGGCGGCGCCTATCATGCAATCGAGAACGTTGCGGCCGATCCCGGCAATCATTTCGAGATGCCGGAGGGGAGCTGGACCGACCATCCCGGCATCGAGGCGGTGATCCACAGCCACGGCCCACAATACCTGCTGGCACCGAGTGCCGATGACATGCGGCACCAGATCGCGACGGCCGTGCCGTGGGGCATTACGCGCTGCGACGGCGTAGCTGCATCGCCAGTGCTGTGGTTCGGGGACTGCCGGTTAGACGATCCGCTGGTCGGGCGGGATTTCGTCCACGGCGTCACGGATTGCTATGCCATCATTCGCTCGTGGTACTGGCAGTCTCGCCAGATCAAGCTCCCCGAGTTTCCTCGCGATCCTGACTGGTGGAGCCGGGGTGGCGATCTCTACAACGACGGTTTCGGCGCGGCCGGGTTTCGCGTCATCCCGGCGACCGATGCCGTGACTGGCGACGTCCCGCTGATCAATTTCCGTTCCAGCGTGCCAAACCATGCAGGCGTCCTGCTGGATGGCGGCCTGCTGCTGCATCACTTGATGGGCCGTAAGTCGGTCCGCGAACCGGTCGGCCGCTGGGTGCCGATGGTGACGAAATGGCTGCGTTATGAGGGCTGATCATGCTTTGCACCGTCCATCTTCATGGCGCATTGGCGGCACAGTTCGGCTCGTCCTTCAATCTCGACGTGCGTAGCCCCGTCGAGGCCATACGCGCGTTGATTTCTCAGTTGCGTGGCTTCCGCCGCGCAATCCGCGACGGTCACTACAGGATCGTAAAAAGCCGGGAGACCGTGGCGGATTCGTTGTCTCTCGACGAAATACAATTGCGGCTCGGGCGCACCGCCTGCGGACTGCACATTGTTCCGGTTATGGCTGGATCCGCGTCGGGCTGGGGCAAGGTTCTAGCCGGGGTCGCGATCGTTGGCTTGGCGATCGTTGCGCCGTATGCGCTCGGCTTGGCGGGCGGACTAAGCGCCACTTTTGGCGGCATCTCGGCAATTGGCTTTTCCGGCATCAGCTTCGGCTCGATTGCAGGCTTCGGTGCTCTGATCGCGCTCGGCGGTATCGCCCAGATGTTGGCGCCCTCGCCCAAAGCCGGAAAGGGAGTGGAGGATCGCAAGGAATCCTTCCTGTTCGGCAGCGCCGAGAATGTGACAGCGCAGGGCGGCCCGGTGCCCGTGGTGTTCGGTGAATTCGTGGTCGGCTCGGTCGTGATCTCTTCAGGTCTCAGTACCGAAGAGATGTCCACATCTAGCGCAACCAACATGGCCGAAGGCGTCTACGCGATGTTGAGCCGCAACAAATGAGGCTGCGCGGTTCTGGCGGAAGCAAGGGCGGCGGCTCGTCGAACGGGCCGGTCGAATCTCCGAACACGCTGCAATCTCGCGCCACGGCGCGGTTGATCGATCTAATTTCGGAGGGCGAGGTCGAGGGACTCGTCGGCGGGCTGCAGGGAGTGTATCTCGACGACACGCCGATCCAGAATGCCGACGGCAGCTTCAACTTCACCAACATCGTGGTGGAGGCGAGAGCGGGTACCCCTGATCAGGCCTCGATCCCCGGATTTCCGGCCGTGGAGTCCGTGTTTGCGGTCGGCTCGGAGGTCAAGCAAGCCGCCCCGGTAGTGCGTGCGGTCGCGAATAGCGAGGCAACCGCGGTCTTGGTGACGATCCGTCTTGATGGTCTACAATCGGTCGATGCCAAGACCGGCAACATCAATGCAACATCGGTCCAGATCGGAATCGACGTGCAGCTTGATGGTGGGGCTTTCGTCGATGTCACGCCGACAAACGCGATCTTTTCGGGAAAGACCAACACCGCCTATCAGCGCAGCTTTCGTATTCAGCGACCTGGCGATGGGGACTGGAGCATTCGCGTCCGGCGCATCACGGCCGACAATGCATCGTCCCTGCTGACCAACAAGACCTACTGGGACAGCGTCACCGAGATTGAGGATTATCAGCTTCAATATCCGTATTCCGCGTTGATCGCCTATCAGGTCGATGCGCAGTCGTTTGGTGGACGGGTCCCGAAACGGCTGGCTCGCGTGCGTGGCGTCCGGATGCGGGTGCCCGCGAACTACACGCCGCGCATCTATGACGATGACGGTAACATCGTCTCGGATGCATCCTATGACGGCATCTGGGATGGCACCTTCAAAACGGTCTGGCACAACAACGCGGCGTGGACGCTGTTCGAGTGCATCGCAAACGACCGCTGGGGGATCGGCGAATATGTTCCGGACGCTTTTCGGGACAAGTGGACGATCTACGCGATCGGCCAGTATTGCGATGAGACTGTTCCGGACGGGCTGGGCGGATATGAGCCGCGCTACACGTTCAATTTTGCGATCTCCAGCGCGGAAGATGCATTCAAGGCGCTGACCTCGATCGCCTCGGTGTTCCGGGGCATGATCTATTGGGGTTCGGTAGGCATCACCGCCACGGCTGACCGCGATCTCGATCCGGTCAAGCTGGTGACGCCTGCGAATGTGATTGGCGGAATGATAAGCTGGGGTGGCGGCAGCCTGCGCCAGCGTCACACCGCCGCGGTTGTGACCTGGTACGATCCTGACGATTACTGTCGCCCGGCGATTGAGGTGGTGGAAGCCAGTCCGGCCGACATCGAGCGCTTCGGCTATCGCGCGATCGAAGTGGTGGCGTTCGGCTGCACCAGTCGCGGCCAGGCGCATCGCTACGGGCTGTGGATTCTGGAAACGGAGCGGAGCGAGGCCGAAACCTGCACATGGCAGGCGTCTTGGGATCATGCCGATGTCTATCCCGGCGAGATCGTGGAGGTGCAGGATCCGAGCTATGCCGGCGTCGAATTCGGCGGTCGCGTCGCCGGACTGATCGAGGAAAGCGGCGCTGTGGTGGGGCTCGTGCTCGATCGACCGATCGATCTGGAAGCTGGCAAGACTTACGAACTGAGCGTAACGCTATCGGATGGTATGGTTGCGCGCCGACCGCTGACCACGCCGGCAGGCACGACAACGAATGTGGCGTTCGCCGCGCCGCTGATGCCGCCGCCGATCGTCAATGCTGTCTGGGTGCTGTCGTCGTCGGACGTGTCGCCACGTCGTGTCAAGGTCATCAAGCGGGTCGAAACAGCATCAAACCTGTTCGATCTATCCGGCATCCTGCACGATCCCGCCAAATATGCGCGGATCGAGCGGGGGCTGGCGCTGGAGCCGCCGACCTACACCGCATTGCCCTCCGGCCCGATCAAACCGCCGTCCGAGGTGGTGGTGTCGGAATGCGTGGCGCTGGTCAGCGGCACGGCGCGGCCCAAGACGATGGTGTCGTGGGTGCTTTCGCCGGATCCGCGCGTCGTGGACTACGAGGTGCAGATCAAGCCCGCGACTCAGAATTGGCAGCCGTCATCGCCTCAGTTTTCCAACCAAAGCTCGATCGATCTGTTCGATCTGGGGGCAGGAACATTCGCGTTTAGAGTAAGGGCACTGGATAGCGTTGGGCGGCCATCAACATGGGTTGCGACCGACGACGCGACGCTGGCCGGGCTTGAGATGCCGCCCAACCCGGTCTCCAATCTTCGCGACACTTACATCACGGGCCGTTCGAACCTGATCTGGGACGATCCGCAGGACTTCCGTGACGTCGGGATCGAGATCAGGAAAGGGACGACCTTCGAGGCGGCGCAGACTGTCGCGGATTATGCCTCATCGCCGTGGCAGACCGTTGGCGACGATACCTACTTTGTCGCTGCCTATATCGTCACGGCCGGCGGCACGCGCGTCTATAGCGTCACGGTGCCATCTATCCTGATCCAAGGGTCGGTTGCTGTTGAGAATGTCGTGGTGAGCCACGACGAGCGCGCCGAAGGGTGGGATGGTTACTTCGGCGGGTCGGTCGGAAAGGATGTCTCCGGCGGCAACTACCTGAGAACGTCTGGCGATAAGCCGTTTCTCGATGAAGGCGACTTCCTGTCGCAACTCGACTTCCTCAATCGCGGTGCGCCCGGCGGCGGCATCTATTGGAGCAAGTATGTCGTCAACATCGGCCGCAAGGGACTTTGCCGCATCTCGAACGACTGGACAGCAACTGGTGTGCCGATCGGTGACGACTTTCTCGCCGGCACGGATTTCCTGTTCCCGCCCGATTTCCTGAAGGGTTACCTCGCACAGTTCATTCGGGTGCGGCCGGTGATCAGAATATCCGACACTGGACCCGGTGACGCCTTCTCCGAAGAGAATTTGTTCGTGCCGGACAACGCCTTTCTCGCCGGCGCGATCTGGAAAGAGCCACAGGTCTGGTCGCCGGATGTCTATGCCGGCTGGCTATTCCAGCTCGGCATGGAATTCGAGATCCTCGACCCTTCTGTCAATGTGATCGCTTACCTGCTGTCGTGGACTTGGACAGTAGACGTGCCCGATCGTTTCGACAGCTATCAGAACCTCGATATTCCGGCAGACGGCCTGCGCGTGGTGTTCCGGCCGACCGGATCGACCGAGGACGCTCCGTTCAATGGTGGCCTCAACAATGAGCCGCTGCCGCACGTCACGCCATCGATCCAGAATCCGACGCCGGGCGACGAGGTAGTCTGGGAAGGCTTGTCACTCTCGGAAATGACGCTGTTTGTGAAGAACGACGGCGTGAAAGTCGCCCGCATGGGCAACAACGTCAACGCGCTGGTGCGCGGGTACTAAAAGCTAAGGAACATCAACATGAAGAACGCGCTTCACGGCGCGACGATGCTTGCCGCATCGTTCGCGATTGCATTGGTGACGGCTCTTGGGGTCTCCGGGCCGCAGGGCTTCACCAGTCAGGGCAACGTGCACCTACCGACAACCGGCACCTACTCGTCGCTGCAGGCGGTCGGCTACATGAACGATGCGTGGGATGCGCTTCTGACCTGCAACAAAGGTCCGGCTGCACCCGTAAACGCTCTCGGCGGCACGCCGAAGGCCGGGCAATGCTGGCTCGACGATAGTAACGCAACCTTGCTGGTGAAGAAGCGCTACAGCGGAGCGGGCTGGGTCGTGGAAGGCGTCATTGATGTCGCGAGCGGCGTCTGGTCGCCGCCGGTCGGCGGCGGCGCCGCAACTGTGACGGCGGCAGCAATGACAGATTTGTGTGCATTACCCGCAGCGTTTCAGACGGTGACCGGAACCACGACGATCAGCAGCTTTGGATCTGCATGCGCCAGTGGTGTCAAGAAGACCCTGGTGTTCACTGGTGCGGCGACTCTGACCTACAGTGCGATTTCGCTGATCCTGCCGGGTCAGACCGACTATCTGACGTCGGCTGGGGATGTGATTGAGGCGGTTGCGCTTGGCTCCGGTAACTGGCGCGTCACCGCGATCACCAAAATCAGCGGCAACGCGGTGACAAATCCGGCGGTTCCGGTCTCAACCGTGTTCTATTTTGACGGTGCAGAGGTGCCGCCGAAATATGCGCTCGGCTACGGCCAAGCCCTGCCGCGCGCAGACTATCCAGATTATCTCGCGGCTGTCACGAGGACACAGGCGGCCACGCGCGCGTCCGGTAGTGATACCTTGACCGTCGCTGATACATCAAAGATGGGCGCCGGTATGCCAGTCGAGGGTGCGGGCATTCAGAATGGCACCACGATCGTCAGCGTCACCCCCACAACGATCAAGATGTCGGCAAACGCCACAAGCAGCGGGGTATCGAATGCAACAGTGTTCCTGCATGGTTACGGGACAGGTGGCGGTGCAACGACCGTCGGTGTGCGCGACTGTCGAGGTCGTGTCCTCGCGGGACGCGACGATATGGGTGGAACGGCTGCGACCCGTCTGACATCGAGCTATTTTGCTGCCGATGGAAAAGCGATGGGGGCAAGCGGTGGCAGCGAAAGCAAAACGCTCCTCACCGCGAACCTTCCGCCCTATACGCCTTCTGGCGAAATCCTGAACGGCGTGATCACCGCCAGCGGAAGCTTTAAGTACGGCTGGGATGGCAGCGGTTACAGCACTTCGCCGCCGAATCCGGGTGTCGATTTTCCCAGAGTTACGAATATGGGACAGATTTCATTTTCGCAGGCGCCTTCTACCTTCATAGGCGCCGCGCAGGGTGGCACCAGTACGCCGTCTAGCGTGATTCAGCCTACCGGCATTTCCGACTGTATCGTGAGGGTTTTGCCGTAAATTTCTCACCATTGCCGATCTGCGTATTCCTCTGCGGTTTCGTCTCGGTATTCCCAGATTCCATTGTGGAAACGGCGCATTTGACCCGTGAAGGTTGGATGCCAGTTTCCATCGCGTTGAATTCGAGATGCTGAAATCCACAGAGCAGCTAAGCCGAGCACGAGAAGCGTGACGATCAGTAACGGCATCGATGTCACCAATGCTGCAAAAACAGCATTTTATCCGAACTAATATGGGAAAAGATAGATGCGGATTGCGCCTTTTGTCGCAGCAGCTCTGTTGCTGCTGTCCGCTGCTCACGCTGATGAGCAGGCAAGCTATGTTTGGCCGACCGGGACAGTGCCTGGACCTGCCGGCAGCAACAGCCTGGGCAGCCTGACCGCGAACTATTACAATCCGGCGCTGCGCGCTCTGGCGTCCTGCAGTGCCGGCGCGACGGCGCCGGCCAACGGGCCGTCGTCGGCGCCGCTGCCATATCAGTGCTGGATGGACACTTCGGCCAGTCCGATCATCCACTTGCGATATTGGGATGGGTCGCAATGGCCGGTGCTCGCTACGCTGGATGCGTCGAGCCATGCGTGGACGATCTCCATGGCTTCACCAGTGAGATCCGTCACCGGCGCGACCGATACGATTCAAGACGGCGACAGGGCTGGCTTGATCGATGTCAAATCAGCCTCGGCTGTTGCTCAGATATTGCCGCAGGCTGGCGCTGGCGGTGCGTTCGCGAGTGGCTGGCATGTCGCGGTGCGCAACGCCGGCACCGCCGACGTGACAATTACACCGACGAGCTCCACGATTGACAGTGCTGCCTCGCTTGTGCTGCGGCCAGGCCAATGGGTCGCGATCCGGTCGGACGGCAGCAACTACATCTCCACGCTGTTGCAGCAGCCGGCGAACGCCAACCTTTGGGCGCTCGCAGGGCTTTCGACGGCTGCCGACAAGTGCGCCTACTGGACCGGCGCGGGCGCCGCGGCGCTGATGGATTGCAAGTCGTGGGTTCGCAGCGTGATCGGCGCCGCCGATGCGGCCGCCGGTCGGGCTGCTTTCGGACTGGCGATCGGGACGGACGTGCAGGCCTACAATACAAATCTTGCCGCGCTGGCGGGACTCACGGGCGCGGCCGGACAGCTTGCCTATTTTAGCGGCCCAGCAGCTCTATCCTTGGCGGACACCACGTCTTATGGCCGATCCGTACTCAACACTGCCGATGCAGCGGCATTGCGCGCGCTTGCCGGCAGCGTGATCGGCACCAATGTCCAGGGGTGGGATGCCGATCTTGATTGCTATGCGGCCCTGAGCGGCACCGGAATTGTCCGTCGCACCGGAAGTGGGACATGCTCCAATGGCACGGCGGTCTCGAATTCCGAGCTCGCCACCATGGCGAACAATACGGTCAAGGGAAATGTGTCCGGCTCCTCGGCAGCGCCGTCTGACCTCACGCGCTCGCAGCTCACGGCGCTCATCAATCCGATGGTAGGGGATTCAGGGTCTGGCGGCACGGCTGGTCTTTGTCCCGCGCCGGGACCTGGCGACTATGCCGCCGGCAAATATTGTGACGCGGGTGGCTTTTGGTCGGTCCCTGCGGGTAGCGGCGGGGGAGGCGGGCTGTCAGATACAGATCGCCGCAATATGCTGCTCGACCGCATCTATCAATCCAAGCTGTTCGGCGCGCCGCGTCGTGTCGTCAATTCCTGGGCGACAGGCTTCAAGGCAGCGACGGATGCGGATCGCGGCATCAATGCGGGCGCGTCGTCGAATGTCGATACATCTGCTGCCGCGACGTCCGGATACGTGAAACCAAGCCAGACGGCCCCCAGCCAGATTTCGCAAGGAACCGGAACCAATATCGGAATGCTCACCGTCAATGGCGGTCTGGCCGCTGCATTCGACGGGAATATTTCACAGCCAACGGCGTCATCCGCCGTGCTTCCAAGCGCCGGTCCAGGACCGTCATATATCGGGAAGAACTACAGCGCGGCACCCCAGAAAATCGCGCAGGCCAAGACGTGGGGTTCCAATGATACGGGATATATGGGCGGGGGGCTCACGAGCACGCTCAACCTTCGAGCGAAGAACGGAAGCGCGCCGTCGTCGTCAAGTGACGGGACGCTGTTGGGAAGCGTCGGGCCTATCACTGACGTCGATAATGCAAACCCGCAAACAATCAGTTCAAATAATTCTGCGACGGCCTGGGATTACGTCTGGATCGAAACAGTTTGGTCCGGGTCTGCGCAGTCGGTCATGGCCGAGGTGCAATTCTTCAATCCCGGCACGATCAATGGCATGACACTCGTGACGGCGTCGCAAACGACCGATGCGAATGTAAGCAACGCACGCGTTCTGCTGGAGTTCGACAATTCGGGCGCACCGGCGTTGAACACCGACCTGACCGCGGAAATCACCTGCGATGGCGGAACAAATTGGACTTCCGCCACGCTGTCGGCCTTCACGGCCTACGGCCAAAGCGGCCGCACCGTTGCGGAAACCGCTGACACCACTTGCACGTCCGGCACGTCATTCGCCGCGCGGATCAAAACGCTGAATGCCAAGAATGTGCCGATCTACGGCGTAAGCGCGACGGTTCACTAACATTTAGGAAAAACATCGCCATGCCCAACGCTGCCCCGGCGGCGCGCGACGCGCTGCCTGATCTCCATGGTATCTCCCGAGAGGCGTTCGACGAGATCGTGAATTCGGAAACCTCTGGCCGAAGATCATACGAACTAAACTACCGCCGCCCGATCCGGCCGGGCGGCGCATCCGGCATCACGGTCGGCATCGGCTATGACTGCGGCTATTCCGATGTGGCGACGATCCGCGCCGATTGGGGCGGCAAGATCGACGGCGCTATGGTGGCGGTGCTGGCCGGCGTGGCCGGTCTGACCGGCGCGGCCGCGCAACGCGCGCTTGGCGAGGTTCGCCCACTGGTACTGATCGAGTGGGACGCGGCGATCGCGGTGTTTTGCGAGACTTCGCTGCCGAAATATCTCGCCATGACGCGGAACGCACTACCGAATTTCGATCAGTTGTCCCCGACTTGCCGCGGCGTCCTGACCTCGCTGGTCTACAATCGAGGCGCTTCGTTCTCGAAGCAGGGCACCCGCTATCAGGAGATGCGGGCGATCAAGGCGCACATGATCGCCAAGGCCTTCGACCGCATTCCGGTCGAACTTCGCAAGATGAAACGGCTGTGGACCACGCCGAACGTGCGCGGCGTGGCGCTGCGCCGCGAGCGCGAGGCGAAGCTGTTCGAAAAGGGATTGCGCGCCTCGGCCGCATAGAACGACCGGCCCGGAGGCTCCGGGCAACCCCCACATCATTGGAGAACTGAAGTGAACAGCAATGCTTTTCACAACGCGGCGAATATTGCGTCGTTGGTGCTCGCCGCCGGCACGGCCGCGCTGCTGGTTTCTGGCTGCATACAGACCCCGACCGGCGTTTTTGATTGCTCCGGCTCGTGGATCAATCCGACCTACACGACTGCCGGCATCGCCGTCCTGCAGGGCCTGAAATTGCTCGTGAACGTGGTCCGCGACGGTCTCGCCGGCCTGATCAAGCCGCAGCCGCCGGTTCAGAAGTAACCCATCACCATTTGAAAGGAAGTCCCATGCGGAAGCTCTACGCCGCCGCGGTGCTGCTGTTCGGCCTGGCGCTCGCCGGCTGCCAGACAGTCAGCCTGCCGTCGATCAATCTGAACAATGCGGTCACGCTGAACACGATCTACGGGCTCGAAAACGCCTATGGCATCGCGATCAATGCCGCCAATGCCTACAAGTCGCTGCCGCTGTGCAAGACCGGCACCAAGCCCAGCGCCACCAATATCTGCGCCAAGCGGTCCGTGATCGTTCGGCTTCAGCCGGCCGTGGCGCGGGCGCAGGTGGCCGTGAACAACGCGGTCAGCTTCGCCAAGATCTACCCGAACATCGATATCACCAATGTCGTGGCGGCCGCGCAAACGGCGCTCAACGATGTCCAGCAGGTTCTTGCCGAAGGAGCGCAATAACATGGTTACAGCCGCAGAAATCACCGCCGGCATCGCCGTCGCCGAGGCAATCGTGAACGGTATCATCCGCGTGGCGCCGGCGATCCAGAAGGGTGTCGTCTCGTCTGCGCCCTATGTTCGCGCCATCGCGGGCCTCCTGGCAGGCACCAACGCCACTCAGGAAGAGATCGACGCCACGCTGGCGCAGATCAATGCAGCGACGGAGGAATTCCTGACGCCGCTGCCGCCCGACGACGGCTCCACCACGACCTGACATCGCGGGGGCACCGCCATGACGAATGCCGCTCATCGGTTCGACGACCTTCCGGAGAAAACAAAAGACTTTCTCACGAACCTTCGAGAGGAAGAGATCGATACCCTGAGCGATGGCATCCGGCTCGTGGGAGCCATCCGCACGGTCGGCACGTTCGTGAAATGGGTGATCGTCGGACTGATCGGCATTTTCGCCGGTATCGTTCTGTTCGGCGAGAGCGTCATGAAAATCCTGTCGTGGTTTCGGCCGATCGTGCCGCACTGACGACTTCACCAACTTATTCGAGGTATTGAAATGAGAATCGCTGCTTTAGCGGCGGCGCTGGCGCTTGCCTGCGTCTCCGTTCCTGCTGACGCACGTCCGCGTGGTCATGCACCCTGCATCGAAACTGGCACCGTTCTGCACCCGGTGTGCGGGATGGGCATGTCGAGTTTTTCGACCGCCCCGGAGGCAGGAAAAATCGACATGACCCGCGCGGAGCGGCGCGAAGCCCGTCGCCGCGCCCGTGGCCAGCGGCTCTATGACGCTATGCCATTCGGAGTGCCAACGACCAGTGCGGCCGAAGGCGCGCGGTTTATTCGCGGTCATCTGAAATGTGCGCTCAATGTCGGCGCCGAGCTTGCCCGGCGCGGCATTCGCGGCACCGGATCCGCGCTCGCCAAGTCCTATCTGTCATGGGGGCGAGCATCCGGGCCGGTGCGCGGCGCCGTCGCGGTGTTCGATCGCGGCGGGAAGGGCGGTCATGTCGCGATCGTGCAGGCGGTTCGGCCGGATGGCACGGTGATCTATCTCAACCCGTCGTCACGCCGGCAGGCCTGGCAGATTGGGCCGTATCGCAAGCGGCCGATCGCATTTCGCGTGGCCGGCTATTGATCAAGCCTTCCTCCCCAACTTGGCCCGGCGCTTCACGGCGTCGGGCCGTTTTCTTTTCGTGGGCGTCCAGTGCGGCGCGGCCGCAGGTGGGCCTGTAACAGCAGCGGGTCCCGTTCGGCGGCGCGGAGCGTCATTCCCACGACTTGGGGAATGGTCGCCTCGACCCGGTAGGTTGCCCATGTCGAAGGGCTGACGCCGACGAAATCGGCCGCTTCCGAGTTCGAGATGTTCACGCGAGACTGCCACTGCCGCAACGCCTCGTTGCTGAAGGGCTTCTGTTCGTCGGCGATCATCTTCAGATGTGTTGCGTCGATCGACAGATCGCCTTCGCCATCATCCCACGTCACGGTTGCTCCGTGATCGGAGATTCCGGCCAGCGCGAAAACCTCCGGGTCGCGCAGCGGCGCAAGAATGCCGCCGCCCGTGGCAACCCAACCGCCTAAATCGGCTTTATCGCGATGAATTGCGTCGTTGAAGACCACCGAGAGTAGCGATGGGCCAATTACTTCGACGCGGGAAATCCGAATGTCCTGAATCATGGTCCTACCTCATACCGGAAAGCGTGGGTTGATCCGGTTCCACTCAGCCTTGATGATGTCGACGTTCTTCGTGACCCAAGCCATGACCGAGCGGCGAGCGTTGCCTTCGAGCTTGCCGGCGAGAACCGCCAAGGTTTCGATCTCGATCAGAGCCTGAAAGTCCGGCGCGATGACGTGGAAGTGGGCGGGCAAATGATCGTTGGCATACACCCGGATGATGATGTTGCCGATCTGGTGAAGCTTGCCCATGTCGTTTCCCCGTCTGTGGAAACAACATACTCCGATTTTCGGATAGGTCAATAATTATATCCAAAAATCGTATAGAATTTTATTGGGCGAGTTTCAACGCTCGCCCGGATCCCATGTTGATCGCGGATGCTGCGCCGAAATCGGGGTCGGTCGCAGCGCGACCAGGCGACTTCTCTTGTAGGGAAAGCCGCGCATCTGCGAACATGGCTTGCAGCGCATCCAGCGCTCGAGCTCATGCACCGGCGTGGTCTCTTTCGGCCGGCGTACGATCGTCAGATCCACGGTCTGGCAGGTCTCGCAGCCAAGACAGAGCACTTCAAGAAAGCGAAGACCGGCGTTGAGGGCGTCGCCCATCATCGGCGATGGCTGGGCCAGGCCCTGAAAGCCCAGCATCCTTGCATTCCACGCCTGGCAGGCCAGGCGGTCCGCCTGCCGGCGCGCTTCAGCCGCGCGTGCCGCGATCGCCCGGACGCTGGAGCCGTAAAGTCGCTCGCGAGATTTAGTGCCCATGGCCGGGGATAATAGGCAAATGATCCTACCCACGATAGAAGGAACCCGGCAGATCACGAGCAATTAGTCCCTCCGACTGAGCGAACGGGAAGCGAACAAAGCGAGTTTTGCGGCGTCCAACATTACGTCCAACGTGGAGACTGGGAAAGCGGTGTAAGCGTTGATTTTATATCGAAATTTGTACCGCTCCCGATAGCTCGGCGCTCCTAGGGAGCGCCATTTGTGTACAAAACTGCGAACCCCGGCCGCAGGTACGCTTTTCCAGCAATCACTTGTTCAAGGATGGCTGTAGCCTCGAGGACGCGGACGACCTGATCGTCCCCTCGATGCGATCGCGGGAGACGGTGTATGTCGCGCTACATGCCACGATCGTCGGGAAGGTTCGGCTGGCAGAGAGTGTTTCGATGTGGCCGGGGTCGGTCGTGCGCGGTGACAGCTAGATTTTGATCGCAAGCGGCAGCAAATAGTCTGGACGGGGCCATCCTGCATGTCGACCGCTGCCATCCGATGTTGATGGACCACGTCACGGCCGGACAGGCAGCGGTTGTACCTGTGATGCACGATTGGAGTGTGCCTCATCTCATCGGTATCCGCGCCACGGTCGTGAACGATATTCGGATCGGCAAAAATTGGTTGTTGCGGCTGGAAGCATTCCGGAGGGCAAAACCTATCCAGATCGCTCGTTGATGATCGGTGTGCCGAGGAAAGCTGGGCGGCAAGTGATCAGCAGGCAGATCGCCTGGATCGTGGAGAATGCGCTCGAGCATAGACGTCGAGCGGTTCACTCTCGCGATCATTTGAGCATGGCCTGACAACCGGTGTCTGGCGGCATGACCACCTGCGGGGGCTCCCGCGCCTCATCACCCTTGATCTGTGCTGTCTCGGACAGACTCAGCCATTTCGACAAGCCGATATCATTGCCGAGATGATCTCTGCATGCCCCGGTCCCGATTGACGGTCGTGGATAGGGCTGCTGATGAGGCAGGTTCAATATAAGCAACGGCGAAGTCTCAATCTAGAAAAAATTTGATATTTAGTCAATCTATTTCTTATGCACCCAGCAACTTTTGAAACTTGATAGCGGATTTGTTTACGATAATATTTTCTCTCTACGAAAATAGGGGGATAATATGTCCATTTCTTGCAAGAAACTAACGATCACGGGAATTTTCGGAATTTTACTGGGATGCCATGCTTCCTATGCGGCGGACCTGCCAGTGAAAGCTGCAAAGCCGGTGCTCGATGTGCCGTTCTTTTCCGTCAACGATAATCGACTGAGCTACTCTTACGTCTTCCAAGCGACGGATCCCGGATATTTTTCCATTCGGCCCGACGGCAGTATCAATGGAAAAACGGAAAAGCAGGTGCTCACGCTCACCCATTATGACGAGTGGGCCTACGGTACCAATTTCGCTTTGATCGACGTTCTAAAATCCGGCCACAACGATCCTGCTGCGCCTTGCGTAAACGCAGGTGTTCTCGCCGGCGGAGTTCCCTCGGACTGTGCGGGATCGACCGAAGTGTATGGGTTGTTCCGTAGTACTTTCGGTCTGAATCAGATCTTCAACACCAATGCATTCTCTTGGGGGGCTCTTCGCAATGTCTCACTTGAGGTGGGTGGTGATTTCAATTCCCAAAATAATTTCGTCGCTCCGGCAAAACGTGTCGGCGTTGTGGGTGCCCAGTTCGCGTTTGCCCTTCCTTACAATGGGTATCTGACTGTTGCCCCTTTGTATTACAAGGAATCCAATCATAACGGCTTCAATGCCTGCGGGTTCGCTCCAGCGGGAGCGTGCCTTGTAGACGGCAATACCAACTATCGCGGAACCTGGTCGGTCGAGACCAACTACGCGATGGACTTAGGATTCCTGCCCGAATCGATCCGCTATTTCTCTATTAGCGGTCGTGCAACATGGCGTGGGAAAAAGGGACTTGAGAATGCTCCGCTTACCGCCGGCAATGGCGGAGGCACTCCCACCGCTGTCGAGCTTAATAGTGAGCCTATTCGTCTTACATTCGATGCCGGGAGTGCATTCTGGGGCAAAAGGTACGCTCACCATGTCGATCTTTGGGTTGCCTATCGTTATTGGCGCAACAAGTTCGGCCTGGATGCCTCCCGTAGCCTCAATTGCGTTCTTCCAGGTGGACAAAGCAATCATACCTGTACCGAGAGCACGGTGGTCTCAGGTCTGACGGTCAAATTCTAAGCCTCTATCAAATCGGGCGAATGAGAATGCCGCACTTTGGTGCGGCATTTTTCGTCAGTGCTATCCGTAAGCGGCGTGTCGGTGCTTTCCCTCGTTCTGTATTTCGATGGATCGAACCGAACAGCAAGCTCGTTGAATATGAAGAGTGGTTAAGCATTTTACGACGCCTCTCCCGAAGAGGTATTTGCATTGGATGTCGTGTTGCGCAGATGCGACAGAAGAAATTCCTATAAAGAAAATATTTGCGTATTTATCAAATAAGTGATCTTATTTTTGCGACCGGTGTTTTTCATCCGGTTACTCCCCAAGTTACCTTTGTGCCTCGGAGCAATCCGAGGCGCTCTTTTCCGATATTGGTGAAGATGACCGGAAGATCTGAAACCTCCTCGGCGAGACTGTCTTCCCTGGATCGGAAACAAGTCATTGATTCGATCTTCGATCGTCTGGGCGATGTGCCGCTCGATCCGGGGTTAAAGGAAGCGCTGAGCGCGGATCTGCTGGGTCATTTGCGCTGCCGCGAACCGGCAGAGGCGAAGATTCGCGTTGGCTTCTCGCCAATCGGCAACTTGACCATTGTTGAAACGATCAATGACGATGCGCCGTTGCTTGTTGAATCTGTGCTTGAGCAGTTGGCTCGTCACCATTTGCAGCCGCTCGTCGTCAGGAACGTCGTGCTTGCGGTGGAGCGCGATAAGGACGGTGAACTGGTATCGGTCGATTGGAGCGAAAAAACATCTCTGCCGAGAGAGAGTGTGATCCACATCCATCTCGCTCCTGTTTCCGATCCGGAAATTATCTCCCGTCTGCGAGAGGATCTCGCGTCAACTTTTGCCGATGTGCAAAGCTCCGCCCGGGATCAGGGCGCCATGCGCGATCGAATATCCGAGACCATCCAAATTCTCAATGGCAGTCCGATTGGCAGTTCGGACGAGCGGAGGGAGGCCATCAAATTCCTAGAATGGCTTCTCAATGATAATTTCAGGTTTGTGGGATTGCGGACCTATCGCTCTATTGAAGATCGGGAGGGAGGGCGTCTCGAAGGCTTGTTCGACAACGGGTTCGGTATTTTGCGAGATCCGAGCAGAGGCGCTCTGGTTGATCAATCCAATCCGAGCGCCTACTCGCATGAGTTCAGGGGGTTCGTGCATGATCCTTCGATTATCGTTATCAACAAATCGAATGTAATTTCGCGTGTTGGTCGCCAGGCTGAGCTCGATTACTTCGCCGTGAAGTTCTCGGATTCACAAGGTGATGTGCGAGGCGAGTTGAAAGTTATCGGACTTTTTTCGGCCGACGCTTACACGGCCTCCACCAAGGACATCCCGATACTCCGTCAGAAAATCTCGGCAGTGCGCGATAGTTTCGGTTTTGATCCGGCGAGCCATAAAGGACGAACCCTTCGCAGGGTGATTGAAGAGTATCCGCGCGATGAATTGTTCCAGCTCGATCAGGAAGCCATCGCCGGGGCTGTTGCACGGGTTATGCCGCTTTATGAATTTCCACGTGTGAGAGTGATTTCGCGCGTGGATCGATTCCATCGCTCTGCCTCCGTCATCGCCTTTATTCCGCGGGATCGTTACAATTCGGAAATTCGCCGGCAGCTCGGAGTGTTTTTGGAAGAATGCTACAATGGTACAACCATCGAATTTGAGCCGAACTTCCCTCATGGTGCGCCGTTTGCACGAGTGAGATTTGTTATTCGGTTGCGCTCCGCCGCTACGTTCTTTGAGTCGGAGATCATCGAGCGCAAGATTTGCAGCTTGATTGAAACCTGGTCGGATCGGTTGAGGACAGCAATACAAGCTGGGAGCACGTTATCGTCCGACATGGCAAGAAAATATGCCGAGGCTTTCGATGCCGGTTATCGGGAGCGATACACTCCCGCTGAAGCTACAGCCGATATTGCTCAGCTTGAGCAGCTTTCGTTGAAGAACCGATTTGGATTTCTGTTCTTCGGTGGCGATCAATCGGACTGTATCGGGCTAAAGGTCTATTCGTTTGGAGATGCGCAGCCGTTGTCGATGAGGGTGCCGATCTTGGGTGCCATGGGCTTTCTGGTTATTGATGAACGAAGCTACATGGTTCGCTGCGAGACAGTCACCCTTTGGATCCACGATATGACCCTCGCTCGTGCAGGGGGCGGTAAAACCGGTTTTGCGAACGCTTCAGAGCTCAAGGAGCTCCTGGGAGCCGTCACTTCCGGGCAAGCCGAAAATGATCGATACAATGCGTTGATCCTGGAAAACAGTTTCAACTGGCGAGAGATTGCGATCCTGCGGGCAATTTCCAGATATCTGCGGCAGGTCAAGATCCCATTTAGCCATGAGTACATGGCGGAAGTCGTCTTGCGGCATGCGAGCATTGCTTCCCAGATCATTGCTCTTTTCAAAGCAAGGTTGTCTCCCGATGATCAAGGACACGCCGACGAAGGCGGCATTCTTGATGGGATCTATGCGGCGCTCAACCAGGTCGAAAGCCTTGATGAGGACCGCATTCTTCGTAGGTTTGTAAATATCGTCCAAAGCACGGTGCGAACAAATGCGTTCCAGCATAGCTCTGCCGTTTCGCATGATAGCGTGATTTCATTCAAGCTGGATAGCAGGCGTATCGATCAACTGCCGGAGCCGCGACCGCTCTACGAGATTTTTGTTACGTCTCCCCGTGTAGAGGGTGTTCATCTTCGGTTCGGAAAAGTGGCTCGCGGTGGTCTTCGTTGGTCCGACCGGCCTGAGGATTTCCGGACCGAAGTCCTCAGTCTTGTGAAAACGCAACAAATCAAAAATGCGGTCATTGTTCCTGTGGGGGCAAAGGGCGGGTTCGTGCCGAAGAACTTGCCTTCGCCAAGCGATCGGCAGGCATGGATGGTCGAGGGCACGGAAGCTTACCGGTTGTTTGTATCGAGTCTTCTCGATATCACCGATAACATCGACCACGGCGTGATTATTCCGCCCGATGCGACAGCCCGCCGCGATGGTGACGATCCGTATCTGGTCGTTGCTGCCGACAAGGGCACAGCGACCTTCTCCGATACAGCCAATGCGATCGGCTTGAAGCGGAAGTTCTGGCTTGGCGACGCCTTTGCCTCTGGTGGTTCTGCCGGCTACGATCATAAGAAGATGGGGATTACCGCCCGTGGCGCGTGGGAAGCCGTGAAACGGCACTTCCGCGAGATGAATATTGATATTCAATCGATGCCGATCACCGTTATCGGCGTGGGCGATATGTCCGGCGATGTCTTCGGCAATGGCATGTTGCTCTCGAAGAGCATCAAGCTCGTGGCGGCCTTCGATCACCGCGATATATTTCTCGATCCAACTCCCGATCTGGCAACCGCTTGGGAAGAGCGCAGGCGTCTCTTCGATCTGCCGAGGTCGAGCTGGCAGGATTACGACAAAGGCTTGTTGTCGAAGGGTGGAGGAGTGTTCTCCCGCGCGAGTAAGAATATTCCCTTGTCTCCCGAGGTGCAGAGCATGACCGGTATCTCTGGCGAGGTGACGACACCGCAAGAACTCATCCGCGCAATTCTCAAACTCAACGCTGATCTATTGTATTTTGGAGGTATCGGCACTTACGTGCGGGCATCTTCCGAAACCGATATCGAGGTTGGCGACCGTGCGAACGATTCCATTCGGATCGGCGCGAATGAGCTTCGCGTTAAGGTCATTGGTGAGGGCGCCAATCTGGGGATGACACAGAGAGGACGCATTGAAGCGGCTCTTCAGGGGACAAGACTTAACACCGATGCCATAGACAATTCGGCCGGCGTCAATACATCTGACTACGAAGTCAATATCAAGGTAGCGCTCGCCCCGTCGGTCATCAGCGGTCATCTGAAACAAAAAGAGCGGGATGAGCTGCTCGCGGCGATGACGGATGACGTTGCTGGATTGGTTCTCGCTAATAACTACCGCCAGACGCTGGCGCTTTCGATCGCACAACGCCGTGGAAGCAAGGAGATCGTCTTTGCGAGGGAGCTGATTGTTCACCTTGAGGGGTCTGCAAACCTTGATCGCGAGCTCGAGCATATCCCTGAAGAGAAGGAGCTGAACAGGCGTCTGCAGCTTGGCGTGGCGCTGACACGCCCGGAGCTCGCTACCATTCTCGCTTACACGAAAATCGACCTGTTCGAGAACCTTCTGCAATCGCCTCTTATCGACGATGAGGTTCTGCAGGATGAGTTGTTACGCTATTTTCCAGTCAAGATGCGGGAGCGACATCTTGCGGAAATCGAACGCCACCAACTGCGCCGGGAGATTATCGCGACGCAACTGACCAACGCGATGATCGATTTCTGCGGGCCAACCCTTCTGACCAAGATTGGCGATCCGACGTATGAGCGGGCTGCGAAAGCATTTATCGTAGCTCTCGAGATATATGGGATTCGAAACATTCTTCGGCAGATCGGAGAATGCGATTCGAGGATTCCGGGAGAGGTGCAGCTTGATCTGTATCTTGCGGTTCAGGACTTCCTCATCTCCCGCATATCCTGGCTCGTTCAGAATGCGAATTTTGAAGCGTCCCTGAAGAATGAAATGCAGCGATTTGCTGCGGGCGTCGCAGCAGTAGACGAGTTGTTGCTTGATGAATCTCTGTCAGATATTCAGGCAAAGCTCAACGAGCGTAAGAGCGCGCTGCAAAACGTGGGAGTTCCCGAGCCGCTCGCGGAGCTTATTGCAAAGCTGGCCGATATGGCTTTGGCAGGCGATGCCGTCCTGGTATCAGAGCAATCAGGAAGCTCCATTCCTGATGCGGCAAAGGGGCTTTTTGCCATCGCCAAGCAGTTCCATACGGACGCTCTCAAGGAATCGGCCGGGCTCATGCCTCGGGCCGATATAGACGAGGCGACCGCAATCAATACGGTTCTCGAGAATTTGGGCGAGACGGAGCGAAAGCTCGCCGTCGTTCTGCTGCAGGTCGATCCCACGTCCAATATCTTTGACGTGCTGAATATCGATGCCGCGCGTCGTGATCGGCTTGGGAAGACTTTTTCTCGCGCGGGTGGAGCTGGTTCGACACTTGCTCAACTGTCTGTGGCGAGCAAGGCACTGTCTGATTGTTTGCGCGGTTATGAAGCTACTCAACCTGTCCTCGGACAGGCTCTTCCATCGACAAGCCTGAATTGAAACGCCGGGCTATCGAGCGTTCTCCAAGCAAGCGCGATGGCGAGTGGGTGCGTGCTTTTCAGCTCGACAAGTCCAAAATATCGCCTGTTCTAAATTCAAAGATTTGACTATATATCAATAATTGATAATACTCTCGCCATCGCGACTAGAGCGCGGCTATTTTATCCGGAGGCAAACATGACGATCTCTGCCACTGCCAAAGCCGCGTCGGCTCCGCAGAACGGCAATCAGCGGCTGCTGCAGGCAGCCGCCGAATATGTTCCTGGCGGAATTCACACGGCGATTAGGTTAATCGACCCGCCTTTGTGCGTCCGACGCTCACGGGGGGCCTATTTGTGGGACGTCGATGACAAGCGTTACATCGACTATCACGCTGCCTTCTCTCCGATCATCCTGGGGCATGCTTTTCCGGCAGTCATCGACAGGGTGATCGACACCATCAAGCGCACCGACCTCTATGGAGTGAGCACTACCGAGCTTGAGCTCGAGGTCGCCAAGAAAATCGTTCAGCACGTACCTTCCGCTGAACAGGTGTTGCTGTGTTGTACGGGCTCGGAAGCCACATTCCACGCCATTCGTGTGTCGCGGGCTTTCACCAAGCGCCAGAAACTCCTCAAGTTTCAGGGGTGCTATCACGGCTGGCATGATTCGGTGTTGAGAAACGTCATCAGCCCCCCCGACAGGGTTGATGGTCTTGACCCAGGATCTGCCGGTATGCTCAGCGCTGCGATCGATACTACAATTGTTTGCCGCTTCAACGATCTCGACAGCGTCGAGGCCGCGGTTAAGGCGAACCCTGACGAGATCGCGGCGATTATCCTCGAGCCGATCCAGCACAATGTCGGCTGTGTTCTGCCAAAGCAGGAATTTCTTGTCGGCTTGAGAAGAATCTGCGACCGCGAAGGCATTATCCTGATCTTTGATGAAGTCATTACCGGCTTCCGTCACGACATTGGCGGCTATCAGAAAATCGCCAATATCACGCCGGATCTCACCGCGATGGGGAAGGCGATCGCAAACGGTTTTCCGATTGCAGCCATTGCCGGGCGCCGCGATATCATGCAGCGCTTCAACACGCGCCCGGGCGGTGACGTGTTTTTCTCAGGTACATTCAACGGGCATTCAAGCAGTCTGGCAGCTTGCCTGGCCACGTTTGAAACACTCGAAGATCCCAACACGCACAAGCATCTCTTCACGCTTGGTGAGCGGATGAGAAGCGGTCTTCGGGCAATTGTGGAGCGGAACGGTTTTCCGTGCACAGTTGCGGGATTTGGATCAGTGTTTACCGTCTACTTCATGAAGAAAAACAAAATCGAGAACTTCAACGATCTCATCGATAACGACGCGGCTTTGTATGTAAACTACCGCCGAGCACTCATGAAGAACGGCGTGTTTGAGACGCCGATGAATCTCAAGCGAAGCCATGTCAGCCTTACGCATACCGAGAGTGATGTCGATCTGACACTGGAGATTGCCGAGTCTGCGATGCGTTCCACCTTTGACGCTCGTACGCGAGGCGAATTCTGATGCCGGATGGCAGTGGCGTGGATGTGGCTGCGCTTGACCAGGATATCGATCGCGCCAATGCCGGCGCGATCGATCGGATTTGTCATGCCGGAGCGTGGCTTGTTGATCTTCAGCCCGCGCGCGACCTGATCGATATCGGAAATGATGAATTTCTACATGCTGGACCGCCTCTTGCTGGTTGGCAGGAGGCTTGCGGGCCGCTCAAAGGCGCGGTGATTGCGAATTTGATCGAGCGTGGGCGCGCTGCGACTTTTGAGCAGGGAGAGGAAATTGCTGCCTCCGGTGCCATTCGTCTTGTCTCGGCAAGCACAAAGAATGTTGCGGCAACGGCGGGCGGGGTCATCGCGGCCGAGACTCAACTCTTTGTCATGAAGGACAAGGTATTTGGCAATGTGGGTTTTGCCGCGATCAATGAAGGTCGCGGTCATGCCTTGCGCTATGGTTCCTACGACATCGAGACCAGACAAAAATATCGCTGGATGGAAAGCGAGTTTGCGACTTCCTTCCGCGAAAGCTTGAAGCGCCTGGGCGAGATCGACATTCTGGCAATTCTACGCCAGGCGCTCAACATGGGCGATGAAGGCCACAGCCGACAAAAGGCCGCTTCGGCGATGATTGCCAATACTGTTGCTCCCTATATGCCGACAAGAAATGCGGACATATTCGAGCGCGTCATGCGCTTTTTGTGCGCGAATGAGATCTTTTTTCTTCCGCTGACCATGGCTGCAGGAAAGGCCGTGATGGCTTCGGCACGGAATATACCGAACTGTTCGATCGTAACGGCCATGGCAGGCAACGGCGTCGACTGGGGAATTCAGATCGGTGGTCGGGATGACGAATGGTTTACGGCACCTGTGCCACCGCTGAAAGGCCTATATTTTGAAGGTTTCACCGAAGCGGATGCGAGCCCGGTGATGGGAGACAGCGAAGTCGCAGAATCCATGGGGCTTGGAGCTCTTGCGATTGCGGCCGCGCCCGCGCTTGCGCGGTACATGGGAGGGACCGTGTCGGAGGCGTACAAGCTCACCGAGCGAATGTATGCCATCTGCGTTTCTGAGCATCCCACTTTCAAGATCGGAACGTTGGAATTCCGCGGCACGCCGCTTGGAATTGATGTTCGCCGCGTCGTCAAAACCGGTATTTCGCCGATTTTCAATTCAGGCATTGCCCATCGTGAACCCGGTATCGGTCAGATCGGCGCCGGCTATGGCGTGGTGCCATTTGAATGTTGCAGGGCTGCGGCGGCAAGCCTCTATAGATAGGCAGTTTTGAATTTTTGAAGCCGTATTAACGAGCGCTTTGAAGCGCCGTTGATCGGGCTGACTTGGCTCGTTTGATCGAGCTTTCTTCTCAGGCTTTGAAAATTGCAGCCCAAAGAGAGGCGGGGTGCCAGCAAGCCGGCACCCCGATGAAGCGATTAACGAGCGGCAGCCACGGCTTCGATCTCCACCAGCCAACCTGGATTGGCGAGTTGACTGACAACCGCCAGCGTACTCGCCGGCAGAACATTGTAAGGTGCGAAGGTTCGAGTGCGGATCTCGTGGACGATCGGACGATAGCTGATATCGGTGATCAGAACTGTCAGCTTGCCGACTCGATCAAGCCCTGAATTGCAAGCCTCCAGGATGGTCTTGAGATTGGAGAACACCTGCTCGGTCTGCGCACGCGGGTCATCTTTTCCAACCAGGTTGCCATTCTTGTCGTGGGCAATCGTGCCGGCGACGAAGATCAGGTCCCCCATCCGAGATGCGTGTGAATAAGCAAACTGCTTGGCGTCATAGACGCCGGGCGGGTTGAAGAATGTCATCGCAGTCATGACAGCACCACCGCGATCGGTCGAACGGGAGATGCCGTTCCGCCTCTCATTTTGAGAGGAAGGCTGATGAACAGGAATTCCTTATCCGCAAGCTCGTGCAGGTTGCAAAGCTGCTGAACCATGCAGATTCCCGCTTTCAGCCAGACTTCGTGCGTCGGCCACCACCATTCCTGAGGATCGTCCATTCCGATGAGATCCGTACAGAACAAGGAAATATTGCGTTTGACCAGCCATTCTGCCGTCGGTACGGGCACAAAGGGACGATTGAGATGAAATCCGGGTTTGCCCCAGTCCTTATCTACACCGGTCCAGATGATGGTTGCCTGGCCTGGCCCGATTTTCTTGCCGGATTTCGCCTCGGCTTGCTCCAGATCGGCGATAGTGATCGCTTCTCCGTTCTTTTTATGGGTCAGGTCCAGGAGATGGCCCGGCATGACGAACAGGTTGGCCGGCAGGTTTTCCGTCGTCAGGCCGTTCGGATCAAAATGCCGCGGTGCATCGAAATGCGTGCCGCAATGCTCGGGAAGAAGCATCATCTTGCTCTCGATGCCCAGTTTTCCGTCACTAATCTTTCTTGTGTGAGCAATTGTTTCAACCGGCCAGAATGTCACCGGCAGGCCCGCGATATTCGGCATTCCCTCAAAAAATTCATGAGAAAGATCGACGACTTCTTTTACGGCGTATTTGGCCATGGCAACCATCCTTTGCGGTTTTTGATGCTCCTTGCATAACAAGCAAACGTTAATTTGACAAATAAGAAAAAGGTTGAGTAATTTATTCCGTAGCGGAATTAGCAAACGCACGAAGCCTCACTTCGAAAATAATGTTCTGCAACGGGAGGGAAGGAATGGATATCAGGGCTTATTGGAAACTTGATTTTACCCGAGAGAAAATGACTCTCTGGGCCGGCTTGGCCGCTTTCGTCCTTGCGGTGTGTTTTGGAAGTCCGGCGCACGCAAACAAGTTAAAGGTAGCGGCCGTCTTGAACTCACCCGTTGATCATCAATGGGTCAGCCGGGTGCATGTCAGCCTGTTGAAGGCCAGAGATCGGGGAGAAATCGACTATCTGTTGGCTGAGGCCGTTGCGGCTTCCGACACGATCCGCGTGATCCGTGAGTACGCCGAGCAGGGTGCCGAACTTATTGTCGCGGAATCTTATACCGTTGAGCGTGAAGCGCGCGATCTTGCGAAGGAATATCCGAAGATCAAGTTTCTGCTTGCTTCGAGCTTGCCGCCGGATGGCACCAATGTCGCCGTGTTCGATAACTGGAACCAGGATGCAGCCTATCTTGGAGGCATTCTTGCGGGCAGCATCACCAAAACCAACAAGCTTGGTGCGGTCGGCGGTATGGCTATTCCCGAGATCAATCGTCTGATCGGTGCTTTCAGGGAAGGGGCATGCACCGTCAATCCGAAGGTGCAAATGCTCGTCTCGTTTGTCGGCGGTTTCTATAATATTCCGGCCGACAAGGAAGCCGCTCTAGCCCAGATCGAATCGGGGGCGGATGTCATCTATGCCGAACGCTTCGGCGCCAACCAGGCGGCTCTTGAAAAGAAGAAGTATGCCATCGCCAACCTGATGGTTCAGGATAAGGCTTATGATGCGGCGGTCATCACTTCGACGTTGTGGAACGCCGAACCAATGTTTGATGCCGCGATCGCGGACGTCAAGAACGGCAAGTTTGCCGCCAAGGATTATGGGCGTGAATATGGTTCCTATGTCATTGGCGGCTCTGCCCTGGCGCCGCTCGGCGAATGGGAGAAGAAGCTTCCGCCGGATGCGGTACGGGCTGTTAAGGAGGCCGAAGCCAAGATGAAGGCCGGCACGCTGAAGGCGACGATCTTCCAGAACAAGATCGATTCCGGTCCGTGCCCGAAGTAACTGCAACATCGCCGTGATGGAGAGGGCGCCCCGTTGGCGCCCCCTCTCTTGCAAGACAGGAAATCTCGGGGGCGGCATGCAGAAGAGAGCATCTGTATCAGACGATACCGTGCTTACCCTTACGGGGATCACAAAGAGTTTCGGCCCGGTTCACGCCAACCGCAACATCAGTTTGGAGCTGCGCGCAGGCGAAGTTCTGGCGTTGCTCGGCGAAAACGGCGCCGGAAAAAGCACTTTGATGAGCATCCTGTTCGGTCAGTACAAGGCTGACTCGGGCAATATAAAGGTTCACGGAGCGGAGCTTACGCCGGGCTCGCCGAGGGCGGCCATGGAAGCCGGCATCGGCATGGTGCATCAGCACTTCAATCTCGCCGATAATCTGTCCGTTCTGGATAACATTGTTCTTGGAACGACGCCGTCATGGCGGCCTTATCTCGACAGACGCAGTGCGGAGCAGAAGCTTGCGGGCTTGATAGAGCGAAGCGGTTTGACCGTCGATCCGAAGGCTCTTGTCGGAGCCCTGACGGTCGGGGAGAAGCAGCGCGTCGAAATTCTGAAGGCGCTGTTTCTGGGAGCCAATATTCTAATCCTCGACGAGCCGACAGCGGTCCTCACGCCCCAGGAATCTGAACAGCTATTTCAGACTATTCACGAGCTTGTTGCGACCGGCATGTCGGTCATCTTTATCAGTCATAAGCTCGATGAGGTGGTTCGGGTCAGCGATCGTGTCATGGTGCTTCGCGCCGGTCAGGTTGTCTTCGAAGTCGATACCGCTTCTACCTGTCCGAAGACGCTTGCCGAGCGCATGATCGGGCGGCCGCTGCCGGAGCGTCAACCAGTCGAAATCACACGAGGCAAGCCGATCCTTTCCCTGATCAACGTTTCAGTTGATGAAAACGGCATTCGCCTGCTCAAGGACGTAAGCCTCGAAGTTGGAAGCAATGAAATTGTCGGAGTCGTTGGTGTCTCCGGCAACGGGCAGCTTCCGTTGTTTGAGGTCATTGCCGGTATCCGGGCTCCGACCAACGGTGTTATCGAGTTGCGGGGGAAAAATATCGCGGGTCTCGGTCCCGCAGGGATCGTCCAAAGTGGCGTGGGCCGCATTCCGGAAGACCGCCTCGCGACCGGTCTGATTGGTGATCTTCCCATCTGGATGAACTTGTTCGCCGAAGTTTACGAAAACGAACAGTTCCAGCGGTTCGGGTTCATCCGCAAGGCCGCAGCTGTCGAATATGCGCAAAAAATCATTGAGCACTATTCAGTTTCCTGTCCTTCACCGCAGGCGAGGGTAAGGCTTCTGTCCGGCGGCAATATGCAGAAATTGATTTTGGGCAGAAACCTCGACCGCAAGCCGGATCTGATCGTCGCAAGTCAGCCCACGCGCGGACTCGATATCGGTGCCGTGTCTTTCGTTTATGACAGGCTGGAAGAGGCGAAGAAGAATGGCGCGGGCGTATTGCTCATCTCCGAAGATTTGGATGAGCTCCTGACTTTGTCGGATCGTGTCGTGGTTGCTTACCACGGCAATATATCGGCTCCCATGTTGCGTCGTGATGTCACCGTGGAAAAACTGGGTTTGATGATGATGGGCCGACATGAGGACGCCAAACAATGAGGCTTGAACGTCGGGAGAACGTATCCCCCCTGTTGGCGATGGCATTGATTGTGGGGGCCATTATCGTTGCGTTTTTGCTGAGCGGTATCGCTATCGCATGGGGCGGGGTCTCGCCGTTGCGCGCGTATACGCAGATTGCCATCGGATCGTTTGGCAGCAGGTTTGCCATCACGGAGACGCTTGTGCGCTCCGTTCCTCTGATTTTTACCGGTCTTGCCGCAGCTGTAGCCTTCCGTGCCAGACTTTGGAATATTGGTGCGGATGGTCAGTTTTTTATGGGCGGACTTGCGGTCGTCTTGCTTGGAACGGGACAGCTTCATTTGCCGGGCGTGATCCTTATTCCTCTTCTGATCTTCTTTGCAGCAATTCTGGGAGCGATCCTTCTCATTCTGCCGACTTATATGAAGACCGCGTTCAATGCCGACGAGGTCGTCACGACACTGCTTCTCAATTTCATCGTTGTGCTCTTTGTCTCGATGATGCTTGACGGTCCTTTGAAAGACACGATGGCCATGGGATGGCCGAGGTCGATGCCGGTGATTGCCGACGCGCACCTTCCCAAAATTCTGAGCCGCTCCCGCCTGCATCTGGGCTTCGTATTGAGCATTATCGCGGCGGTCGTAATTTTCATTTTGAGCACGCGCACGAAATGGGGATTCGAAATGAATGCGGTCGGCATGAATCCGGAAGGAGCAAGATTTCTTGGACTTCCCGTAACTCGCACGCTTCTTCTCGTTGCCTGCATCTCCGGTGGACTTGCCGGCATGGGCGGTGCCATCGAGGTCATGGGATTGCGCGGCAGCCTGACCAACGATCTTTCTCCCGGATTTGGCTATACGGGAATTATTGTGGCGACTCTTGCCGGGTTGAATCCTTTGGCGGTTATTCCGGCGGCGATTTTTGTCGCCGGAATTTTTGTCGGATCAGACGCGATGAGTAGAGTGGTCGGCCTATCCAGTTTCATCGCTCAAGTCATCACGGCGCTCTCGCTGATCTGCATGCTGTGCGCCTCCCTTCTGACTCAATACAGAATCAGAGCTTAGCCATGGACGTCATTGACATCATTCTTAACGTCTCGTTCTGGACGTCGGTCGTACGGATCGCCACGCCTTTCATCTTCGGGACGCTTGGCGAGTTGATCTGCGAGCGGGCCGGCATCCTGAACCTGGGTATCGAAGGCATCATGACGGTCGGCGCATTGGTCGGTTGGATGTCTGTGCTCTTCGGAGCGGATCTGTGGACCGGCGTTGCTCTTGCTGCATTCTCCGGAATGCTGTTCGGGCTTCTGCTGGCGGTTTTGACGGGTCCTCTTGCCCTGTCGCAACACGTTACCGGCCTCGGTGTCACGATGCTGGCAAGTGGCCTTGCCTATTATGCCTTCCGGGTGATTCTGCCGAGCACCGGAAATCCGCCCGAGATCACTTCGTTTCAGGTGTTTGTCGTTCCGGTCCTCTCCGATATTCCGATTATCGGCCAAGCCTTGTTTGCGCAAACCCCGCTTACCTATCTCGCTTTCGTCACCGTCGTCGTTGTTGCTTACGTCCTCTATCGGACGCCGATCGGTCTCGTCGTTCGCATGGTGGGCGAAAATCCGAAAGCGGTCGAAGCGCGGGGAATCAACGTCCACGCGGTACGGATTGGCGCGGTGATGGCGGGCAGCGCTCTGATGGCCATGGGCGGCGCCTTTCTGACGCTTAGCGCATTTAATGCCTTTTTTACCAACATGGTGGCTGGCCGCGGCTGGATTTGCATTGCCCTTGTGGTGTTTGGCTCGTGGCACCCGGGCCGGGCCTTGATTGGTGCGCTGTTCTTCGCTGGCATCGAGGCTTTTCAGCTTCGACTTCAGTCCGTTGCCGGCAGCATGATTCCATACCAATTCTTCCTGATGCTCCCTTACATCATGAGCATCCTGGCTTTGATGGTATTTTCCCGGCGTGCGCGGGCTCCGAAGTCTTTGATGGTGCCGTTTATCGCAGGGCAAAGGTAAGACATATGATGTGCCTGCTTTCCCAGCAGTTGCCTATGACGCAAGCACCTGATAGGGGTAACGCCATGGTTTAACATGGATAAAATTTGCGATGGTGACCCGCTCAGTCAAGAACCCTAAACGTGGGGCGGTTTCGGCTCGGATCAGGACAAAAGCCGATCATACGTTACCTGGCACGAGTGATTTTGAGAGTGAGCGCAGTTGGCTTGGCTTTCAGCTAAAGCGCGAGCGTCATTTGCGAAATATGCGGCTTGCAGACTTGGCGGACGCAGCCGGAATTTCTCCGAGTTTGATTTCAAAAATCGAACATAACAAACTCGACCCTTCGCTTTCGACCCTGCACCGGATTGCCAAAGCACTCGGGATCAGCATCTCGGCTCTGTTCGCTATGGAGGAGCTGGTCGGCAAGGTCGTGATGACCAAGGCGGAACGGCGCGTTGCCGGTGTTGACAACAATGATGTGGGCGAAGGTATCGTCGCTGAAATGCTGGTCCCTTACGAAGCCGGCCGCCAACTGGAAGGGTTGCTGTTTACGCTGGAGCCTGGCGGCCACAGCGGTGGAGATTTGCAGCATGAGGGCGAGGAGGTCGGTTACGTGATCGAAGGGCAGCTTGAGCTCGTCGTGAACTCGGTCACTTATATTGCCGGGCCCGGGGATTCTTTTTATTTCAATTCAAGCTTGGTTCACAGCTATCGCAATCCAGGCAAGACGCCGGCGCAAGTGATTTGGGTCAACACGCCGCCTACGTTTTAGGCGTCATGAGATCCGGCTCTATCGGTCCGAGCGGTTACCTGCCTCGCTGAGGCCTTCATCCCTTGCGTATTTCTCGCGAACGGAGAGGGCGCCGTCCGGGCGTCCTATCCGGATATCCGCTCGAGCGCGCCGCCCTTGTGAGCGGCGATATGGTTGGTCTTGTCGCTCTTGATTTCGTATTGAGGATCGTCCTTCGACGCATGATGGGTGTAGCCCTTGTAGGTGAAGTCGGCGGTGTGAACGGCAACGATCCGGCCTGTCACGTGCCCCGCTTCGGAATTCCATCTCACATGGTCGCCGACCTTGAATGTCCTGGTCATGTGCCGATGCCTCGCTCGTCCGGAAACGGTCCCATCTAAATAGATAGCGACTCCTACTTCTTCTCGGGAGAGAGCACGACCGAGGCTTCGGTCGTCAACAGACGGAACGTGAAGGACTCCAGGAAATAGAGCTCCACCGTCGTGCTCGTATGGCTGAGATAGCCGATCGAGATGTCCTGACCGATATCCAGTTCGAAATCGCCGCCGCGGGTCGAGAGCACAAGGCCGCCCGCAATCGCCGGCGCCCAGATGATCCCGCCGTCCACCATGCGCTCGAGATGATGAAAGACCGGATAGCCCTCGTCGCTGCCGCCGCTGGCCGCCGTATAGGCATCCGTGCCGAGCACGAGCGCATAAGGACCGTTGCAGCCGGCGAGCCGCAACTGGCTGACAGCCTGCGCGACGGCGCTCGCATAACCGCGCACGCTTGCCGGCAGGGCAATCGCCGTATTGCTGCTGCCCTGACGGATGCCGTGAATGCCGGCGGCTTCATAGCCGTCGAACACCGCACGATCTTCGGCGAAGGCGATCTTGCGGGCCGCTTCCTTCACCGGCGACCAGTCGGAATCGGCGGCACCGCGCTCGACATCGTCGATCTGCTGCCGCGACAGTTCGAACGGGACGCGGAGCTCGATCAACGCTTTGGCGTCGTGCTGCGCGACCTGGATGCCGTCGCCCGGGGGCTTGATCGGATGGGTATGCCCGGTGCCGACTGCCGCGAGATCGAGACCCTTCGGGTCCGGTACGTCGACCACGCGCCGCGCCGCCAGATGGCGCTTCAGGGTGCGGGAGGCTTCCTGCTCGATCTGGGCCCAGGCCTTGTCGGAGATGGGAGCAAGTTCGCGATGAAGGTTATTCATGTTCTGCCTCTTTATTTCAGAGAACCAATGCCAAGCGAGCCGTCACCTGACGCCGCGCGTGTCGGTGGCTTATCGGGGTCGGCGGAATCTGTTGAGTCTTGATGAGAGCCGGCCGGAGTCGTGTCCGGTGTGACAGCGTCAAGAAAGGTGGCTGACGGCACGAAAAACAGCACGCCGGTCACGGCCCGGCTGAAATCGAGCAGCCGATCATACGTTCCGGGCGGCTGGCCGATGAACATGTTTTCCAGCATTCGCTCGATGCGCTGCGGAGCGCGCGCGTAGCCGATGAAGTAGGTGCCGAACTCGCTTTTTCCGAATTCGCCGAACGGCATGTTGTCGCGCACGATTTGCAACTGCTCGCCGTTCTCCTCAATGGAGGTCAGGACATTATGCGCATAGGGCGCTTTCGCCGCGTCGTCCTGCTCGATATCGGAGAGCTTGTGCCGGCCGATAATATTTTCCTGCTGCTCGACCGGGACCTCGTTCCACCGTTTCAGGTCGTGCAGATATTTCTGTACGATGACATAGCTGCCGCCGGCAAAAGAGGCGTCCTCGTCGCCAATGATCGTCGCCTGCTGCGCGTCGCTGCCGAGCGGATTCTCCGTGCCGTCGACAAAACCGAGCAGGTCGCGCTCATCGAAATATCTGAACCCGTGCACTTCGTCGACGACCGTCACCGCATCCGCCAGCCGAGACATGATTTGTGCCGCGATCTCGAAGCACAGATCCATGCGGGTCGCCCGGATGTGAAACAGAATGTCGCCGGGCGTGGACACCGCATGATGGACGCCGTGAATCTCGCGGAAAGGATGCAGGTCCTTCGGCCGTGGCGCGCCGAACAGCCGGTCCCAGGCGCTGGAGCCAATTCCCATGACGCATGACAGCCGTCCCTCGAGGTCGCGAAAGCCGACGGCGCGCAGAAGCGACGACAGGCTCGCGCACAAACTGCGTACGGCAACGTCATTGTTCCGTCCGGGGTTGATTGTGACGATCAGGAAAATGGCGGCGCGTGTCAGCGTCGCGACGACGGGTTGCGGAACAGCAGACGGCACCCTGCCTTACTCCTTGTGAATCTCTATGCGGCCTGTCCGGATGTCCGTTGGGCGCCGGATGATCCCATTGTGAGACGATTGTTCAATACACAATATCAGCGTTGTGCGCTCAAGCCAGCTTGAGAATTTGGCGCCGCTCATGGCGGGCCATTCGTTTTATGAGCCGTTTCCGCTTCGATCGTCTCCGCAATTACCGCCAGCCAGCGGCCGCGCTGCTCCTGCAGGCGGCCGGCAGCCGCCTTTGCTGTGGCCTGCATCTGCGGCAGGCGATCAAGCATGATCGTCAATTGCGCGCTGAAGCCGCGCGGATCGAACGGCTCGGGAATTACGAGCCCGGCGCCGGAGCGCTGCACTTCGTCGGCATAGCCGCAGATCGCCGATACGATGGCGGGCGTGCCGGCGAGCAGGGCCTCGCCGATCACCTGGCCCGCGGCCTCGTTGCGCGCCGGATGGGCAAGGAAATCGGCGGCGAGCATCAGATCCATCACATTCGCCACATAGGGAAGGACGTGAACGCGCTCCGCGATGTTCGATGCGCGCGCCTGCTGCATGATCCAGCCGTCCGACGAGCCGGCGATCACAAGATGGAGCGCGGGATGATCGGCCAGCGCGGCGAGGGTGCGATCGACACCCTTCTGTTTCGGCTTGACGGCGACAGAGACCGCCACGACCGCATCGCGCGGCAGTTTCAGTTCATCCCGAACCCGTTCGCGGTTCGCGGGTTCTGTCGCGGCGTCATAACGCTCGTCATGCAGGATCAGCGGCAGTACGATGGCGCGAGAGGGCTCGAGCCCATAGGCGGCGGCGTATTCGTCGCGCTGCCGTTCGGTCAGAAAGAACAAGCGGGTCTGCGATGGCGGCGCAAAGACCCCGCGTTCGAGTGCAAGGTAGGTTCTGCGGCGTGGCAGCCACGATCGCCAGCCCGCCTTGCGCGCGGCGATGGCGGCATCGGCGGCAAAGTGGAAATCCGCGCCCGGGACTCTGTCGAACGTCAGCACGGCGTCGGGGCGTTCGGCATCAATGGCGGCCCTCACGGCGCGGGCGAAATTGCGCATCCGCGCGTGGTTGGACGATCCTTGCCGTGGCAGGGTCGTCACGCGCAGGGGATCGAGGTCGGGCGTCGCCGGCGATGTGGTGGCGATCGCCACCTCGTGACCGCGCTCGCGCAAGGCCCTTGCCACCGCAAGGCAGTCGCGCTCCTTGCCGCCGCGCCCTTCGAGCTGGAAAACGGCCAAAACAATCTTCATGGCCACCTTTCGGAAGCGGAAAATATCGACGGGCGATGCGTTGCGCGCGGCATTGCAAAGTCGGGCGGGATCAAGTGTAACGGTACACAGGGCGGCCGGGACTTGTCGAGCCGCGAGCGCCGATCCGGCGTGGATGGCCGAAAGACAGGCTGGGGATGTCGGCGCGCGCTTTCAGGGGGAATGAAGTGATCTCGCAGGGGGCTGCGCGGCTCGCCGTGGCCTGCGTGCCGCTGGCGATCGCGAGCGCTTTCCTGTGGCCGGGCGGCGCGGATATCGCTGCGGTCATTCTCGTGGTGATCGGCGTCGCCGTTCTGCTGCGTGCCCGCGGACTGGCGACTCAGCCGCCGCTTGCTCTGGCCGGTCTGTGGATCGCGTTTCTTGTGCTTGTGGCGGTTTATGCGATGGCATGGGGCGCGCCCGGCCGTCCGTTCAAGGGGCTGGAGAAGCATCTTCCACTGGCGCTGGGGCCGTTCGTGGCCATCGCCCTGAGCGCCGCCTGCCACCGGCTGGGCTTCGACATCACCCGTCTGGTGGCGCTTTTCCTTGCCGGCCTTGTCGGCGGTGCGCTGGCGCTGCTGGTGCGCAGCGGCGCGCTTGGCATGTTCGCTCATGGCTGGCCACCGCAATTTTCCGACGATCTGCTGGGCAAGGTCAATCGCAACTATGCGGCGATGGCCTGCGGCGTGTCCCTGATCGCGATCGTGGCGCTGGTCGCATATCTGGCGGTGGCCGATCACATTCGCATGGCCTGGCGCGCGTTGGCGATTGCCATGCTTGTGGTGATCTTTGTGGGGGAAGGCATTCTGCTGACGGTGCTGCAAAGCCGGACGGGTTATGTCGCCACTGCGATCGGACTTGTGGTCTGGTGCGGGCTGATGATGCGTGCAGGCCTGCGCGGCGCGGGTCTGCGGGCCGGGCTGGCCATTCCGGTCGCTATCGCAATTGTGGCGGCTGCGGGTGTGGTCTACTCCTTTCCGTTGATCAGCGAACGCCTCAGCGCTGGCGGATCGACCGCAGTTTACCTCACGCAAATGTACGGGCTGCTGCGCGGCAACGCCGTCGATGCGGCTTCGATGTCGATCATCGGCGCGGAGCGCCTGCAACTCGTCGCCGTCGCCCTCGATCTGATTCGCCAACGCCCCTGGCTGGGGTGGGGACCTGATGCCTCGCAATTGATCACGCTGTTCTCGCCTTATCCCGACATCCGGGATCTGACCCAGTTTCACAACGGCTATCTGCAGGTGCTGGTCTCGTTCGGCATCGTTGGCGGAGTTCTCAACGCCGCGCTGGTTGTGGCGCTGCTGTGGTCCGCGCTGCGCCGCCGCCGCGCGAACTCGGCGGATCGTCTCGCGCCGTCGTTGTTTGCCGCGACGGTTGCGCTGGTCGCCTATGTGCTCGTCACCAACGTCACGGAAAGCATCGTCTTCGTGAAGCCGGTCGGAATCATCTGCATGATCCTCGCTGCGCTGGCCTGCATGAAGGACCGGGCGAGCGCAGGCGATAGTCTCCGGCGGACTTGATTCGCTCTGCGGCGGACAATGGCAAGCGCCATGGGCCTGACGGACATCAAACCTCGCGGTGTCTGCGTGCGGAGCGCTTAAGCAGGAATGCGCACTTCGATGCGGAAAAAAAGAACGCTTAACGAATACGCTCAATCATCCCGGCATGTCATGGGAGATTGCAATGCGACTGTTTGGTTCTTCGAGCGAGCTGGGTTCAAAAATCGAGGCGATTGATCGCTCGCATGCGGTCATCGAGTTCGGTCTCGACGGAACGATCCTGACCGCGAACGCGAATTTCCTGAATGTTCTCGGTTATCGGCTGGAGGAAATCCAGGGCAAGCACCACAGCATCTTCGTCGCCGAGGATGAAAAGCGCAGCGCCGGCTATCGCGAGTTCTGGGACAGGCTGCGCCATGGCGAATTTCAGTCCCGCGAATTCCGGCGGATCGCCAAGGACGGTCGCACAATCTGGATTCAGGCGTCCTACGATCCGCTGCTCGATCGCAGCGGCAAGCCGTTCAAGATCGTCAAGTTCGCTTTCGACATCACTGCCCAAAAGATGCGAAGTGCCGACAGCGACGGGCAGATCAAGGCGATCCACAAGTCGCAGGCGGTGATCGAATTCGATCTCAACGGCATGATCCTGGCCGCCAACGAAAATTTTCTCAACGCGCTGGGTTATCGTTTCGACGAGATCAAGGGCAAGCATCATGGCATGTTCGTCGAGGCCGACTATCGCGGCGGTGCGGCTTACCAGGAGTTCTGGCGCCGTCTGCGCGGTGGCGAATATCAGAGCGGCGAATTCAAGCGCATCGGCAAAGCGGGGAACGAGGTCTGGATTCAGGCCTCCTACAATCCGATCCACGATGCCGATGGCCACCCGACCAAGATCGTCAAGTTCGCGACCGATATCACCGCGCAGGTCGAGGACCGCATTCGCCGTGGCAATATCCAGAAGTCGATCGATATCGATCTCGGGCACATCACCGATGCCGTGACCGCCACCTCGGAGCGGATTTCGACCGTCGTCAGCGCTTCCACCCAGACCTCGTCGAATATGCAGGCGGTCGCCTCGGGAGCCGAGGAACTCGCCGCGTCGGTGGGGGAGATCAGCCGTCAGGCGTCCAACGCGCTCGATATTTCGACTCGCGCGGTGCGGCAGGCCAACGAGACCAGCGCCATCGTGTCGGGGCTCGCCGTCGCCGCGCAGAAGATCGGCGACGTCATCAAGCTCATCAACAATATCGCGGATCAGACCAATCTCCTGGCACTGAACGCAACGATCGAAGCGGCGCGTGCCGGCGAGGCTGGACGCGGCTTTGCCGTGGTGGCGTCGGAGGTGAAGAGCCTTGCGGCGCAGACCGCCAAGGCGACCGACGAGATCAGCGGCCAGATCGCCGAGGTGCAGGGCACCACAGCCAATGCGGTCAGCGTGATCGAGGGGATTACCGAGACCATCTCGAAGATCAATGAAATTTCCGCGGCGATCGCCGCCTCCGTCGAGGAGCAGGCTGCGGTGACGCAAAGCATTTCCTCCAACATGCAGGTGGCGGCGCACGGCGTCAGCGAGATCGACAACAGCATGAAGGAGATCGCGGAAGCGACGCAGTCGGTCGATACCGCGACCCACAAGGTGAAGGAGTCCTCGCGCGCGCTTGGCTAGCCGACCCGCGAAGGTGGGGCGTTATTGCTGTGGTTTGAGGTCGTTGATCCTGCTGACGGCGGCGCGAACGTCCGGCAGCACCTCGGGGAGAATTGCACGCACCTCGTCCGCGGACATGCCCGGCTTGACGCGCGGATCGTAGAGGATGTTGAGCAGAATCTGGTCGTAGATGTCGAAGAAACCCATCGAGACATTGTCGTTGAACATCGTCCACGGCACCGCGTCGGTGTCGTTGATCGGGCCGAGCGATTGCAGCATCTCCTCATAGGCGCAATCGAGGAACACGAAGTCGCCGGCATCGACGGCGAGGATGACCTCGGCATGCTCGATCTCGTAGCGTTCGTTCTTGCGGAAGCCGGAGAGGCATTGCGGATCGAGTGATCTGCGAATCTCGCGCGCCTTCTCGTTGCCGTAGAATTTGCGCACCGCCTTGTCGAGGTCGCGGTCGCGCACCAGGTTCACCACCATGTTGGCGCCGTCGCGGACCGGCGTGATCGCGATGTCGAGGGCCGGAATGCGCCGGGCGATGTCGGCGGTAACCTTGGCGATCTGCTTCTGGCGGTCGGCCCGCGCCGCGCCATCGATGAAGATGCGCACCGGGACGTTGTATTTGCGGATGCGGTCGATCCGGCCGGCAAGATGGTATTCCGCGCCGAACGCGATCTTCATGAAGCCGGTGGTGATCTGGGCGTCGGTGAAGTCGGTTTTCTGGGAAAGGCGGTGCGAGGCGATGGCGGAATTTTCCGCCGTCGCGGCCAAGCCCGTTGGTACAAGGCTTGCCGCGGCAAGCAGGCTTGCCCATGCATATGTCCGGATCGGATGCATGCCGGGCAGCTAGCCGTAACTTGCATCCGGGCGCAAGGCCGGGCGGCCAAGACCGGCGCAGGAGCGAACGGCACGAAAAACAAAAGGCCCGGCGCTACGCCGGGCCTTTGTGCGACAGACGCGCGGTTTCTCAGTTCTTGACGTAAACCGTCGCACCGACCGAGACGCGATTGTAGAGGTCGATCACATCTTCGTTGACCATCCGGAAGCAGCCCGAGGAGACGGCCTGGCCGATGGTTTCCGGCTCGTTCGAGCCGTGGATGCGATACAGCGTCGATCCGAGATAGATGGCGCGCGCACCGAGCGGATTGTCGGGACCGCCCACCATATGGCGGGGCAGGTCGGGACGGCGCGCCAGCATCTGCTTCGGCGGCGTCCAGCTCGGCCACTCCTTCTTGGCGGTGACGCGATGGACACCACTCCAGCGGAAACCGTCGCGTCCGACGCCGATGCCGTAGCGGAGCGCCTGTCCGTTCCCGGTCACGAGATAGAGACGGCGCTGCTTGGTATCGATGATGATGCTGCCCGGCGCGTAATTGCCTTCAAACGCAACCGTGCTTCGCGGAATCGGGCCCGTGCCGCGGGAGCTGGAGAACAGATTCGGGAAAAGCACTTCGAGCCCGTTCTCTCCATCTGCGGCGGCGAGGCCGGTTCCGGCGGCCAAAATTCCCACGGTGAGCAGGACGGTGAAAAAACGTTTCATCTCAAGCCTCAAAGCTCCCTGAAAAATGGCCTCCCGATGGAAGGCGTCGTCATGTCCAGAAAGGCCATATTTCCACCGCACGCGCAACCCACGGCCCCGTGAGCAGTTGTCATGGCCTGTCATCCGGTTGGCCGGAGGATAAGGCGCATCGTTAGCGTCTTGCTTGCCGGCCTCAAGGTTCGTGTGTGGGCATGACGATGTTTCAGGGCACGTCCTTCAATCCGCAGACGCTCGCGCTGATGCGGCGTGTGTTGGATGAGGCGGTGGAAACGCTGCCTTATCCGGTGTCGTCGGGGCGCGTGCAGGCGCTTGCCAAAAACATCATCGATCTTGCGGCGCAGGGCGAACGCGATCCGCAGCGCATGAAGCTGCTCGCTCTGCTGGCACTGCGCTCCGGACCGTCATCCGGTTAGGCAAGGAGCGGGGCAATCTGACGCGGCTGCTTGCGCGACACCGAAGTGGAACCGCGCTTCGATGTCCGCGTTGAGTCTGGTTGCGTTCAACTCCAGTCCATGGGGAAGATCGATGTCCGATATTGATCGCGGATTCGCGGCAACGATGCTGGGCGAGGCCGTGCTGCGGCTGTGGGGAAATCTGCCGGTGCGGATTCAGGAAGAGATTTTCAACGCCTCGGTTCATGATCAGGAAGCCTCGCGCACCAAGCTTGCGCAGTTCCTGCATGACGTGCATCCGCGCACGCTCGGCCGCTCCGTCGCATCCTGACGCCGTTCATCGCCCGGTGCTGCCCGATCGCTGGATCTGGATTGCCGGGTGATGTCCGCCGGAAGCGGGCCGTGTGAATGTCAGCCGCGTATATTCGGCCGGTGTATATTATGGCTGCAGGGATTGATGGTGGGCGCACAAGGGATCGAACCTTGGACCTCTCCCGTGTGAAGGGAACGCTCTCCCGCTGAGCTATGCGCCCGAAACGGACCGCCCGGTCCGTTCGACGGGGCGATTTATGAAGGTGTGGGGGGAGGTGTCAAGCGCGCTGACCGCGATCAGGGGCGGCAGGAGCGTTTTTGCGGCTTTTTCCAGCGCGTTGCGCGCGCCGGCAGGTGCTATCGCAGGGATGCCCGGTTTTGCGCGGCGTGGGTCTGAAGCGCGCGAATCCGCTGGGCGAGGCTGCCCTGGGGCTCGTGCGTGGTGCCGTTTGCCGCCGCGGCGCCGCCGACGATGTTGCTGATCGACGGCTTGGTCTGTTCCGCCGCCAGAATGGCCTCGATCGGGGATTCGGGCCCTTCGAGGGTTGCCGTCAGTCTGGCGACCTCGGCGGCAATCTCGCTGATCCGCTGGCGCAACAGTGCGTCGTCCGCCTGCGGGCTGGCAGGCAGGCCGACGGCGTCTGCCGGCGGTTGATGCCGGGCCAGCGCGGCCTCGGTTTCGTTCCGGCGCATCGCGATCTCGGCGTCGCGCTCGGCCAGCGTCGTGTCCTGAGCCGCGATCCGTTCTTCGAGCTCCTTGATACGCTTGCCGAGGTCGGCGACCTCGCCGCTCTTGGTCGCCAGAGCACGTTCGAGATTGGCAAAGCGGCTCTCGACCTCTTCGGTCTCCGCACGGGCGGCGGCGACCGCGGCGGTCTGTTCGGACAGCGCGGCATTCAGCTTCGCCATTTCGGCCTGCCGATCGCCGAGCGTCCGCTCGGAATCCTGCAACGACTGCACTTTGGTCGCGATCTCGGCCTCGGCGGCGTGAAGCTGCTCCTGCAGCGCTTTCTCGCGCGCCTCGATCGCGAAGATGGTGGCGCTCTTCTCGCCAAGCTCCATTTTCAGCCGGTTGACGGCGTCGGATTTCTTGCCGAGTTCGGCCAACTGGCTTGTGGTCTTGTTCTTGAGCTGCTCGACATTCATCTCGAGCCGTCGCGCCGACATCGCGAATTCGGCGCGCAACTGATCCTTGTCGGCCTGGATTTCCGCCATCGACAGCGGCGTGGCGGCCTCCAGACGCTTGATCGTCAGCCGCACCGCGCGGTTATGCACCAGCGGGACGATCATCAGCCCGCACAGCATCGAGACCAGGAAACCGATCGCCAGATACATGATCGGCTCGACCATCACGCCATCTCCCTGCCAGTGATCCGCCTGCGCTTGGTCCCCAAACGGGGACGGGCCGGCGGCCCAGCCGGTTATCATGGATCGGCGGCTTTGTCACAGCAGCGCGCGGCAAGACTGCCGCCGGACAAGCGCGGTCCCGGATGGCCTGTCGGCTGCCGGAGGCCGTTTTCCTAGAAGGGATTCCAGGTCGCCTGTGGGGTGAACTTCAGGTAGCCGACATTGGCTCCGAGCCGCAGGCCGACGCCGGAGCGGATCGGCACCAGCACCACGCCGTTGGCGGTCAGCGCGGTCATGCCGAAGCCGCCGATGAAATAGGCGGAGCCGTCGAGGCCCGCGAAGCGCTGATAGATCGCCTCGGTGGCCGGCAGATTGTAGACCAGCATCATGGTGCGCGCGCCGTCGCCGCCCCAGTCGAAGCCGACCGAGGGACCCTGCCAGTACACCCGCAGGTCGCCGGCATTCTTGGTGTAGAGCGTGCCCTCGCCATAGCGCAGGCCGGCGACGATGGCGCCGCTGCCTTCCTCGCCGAGCACATAGCCGTTCGGCAGGCCCCAGCGGCTCACCGCGCGCTCCATCACCGAGGCGAGGCCGCGCGAGACATTGCCGAAGAACCGATGCCCGGCGCCGAGCAGTTCGTCGGTGCCGTAGGTGTCGGATCTTGCGGCGCGCTGGGCCGAGGCGGGAAGGGAGAACGAGATCGTGGCAAGAAAGACGAGGGCAACCAGACGTGATGCGAAGGTCATGAAAGAACCTCTTGGACCAATAACGGCTTCGGCACGACCGTTTAACGCCTTGCTGACCGGCGTCCCCTAAGCTGTGCCATCCCGACTCAAAATCTTATCGGCACCAACTATGACGGCACGGCGGCAGGAAAATAAAGGGCGGCGGTTTTGGCAGGACCAGCCGGGGCATGGCCTTGCAGCGCGATCTGTTGACGAAGCCGCGCGCCGCCTTGGAATTGTCGGTTTGCTGATGCTGGCCGGGCTGTTCATCGCGATGAATGCCGCCCCGTTGCAGGCCGCGTTCACCGAGCGCGTGGTGTCGGACCGATATACCGGCCTTGCCATCGGCGGCTACGACCCGGTGGCCTATTTCACCGATGCGCAGGACCTGCCGGGCGATCCGGCGTTCGAAGCCGAGCAGGGCGGCGCGATCTGGCGTTTCCGAAACGCCGACAACCGCAGGTTCTTTCTCGCCCGCCCCGACGTTTATGCTCCGCAGTTCGGCGGCTACGATCCGGTCGATCTGGCGCGGGGGGCCATCGTCGCCGGCCGGCCGCAGCTCTGGCTGGTCGCCGGCGGCCGGCTTTATCTGTTCAGCCGCGAGGATAACCGCGATGCGTTCGCCGCCTCACCGGCGCGTCTCGCCGGCGAGGCCGCCGAGCGCTGGCCGGACCTCCGCGCCACGCTGGCGGACTACTAAGACTACTAATAAGGCATGCGTCGCTTTAAGGGCGTTTCCACGCTTCCGCGGCGGCCGGATCGCCCCAGGCGATAAAATCGGGCACCAGATAGTGGCCCGGCCGGGCCCCGAACCGGAGTGGCGCGCCGCCACTGTCGGTGATGTGGCCGCCCGCGGCGGTAACGATGGCATGTCCGGCGGCGACGTCCCATTCCGAGGTCGGCGACAGGCGCGGATAGATATCGATGGTCCCCTCGGCAACCCGGCACAGCTTGATGGCGGAGCCCAGTCTTTCGCGGATCGCGCCGGGCCGGGCCACGATGAAAGCCTCGGTGCGGGGATCGCCATGGGACCGGCTGACGCCGGCGACCCAGGGCTGGCCGGGTGCGGGATGCGGCCGGGTCCGGATCGGTTGGGCGGCCCCGGGCACGCCGTCGGCGCCGATCGGCAGCCGCTCGGCCCTCTCGCCGACGATGGCGCGCCAGATCATGCCGAGGGCCGGGGCGCCGATAATGCCGAGCAGCGGCTCACCATCGGTGATCAGCGCGAGATTGATAGTGAACTCGCCGCGCCCGGCGATGAACTCCCTTGTGCCGTCGAGCGGATCGATCAGGAAGAAACTGCTACCGGCCGGAATGGCGACGGGCTGGCAGCGCTCCTCGGACAAAGCGGGAATATCGGGCGCGATCTGCGCCAGCCCTTCGGCGATGATCCGGTCGGCAACGAGATCGGCCTCGCTGACCGGCGAGCCGTCAGCCTTGTCGGCCACGCTCATCGCGCGGCGGTTGATGGCGGCGACCGCGCCGCATGCTTTGGCGATGAGGGCGGTCAGCGGCCCGATCAACGCCCGCGCGGCGGCGGCATCGACCTGGCGTCCGCCCTGCGGAATCGGGCTAGCCATCGCGGCGCCCGTCGGCAGGCAGTCGGAAAGACGGATGTGCCCTCATGTCCAATCGGATCCCCAATCGGCTGTTGTCAATGCGCCGCTTCGGTGGCCGCGGCCGGATTCGCAGTGTATCCATAGGCTTGATGATTCGCCGCGTCAGTTCCGCGCTCCGCTCTTTTCGCAATCAATAGCAGGAAAACCGTATGTCTGGCACGTCCGGCCTCGCCCCCGATGCTCTCGATCTTGCCGCCCTGCTGTGCTCGCGGGTCTGTCACGACCTGATCAACCCGGTCGGCGCGATCGTCAACGGCCTCGAGGTGATGGACAGCAGCAACAAGGCCGAGGATCGCGAATTCGCGCTTGAGCTGATCCGCAAGAGCGCGACCAGCACCTCCGCCCGTCTGCAGTTCTGCCGCATCGCCTACGGCGCCGCGGGCTCCGCCGGGACCCAGATCGATCTCGGCGACGCGCAGAAGGTGGCGCGGGGGCATCTGGAGGATGCCAAGACCAAACTGACCTGGAATCTGCCGCACATGTTCATGGCCAAGAACCGGGTGAAGCTGCTGCTGAACATGCTGGTGATCGCCCAGCAGGCGATCCCGCGCGGCGGCGAGCTGATCGCCGATCCGCTCGGCGAAGGCGAGACCATGGGCTTTCGCGTGCGCGCAAGCGGCCAGAACGCCCGCGAGCCGCACAACATGAGCGAACAGCTCAACCTCGCCAATGCCGGCTCGGTCACCGCGCATGCGGTGCAGCCTTATTACACGGCGCTGCTGGCGCAGGATTGCGGTCTTGCCATCGCGCTGGCGGTGGAGACCGACGCGGTGGTCGTCACCGCGTCCTGACGCGCCCGGTTCTTAACAAATCGTTGCGGCGACATTCGGATCCGAATGTCGCCGCAACGATTTGTTTGGCGCATCCTTTCCCTTTGCTCAACCATTATTAAACGCTTTGCATGGAAACTGGCCGGATATGGCGTGGCGTGTTTGCGCCCCTGCGTGAAGGCTGGTTTTCATGGACGATTTGCTGCGAGAATTCCTCACGGAGACGAACGAGAGTCTCGATACCGTTGACAATCAGCTGGTCAAATTCGAGCAGGATCCCAACAACGCGAAGATTCTCGATAACATCTTCCGACTCGTTCATACCATCAAGGGGACCTGCGGCTTCCTCGGCCTGCCGCGGCTGGAGGCGCTTGCGCACGCCGCCGAAACGCTGATGGGAAAATTCCGCGACGGCATGCCGGTGACCGGCGAGGCCGTGACGCTGATCCTTGCGACGATCGATCGCATCAAGGACATTCTCGGCCAGCTCGAGGCCAACGAGACCGAGCCCGAAGGCAGCGATCCGGATCTGATCGATGCGCTCAATCACATGGTTGAGGTCGGCATGAAGGCGATGGCCGCCGATGCCGCACAGGAGAACTCCGTCACCGAAGGCACGCTGGTCGCGCAGACCCTGGAGCGCCAACTGCGTCCGGGCGAGGTGTCGCTGGACGAACTCGAACGCGCCTTCCGCGAGACCGAGACCGAAGTGGCCGCGCCCTCCATCGTTCCCGCGGCGGCGGCTCCGGCGGCGCAGCCCGCGCCGGCTCCCGCCAAACCCGTGGCAAAACCCGCCGCCAAGGCCGGCAAGAAAGCCGGTGAGGGCGAGACCTCGGATGCCGACAAGGTTTCCGCGCAGTCCATTCGCGTCAACGTCGATACGCTCGAGCATCTGATGACGATGGTCTCGGAGCTCGTTCTGACCCGTAACCAGTTGCTGGAAATCAGCCGCCGTCACGAGGACAACGAATTCAAGGTGCCGTTGCAGCGGTTGTCCAATGTCACCGCCGAGTTGCAGGAAGGCGTGATGAAGACGCGCATGCAGCCGATCGGCAATGCGTGGCAGAAGCTGCCGCGCATCGTGCGCGACCTGTCGGCCGAACTCGGCAAGCAGATCGAGCTGGAGATGCATGGCGCCGACACCGAGCTCGATCGTCAGGTGCTCGATCTGATCAAGGACCCGCTGACGCACATGGTGCGCAACTCGGCGGATCACGGGCTGGAAAGCACGGCCGAACGTCTTGCCGCCGGCAAGCCCGAGCAGGGCACCATCCGGGTGTCGGCCTATCATGAAGGCGGACACATCATCATCTGCATCGCCGACAATGGCCGCGGTCTCAACACCGAGCGGATCAAGGAAAAGGCGCTGCAGAACGGGATCGTGACCGAAAGCGAACTCGAGAAGATGAGCGAGTCGCAGATCCACAAATTCATCTTCGCGCCGGGTTTCTCCACTGCGGCGGCGGTGACCAGCGTGTCGGGCCGCGGCGTCGGCATGGATGTGGTGCGCAACAACATCGACCAGATCGGCGGCAATATCGACGTCAAGTCGGTGCCGGGCGAGGGTTCGAGCTTCACCATCAAGATTCCGCTGACGCTCGCCATCGTCTCCGCGCTGATCGTCGAGGCCGCCGGCGAGCGCTTCGCGATTCCGCAGATTTCGGTGGTCGAACTGGTGCGCGCCCGCGCCAATTCCGAGCACCGCATCGAGCGGATCAAGGACACCCCGGTGCTGCGCCTGCGCAACAAGCTGCTGCCGCTGCTGCACCTGAAGAAACTTCTGAACATCGACGACGGCCAGGCCAGTGATCCGGAGAACGGCTTCATCGTTGTGATGCAGGTCGGCAGCCAGACTTTCGGCATCGTGGTCGACGGCGTGTTCCACACCGAGGAAATCGTGGTCAAGCCGATGTCGACCAAGCTGCGTCACATCGGCATGTTCTCGGGCAACACCATTCTCGGCGACGGCGCGGTGATCATGATCATCGACCCGAACGGCATTTCGCAGTCGGTCGGCAACTCGATCGCCGCTCACAACGAAGTCTCCGACGAGACCGCCGCGGCGCGGGCCGCCGGTACCGAGCAGCTCACCTCGCTTCTCGTCTTCAACGCCGGGACCAGCTATCCCAAGGCGGTGCCGCTCGCGCTGGTCACGCGCCTCGAGGAGCTTGCCGTCGAAAAGATCGAACGCTCCAACGGCCGCCATATGGTGCAGTATCGCGACCAGTTGATGCCGCTGGTGCAGATGGATGGCGTGACCATCCGCAGCGAGGGCGTGCAGCCGATTCTGGTGTTCGTCGATGACGGTCGCTCGATGGGCCTCGTGGTCGACGAGATCATCGATATCGTCGAGGAGAACCTCAATATCGAGGTCGCGAGCGCGCAGGATGGCATTCTGGGCTCCGCCGTGATCAAGGGACAGGCGACCGAGGTGATCGATGTCGGTCATTTCCTGCCGATGGCGTTCGCCGACTGGTTCATCCGCAAGGATATCCGTGTTTCGCCAACCGCGCAGGACGTCCTGCTGGTCGACGACTCGGCCTTCTTCCGCAACATGCTGGCGCCGGTGCTCAAGGCGGCGGGATATCGCGTCGCCACCGCCAACAGCGGCACCGAAGGCCTCAACGTGCTGCGTTCCGGCCGGCAGTTCAATGTAATCCTGACCGACATCGAGATGCCCGACATGAACGGCTTCGAATTCGCCGAAGCCATTCGCGCCGACCAGCGCACCGCAGGCATGCCGATCATCGCGCTGTCGTCGGTGGTCTCGCCGGCCGCGATCGAGCGCGGACGGCAGGTCGGCTTCCACGATTACGTCGCCAAGTTCGATCGGCCCGGGTTGATCGCGGCGCTCAAGGAACAGACTTCTCACATCAGCCGCGCGGCGTAAGGACGACATAATGAGCACCCCAATGGATAACGCCGAGTCCGGAATCACCGAATACGTCACCGCCGTGATCGGCGGCCAATTGTTCGGCCTGCCGATCGCGCGCGTGCAGGACGTGTTCATGCCGGAGCGGCTGACGCGGGTGCCGCTGGCGGGAGACGATGTCGCGGGCCTGCTCAATCTGCGCGGCCGCATCGTCACCGCGATCGACATGCGCGCGCGGCTCGGTCTGCCCAAGCATGAAAACGGACGTCCGCCGATGGCGGTCGGCGTCGATCATCGCGGAGAATCCTATGGCCTGCTGATCGATTCGATCGGCGAGGTCATGAAGCTGTCGGACGATGCCCGCGAAATGAATCCGGCCAATCTCGATCGCCGTATGGAGAAAGTCGCCGGCGGTATCTATCGGCTGGAGGGCCAGCTGATGGTGGTGCTCGATGTCGACCGTGTGCTGGAGATCGCGCCGGACGCGATGGCGGCGTAACGATCAGGAAAAACGGGCCCGAACGGGTTCGAGAAAAACAGAGGCCAGTATGAAGACATGTCTCGTTGTCGATGACTCCAGCGTGATCCGCAAGGTGGCGAGGCGGATTCTCGAAGGGCTGGATTTCAGCATTCTCGAGGCCGAGGACGGCGAGAAGGCTCTCGAGGTCTGCAAGCGCGGCATGCCCGAGGCGATCCTGCTGGACTGGAATATGCCGGTGATGGATGGTCTCGATTTCCTGCGCAACATGCGCATGATGCCCGGCGGCGACCAGCCGAAGGTGGTGTTCTGCACCACGGAGAACGACGTGGCGCATATTGCGCGTGCGCTTCATGCCGGTGCGAACGAATACATCATGAAGCCGTTCGACAAGGAAATCGTCACCGCGAAGTTCCAGGAAGTCGGCCTGATCTGAAGCCGGCCCTCCGCACGGGACGGCATACGCCGCCCCGGTTTTTGAGTCCGTCTGCGTGAAGCTGGTAAGTTATGAGTGTTGATGTCGTCGCGTCCACGAATCCAGGCCTGACGCAGGTCGAACCGCTTCGGGTGATGGTCGTTGACGATTCCGCGGTGATCCGCGGCATGATCTCGCGCTGGATCGAAGCCGAGCCCGATATGGCTGTCGCGGCCTCGGTGCGCACCGGCCTCGATGCCGTCAACCAGCTCGAGCGCGTGATGCCCGACGTGATGGTGCTGGATGTCGAGATGCCGGATATGGACGGCATCACCGCGCTGCCGTTGCTGCTGGCGAAGAAGCGCGATCTCGTCGTGATCATGGCGTCGACGCTGACCCGCCGCAACGCGGAAGTCAGCCTGAAGGCGCTCTCGCTGGGCGCCAGCGATTATATCCCGAAGCCGGAAAGCACGCGCGAGAGCGGCACGGTCGATGTCTTCAAGCATGATCTGATTCTGAAAATCCGTTCCTTTGGCACGCGCCTGCGCCGGCGCGCCGCGGTGGCCAGCCCGCCGCTCGCACCGACCATGCGCTCGGCGCTTGCGGCTCCTGCCGTCGCTCCCGTTCAGAACGGGCCGGCGAAGATCGCGCTGCGTCCGTTTGCCAGGTCGATGCCCCGCGCGCTGTTAATCGGCTCCTCCACTGGCGGTCCGCAGGCACTGATGACAGTCATCACCGAATTGCGTCCGGTGATCGATCGCGTTCCGGTGCTGGTGACCCAGCATATGCCGCCGACCTTCACCACCATTCTGGCGGAGCATCTGACGCGCGTCAGCAATCGTCCGGTCGGCGAAGCGGTCGACGGCGAGATCGTCAAGGCGGGGCGGGTCTATGTCGCGCCGGGCGGTCTGCACATGCGAGTGGCGCGCCAGGGCGCCAACGTGGTGATCGCACTCGATGACGGCCCGCAGGTGAATTTCTGCAAGCCGGCCGTCGATCCGATGTTCATGTCGGCGATCAGTGTCTGGCAGGGCGATATCCTGGCCGTCATTCTCACCGGTATGGGGTCGGACGGCATGCGCGGTGGCAAGGACATCGTGGCTGCCGGCGGCAACGTGATCGCTCAGGACGAGGCGAGCAGCGTGGTCTGGGGCATGCCGGGTTCGGCGGCTCAAGCAGGAATTTGCTCTGCGGTGCTGCCGCTCAATCAGATTGCGCAGAAAGTACAAAAATTATTTCAGGGAGATATTTCGTGAATCAAGTCGAGTACGATTATTTACGAAAGCTCCTGAAAGACAGATCGGGCCTCATTCTTTCCGACGACAAGCAGTATCTTGTCGAGAGCAGGCTTTTGCCGGTGGCGCGCAAGGCGGGCCTCGCCAGCCTCGGCGAACTCGTGGCGAAAATGCGCAACGGCGCCGAGAGCACGATTCGCGACGTCGTCGAGGCGATGACGACGAACGAGACGTTCTTTTTCCGCGACAAGATTCCGTTCGATCATTTCAAGGATTCGGTCATTCCGGATCTGCTCAAGGCGCGTGCGACGCGCAGGAGCCTGCGGATCTGGTGCGCGGCGGCCTCCACCGGGCAGGAGCCGTATTCGCTTGCGATGATCCTGAAGGATATGGGCGCGGCGCTTGCCGGCTGGCGGGTGGAGATCGTCGCCACCGATCTGTCGCAGGAGGTGCTGGAGAAGTGCAAGTCCGGCATCTACAGCCAGTTCGAAGTCCAGCGCGGCCTGCCGATCCAGAAGCTGGTGACGCATTTCAAGCAGGTCGGCGAAAGCTGGCAGATCAGCCCCGAGATCCGGGCGATGGTGAATTTCCGCCAGTTGAACCTGCTGCATGATTTCAGCAGCCTCGGCGTCTTCGATGTCATCTTCTGCCGCAACGTGCTGATCTATTTCGACCAGCAGACCAAGGCTGCGATCTTCAGCCGCCTGCTCAAGGTCAACGAGCCGGACGGCTATCTCTTCCTCGGCGCGGCCGAGACGGTGGTCGGCCTGACCGATGCGTACCGGCCCTGCCCGCAGCGCCGCGGTCTTTATGTGCCGCGGACCGAGTCGGTCGCATCGCCCAGCCTGGTGCCGGGGATGGCGCTGGGCGCCCGTGCCGCTGCTGCGGTGCGCTGAGCGTCGGACGCATAAAAATCCGGGTCGGTCGCAGCGGCGAGGCATCAAGCCTCGCGCAAAGCGAACCTTTTCCTTGTCGCATCGTGCCGGTGTTGTGTGCCGGTGTTGTATCGCGCCTGCGATCGTCTGGTGCGGGGCCGGGCGGTTGGGTGGACAGCGCTGGCTATCGCGTCTGCGCCTGCCGTAAGGGGGCACCGCAAAAGAATCTTCCAGAAAGGCAGGCCGCAGGCTTTTAGAGTTAATGGAGCGTTAAGCGGGGCGGCATCATAGTGTTATTTTGCCACTTACGAGTCGAGCCTTCATATGCAGTTAAAAGATATTCTCAGCAATGTCGTCGACCTCAGCATGTCGTCGGTCGACGTGAGTGTCACGACCGTCAACATTCTGTCCTACGGCCGCGGCATCCAGAGCGCCGCCACCTCGATGGCCGGTGCGATTGAGGAATTGTCCATTTCCATCGGCGAGATCGAGGACTCCGCGCAGCGATCGTCGCAATCTGCGCGTGAGTCCAGCCAATTGACCGGCGAGGGTCTCGACGGGCTGTCCAGCCTGCGCAACCAGATTCTGGAGACCCGCCAGACCTTCGGCGCCATCGCCGGCAAGACCGAGGAATTACGCGAGATCGTGTCCAATCTCGGCAAGGTGGTCGATCTGATCTCGAAGATCGCGGCGCAGACCAATCTGCTGGCACTCAATGCCACCATCGAGGCGGCGCGGGCCGGCGAACACGGCCGCGGCTTTGCCGTGGTGGCGGGCGAGGTGAAATCGCTGTCGCGCCAGACCAGCGACTCGACCGACGTCATCCGCAAGCAGATCGACACGCTCGGCTCCGCGTTCTCGCAGGTCATCGACTCGGTCACCAAGTCGCAGGACGCGGTCGATACGGTGGTGAGTCTGGCCGAGAATGTCGGCCAGCGCTTCGAGGGCATCAACCACAACGCAACCTCGATCTCCGACAAGGTGGCCGAGCTCGCCGATATCATTTCGCAGCAGAAGCTCGCGGTCGGGCAGTTGTCGCGGCACATGTCGGTGGTCAAGGACCAGAGCACCAACAACCTGGAAGCGGTCGAGCACCTCGCCGATCAGTCCGATCGCAGCGTGCAGCTCATCGAGAATTGGCGCGCTGAACTCGCCGCCAAGGATATCGAGAACAAGGTCATTTTCCTCGCCAAGGCCGACCACCTGATCTGGAAGAAGCGGTTGCTCGACATGGCGTTCGGACGCTCTGATCTGAAGGCATCGGAGCTGACCGACCATACCCTGTGCCGGCTCGGTAAGTGGTATTATAGCCCTGACAACCGCATGAGGAATCTGCCGTCCTTCGCGGCGATCGAAACGCCGCACAAGAAGGTGCATTATCATGGCATCGAGGCCGCCAAACATTTCGAGGCCCATCAGCTCGACGACGGCATGGCGCACTTCCACAAGCTCGAGGCGGCGTCGCAGGAGGTGCTGGAGGCGCTGAACGAACTGGCGCGTCAGACGCTGATGTAAGGAGCGGTGCCGGACCGGGCGCAAAGGTAGAAGCCTGCGTGCGCCAGGTCTCGTAGCTGCCCGGCATCGCGATCCGTTCAATTCCGGATTGTTGCGCTCGGGCATCGTGAGTTTGCTGACAAGGGTCGCCTGCGGCGGCCCTTTTTGCCGTTTGCCGTCATGGCGGTTTGCAGCGAAATGACGGATCCGCAAACAAAACCCCCGCCATTCGCGGCGGGGTTCAGGTGGCCATGGAGCAGGAGGAGACGTCAGGCAGGAATGCGGGCCTCGTCTTCGTGCGGTTCGCGCAGCACGTAGCCGCGGCCCCACACGGTCTCGATGAAATTGCGGCCTTCGGAAGCATTGGCGAGCTTCTTGCGCAGCTTGCAGATGAAGACGTCGATGATCTTCAGCTCGGGCTCGTCCATGCCGCCATAGAGGTGGTTGAGGAACATTTCCTTGGTCAGGGTGGTGCCCTTGCGGAGCGAGAGCAGCTCCAGCATCTGATATTCCTTGCCGGTCAGATGCACGCGCTGGCCACCGACCTCGACGGTCTTGGTGTCGAGATTGACGATCAGGTCGCCGGTCTGGATCACCGACTGGGCATGACCCTTGGAGCGGCGGACGATCGCATGAATGCGCGCCACCAGCTCGTCCTTGTGGAACGGCTTGGTCATGTAGTCGTCGGCGCCGACGCCGAGACCCTTGACCTTGTCCTCGATGCCGGCGAGGCCGGAGAGGATCAGAATGGGAGTCTTGATCTTGGAGACACGAAGCTGCTTGAGAACTTCATATCCGGACATGTCCGGCAGGTTCAGGTCGAGCAGAATGATGTCGTAGTCATAAAGCTTGCCGAGATCGATGCCTTCTTCGCCGAGATCCGTCGTGTAGACGTTGAAGCTCTCGGATTTGAGCATCAGCTCAATCGACTGCGCAGTGGCGCTGTCATCTTCTATCAGCAATACGCGCATGCCAGTCCCCTAATAGTCGCCGCGCAGGGCGTCAGGCCGGCCGCATCACTCGCGGCACTGAAACGCCTTTGAACAACTGATTCGAATCCTGACGACATATGGTTAACAAATGCTGATTCAGCCACGCAAGCTCTTTCGTGCAATTTTTGTCGAATCGCCGTAAGATGTTGCCGCGAAGCAGCTTTTTGTATCCGTCACCGTTCAGCCTTCACCTTAAGAGCCGGGCCTAACCGACTCCTGCGATTCGTACCTTCGTCCTGAAGGCCGAGCGCTCTCAGTTACCAAAGACAGTGACGCAATGATTAACGATGCGGGTAAACACAGGGTTAAGGGCATCGGTTCAGGGCCCCGAAACTTAAGGTTTTCGCAATGAAAGCGCTGGCCGAGCAGATCTCCGACATCGACGCCGTCAATATTTATGGCCGTGTTGTGGGAGTGCGCGGCCTGATGGTTGAGGTCGCGGGTCCCCTCCATGCGATGTCGGTCGGCGCGCGGATCGTGATCGAGACCGGTCATGGCCGCTTCATCCCTTGCGAGGTCATCGGCTTCTCCGGCAACAATGCGGTGGTGATGCCGTTCGCCGGTCTCGAAGGCGTGCGGCGTGGCTGCCGCGCGGTGATCGCCAACGCCGCCGGACAGGTCAGGCCGTCGTCCGCCTGGCTCGGCCGGGTCGTCAATGCGATGGGCGAGCCGATCGACGGCAAGGGTCCGCTGACGCAGGGCGCGGCGCCGATGCCGTACCGCAATTCGCCGCCGCCGGCCCATTCGCGCAAGCGGGTCGGCACTCCGCTCGATCTTGGCGTGCGCGCGCTCAACACGTTCCTGACCTGCTGCCGCGGCCAGCGCATGGGTATCTTCGCCGGCTCCGGCGTCGGCAAGTCGGTGCTGCTGTCGATGCTGGCGCGCAACGTCGATGCCGACGTCTCGGTGATCGGTCTGATCGGCGAGCGCGGCCGCGAGGTGCAGGAGTTCCTGCAGGACGATCTCGGCGAGGAGGGGCTCGCCCGCTCGGTGGTGGTGGTCGCGACCTCGGACGAGCCGGCTTTGATGCGCCGGCAGGCGGCCTATCTGACGCTCGCCATCGCGGAATATTTCCGCGACGAAGGCAAGGACATCATGTGCATGATGGACTCCGTGACGCGCTTCGCCATGGCCCAGCGCGAGATCGGCCTGTCCGCGGGCGAGCCGCCGACCGCGAAAGGCTATACGCCGACGGTGTTCACCGAACTTCCGAAGCTCCTGGAGCGGGCGGGGCCGGGGCTCGGGGAGGGCACCATCACTGGCATCTTCACCGTGCTGGTCGATGGCGACGACCATAACGAGCCGGTGGCGGACGCGGTGCGCGGCATTCTCGATGGTCACATCGTGATGGAGCGTTCGATCGCCGAGCGCGGTCGCTATCCCGCGATCAACGTGCTGAAGTCGGTGTCGCGCACCATGCCGCGTTCCGCCGATCCTGCCTTCCTGCCGGTGATCACCCGGGCGCGCCAGACCATGGCGACCTATGCCGACATGGAGGAGCTGATCCGGCTCGGCGCCTACCGGGCGGGCTCCAGCGTCGAGGTCGACGAGGCGATCCGCCTGCACGAGCCGCTGGAGGATTTCCTGCGTCAGGGCAAGGACGAAGCCACGAGTCTCGAGGCCGGCTACCTGCAGTTGCAGACAATCCTCGGTTCTGTGGAAACGGAACGCTAACTTTGTCAGGCCATGATCCGCGACGTCTGAACATTAAGCCGGCGGGGTCCTTGAGAGGGGGTCGGCATCGTCCCGCTTCAGTGTCGGGACTTCTGGGGAGTATGAGTCGATGAAGTCACGAGAAACGCTGATCCGTCTGAAGAAATTTCAGGTCGACGAGAAGCGCCGCAGGGTTGCCCAGATCGAGAGCATGATCGCGGATTTCCAGCGCATGTCGGTCGATCTGGAGCGTGAAATCCAGATCGAACAGGATCGCGCGGGCATTCAGGATCCGTCTCATTTCGCTTATCCGACCTATGCCAAGGCGGCGATCCAGCGCCGCGAGAATCTGACCCGTTCAGCCGATGAGCTGCGCGGGCAGCTCGAGGAAGCCAAGGCCGCGCTGGGCGAGGCGTTCGAGGAGCTCAAGAAGGTCGAACTGCTGGACGAGCGTGATCAGGCCCGCGAGCGGGCCGAGGAGAATGCGCGCGAGCAGGCCGATCTCGACAGCATCGGCCTGATGCGTTCGCGGATCGCGATGGCTTGAGCCCGCCGTCGCTCGCAGTCCGTAAAATGCGATGTATTCCAAACCCGGGCCGCAAGGTCCGGGCTTTTGGTTTGGGGCTGATCGCCGCAGCCTTTGCCAAATGTCGAGCCGGGCTGGCATAAATACCGTAAATACTGAAATACCATAAATATAGAGAGGGCCGGATCGGGGCATCCGGCTGCGCGGGAACTAGCCAGGGTTGGGGGTGGACATGACGGCACCGGCCGAGCTTGCCCGGTTGATGGCTTCGGTGGCGAAGCACGACCAGGCGGATTTCGAGCGTCTGTATGATGCGACGCGCGCAAGACTGTTCGGCGTTGTGCTGCGCGTGGTGCGCGATCAGGGGATCGCCGAGGATGTTCTGTGCGAGACCTATGTCCGCGTCTGGAACGAGGCCGGCCAGTTCGATCCGGGTCTGGGTTCGCCGATGGCCTGGATGGTTGCGATGGCGCGAAACAGCGCGCTCGATATCGTCCGCAAGCGCGGCGATGCACCGACCGCCGATCCGGATGCGGCGGATCTGGCGTCCGACACGCCGCCACCGCTGTCGCGCCGCGACATGACGGACGAGTTGCAGCAACTGCTGGAGTGCGTCAGCCGTCTGGACGCGGACCGGCAGAAGCTGGTGCTGCTCGCCTATTACAACGGCTGGAGCCGCGCGGAGCTTGCGGAGAAATTCGGCAAGTCGCTGACCCTTGTCAGGACGTGGCTGCGGCGCAGCGTGCTCGATATCGGCGGCTGCCTGGGGCTGGCGTGATGGCATATAGCGACGATCATATCGCGCTTGCCGCGGAATATGCGCTCGGCACGCTCGACACCGACGAGCGCGCTTTGGTGGAGACCATGATGATCGTCGATCCTGGCTTCAAGGCCATGGTCGGGGAATGGAGTTTCAGGCTCGCGCCGCTGCATCAGATGGGGGCGCCGGTCGAGCCGCCCGCCGGTGTCTGGGATCGGATCAAGGCCTCGGCGGATTTCTCGCGTGTGCCGCCGCGGGTGGCGCCGCCTGAAATGCCGACGCCGTCGCCCGGCCTTGCGCCTGCGCCCGCTCCGGAATCCGAACCGGAATCCGCGCCTGCGATTGCATCGGTCGCGGCATCCGATCCCGTGCCCTCCGTGCAGGACGATCAACCGGCTGCCATTCAAAGCGAGAACGGGAGGAGCACGCCGTCTTCCGATGCCGCCCGTGCCGAGGCGTTGGCGGCGATCGGATCCGCCGCGGAGCCGCCGGCGGAGCGTGCCGAGCCTGCCGCGCCGCACCGCGATGCGGTGTCTGCGGCAACAGGCGGCTACGGTTTTGGCCTGGCGATGACGGCGGTGGCAGCCGTGCTCGCGGCGCTGCTCGCGATGCAGCTCTATCGTCCCGACCTGTTGCCGGAGTCTTTGCGTGCCGAACCGCAGGTGCGGGTTGTCGAGGTGCCGGCCGCGCCGGCTCCGGCGTCCGCGCCATGGGTCGCGGTGTTGCAGCACAACGCTGCCGAGCCCGCTTTCATCCTGACGGTCGATCCGGCGAGCAAGAGCCTGACCGCGCGGCGGGTCGGCGCGGCTCCGGCGTCCGGCAAGAGCTACGAGTTGTGGATCGTGTCCGACAAATTGCCGCAGCCGCGCTCGCTCGGCGTGATCGCGGATAACGGTTTCAGCGGCAGCGGCGTGCTGGCCGATTACGACGCGCAGATGATCGGCGGCGCGGTCTTTGCGGTGACGCTGGAGCAGCAGGGCGGCTCGAACGGCGTGCCGACCGCGAACCCGATCTACGCCGGCAAGCTTGTCGAAAGCATCCCCGGCAAGGACGCGCGCTGAGTCTTGCGGTCGTCCCGGCGAAGGCAGGGACCCATCACCCCGGTCGATGTTTTTGAATCGACAGGTTCGGCAGTTTCCTTGAGAGGCCGGTGGTTATAGGTCCCGGCCTTCGCCGGGACGACCGCAATCGAGATGACGTCGACCCGGTATGGCCGATGCTTTGAAGCGATTGTTCTAAGGTGAAGAATTACGGGCGGCGAAAATCGCCTGCCTGCAGACAACAAAAAACGCCCGTTGGGGAGCGGGCGTTTTCTGTCCGGTCCATTGGGGGGTGGACCGTCGGGATATTCACGAGGCGACTTCGGGGGGCGGGGAAGAACCTCATGAATTCGTCAAAAGCATCGCGTCAGCGGATCGAGCGTCAGCGGATCACCTGTGTCTCCGAGCTCGAGATCATCATGGTCTTGCTGGCCTTCAGAACCGGTCCGTTCGCGCGCGCGGTCTGGGTCAGGCCTTCGTCATTCGCCAGATGCGCGGTGATGCCGAGGCTCGCCACACCGATGGCGGCGACAAGCGCAACGATCACGATCTTCAAATGGGTGGTGCGATCGGCGCTGTAGAACGAATGATTCATCCCGGCCTCCCTCACTGCAACGTCGTTGACCGTTTGTCTCGTCCGCGTATGTCGCGGTTCAAACTTACATACGAAAACGTGGTGGAGGGATTTTGGTTTCCTAGAGGTGGTCACAAACGAGTGAAAAGACGTGAGAGCTCGGGAGCTGAAAAATGAAAATTAAGATAGTCCAATAACTTACGAGATTGTCGGTTTTGGACATAATACGTTTGGCTGATCAGAAAACGCTAGGATGTGACAAAAAAGCCCATGCTTCGGAGGCCTGAATCCGCTGTCTCAGATGCTTCCGACCGTCTTCAGCTTGGCGCGGGGATGGATTTCCGCCTGCGACAGCACCGTGGTCTGGGACCGGAAGCGTTCCACCAGTGAACGCACGAACGGGCGGATGGTTGCCGAGGTTACCAGCACCGGCGCCTCGCCTTCGCGGGCGGCCTGCTCGAAGCGGTCGCGCACGGTGGTCATGAACTCGGACAGTTTCGAGGGCTGCATCGCGAGGCTGCGGTCGTCGCCGGTGCCGATCAGCGATTCCGCGAAGGCCTGCTCCCATTTCGCCGACAGCGCGATCAGCGGCAGGTAGCCGTTGATCGAGGTGTTCTGCGCGCAGATCTGGCGCGCCAGCCGGGCGCGGACGTGTTCGGCCAGCGTCGCCGGGTTGCGCGAGAAGGCGAGCGCGTCGGCGATGCCTTCGAGAATGGTGGAGAGATCGCGGATCGAGACGCGCTCGGCGAGCAGCAGTTGCAGCACGCGCTGGATGCCGGACACGGTGATCTGGCTCGGCACGATGTCCTTGACCAGTTCGCCCTGTTCCTTCGGCAGATCCTTGAGCAGCTTCTGCACCTCGCCATAGGACAACAGGTCGGACATGTTGTTCTTGAGCAGTTCGGTGAGATGGGTGGACAGCACGGTGGCGGCATCGACCACGGTGTAGCCCTTGAGCGAGGCCTCTTCCTTGAGCGAGGCGTCGACCCATGTCGCGGGCAGGCCGAAGGTCGGCTCGGTGGTGTGGGTGCCCGGAACCTCGACCTGGTGGCCGGACGGGTCCATCACCATGAACTGGTTGGCCCAGATCCGGCCGGTGCCGGCGTCGACTTCCTTGATCTTGATGATGTAGCTGTTGGACTCGAGCTGCACGTTGTCGAGAATCCGTACCGCCGGCATCACGAAGCCCATTTCGATCGCCAGCGAACGGCGCAGCGCCTTGATCTGGTCGGTGAGGCGGTCGTGACCGTCGGGACCGTTGACCAGCGGCAGCAGCGCGTAGCCGAGCTCGATCTTCAGATCGTCGATCTTGAGCGCGGAGGAGATCGGCTCGTCTTCCGCCGCGGCCGCCGCGGCTGCCGCGGCGGGTTCGGCGATGGCGCGGGCTTCCTCGGCCTTGGCCGCGTGATTGCGCTTGCGGGCATTCCAGGCCAGCGCGCCGGCGCCGCCGCCGAGCATCAGGAACGGCAGCATCGGAATGCCGGGCAGCAGCGCCAGCACCAGCATGACGCCCGACGACATGCCGAGCGCCTGCGGGTAGCCGGAGAACTGCTTCATCATCGCCTTGTCGGCGGCGCCGGTGACGCCGGCCTTCGACACCAGCAGGCCCGCCGCGGTCGAGACGATCAGCGCCGGCACCTGGGTGACGAGACCGTCGCCGACCGTGAGCAGGGTGTAGGTCTTGGCCGCGTCGGCGAAGCTCATGCTCTGCTGGCCGACGCCGATGATGATGCCGCCGATCACGTTGATGAACACGACGAGCAGGCCGGCGACGGCGTCGCCGCGCACGAATTTCGAGGCGCCGTCCATGGCGCCGAAGAAGCCGCTTTCGTCCTCGAGCTCCTTGCGCCGTTGCTTGGCGACCTTTTCGTCGATCAGGCCGGCCGACAGGTCGGCGTCGATCGCCATCTGCTTGCCCGGCATCGAGTCGAGGTGGAAGCGCGCCGCGACTTCGGCGATGCGGCCCGAACCCTTGGTGATGACCACGAAGTTCACGATCACCAGGATGGTGAACACGATGATGCCGATGACGAAATTGCCGCTCATCACGAAGTTGCCGAACGCTTCGATGACATGGCCGGCGGCGGCGGTGCCCTCGTGGCCGTGCGACAGAATGAGGCGGGTCGAGGCGAGATTGAGCGATAGCCGCAGCATGGTCGAGATCAGCAGCACGGTCGGAAACGCCGAGAATTCCAGCGGCGCCTGAATGAACAGGGCCGTCATCAGGATCAGCACCGACAGCGTGATCGAGATCGCCAGGAACAGGTCGAGCACGATCGGCGGCAGCGGCAGGATCAGCACCACCAGAATGGTGAGAACGCCGAACGCCAGCGCGAGATCGCCACGCTTGAGCATGGTGCCGATGTCGTTGAAGCTGGGCATACCGGAGAGCGCCGAATTCCGTCCTGCCGCCGTCACATCAGTCATCGTCGCCGCTTCCCCGCGCGTGTGCCGCCGTCTGGCCCCAAAGGTTTTCGCGGCGGCCGAGGGGCCGCCGGTCGAGACGTGACTCACCGCGCTTGCGTCCACGGGAGGCTCCCGTTCCGGCACGATTGATGATGACACTCGACTTCACCCGGCAATTTTTGCCCGGTGTATGGTTAGCAAACGGTTAACGCCGCCCCGTAACGGTATTCCAGCCCGCCGCCGGCCACCGTTCCGGGCCGAATTCCGACCGGCCGCCCCGTGACGTCCGGAGGCTTGACCCGCCGGGCTGGGCCGGGGAAGTTGCCGCCGTGTCGCGCTCCTCCTCAGATTCGCCGCCCGCCGTCTTCCGCCCGGATTCCGCCGCGGCGTTCGTCCGGCTTGGCCTCGCTTTGCTGATCGGCTCGTTCGGCAGCGTCGGCATGTGGTCCTTCGTCGTGGTGCTGCCGACGGTTCAGGCCGAATTCGGCGCCACCCGCGCGGCGGTGTCGCTGGTCTACACCTGCGCGATGGTCGGTTTCGGCATCGGCGGCGTGCTGATGGGCCGGATCTCGGACCAGGGCGGCATCGTCCGGGCGGTCGGGCTCGGAACCATCGTGATGGCGGGCGGCTATATCGGCGCCGGCTATGCGACCACGCTCTGGCAGCTCGACCTCATGCACATCGCCATCGGGATCGGCGCGGCGGCGAATTTCGGCCCGCTGATGACCGCGGTTTCGCACTGGTTCGAGCGTTATCGCGGCGTGGCGGTGAGCGTGGTCGCGAGCGGCAACTACATCGCTGGCACGTTCTGGCCGACGCTGATCGAGCGCGGCACGGTCTATGCCGGCTGGCGCGCCACCCATATCGCGATCGGCGTGAGCTGCGCGGTGGCGATGTTCGCCGGGTTGTGGGTGCTGCGCCGCAGGATCGGCGAGGACCGCGTCCAGTCCCATGATAATGCGCCGCCGCCCATGGTCGATCTGCGCATGAGCAACAATGCGCTGACCGCGCTGCTCGCCGTCGCCTCGATCGCCTGTTGCGTGGCGATGGCGATGCCGCAGGTTCATATCGTCGCCTATTGCGGCGAACTCGGTTACGGCGTCACGCGCGGCGCCGAGATGCTGTCCTTGATGCTGGCCTGCGGAATCATCAGCCGGATCGGCTCGGGCTTTCTCGCCGACCGGATCGGCGGCTTGCGCACGCTGCTGGTCGGCTCGATCGCGCAAGGCGTAGCACTGCTGTTCTATGTGTTCTTCGACAGCCTCGTCTCGCTCTATCTGATCTCGGCGATGTTCGGTCTGTTCCAGGGCGGCATCGTGCCGAGCTATACCATCATCGTGCGCGAATCCATGCCGGCGCACGATGCCGGCGCGCGCGTCGGCTTGATCATCGGAGCGTCGGTGCTCGGCATGTCGCTCGGCGGCTGGCTGTCGGGCCTGATCTTCGACGGCACCGGCTCCTACGCCGCCGCTTTCCTCAACGGCCTTGCCTGGAATGCGCTCAATGTGGGGATCATCCTTACACTGCTGCTGCGCGGACGCCCGCGCCTCGTGGCGGCGCGGGCCTGATCCTTCGTTGAATTACGGTCACGCGAGCGCCGTCGCGACCACCGGCAACAGTTCGGAATGCTCGATGGCCGAGCCGACCAGATAGGCGAAGCCGAGCAAAGCGAGGAAGCCGAGGAAGAACAGCACGAACAGGATCATCGAAATCCGCTTGGCCATCGCCGAGATGTTGGTCAGGCCGAGACCGCCGGCAATCAGCGAAATAATCAGAAAAAGAACGGCCCAGCGAAACATGACATCCTCCGTGGTGGCGGAGTCTGCAACGCGATGATCCGGGCAGAAGTTCCCGATGCCGCGGATGAGAGCGTCAGTCCGCTACGAATTCCGTCGCACCTGTTTCCACAATGCCGCCGCGGCCGGTGACAGGCGCTTTTCGTTCAGGCATGCCAATCCGACCCGGCGGATCGTGCGAGGCTTGAGGCTGCGGAACACCACGCCCTCGAATTTTTCCGGCACCGCGGATGAGGCGATGACGGACACGCCTTGTCCGCGCGCGACGAACTCGAAGATCGAGGTCAATTGCGAAAGCTCATGCGTCACACGCGGTTCGATGCCTGCCCGGGCGAATGTTTTCGAAACGAAACCGCCCGAGCCCGCCTGCGTCAGAATGAAGGGATAGCGCGCCAGGTCGCGCAGGCTGACCGCTTGCGCGGCGGCGAGTTCGTGTTTCGCCGGCAGAACGGCGACGAGTTCGTCGGTCGCCAGCACCTGCGTATCGAAACGTTCGTTCGGCAGAATGATGATGCCGATCTCGATTTTGCGGTCCAGCAGGGCCTGTTCGATATTGAGGTCCGTCCGCTCGATGACGAAGACCTCGACGCCGGGATAGCGCTTGTGAAAGACATCCAGGATCGGTGGCAGCAGCTTGAGGGATGCGGTGAGTCCGAGCGATCCCAGCCGCAGCACGCCGGTTTCCAGCCGGGCTTCCGCATGCGCCATCGTCTGAATGAGTTTCAACGATGCGAACATATCGCGGACGTGGGGCAGGATCAGGCGGCCCGCGTAAGTCAGTTCGACGCCCGGTGCGTTACGGTCGATGATCGGTGCGCCGAGATTGGTCTCCAGTGCTTTCAAGGCATGGCTGGTCGCTGACGGCGACATTCCGAGAGCATGGCCGGCGCTGGCGATGCCGTCCGCCTTGTCCAGTTCAAGCAGGAGTTTGAGTTGCTTAAGGGTCGGAAGGTCGCCGGGCAAGGTCGCCCCCGTATTGAAATTGATTTCAATTGTAGGTGCATGAATTGAAGTCATAGGATTGACGTTGAGATAAGTCAAACCGCGGGTCTGCGGTCCGCCTCGTGCGATGTGCGCCAGAGACGGATCGGCATTCATTCGCTTTTGCGACGAGTGGCTGCGTCGCCCGCGTTGAAAGGAGGCTGATCCGTCCGTGTCGGGACGTTCTGAGACCACGACATCGTCCAAACCGAGCGAAATATGTTTGCAGGGAAGGAAACATGACAAATCCAGAGCAGAAGACGAAAGAGACGGCGTCGACATCGCGCAGAAAATTTCTGCAGGCCGGCACGGCGACGGTCGGCGCATTGGCGGCAACCGCCATCACCTCCGTGCATGGCGCTGATGCCGCTCCGGCAGCAGGCGATCCCAATGGACCTCCGAATATTCCCGAATGGATGAAGCAGCCCGGCGCGGATGTCGGCAGCCAGACCTATGGCACGCCATCGCCGTTCGAGAAAAAGGTCGTCCGCAACGTTCCCAAGAATCTGAAACAATACACATCGGCTTCCAGTCGCACGCCGTTGCAGGAGCTCGACGGCATCATCACACCGAACGGTGTGTTCTACGAACGCCACCACGGCGGCATTCCCGAGATCGATCCGGCGCAGCATCGCCTGATGATCCACGGCCTCGTCGAGAAGCCGACCGTCTTCAGCATGGACGACATCCGTCGCTATCCGTCCGAGTCGCGCATTCACTTCCTCGAATGCTCGGGAAATCCGGGCTTTGAGGCGATCTACAGCAAGACGGCGTCCGATCTCGTTGGCCTCGTGAGTTGTGCCGAGTGGACCGGCGTTCCGCTCAAGACGGTGCTCAAGGATGTCGGCCTGAAGCCGGACGCCAAGTGGATCATCGCCGAAGGCGCGGATGCGGCGGCGCTGACCCGCAGCATTCCGATCGAGAAATGCCTCGACGATGCGATGCTGGTCTACAGCCAGAACGGCGAGCGTCTGCGTCCGGCGCAGGGTTATCCGCTGCGTGTGCTCCTGCCGGGCTTTGAAGGCAATATGAGCGTGAAGTGGGTGCGCCGTCTGCACGTCTCCGACGTGCCGGCCTATTCGCGCGAGGAAACGTCCAAATATACCGACTCGATGCCGGACGGCACCGCGCGGCAGTTCACATTCTATATGGAAGCCAAGTCGATCATCACGCGTCCTTCGGGCACGCAAAAGATCGAGAAGGGCTTCAACGAGATCACCGGCATCGCGTGGAGTGGGCACGGCAAGATCGCGCGGGTCGATGTTTCAACAGACAACGGCAAGACCTGGCAATCAGCGAAACTGCAGAATCCGGTGCTGACCAAGGCGCTGACCCGCTTCAGATTTCCATGGATCTGGGATGGCCAGCCGACCGTCATACTCAGCCGGGCAACGGACGAGACCGGCTATGTGCAGCCGAGCTTCGCCGATCTGAAAGCCGTGCGCGGATTGAAATCATTCTACCATAATAATGCGATGCAGCCCTGGCAGATCGCGGAAAGCGGGGAGGTCAGCAATGCAAACGTCAAGGCTTAAGCTCATCGCCGCCGTTGCCCTCATGTTCGGCGCAGGCTCCGCCGGATATGCGGAGCCCCAGACAACATTCGGGTTCGGCCGCCCTGCGACGAACGCCGAGATCGCAGCCTGGAATATCGACGTGGATCGCGACGGCAAGGGCCTGCCTGCCGGCAAGGGAAGCGTTCAGCAGGGCCGCGAGGTCTTCAATGCGCAATGCGCCTCGTGTCATGGCGAAAAGGGCGAGGGGGGCCTTGGCGATCGTCTTGTCGGCGGGCAGGGAACGCTGGCGACGCCGAAGCCGATCAAAACCGTGGGCAGCTTCTGGCCTTATGCGCCGACGCTGTTTGACTACATTCGCCGGGCCATGCCGCTGAACGCTCCGCAGTCGCTGACAAATGACGAAGTCTATGCGGTGTCGGCGTACGTCCTGAACCTGAACGGCCTCGTGCCCGAGACCGCAACGCTCGATGCCAAATCGCTGGCGGAGATCAAGATGCCGAACCGCAATGGATTCGTTCAGGATCCGCGCCCCGATGTGCATGTCAAAGTGTGCATGACAAAGTGCTAGCGCAGAGATAGCGAGGGGTGGCCCGATCACGAATGATCGGGCCACCTTTTTTTGTCGAGCGTGCTGGTCAATGCCATCCGGCTTCGAAGAGGACAGCGCGATCGCGGGCGGTTGCCTCAGACGCGCAGCGCGCGCTTTTGCCGGATCGAACCCGCGCGGTCGTCATTGCAGGCCTGCAGGCTCGGCGAGGGATGATGCTCCAGTTCGCCAGGTTCGCGGTGGTTCAGCAGGTCGCTCAAAAGCTCCGGCCTGTGAAACAGGAATCCCTGGCCGATGCGCAGATGGGTCTGGCCGATCAGATAATCATTCTCATCCGCCGTTTCGATGCCTTCGGCGACGACGGAGATTCCCAGTGCCGCGCCGAGCGATTCGATGGCGCGAAGAATGCTCTGGCTGCGCGGGCGCTGCTGGATGGACGAGATCAGCGACCGATCGATCTTTAATTCATCGACCGTCAGCTCCGCCAGTTTGGCGAGGGATGAATATCCCGTGCCGAAATCGTCGATGGAGATGGCGACGCCCGCCTCGCGCAACATCGGCAGGACATGGGTCTGGAACGGTCCGGTTGTGGCGAAGGACTCTTCGGTCAACTCCAGAATGAAACGTCCGGCCCGGCCCGCGTCGCTCAGATGCTGCACCAGTTTGTGCATGAACGGCGTTTTCATCGACTGGGCGGCGGAGATATTGATGCTGTATTTGACGTCGGTGCCGAAGCGGCGATCGAGTCCGGGCATTTGTTTGATCAACTCGTCGACCATGACATTGGTGATGCTGTCGAGCAGACCAAGTTCGCTGGCGAGGGGCAGGAATTCCGCAGGGCTGCGCGTTACGCCCGATCCGTCGATCCAGCGCACGAGAGTCTCAAACCCCATGATGGTTCGGCTGCAGATATCGACCTTCTGCTGAAGTGCGCAATGAAACTCCCGCTTGGTCAGGCTGGTCCGCAGGCGATGCTCTAGCGACAGCTTGTCCGCGGCTTCCCGCCCCAGCGCCTGATTGAAAAATGCGATACCGCCCTTGGCGGAGGTCTTGGCCCGGTACATCGCCATGTCTGCGTGGCGCCTGAGCGTATCGTAGTCGCGGCCATGCGCCGGATAGAATGCGACCCCGATCGAGGCCGATGTGCGAATCTCGACGCCCTCGATCTTGAAAGGCCGTTTGAGTCTGTTGCGCAGGCGGCTGATCAGGGCGGATGCATCCGATCGCTTTTCAATCGGGTTGAGCACGATGACGAATTCGTCGCCGCTGATCCGCCCGAAAATATCTGTGGCTCTGATCTCGGATTTGATCCGCTGCGCGATGCCCCGAAGCAGCGCATCGCCGATGGCGTGACCGTGCAGGTCGTTGACCCGCTTGAAATCGTCGAGATCGATAAAGGCGCAGGCGGCTTTGGTGCTCTTGCCGGCGATCAGGTTGTCGACCAGTTCCTGAACGTAGGTGCGGTTCGGCAGGCCGGTCAGTTGATCGTGGTTGGCGCGGAACTGGAATGCTTCCTGGCTGGCTCTGAGCTGCTCGGTCAGATGCTGCAGCCGGTAGCTTTCCGCCTCGGTCTGGTTGGCGCGTTTCGCCGCCAAAGCGTGCGATGCCAGCAGCGAGAATTTCCGTGCCAGCGAAACATGGGTGCGGTCGAACCCGGGCTGCTGCGGATCGCGCAGCAACATCATCAGGCCGCGCCGGTTGCGTACGCCGAGCGGCAGGTACAGCGCGGGCTGCGCTTCGGAGAAGCCGATGCCCAGATCGCCGGGCCATTCGCTCACTGCGGCATCCGAGACCGTGGTGACGATTCGCCCTGACAGCGCCTTGCTGAACAGCTTTCCGATCTTCCAGCCCGATCCCACGATGGAAGGATGGCTGGATGCCACGCATTCGAGGGTATCGTCGCTGCTTTCGGTCAGCACGATGGCGCACGAATACTCAAAAACCGGCATCAGGGCGGAAAACACCCCGGCGAACGGATCGTGGTCGCCGTCCACGCAAAGCACGGCGTCGAGAGCGGTCAGCAGCAAATTGGCGTGCGTGGTCTCGGTGCGCAGGATATCGATTTCCCTGCGCATTTCGACGAGAGTTTCACGTAGCTCCTCTGAGCCTTCCATCACCGCAGCCCGTTATTTCCCAAAGGCAATGGCTGAAATCATCAGATTTCCGTGGGCATTGCGGTTGAGAATGGCGCCCTGTTCGCCGAACGTGAAGCAGCCGAGGAAAGGCATTCCGCCGAAGCTGCTGCTCACGGCCTGCGAGACTTTCGGCATGCTGTCGCCGACCGCCAGCATGCAACCGGCGCAATAGACCACCAGTCCGCCGGCGAGGTTTGAAAGCCCGCCGGAGAGCGTCGCTGCGGCTGCCGAAGCGACCTTTCCGGCGCGATCGACAAGGCGCGCGCGCTCGCCCCGCATGCTGTAGAGCCGGGTCCCTTCCTCGATGTCGGCGAAGGTGGACAGTACGCCGTTGTCGAGAATCTTCTCCGGATGAACCAGCAGATAGTGGGTGATGCCCTCGATCTTGCCGGCATCGACGCCCAGGGGATGCATTGTGGTGTCGATCAGGATGTTGCCGCCGGCCTTGACCTTTTCCGAGAGCGATCCGCCGATCCACTGATTGTAGACTTCGGCCGCCGGCCTGCCGTCGATCTCCACGATCTGTCGGCCGCATGATTTGGTGACGATGCCGCTGGTGCCGACGGAATCGTACACCACGCGCGTGACGATGCCGCTCTCTCCGCTCGGCTCGTATCCGCCCTGGAACATGAAGCCGATGCCTCCAGAGGAGAACAGGACGCCGACGACAAGTCCGTCCTGCATCACGCCATCCTGGTTGATCTGCCGCCACTTGCCGGCGACCTCATTGTCTGCGGAGCTGCCGCCGATGATCGGACAGCGATCCCCGACGACGCGCCGCAAACCTTCGATGACCGATTCCTCCTGGCCGGGGGTCTGGTAGATCCAGATCAGTTCCGGCAATTCACCCGGGCAGCCGGCATTGTCGAGCGCGGCGTGAAGCGCCCGCTCGGCGCAATCCGCCACGTTTCCTTCAAGGCGAATGCTCGCGGTGCCGTAATCGCCGTCGGAATCCTCGATCAACAGAAGGCCGATCGAGCCTGCGCCGCCGAGTCCGGTTTCGGTCATGATGCCGGCGCAGGACGTGCCGCCGAGAATCGCGGAGTCTGAAAAATTGCCGCGAAGAAAATCGAGGATCGCGCTGTCGTCGTGATCGCAGTCGTAAAACGCGCAGACGAGATTTGGCGTGATCGCAGCGCTATCGATGGCCGTTTGCAATTCCGACAACGCACTGGGAGTCGAATGGCCCGATGCCGCGAACGATTTGACCAAAACCATAATATGCCACCTCCAAAAACCGCTTTTGAAGGTGGCAGTCGGTGAATGTACATAGGGTTAAAACCCGTATGTTCGGGTGTTCATCCTAAAGGAATGATGAGCATAAGAGCTCCAATCGGCCGCACGCCGATAACGGTGACTACCATGGTAGTTGTGACGGTATCTAGCTACGTGCAGAGTGGGTAGGCGACGAACTGAAGTTTGCTTGCGGCAGGAAAGTTGAGACGGAAAGCTGAAACAGAAAATCCAGGCAAAAGTCCGCGGTAGAAAATCCGAGGCAGAAAAATCCTTCCCGTCCGCTTTGAAAAACCGGGGTGCATGGAGCACCCCGGCTGACTTCGTGGTTTGGTGGATCGCAAGATCACGGCGGTGCGTGATGTCGGCGCCGCGCCGCGGGGCTTGAATCGATCCGGCGGGCCGGCCCCGGAGTGATCTCGGGCCGGTCGCATGTGCCGCGTTTACGCGCGGCCGGCGAAGATGTCTTTCTTCACCACCGCATGGACACCCCAGTTGCCGTCGACCACCTGGGTGATGCCGAAATCGACCGCAATCGACATCAGCGAGATCGACTCGTCCTCCGTCAGACCCTTGGTGGTCATCAGGAAGTGACGCATCTTGTGGAATGCGTCGCGCAGGGCGCGATCGACCGAGCTCTTCTTGTAGATGTCGGTTTGAGCCGCGGAGCCCAGTTCGGCGAGGTAGTTGGCATAGCTGAAGCCATGCACCAGCCACTCGTCCTGGGTTTCGAGCATCGGATAGTCGAGCTGTTCGAGCGGCGTGCCTCCCAGATCCTTCTTCTTGTGAAGAATGAACTGGAACGTGCCGGTCAGCGAACATTCGATCGCCGTGCCGCACAGTTCGCTATCGCCCTGCGAGGCGTGGGGGTCGCCGACGGAGAGCAGCGCTCCCTCGACCGCGACCGGGTAGAACATGGTCGCGCCCTTGCCGATGCGCCAGTTGTCGATGTTGCCGCCGGTATAGCTCGGCGGAATGGTATCGACGAGATCGGCTTCCTTCGGCGCGACGCCGAGTGTTCCGAAATGCGGGCGGATCGGCATGCGCACGCCTTTCAGGAAGTCGTAGTTGCGTTTGGTCTTGGAGTGATCGACCGGAACGCCGGGGTAGTCGATCGTCTTGTGCACCACGCCGAACGGGTCGGTCTGGGGCACCCACTCGAAGCTGTGCGCCGCCTGGGCCCAGTTGCGCACGCCGGTCGCGTCGACCTCATAGATCGTCACGACCTCGCGCTTCTTTCCTCCCAGCAGATCGTTGTACTGGAAGCCCCAGTTCGCGGCGGCATTGCTGCCGAACGCCTTGCCCTTGAATTCGGGATTCTGCGAGGGGCGGAACGCGCAATCGACGATGCGTACTTCGAGGATGTCGCCGGGCTGTGCGTCGCGCACATACACCGGGCCGGTCATGATATGCACGCCCATGCCTTCACCGGCGCCGCGGCCGTGAATCGAGGCGTCCATCGGGCCGGCGCCGCGCCGGTCAACGTTCTTCTTATCCTTGGTCCAGTGGAAGACGCTTTCCGCACCCGGATCGTTTTTGATCATACGATCGTAATCGTCGTAAGCGTGGTGCGTCAGCGACTCGATGGTGACGAAGTCGCCCGAATCGACTTCGACTTTCGGCTTCAGAGATTTGCTGAAATAGCCCCAGTGCACCGTATCGGCCGTTGCCGGCAGATAATAATGCTTCGGGCCGTTGACGCTGCGTGCCTTGGCGGTTTGGGCCAAAGCGGGGGTGACAAGAGAAAGTCCGCCCGATGTCATCGCAGCGGCGGCGCCGGTCGCGGCGAAACTGCTTTTGAGAAATGAACGTCGTTCGGAATTCAGTTCGGCTTTAAATTTCGCATGGTGTTCGTGAAAGTCGGGGCAGTTACGATCGTCGCCCATACACATTGGATATTCCCTCCTGCCTTTTTAAGCCCCGTTGGTCGGGGTAAAAAAATTTTAGAAGGGCTTTGGAACTCGGCAACCGAATTACGCGGCAGCGTTTGGCTCGGCGTCCCGTCGCCGGCGACTTTGAATTTCGCTTGCGCGCGGGTTTTCTCTCACTTGCGCAACCGCTTAGCATCAGTGTGCAAACGCGGGGGAAGCGCCGCGAGCGCCGGTGGTGCGCTTACGCTCAAGAGTTTTGGCGTCTGTGATCAAGTCGGCGTGATAGGACCGCGATGCGTGTCCATCGGGCGCGTTTGGAATGGTTATGTATGATTTGTTTCGTCATGTCCATTCGCAGACATCGCGCGGATTGCTGCATTTGCAACGAACGCTCGACGGCTTCAATCGTGATTGATGCGAGACAATAATATTGGAATGCACAATGCCACGAACGGACGCAAAACGGACGGCGTACGAAACTGCACCGGAAGCGGTACGCCGGCTGTCGCACGTCCGCGCCGGCATGAACAAACGTCGGAAAACGACGCAAGATGTCTCGGAGTACCGCTGCTGCGACTCGGCGCATTGATTGCTGGAATACAACGGCACGTGGCGCTGACACATCGTGGGCCAGGCGGAATGTGCAAGCGCGAATCGGTCGGGCGTCTGGCAGCCGTAAGGATCGTCCGATGCCGCGACCGGCCGCCGCGCGCAGATCCGCTTGCTGTCCTCATCCATGATTTCTCATGGATGAATGCCAGATTCTGGAGAAAGCTCGCATTGCGGCAGGGTTTCATCGGCTGACCTTCGCTTTATCGCGGAAAGATCGCGGCCGATCGGGGGAACATGTCGGCGCCGGATGTCTTGACCTCGCGTGACGCCATAGGCCGAACACGGGCCGAAGACGGGAGCGATGCCATGACCGAGACCTACGATCCGCAACGCAGTCAGGACAGGCCGACGGAGGACGATATCGCGCAGGCTGAGCTCGGCGGCGTGAAGGGCAGTCCGAAGCTTCCTCCGGCGCCGCTGACGAAGCAGGAAGCGGAGCAGATGCTGCCCAACGACGAACCGGGACATGTTGCCTGAGGAGGTTTGATGTACCGGCATCTTCATCGGCATATCGACCGGCTCTATCGTCAGATGGACGGGCTTCAGCAGATTTCGTTTTGCTCGCTCACCGCGGTTTTCTTCGCAGCCGTGCTGACCGGCGGTCTGAAAGTGATCATCGGGTAGATTTGCGCGGCAGTTTGCTTGACTGCGGCCGTGACTCGCGGAGGCGAGGACGTCGGGACGGCAATTTTCGATTTACCCGGATGCTGCGCCGTGCGGGCATGATGCATCTGGTGTGTCAGTCAGCGATCGGGCCGTCATATTCCGCCCAGCAGTCGGGCGTCTCGTAGACCCTGACGCTGCAGAGTGTCCGCAGCCGGGGCTTGGTTCTGTCCCAGATCCAGACGGCGATATTTTCGGCCGTAGGATTCTCCAATCCCGCCACATCGTTCAGACAATAATGATCGAGCTGCTTGAGAAGCGGCCCGAACGCATCTTCGATGTCGAAGAAATCGACGACGAATCCGGTATGCGGATCGACCGGCCCGCTCAGCGCCAATTCGATCCGGTAGGAATGGCCGTGCATCCGATGACAGCGATGGGTCGGCGGAACATTGGGAAGCCGGTGCGCAGCTTCAAATCTGAATGCCTGGGATATTTTCATCGGATACCGAAGTACTTTGGAGCGTGATGTTTGGTGGGCCCGGCAGGACTCGAACCTGCAACCAGACCGTTATGAGCGGTCGGCTCTAACCATTGAGCTACAGGCCCACGAGAGGTCATCGCGCGTCAGAGGGCCGCCATTCCTTACAATGTCGTTGTCCGCGGAGCAATCATCCCGTTGGGGTGCGGGCCGACGCCGATGCGGCTCAATCGTGCGAAATGTGGTGCTTGCGGATGCGGCGCACCGTGGCCCAGATCGCCAGCGCGGCGACCGGGATGAAGGCGGCGATCATGTAGCCCGGATCGACGTGGACGTAGCCGGTCTCGTGGATCGCCTTGGCGACATAGCCGAACAGGCTGACCACATAATAGGTGATCGCCGCGACCGACAGGCCTTCCACCGTGGTCTGCAATCTGAGCTGCATCCGCGTGCGCTCGTTCATCGATTTCAGGAGTTCCTGGTTCTGTTTTTCCAGTTCGACGTTGACGCGGGTACGCAACAGGTCGGCGGCGCGCGTGAGCTTCAATGACAGCTCGCTCTGCCGCGTCTCGGTGGTGACGCAGGTGCGGATCGCGGGCGCCATCCGCCGCGCGAGGAACGAGGTCCAGGTCGGCAGCCCGCCCATCTTGCGCTCGCCGATAGTGGCGAGGCGCTGGTGGATGATCTCGTCATAGGCCCGCGTTGCGCCGAAGCGGAACACGCTCGCGGCGGCGCCGGCTTCGAGGTCGGCGGCGAGCCCGACGAGCTCGTCGAGAAGCTGGCGGTTGCTGCCGAGATCGGTCGCCTCGCGCATCCTCTGCGTCACCTCGGTGAGCTTGTGCTCGATCTTGTTGATCGAAGGCGCAAGTCGCTGCGCTTCGGGCAGGCCAAGCAGCGCCAGCGTGCGGTAGGTCTCGATCTCGATCACGCGCTGCACCAGCGCGCCGGCGCGATCGCTCGCCAGCCCGTTGTCGGTGATGAGAATGCGCACGAAGCCTGACGGATCGAGCCGAAAATCGGTGGCGTAGGATGCGGTGCCGTCGGAGTTCTCGGCGCTCGCCAGACTGGCGCGATCGAAAATCTCTTCGACCGGAAGGTGGTTCGGATTCGCCCGCAGGATGTGCAGGTCGATCGCGACCAGCAACGGGCCGGGTTGGGGAATGGCGCGGGTCTGCGGCTCGAGCACCGCGACGCTCGGGCTGAACGGTGGGTCGCTGACCGCGGACGGCATTTCCCAGGTGTAGGTGGTGAATTCGGAATGCTGCTCCCAGCGCAGCACCGTGGAGCCGAGCGTGACGCGGTAATGCCGTTCCGAGGGCAGCGGCCCCTGAAGGCCGCGTGTCGTGCAGAAGGCGAAAAGGTTCACTCGGTCGGTCTGCGCGGCGGCCTCATCGGTCTGGAAGGCGAAATGCAGGATGCGGCGCGGGACAGTCAGCGCGGTGAACGGGCGGGCATGCAGTTCGTTGAGGATCGATGCGCGCAGCCGGTGCTGCACCAGCGGAGACATTGTCGCCGGCTCAGCGGACGGGAGGGCTGTTGTCAGGTCGTTGCTCAACGCTCTTTACCTTCATCGCCGCGCGCGGCCCGTGCGGCATCGCCGGACGTCATCTGATCATGGGGCGCCGGTCCTCGATGCCGCCGTGGCGGCCGCCGCCCCGGGAACATCATCTATCACGGCCATGCCCGGGATTGATGAATTTTTCAGGATAGGGTTACGGCCGCCGGGCCTTTTGATGCGCCTTGGTTGCCCATTTCGCGGGCAGTCAGCGCGGTTCGCGATACCCCGAGGGCGATCACAGCCGCTGGCACAATTCATGGAGCGCATTGCGCAGCCATTTGTGGCCGGGATCGCCGTCGACCGACTGGTGCCACATGAAATAGATCGGGATGTGAGGGAAATCGAGCGGCGTCTTCAGTACCTTGGTGCGGAAGAAGTCGGCATACACCAGCGCCATGCGCTTGGGCAGCGTGCAGATGAAATTGGTCTTCTGCACGATCAGCGGCATCGACAGAAAGTGCGGCACCTGCAGCGCGATGTTGCGGGTGAGGCCGTGCGCTTTCAGCACCGTATCCACCACCGGCTTGTCCTGGGTCAGCATGACGTGCGGCACAGTGATGAAATCGTCGAGACTGAGATGGTCGCCGATGGTCGGGTGATCCTGCCGCACCATCGAGACCAGATGTTCGTCCATTGCGTGGACATGGTGGAATTCGTCGCCGCGAATCCGGAAGTAGTCCATCGCCAGATCGATCGCGCCCTCGCGCAATTCGGCCTGAATGAAACGGCCGAGTTCGGGCCGGATCTGCACCTTGATGTTGGGCGCCACCTGCGCCAGCCAGTCGACGAAGCGCGGCATGATCACCGCCTCGCCATAGTCGCTGATGGCGATGGTGAATTTCCGCGTCGCGCTGCCGAATTCAAAGGCGCCCTGTTCGCGCAGGCCGTTCTGGATCAGGTCGAGCGCCTGCCGCACCGGCCCGGCGATCTGCTTGGCGCGGGGTGTCGGCATCATGCCCTGCGCGGTGCGGATGAAAAGCTGATCGTCGAGCGCGGCGCGCAGCCGCGCCAGCGCGTTGCTCATCGCCGGCTGGCTCATGTGCAGCTTGGCGGAGGCGCGTGTCAGGCTGCGCTCGCTGAGAATGGTGTCGAACACCGTCAGCAGATTGAGATCGATCGTCCGCAGGTTCATGCCGAAGTCACCCTTGCTTCCGCTACTCTCGCCGTATTTTCCGATTTGATATCGATCGGATGATTGGAATGATCGCTTTTATTCATCAAACTGAAATGACATGCTTCGCTGCAACATCATTATATTCAATAAATCTCATTCTAATAATCCATTTGTGTGTTGTGGAGCGCCTTCCTAGGCTGAAACCGTTCCGTAGCGTTGGCGAAGACCGACGCACGGGGAGGAACAAGCAGAGGGCGCGCCGGGGATGTCAGTCAGTTTGCCGCAAACCGATTTGATCCTGGGTGTGGTCGGCGCGGGCGCGATGGGCCGCGGCATCGCCCAGGTCGCCGCGATCGGCGGCATGACGGTGCTGTTGTTCGACAGCCGGCCCGAGGCGGCCGCCGAGGCGCGGCAATATGTCGAGAAGATGCTGGCGCGCGCGGTGGAGAAAAACACGCTCTCCGCGCCCGATGCGCAGGCCGCCATCGGCCGCATTCGCCCGATCGCGAATCTCGCCGAGCTCGCCGCCTGTCATCTCGTGATCGAGGCGGTGGTCGAAAACCTCAAGGTCAAACAGGAGATGTTCGCCGAGCTGGAGGACATCGTCTCGGACGACTGCATCATCGCCAGCAACACGTCTTCGCTGTCGATCACCACCATCGCCGCGCGTGCGCGCCGGCCGCAGCGTATCGCCGGCTTCCACTTCTTCAATCCGGTGCCGCTGATGAGGCTGGTCGAGGTGATCGACGGCCTGCTGACCTTGCCGGCGGTCGGTGACGCGCTGATGGATGTCGGCCGCCGCATGGGCCGCGAGCCGGTCCGGGTGAAGGATGCGCCGGGCTTTCTGGTCAATCAGGTCGGGCGCGCTTACACGCTGGAGGCCGCGCACCTCGTTTCCGAAGGCATCGCGAGCTTTGCCGATGTCGACGCGGTGATGCGCGATATGGTCGGTTTCCGCATGGGGCCGTTCGAATTGCTCGATCTGGTCGGGCTCGACGTCAATCATCCGGCCACCGAAGCGATCTATCGCCAGTTCTACGAGGAGCCGCGCTATCGGCCCTCGGTGCTGATGCAGGGGCATCTCGATGCCGGTCTGCTCGGCAGCAAGAGCAAGCGCGGCTTCTATATCTATGATGGCGCCAAGGCGGCGCCGGTGGCCGAAGCGCCCGCGCCGACGGAGTGTCCCTATCCGGTGTGGGTCAGCCGCGCCGAGGCCGAAACGGCCGCGCGCCTGCTGGCCTTGCTGGACGGGCTTGGCGTGACGGTGGAAGGCGGCGAGCGGCCGTCTGCGAACGCGCTGTGTCTGGTCACGCCGGTCGGCGAGGACGCGACGCAATGCGCCGTGGCGCAGGGGCTCGATGCCCGCCGCACCGTTGCGGTCGACATGCTGTTCAATACCCAGAAACGCCGCTGCGTCATGTCGACGCCGCTCACGGACCCCGCCTATCGCGATGCCGCGCGCGCTGTGCTCGGCAAGGATGGCGTGCCGGTGACGGCGCTGCGCGACAGCCCGGGTTTCATCGCACAGCGCATCGTCGCCATGATCGTCAATATCGGCGTGTCGATCGCGCAGCAGCGCACCGCCTCGCCGGATGACATCAATAAAGCGGTGAAGCTTGGCCTTGGCTATCCGCACGGTCCGCTCGGCTTCGGCGACACGCTGGGGCCGAAAACCATCCAGAAGATTCTCGTCAGCATGCAGCAGCGCTATGGCGACCAGCGCTATCGGCCTGGCCTGTGGCTGGTGCGCCGCGCCGAACTCGGTGCGCCGCTGACATTGCAGGATTGAAGACAGCCGCCCGAGCCGGGCATCACGGAGACCACCATGCTGCAAGCCTACGTCTATGACGGACTACGCTCTCCCTTCGGCCGCCAGGGCGGCGGGCTGGCGCGGATCCGGCCCGACGATCTGCTCTCGCAGGTGATGCGGGCGGTGATGGCGCGCAGCAAGTTCGCGCCCGATACGTTTGAGGACGTGATCGTCGGCTGTGCCAATCAGGCCGGCGAAGACAGCCGCTGCGTCGCGCGACATGCCTCGCTGCTGGCGGGCATTCCGATCAGCGTCGGCGGCACCGTGATCCAGCGCAATTGCGGCAGCGGCCTCGGCGCGCTGGTGAGCGCCGCGCATGCCGTGACGGCAGGCGAGGGCGATCTGTTTCTCACCGGCGGCGTCGAGAGCATGAGCCGTGCACCGTTCGTGATGGGCAAGGCGGAGGCCGCATTCCAGCGCGACGTGAAGATTTTCGACTCCGCGGTCGGCTCGCGCTTTCCCAATCGGGAGATCGAAAAGCGCTTCGGCAACGACACCATGCCGCAGACCGCCGATACGCTGGCGCGCGATCATCAATTGACGCGCGAGGAGGTGGACGGTTTCGCGCTGCGCTCGCAGCAGCGTTATGCTGCGGCCAAGGCCGATGGCTTCTTCGACGGCGAGATCACGGCGGTCGTGGCCGCCGGTCCCAAGAAGGGCACCCAGACCAGCGTCGCCGCCGACGAGTTTCCGCGTGCCGACACCTCGCTGGAGACCCTCGGCGCGCTGCGCGCCATCCATGACGGCGGCGTTACCACCGCGGGCAATGCGTCGGGCATCAATGACGGCGCGGTCGCGGTCACGGTCGGCTCGCGCGAGGCGGGCGAGCGCGCCGGCAGCGCGCCGCTGGTGCGCATCCTGTCGGCCGCGAGCGTCGGCGTCGAGCCGCGCATCATGGGCATCGGTCCGGTGCCGGCGATCGACAAGGCGTTGCAGCGGGCGAAGCTGACGCTTGCCGACATGGACGTGATCGAGATCAACGAAGCCTTCGCCGCACAGGCGCTGGCCTGCATGCGCCAGCTCGGCGTCGCCGATGATGACAACCGCGTCAATCCGAATGGCGGCGCGATCGCAGTCGGCCATCCGCTCGGTGCGTCGGGGCCGCGGCTGGTGCTGACGGCGGCGCGCGAGCTGCATCGCCGCAATGGCAAGCACGCCGTGGTCAGCATGTGCGTCGGCGTCGGGCAGGGCATCGCGATGGTGCTGGAGCGCGTGTGAGATCGGGCCGCATCCCGGCGAAGTTCGGGAGCGGTGGCGGATGAAAGACAGGACACAGGAGCAGGATAGCAACAAGACCAGGCCACAAACATAAAGGGAGGGAGACATGAGCGTTCGAAGAATCGCCTTGGGAAGTCTGCTGCCGCTGGTGCTGGGATTGCTTGTCACATCCCCGGCCACGGCCGAAGTATCCGAACTCAGATTGGCCAAACAGCCCGGCCTGTCCTACCTGCCGCTGATGGTCATGGAGCATGAGAAGCTGATCGAGAAGCACAGCGCGGCGGCCGGTCTTCCCGGCGTCAAGGTGCAGTGGATGACCTTTGCCGCCGGCAACGTCATGAACGACGCGCTGCTGTCGGGCAGTCTGGAAATCGCCTCCGGCGGTGTCGCGCCGTTGATCACGCTGTGGGCCAAGAGCAATGGCGAGGTGCGCGGCATCGCGGCGCAGACCACCTCGCAGATCTACATCAACACCCGTAATCCCAACGTCAAGACGATCAAGGATTTCACCGAGAAGGACCGCATCGCGCTGCCCGCGGTGAAGGTGTCGGTCAACGCCATCGTGCTGCAGATGGCCGCCGAAAAGGCGTTCGGTCCGGGCAACGCCTACAAGCTCGAACCGCTGACGGTGTCGTTGTCCTATGCGCAGGGCAGCGCCGCGCTGCTTTCCGGCGCGGGCGAGATCAACAGCGCAGCCTCGGCGCCGCCGTTCTACTATCGCGAGATCAAGACGCCCGGTATCCACACCGTGCTCAAATCCTATGAAGTGCTCGGCGGTCCCACCACCAACAATCTGATCTGGACCACCCGGAAATTCCACGACGAGAATCCGAAGACCTATGGCGCGTTTCTCGCCGCCTACAAGGAGGCGATCGACTTCATCAATCGCGATCCGGCCAGGGCGGCGCAGATCTATCAGGAGATCGAGCGCAACAAGACCTATTCGGTCGACGAACTGGTGACGATGCTCACCGACAAATCATCGATGGAGTTCACCATCGTGCCGCACAACATCACCAAATACACCGATTTCATGCATCGCATGGGCTCGATCGCGCGCAAGCCGGCCAGTTGGAAAGATCTGTTCTTCCCGGAAATCCATTCATTGCCCGGAAGCTGATCCGCCGCATTCGTTAAATCATGTCGTAAGTTCCAAAAGCATAAAGACACACAGGGGGAACATCATGAAGACGCATCATCGCATGTGGCGAACATTGCGGGCGGCGGCTGTCGCCGTCACCTCGGCGGCCATGATGGCCGCGCTCGGCAGCGCGCCGGCCCGCGCCGAAGCCAGCGAGGTCACCATCGCCAAGCAATACGGACTGCTGTTTCTGCCGCTCATCATCATGGAGCAGAACAAATTGATGGAGAAGCAGGCCGAGAAGGCCGGTCTGCCGAACCTCAAGGTCAACTGGCAGCGCATGACCGGCGGCAACGTCATGAACGAGGCGCTGATCTCCGGCAATCTCGATTTCGCCTCCGGCGGCGTGCCGCCCTTCATCATCCTGTGGGGCAAGACGCAGGGGAATCTCGATGTCCGCGCCGTCGCGGCGATGGACTCGCTGCCGATCTATCTCAACACCCGCGATCCCAAGGTGAAGTCGATCAAGGATTTCGGCGACAACAACCGCATCGCGATGCCGGCCGCCAAGATCTCGATCCAGGCCATCATGTTGCAGATGGCGGCGGCCAAGGAATGGGGCATCGAGCATGCGCAGCGGCTCGACAAGAACGGCGTGACGCTGGCGCATCCCGAAGCGATGTCGTCGATGCTCTCCAACATGGGCAACATCGACAGCCATTTTGCTTCGCCGCCCTATAACTTTCAGGAGCTGACCAAGCCGGGCATCCACAAGGTGTTGGATTCCTACGACGTGCTCGGCCCGGCGACCTGCGAAGTGGTGTGGACCACGGCCAAGTTCCGCCAGAACAACCCGACCATCTACAAGGCGTTTCTTGCCGCGTTCCAGGAAGCGATCGACCTGATCAACAATGACAAGAAGCAGGCGGCGGAAATCTACGTCAAGAGCACCAACAACAAGGAGTCGCTCGAGGACACGCTTGCGATCATCAACCATCCGCACACCGAATACACCACGACGCCGAAGAACATCATGAAGTACGCGACCTTCATGAACCAGATCGGTCTCGTGAAGAGCGTACCGAAGGACTGGAAGGAGCTGTTCTTCCCCGAGGTGCACAACCTGCCGGGAAGCTGATCCGCGGACGGCGTGACGGTGCGATCATCGATCATGAGAAGGGGCGACCCGAAATGACAGTTTCAGTCTCGGACAAGCCAATCGACGCCAGCACCGTCACCCTCACCGGCGGCGAGTTTCACTGGGACGATCCGCTGCTGCTGGAGGACCTGCTCAGCGAGGATGAGAAGATGGTGCGCGATACCGCGCGTGCCTACGCCCAGACCCATCTGATGCCGCGGATTCTGGAAGCCAATCGCGAGGAATCGTTCGACATCGCGATCATGAAGGAGATGGCTGATCTTGGTTTCCTCGGCGCCACCATCGAAGGTTATGGTTGCGCCGGCATCAGCTACGTCTCCTACGGCCTGATCATGCGCGAGTTCGAGCGGGTCGACACCGCGTTCCGTTCCGCCCTCGGCGTGCAGAGCACGCTGTCGATGGTACCGATCTATGCCTATGGTTCGGAGGAGCAGCGGCGGAAATATCTGCCGAAAATGGCGAAGGGCGAATTGCTCGGCTGCTTCGGGCTGACCGAGCCGGATCACGGTTCGGATCCCGGCGCGATGACGACGCGGGCGAAGCGCGTCGCCGGCGGCTATCGCATCACCGGCGGCAAGACCTGGATCACCCATGCGCCGATCGCCGACCTGATGATCGTCTGGGCCAAGGACGATGGCGACGTCATCCGCGGCTTCATTCTGGAACGCGGCATGGCGGGCCTCACCACCGCGAAGATCCGACACAAATTCTCGGTGCGCGCCTCGCCGACCGGGCAGATCTTCATGGACGACGTGTTCGTGCCGGACGAGAATGTGCTGCCCGGCGTGCAGGGCCTGAAGGGGCCGTTCGGCTGTCTCAACAACGCGCGCTTCGGCATCATTTGGGGCGCGATGGGCGCGGCGGAATTCTGCTGGCACGCAGCGCGGCAATATTGCCTCGAGCGCAAGCAGTTCGGCCGACCGCTCGCCGCCAATCAATTGATCCAGAAAAAGCTCGCCGACATGCAGACCGAGATTTCGCTTGGCCTGCTCGCCTGCCTGCATGTCAGCCGGATGCGCGATCTCGGCAAGGCGACGCCGGAGATGGTGTCGCTGCTCAAGCGCAATTGTGCGGGGAAGGCGCTGGAGATCGCGCGCGCCGCGCGCGACATGCATGGCGGCAACGGCATTTCGGACGAGTATCATGTGATCCGCCATCTGATGAATCTGGAGACGGTCAACACGCTGGAAGGCACCCACGACATTCACGCCCTGGTGCTCGGGCGCGCGCAGACCGGCATTTCGGCTTTCAACTGAGACAAAGGCGGGCGCAGACCTGCCGCAAGGGGAGACCAACGTGACAGGATTGTTCGGGACGTTCGCGGCGATGTTCGGAGGCCGGCGGTCATGACGGAGCCGTTGCACGCCTTGCTGGCGCCGCGCGCGATCGCGATTCTCGGCTCGTCCGCCGATTTTCGCAAGGTCAGCGGCCGGCCGTTGAAGCATCTGCTCGACAAGGGCTATGCCGGCCGGATCTATCCGGTCAATCCGCGATACGAGACCATCGGCGAACTGCGCTGCTATCCGAGCGTCGGCGCGATCGAAGCCGAGGTCGATCTTGCGATCATCGTGCTGCCGGCGAGCGAGGTGCTGAACGCGGTTCGCGAGCTTGGCGCCAAGCGCGTGCCTGCCGCGATCATCTTTTCCTCCGGCTTTTCGGAGATGGGCGAGGCCGGCCGGCAGCTCGAGCGCGAGATCGTGGCGGCGGCGCGCGCTTCCGGCGTGCGGCTGTGCGGGCCGAACTGTCTCGGCCTGATCAACGCTTTCGATAACGTGCTGGCGACCTTCAGCCAGTACGCCGATGCCGACACGCCGAGCGGACCGGTCGGCTTCGTCACGCAGTCGGGCGCGTTCGGCACCGCCATCGCGGCGCTGGCGCGGCGGCGCGGGCTTGGCCTCGGCTATTTCGTCAACACCGGCAACGAGGCCGATCTGAACTTCGCCGAGATCATGGCCGAGGTGATCCGAGATCCGCGTATCAAAATCGGCGCGGGCTATATCGAGGGCCTCAAGAACGGCGACGATTTCGTCGCGCTGGCGGAAGCCGCGATGGAGGCGGGCAAGCCGCTGGTCGTCACCAAGGTCGGCCGTCTCGGCGCGGGGGCGCGCGCCGCCGCCTCGCACACCGGCTCGCTGGCCGGCGACGATGTGGTGTTCGATGGTGTGGCGCGCCAGCACGGCGTGATCCGCGCCCGCAACGAAGAGCATATGCTCGATATCGTCGAGGTGCTGGCGCATTGCGATTTGCCGCAGGGCGCAGGTGTCGGCCTGATCACCCAGTCCGGCGGCGCCGGCGTCCTGATGGCGGACCGCGCGCAGGAGCTTGGCCTGTCGGTACCGGTGCTGCAGCCGGAAACCCAGGTGGCGCTGCAGAAGGTCATTCCGGGCTTCGGCGCGGTCGGCAATCCGGTCGATGTCACCGGGCAGTTCGTGGCCGATCCGAACCTGCTGCTCGAAAGCGTCAAGCTGATGCTGGCCGACCCTCATGTCGATGTCGGCATCGTCTGGTTCCAGTTGATGGAAGCGCATGTCGAGAAGCTGGTGAAGGTGCTGGTCGAGGTTCGTGCGCAGGTCAGCAAGCCATTCGTGGTGTGCTGGGTCGCGGCGCCGGAGGCGGGCGTCAAGGCGCTGCGCGACAACGGCATCGCGGGGCTGCGCGGCGCCGAGCCCGCGGTCGATGCGGTCGCCGGGCTGGTGCATTACGCGGAGGCCCGCCGCAAATGGCTGGCGCGCCGCGAGGAACGCAAGGCGATCCGCGTGCCGGCAATCGATGTGCCGCGCGCGCAGATCGTATCGACTATGGACGGCTCGCGGCTGTTGACGGAGCTCGGCGTGCCGCATGCGCGTTCGCTGCTGGCGACGTCGCCGGACCAGGCGGCGCAGGCCGCGCAAACACTCGGCTATCCGGTGGTGCTGAAGATCGAATCGCCCGACATTTTGCACAAGACCGAAGCCGGCGGCGTGATCTTGAAACTCGCTGACGACGAAGCGGTAAAACAGGCCTTCGTCACCATCATGGAGCGTGCGCGTCACTATGATGCCAATGCGCGGATCGAGGGCGTCATCGTGCAGGCGATGGCAGGCGGCGACACCGAATTCGTCATCGGCCTGCAGAACGATCCGGTGTTCGGCGTGGTATTGATGGCGGGTCTCGGCGGCGTGCTGATCGAGGTGCTGCGCGATGTCGCATTTCGCAAGGTGCCGCTGGCGCCGGGCGAGGCGGAAGACATGCTGGAGGATCTGCATGGCAAGGCGGTGCTCGCCGGCGTGCGCGGTCAGCCGCCGCGCGACCGCGCCGCGCTGACGCAGATGATCTGCGCGGTGTCGCGTCTTGGCGCCGCGCTGGGGCCGCGCCTCGCCACGCTCGATCTCAATCCGATCATGGTCGGCGAGAGGGGCGCGACAGCGGTTGACTGGCTGTTGATGCTGAATGACGCTGACGGGATTGCGCAGCATCAGCCGAAGGCTGCATCCGGCTGACGGACGCTGCCCCGCGCGCCAACGACAAGAAAAGAAAAATTCTCGAGGAGGAGATTTGTCCATGGCTTTGATCCTGCTGGAGCGGCCGCGCGATCATGTCGCGTTGCTGCGGCTCAATCGTCCCGAGGCGCGCAACGCGCTGAACGATCCGCTCCGCGCCGAGCTTGCCGCACAGGTGCAGGCGTTGTCGAACGATCCCGACATTCGCTGCATCGTCATCACCGGCAACGAGCGGGTGTTCGCCGCCGGCGCGGACCTCAAGGAAGCGGTGGACTCGACGCCGATCGAAATGAGGGCGCGCCGCGTGCTGGCGTTCTGGAAGGTGATCGCGAGCTGCCGCAAGCCGATCATCGCCGCGGTCAACGGTTTCGCGCTCGGCGGCGGCTGCGAGCTGGCGTTGCAGGCCGACATGATCGTCGCCGGTGAGGGTGCGAAGTTCGGCCAGACCGAAGTCTGCGTCGGTATCATGCCGGGCGGCGGCGCGACGCAGCGGCTGACCCGCGCGATCGGCAAGTACCGTGCGATGAAAATGCTGCTGACTGGCGAGCACGTCACCGCGGCGGAAGCGATGCGGCTCGGATTCGTCACCGAAGTCGTTCCCGATGGCGAGACGGTGAATGCCGCGCTGCGCATCGCAGAGACCGTTGCGTCGATGCCGCCGATTGCCGTCGAGCAGATCAAGGAAGTGGTGCTGGCCGGCATGGATGCGCCGCTCGACACCGGTCTGATGCTGGAGCGCCGGGCGTTCGAGATGCTGTTCGCCTCGCGCGATCAGAAGGAGGGCATGACCGCCTTCATCGAGAAACGCAAACCGGTGTTCACCGGCTGCTGAGGCCGCGTGACGTATGGGTGGAAACATGATGATGACGAACGACATCACGCCGGCCCCGAGCCCACTTTTGGAAGTTGGGGGAGTGACGCTTCAGTACAAGACGCCGCGCCATCTGGTGACGGCGACCTACCGGATTGATTTTCAGGTTTACCAGGGGGACCGGTTCATTCTGCTGGGGCCGTCGGGGTGCGGGAAGTCGACGCTTTTGAAGGCGGTGGGCGGCTACATGACGCCGACCGAGGGCGAGATGCGGCTGAAGGGCAATCTGATCCGCTCGCCGGGTCCCGACCGCATGATGGTGTTCC